>QWCY01000016.1_pt1 | contig 232328 bp, 215 predicted proteins | sample 1972631 | NCBI WGS metagenome assembly QWCY01 (sample SAMN09866696, study PRJNA288562) | Human gut metagenome isolate pre1_stool, whole genome shotgun sequencing... | isolation source: gut | host: Homo sapiens | place: USA: California
ATTAAATTTGTTTTTTATGGTAGTACAAATTAACTACCGCTATTGGTCTTTTTTCAAAGGTTTATTGTTTACTTTTCAATGTGCTCTTGTTCTTCAGCTTTCGCTGTGGAACGTTTCATATTGTACCATCTTTATTTTGTTTTGTCAACAGTTTTTTTAATTTTTTTAAAATTATTTTTTATACTGTTTTTTAGGATAAAAAAGTGTAAAATAAAAAACTAGTAACGCTTAATTTGGTTGTAATTTGGAGTGTTTTTATTACTAATTTATTTAATATTTTTATCCGTTGTTCGGCACTTCAAATATAATACCACAGACCTTATTTAATGTCAACACCTTTTTTTAATTTTTTCAATTTTTTTCTTGAGTATTTTTAAATATCCTTTTTTCTATTTTACTCTTCACATATTCTACCGCAATATTAAATATTTCGTTATATCTTTCCATTGTTTTTGCATCATTAAATTTATGCCTTTTATATATCTTTTCTATATAATTGTTTTCATCTATTATTTGTAAGCTATATTTATAGTAAAAATCGTATACATATGCAAAATGGCACACCAATCCATCTGCTGCACTCCTTCTATTTTTGTAATTCATTCTTTTGTCTTCTTTAAATTCTCTGTATATCTCGTCACTTATTATGTCGTTTGATAAATCTTTGCTTTCCCATACCGCTTCTTTCGAATATATTGTTAAAGAATAATATATGTCTATCTTATCTGCATCTCTTATTATTTTACTATGTAATAACTGTCTTTCAGTCAATCCTGTTTCTATTGCTGGTCTGTTATGGTTTAATATTGCTATTTTTATTATTTCATCATACTGTTTATCCTCTATAAATTCACGTATTAATCCATCTTCAAACAATATCTTTACACCAATTTCTGCATGGTTTACGCTTTTTCCATCATTAAATGTATGGTATAGTCTTACTTGTTCAAACCTTCCTATATCATGTAATAAGCCTATTAGCCATGCAAGATCTATATCTTCTTTTGATAGTTTCAAATTTTCGGCTATATCATTTGCATTTTTTGCAACTCTTTGTATGTGTTCTATCTTTAATTTTATTTTTTCATCTTCTGGATTATATTTACTAACATATGTATTAAATGTTTTTAATGCTTTTTCTCTATCAATCATTTTTTCATCAGCCTTTTTCCCTAAGTTTACTACCCTTAATTTCTTAAGGGTAGCATTTCTCTGATACATTAATCACAATATTTTCTTGGTTTCTTGCAACATATTATTAGAATTATTGTTAATACTAACAATAGCCCTAATACAACTGCTAAAACTATTATTGCACTAATTGCTCCTAATATAGTTCCAACCATTTCAGCTCCTACTATTATTCCTATTACAACGCCTAACGCAACGGCAAGTATTGTAGCAATTAATCCGAAGCAATTTTTCTTTTCTTTCTTCTTTGTATCACAACAGCAATTATAATCATGTGGCTCCATAAAAGTCACCTCCATGCAGCATCTTTTTTGTTTGATGTTATACTATATTGTATGCTGTTTTCTATTTTTTGACACAATTAGTCATTTTTCACTTATTCTTATATTTAAATAATTTATTCTATCTAGTATTTTTCAATCTCACTTTATGCCCATTTACTTCATTCTTTGTTTTACCGCTTCATACATTACTATTCCAGCTGAAACTGATGCATTTAAAGATGTGATTTTTCCTTTCATAGGAATTTTTATTAAAAAATCACAATTTTCCTTTACGAGTCTACTCATTCCGAAGCCTTCGCTTCCAATTACAATTGCAACATTTCCTGTCAAATCTTCATCATAGTACATTTTCTCTGTTTCCATATCTGTACCATAAATCCATACATTATTTTCTTTTAGATATTTTATAGTTTCATTTATATTGTTTACTCGTGCAACTTTCATAAAACTTGTTGCTCCAGCAGATGTTTTTACAACCGTGCTATTTACAGCAGCAGCTCTTCTCTTTGGTATGATTATTCCATGGACACCTGCTGTTTCTGCAGTTCTTATAATCGAGCCCAAATTATGTGGGTCTTCTATTCCATCTAATATTAGGATGAAGGCTTTTTCATTTTTAGATTTTGCTTCATTTAAAATATCTTCTACTTCACAGTAATCAAATGGTGGAACTATTGCAATTACACCTTGTGCATTTTCAGTTTGAGCCATTTGATTTATCTTTTCTCTTTCGACTTCTACTGTTACAATTTTTCTTTCTTTAGCTTTTGCTATTATCTTTGTAATAGAACCATGCTTCTCGCCTTTAGTAATATAAATTTTGTTTATATCTTTTCCACTCTCCAATAATTCTAAAACTGCATTTCTTCCTTCAATTTGATCATCAAATTCTTTTTGTTCATTTTCTTTTGAAAATTTATTATTTCTAAAATTCTTACTCATTTAAAATATCCTCTTTTTACAAATTTAATTATAAGTTCAAAACAATTTTATTTTTGAAAAACAATGTCAAGCTCGCCTTTTGAGGAGTCCGAAGGGACTCCGACCAAGAGCGCCATAACCGAAGTTTTGAAAAAGTAAAAATTGTTTTGAGCAGATTATTTTTCGTCATCTAATTTTAATACTGACAAGAATGCTTCTTGTGGTATTTCTACGTTTCCAATTTCACGCATCTTTTTCTTTCCACGTTTTTGCTTTTCTAGTAGTTTTTTCTTTCTTGTTACGTCTCCACCATAGCATTTTGCTAAAACGTCTTTTCTCATTGCAGATATTGTTTCTCTTGCAATTATTTTTCCTCCGATTGCTGCTTGTAGTGGTATTGTGAATAATTGCCTTGGTATTACTTCTTTAAGCTTTTCTATCATCTTTTTGCCTCTTTCGTAGGCAGAGTCTTTATGTACTATGAATGATAAGGCATCTACGTTCTCGCCGTTTACTAGTATGTCTAGTTTTACTAGCGTTGATGGTCTGTATTCTTTTATTTCATAGTCAAATGATGCATATCCTTTTGTTTTTGATTTTAATTTATCAAAAAAGTCGTATATTATCTCATTTAGAGGCAACTCGTATATTAATGTTACTCTTGTCGTGTCTAAATATCTCATGTCTATATAAATCCCACGTCTATTTTGGCATATTTCCATTATGTTTCCGGCAAATTCTTTTGGTGTTAGTATTTCCGCTTGTACAAATGGTTCTTCTATTCTTGATATTTCGTCTGCTGGTGGCAAATCTGCTGGATTGTAGATTTCTACCATCGTTCCATCTGTTTTATATACTTTATAGATTACAGATGGAGATGTTGTGATTAGACTTAAATCAAATTCTCTATCTAATCTTTCTTCTATTATTTCCAAATGTAATAATCCTAAGAATCCACATCTAAAACCAAAGCCTAAGGCTGCAGATGTTTCTGGTTCATATTCTAAGGCCGCATCATTTAGTTGTAATTTTTCAAGGGCGACTTTCAAATTTTCGTAATCACTTCCGTCGACTGGATATAGCCCACAATATACCATTGGGTTTACTTTTTTGTATCCGGGAAGTGGCTTTTCTGCCGGTCTATCATCTACTGTGATTGTATCTCCAACACGTATATCTGATAAGCTCTTTATGCTTGCAGCAATGTATCCAACTTCTCCTGCTGTTAAGCTTTCGGCTGGCGAATATGAGCCTGGTTCAAAATATCCTACTTCTGTTACTGTAAATGTTTTGCCAGATGCCATTAGTCTTATCTTGTCTCCAACTTTTACGGTTCCATTTTTTATTCTGCAATATGCAATAGCACCTTGGTAGTTATCATAAATAGAATCAAATATCAAGGCTTGCAATGGCGCATTTTCATTTCCTGTTGGAGCCGGAATATCTGTAACAATTCTTTCTAGCACTTCGTCTACATTTAATCCTGTTTTTGCAGAAATGCAAGGTGCATCTTGTGCGGGTATTCCAATTATATCTTCAATCTCATTTTTTACTTCGTCAGGTCTTGCATTTGGCAAGTCGACTTTATTTATAACTGGAAGTATTTCAAGATTATTATCTATGGCTAAATAAACATTTGCTAAAGTCTGTGCTTCTACGCCTTGGCTTGCATCTACTACTAATATCGCACCATCACATGCAGCTAAGCTTCTAGAAACTTCATAATTAAAATCCACATGTCCTGGGGTATCTATTAAATTAAGTTCATATGTATTTCCGTCTTTTGCTTTATATTTCATTCTAACAGCTTGAGACTTTATCGTAATTCCACGTTCTCTCTCGATATCCATGTTATCTAGAACTTGTTCTTCCATCTCTCTTTTAGAAAGAACTCCCGTCATCTCAATAAGTCTATCTGCTAATGTAGATTTACCGTGGTCTATATGTGCAATTATGCTAAAATTCCTAATGTATTTTTTCTTATCTTCCATTAATTGTATTCCCTTCTTAAGGTTTAATTTTAGGCTCATTCAAATACGTTTTAAAGAGCCTGTTGTCCGCTTTTTGTACATTCCAATTATACTTTTTATGCGCCAAATTGTCAATGCAGAATTTTCCATATTTGTCTCATTCATTTTTTCATTTCATAAAAGAAAAAGAGCATTGTTTATTTTGCTAAACTTTGCTCTTTGCTAAATTAATCTTCTTTACTTATTTTGGCATATTTTTTTAATTTTGCATATGCTAAGCTATTTACGCTACCAGATGTAAATCTTCCTGATTCGTCTCGTTTTCCAGCTGGTACTCCAGTTAAAATTTCTATTCCTTGTTCTATTGTTGAGATTGCATAGATATGGAATAGTCCTTGTTTTACCGCTTCTACGACTTCATCTGATAAATTCAAATTTTTCTCGTTTAATTTTGGTATCATTACTCCGTGTAAGCCTTTAAGTCCACGTGTTTTGCAGATTTTGAAGAATCCTTCTATTTTTTCATTTACTCCACCTATTGGTTGTATTTCACCTTTTTGGTTTACAGATCCAGTAACTGCAATTGATTGATTTATTGGTATTCCAGAAAGGCTTGAAAGTATCGCATATAACTCTGTTGAAGATGCACTATCTCCATCAACACCGTTATATAATTGTTCAAAGCACAAACTTGCAGTTAAAGATAATGGCATATCTTGTGCAAACATCTCGCCTAAGTATCCACTCAATATTAAAATTCCTTTTGAATGAGATGAGCCAGACATTTCTACTTCACGCTCTATGTCTATTATTCCATTTTTTCCAACATAAGTATTAGCCGTTATTCTTGCTGGTAATCCAAATGAATAATCTCCTATACTCATTACTGTTAAACCATTTATTTGTCCAACTTTGAAACCTTCTGTGTCTATTAGAAGTGTGCTATTGTTTATCATGTCAAGATATTTTTGGTTGTATTTTTGTACTCTTTCAATTCTTTGAGCAAGTGCTTCGTCTACAATTTTTCCTGTAATAACTTTTTCTCTTTTTAATTTTGCAAGTGTAGCCGCTTCTCCAACAATCTGAGTAATCTCGCTAAATCTTGTTGATAATTTCGTTTGGTCATTTGCAAGTCTAGATGCAAATTCTATAACTTTTGCCATTCCAGATCTATCAAGTGGAGGAAGTTCTTCTGTTTGACAGAATCCTTCTACTACTCTTGCTAATTTATTCATATTCTCCAAAGTTAAAGGTGCATCATCTTCAAATTCAACCTTTATCTTAAATAACTTTCTAAAATCAGTATCAACAGATATTAAAGTTTGATATAATGCTTCGTTTCCAATTAATATTACCTTTAAGTTAAGTGGAATAGGCTCTGGTTTTAGCGAAACCATTACCATAGACGAATGTTGGTCAACCGGGTTTTCTATTCCTAGTTCTTTTGTTCTTAATACTTTCTTTAATGTTTCATAACAATATTGATTAGAAACTATGTCTGTAGCCTGCATTATTAAATATCCACCATTTGCAATGTGTAATAATCCTGGTTTTAACATTGTATAATCTGTTTTTAAGCTTCCATAATAATTTTCATATTCCAACTTTCCAAATATATTTGGATATGAATAGTTAGAATCCATTATTACTGGAGCACCTTCTAAGTTGCTATTATCTATAAATAAATTTACTCTGTAATTAAGCCATGGTCTTAGAACTTCCTGCCTTTGTGGCTGTGGTTGTACTGGTTTCTTGCTATCATCATCAACAACTAAAAATGCATTTACATTCTTTAAAATATCTTTTTTTACATCATCTAAGAATTTTGTAATTTTCTTATTTCTCTTGAAATTAGATTTAATGTAATTTACATGTGCATTTACAGTAAGAAGTGCTACATTTGATTGCCACTCACTTATTTTCTTATCAGACTCAGATTGAATGTTTTTTATTTGTGAAATTGCTTCCATTACATGCTGTTGGACGATTGCTGATTTGTCTTCGAAATTCTTTTTAGTTTCAGGATCTAACTTTTCAAATTCCTCTTCCTCAATAGTTTTTCCATTTATAACAGGCATCATATAAATTCCATTATTAGCAGATTTTACTTGGAATCCATATTGTGAAGATGTGGCATTAAGCTGATCCATTAAAGCTGATCTTTTTGCTTCATATTCTTGCTTAATAAGTGCCTTCTCTTTCTCAAAATCCTCGTTATTAAAGGTATCTTTTATATCATGTTTTATATCTTTAATAAATCTATCCATTGCATCTCTAAATTCTTTACCTTGACCGGCTGCAAGTGGAATAGCAATTGGCTCATTTGGATTGTCAAAGTTGTAAACATAACACCAATCTTGTGGAAGCTTTTTCTTCTTAGAAATGCTCTCCAAATAATGCTTAGTGTACATGGTTTTGCCAACTCCGCTAGGTCCTTCTATATATAAATTATAACCATTAATATCAACATTAAGTCCAAATTCTAACGCTTTTATCCCTCTGTCTTGGCCAATTCCACTTGCTATTGGTTCCAAACTTTCGGTAGTTTCAAATTTGAATATGTTTGGGTTACAAGTTGATTTTAAATCCTTGTAAGAAAGTTCAAATTGATTTTTCATTAGTAATTCCTCCTATAAATTTTTCTAGTCTTTTAGTATATTTTTATTTATACTTTACTTTGAATGTTCATTAAAATTCTAATTTCATAAGTATTGCATCATATGTATTATCATAATATTTTTTTCTTAGTCCAACTTCTTTGAAATTATACTTTTTATAAAAATTAATTGCAATAGAATTTTGAATATTTACCTCTAAATTTATACATTTTATTTTTTCTTGCTTGCAATACTCTATTAGTTTATCCATAATATTTGATGCTATTCCCTCATGTCTGCAACATTTTTTCGTAACAATATTCATTAAATCCGCTTCATCTAAAATTATTTTTAAACCTGCGAACCCAACTATGTTATCATTTTGCTTTGCAATAAAATATTTTGAAAAATTAGATTCTAATTCTTCTTTTAGAGTCTCGTAATTCCAGAATTCATCAAAATCGGTTTCAAGTATATCCTTTATGTTTTCTAAATCTTCGATTTTCATTTCAGAAATTAGATAATTATTTTTCTCCATTTTTATTTTCCTCCAACATATCAGTTGCTTGGGCAAGAATTAAATTTTGGCAAGGAAAATGAAATTTCAAAGGCAAGGGCGCATACTTTGTGTATGTAACCGCGTTTGGAATAAGATTTGACGAAGCCAAAATTCTAATTATTGTTCAAGCATAGCCCTTTCAGCTTGAGATTTTCGTAAATACAAAGGTGAAATATTGCTCGAATCTCCGTATTCACCTTTTAGATATTTATCATATGCACATCTTGCTAAAGATACACTTGATTGTATGTTTTTATCTGAAAATCTTATATCTTTATTTGCAAATTTTTCTAATATTAAATCTTTATGTAAAATGCTTCCATCTCCAATAAAAACAATTGGATTTTCTGAATGTAATTTGCAATTTTCTAAAGCTACTTCAATAGTATCTGCTATATTATCTCCAATTTGAACATATGTATTATCCTTTAATTCAAACATTGCAGAATACACATTATTGTTTTTACAATCTATGATAGGACAAATTGTCACATTTTCTTCTATATTGTAAGCCAGGCTTTCAAGTGAAGTTACTCCTACTGTAGGAATATTTTTTACATCTGCAAATGCCTTCATTGTTGCAATTCCAATTCTTATTCCTGTAAAAGAGCCAGGACCTAAGCAACATGCTAGCAAATCTATATTGTCTAAACTCAAATTATAAGTCTTAAACATATTATCAATCATAGGCATTAACTTTACAGAATGAGTTCTTTCATCATCATTGTTGCCTTGTGCAATTACATTAATATTTTTATTTTTATCAACTTCCACAATAGAAACAGAACAGTTTCTAGAAGAAGTATCAACTGCAAGAATTTTCATTTTTTTATTTCCTCTATTCTTAATTTTCTTAAATCCAAATTATCGGCATCATTATCTCTAGAAAATGTAATCCTTATATAGTCATCTTGAATAATATTCTCAATCATCTCTCCCCATTCAAAAATGCAAAGTCCAGTTTGCAAATACTCTTCTCCTCCAATTGCATAAAACTCATCAGCATCTTCTAATCTATATAAATCGAAATGATAAATCTTAAATTTTGGAGCATCATACTCATTCACAATAGTAAATGTAGGACTAGAAATTTCATCTTCTAATCCAAAATGTCTAAGAAGTCCTTCTGTGAACTTAGTCTTTCCAGATCCCAAATCACCAGATAAAACAATCTTAGAATGTCCATTCAATTTTGATGCAAACTCATCTGCAAACTTAATTGTTTCTTCTTCCGAATGCGAAATAAATTCGTAACTATGCATTATTACATTTCCTTTCTTTTTGCTTCTATTTTACTAGTTGTATTCTACATTAAAACATATAAATTTTCAAGTTTTTATTTAAATCTGCTAACAAAAATCTATTAACATTATAAGAGACGAAGCCTTAACTTTTCTTCGTCTCACAAATAACTTAAACATCTGATTTATTAACCCTAGTTTCGCCCAAAAAGGGGCGTCCCTATTGGGCGATTTTTTATTTTTCTAGTACTTCTTTGCATCTTGGGCATAATCCATCTTCTAGGTGGTCGTTGTACATCCAACATCTTTCGCATTTTTCGCCTGTTGCATGTTCTACTTTTACTCCTAGTTTTTCTTCTTGTTTTCTGTTATTTTCTTGTATTTCTAGTCCAGACACTATTAATACAAGTTTTATTAATTCTTCATTTTCTTTTAAGAATTTGTATTCTTCTCCTTCTGCATATATTGTAACTTTTGCGTCTAGAGAGTTTCCTATTGTTTTTTCTGCTCTTGCAAGTTCTAAGTCTTTTGCAACTATGTTTTTAACTTTGATTATTTTCTCCCATTTTTCTGCTATTTCTTTGTTATCCCATTCGTCATTTGGAACTGGATAATCTGCAAGCATTGGGCTTTCTACATTTTCTTTTTCTGTGTGATTCATTGCTGACCAAATTTCTTCGGCTGTGAATGAAATCATTGGTGTTAATATTTTTACTAGTGCATCTAGTATGTAATACATAGTTGTTTGTGCTGCACGTCTTGCTACTGAATCTGCTTTTTCTGTGTATAATCTATCTTTTATTATGTCTAGATAGAAGCTACTCATATCTACAACGCAGAATTGGTTTACATCGTGGTAGCAGTTTCCGAAACTGTATGTGTCGTAGTCATTTGTACAGTCTTTAATCAATTTATTTAATCTTGTTAATGCCCATTTATCTATTTCTTGTAAATCTTCATAAGCAACTGGCTTTTCAGGGTCATAGTCATAAGTATTTCCTAAGATATATCTTGCTGTATTTCTTATTTTTCTATAAACATCTGAAATTCCTTTTAGTATGTCATCTGATAAGTTTACATCCATAGAATAGTCTGACGATAATGCCCAAAGTCTTAATATATCTGCTCCAAATTTGTTTGAAACATCTATTGGAGATACTCCGTTTCCTAAGCTTTTAGACATTTTTCTTCCTTGACCATCTACAACGAATCCACAACATAGAACTTCTTTGTATGGGGCTATTCCATTTACTGCAACTGATGTTAATAATGAAGATTGGAACCAGCCTCTGTATTGGTCATTTCCTTCTAGATATAAGTCTGCTGGGTAGTCTAATCCTCTTTCAACTAGAACACTTTGATGTGTAGAACCTGAATCAAACCAAACATCCATTATATCTGTTTCTTTCTTGAATTCTGTGCATCCACACTTTGGACATTTTGCACCTTCTGGTACTAAATCTTTTGCTTCTTTTGCCCACCATGCGTTTGTTCCTTCTATTCTTACAACTTCTTGAATCTTTTTTATAGATTCTTCTGTAACATAAGGTTCTCCACAGTCTTTGCAATAGAATATTGGAAGTGGAACACCCCAAGTACGTTGTCTTGAAATACACCAATCGTTTCTTCCTTTAATCATTTCGCTCATTCTGTCCTCGCCCCAATCTGGGTGCCATGTAACTGTCTTAATAGCCTTTAAAACATCATCTCTAAATCCATCAACAGATGCAAACCATTGTGGTGTAGCTCTGAAGATTATTGGCTTTTTGCATCTCCAGCAATGTGGATAAGAGTGCTCTATTTTTACAGCTTTTAATAAATATCCATTTTCATCTAACCACGCTGTTATTGTCTTGTTAGATTTTGCATAGAATTGACCTGCAAACTCGCCAGCCTCGGCTGTTTGTTTTCCTTTATCATCAACTGCAACAACCATTCCAAGTTTATCTTTTAATCCTTGTAAATAGTCTTCTTTACCATAAGCAGGCGCTGTATGAACTGCTCCAGTACCTTCGTCAAGAGTAACATTTACAGTTGTCTCGCTTCCAAGAACAACTCTAGACATTCTGTCTAAGAATGGATGCTTGCATAGAACTCCCTCTAAGTCTGAACCTTTGAAAGTTTGAACTGTTTTGTAATCTTCTACTTCAGCAAGCTTCATAACTTTTTCTACAAGCTCTGTTGCAATTATTAGTCTTTCAAGTTTTGCATTCTCCTTGTTTTCTTTTAACTCAACAATGCTGTATTCATAATCTGCACCAATTGTAATTCCCATATTTCCTGGTAGAGTCCAAGGTGTAGTTGTCCAAATTACCATATAAGTATCTTTTTTATCAAACAAGCCCTTAGAATCTTCAACAGGAAATTTTACATATATAGATTCTCCTGTTACATCTTTATATTCAATTTCAGCTTCTGCTAGTGCTGTTTCACAATCAGTACACCAGTAAACTGGTTTTAATCCTTTATAGATATATCCTTTTTTGTACATATCTCCGAATACACCAATTTGTCTTGCTTCTGTTGCATGGTCATAAGTTATATAAGGATGAGCCCAGTCTCCAAGAACACCAAGACGTTTAAAGCCTTCTGTTTGAATATCTTTGTAATTTGTTGTAAATTCTCTACAAGTATCTCTAAACTTTGTAACAGGAATCTTGCTTCTATCTAGTCCAAGCTTCTCAATAGCCTTTTTCTCAGTTGGCATTCCATGTGTATCATATCCAGGAACAAAAGGTGCATAAAAGCCTTTCATAGCCTTATATCTTACGATTGTATCCTTTAAGATTTTATTTAAAGCATGTCCAGCATGAATTTCTCCATTAGCATATGGAGGTCCGTCATGTAAAACAAAATGCTTATGTCCTTCATTTTTCTTTAAAATCTTCTCATATAGTCCATTCTCAAAAACGGCCTTTAATGTTTCTGGCTCTTTAGTTGGCAAATTTCCTCTCATCGGAAAATCTGTCTTTGGCAAATTAAGTGTGCTTGAATAATCTTTCTTTTCTTCACTCATATAAATTACTCCTTTCATTTTTGCCCCCAAAAGGGGCGTTCCTATTGGGCGAATTTTGGCTTAGTCTTTGGCAACAAAAATTCGTCCTATTAACATAGGACGAATTTTACTCCGTGGTACCACCTAATTTAAAAGTTTATATTCTTGTTTGAATAGTATAATCTTCTATAATTTAGATTTTTTTCAACACAAGATGTATTTAGCTTTTCTCTTATTTTATCTTAACGCAATATTACGATTTATATTACTCAAATATTAATATTGGATTTTTCACAATATTCTTTCACATAAACAACTCCAAGGTGATAATAAATAATCTTTAATTTATCAAAATCTCAGCATTCATTTGACTCTCTGTTAATTAGTTTTATTTATCTTGTCCTCTTCACAGTTTTTTCTATTCAATTCTACATAATAATTTACCACAAATAAATGACGAATGCAAGTAAAATTCGATTTTTTTGATATTTTCGTCATTATGATTTGTTAAATAAACTTTTACAAGGAATTTTTAGTATATATCTTTATATAGATTTATGTTTTAAACTACATTACAATTTATTTCTTTGTGCTATTTACCTGTTCTATTAGCAAATCAAAATCAGATTTATATAATTTATCTTGTTTTACTCTATATTTTTCAAACTCTGTTAATGCTTTATCACAGGCAATTTCATGTGATATTTTTCCAGCATCATTTAAAACATCTAAATCGTCTGCCAGTAAAAACTTATCAATTCGTGTTGCCCAATCTTCCATAGTCATAGGTATATGTCTTTTAGCTCTATTTTCTGCCAAATCTAAAAATGCGGAAACAATAAGTTCTAAACTCTCTAGTTCTTTCGTATTTAAATAATTTTTTGCAATTACAACATCCGTTTCTAAAATTTTTCCGTTAGGAGAATTTTTCCAAGTAGTAAGTCCCATATGTTCTTTTTCCGAATCAGCTCTATTATATATGATTTCCGCAGCAGTTTGGTGCGACACTGCATAGTGCATCTTATTTTGAACTTTCTTAAAAAATTTAATAGTTGTCGGAGATTTTTTGTCATAATCAACACTAGTAGCATATATATCAGTAATTTTTTGATAAAATCTTCTTTCAGATAATCTTATTTCTCTTATTTCAGCAAGTAAAGAGTCATAATAATCTTCATCAAAGAATGCCCCATTAGCCATTCTCTTTTTGTCAATTATATATCCTTTCTTTGAAAATTCCTTTAATACATAAGTAGCCCATCTTCTAAACTGTATTGCTCTATCTGAATTGACTCTATATCCAACAGAAATAACCATATCTAAATTATAATATAAAACTTTTCTTTTTACATCTCTATTTCCTTCTTTTTGAACTAGTAAGAAATTCTTACTAGTTGATTTTTCATCAAGTTCAAAGTTTTTATAGATTTCATTAATATGCATTGTAATATTATTTCTGGTTGTGTCAAATAGCTCACCTATCGATTTTTGAGTCAGCCACAAGTCTCCATCTTCAAATCTAACTTGGATTCCTTTATCATGAGTTTGCCTTTCAAAAATCAGAAACTCTGCACTACTACTTCTAATAATTAAATCTTTAGACATATTTTCCTCTTTTCATTTTATATCGTTTTTTATATTAAGTTATCTCAATTATAGTAACGTCAACAAAAAAATCTTCAAACTTATGTTTGTATTTTATATTATTTTCTACTTATTTGTCAATAGTTTTTACATTTTGATCAACAAAAAACAAGTAATTTCATATAAAACTATATCAAAATTACTTGTTTTTCTGCGTTTTTTATTTCGTTTAATTTCTACTTATTATTCAGCTTTTGGTGCTTCTGCAGCTGGTGCAGTTTCTTCAGCTGGAGTTTCAACTACTGTTTCTTCAACAGCTTCTGTTAAATCTTCTTTTACATCTATATATTTAGATTCAATTTTTGCTCCAACATTTTCCTTTGTCTTAGCAGCTTTACCAGTTCTGTTTCTTAGGTAGTATAATTTAGCTCTTCTAGCTTTTCCTACTCTAACTACTTCAACTTTCTCTACTAATGGAGAGTGTACTAAGAATGTTTTTTCAGTTCCTACTCCATAAGCAATTCTTCTTACTGTAAATGTAGCGTTAACTCCGCCACCTTGTTTCTTTATTATTATTCCTTCGAATACTTGGATTCTTTCTCTGTTTCCTTCCTTAATTCTTTGGTGTACTCTTACTGTGTCACCAACTTTAAGGTCTGGAATTTTATTTTTCAATTGTTCATGTTCTATTGATTTTATTATATCCATCGATATTCTCCTTTCTTAATTTTCTAATTTATATTTCGGCTATTTTATTACACAATCTTGATAGTTTCTAATAACATATCTTATTTTTCATGTTCTTCCGAAATTATTTTTTCTGCTTCTTTTAAATCTTTTTCATTAAGAAGCTCTGGTCTTTTCAAAAATGTATTTATTAAAGAACTTTTTCTTCTCCACTCATCTATTTTCTGATGATTTCCAGAAGCTAGTATTTCTGGAACTTTCTTCCCATGAAATTCTTCTGGTCTTGTGTATTGACTGTATTCTAAATACCCTTGAGAAAATGATTCTTCTTTTGTAGAATCTGTACTTAGTACACCTTCTACATATCTACTTACCGAGTCTATAAGCACCATTGCTGGTAGCTCTCCTCCAGTTAGCACATAATCTCCAATCGATATTTCTTCATCAACAATTTCATCTAATACACGTTGGTCAACTCCTTCGTAGTGACCACAAAGTAGAATTAAATGTTCTTCCCTAGATAATTCTTGAACTTTGGCTTGGTTCAACTTTTTTCCTTGAGGCGATAAGAATATTACTTTTGATTTTTCATCTTTTACAGATTTATATGCATCATACACAACATCTGCTCTCATTACCATTCCTGCTCCACCACCATATGGAGTATCATCTACTTTTTTATGCTTGTCTTTCGAAAAATCTCGTATATTAATTAGATTAATATTTATTAAATTTTGCTTAGACGCTCTTTCAATAATACTGTGTTTTAATGGTTCAAACATTTCTGGAAATAATGTTAGTACATCAAATTTCATATTTACTCCTCTTTAAATTAAACCTTCAATAATGTGAACTATTATTTTTTTATTTTCTAAATCTACTTGTTTTAGTACATCTTTGATTGCTGGCAATAGAATTTCTTTGCCTTCGTCATTTTTTACAACGTATATGTCACTGCTACCAGTATTATATATGTAATCTACTTTTCCAAGTAATTCTTCTTCATCACTATATACATCTAATCCTATTAAATCTGCTATGTAATAAGTACCCTCAGGAAGCTTTTTTGCATTTTTCCTGTCCATTTTTATGTAACAGTTACGCAATGTTTCTGCTTGCTCTGGTGTTTCTATTCCCTTTAGCTTTAGGATTACCATACCTTTGCTGTAATTAACTTTTTCTATTTGGAATAATTGTAATTGATTTTTCTTTTCAACAAAAATTTCTTTAAAAGTATCAAATTTTTTTATATCATCTGTAAAAGGCTTTACTTTTACTTGACCTCTTATACCAAATGTGTTTACTATTTGACCTAGTTCTAAATATTTTTCCATTACCTATTCCTCAAATATAATTCCAACTTTTTTATGTTCTTTAGCTGTAATAGCTTTCATAACAGTTCTTATTGCTTTTGCATTTTTACCTTGCTTTCCAATAACTTTTCCCATGTCCTCATCAGCAACTTTAACTTTAAGAAGTACACCCTTCTCATCGTCAGTTCTAGTAATTTGAACTTGTTCTTTGTTATCTACAAGACTTTCAATTATTGTTTTTAATATTTCTTCCATACAACTTCGCCTTTCTAAAAGCATTCACACATAAATTATTGTGCTTTCTCTATTAAAGCTTTTACTGTATCTGTTGGTTTTGCACCATTTTTAATCCATGTTGCAACCTTTTCTTTGTCTAAGTTGATTGTAGCTGGATTTGTCATTGGATCATATGTTCCAATTTTTTCTACTATTCTTCCATCTCTTGGAGATCTTGAATCTGCAACAACGATGTGATAGAATGGAGCCTTTTTTGCACCTGCTCTTTGTAATCTGATTTTTACCATTTATTTTCACCTCCGCATTTTTAGAAACTGCTCTTTTAGAACAACTTTTTATATAAATTTCTGTACCTACAAACTTTTGGGTTTGTATAATGTACATAAAAATTAATAACTTATTTATAAAACTTAATATCTATATTATTGGTTTAAATTCATTTCCTTCATCATCTTTTTTAAAGATTTCTTATCCTTCATTTGTTTCATCATTTTCTGTGTCATCTCAAAAGATTTCATAAATTTATTTATTTCCTGCACGCTTGTTCCACTACCATTTGCTATACGAATTCTTCTTGAACCATTTAATAATTTAGGATTTTTTCTTTCTTTATCAGTCATAGAGCATATTATTGCTTCTATTCTTGTAAATTCTTTTTCATCTACTTTTAAGTCCTTAATATTTGCCATTCCTGGTATCATTTTAAGTATTGATGAGAATGATCCCATTTTCTTTACTTGTCTTAATTGAAGTAAATAATCATTCAAATCGAATTCTTTTTTAGCTAATTGTTTTGTAAGCTTTTCTGCCTCCTCTTGGTCAAATGATTCTTCTGCTTTTTCTATTATTGATAGAACATCACCCATTCCAAGTATTCTTGATGCCATTCTGTCTGGATGGAATACCTCGAGTTCACTTAGCTTTTCTCCCATACCCACAAATTTTATTGGCTTGCCAGTTACCTTTTTAACTGATAACGCAGCACCACCACGTGTATCACCATCTAATTTTGTAAGTATTACTCCGTCTATTCCTAAAGCATCATTGAATCCTGTTGCAACATTTACAGCCTCTTGACCAGTCATAGAATCTACAACTAATAATATTTCATGTGGATGAACACTTGCCTTTACATTTTTAAGCTCGTTCATCAATTCTTCATCTATCTGTAAACGTCCTGCTGTATCTAATATTACAACATCATTCAATTTTGAATATGCAACACTCATTGCCTGTTTTGCAATATGAACAACATCTTTCGAATTTTCATTTGCAAACACCGGAATATTTAATTGTGCTCCAACTACTTGTAATTGCTTAATTGCAGCTGGTCTGTAAACATCGCACGCAACTAGTAATGGCTTCTTACCTTGTTTTCTAAGTAAGTTTGCAAGCTTACCAGCTGTGGTTGTTTTACCAGAACCTTGAAGACCAACTAACATTATTATTGTTGGTGGATTCGAGCTAAAATTTATATTAGCCTCTGTTCCTCCAAGTAGTTCTACTAATTCATCTTTTACAATTTTAACAACCTGTTGTCCTGGAGTTAAAGATTTTAAAACGTCTTGGCCTAAGGCTTTTTCTTGGATACTTGCCGTAAATTCTTTAACAATTTTGTAGTTTACGTCAGCATCAAGTAGGGCAAGTTTTACCTCTCTTAACATTTCTTTTAAGTCCGATTCAGTAATTCTTGTTTTTCCTCTTAATTTCTTTGTAAATTCTTGTAATTTAGAAGATAGTCCTTCAAAAGCCATATTTTTAACCCTCCGTTTTTTTGTCTTTTATCGTTGATTATGCATTTAAGCTAATTAATTCTTTTCTTACGCTGTTTAGGATTTTTTCAACTTTCTTATCTGATGAGTTGTCTGTAATCTTACTTAGCTCTGAAAGAATGTTTTGAATTTGCTTTTCTTGGTCAATTGTTTTTTTCATAATTCCTAGCTTTTGCTCATATTCCAAAAGCTTACTTTCTCCTTTCTTAACAATGTCGTTAACAGCTTGCCTTGTTATCTTGTTATTTTCAGCAATTTCAGTCAAAGAAAGATCCTCATTGCAATAATCGTTCAATATATTCAATTGTCTTTTTGTTAGAAGATTGCCATATATTTCGCATAGCATTCCAATTTGAACTTTCTTTTCCATATTATCACTTTCTCCTTGCATGACCTTATTAGTATAATTGCTAATTTGTAATGCTTATATACTTTACAACATTTCCAGCAATTTGTCAAGTAGTTTTACATTATTTTTATATATTTTCATAACTTATTAGCTCTATTTTATTAGATATAAATTCTTTATCTTCATCAATCGGTTTAAATAAGTCTGTAGACAAATATTTTTTATTGTCATCTGCAAATACTGTAACAACAATATTCTTTGTTTCTTCTCCTAGCAGAACACTTCCTATAAAATTCGCACCAGAAGATATTCCAACTCCCAGCCCCAACTCTTTTGCAAGCCTACGAGACATATTTACTGCATCATCATCATTTATTTTTATTATTCCATCTATGTTTTTCAAGTCAACTAACTTCGGAATAAAATCATCTCCAATTCCCTCTATTTTGTGTTGTCCCTGTATTTTTCCGCCAGATAGAAGTGGCATTTTTTCCGGTTCTATTGCCGTAATTTGCATGTTCGGAAATTTTTCTTTAATTCTTTTCCCTGTTCCCATAAGAGTTCCACCAGTTCCAACCCCAGATACGAAGCCTCCTATCTCACAATTACTTTGTTCTAATATTTCTTTTCCAGTCGTCTCATAATGAGCTAAAAAATTATCATAGTTTTCAAACTGATTTGCTAAAAATCCGTTTTTTTCATCAGCCATTTTCTTAGCCTCTTTCACACACTGTATAAAGCCTCCCTCTTCTTTAGAAATTAATATTACATTTGCTCCATATCCTTGCATTAATTTTACTCTCTCAGCACTTGCCCAATCTGGCATAAATATGTATACCGGGTGTTTATAACGTGCACCTAAAGCTGAAAGTGATATTCCAGTATTTCCGCTAGTCGCCTCAATTATTGGCATACCATCTTTTAAATTACCTCTTTCTATTGCATTATTTATAATATAAAATGCAACTCTATCTTTTATACTTCCAGTTAAATTGTAATATTCAAGCTTAGCAAACACTGATTTTTCTTTGTTATTGTACCTATAATTTATCTTTATCATCGGTGTGTTTCCAATTCCTTTATTGTTTTTTTCATTCAAGCTAATTTTATTAAAACAGCTTTCATCGTTATCTCCATAAATTTTGCTAGTCATAAATTCCAAAACCTCCTTATATGCGTCTTTACTTTTCATGTTATTTATTTTTACGTTTTACATCGTAAAAAATAAACTATGTATTACATAGCTTATTATAATAATATTTATATGATATTGATTTTATCAATGTTTTCTATTATTTTTATCTATTATAGTAATCATCATCATTATCATCTGTTTCATCATATTCAAATTCATATGTTTCAGTTGGTTTATGGTATTTTATGTTTTTCTTTGGTTTTACTTGTTGCGGTTGAATTGTTGCTTCTATCGTTTTACTTTCATTCATTTGCATTTCTTGTTTTCTATCTTCTCTTTCTTCTTGTCTTTCTCTTTCTTTCCTTCTATCATCTTGTGCTTTCTCTTCCTTTTTATTCTGCATCTGTTTATTTAACATAGTATTTACTTTTTCAATTAAATCAGGTACATAATCTAACAATCTATCTAAACATGAACTATGGTCTACTGGCAATAGTTTCACAGTGTTTGGTTGTACCACTAAGAAAGCAACTGGTGTTATATTTACTCCTGCCCCAGATCCACCTCCGAAAGGCAATCTATATTGAACTTGTTCTTCTTTCTCCTTCTTTGTATATTCGTCTATTGTTTCTCCTCTAAATTCACTTCCTCCTGCAGCAAAGCCAAATCCAACTTTTGAAATTGGTATAATCACCGTGTTGTTTGAAGCCTGTATCGGTTCTCCAATTATCGTATTTACATCAATCATGTCTTTAATGCTATTCATAGCCGTATTCATAAGGTTTTCTATTGGATGTTCTCCCATATTAATCACATTCCTTCCTTGCCTTAGTTATTTCTTTATTTACGTAAGGCACTAATCATGTTGAAAAATCAAACTTTATCATCAAAACCAAAAGCACATATTATCATAATCTCTATACTACTCATAAGTTCTGAATGCATAAAATTAAGATTATTCTTTCAACTTTTTTATTTTTAGTATATAACTAATATGTACCAATTTTTTCTTTTTTATACAGCTTGTGCATTTCTTTTTTCTATATTTTTCATAATATTTTTATCTTTTTTTGCTTTACTATTTTCATTAAAACATTCATATTGTTTAGTTGTTTTTGCCAGCATTAGTGCAATATAAAGTAGATAAGATATTTTCGTAGCCACTTTTATATTCATTTTTACCGAATAAATATTTTTTGGTTGATAAATAGGTTGTACACTATATATTACTGTTTTAGATATTTTTTGCTTCTTGCCAAACTTTGCTCTCGCTAATATATTGGGAATTATTGCAGATATTATCCCTATCAAATACGATGTAATCACATAATCTTCTGTGCCAATAGAAATGTTTGCCTTAAATTCATTTAATTCGACTTTTGTATTCATTATTAATCTTCGTATTTCTGTATTTTTTAGTATAATTGCCACTTCTTTTTTTGCAGTCTTTTTCATCTTTTCCGCTTCTGCTTTATTATTTTGTTCATAACTTTTTATTTTGTTATTTAATTTTAAAATCTTCTTTTTATTTAAGCATATCTTTATCCAGTGTAGCTTTCCTATTCTTAAAGAAATACTCACTTTTAATTTCTTGTTATTCTGTTTCTTGTCTATATTACTCATGTCTAAGTTTTGTATCTCAACTTCTATTTTTGATATTATAATCATTATCAATAATAACAATATTAATGCAATTGTTCCTAATAAAATATAAAAAACTAATATCAAAATAAACCACTCCTATCTATTAGAGTATTTTGTATTAGTTTTTCCATTTATTACTATTTTAATCATTACAATTATTATTTCAATTATTTAATTCAATTCATTCTTAGTATTTCTATTATTTTTTCATCTATAACTGCATCTAGACTTGTCCATTTTTATTTTTTTCTACAGAAATATCTCCAAATAGTTTTTCTTGGCTTGTAATTACTTTGCTTCTTCTTGATAATTCTAATAATCCAGAAAAAGCTGTTACAACTTCTTCTTTTTCACATTTTTTTAAAGAGAAGAGTGCATTAAAAACAAACTTAGGTCTATTTACAAGTTCTCTAAGCATTTCTTTTACCTTGCTTGCAACAGTATATTTGTCTGTTATTGCTATCTTTTCAATATTACTTGCATTTTGATTTACCTTTTCTTGATTTACTCGAACAACATTTGAATACGCATCTATAATCAGTTGCTTATCATAATCTCTTTCAAGTTTCTGTTTAGGTAATTTAATTTCGTCTGGAGTTTTATAAAATCTAACAGAATTTTCTTCGTACATAGACTTCAAAGTTTTTGTAATTTCTTTATATTTCTTATACTCAATAATTCTTCTTAACAATTCCTCTTCCGAAATTTCTTCACTCTCTTCATTATCACTTGGTAATAAACTCTTTGATTTTAAATATATTAGAGTCGATGCCATAACTAGAAATTCACTTGTTACTTCCAAATTCATCTCTTCCATTTTGTTTATGTACTCAATATATTGGTCTGTAATCTCGCTTAATTTAATATCATTTATATTCATTTTATTCTTATCTATTAAGTGGCACAATAAATCTAGTGGTCCTTCAAAATTTTCTATCTTAATAGCATATTTATTTGTTTCTAATGTTAATATATTTGGCATTTTTCTTCGTTCCTTTAATCATCTAATAACTCTATAGCTTGTCTAATATTGCTAGTCTTATAACCTTTTTTTAATAAATATTGAATAATAGCCTCTTCATCCATTTGATTTTGCTTTTTCATTATTATCGTTTTTGCTGATTTTGTCTCGTAATTTTCCATTTCTTCATCATGACTATTTATATAATCCTCAATCAAATCATTTGGAATTCCTTTTGACATAAGCTTATATCTCACTTCTTTTAAAGAAAGATTGTTTAGAGCCATAAATTCATTAATAGCTCTTTCTATGTAATTGTTATCATCAATATATCCGTTTTCTTCTAGCTCTTCTATTATATCATGTAACATTTCATTTTCAATAGCATTGTAAAATTTATTTTGTACTTCTTTTTTACTTCTTTTCTTATATAAAACATACTTTAAAACTTTTGATTTTTCTTTATCATATTCTTCAATCGTATACATATTATTCCTCTTTCATTAGCATTTTACTATAAATTAATTCTCTAATAATTTTAAATAATCTGTTTTTTCATGTATTACTCTATAAATTACTGTTTTCTTATATTCTTCATCAATATCGTATAAAACAATATAATTATTAATAATAAGTTTTCTATATATTTCATTATGTGGTTTAACTTTTACTTTAGGACATGAATATGGATTTTGTGCTAATCTTAAAACTTCATCTTCTATTTTATCCATTAACTTATTGGCAGCTATTTCTTCATGTAAATTTTCTAATATATATGCATATATATTTTCAATTTCTTCTTTTGCAACATCAGTTAAAGTGACCTCATAATTACTAATATCCATATTTTTCTCTCAGTTCCTTAAATACTTTTTTCGCACTATGAACTTTTCCTTCCTTATACTGTTTCTTACTTTCTTCAAGTTTGCTCAAAAATTCTTCTCTTCTATACTCTTCTATGTTTATTGAAAGCGTAGTTTTCGTGTTTTCATTATTTTTCATTGGTTTAATAACTTTATTAGATTTTCCATCCATTTTTTCACACCCTCTAATAGTTATTTCTTTCTGCATAATATCACAGCCTTTCTTTATATGATTATTATAACACATTGTTTTTGATTTTTATACCGATTACTTATTATATTTCGGTACAAAAATCAATACAATATATTTTCCTGTGTTATTCTCTAAATTCAAAAATAGGGAAAAAGAATTCTAAATTATATTTTTTAGAATATTTTCCCTATCCTTAGTTATTACTCACCATCATCTATATTTACTTTTACTCTTCTTCAGTTGGTTCTGTTTCCTGTTCAGCATCTACTTCCATTTCGTCGCTTAGGCTCTTTTCAAATGCTTCGTTGAATTTTGCTCTTACTTTCTTTTCTACTTCTGCCATTATTTCAGGGTTTTCTTCAAAGTATTTTTTAGCATTTTCTCTACCTTGTCCAATTCTTGTTCCGTCATAAGCAAACCAAGAGCCACTCTTTTCAACTATGTCTAAGTTTACACCTAAATCTAGTATGTTTCCAGATTTTGATATTCCTTTTCCATATATGATATCGAATTCAGCCTCTCTGAATGGAGGAGCAACTTTGTTCTTTACAACTTTTACTCTTACTCTGTTTCCAAATACTTCTCCATCTTGTTTTAAGTTTTCTGTTTTTCTTATGTCTAATCTAACAGAAGCATAGAATTTTAAAGCTCTTCCTCCTGGAGTTGTTTCTGGATTTCCAAACATTATTCCAACTTTTTCTCTTAATTGGTTTATAAATACTATTGCAGTATTTGATTTATTTAATACACCAGCTAATTTTCTTAAAGCTTGTGACATTAATCTAGCTTGAAGACCAACATGTGCATCTCCCATGTCTCCATCTATTTCAGCCTTTGGAACAAGTGCTGCAACAGAGTCTACTACTATAATATCTATGGCGCCACTTCTAACAAGAGCCTCTGCTATTTCAAGTGCTTGCTCTCCTGTATCTGGTTGTGAAACTATCAAATTATCTATATCAACACCTAAGTGTTTTGCATAAACTGGATCTAATGCATGCTCAGCATCTATAAATGCTGCTTCTCCGCCTCTCTTTTGGCATTCTGCAATCATATGTAATGCAAGAGTTGTTTTTCCTGAAGATTCAGGTCCAAATATTTCTATTATTCTTCCCTTTGGAATTCCGCCAATTCCTAAAGCAACGTCAAGGCTTAAAGCTCCTGTTGGTATAGATTCTACATTCATTGCTGTAAAATCTCCAAGCTTCATTACAGAGCCTTTTCCAAATTGTTTTTCTATTTGACCTAATGCTGATTCTAGTGCTTTTTTCTTTTCACTGTTTTCTAAACTCATAAATTTTTCCTCCTAAATTTTGAAATAATAATGTTTTAGTTATCCACCAACAACTATTAAACATATGTTTGCGTTTTCTATGTGACTATTATATATCAAATTTAAAATTTGTCAATAGTTTTTTCAAACATTTGTTTTATTTTTAATAAAATATCTTAATCAATCTTTTCCATTTTTTAATATTGTTACTTTTTGATTATACCTTTTTACCATTACTAGAATAATACCTTCAAAATAAACTTTTAAATTTTTTCTAGCAATATTTTCAAAATTTATCTTCTGTACCAGCCTTCTATTCCATAAAAAGTTGAATAATTGTTTGGCTCCACTGTTCCAACCATTGATTGTGTTGATATTGTTATATTTTTGCTTCTATATAAACCTACAAAAGGAACATCTTCTTTATACAAACTATATATTTTTTGATATATTTCTTTCAATTGTTTGTTTTCTTTAGTTATACTTGCATTATGCATTAATTCAGACATAGAATCACCACTGTAATTTGATATATTTCCTGCAGAGAAATAGTACGTTAAATCTGGACTATAACTAGTATACACTCCAGTTAATAGTATTTGGTAGTTTCTATCGTCAACATATTTATTATATTTTTCGTTAGAAACTTTATCCAATTTAACATCTATTCCTATTTCTTCTAGTTGTTTTTCTATTAGCTCTGCAACAGCAACGCGTGATTCGTTTGTTTTATCTACCGATATTTTTAGTCTTAAAGTTTTTGTGCGCCCTCCAATATTTTTCTTCCATCTGTTATTAATATAAGTCCAGCCTCCATCTTCTAGTACTTTCTTTGCTTGCTCTGCATTATAACCAGAGCTTGCAGTGTTTTCTGTATATAAAAAGTTGCCATAATCTAAAGGATAATCTGCTACTGAATTTTGATTATTGTATACTGATGAAACTATATTACTTTTGTCAATCGCATAGCTTATAGCCTGTCTTACTTCTTTAAACTGCATAAGTTCGTCCGTGCAATTAAAACTTAAAAAATCAAACTGTCTTCCTGGATATTCTGTCTTGTTAAATCCAATTGTACCAATGTACTCTTGGAAATTTGGATTTGATGTGTTTATTAAGTCAATATTTCCTATTTTAAAACTGTTGTACACTTCACCCATAGATGAATATAAATTTATTTTTATATTGTCTAATTTTAATTCTGTTACTCCTGTAGTGCTCTTCCATTTATCAAACTTTGCAAGTGTTACATTATTACTACTAATATTTGTAATCTTGTATCTTCCTGTTCCAATTGGCATTTTACTACTTGTAAAAAAATCTTCTCCATAATAATAATTACTAGACATTATCGGAAAAATCAAATTATACTCGAAAAACGGAATATCACTGTCCAATGTTATTTTTAAAGTAGTTGCATCAATTACCTCAGTTTCTGCAATGTGTGCCACATTATAGCTATATACTGAGTTCCCCTTCTTTAGTAAATCTATTGTAAATGCTATATCTTTAGCAGTAAGCGGTGTATTATCATGCCATACAGCATTAGAAACAGTTTTTACAACATAAATTTTATCACCCGTTTTTGAGCATTCCTTTGCAAGGCAAGGCTCCAATTGATAATCTTTTGTCAAATTAAAAAGTGGTTCATAAATAAGAGTATCAATATTAATAATGTCTTTATTTTGAGTAATTAATGGATTCATAGTATCGTAATTTGTAATTCCCATACGCAAATCTCGAATAATATTTTCTTCAACCACAGTGCTAGAATCTTGATTATTTTCTTCTTCTTTATTTTGATTATTATAAATTCTGTAACCTGCATATGCTATAATTCCAACTGCAAATATTATAAAAATATACTTAAATATACTACTAACTTTCATTATTCGTAATCCTTTCTCCATGCTAATAATACATTAAAATAATGCCAATTTCAATACCTTTATTGTATTATTTTTTCTTAATGGAATTATTTTAACAAAATAATTTCATATATAAAAAGCACACAAAAAGGACATGTTTATTATCCATGCCCTATTATTTATCAACTTAAAAATACTCTATTTTCTAGACTCTACAATAAGTTTTATACCAGTTCTTTCTTCGCCTTCTACTTCCACTTCTGCAAATGCTGGTATACATATTAAATCGACACCTGCTGGAGCAACGAACCCTCTTGCAATAGCTACTGCCTTCACGGCTTGGTTTAATGCACCTGCACCAATTGCTTGCATCTCTGCCTTGTTAGATTCCTTTACCAACCCTGCTATAGCACCTGCTACTGAATTTGGATTTGATTTTGATGAGATTTTTAAAACTTCCATTTTTATCCTCCTAATATTTTATTTTTTTGTATGTTTAAGTACAGTTATATTTATATAATATTTCGGAGTAATTGTCTATATATTTTTGGTATTTTTTTACAGTTTTCATCGTGTTATTTTTGCATTTTTCGTCATTTATTTTCTTACAACTCTCGTAATTTTCTCAACTCGACAGCTTTCGTCATTTATCTCGAAAATGCAACCATTTAGCATACAGTTACCATCTGCCAATTTGTATTTTTCTGGAAGCGTTGTTTCAAATCTCTTTAAAGATGCCGATACATCCATTCCTATTACAGATTTCTTTGGTCCAGTCATTCCTATGTCTGTTATGTATCCTGTTCCTTTTTCTAATATTGTTTCATCTGCTGTTTGAACATGTGTATGTGTTCCAAACATAGCCGTTATTCTGCCATCTAAATAGTATCCCATTGCAATTTTTTCGGCTGTTGCTTCTGCATGAAAGTCCAAAATTATAATATCAGCCTTTCCTTTTACAGCATTTAAAACATCATTCATCTTCAGAAATGGATTCTCAGATAATACATTCATATCTGTTCTACCAATTAAATTTACAACACATATTTTTTTGCCTTTACAATCAAAAATTCCATATCCGTGTCCTGGAACATTTGGTGCATAGTTTGCAGGGCGCAAAAGTTTAGGGTCATCAGCAAAAGAGAATATATCCTTTTTGCCCCAAGTATGGTTTCCCATTGTAATTGCATCAACTTTCATTTCTTTCAACTCATTAAATATTTTAGTTGTAATTCCCATTCCCCCAGCCGAATTTTCTGCATTTACTATTACAAAATCAATCTTTTCTTGTTCTCTTATTTTAGGTAAAGTTTCTTTTAATTTCTTTACTCCATTCTCTCCAACTAAATCTCCAATTGCTAAAACTCTCAATGTTATTTTCCTTTCTATTTTAAACTCATTCTCATTTTATCTGCTAACGTTAATTTAATCGGTTCTGGTTCTTCAACCTCAACTTTTTCATTTCTAATTACATTCATTGCATTAAAATGAGAAATTTTATCAAACTCACTTTGACCAACAATAGCTTTTATTTTATGTATAGCTGGCTCAATTTTGGTATATATTGAATTATGCCTATGCACATCAGATCCTAAAAAATGTACTAAATTATTTTCTAACATTTTTTCAACTATTACCTGTGCTTTCTTCCCATATTGCCCTATTATGCTTCCATAATTAGACTGCATTAACACACCTTGGTTTGCTAATTGATATATAATTTCCGGCTCTTCTTGTGTAAATGTATACCTTTCTGGATGTGCAAGAACTGGAACGTAATTTGCAGAAAGAATTGAATACACAAAATCCTCAATATTAATTGGCTTAGCATTCATCGGAAACTCAAATAACACATATCTTGAACCATTTATTGTTGAAGCTTTGGCTTCTTTTATTAAGCTTATTATTTTATCAGTAAAATAAATTTCACTTCCTAAATACAAACTAAGACCAATCTTTTTTTCTTCTAATCCGTATTGAAGACCATTTAGCCAAGCTTTTCTATCAGCTTGGCTTACCTCATAATAATTTTCCATATAATGTGATGTAGATATAACTCCATCAAAACCGGCACTACTTGCTTCTTCAAGCATTTCTAAAGCTTCCTTTAGTTCTCGTGCACCATCGTCAATTGCTGGAATTATATGAGAGTGAAAATCAATCATGATTTTATAAATTCCTTTCTCATTTCACCAATTTAGTTGTCTCTTTTGGTATCATTTAAATTATTTCTTTCTTGTTGCAAATATTCATTTACTTGTCTTAAAATCTCTTGTGTCTTATCAGGCATATCATTTTCAACTTTTTCATTTTGCTTAGGCTCTTCTGTTTTTTCATTTTTCACAACTTCTTTTTCTATTTTAATCTTATCTTCAACTGGCTTTTTATGTTCTTCTTCAAAGAAGTCTTTTTTAGAAACAGCACATCCAGCTTCACGTTTTCCTCTTGTAGTTGTTAACTGCGAGCCATAGTAATAAGATTTTTCATATTTTTTGGCATCTATTGGTACCTTGTTTAAAACAACACCTGCTATTTTTCCACCAACATTTTTTATGCTTTTAATTGTTTTTTGCAAATTTGCTTTTTTAGTAAACTTATGTGCTGTTACAACAATAGTAGAATCAACAATTCTAGATAAAATTGCAGCATCTGTTACAAGTTCACATGGTGGAGCATCTACTATTATTATGTCACATTGTGACGAAAGTTTATCCAATAATCTTTGCATTTGTGGTGTTATAAGAAGTTCTGATGGATTTGGTGGTACATTTCCTGCAGAAATAACATATAAACCTTCAATTTCAGTTTTCTGTACATACTTTTCCATGTCAGATACTTCTGCATTTTTATCATTTTCTGCTAGATAATTAGCAAGTCCTGGTCTAGGTGATACCCCAAATATCGAATATTGTCTTGCTTTTCTCATATCTGCATCTATCAAAATAACTTGCTTTCCAGCCTGTGCAAACGTTACTGCTAAATTAGATGCAACCCAACTCTTGCCTTCACCTGGTAATGTTGATGTTATAAGTATAGATTTTAGCCTTTTATTAACATTCATAAATTGTATATTTGTTCTCAAAGTTCTAAAAGTTTCTGATATAGGAGACTTTGGATTTCTAAAAGTTATTAACTCTTTTTTCATTATTTTCTACCTCCCTTTCTGCTTTCAGAATTATCAAAAGGTATTGAAGCAAGAACAGGTACTCTACAAGTCTTTTCTATGTCTTCAGTTGTTTTAACAGTTGTATCAAGCATATTATCTAATAATACATATATTACAGAAACAACAATACCTATACATGCAAATATAAGTACATCCTTAGAATGATTTATATTTGATGGAATATCATTTTTTTCAGCAGTATCAACTACATGTACGTTATCAATATTATAAATTTCCTTTACTTGCTCAGAAAATACATTTGCAAGTTCATTTGCAATACTAGCTGCTATTTCTGAATCTCCATTAGTTACAGAAATTTTAATAACCTCTGAATCTGACACAACTTTTACAGTAATACTATTTTTAAGGGCCTGGTCAGATATATCAAGTCCAAGATTATTAATAACCTTTCTAACAACTTTATCACTAGTTGCAATTTCTCTGTAAGTAGAAATAAGTTTTGAGTTTAAATTTACATCTGTCGCTGTTATTGATGTCGGCAATGTTGAATCCTTTCCTGCTGCCAAAACAAGTGTTGTTGATGATGTATATTTTGGTGTAACAAAACATGTTGTATATGCTACTCCTATTACCATGAATATTAATACAATTAATATTATTTGTACTTTTCTATGCCAAAACAAAGAGATCATTTGGCTTAAATCTAGCTCTTCCATATATACTCCTTTTTCCTTTTTTTGTTTTTTCTTTTGAATTAATTCTGTCTAAAATATTATATAATAAAATAACGAATAGTTTCAATAGTTTTTCGACTTATTTTGCAATATTTTTACTCCCGTTACTGCAAAGTATAGAAAATAACAATCCTAATACTGTACCACTTGCAGTTGAAGTATATAAAACTCTATAAATTTCTTTTACAAAAATTTGAACTATTACAGATATATTTTCGTTTAAAACAGTTAAACTTTGTATTCCTAAAAAATGTTTTTCAAGTATTATTCCTAATATATTTAACCCTGCAATGGTAAACGATATAATTGCAATAAATTTTAGAACATTTCTTATATTCTTTATATTTAAGATAATTAATGCAACTATGTTTACAATTAATAGTATTACTACCATTATAAATATTTTAGGTATTACATCTTTTACTTTTCCAGTAATACTTGAAACTGTCTTAACTATTGAATTTGAATACGAAACTGAATTTAAGTATGAGTTAATTATTGCATTTTCAAAATTTTGTATTTGATTCTCAGTAGTCTTATTTACCAAAACCTTATTATCTTTAATATATTTTCTTATATTATTATCCAGCTTTTCTCTTATAGTACTTGTATCAATTTTAAATTCTTCATTATTCAATATTGCATGAACTATAGAATTTGTATCCTCTTTTACTTTATCTAAATCATATATTCCTTCAAACACACTGCTATCCATTCCAGATTGCATTATATAATTTTCAAAACCATCATTTACAGTATCTTCTAGCTTTTCATAATAATTATTTTGTTCCATTTGCATTTTCCAATAATCCTCATTTAGGACTTTATTTTGTAAAAAAGAAACAGCCACAATTGCTATAATTAATGCAACCATTATAAATGATAGTATGTACGATATTATATTTTTTACCATTAAAATATGTCTCCTTCTATTAATTTTGAATATGTTACAAATCTGTGAGTCGCATGCCCTATACTGTTTGAAGGATAACATGTATATAACATTAGTATTTCTTCATCTTCCTGTAGATATACGGCACTTGTGTCTGATTGGTCAACTATTTTTGTTTCATAAATTTCATATGTAAAATTTCCATAGTCAGTTTTTATTTTTATTTTATCTCCCACATTAACCGTATACAAATACTTTAAAAATCCACCAGTATCATGTGCCATGCAAATTATAGAGCCACCTTCACCTGGAAAATAAGACACAGATTGTCCTACACCTTTTCTTAATATTGAAAGAGAATCTCCATAATAAAGTCCCAATTTCACATTAATAGAATCAATAGATAAAGTTCCATACTTTTCACCCCATGCTGGGTAATGAGTCAAATTTTTATTTTCTAAGTCAATCTTAATAGCTTCGTTTTCCGTATTATTGTTCTTATCGCTTACTGACACCAAATTAATTAGTGCAATTGCCTGCATAAGCTGGTCGCCAATAGAAAGTCTAATAGCAACGCATATAATAACAATAAATATAAAAGCAACTATTATATTATTAATAGTTGCTCCTAATATATTCTTTATTTTTTTCATATTATTTTGATGTTACTTTTTTTGCAACTAGTACAGCAACGGCAATTAATGCTATTCCAGAAACTACTATATATGGAACATATGATGTTCCTGTTTGTACTAAGTTTGTACTTTGTCCAACTTTTGCTTCAATTAAAGATGTTCCATTAGCATCCTTTATTTGAAGTGTGTTGTCAGCAGAAATGTAGTTAATTTTAACATTTGTAGCTGCTTCAATTTTATCTATATTTGCACTTATTTTGTTTATAGCATCTGAAGAAAACTTTGATACATCAGCTGTATTTTGGCTTTCAACTGTTTTTACTATTTCAGCAACATTTGCTTTAACAACAGATACTTGCTCATTTGTTAATTCATGTGAGTTTAAGTATTGTTTTAAAGCTAATAATTGGCTCTCATTTGCTTTGTATGTTTTGCCACCTACTGTTACTGATACTCCTTCCATATAAGAATATAAATCATCATTTGCTGCAGCATTTACTACTGTTGTTAATGCTACTAATACCATTGCTATTAAAGCAACTATTAAAACTGTTTTGTTAAGTTTCATTTTAAATTCCTCCTAATTTTTTTTATACTATATCATTAAATAAAATAAATTTCAATATTTTTAATTAAATTTTTTATAATTTTTTTACGTGTCTGGTGTATCTATGTGTATTTCCCAAATATAGCCAGATTTTGTATATGAATACCATATTTTATACTTTCTATTATTTTGAATAACTTTTATTATTTGTCTAATGTTCTCGGCATATCTTACACCATAATCTCTTGTAGTTAAAGCTCTTTTGGTCTCAGCATCTTTAAACAAATTCAGTATTGTTTTATCATTACTTCTAATATTAATGCATATATTTACCGTATTCCATTTTCTTTCTTCTCCTTCGAGTTTAGCATTATCTTCTATAGCATAATTAAGTATTGTTTTTACTTCACTTCCACTTTGCAAGCCTTCATATGTTTCATATTTAGCATTATGCATTCGTATTTCTATAGAACTTAACACAGAACTTGCATCATCAGTTGTATCATTTGCTCTTACTACATATATTCCAAGTGATACAATTAAAACAGATAATGTAATGCAACCTCCAATTAATAAAGCTTTTGCGGCATTTTCCATAAAGATACCACCTTTCAACTTTTGTTTATTTTAATTAATTTTTAATATTCTCTTTACAATTCTCTTACATTTTACTACAACTTTTGATATAAAGCTAGGTTTTTCTGTATATTTATTTACTAATTTATCAAAATCCATTTTATCTAAATTCAAAAAAAAGTTTTCTCTATTTTTATCTGGTCTCACCGATGAAGTCATTGAAGAATTATATTTTAGTGCTTCATTAATGTCAACTTGTTCTTGTATTATTTCATTTTGAATATCATTAAATAATTTTCTTCCTTTTTCACTATTTACAATTACTAATGATGTTCCTTTATTATCGAACATTTTTGGGTTCACATACTCTATTCCCCAAAAGTCAGCTAATGTTATATCAGATAACCTATTTATTTTTTTGAAAGAACATGCATAGCAAGAATCTCTTAAAATAACATTTTTTAAAAATGCTTGCATATAAGTATCTGTGTTATGACTTTTTTTAAAAAAGTTATCATTATATTGTATTTTTAAGTTAAATACTTTCCAACCATCATCTTTGTTCCTAAAACTTATATCTAATGGATTTTTCCCATCATTTTCTTTTCTATGTGCTAAATATTTTTTCCAAACCAAAGGTGAAGGGACACCATGACATATTATATCCTGTGTAAAAAGTTTTTCGTAATCTTTTCTCAAATAAGATAGTAAACCTTCTATCTGGCAAGGAGTTCCTGTAAACAAAACGTACCTATCATTATCCAAAAATTCTTTAGCTTTTTTATATGATTCTCCTATTACACTCTGTAGATATTTTGAACCTCTAAACTTATATAAATCTTCTTTTTTTTCTACATAAGTGTGTTCAACCATAAATTCATTATTGAAACTTGCCCCAAATACAACTCCATCTTTTTCTAATATCTTATTTGCTAATAGTGTAAAGATGCCTCCAGATGAACTTTCTTTTCTTATATTTTCAATTTTGTTATAGCATGCATATGCTACTGGCTCATTTTTTATTGTTTTTATATTTAATATTGGACATACTTTTTCACATAAGCCACAGTTTATACATTTTTCTTTATCTACAACAGGATATTTAAATCCTTTTTCATCTTCAACCATTTCAATCGCATGCGTAGGACATATACTATAGCATGCATGACAGCCAGAACATTTACTCTTGTCTTTTATTTCAATCATGTTGTTTTTTTCCCTTCTTTAATGCTATATTCACCATTCTTTTAAAAAGATTTTTTTCGTCTAAGTTCATTCCAAAATTCCACATTAATAAACTATATATTGCTGCATAAACAACTATTTCAAGAATGAATACAATTATTCCTCTATTTCCAATTATTTTATAGCTAAATAACCCTAATGCAAAACATATAACCACTGGAATTGACATTTTTAATATTTCTTTCCAAAACTTTATAATATTTATGTGTATCTTCTTTTGGTAATATACATTCATTATAATTACTTGTCCAATAATTAATGACAATCCAGTTCCCATTGCTGCACCAATTCCGCCATATAGCTTAGCTAGTGGAATACTTACCATCACATTTGCTATAGCTATAAAGAAAAAAACTACTGTTCTAAACTTGTACTTATTCTTAGCTTGAATAATATTTAATCCCACATTTTGAATTAAAGGAATTGTAACTGGTATCATTAATATACATGCCATATAATAAGCTGTTTCATAGCTTTCTCCATATAATAATGTTATAAAATATTTTCCAAATATAACAAAACCTGTAATAATTAAAGCCATTACTATATATTGAATTCTTCCCGTCTTTATGAATATATTTGTAAATTCTTCATCAGAACAATTATTAGCTTCCATTTTTGCAACTTTTGGTAGTAATACTCCACTTATGGCAGTTGAAAAAGACAAGTACATATTATTGAATTGTTGTGCTATTGCATAAATTGCAACAGTAACAGTTCCAGAGATAGTTCCTAAAATAAAATTATCCAGACTCCAATTCACTTTATCTATTATGCTATTTAAGAATATAAAGAATGAATAAGCAAAAATTTCTTTAAGCAACTTAAAATCAAAGCCTTTAAATTTTAATTTAACTCCTAATTTTTTTACACAATATATCATATTTATAAGTAGGCATACTACATTTAATATTGTTGTTAATATAACCAATGCTACCGATTTATATCCCATTAATAATAGTGGAATCATTATTAATGGCATTATAAGTATTCTTACTATATTGACTAATTTATTAAATATAAATTTTTCATATGCCGTTATGATAGAGCCAAATATACTCAAAGGAAACGTTATAATCAAATTAAAAGTTAGTATTTGCATTAATACTTTTGCCTTTGCAATTTCCTCAGCATTCATACTATTTCCAAATAGTCTTTCAACGTTACAAACAAGTATTGCACCTATAATCCCTGCAATTATTCCTATAATAACATAAATAATAAAAAACATTCCATGAAGTTTGTTTTCATTTTCTTTATCATTTTTTGCAAGATATTTAGATGTATATACTATTATAGCATTTCCAAAACCTAAATCTAGTATAGTTAGATATGATATCACAGACGCTACAAGGGAATATAATCCATACTCAGATTGTCCTAACATTCTCGTTAAATATGGCGTATAAAATATTCCTATTATCATATTTAATCCGATTACTACATATGATAATATTGCTCCCAACTTAATTTCTTTACTCTTTTCCAAATTATCTACTCCTTAATATCTAAATCTAATGCTTTCTCCAAAAATTTTAAAGCTTTTTGTTTTTCTTGATCCAGTATTTTGTAAACCTCATTATAATCTATTTTTGTATTCATCTTTTTTTCTATTTCTATATCACTATCTTTTTCTAAATCAATTACTCTATCTCTCAAATCTAAGATTTCTAGCAAATCAAAAATCCTCGAATTCATATTTCCTCTAGTAAATACCAAAAACTGTTTTCCATATATTATTGCAAACACCATTCCATGGAATGAGTTCGTTAAAACATAACTTGAGTTTTTCATAAGTCCAACAAACTCACTCGGTCCAGCATCGTTCACATTTTTTTCTTCATTTTTATAATTTTTTTTATAAGAAATTTCAATAATTCTTTTTTTCAATACTTTTGATAATTCATCTATTTTTTTTATAACATCTTTACTGGCACCTAATGTATATGAAAACACATAATCATTGTATTTTCCTCTGGTGCTTCTAGCTATTTTGTCCCATTCTTTTCTTGTAAGTAATAAAGTGGGATCCAATACATTTTCAATCTTCTTTGATGTTAATGGTTGATATAAACTTACTCCAGTTTTTTCTCTAATAGAAATATCATCAAATTTTTCTAATAAATATGAAATTTTTTTCTTTTCTTTCTCTTCAATTTTATTTCTACCTATACTAGCTGCATATGCCACCTTTTTTTTTCCTTCCACAAAATCCAAAAAGAAATATTTTCTTTGTTCCCATGGAATTTGTTGATTCCATATTTGATCACTTCCAGCTATATATGCATCATATTTATTTTTATATTCCGATATATCATAAATTTTATTTGTCATATCTATATATTTTCTTCTAAACTCATCAAATTTCTTGTTTCTCTTTAAGTACACTATTTTTTTTATTGTATTTTTTATATTTTTTTCATTTCTATTCAAGTTATTATAATTTAATACTTCTACATTACATTTTTCGTTTTTTAATACAGTATTCAATGCATATGCCTGCAGCATTCCTCCATAATTATTTCCAATTAACGTTACTATTCCAACTTTCATCTTTTACCTCTTTCTTGAACTTTTATATTTTTTTAAGTAAATAACATATGCTAATGGCATAGACAATATTATTAAAAACTTATTATCATATCTTTTTATAAATCCTTTATTTTTAGCCAACCAGTTGCCTAAAACTATTTTTGCAGAAGCTTTTAATCTTTCTTCTATTTTTTTTGCAATTGTTAGCTCCTGTTCCGCGGCGAGAATATATCCTTTTGGATTATTATTTATTAATTTTACAGAATTATTTGTATAGCCGTCATTTAAGTATTCACATACGTATACTCCATCTTTTATTGTTGCTAATTCTCCTTCGGCATCTAATTGATTATATAAATATGTCTCTGGTATAAACTTTTCTCCTTCTATTTTAGGAAATTTATATTTTTTTAAAATTTCAGTTTTATATACAAGAATGGTATCTCCAGTATATTTATGTTTATTATATAAATCATATAATGTTGAATTTTGTACTCCTGGTATAATTCCAGAGCCAACTGGTTGTCCATCAAGTTTAATACGAGTACCTACTATACCAATACATTTTTTTTCTTTTTTGCATTCATTCCATTTTCTATTAATTATTTCTATGGCATTATCTGTTAAAAAATCATCAGAATCGACACAAGTAAAAATTTCTCCACTAGACATTTCAACTCCCATATTATGAGCCATAGGCTTTCCTTGATTTTCTTGTTCATAATATCTAATTGTAAATTTATTTTCATTAATCCATTCTTTGACTAATTCTCGTGTATTATCAGTTGAACCATCATTTACTATTACCCACTCAAAATTTCTGTCTGTTTGCTTTAATAAACTCTCATATAAACGTGGTAATATATATGCTCTATTATACGTAGGTGTAAATACTGTTAACATTTTTCTCCTCTTATCTATTTTTCATTGTATATGCTTATCTTATCATTCAAGTATGAATTATAAGGCATTAATCCGCCATTGTCAAAACTATTTATATATCTTGTATATCCATAAAGACATACAATACAGCTTAAAATAGCAATTAAATATTTTTCTTTTACTTTTCGATTTTCTATTAAATAGTATAATATTATTGGATAAGTCCATAAAAAATAGTCTTTAATTCGTGTAATAATTACAAATCCCCTCATTACAGTAAATATAAACATCAATATTACAAACATATTCAAAATCAAGTTTGAGTGCTCATTTTTATTTTGAATTGAATCATAATTAAAATATATTATAATAGCTATCAAATAATATTCTAAAGTATGTATTATACTAATCTTTTCATTTGTATCAAAATACCCTTCTGCTTTGTTCATAGCATTCTGATTTCCACTAAATATTTTATTTACTATTCCTGATGGGTTAAAAACGAATATTCCTGTTATATTTAATACTAAGAAAATTATTCCTATTATATTTATAATTTTAAATGTTTTTTTAGAAATTTTAATTTTATTTATAAAGTATAATGGAAATAATATTATAGCCGAATTATGGAATAAGAATGCCAATATACACAATGCAAAATATTTAATTGGTTTTCTTTTCTCTATAAATTGTACAGCTATAAAAAATATGGCAATAGAAATCGATTGTCTCATACTTATAAAAGTATCATAAAAGAACATTTTGTACAAAAATACAACTAAAAAATAGTTAAAGTTTTTAGTATATCTCTTTAAACCTATATACATACATAAGTAAAATATCATCGAATGAATCAATGTAAATCCATAAAAATTTAACCCCATAGTTTTTACTAGCGAATTAAGAAACAAATACCCCTTTTCCATTTCAAAAGTTCCATCCACATTTTGAATATTGGCAAAATTAAAATCTCTTATCATTGGTACAGCACCATACGCTTTTTTATAAACAAAATAGTCTGTTCCTCCTAAATTATACCTTGTTCCAGATATTATACATAATAACAGTAATACTGATATTTCAAATATTCTCTTTTCTTTTTCATTTTTTAGTTTTCCATTTATTATAGCTGCTATAGCACATATAGCAAATATTCCTAAATAAAAAAGCATCTTTTTCTCCTATTCTTAATTTTTTTCGTAAACCTTCTTCAATTTTTCTACATATTGAATTGGATTATTTATTTTATTAAGTTTTTCACTTGTTTTTTTGCTCTTCGTTTTGTAATAATCTTCATCTGTTAACAATTTAATTATTTCATTTTCCATACTTTTATTATCATCACATATTTTTCCACAGCTATCATCTATTATTGTCGGAATTCCTCCTACATTTGTTGCCACTACTGGTTTTTTTAGTACTAAAGCCTCAACTGCAACAAGTCCATAGCCTTCCCATGCAGATGTCATACATAACACCTTACAGTCTTTCATAATATAATAAGGATTATCTAAAAAGCCTACCAGTTTTATATTCTTCTCTAAATCCTCGTTTTTTATTATTTTCTCACATTTTTCTTTTAAATTTCCATCACCTATCATAATGGCATTAATATTGGGAAGTATTTCTTTTATTTTCTTTATTAAGTCTATAAATTTTAGTGGTTGCTTCTGTTCTGTTAATCTTCCACAAAAGCAAATATCATATTTACAATCTTCAATTATTTCTCTAGATTTTTTTATAACATTATCTATATTTACCAGATTTCCTATCACCAAATATTTATCTTTTATCATATTACTAAAGATATATTCCTTTTTTATTGAATCGGAAACTAATAATATTGTTTCAAACTTTTTTGAACACATTAAAAAAGCTAATGAATATATATTTACATGTTTTATCCATGTTGGATTATTATGAATGTGTGAAATAACCTTTATTTTTCTTGATGTTGCTATAGAGGAAATTATACTAGCTCTAAAATCATGTGCATGAATCACGTCTGGTTTATATTCTTTTATCACACTCTTTAATTCTTTCACACATAATTTATTTATTGGAATATATTTGATTCCTTCTTCTTTAAGCTTTTTTTCTATGTTTCCTCTTGGTGATACATAATAAGCTTCATAATTTTTATCTTTTTCAAGTTCTTTTATTATTGTTATAGCAACATTTTCAGCCCCCGAATATGATGAAGTATTTAAAATATGTAGAACTCTCACTTTTTTTAACTCCTAAAATAAATTTTTTTCATATTTTCTATAACATTTTTTAATGTATATTCTTTTACCTTTTCTTTTGAGTCTTTTCCAAACTTATATCTCAATTTTCTATCATTTACCAATAAATTTAGATAACTACTCATATTATTTTCCATAGCACTATTTTGTTCAACAATAAATCCGTTTTCATTATGTTGTACTAATTCTCTATGCCCTCTATTATCTACTGCAATTATTGGAAGTCCCATGTACATTGCTTCCATTACATTCACTGGTAAACCTTCTCTTAAACTTGATGCTAAATATATATCAGTTATTGATAGTATTTTTACAATATCACTTCTATACCCTAACAATTTTACATCATCTTCAATATTTAATTTTTTTATTAATTTTAATAGCCTCTGTTCATATTTACCTTTTCCAACTAAAAGTAACGTCACATTATTGTTATCATCTTTTAATCTTTTTATTGCTTTTATCAATAATTGTTGGTTTTTATTTTTATTTAATTCTGCAACATATGTGCAAACAACAGATTTATCATCTATTTTTAACTCTTGTTTTAAATTTTCTTTTTCCTCGTTTGGAATTAATATGTTAAACTTTTCCTCATCTAGTCCAACTCCATGTACAAGATGTAAATCTTTGATTTTAAACTTTTCCTTAGCTAATTCATAATCTTCTTGTGTTATCGTAATTTGAGTATCTGTATATTTGGCCAACCATTTTTCGATTGGATAATATAATAACCAGTTTATTAAAGGGGCCCCTTTATAGAAATGATATCCATGTGCCGTGTATATTACTCGTGTTCCGTCTTTCCTTGCCTCTCTTGCTGCTAATCTAGCTACTACACTTCCCATTGGAGTATGGCAATGCATTATATCAAATTTTTCTTTGTTTATTATTTTTTTTAATTGTTTTATTGCCTTTAAATTATCTATCTTAAACGGATTTCTACATATACTTATTTTATGATGTACATCACAATATTGTATTGGTACATCATCATTTGTTGCAACATGGACTTCATAGCCATTTTCTCTAAACATTTTTAAATATGGAAGATGGAATGCCTTTATATGTCCGGTAACAGTTGCAACAATTAAAACCTTTTTCACTTTTTCTTACCTCCAGCTTTATTCATTACTCTTTCATTATTCTATTGTCTGTCAAAAATATTTTTATTATTTTATTATTTTTCACATTTATTGATTATAGTTTTAAATTTTCCATTTTTACTTGGAAGTAACTCTTTTTTACAGCTATATTTTATAACAGCATCCTCTCCCAAACAAGCTCTGAGTCTATCATCAATATTTCTTTTTTCTTTTTCTAATAACATACCAGTATAGCATAGTTCATATGATTTCTCAGAATTTTGAATCATTTGGTATTTATTTATTCCATAAAAGACTTCTATTATGCCACTAATTGCAACCGAACTAATTAGCACACCTTTTGTTGATTTTAGCGCATCAGCTTTTCTTCCTGCAAAATATTTTATTGTTTTTATGTTATTAGGAGTATCATTTGAAATTGCATAATCACCTGTATCATATCTAATTAAAGGCATCGCCTTATTATATAAATCAGTGATTACTACTCTACCTAATTCACCTACTTTCACACGTTTATCACAAGAAGGTTCCAATAATTCAACAATTAAGCTTTGGTTATTAACATAAAGTGTATCAGATTCCGGTTTTGATATAGCAATTAGTCCATTTTCTTCATTATCATATCTATTAATAATATTGCACTTAAATAAATCCTTTAATAATTTTTTATTATTTTTTGAAAGTTCATCCGAATCACAAACAATTAATTTAATTTCGAATTTCTTTGCATCAACACCTTTTCTTTTTATGTAATTCATAAAATCACATATTGATGATGAATACCCAAATATCACACAATTCTTATGTTTTAATAGATATTTACACAACCATTCTTTTTTTTCATCATTAAAAGACGCAATACCCACTGGAATAACATTTTGAGCAAATTTTCTAATTATTGATTGCTTATAATTAGGTGACCAATTTCTAATAAATATATATTTATCCCCCAATTTCCAGTTAATTAACTCATGTGCTCTTATCAAATCTGCTCTGCATCTATTTTTTTTATTCATATCCTGATATACCACTAATGGTGTTCCAGTAGAACCACTTGTTGACGCCTTATACAATTTATTCATTTTATCTTTATACTCAATCGATATACAATTTTCTCCTTGTTCTTTTAATGTTACTTTGTTCATTACAGGAAATTTTTCTAATTTTACCTCTTTAATATCACTATAAAAAGGAACATTTTTAATTGCATATTCTAGAATGTTATTTAAATCATTTATGCTATTATATTCCTTATCGGATTTACTTACAATATCTTTATAATTTTTTCTTATCCCAGAACCTTTTAAAAAATCAAAAACCCAAAATACATATTCTCTAATTGTATGCTTCATATTATATTGCTCCTATTATTTTTATTTCATTATACTTCATCATATAAATATCCTCATTATAATTTCCTATTTGATTTTCATTTTCTATTCCATTTAAAGAATTTATAATTAATTGAGGAAAATTTACTCCAGCCTCATATGCATGCGGGTACCCTCCACCAAATCTAGGATTAACTTCTGATATATAGTACTCTCCATTAATTCTAAATATATCCATATCTATCATATAGGAGTAATCCGCTTTTTCAACAAAATTGCAAATTAAATCAAATAATTTTTTATCTTTAAAAGATCTTGCCTTGTCCGTTTCTCCAGCTCTCATTTTTATCTTTTCTTTAGTAAAAATAGAAACTACTTTTTTAGAAATTGGGTCAATATATACATCAGCTCCTATTTCTGTACCATCAAGATATTCTTGAATCATCAAGTTATCATATAAATTAAATAATAAATCAACCTCTTCTTTACAATTTACTTTTGATATGTTAATGCTCGCACTACCTTTAATTGGCTTTACAAACACAGGAAAATTAATTTTACCATCTTTCAAGTCTATATAAAATTTTTCCTTGTCTATATAACTTTTCGCAGTTTTGTATCCATTGTTTGATAGATATTTATACATCATATACTTATCAAAAGCTAATTCAACAGACTCATATTTTGATATTAATGGTGTTACACCTATTTCTAAGAACTTTTCTCTATTTTTAGCAATTAAACTTAATTCTGGATCAATCAAAGCAAATAAGCACTTTATATTTTCTTTTTTACATATTTCAATTAATTTATCTATATATGAAGGATCATCTATTCTTGGCATTATATAATATTTATCAGCTTCATATATGGCTGGCGCTAATTCACTCATATCGGTTACAACAACCTTACCAATATCTTTAAATTCTTTTCTAAAATATTGTACAACCTTGTTTCTTGTTCCTACACTAGTTATTAATATGTTCATTTTGAAATTTCCTCCAAATCATCAAAAAATAGTGGCAGTCCCCCAGTATTGATAAATAATATATTTTTATTATTAATATTATTACATTTAATATAATCTAACATACCATAATATGCTTTTCCTGTATATGTTGAATTTAAAGGAATCCCATTATTATTCAGTACACTTCTTATTGTTTTTAATATATCTTTATTGCTTTTTCCATATCCATCTTCTGTATATTTATCTATAAATTCCACTAATTCTTCAAATTCTTTTTCATCCTTGTTCAAATACTCTTTAATACTATCAATTACAATTTTTTTCCCCTTATTTTTATTTCGAGCAATACTTATTCCCACAATTTTTCTATAAAAATCTTTATTTAAATATTGTCCACATACTAAACCAGCTTGTGTAGTTCCCGTTCCAGATGCAAAAAATATATAATCAAAGTTAATAGCATTATTTTTTTCATAATTTAATATTTCCTTATAGCAATCAACATAAGCTTCTGTTCCAAGATTTCCATGTCCTCCTCCTGGAATAAAATAGGGCTTGTTCTTTTCGTCTAAAATCTTCATTACTTCATCTATTTTCTTACTTACCTCATTAAGCGGAACTTTTATAATTTCCGCTCCAAACATTCTAATCATTTTAGAATTGTAGGTTTCCTTATAATTTTCTACTGGAGAGACAATAACACATTTTATTCCTAATTCCTTGCACATATTTGCAATCACTCTACAATGATTAGAACTACTACTGCCATAAGTTACAACTACATCATTTTTATTTTTTACTATTTCTTTTTTAAACTTCTCAGCCTTTCTAGCCTTATTTCCTCCAAAGGAGAACGGTATTAAATCGTCCCTTTTCATATATATTTTTGAACCTACATTTTCATTTAAAAGTTCTATTGGCGTATTAAACATTTCTCATCTACCTTTTCCTTACATCTTTCCTTGTCTAAGTCTGGAATTGCTTGTAATTTAACTCCATCATGTTTAAATACAGCAATAACAGTCTTTATTATTACGCTGCAATCATTAAAAAAAGATATATTATTTACATATTCAATATCTTTATCAAATTTTTCTTTCCATGATATCGTATTTCTTCCACTTACCTGTGCAAGTCCAGTTAATCCTGGCCTAACATCGTGTCTATGTCTTTCTTCTTCTGTATAATATGGCAAATATTTTACTAGCAAAGGTCTCGGTCCTACTATGCTCATGTCTCCTTTTAGTATGTTCACAAGCTCTGGTAATTCATCTAAGCTTGTGCTTCTTAGCACTTTACCGAACTTAGTTAATCTTTCTGAGTCTGGAAGCAGGTTACCGTTTTCATCTTTTTTATCTGTCATTGTTCTAAATTTGTATAGTGTAAATATTCTTTCGTCCTTTCCTGGACGTTGTTGTTTGAATATTATTGGGCTTCCTAGTTTTATTCTAACCAGTATTGCTACTACTAGCAACACTGGAGATAAAACTATTAGTGCTATTAAGCTTAATATAAAATCTAATATTCTTTTTATATATTTTGCGTACATAACATTTCCTTTTCTATTATTTCCATAAGTCTATTATGGTTTTAATAACTCTGTTTTGTTCTTCTTCTGTCATTTTTGTATCAGATGGCAAACATACTCCTCTTGTAAATAAGTCTTCTGATACCGCTTTGTCTGCAACTTTTATGAAATCGCATTTTGCAAATACTGGTTGCATGTGCATTGGTTTCCATACTGGTCTTGATTCTATGTTTTCTTTTTCTAATGCTTCCATTATGTCTAGTGGTTTTACTTTTGAATTTGCTTTTAATGTTATTACAGATAACCAGTGGTTTGGTACTGTGTCTACTGGTGTTGGTTGCATTTCTATATCTGGTATTTGTTTGAATGCTTCTTTGTATCTGTTATATATGTCTGTTTTTTGTTTTATTCTTAAATCTATAACTTTTAATTGTCCTCTTCCAATTCCGGCTACTATATTGCTCATTCTGTAGTTATATCCTATTTCTTTATGCTCGTAATGGCGTGCTTTTTCTCTTGCTTGTGTTGACCAAAATCTTACTTTTGCAATTTTTTCTTCGTCTTCTGAAACTAACATTCCGCCACCACTTGTGGTTATTATTTTATTTCCATTGAATGAATAAATTCCGTATTTTCCAAATGTTCCTGTTTCTTTTCCTTTGTATGTTGAGCCTAAGCTTTCTGCTGCATCTTCTACTAGTGGTACTCCATGTTTATCGCAAATTGCTTTTATTTCTTCTATTTTTGCTGGTGTTCCATATAAATGAACTACTATTACAGCCTTTGGATGTGGATATTTTTCAAATGCTTTTTCTAATGCTTTAGGATCCATGTTCCATGTTTCTGGTTCACTGTCTATGAATACTGGTGTTGCATTTTGATATGTTATTGGGTTTGCTGTTGCAGAGAATGTTAAGCTTGAGCAAAATACTATATCTCCTTCTTTTACGTCTAGTGCTTTAAAAGCCATATGTATTGCTGCTGTTCCAGCTGATAATGCAGCTGCATATTTTGTTCCAACATAACTTGCAAGTTCTTCTTCAAACTTGTTTACATTTTCTCCAAGTGGAGCAATCCAGTTTGTATCAAATGCCTCTTTTACGTATTCTTGTTCATATCCTTCATCAGACATATGTGGTGAAGCTAAATAAATTTTCTTATTCATAACAAATTCCTTCTTTCATCCATAATTCTAAGCTTCTTTTGGCATTAACTCATGTTCTTGCATTTGTCTTGCTTCTATTTTTTCAAGCTCTTGTTTGTAGTTTATTATCTTTTTATTTTTTTCTTCTGCCTCAACAAATGTTGGTACAGCCTTTTTTACTACCTTCTTAATTTCTTCCATTGTATGGTTTTCTGTTTGTACAAATTCTCTTAACATTTCAACTCTTTTATTTACTTCTTCGGCTGGAATATCAAGTGGTTCTGCAACAAATATTTTGTTGTGTTTTGTGTGTTCCAAACCCTCTTCAGACATTAGCAATTCTTCGTATAGTTTTTCACCTGGACGAAGTCCTGTTATTTCTATTGGAATGTCTATATCTGGTTGAAGTCCTGATAATTTTATTAAGTTTACTGCTAAATCATATATTTTTACAGGCTCTCCCATGTCTAGTACAAACACTTCTCCACCTTTTGCATAAGTCATGGCTTGTAATACAAGCCCAACCGCTTCTGGTATTGTCATAAAAAATCTTGTTATGTCTTTGTGTGTAACTGTAACTGGTCCGCCTTCTTTTATTTGTTTCTTAAATAATGGAACAACTGAACCATTGCTTCCTAAAACGTTTCCAAATCTAACTGCTGCATATTCTGTTTTGCTAGTTTTATTTTTTGCTTGAATTACCATTTCACACATTCTCTTACTTGCACCCATTATATTTGTAGGGTTTACAGCCTTATCTGTTGATATTAAGATAAATCTCTTTGTTCCGAATTTATCTGCACAATCTGCAACATTTTGTGTTCCTAAAACATTGTTTTTTATTGCCTCTAATGGGCTAACTTCCATTAATGGAACATGTTTATGTGCTGCTGCATGGAATACTAAATATGGTCTGTATTTTGAGAAAACATCTTCTAGTTTTTTCTTATCTCTTACACTTCCAATTATTCCTTTTATATTTAAGTTTGGATATTTTGCTCTTAATTCTAGTTCAATATTATACAAGTTATTTTCATAAATATCAAATATTATAAGCAATTCTGGATTAAAAGTTGCAATTTGTCTGCATAGCTCAGAACCAATTGAACCTCCTCCACCAGTTACTAGTATAGCATGTCCTTTTATTAAACTTTCTATATTATTGTTGTCAAGCTTAATTGGATCTCTTCCTAGTAAATCTTCTATTTCAACTTCTTTTAAACTGTCTAATACATTTTTATTTTTAATAATATCTTCTGTAGATGGTAATATTCTAATTTTTGCGTTTGTCTCTTGGCAAATATGCAATAACTCTTTTTTATTCTCTGGTGAAATATTTGTAATTGAGAAAAATATTTCTTGAACATTATATTTTTTGCATACTTCTTGAATTTTATCCCTATTTCCTAAGATTTTAACACCAGAAATTGAGCAATTCCATTTTGCTGTATTATCATCAATTAGTCCAACTATATAATATGTATTTTTTAAACCTTCTCTAATAGCTTTAATAATATCCCTTGAAGATCTGCCAGCACCTATTATAAGTAATCTTTTTGCAATTACTGGTTCATCATTCTTTTTTTCTGCTGGCAAAGTTTCATTTAGCAACATTCTTATAACAACTCTACAAGAAACAGTTCCAACGGCTATTAGTACACACGACAAAATGCACTCTTTTGTTGTAAATGTATCTATTTTAAATATGTTTTTTATTATGTAGGTGGTTATGCAAGAAATTGCACATACGAATATATAAATTAAATAATCTCTTCCATTTTCGTATCTTGTAATGCTTCTGTATAAATTAAATATTCTAAAAAAGATTTGGTATATTACAATAGATAAAGCAATGGTAATTCCAATTTGTTTCCATTCTTCTGCTTTAAAATAAAATGTGTTTGATAATAAAAATTTAGAGAATATACAAGCTAATGCAATTATTAAAATATCTATAATTGCTAGTATTATCTTGTTTCTCTCGAATCTAATTTTTTTCATGTTTTGAACATCCTTTCATTTTTTATTTTGCCATATGGCTTGTCTTTCCTTTATTTTTGTAATATTTTAAATTTATAATTTTGAATGTTCTTTCATTTTTTGTTACTCATTTGTATGTTTCTTCTTTCTTTTATCATTTTTCGTTTATTTAGTTTTTTTCGACCTTCAAGTTATATTATACATATGCCTTTATATTTTTTCAACCCTTTTTTTAATTTTACAATAATTAACATAAATAGCATTTACTCGGTAACTAGAAATTACTTTTTCAATTGTCTTAATGAACATAAAAAATACGAAAAATTTTGATTTTTCTTATTTTTTATTGTATATATTCTAAATTTTTTCATATAATAGTATTACATTAGTGTCCATAGCATAAATGCTATGTAAGTCATTATTAAAAGGAGAAAACTTATATATTTAATGATTTTCTCCTTTATTTTAAATAAATTCTGTTATAATATGTATTTCCTTAATTTTTCTGTCATTTTATCAGATTGTTAAAATTATTGTGAATTATTCTTCCATTATTGTTGCTTCGCTGTCTTCTATGATTTTTCTATATGCACATACTTCAATGTTTTCATATCTTGGTACATCTTCATTTACATAGTCTATTATTGCATATAATCCTAACACAACGTGTATCATTTCATCATTTTGCTTTTTATATATTCCATAAACATCCCCTGGAATATCTTCATTTACTGTAATTTTTCTATCCGCTTCTGCCGAGAATTTATCTCTAGTGTTGTCTTCTGTTAGAATATATGTTGTTTTGTTTACATCTTCATTTCCAAGTTTGTAAGTTTCGTCTTTTATTTTATATTCTAAATCTTTTATAACTAAATCTCCCTCAACAGTAGTTTGTGCAATTCTTATTTTGTCTTCTTTTCTATCTTTAGAATTTATTCCTGTGTTTTCTATAAAGCTGTCTAATTTATCTTTATTCCAAACTTTGTTGTATGTAATTACTACACATCTGTCTTCGATTGCCTGTTCTAAAGTATAATCTTGAGGAAGTTCTGATAAATTTTTGTAACCATATTTATCTGTCAAGCTTTCTTTGCCTGTATTGTTTTCTCCATCTGTTAAATTATTTGAAGCTGAATTTATCGAATTTGGTGAACTGTTCTTCTCATTTTGTTTTGATGTTTTTACTTGTTGCTTTACTGTAAATAGTATTCCTCCTATTATAATAACTAAAATCGTGATTGCTAGTACTAATTTCTTTTTCATCGCAAAATCTCCTTTTTTATAATATTTTCAGCATATTTGCTGTTTGTATTATTTAGACGTTTTGTTCTTTCTATTTTGTTGGTGTTTTATGCAAATTATTGCAAATATTACCGTTAGTACTAAAAATATGCTTGATAAAGATAGTAATATATTACTTGTTCCATTATATGTTTTTTCGTTATTGGCCGTGATTTCTACAATATTCACTTTGGCATTTTCTGATGTTTGCGAATTTTCACCTTTTTCAACATTCACTTTAGCATTTTCTAATGTTTGCGAATTTTTATTTTCTGTTATATTTTTATAATCCTCTGATGTTTGAAAGTTGCTATTTTCCTGTGCTTGTGAGTTTGATTTTAAATTATTGTTTGTAGCTGGTACTTCTATTTCATTTTTATTATTTTTCATGCAACCGATATAGAGTGCTAATGTTGCAAATAACATGCTAATATTTCCAAGTAGTAGTTGCAAACTATTTAATGCTTTGTAATATCTCCACTGAACTGTTCCAATTGGTTCATTCAAAATTTTTGCTATTTCTTTAAATGAAAACTCGCCAAGTATTTTTAGTGATACAACTTCTTTTTCTTTAACCGATAACCCACTTATCAATTTATTATATTTTTCTGTATCTACAATATTTTGAAGTTCATCACATTCTTTTCCAGTGTCTATATTGTATGCTTCCTCTAATGAAATATTCGTTCTTTCTTTTCTTAGGAATGTAAGTGCTTCATTCTTTGTAACGGCATATAACCAAGTTGCTTCTTTTGAGGTTGGCAATTTGTCTTTTGGCAGGCTATATATTTTAGCAAATACATTTTGTGTTACATCTTCACTTGATTCTTTATTTTTTAATATTGAAAAGGAAATTTTATACACAAGTTGATTATAATTTTTATACAATAGTTCAAATTGTGAATTGTCTCCTTCTCGTAATTTTGAAAAAATATTGTGTAATTCAATTTTATTAATCATAATTTTTTCCTATCAAATTTATTTGTATATTAATTATATTATTAAACCACACTTTTGCAAGTATTTTTCTTGCTTTTATCACATTTTTGCAAGCATTTTTATTATTTTTATAACACTTTTGTAAAAAAGAAGACTTATAAGTCTTGCTTAATGCAATTCTTATTAGCCTTCTTTTATTTATTATTTGTTGTAACTTATTGAAATTGTTGTGCCTTTTGCCACATTACTTATGTCTACATAGTATCCATCTGTATTATTTCCTTTTACATATCCTGCTGTTTGTGCTTGTGCAAAATTGTATGAATGGCTTCCTATTGTTAGTGTAAATTCTTTTGATGTGTCTATTCCTTCTAAGTTAACTCTTCTAGCATCAGATTCTTCTACTGTAATGTCTCTTGTTTCTGTTGATGTACTGTTGTCATTTATTATGGTGTTAAATATACTTTGTAAGTCACTTGTTGTCATAGAACCTACATAAGATTGATCTGCATAGCTGTATTTTCCAGCACTACCATCTGCAATAATTTTATCATAAAGCTTACCTTTTACATTTCTCCATGTAAAATATCCGCCTTCAGTTCCCTCATCATTGCATTTGTTTACATTTTCACTAGTTGGATTTAGTATTGTTTCTGATAATGTTCCACTCATGTTTAATCCTATTGTGTAGAATTTAGACTTTGTTTCTGTTGTTCCATAATAGTGTGATGTAATTTGTTGTTTGTAATAGTTTGCAGTTCTTATTGTATAATAAGCTTCATTTTCTGTTGTGTCAGAACCATTACCATATTTTTTGCCAGAAAGTGTTGTATAATTTTCATTATAATATGTTGGATCTCCATCTGATAATAATATCATAACTGGCGTACGTGTTATTTCTTTTTGTTTTCCATTTACTGTTGTTGTAAATTTAGTGTTTGCTGATGTTAATATACCTGCTCCTTCTTTTATTCCAGCTTGTGTATATGTTCCACCATAAACATTTAATGTTTGATTTTTCTTTTCATTTACATTTGTTGTTATTGTATCATATGTTTCGTTATTGCCTCTAAGCACACCTTCTTGTAATGTTAAATATTTCCCTGTAGTTTTTGGAGTATATTTTCCAAGTGGTAATAATGTTGTTGCATTATTAGCATTTGCTAAACTGCTATTATAAGTACTACTATATGCTACTACTCCTATCCTACTTTCTGGATTTTCATTCATTATAGTAGAAATTGCGGTATTTACAGAGTCAACCATTGTTTTGTCTTTATCATTATCATTCATACTTCCAGAAATATCTAGTACAAATACTACATCTAATGGTGTTTTTACCGATGTTTGTGATGTTGTAGTTGTTGTTATTTCTACTGTTCCTTGTATATCTTGATTAAATGTGTTTGTAATATTATATCCATTATATGAAGTTGTGTAATTTCTTACATTTTCTTCTTCAATTGTATATCTATTTAATTGTACATTTCCATTACTATCTAATACATATTTACCATTTTCATCAGTTTTGTATTTTGGTAATTCTGTAAATTCATATTTTGTATTTCCATTCGCTAATTTTATTGTACTTGCTTTGGTTCCGTTTTTTATTAAATTAATTGTTATTTCAGGGTGAACTAGAGTTGTTCCTTCTGGGTCAACCCATGTTTTTTCTCCACTTATAGAAATTAGCTCTTGGTCTATTGTGTTAACAAAGTCTACTCCGTTTGCTGCTTTTTCAGATGTGTATCCATTTAGTTCAGCTTCTTCAACAGTATACTCATTTAATTCAATATTACCATTAACATCTAATACAAAATTTCCATTTGCATCTGTTTTGTATTTTGGTAATCCTGTAAATTCGTATGTTGTATTTCCATTTGCTATTGTTGTTGTTTTATATTGTTCTCCATTTTTCAATAGATTAATTGTTACTGTTGGATGTGTTGTTCCTACTGGAGTAACCCATGTTTTGTTTCCACTAACAATTACTGTGTTATCTTGCTCTATTGTATTTGTAAAGTTATTTTCATTTTGTTCAGATTTATAACCTTCTACAGTATCTTCTGAAACAGTATATTTATATTCGTGTCCATCTGTTAAATCATATCTATCCAAATTTTCAAATGAATATGATGTTGTTCCATTTGTTAATTCTACGGAATTTACTTTTTCGCCATCTCTTAATAAATTGATTGTAATTGTTGGCACTATTTTTCCTGCTGGTATTACCCATGTTTTGCTTCCACGTACAGAAACTTGTTCTTGTTTTATTGTGTTTATAAAGTCAACTCCATTTTCTGCTTTTTCAGATGTATAATTTGATAATTTAGTTTCTTCAACACTATAATTGTATACACTTCCGTCTGGTGCATATGTTTCTAAATCTTTAAATTCATAGCTTGTTTTTCCACTTTCAAGTTTTATTGTTTTGTACTCTTCACCATTTCTATATAGTGTAATTTCAATATTTGGATAAATTGTTCCAGCTGGTGCAATCCATGTTTTTGTACCACTTATTGTTTTATATTTTTGTTCTATTGTATTTGTAATAGTAGATTTTTTGTCATCACTATAACTTGTTGTATATCCCTCAACTTTTTCTTCTGAAACTGTATATTCATATTCGTGACCATTTATTAAATCATATCTATCTAAGTTTTCAAATGAATATGATGTTGTTCCATTTACTAATTCTTTTGAATCTACTTTTTCTCCATCTCTTAGCAAATTGATTGTAATTGTTGGGAATTTTGTTCCTGTAGGTGCTACCCATTTTTTCTCACCATTTATTGAAACTTTTTCTTGGTTGATTGTATTTGTAATGTTTTTATTGTACTCTCCAGCATAAGATGTTGTATAACCACTTACATTTTCTTCTTCAACCTTGTAATTGTAAATATGTCCGTCTGTTGCATATTTATCTAGGTCTTTAAACTCATAGTTTGTTGTTCCATTTGCTAATGTTACTGAATTAACTTTTTCATTGTCTCTTAATAAATTAACTGTTATTTCTTTGTGTTCAGTTCCTTGTGGGTCTATCCAGGTTTTTGTTCCGTTTATAGATAACTTCTCTTGGTTAATTGTATTTGTAATTGTGTTTTCACCATATGTTGTTTGGTATCCATCAACAGCATCTTCTGAAACAGTGTATTTATAAATGTGTCCATCTGGTGCATATTTATCTAAATTTTCGAATTTATAATTTGTTGTTCCATTTGCTAATGTTACATGATCAACATTCTTACCGTCTCTTAATAAGTTTATTGTTATTGGGTTGTGAGTAGTTCCTTGTGGGTCTACCCATATTTTTACACCTGTTACACTAACAGTATTATCTTGGTTAATTGTATTTGTTATGTTTTCATTATATTCGCCAGAATATGTTGGAGTATATCCTTCTACAGCTTCCTCTACAATTGTATATTTGTAAATATGTCCATCTTGTGCAAATTTGTCTAAGTTTTCAAATTTATAAGTTGTTGTACCATTTGCTAATGTTACATGATCAACATTTTTACCATCTCTTAATAAGTTTATTGTTATTGGGTTGTGAGTAGTTCCTTGTGGATCTATCCATGTTTTTGTTCCGTTTATAGATAACTTCTCTTGGTTAATTGTGTTTGTTATTTGTTCATTGTATTCGCCTGCATATGAAGTTTGGTAACCTTTTACATTTATTTCTTCAACTTTGTATACATATTCGTGTCCGTCACTTAAATCATATCTATCAAGGTCTTTAAATTCATAGCTTGTTGTTCCATTTGCTAATGTTGTTGAATTCATCTTTTTACCGTCTCTTAGTAAATTGATTGTTATTGGGTCGTGAGTAGTTCCTTGTGGGTCTATCCAGGTTTTTGTTCCATTTATAGTTATTTTTTCTTGATTAATTGTATTTGTAAAGTCAAAACCATTTTCAGCTTTCTTAGAAGTATATCCTTTTACATCAGCTTCTTCAACTGTGTAAACATTTAGTTGAACATTACCATTTTCGTCTAATTCATATTGACCATTTTCATCTACTTTGTATTTTGGTAAATTATTAAACTCATAGTTTGTTGTTCCGTTTGTTAATTCAACTTTATTTTCAAAAATACCATTTTTGTATAACTTTATTGTTATTGTTGGGAATGCTTTTCCTTCTGGAGCTATCCAGGTTTTTGTTCCACTTATTTTAACTGTATTTTCTTGATTAATTACATTTGTTATAGTTAAAGTGTCATTACTATATTCTGGAGTATATCCTTCTACTTCAGCTTCTTCTACTGTGTATAAATATTCGTTTCCATTTTCATCATATTTTGGAAGATTGGTAAATTCATGTAATGTTTCACCGTTTTTTAATGTGTATGTTGCATATACATCTTCACTTCCATTTTGATATAAATTAATTGTAACTTCTGGACGTTTTGCATTTTCTGGGTCTATCCATTTTTTTGTTGCTACTACACTTGTTTTAAATGTAGTGTAATCTATTGTATTTGTTACAGTTAATCCATTATCGCTATAAGCTGGTTTGTTATAATGTTCTACTTGAGTTGTTTCAATAACAGTGTATTTTATTTCACTACCATCTTTATTATATTTTTGAACGTTTTTAAATTCTACCGTCCAATCATCTGCTGTTGCAGTTTGTGTTTTTCCAGTTGCAACACCGTCTGCATATAATTCAAATGTTACACTCTTACGTGCTCCAACTTTGTTTTCATTATCATTCCATACTTTATTTGCTGTAATATTTGTTAATACACTTTCATATTTTAATGTATTTGTTATTTTCAAAGTTATATTATTTTTTTCTTGATTTTTTTCATATGATGCTGTGTAATTTTTGTCAACGTCTAATTCTTTTGCATCATATTTTATTAATTCTTGTGTTTCAAAATCATATTTATCAAGATTTGTAAATGAAGCTTTCCAATTGTTTTGCTCATTTAATGTTCTTGTATCAATATGTGTTGCATCTCCTGCATTTTTATAAAGTGCAACTACAATTTCTGTTGGACGTAATTCATCTACATTTTCCTTATCAACAAATTCTTTGTTAACATCTATTGAAACATATTCTTTTATTACCTCATCATCTGTTGGAGGTACTTCTTTTTCATCTTGTTTTGCATCTGCATTTCTTACTACTATTTTTTCATCTTTAAATGGATTTATTGTTACAATAAATGTTATTGATTTTTTCTCTCCTGCTTCAAGATTAACATCTATTCCTTCATTTAATTCTTTTTCTGTGTAAGTATCATTTTCAATTTTTATACTGTCTGCTACTAGTGTTGTTCCTTCTGGAACTGTATCTGATATTTTTACTGTTCCATTGCCATTTCCATTGTTTGTAGCTGTTAAAGTATATGTTATTCTGTCTAATTCATGTAATGGATTTTCCTCTGTTACAGGTGTTCCGTCTGCATGAATTCCTTCACTTGTTTTTACAGTTGTAATATTTGCAACTTTTGTTTCAACTTCTTCTGTTGGTGTGTTTCCAATTGTTGCAGTATTGCTTACTGATTTTACAACTTCTCCTGCTGTTGTTTTTTCATTTACAACAACGTCAAAGCTTACAGAAACCTCTCCTTTTGCAGGTACAACTACGTTATTCCATGTAATTGTTCCATTTTCTTTATCAAAGTTTCCTTTTTCTGTTATTGTTCCATCTACAAAAGATGTGCCATCTGGAATGCTATCTTTTATTACTGTTGTTCCATCAACTTCTGTTGTGTTTTTTGCAGTAATTGTGTATCTAATTGTTTCTCCAACTTTTGCATCTCTGTTTTCTAGAACTTCTTCTTTGTCTACTATTGTAACAACTTGTGCTGTTTTGTTTGCTGTTATTACTGGAGTTTTTGTTTCTGGTGTTTCTTCTCCATTTACTTTTGCTATGTTGTTAATTAAATCTATAGAGTCTGCTGTAACTATTACTTTGAATGATACTGTTACAGTTTTTCCTGCTTTTATATCGTTTTTCCATACAATTTTTCCGTCATTGTTTAGTGCCCCACCTTCTGAAATAGAAGCAAGTTCTGTTCCTTCTGGTATTGAATCTATTGTACGGATTCCATTTGTGTCTTCGTTACCTTTATTGGTTATTTTTATAACATAAGTGATTGTTTCACCTTTTTGTACAGCTGTATTTACTGGTAGTTCTTCTAAAGAATCTCCATCTAAATAAGCATATTTTTGTAAGTCTAGGTCTGGTTTATGTACTTTTAATTTTGATGCTGCTGTATATGCTGCAACGCTTATTGGGCTCCAGCCTATTTCTTTTTTCTCCCAAGGATTTTCTGTTATAACTGTTGTTGTTTGTGCGTAATCTTGGTTTGGAACGTTTGCACCATTGTTACCTGCTGTTGTAGTTCCTGTTGTTGTTCCAGCATTAGCGCCTGTGTTTGCTCCATTTGTTGTCCCAGTTGTAGATCCATTGGCACCATTTGTACCAGTAGTTCCATCATTTGTGGTACTACCGTTGTTATCATTATTGTTTGAATCTGCTGGGTTTGTGTTGTCTCCATCTGTTGGCAATGTTGTTCCATCGTTATTTTGATCACTGCCATCGTTTTGATCTCCATTATTAGGTAAGCCTGCATTTGTCCCATCGTTTTGTGATGTTCCATGGTTGTCGTCTGGCATTGCAGCTGCTGCATCTTTATTACCTTTTACAAAGGCAACTGTACCAGCGATTGCTGCTATTAATAGAACTACTGCTATGCTTATAATTATAATGGTTCTTTTGCTCCTATAATTAATTCTCGCTTTCAATTTTTTTACCCCCATATTTTAATTTGTCTTGCTTTAGTTACTAATCTATTCTTATGTCCGTTTGTACACGTTATTAAAGTGATTTCTCTAGTACCGTTTTCCACACTTTCTACACAACTTACATCGTCTGGATCTATTGAATATATTTTAAATATTTCATATTCAATAGTTTCATTTTTTAGGTTTGTTAATTTTATTTTGTCTCCTATTTGTAAATACTTTGTTTTTCCAAACATCGTGCCATCTTTATTGTTGTGCCCTGCTACTGTATAGTTTCCAATTTCGTTTGCTTGTGGTCCCCAGAACTTTGTTATAGAAACTTTCATCGTTTCTTCGTTTGTATGGTCAATTATAGGATACTTGATATTAATCTTTGGAATCTCTATTATTCCTTCTACCTTGTATCCTTTAAATTCTAACTCCGGCAAACTTTCAGATTGCTGTGTTTCTTCTTTATTTAATTCTTCTTCTATTGTTTCAAGTGAGGATGAAACCTCTTTTTCGTTTAAATAATTGCCACCATATCTTATAACAATCATTGCTACTACTACGATTAGTGCTACAATTAATACGGCAATTATAAGATTATAGATCTTTTTCATAACTATTTGTTCTCATCTTTTTTATTAGATTTAATTCTTATAAATACGAATATTGCTAATGCAATAATTATAATTCCTAATACTGTAAATAAAATTGCTCCACTATCGAATGTTACTGGTAATTTAACAGTTTCTGTAATAGTTTTCTCTTCTTTATCAACACCTGCATCTTCTTTATATACACATGTTAAGAATTTAGCGTCTACTGTTTCATCATTACCCTTTGTTTCTTTGATGTATACAATATATTTGTCTCCCTCAACAGTATTTTCTGGTTGAAGTATTTCTGAATTTTCTACAGCTGTCCATTCTGAATTGCTTGGCATTAATTTAACATACAAGTCATAGAATTGTTTGCTTAGGCTTAAATTTGTGTATGTATCATCTATGCTGTTTTTTAACGTGTCTGCTAATTCAAATAGTTTATTTGCATCTGTAGTTTTGTCGTCTAACTTTGTTAGAACATATGAGTACTTAGCTCCTTCTTTCTCATTTAGAACTACTTTTCCTACGGTTACAGTTTTGCTTACTCCGTCCTCTACTACATTTCTTTGATATTGCTTTTCTGTATCAACATCAATTCTTTTTGTTGTGCCGTTCACTGTCTCTATCATTTTATCTGTTACTGCTTCGTTTAAATCAAGTTTATCTGCTGTAATTACTGTATTGTCTTCAGCATCTTTTACCCAAATATAAGCTACTAAGCTTGTTGGATTTTTTCCGAAGATGCTTTCAAATGAAGCTTCATCTATGTAAGCTACATTTAATGTTCCTGCTGCTGATGCAGGTTGGTCTTTTGCAGAATTAACAAAGTTTAGATCTGCTTCTGCTGTTTTGCTGTCTTTGCTGATTGCAAATTGAAACTCTTTTCGGCAGAATTCTTTGAAATAAATTAAATATTCATTATTGGAATTCTTTAAGATTACTTTTTCATTAGTTGACGCAAGTACTGGTACACTAACAATTCCTATCAGCATTATTGCTATTACAAGTACTGCCATGATTTTTTTTGCTTTCATCTCATATATTTTCCTTTCTAAAAAATATTTTTACAGCCGCATTATATAACAAATGGTAAAATAAGTCAATAAAAACAGCCTTTTTTCTCCCTTTTCTAGTATAAAATATATATTTTTTACATCGTCCTGTTTTTTTCATAATCAGTCTACATAATTTAAATTAATACTACATTCTTTTTCATATTTTGCGTATCATTCTTTGTCACTTTTTATTGACATTTGTCGCTACTATGTTATAATTTAATTACAAATTTATAAATCAAAAGAAAGGATTCAAAATTATGGTTAATAATGCCACAGATTTGGAATTAAAAGAACGTAATGATAATGCTCAATTTGCTTCCGAATTAAACAGCAAGCAAGAGTCAGTTAATCAAAACTCTGCTAACGCCTCAACACTTGACTGCAGTTCCACACCGGAAATCTCGGCTTCTCAAATAACAGACACATCTATATTTGAGACCAATTCAGAAATACAGAATAACTCCAGTGTTGAAAATTCATTAGAAGCCGAAAATAACAACGTTAATTGTTTAGCATTAACAGTAAAAAAAGACTATAGTCTTTCTATTGTAAAGCATGTTTTTTTTAGAACTTGGAAAACAACTTGGCGTGTTGCATTAAGCGTATTTATTTTGAATTTTTTATCCTTCTTTTTTTAATATAGATATTCATGTTTTACAAATATATGAATCATAAATTGTAAACACTAAAATATATGAGAAAAAAAATGTTGCCTTCTATAGCAACATTTTATTTTTGTAATTTGAAAAGAACTGTCAACTTTTCAAACATATAAATTTTCACATATAAACGCTTTTTATGCTCTGTTTCCAATCCAATTTGCAATTCTTCTAAAAAAGTTTAATAACTTATTTTGATATACTACTATTAACGAATGTTTAGACTGTTTTGCATACAAATCTATATATTTTTTATTTAATTTGCTTTCCATCTTATTTGTATATTCGTTGATTTCATCATTTAATTCATTGTTTTCAAGCATTCTGCCTACTATTTTACCATACTCATTTAATTTATGTGTATACTCTTCTATTTCTTTTAATGTATCAATTCTGATATAAATTTTGTCAAAGTAAGTCATGCACATCATTTTTTGTGTTTCCATATATAGCTGTATTATCTTCTCTTCACTTCTTTTTTCTTCATTATTTTCATCCAGAATAGCATCAAAGTTTGATAAAATCCTATTTGTATTTCCTTCGAATGTGTTATACAAATCATTTTCAAAATCTACTGTTCCATCTATCGCACTCTTTATAAGATTCTTCTCTCCTACAAAGAATAACAACTGTATTACTAAGCTCGTAAGATATGGATAATATTTATCATTTATTGTATAAATCGATATGCTTTCATTATTCTTCCTATGTGGCTTTTCTCCAATAGCCTTAGAAGCAATGTATTGTGTGACAGCTTCATTAAGTCCTAAGCAATATATTTTAAATTCTGCAAAATTACAAACTCCTATTCTTTGCTCACTTCCATCAAACTTCCTGAAATTTTGAAGATAATGAACACATTCTTGAATAACCTTCTCATCAATTTTGGCTATGTCAAATTTTTCATCAAAGTATAACGTATTATTAGGGTAAAAATACACAACGTTTCCAAATTTAGGTGCAATTTGAGCATAACTCATATTACAATTATAAATTCGCATATATAATTCATTATACGAATCCCCAAGTTCGAGTATATTGTCTGCCAACTTCTCGGCAACGGCCTTAGCTATATAATTTGTTTCATTAAACTCAAACTTTCTAGTTGGAATAATTCCAAGCATAATTAGACTTTTTTCTATATTCATAATCTTCCCTTATAATACATTTTTCTTTATTATATACTATATTACGGTAAAATTATATTGCATTTTTATTAAATTTATATTACAGTTTTATTTCATGTACATTTTAGTAAATTTTTTCTCCGTCCCCGGATTGTACCGAATTGTACACTAATTGTACAAACAAAAAAAGACGAGGTTTCCCTCGTCTTTTAAATTTATTTTGCGTAGTCTACAACTCTTGTTTCTCTTATGATGTTTACTTTTATTTGTCCTGGATATTCCATTTCTTCTTCTACTTTTTTAGCAACATCTCTTGCAAGAATTGTCATATCTGCATCTGAAATTTGTTCTGGTTTTACAACTATTCTAACTTCACGACCAGCTTGAATTGCAAATGATTTTTCAACTCCTTTGAATGAGTCTGCAATTGATTCTAGCTTTTCCAAACGCTTGATGTAGTTTTCAAGTGTTTCTCTTCTAGCTCCCGGTCTTGAAGCAGATATTGCATCGGCTGCAGCAACTAAAACAGCTTCTACTGTTTGTGGTTCTACATCTCCATGGTGTGCCTCTACAGCATTTATTACTAGTGGATTTTCTTTGTATTTCTTAAGAATATCTACACCAATTTGAACGTGAGTTCCTTCTACATCATGGTCTAGCGCCTTACCAATATCATGTAATAATCCTGCTCTTCTTGCAAGCTTTGGATCTAATCCTAATTCATCTGCCATAATTCTTGCCAAGTTAGAAACTTCTATTGAATGGTTTAATACATTTTGGCCATAGCTTGTTCTGTATTTTAATTTTCCTAGCAAGTTTACGATGTCTGGATGAAGTCCAATTACGCCTGTTTCCATGCAAGCTCTTTCTCCTTCTTCCTTGATTGTTTCGGCAACTTCTTCTTTTGCCTTTTCAACCATTTCTTCAATTTTTGCTGGGTGGATTCTTCCATCTTCCATCAATTTTTCAAGAGCTATTCTTGCAATTTCTCTTCTTAATGCATCAAATCCAGATATTACTACTGCTTCTGGTGTATCATCAATTATTAAATCTACTCCTGTTAAAGTCTCTAATGTACGGATATTTCTTCCTTCTCTTCCTATTATTCTACCTTTCATTTCATCGTTTGGTAGTGGAACTATAGATACAGTTGTTTCTGCTGTATGGTCTGCCGCACATTTTTGAATAGCATATCCAATTACTTCTCTTGCATTTTTTATAGACTCTTCTTTAACCTTATTTTCAGCGTTCTTTATTAAGTTTGCTTTCTCTAAAGTTAATTGCTTGTCCATATCTGAAAGTAATTGATTTTTTGCTTCTTCTTTAGATAATCCTGAAATTCTTTGAAGTTCTTGCATTTGCTTGTCCAAAGTTTTTGATATTTCTTGTTTCTTATTTTCAAGCTCTTGCTTCTTGTTTTCGATTTCTTGTTCCTTTCTCTCAATGTGCTCCATTTTGTTTTCAAGATTTTCCTCTTTTTGTAATAATCTTCTTTCTTGTTGTTGTACTTCGCTTCTTCTTTCTCTAATCTCGTTATCAAGATCTTTTCTACTGTTCATGATCTCTTCTTTAGCCTTAAAAATTTCTTCTTTCTTTTTGTTTTCGGCTTCTTTTTGTGCAAGGTTAATTATCTTTCTTGCTTCTTCCTCTGCACTTCCTAATTTTGATTCTGCTACTTTTTTTCTTATTGCCATACCTACAAAGGTAAAAATGATTGCTGAGACTAGAAAAATGGCGATATAAATTACAATTTGCATAATCTAACACCTCTTTCTATTAAATTTTCAATGTGCATAAATATATATCTAATACTCTCTCTAAATATATAAATTTTATTTAATTATCTATCTATAATTTTTATATTAGCTATACTTTACATATACTATTTTATATGTATTATGGCTAGCTGTCAAGTGTTTTTTTCAAAAGTATAATTATAACAACTCCTATTTTAAACCTATATATTCTTTATAATTTATGTCTTTTTTTCTATAAGAATTTGGATCAAGTCCAACTCTTGTTCTCATATAATTTAATATTAAAATCATAATTGTAAAAAATACTATTCCAAATATTATCATTGAATGTTTTACACTAAAGTTTGATGAAATAATAGCTCCAAATGCGCATATTATTAGGTTTCCAAGTCCTATTACGAAACTGTGTGCAGAGTATACTTTGTTTGCAACCTCTCCATTCGTGAAATTCGTTATATATTTTTTTATTAACACATAATAAAAACCTGTTGATAAATAACGTACTGCATATGTTGCTACAATTATTCCTATAATTAGCCAATATGGTAATCCTGTAATGGCAATAATTCCTGCCATTAAACATGCAAGCGTATATGAAACTCCAACAATTGATAATGTTTTATTTTTATATTTTTGATGTATTTTTTCATGCTGTTTTGATGATATTCCAGCAACTATTTGCATTATAGCATAAATAATTCCAGTTATAGATGCAGATAATCCCATTTCATCTAGAAGTCCCATTTCGTATGTATTCATAACCATTATAATTCCATACATTACTCCTGAGAATAGCATTAATGCTTTTAACCTGCTTGAATTAAATATAAATGAAAATGCTAATTTTAAGTCTCTAAAATATGTTTTATAATATTTTTTAATGTTCTCTTGTTTCTGTACTGGTGTAAGTTCTGTAAAACCAGTCGCAAGTAATGCTGATATTAACAATATTATTACACATATTGTCATTGGTATATAGCCATTTATATCAAACAAAAATCCCGACACTATTGCTGAAAAAGCAGAAATGTAATAGAAGTTTCCAACAGATTTTCCATCAATTTTAGAATATATTTGGCTCTTTTCTTTTACATCAGGTATTGATGAATTTAAAAGCCCCGGTTCTGCCACGTCTTTCATTGCAACTGCTATCGCTCCAAACAAGTTACCAATAATTAGCACTGGTAAAGAATTTGATAACATTATTACTGTAACAGATGTTGCTTGAAATAAATCTGCTATAATCAAACTTCTTCTATTTCCTATTTTATCGATTACAACTGTTATTGGTATTTGAAATAACACCTTAAATAAGCCCAAGAATGCACTCACTACCACTATATCACTTGCAGTAAAGCCTTTTACTTGTGTTAAAAATAAAAACTTTATTGCATAGTAAAATAATAAATCGAATGTTAGCATTCTATGTACAGAATAAATTCGCATATTTTTCTTTCTTGCGTTTATTTGTTCTTTTTCTTTTGATTCCATCGTTACTCCTTTTACGGTTAATATTTTTTCTATTTACTATATATCTCTTCGTTTTATAATTATATAGTAACATTTTTGTTTTTTCAATAGAAAAATTTAGCAATTTTATAATACTTGTTACATAATAATGGTTTTATATAAAAATAAACCATTTACCAATACTAATGCAAACACAAAGTTTAAGTTTTTGTGTGCATTACATATTTGTAAATGATTTGTTTTTTATTATTTTAAATATATATTAGGGTCTACATTTTCTCCGTTTTGTTTTATTTCGAAGTGAAGGTGTGTTTCATCTGCTATTTCAAATCTTGCAGTATTTCCAACTGTTGCAATGGTTTGCCCCTGTTTTACTTCTTCTCCAACAGTTATAAATTCTGCTGTTAACAAATTTGAATAAACACTCTCAAATCCATTTGTATGTTCTATTACAACCGTTAGTCCATATCTTGGATCATTTTTTATCGACTTAATTTTTCCGTCTGCTGAGGCTTTTACTATATCTGTCTTTTCTGATTTATAGTCTATTCCTAAATGAGTAGTCCATTCATCTAAAGTTACTGAATATACTAAGTTGTCACTCGAATAATCTTTAATTTTTTCACCATCTACTGGATTTACAAAAGTTGGGTCTTTTGTTTTCTCAACTTGTTCAACATTGGTTACATTTTCGTTTAACGTATTCTCTTTTACATTATTATTTTTTGTTGCATCTGGCATTTCTTCTTTTTCATTTTCATTATTTTCATTCTTATTATTTAAATTTTTATTTTCTTCATTTTTGCTTGTATTTACTGCCATTTTATTTGTATTTTCTGTATTTGTAGTACTTTTTGTTGTATTTTCAAGTTCATTTACGCTTTTACCAATAGAACTACTTGCCGCTTCTGTGTTTTCTATCATATTCATTCTATTATTATCTGTAGATGATATTTTTTGTGTATTGTTTATGTTTTTTGCTTGTGTTGATAAGTTATTACTGTACAACACGTACGCTACAATAAATGCAACTACTGCAATTAAAATTATACCTCCCCATGTAAAAAAACTTACACCTTTTCTAGAATCTGCATCTCTTCTTCCTCTTCTATCCATTTGGTTCCTCCTTATTTTTTATTAATATAAGTTTTCCCAAATTTTCAAGATATATACATTTTTTAGTAACTACTATATAAAAGTAGATTGCTTTTCAAATTAGTTTGCTCATACTTTGCAGACTTCTTATTTACTATAATTCTTGCTACAATTTTCAATCCTTTGGCAATATCATTTCATAGCTATAATCTAATTTCTTTACAAATTTGTAATTTCCACTCCTGTATAATAATGCTTTATAATTTCTTCATAATTGCTTCCTTGTTTTGCCATGCTATCTGCACCAGTTTGGCTCATTCCAACACCATGTCCATAACCTTTTACAGTGAATTTTATTTCATTTTCACTTATTTGCGTTGTAAAATTGGCAGACCTTAGTGCTAATAAACTTCTAACTTCAACCCCAGATAGTTCCAAGTTGCCAATTTTTATTGTTTTAACTCTGTCGCCTTGTGTGTATTCTATCACTTTTATGCAATTTTCATCATTATAATCTATTGTAAACTCCGGATATTTATCCTTTATCTTTTTTTCAAATTCTTCTTTTGTAAATATGGCTTCTGATTGATATTGACTGTAAGCATCTTCTCCAGATGTCTCCACGCTTTGTAAATATGGTAGGTCACTACCACCCCAAACATTAGACACCTCTTCCGTCTTTCCTCCACTATTAGAATGAAAAAATGCGTCTATTACCTCTCCATTATAAGTAACCACTTTTCCTGCAGTTGAACTAACAGCTTTTTCTATCTTCTCCCAATTACTTTCTCTTTTATCTTCATCCCATCTAGCCATCCTATCATCTTTAGATATCCATGCCTGACAACACGCAGAGTTATCGCAAATGTCCGCTTCTCCATGTTTACTTTGGTTATGTTCAATTTTGTATACAGTATACGTCCTTGCAACAACCGCTTGCGCCTTTAACGCTTCTTCTTCAAAATCGGCCGGCATCTCAGCAGAAACAACTCCTAATAAGTACTCATCCATTTTCATTTCTTCTATACTATTATCTTTGGTATGCAAAACCTTCACTGTACCATACCTCTTATACTCATAATTTTCGCCCATTAAGGACGCCCCATTTTGGGCGAAATTTTCTTTTTTTTCTTCATCCAATTCATTGTTTCCTATATTTTTTACTGTTTCTCCAGTTTCTTTTACGTTTTTTTCTCCATCCCCAAAACGAATTGTAAATATAATTGGTATTGTAAATGTAGCCAATATAATCAACATTATAATTAATATCAATTTTCTCATAATTGATTGAATTCCTCTCTTATAGGCACAAACTTGGTTGCAAAATAATTATAATTTTGCAACCATTTTCACAACCATTCAAATTACTAATATTTATATTACCAATTTTTGTTTCATAGAATATAATATTCTTTTTTCTATTCTAGATACTTGAACTTGGCTTATTCCGAGCTTTTTTGCCACTTCTGTTTGTGTTTTTCCTTTATAATATCTTAGCATTACAATTTCTTGTTCTTGACTATTTAATTCTTCTACTAATTTTTTTATTGTAAGTTTATCTGCAATTTTATTTTCTTCATCTCTATCACTTGCAATTGTATCTTCTATACAAAGCTCTTTTCCAGATTTATCATTATACACCGGCTCATTAATTGAGGTTACCACACTTGCTGAGTTTGCATCTAATGCTAATGCTATCTCTTCTTTTGGTACATTTAAAATTTCTGCTATTTGCTCTACCTTTAATTCTTCTCCATTCTTATCCATTGCTTCTTTTTGAATTTGATTTATTTTTACAGCCAATTCTTTTATGCTTCTACTTACTTTTATTCGTCCGTCATCTCGTATATATCTTTTTATTTCTCCTATTATAAAAGGAACAGCATATGTAGATAGCTGAACGTTGTAATTTGTGTCAAATTTCTTTATAGACTTAACCAATCCCATTGCTCCAATTTGATTTAAATCTTCTATCTCATATCCTCTTCCTACAAACCTTTTTGCTATGTTATAGACAAGCCCCATATTGTTTTTTACGAGACTTTCTAACACTTCTGTGTTTCCCTGCTGAGCCTTTATGATATTTTCATATGTACTTTCCAGCATTCTAAAACCTTCCTTTATTCTTGTGTTCATATTCTTTTTATATACTATTTACTAACTTTTTCAGCTTCCTCTACTTCGCTTTTTTCTTCTCTATCAGTCATTATGTATTTTCTCATAGTTACTTTTGTTCCCATATCTGGAATAGATTCAACTTTTAGCTCGTCCATAAAGCTTTCCATTATTGTGAACCCCATTCCCGACCTTTCCAAATTAGCCTTTGTTGTATATAACGGCTTTTTAGCCAATTCGATATCTTCTATTCCTTTTCCCGAATCTGATATTTGTATTTCTATACAATTATCTTTCAATTTGCATTCTACCTTAACAATTCCTTCAGAATTTTCGTACCCATGTATTATAGAGTTTGTTACAGCTTCAGATACAGCCGTTTTTATGTCTGCTAGTTCTTCTATTGTTGGGTCAAGTTGTGATGCAAACGCAGCCACTGTTATACGTGCAAATGCTTCATTAGAAGATTTGCTTACAAACTCCAATTTCATTTCATTATCATAAATTCCAACCATTTTAGCCTCCATCTAACCAACATTTTCTTCATTATTTTTTATTAATGGTATAATCTTTAATATTCCACTAATTTCAAAAACTTTTTCAACTTGCTTATTCACATTCATAAGTTCTAGCTGTCCACCAAGCATCTTAATAACCTTGTATCTTCCTAGCAACATTCCTATTCCTGCACTGTCCATGAAAGCAACGTTACTAAAATCAAATATAACTTTTCTAGGCAAAAATCGCGTAATTTCATTATCAATCTTCCTCCTTAATTTTTCTGTTGTGTGTTCGTCAATCTCTTCTGCTATTTTTAATGTTAATTGCTTGTCCTTTGGCACATAAATACATTCCAATATTTTTTCCCCCTTTTTAGCACACATTATTAGTTTTGTGTTCTGTTTTTTGTTTTATACAAGCATACTACATATTCCATAAATTTCCAATAGCAAAATTTGACTAGTTTTATCGATTTATAAGAAGTTTTCGACATTTTTCCCTTTTGAGCCATTCCATATTAAGCAACAAAAATCAGCACCCATATTCTGAATGCTGATTTTTTATTATTTTATTTTTGTTTTTATTGTTTCTAGAGCTTTTTTCACTTGTGCGTCTTTATCAAATTCTGTTTCGTATTTTCCTTCTGCATTTTTCGTTAAATCTACTTCAACATCTGGAGTAATACCCTCTTTATTTATTTTGTTATGGTTTGGTGTGTAATATTCTTCTGTTGTTATTTTTAATCCACTTCCATCTGATAAACTATATAGTGTCTGAATTACACCTTTTCCATAGGTTTTCATTCCTACTATTGTTGTATTTGGATATTTGTCTTTCAATGCTCCTGCTAATATTTCTGATGCACTTGCTGTACCTTCATTTACAAGTATGACTACTGGAATATCTGTTATAATTGCATCATTCTTAGATACTGTTAATTGTTCATTTGCTATTTTTGATTTGGTTATAAGAATTGTCTCATCTTTCTTTAAGAATAAGTCTGCAATTCCTGTTGCTTCACTAACTATTCCTCCGCCATTGCTTCTTAAATCTATTATTATTCCCTTTGCACCTTTATTAACTAGCTCTGTTACTTGTTTTTTGAACGACTCTGCAACACCGCTATCAAATGAATCTACTTGAAGATATGCGATATTGTTTTCTACCATTTTTGAAGAAACATGCTCTACTGTAATTTTCTTTCTTGTTACAGTTAAATCAATTTCTTTTCCGTCTCTTAAAACTGTTACCTTTGCTGATGTTCCTTCTTCGCCTTTTAGTACTTTTATTGCATCATCCATTGTTTCTCCTGTATAAGCAACATCGTTTACTTTTTCTATTATATCACCTGCTTGCATTCCTGCCTCTAGAGCTGGTGAACCATTCATAGTACCAACAACAAGTATGGTATTCGTTGTCTTATCATTTGTTAAATATACACCTATTCCAACATATTGGCTACTTGTTTCTTCTGTAAACTCAGTCATTTCTTCTTTAGGTAAATATTCTGTGTATGGATCTCCTAATCCTTCAACAAAGCCTTTTATTGCTCCTTCTACCATTTTTTCTTCATCAACTTCACCAATGTACTTTTGCTTTATCATTGTTTTAAAAGTCTCTAACGTTTTTACTAAGTCAGTAGTACTAATTGAGCTTGTTCCGTCTGTATTTGTTTTAATTCCTATACTACCATAAGATGTTACAAATTTATTATACATTATCATCGTTGTTAGCATGAACGTAATAGTTGCTGTCAAAATAACAAGCATAATAATTTTATAAATATTCTGTCTTTTTATTCTTTTATCTTCCATTTTTATGTCCTTTCTTCTTAAGCCAATTATAATAAACATTGGCTATTTGTATTATACTTTATAAATACTAATTTTATTACATTTTTTAATTTTTACATTAATAGTCTAACATCTTAAGTATCATTAATAGTCTGATTATTATTTACATTCTCATTTTCAATTGTATTATTATTTGCATTATCACCCTGCAAATATGGAATTGGATCTACTGCTACCCCAAATTTTCTTACTTCAAAGTGTAAGTGTGGACCAGTTGAATTTCCGGTTGAACCAACAGCCATTATTACATCTCCTTGTTTTACAGTTGCACCAAGTTCTGTATATATTTCTTGCCCGTGTCCATATAAAGTTACTATACCATCTCCATGGTTTATCATTACACAGTTACCATATCCACTCATTACACCCGCATATGTTACAATTCCATCTGCTGCTGCAATAACTGGAGCTCCATAGCCTGCATTTCCAATGTCTATACCATCATGGTATCTATACACTCCTTGTATTGGGTGTAATCTGTTTCCATATGGAGATGTTATATATGTTCCATCTACTGCTATTGGCCATAACATTACTCCACCTTTGTATTGTATTGCTAAGGCTCCACTCCAATTTATAGCTGCTTGAATTTGATTTTCTAAATCTTCTTGCTCTTTTTTATATTGCTCTATTTGTTCATATAAATTCTTTTCTTCTTCACTTAATTTTGATGCATAACTTACCTGCAAAGTTTTCTGGTTTTCCATTAATATTTGCATTTGCCCTTGTTTTGCCTTTGCAACTCTTAAATCTGTTTTTTTCTTTTCTTGTTCTGCTTTTTTTACTTCTATGTTCTGTTTTTGTTCATCTAATTCATTTAATAAGTTACTGTCAAATTCTATAATTTGTTCTAACATATAATAATTAGATAAGAAATCGAATAAATTTTTAGATGACAACAATACATCTAAATAAGTAGTTTCACCACCTTCATATAGTGCTACTACTCTCTTTTTTAGTAAATTTTCTTTTCTTGCATATTCTTGTTCAGTTTTTGTTAAGTCATTTTGTGTTGAAGAAATTTCTGCTTCTAATGATGCTATTTGTGATTGTAATTCATTATATTTATTTTGATAATCGTTTATCGAATCATCTAGTTCTTGCACCTTCTGCATTGAAGCTGAAATCTCACTTTTTACATATTCAAGTCTAGTATTTGATTCATTTAATTTATTATCTACTTCTGTTTTTTGTTCAAATAGAGTCTTATTAGTTGCTTCACTATTGGTTTCTCCTTCTATTATTTCATTTTGTGAAACCTCATTAGCAGAAAAAACATTTATGGAGAAGCATACTAAAATTAAACAAATGGTAATTAGTGTTAGTATTTTCTTCTTCATAAATGTTCCCTCCTTTTATGTATTTAATTTATTGTTAATCTACTATTGTATATCCACCAGGCAAATAATCTAATGGGTCTTTCCAGTTGTTTCCGAAGAAGTCTCCTATTGACGTTGCCTTTCTTATTTCAAAATGTAAGTGAGGTGCAACACCACCAGTGTTTCCAGAGTACCCAATTAATTGTCCTTGTGATACTTTTTGCCCTGTACTTACTACTTTTGAATTCATGTGTGCATATAATGAGCAATATCCATTTCCATGATAAATAATCAAGTAATTTCCATAACCTGCACTTGATGATGAACCTGCTTGATATGCACTATATATTACTGTTCCAGATGCTGCTGCTATAACTCTTTTTCCTATTTCAGCATTTGTTCCAATGTCTATACCCTTGTGCCATCTGCCCCATCTGTATTTCATTCTAGAAGTTACTCTTCTTGGTGAATAATCTAATGGCCATGCAAAAGTTCCATCAAAGCTACTTCCATTTCCACCATTTGTTGCATTATTTTTTTTCTCTTCTTCTTGAGCTTTTCTCAAAGCCTCTGCAATTGCATCATCAATCTCTTTTAACTTAGCATTATAGGCATCTAACTCTGCTTGTTTTGCCTTTTCATCAGCTGATAGTTTATTAATTTCTGATTGTTTTTTCTCTTGCAATGCAGATAGCTGAGCTCTTTTAACTTCTTGATCTGCTTTTACTGATATAACTTTTGCCTTATCTTCTTCTAAATTATCTTTATCTTTTTGCAATTGTTCCTTCTTGGCTTCCAATTCATCAATCAAAGCCGAGTCAGTTTCAACAATTTGTTGTATCATCGAATAGTTAGATAAGAAATCTAGTATATTTTCCGAATTAAACAGTACGTCTAAATATGAAGTTTCTCCAATTTCGTATAAAGCAACCATTCTCTCTTTTAATAGATTATCTGTCTTTTCAATTTCTGCTTCTTCATCTTCAATCTCTTTTTGTTTCTCATCTATTGTATCATTTAGCTCATCTATTTGTGCTGCTAATGTGTCTAATTGCTTTTGTGCTTCTGTAACTTGTGTAGTAATTTTTTGCAATTCTGTTTCTGCTTCATCTTTGTCGTCAGATATGTCGTTTAACGCATTTTTAGCTTCATTTATCTTGTTTTGCACATCACTCTTATCGTCCGTAAGAGATGCATATGACTTTACTACTATTGATGATATTAGCATAAGTACTGTTAAAGCTGACAGTACAGTTAATAACATTCTTTTTTTCATAGTTTTTCTCCTTTATACCTGTAAGTATTTTCTCATTGAAATAGAACTTCCTAATGCACCAATTCCTATTCCTAATACCATATACACAATAACTAATAATGTTGTCATATCTGTAAATGATAGAAGTTTTATTCCCATTGTACTTATTATTGAGTTTGCTGCTGCATTTGTAATTAAGCTATATGCAATTCCAAGAACTAGTATTGAAAGTAATGCTGCAACAATACCAATTATTATACCTTCAATTACGAATGGCCATCTAATGAAGCTGTCTGTTGCTCCAACATATTTCATAATTGATATTTCTTTTCTTCTTGCATGTACTGTTAATTTTATTGTGTTTCCTATGATGAATATAGATATTAATACTAGCAATGTTAATATTACAGCAGAAACAATTCTTACTCCATTTGCTATTGCAACTAATCCATTAATTGTCTCGTCTCTACTTTGTATACTATCAATATTGTCTATTTTTTTAATCTCATCTTGTACTTGAGAACTTAGCTTCAAGTCTGTTAATGTTACTAAATATGAGGCTTTAAATGGATTAGATTCGTCCCAACCTGCAATTAAAGCTTGCTTGTCTTTTAGCTTTTCTTTAGTTTGATTTAACGCATCTTCTTTAGATACGAATGTTACCTTATTTACTCCATCTATTGCTTGTATTTGTTCTCCAATTTGCTCCATTTGAGCATCTGTTGCAGTCTTTTGAATAAAAACTTGAATTCCTTGTTGTGTTTCCAATGTTTCAACTGCATTGTTTAGGTTTTCTATAATCATGAAAAATAAGCCAAAAATCAACATAGTGGCACACATAATTGCAAGTGACGCACCCGATGATTTTTTATTGTGAAATACATTTCTAAAACCTTCTCCTAATAAATAACCAAATATACTATGCTTCACTGTCATACCCACCTTTTTTATCACTTATAATATTTCCGTTTTCTATACGAATAACTCTTTTGTTCATTTTATCTACTATATCTTTTGCGTGTGTTGCAACAACCAAAGTAGTACCTCTTAAATTGATTTCATTTAAAAGTCTCATAATATCCCAAGCTGTATCTGGGTCTAGGTTTCCTGTAGGCTCATCTGCAATTAACATTGATGGATTGTTTACTAATGCTCTAGCAAGCGCAACTCTTTGTTGCTCACCACCAGATAACTCATTTGGATATACATTTGCTTTATCCGAAAGGCCTACCATTGCAAGAACCATTGGCACTTGTCTTCTTATATGTTTCGGTGTAGCCCTTACAATATACATTGCAAAAGCAACATTCTCATAAACAGTTTTATCTGGTAAAAGTCTGAAATCTTGGAAAACAACACCCATACTTCTTCTTAAATATGGAACCCTCTTAGGCTTTAAGAAAGTAGTATCTTTTCCATTAATAATAATGTGTCCAGAAGTTGGCTCTTCCTCTTTCAAAATTAACTTTATTAAAGTAGACTTACCAGAACCAGAACTACCAACTAAGAATGCAAAATCTCCTTTATTAATAGTAAAATTAGCATTGTGTACAGCCTCTGTGCCAGTATCATATACTTTAGAAACATTTCTAAACTCTATCATTTTAAAATCCTCTCTTCGCCCTTTCTCGGCAACTTTTCGCCCATTAGGGACGCCCCTTTTTGGGCGAAATTAATAGTTTTATTTATCTCAGACCATTTTCAGTCATTTTTTAATTCTGTCTTTAGTAAAATGAATGTCATATATTCGACATCTTATATCATAATATTTTATTCTTCTCTATAATAACAATAAACGATGTTAAATGCAAGAGTATTCGGCAAAAAAAATAGCAATTTAAGTTTAATTTTCTCACTTAAATTGCTTGATATTCGCTATTATTCAAGAGTATAAAATTCACAAAAAATTCACAATTATTTTGATAATATTTTTACTAAATATTCACTATTTAAATTGTATTTTTTCAAAAGCTCTTCTGCTTTTCCAGACTCTCCAAATGTATCATTTATTCCTATTCTTGTTACCTTTGCTGGGAAATTTTCTGAAAGTACCTCACATACAGCCGTTCCAAGCCCTCCTATTATGTTATGGTCTTCTATTGTAATTATTCTTTTTGTCTCTTTTGCACACTTTATTATCATTTCTTTGTCTAATGGTTTTATAGTATGAACATCTATTACTCTTACATTTATGCCTTTTTCTTTTAATACTTCCTTTGCCTTTAAAGCCTCAACAACAGTCACACCTGTTGCAATTATGCTTGCATCTGTTCCATCTCCAATTTGAATTGCCTTACCAATTTCAAACTTTATATTGTTTTCCTTAACAAATCCTTCATCATATATTACTGGTGTTGCAAGTCTCGATAATCTTACATACACGGGTCCATTTACATTTGCAATTTCTTTTATTGCCCATTTAGTTTGAACATCATCCGATGGACTCATAACCATCATGTTTGGAAGAGTTCTCATCATGCTTATATCTTCTAGCATTTGATGTGTTGCACCATCTTCGCCAACAGTTATTCCAGCATGTGTAGCACATATTTTTACATTAGCATTTGTGTGTGCTATTGTATTTCTTATTTGATCATAAGCTCTTCCTGCTGCAAACACCGCAAAAGTACTAACATATGGAATTTTTCCAAAAGTACTTAATCCTGCTCCAGTTCCCATCATATCTTGCTCTGCAATTCCCATATCAAAAAATCTTTCAGGGAATTCCTTTGCAAAAATTGATGTTTTTGTTGCTCCAGATAAATCTGCATCTAGTACAACTACATTTTTATTTTCTTCTCCTAGCTCTGCTAAAGCCTCTCCATAGCTTTGACGTGTTGCAATTTTCTTATCTAAAAGCATATTGAATCCTCCTTTCCAGGTAGCTCTGAAATATTATGTTTTATTTTTTCTTCTTCTAATTTTAGAGCCTTCATCGCCCTTTCGTACTGTTCATCATTTGGAGCTTTTCCATGCCATTCAGCTTTGTTCTCCATGAATGGAACACCTTTTCCTTTTACAGTTCTAGCAATTATTATACTTGGCTGCCCTTTTGTCTGTCTTGCTTTCTCGAAACTATCTATTAACATATCAACGTTGTGACCATCACATGGAATAACATTAAATCCAAATGATTCCCATTTGCTATACAAACAGTCCAAAGCTTTAACTTCTTCAACTTTTCCATCTATTTGCAAGCCATTATTGTCTAAAATTACACATAAATTATCTAATTTATATTTATTAGACGTCATTGCAGCTTCCCAGATTTGTCCCTCTTCAATTTCTCCGTCTCCTAAAATGCAATAAACTCTGCAACCCAAATTATCCATTTTAGATGCAATAGCCATTCCATTTGCAATAGACAAACCTTGCCCCAACGAACCAGTAGACATGTCAACTCCCGGAACTTTTTCCATGTCTGGATGTCCTTGTAAGTTTGAACCTAATTTTCTAAAAGTTTTTAAATCTTCTTTATTAATAAATCCTCTTTCTGCAAGCACCGCATATAAAGCAGCTGATGCATGACCCTTCGAAAGCACCAATCTGTCTCTTAAATTAGATTGAGGCATCTCTGGATTTACATTCATTTGATTAAAATATAAAACCGTTAATATATCTGCTATTGATAATGCGCCTCCTGGGTGACCAGATTTAGCACTGTATACTTCATTTATTATATCAATTCTAACATCATTTGCAATTTTTCTTAATTTCTTCTCATCAGTAATTTTCAAATAAATCACTCTCCTTCGAAGAATAATATACTATAACTTAAGTAAAAAAACAAGGTGATTTTCAAAAAGCCTCAAGCACCAGTATCTATCTACATTTCGACTCTTTTATATTTTCAACAATAATTTATATTAAATATAATTTCATTTATTATTTTTAAGCATATTGTTTTTTTCTTTCTCAAGCTGCTTTAAACTTTTTTCAGGTGTTGGTAAATCCTCTGGCATAGTTCCACCATTCTTTTCAATTACTTCTCTTATATTTTTTCCAATATTATAATGGGTTTTATTTGCTTCTTTTTCAGTTTGTATATTATCTTTTTTTAATTTCTGCTCTGTTTGAGAAATTCTAAATAAATTTGCAATTAATTCATCGCTTCCCATATTGTCTAAAATATCTTCTCTATATCTTAGTCCTTTTCTTTTAGCTATATCGTCAGCTGTTTCTCCATTATATAATCCTTTATAACCTGCATTGTGAAATTTATCGAAGTTCTTTACCCCAGCATTCTTAGCAGCAATATTGAGCGAATAATTTCCTTTTCTGGTTAAATTTCTTTGGTAAAATCTTTTTTCATCTTCAGTTAACAGACTGTATTCTTTTTCTGTAATTTCCTGTTTCCTTGTCTGTACTGCAAAATATGTTTGGGCTAAAGCAATTACCTTTTTTCTGCTGTCTCCATTTTGTGCTATCAAATAGCAAGCATAACGACTTAGTTTATAATCCTTAATTTCTTTTTCCGCACCTTTGGGCATTTTTATCGTTTTCCTGACGTCAGGAAAATGTTCAGTTACGCTAATACCAGTGTTTTCACAGGCAATCATTGCTTTATTTATTACCTTTTCAAAGTTCTCCCATTTATTATACTCTAATATCTTTTGTAATTCTCTTCCATACCAATACTCAATTCCATTCTCGTCAATGTGTCTAATGTCTTCAAACGTTTGATTTTCTCTCTTCGCATTTTTCATCTTCATCACTCCATTTACATTTAATGGAATTAATTGTAAAACATCTGTTTGTATTTGTCAAGCATTTTTTATATTTTCTTAATAAAAAAAGTTGTATTCTTCTAAATAGATAATACAACCATTTTTCACTTAATACATATATAAATTTTGGTGGAGATGAGGGGAGTTACCGAGCCGCGTCGGGAAAATTGTCCACTGGACAATTTTCTATTCCTCCTTTTCAATTCCATAGTACTTTATATTATTCATTTAAGTTATATATAAATTTCTAGTTTTTCTTTCTGTTCTGGTGGAGATGAGGGGAGTTGAACCCCTGTCCAATATTCTTTCCATATATGTTTCTCCGAGTGCAGTTTGTTATTTAATTTTCCCTGTAAAATTCATTAACAAACAAACGATTTTTACAAGTAGCCATTTGTTTTACCTACTGCTTTAATGGCTAAAGCAGTGTTGTTATCCTACTAATTGACGCCTTATCTAAGACCGTAGGCCTTCCTAGTAAGACGAGCTACCTAAACTTAGGCAGCGTATGCTAATTCTGTATTATCAGCGTTTATTTTTATTTCTGCTTTTTTATAGTGGCCGAAGCAGCCATCCACTACTCGCTACATATACTTCTGGGATACTGTCGAAAACCAAATACATCCCCATATGTAATTATTATACACCAGTTTTTATTTAATGTCTATCATTTTTCCAATATAAGTTGTTTTTTTGTTTGACATAATATAGAAAATAGCGTATAATATGATGTATAGGCCTTTGCCTCACATTACCAACACAAAAATGCAAAAAGGAGAATTGTGTATGGAAAAAACAACAATTATTCGTACAAGCAATGCTCCGATTATCTTTCGGAGTAAATTCCAAAGTCAGTTTGACGAATTGCCTAAACATTGGCAAAACCAACTAGTTGACATTTTTTTCAAGTTTGTCAACAATTCCGATGACATTTACGCAGCAGATGTTCTTTTTCTGCTAACACTCAGTCCTTTTGGAGGATTACACAAATTAGGAATTCGAGAAAAAATTGAATACTTCAATGAAGACATTCTCGAAAACGAACCCCCTATAGCAGAACGCTCCATTGAAATTTCTAAAGCGATGATTAAACCATTGCGTAACGAACTTCGATACCAGCGTCGAAAAGTTCATCCAAACTTTTTAAAGGTTCAATGTCCAGAGAACTGTCAAAAAGCTTACAAGTCACTCTTCAAAGCATTGTCGTATGATGAAATTTTGACATATGTAGCATGTTCTCATTGTTACAATAAATGTCTTAGTTCTTCTGAATATGACATGAATAGGATTTTTTATCTTCTGAGCAGTTCCCCTAAAAATATATTTGGAGGACTTCGGGCAATAGGATTTCAGTTTTATCAAGCAGAATTCTTTATGAAACATGCAGCAGTATTGCATAATTATTTGAAGGCACTTTGGTTGTCGATTGAATCTAATTCGATTACCACCAATAAAGTGACCACTGGAGCTAAATACGAAAATTCTACTGAGGTTACTTCTTTTAACGAAGATGACATCATTTATGAGCCAAACAAGACTCTTCCATCTGCTTCTAGTAATATGGAAAATGCTGTCTCGAAAGAACCTAACCGTTCTGATTCTCCTCTTAGAATTCAGCTGTCTGCCTTCAAAGCAACGCTTAACGATAAAAAGGACATCGAACGTCATCCGACAGTTGGTAATATTCTCGATGATATCGAGGTATTCAAAAAATTTGTTGCAATTGCATCAAATGCAAATTTTGCAAAAGATTTTGCAGAGTTTTCAACCGCTGTGAAGGCTTTAAAAATGCGTGGCTACGACTATAACGAAGTTATAGATACGTTACCCAAAATTGAAAGCTGGCTCAGCATCAAAGCAATTCTCGAAAGAGGGGCATGAAAAACGTGGTAGACATACCCCACATACCTTTGAAGCACCCAAGGTAGTAGACTAAATTGTTTACTACCTTGGGCATTTTTTATCTTTGTTTTACAAAAAATATAAAAATTATAGACAAACTTCAAATTGTATGTTATTATTTTTAATATTAATGAAATGGGGTTATTATGAAAAATTTAACTGAAAAAATAAAAGGATTAATACAAAAATTTTGTACTAAAGAAGTTATATTATACGCAGTTTTTGGCGTACTAACAACTATTATAAATTGGGGAACATTTGCAATTTTAACTAAAGCTTTTTCTAATCTAGATAAAAATGTTGCAAATGCAATTGCTATTATTGCAGCAGTTCTTGTTGCTTATATTACCAATAAAGATTTAGTTTTTCATTCTGAAGCAAAAGGATTTAATGAAAAATTTAAAGAATTTTGGAAATTTATTGCTGGAAGAGCTTTTACTATGGTCTTAGAATTTGGCCTTGATGCACTTCTATTCTTAATACCTGTTGTAAGTGCAAGTGATTTCTGGCAGATGGCAGTTAAAATGGTTGTAACAATAATTGTTATAATCTTAAACTTCTTCATTAGTAAATTCTTTGCATTTAAAAAGTCAAAATAATAATTAATTAAAATACCAAAAACTATTAGTATAGATATTTTTCCAAAGTAGGAGGATTATCTTGTCTAATAGTTTTTTTAAACTTTTGGGTGGTTATTTCACCATTGTAATTATATTTATAGTATTAATATTTTTTCTTATTATTCAGTCATCTGCTTCATTAAATTTAGATAATTTTATTTGGCCATTGGACGGCTACACATATATCAGTTCTTATTTTGGCTATAGAACCTCTCCTACCTCTGGTGCCTCAACTTATCATTCTGGAATAGACATACCAGCACCAGAAGGAACTAATATTCTTGCAGTTTGTTCCGGCACTGTTACATTTGCAAGCTGGGGAGCTGGTGGAGGATATACAATAGTAGTTGAAAATGATGACATAAAAGTTTCTTATTGTCACGTTTCTCCAAACTTTATTGTATCCAAGTATGACACAGTAGTAGCTGGCCAAATAATTGCCAATGTTGGTCCAAAAAATGTGTATGGCATTATAAACAATCCATACAAGGATTCTTTAGGAAAACCAACTAATGGGGCTACTACTCGGTTGCCATTTACATTTAACAATAAAAAAAGATGGTTTAGCGGTAAATCCGCTAAACTTTTTCAATACGCTCTAAAACAAAAATAAAGCCTTACGGCTTCATTTTCTAATTTATTATGTGGCAGGGGTACTAAGACTCGAACTCAGCCCAACGGTTTTGGAGACCGGCATGCTACCACTGACACCATACCCCTAACTGACCTTATAATAATAGCATAAAAATTAGATTTGTGCAATACCCAAAACAAAAAATCTACAAGATTTCTCTTATAGATTTTTATTTAAATTACATGTCATCATCATTATCGTCTTTTTCTTCGTTATCAGTATCGCTATCTTCTTCGTCTTCATCACAACCACATTCGTCATGATGTCCGCATCCACAGCATCCACCTGAACAGCAATCATCGTCTTCTCCATCCCAGTCTAGTTCTATTTTGTTATGACATTCTGGGCATTCGATTTCTTCTTTTAATTCATCTTCTATGTCTGCAACAAATTCATGATTGCAATATGGGCAAACTATTTCAAAATCATAGTCTTCATCTTCATAAATATCTTTTTTTATTAAGTCGACTGTATCTTTTACCTTGCCTATTTTTTCGTCTAATTTATCTTGATGTTTTTCAATGTCATCCATTCTCTCTGAATTAACATTTGAAATTCTATCAATTACATCCATATACATGAATGAAAGTTCAGAAACTTTTTTCAAAACGATTTCTCTTTCTTTCTCATCAGAAATACTTTTTTCTATATCCTTTATTATTTTAGAATATTTTTCACTAAATTCTGCCATATAATTTATCCTTCCTTTAAATTAATATTTTTATATTAATTTAAATTTTTAATGTTTCGAGTTCAACCAAAATTAAACTCTTTCCATGTATTCTCCAGTTCTTGTGTCTATTTTTATAACATCACCGATGTTAACAAACATTGGAACTGTAAGTTCATATCCATTTTCTAATGTTGCAGGTTTTCCAGATGTTGTTGTTGTGTTTCCAGCAAATCCTGGTTCTGTATATTTAACTTCTAACTCAACAAACATTGGTGGTTCTACTGCAAATACGCTTCCTTTATATGAAAGCATTGTTACACTCATGTTTTCTTTTATGAATTTTAATGCATCTCCTATTTGTTCTTTGTTTAAAGGTATTTGCTCATATGTATCATTATCCATGAAGTAGTATAAATCTTCATCATTGTATAAATATTGCATTTCTTTTTTCTCTATTTGAGCTGCTGGATATTTTTCTGATGGGTTAAATGTTTTTTCTATAACTGCTCCTGATATTACATTTTTTAATTTTGTTCTTACGAATGCTGATCCCTTTCCTGGTTTTACATGTTGGAATTCTACTACTCTGAATACATTTCCATCCATTTCAAATGTTGTTCCGTTTCTAAAATCGCCTGCTGAATATACGCTTGCCATTATTATTACCCCTTTCTAGTTTTTTATTATATTTTTTAATTTTTCATCTCATTAAAACGCGACTATGTAATCATACCATATTTTAGGCGAAAAATCAAGTGTTGTAGCACTTTTTTTCAGTCTTTCAAATTTGCTAGTTTAATGTGAGATATATTCACTTTTTAGAAATTCAACTGGAAGTGCGCCTTTTGAGGAGTCCGAAGGAGCTCCGACCAAGCACAACATGTTGAAATTTCGTAAAAAGTTAATATGTCTCATTTCAACTAATTTTATTCGTCTACAATCACATAATCTTTTTCTGACTTTGTTAAACTTGTACTCATTCCCCTGTTTACAAGCACTGTGTCTTCTATTCTTACACCAAATTGATTTGGTATATATATTCCTGGTTCATCTGTTACTATCATATTATTTTTTAACACAAAGTCAACTCTAGTACTTGCATATGGGAATTCGTGTATCTGTAATCCTACTCCATGTCCTAACGCATGTATTAAATCATATCCGTGTAATTTAAAATCATTTTCAACCATTCTACTTACAAGCTTTAGGTTTACTCCTTCTTTCATTTCGTTAATTACCTGTCTCTGATTTTTTAAAACTAGTTCATATACTGGTTTTACTTCTTCTGGTACATATCCTGCAAATATCGTTCTTGTCATATCTGAACAATATCCTTTGTATTTACACCCCATATCTATTGTTATTGGGTCTCCTGCCTCTATTTTTTTATTTGTTGGTACTGCATGTGGCATAGATGAATTCTTACCAGACGCAACAATTGTACTAAAAGCAACGTCTTCTGCACCATTGTCTATGAAAAAATCGTCAATTTCTTTTGCAATTTGTTTTTCAGTTAATCCAATTTTTATAAAATTCTTTAAATGATTAAAGCAATCGTCCGTAATTTTACAAGCTTTTTCTATAAGCTCTATTTCTTCTGGGTCTTTAATCATTCTTTGTTTTTCGATTATTCCCTCTGTTTCTTCCAAATTGTTTATTTTATATCTGTGCATAAAATCTTTATATTTTGCATATGTAACATATTCCTCTTCAAAGCCAACATTTTCACAAAACAAGAAGAAATTTTCATAGTCATCTCTTGATATGTCTTGCATATCATACACAACTATTTCATCATTTAATGTTAAAGTATTATTTACAGCTTCTACATATCTTCCATCTGTTATGTAAATATTTTCTTTAGGCGTAATTAAAAACACACCATCTGCTTCAATTCCAGTTAGGTATTTTATATTTATCGGATTAGAAATTATTATGCCTTGCATATCTAACATTTTTATTTTATCTCTTAGCCAGCGAATATTATTGTTCATTTTTTACTGCTTCCCCTTCTATTATACGAGTTTTAGGTTGTTAAAGAATTAAATTTTGACAACGGAAATGAAATTCATTGGCACATACTTTGTATATGTAACCGTGTTTGAGATAATATTTGATGCAGTCAAAATTATAATTATTTAACATCCTACTATATTAATTGTGCCTTATACGTTCCTAGTGTAAATATCTTAATTAATACAAAGAATAATACATTAAATGGTACAAATATTGCAATTATTGTTGCTATTACTATAAATGGACCAAATGGAATATACTCATCTCCTGTTTTTCTCTTACAAATTATTAATGCTACTCCAATTATTGCTCCTAATAAGAAGGCAATAAGTGAAATTATAATTATTGTTCTCCAGCCGAAGAATAAACCAAGTGCTCCCATTAGTTTTACATCTCCGAAGCCCATTGCTTCTTTCCCTGCAATTAAGCCTCCTACTAATGTTATAAATAAGAAAATTCCAGCTCCAGCAACCATTCCAAGTAGCATGTCTATGGCTATATTTATGTTTACAATTCCTTCTACGAATGTGTAAACTAGTCCAACTTCAAAAATTGTTAAGTTCAATCTGTTAGGAATTATTTTCAGTCTATAATCTATTGCTAAGGCACTAATTAACATTGGTATTAAGGCTAGATACGCTAATGTTTTTATTTGAAATCCATACAAATACAAAACTCCAACATACAGTAGTGCCATCGCCACCATGTATATGTATTTAGGCTTTTCATTTTTTAAATAAATTGTAAAAAATTCTCTTACGAAAACTTTTTTATAATCTGGAAGTCTTACTGTACTCCATGCCACAAATTGACCAATTCCAAGTCCAATAATTCCTAAAAATAAATAATATAATATGTTTATATTGTTAATGTACATTTAAATACCTCTTTTACTTTTGTTTATATTTTTTTAAAATTTGTCTTTCTATTAATCTATTAAATCTTGTTACAAAAATGTCTTTTTCGGCAAGTGGTTCAACTAAAATAGAGTACATATGGCTCCTGTTTGCTCCAAGCACATCTGTTAGTATTTGGTCTCCAATTACAGCTATATTTTCGCTATTTTCTTGTACTATTTTCTTTGCCCTATTAAAGCCAAATTTAAATGGTTTTTTAGCAAAATAAATATACGGAACCTCCAACTTTTTTGACATTTTTTCTGCTTTTTTCTTTTTATTTGTATTAGATAGAATACAGAATTTTATACCATGTTTTTTTGCTTCTTCAACCCAATCTTCAAGTCCTTCCAAAATGTTATTATCTGTGTCTATCATGGTGTTGTCTATGTCCAATAGAATAGCCTTTATATTATTTTTTTCTATAAAGTTCATATCTATTTCTAATATGTTTTTAAAGTAACTTTTAGGGTAAAAAATCATTGTATCCTCCTAATATTTCTGCTACTTTATATTATCAATATGTTGGAGGTTTGTCAAGCATTTATTGCTATTTACAAAATCTATGTTTTCCTATTGTAACAACATGCGGTCTTGACCAAATCCATGCATTTGTTGCAGTGCTTGGATTGAAGTAGTATATTGAGCCATACGATGGATCCCAACCATTTAGCGCATCTCTTGCAGCATTGTATGCTGTTTGGTTTGGTGTTAAATTAATCTGACCATCGGATACAGCCGTGAATGCACCTTTTTGATATATTACTCCTGCTATTGTGTTTGGAAATGAACTGCTTTTTACTCTATTTAATACAACAGCTGCAACGGCAACCTGCCCTGCATATGGTTCTCCCCTTGCTTCACTATATACAGTTCTCGCAAGTAAATTTAAATCACTGCTACTCGTGCTGTTGCTAGAGTTGGAATTACCACTAGAATTAAATATTCCCATTGCCTCTAGTGTCTTTTTCCCGGCAATTCCGTCAACTGTTAATCCGTTTTTTCTTTGAAAATACTTAACAGCTGCTAACGTTTCAGAGCCATAAATTCCATCAATACTTCCAGAATAATATCCCCATCTTTTTAACTTTGTTTGAATTTGTGTAACTTCCGAACCCCTCGAGCCATATTTTGATAGTGCTAATATATTATTATTTGTAAAAAATATGTTATATAACAAAAATATTATTAATAATACTGAAATAATTGCGATTGCTTTTTTATTTTTTAACATAAAAATTCCACCTTTCAAGTTTATTATTCCTTGATTTGGTGGATTTATACTAAAATATTCCTATTATATTTCCGTTTTTATCAATATCTATTTTTTCGGCAGCTGGAACTCTTGGAAGCCCTGGCATTGTCATTATCTTTCCAGTGATTACAACTATAAACTCCGCTCCAGTTTTTAATGCAATGTCATTTACATGTAACTCATACGGTTCATTACATTCTAGATTTTTTGGATCATCCGAGAATGAATACTGTGTTTTAGCAATACATACTGGATAATGCGAATATCCCATTTTCTCGATTTTTTCAATCTCTTGCAATGCTTTTTCCGAATACTCTACACCTGTTGCACCATAAATATTTTTTGCAACCTTTTCTATTTTTTCTTTTACACTATCTGAATTATTGTAAGCAAATTGCATGTTTTCTTCTTCATCTGCAATTCTTAAAATTTTCTCGGCTAAATCGATTGCCCCTTCGCTTCCTTTTTCATGGCTTTCAACAAGACTCATTTCAATGTTTTGCTCTCTTAGTGCATTACTTAGAAGTTCAATCTCTGCATCCGTATCTGTGTCAAATTTGTTTATCGCAACAATAACGTTTAATCCAAATACATTTTTCAAATTATCTAAATGTTTGTTTAAATTTTTTATCCCTTTTTGTAATGCTTCAAGATTTTCTGTTGTTATTTCTTCCTTTGCTTGTCCTCCATGATACTTTAATGCTCTAATTGTAGCAACACAAACGACTGCGTCTGGCTTTATGCCTGCATTTCTACATTTAATATCTATAAATTTCTCTGCACCTAAGTCTGATCCAAAACCAGCTTCTGTTATTGTGTAGTCAGCTAACTTCATGGCAGTTTTAGTAGCAATAATACTGTTACACCCATGAGCAATATTTGCAAAAGGTCCTCCATGAATTATTGCTGGAGTATGTTCTAAAGTCTGAACCAAGTTTGGCTTTATTGCATCTTTTAGTAAAACAGTTAACGCTCCTTCTGCATGTAAATCTCTTACAGTAATTGGCTTTTCTTCTTTATTATAACCAATTGTAATGTTTCCAATTCTTCTTTTCAAATCTTCGATATCAGTTGCCAAACATAAAATAGCCATTATTTCAGATGCAACAGTAATATCAAATCCATCTTCTCTTGTAACTATGTTTTTCTCACCAGATAGTCCTGTTTCTACTTTTCTTAACTGTCTATCATTAAGGTCAACACATCTTTTCCATGTAACTTTTTCAAATCCTAATTCATTTCCATAATAAATATGATTATCAATAAGAGCCGAAAGTAAATCATTTGCAGAAGTAATTGCATGAATATCTCCTGTAAAATGCAAATTTATATCTTCCATTGGAGCTACCTGAGCATATCCTCCGCCAGTGGCACCACCTTTAATACCAAAAACAGGTCCTAAAGAAGGTTCTCTTAGAGCAATAATTGCACTTTTTCCGATTCGTGTTAATCCATCTGCAAGACCAATAGCCATAGTAGTTTTACCTTCTCCTAATGGAGTTGGATTAATTGAAGTAACTAAAATAAGCTTTCCATTTTTTCTATCTTTTAATCTATTAAGCAATTTTTTGCTATCAATCTTAGCCTTAAAATTTCCATACTGTTCAAGCTCATCATCAGCAATTCCAGCCTTTGCAGCAATAGTATTAATATTATCTAACCTAGTATTCCTAGCGATTTCAATATCTTCCATAATAGCCTCCTCTTATAATTTCATCATGATGCTTTAAATAATTTATTTCTAATATTATTGCATTTCCTGCTACATTAAAATATTAGTCCAATAATCAAGCCTACTATCGCACCCACAAATACCTGAAATGGCGTGTGTCCTACGAGTTCTTCTAGCTTTACATTGAATGTCATTTTTGAGAGTTCAGAATCTGGATTTGTCATTATCTCATTTAGTACATGAGCTTGTTTTCCAGTTTCATATCTTACACCACATGCATCATACAGAACTACCATTGAAAATACGAATGATAAAGCAAATACCGGAGATGAAAAACCTTGGCTACGCGCTATCATTGTTGTAATTGAAACAACAACTGCTGAATGAGCACTTGGCATACCTCCAGCTCCCCAAAGTCTTCTAATATTCAATCTTTTTGTTTCTGCATATTCCCATATTATTTTAAATAATTGTATTCCAATCCATGTAAAAAATGGCACAACTAAATATCTATAATCATTATAAAAATTCACTAAATTACTCACTCTTGTTGTGTTCCTTTCTCTTTGCACTAATTCTAGTCATAATATAGTTACAATTAGTCTTCCTTTGGTACAAAATTATCTTCTTTAATTTCTCCACCATCGTTAATCAACATTGTAATCTTCTTTTCTGCTGAATTTAAAAAGTCATTACATTTTTTAGACAAATTCATGCCCTCTTCGAATTTTTTCACGGATTCGTCTAATGTTAAATTTCCTTTTTCAAGTTCATTTGCAATGCTTTCTAATTGTTTCATCGCATCTTCAAAATTTATATCTTCGTTCATATTAAATAGTATTCCTTTCTCACAGTACTAATTCATTTTTATAACTAATCTATTGTTGCTGTTTTTTGTCCATCAGATAGTCTTAAATTTACTTTTTCTCCTGAATTTAAATCATCTACAGATTTTATCACTTTACCACTTTCTTGCTTTGTTACAATGCTGTAACCTCTTGTTAAAGTTTTTAATGGACTTAAAGAATCTAGTTTAGCAGTCTCTTTTACAAAGCTTGTCTTTGCTTCTTTCAATTTTAACATCATGCTATTTTGCAAAGCCTTCACTTTCATATCAATTACCATATATTGCTCATTTATTTTCTGTGTTGGGTTTTTGTATGCAGGTCTTGCCATACATTTTTCATATGATAATCTCATTAATTCTATTTTCTTTTTTAGAGCAACTTTGTATCTGTTATTATATAATTTTAAAGTTTCTCTTACATCTTCTATGTTAGCAACAGCTAGTTCTGCAGCAGCCGATGGAGTTGGTGCTCTTAAATCTGCCACGAAGTCTGCAATAGTAAAATCTGTTTCATGTCCAACTGCAGAAATTATTGGTAGTTCCGAATCATAAATTGCTCTTGCCACAATTTCTTCATTAAATGGCCATAGGTCTTCAAGCGAGCCTCCGCCTCTACCTATTATAAGAACATCAGCAAGTTTATTTTCGTTCATAAACTTAATGCCTTCTGCAATTTTTTCTGCAGCTCCGGGTCCTTGCACTGGAACAGGGTATAATCTAATATGCACTCCTGGGTTTCTTCTTGTACTTACATTAATAATATCTCTTATTACAGCACCTGTATTAGAAGTTAAAACTCCTATTGTTTTAGGCATAAATGGAATTTTCTTTTTATGTGACTCTGCAAATAATCCTTCTTGTTCTAGCTTTTTCTTTAATTCTTCATATGCAGTGTACAAACTTCCTAGTCCATCTTCCTTCATGGCTTTTGCATAAATTTGATAGATTCCATCTCTTTCAAACACAGCAACACTGCCTAAGACCATTACCTTCATTCCATCCTTAGGCATAAAAGATAAATGTGTAGTGTAGCTTTTGAACATTACACATTTTATTAATGAATTTTCATCTTTTAAAGTAAAATACATGTGACCAGTATAATGGTTTTTAAAGTTTGATATTTCTCCCTTTACCAAAACATTATTTAGCATTTCATCGCCATCAATTTTGTTCTTTATGTATTTGTTTAAATCTGTTACCGTAATTGGATTATATTCCATTTCAGTCCCTTTCTCTTAAGGTATATACTCAGTTGAAAAAAAATTATAATTATTTTTCAACTGGCTCCTACTGTTCGTTGCTTTCATCAGCAACCTCTTTACTATTTGAATTATTTTCTTCAACTATTTTTGCAAGAACACCATTAACAAATGCTGGCGAAGAGTCTTCTCCATATTTTTTCGCCATGTTTACAACTTCATTTATTATTATTTTGAAAGGTGTTTGCATATAATTCATTTCATATATAGCAAGTTTTAATAAAGAAACATCTACTTTAGATATTCTCTCTATAGTCCAGCCAGTTTTTAAGTTTTTCGCTATTTTTTCTGTTATTTCTTCGCCATGTTCCTTTATTCCACTAGCAACATTTTTCACATATTCTCTAGTTCTTCCATCTTCTACTTCTGTACTATCTAAAAATAATTTTACCTGAGCTTTGCTATTTTCTTTTTGAATTTCTTGGCTATAAATATAGCAAAAAGCAAGCTCTCTTCTAGTCATTTCTTCCATTAAAATCCCCTTACTATAATCTATCTATAAAATTCTTTAATTTATCTTTTACTTCTGTTTTATTGTGTTGCACGTAATTTCCTATATATATTCCTAAACATATAAAAACTATCCAAATAATTAATTCATATAAACGAGTACATAATATTAATATTGCAATTAATGCTCCGATGATTGCTCCACCATATGTTCTAAGAAACTTTTTTATATCGTTCATAATTTTTTCCATTCCTTTCACTATTTACTAAAATACAACCTAAGTATTTTTAATTTTCTATGCTTCTTTTGTATCCTTTACTGGTGTTACCATATCTTTTACTTTAATGTCTAGGCTCTTTACTTCAACATCTAAAGATTTTTTTATTGCATCTTTTACACGTACTTGAATGTTATTGCTTAAATCTTTTATAACAGCTTGGTCTGATACAGCTATTGTTAGTAAAATTGATAAATCGTTATTCTCATCTAATGTTATTTTTGATTGTTGGTCTTTTACACCTTCAAATCCTGCAACAACTGAATTTACAATGCTTGTTATTGTTTCCTTTGTTACCAATAATTTTCCATCATCATTTTCAAGCATTATGCCATTTCCTACACTTTTTTCTTCATCTGTCGAAGATTCAAAAAATATTCCTTTTATTGCAAATAAAATAAGAACTACATTTAATCCTAATAAAATATTGCAAGTAGTTTGGTCTGCTAATGCCTTTGTTACAAATACATATAACCCTGTAGCATCAATCCATCCAAATATGCAAGCACTTGAAATTACTGCCATTAATAGTATTAAAACTGAAAATATACATAGTATCATTTTGTCTAAAAATTTCATTTTATTTTCCTCCATATACTTATTTAAAGGCACGATTAAAAACGTGCCTTATATAAGTTTAATTATTCTTTAACTTCGTTTTCTGTATTGTCTTCTTTTTCTTCTGTTGCTGCTTCTGTGTTTACACCTTGTACATGTACATTAACAGCTACAACTTTTAATCCTGTCATTCCTTCTACTGCAGTCTTTACTCTGTTTTGAATATCGAATGCAACATCTGGAATTCTTGAACCATATTCAACTATAATGTTTACATCTATTTTTGTTTCTTTTTCTCCAACATCAACTTTTATTCCTTTTGATAAGTTCTTTTTACCACTTAAAACTTCTGAAATTCCTCCAGCAAATCCACCAGCCATTGCATATACTCCAGGTGCATCTGATACAGCTTTTCCTGCGATTATTGCAACAACGTCATCAGCTATTTGAATATTGCTTGTTTCTCCTTCTGTATTTTCAATTGTTATTTCACTTTCATTTATTTGCTCGTTTTCCTTTACATTTTCATCTTTTTCCATAATGGTACCTCCATATATTTTATTTTTTATTAAATAGTTTTCTATTTAACCGTTCTTCTATAGTATACCAATTAATTCGATTTTTTACAAGAGTTTTTCCTATATTTTTTCTTTCGTTTTTTATTAAAACATGTCATATTAAGCCTTCTAAATAGTTTCTTCCACCATAATAAAAATGTACTATATACACGGTATTTCTTTTCTTATTAACTGTATATAATAGTACATAATTTATATTCCATATTTAGCATTCCACTCCTTAAAAACTTCTTCTGCGTCCCTTACTCTTCCAAGTTTTATATCTTCTTCTGCTTTTATTAAGTTATTTTTTATTTTATCTTTTATTAAACTTTTTTTATATTCCTCCATACTCATAAGTATTACATTGTTTTTATTGTTTTTTGTAACAACCACCTCTCCATTCAAATTTACTGCCATCTCCAATTCTTGTAAATTTGTTAATTGTTGCATATTAACACCTCTTTTCCATAAACTTATAATTATTATAACACATATCTTTGCTTTTTAAAATGAGTTTTTCTTCAGATTTTTATAAATTTTGAATATGAATAATCTATTATTTCATTATATTTTGTATCTTTATAAGCCTTCTCCTCATGCATATATTCTACAATATTTTTTGTTGTGTAGTTTTCAAACTTTTTCAATACTTCATCTACAATTTTTTTCTGGTCCTTTTTTAATCCTTTAAATTCATAATCTTCATTCGGCTTTATGTGATATCCAACCAATACTTCATCACTATTTTCATTAATTATTTCTTCCACTTTTATACAATTAAATTTCATTATTTCTTCGTTGCCAATTGGTAAAGCTCCCATCTTTTGATGTGTATATACAAGTCCCGTCATTGCTTTACCATATTGATTATAATATAAATTATCAATGTACCATAATAATTTCATTAGTTTAACTTTGTATAAATTATTACATTTTTTTGATATATAATATATCAAATCTTTAATCAATTGAACGTCAATGTTTTTATATCCATTTTCTATTTTTTCTGTATCATAATCGACATATTTTGCTTCAATTTCTTGGTCATTCAAATAACTTAACGTAAACTTTAAAATTATCATTTTAATGTTGTTTTCAATCTTTTCGTATCTCTCTCTATTTTTAAATTTTTCTTTATTTGCTTCAAGTGACTCCAATGCAAACATAGCATTTTTATCCATTAATTTCATCATAGTATCATATGTTGTATCTTGAATAAGCTTTGTCTCATATCTAGTAATCGTTACCTCTCCTAAGCCCAACATGTATGAAAATTCTGCTTGTGTTACTCCATATTTTTGTCTTATTTGCTTTATTTCTAATGATGTAAGCATATTGTGTTCTTTTCTGTAAACATCTCTTGCTCTCAAAAGATTTTCGTCCATCATTTTTGCAGATACAAACTCATTTTCCTCTTCATTAGTCTCTTTACATTCAAAATAAACCTCTTTATATTTAACGCATTCTCCTTTTATATTTATACTGCTTAATCTTTCTCTTTCTTCTACTTCGTGTTCTTTATCACAAAGTGGACAATATCTTTTTACTACTCTTAATAACTTACTATTCATATTTCCAACCTCCTTAACCATATGGGAAATTATTCACCTGAAATCTCGCAAAATGAAATGAAATACAAAAAATTTTTCTATTCTGTATACTTCTTATTTTTACCTTGATATAAACTTGTTTTAAATTAATCCTTTTAATAAATACCCAAAATTGTGGCGAATATACATTTTTAACATCAGTTAAAGTCTCAATATATTCTGAAATTTTTAATTCTTTTAAATTTCTTATAATATCATTTTTATCGTAATTCAATTGAATTAGTGTATTTTTCGTTGTGTATGCATCATCATCTGTTTCATTTTTCTTCTTAAGTAATATATCAAAATCCTCATTTATATTAAACTTTTTATCATTTATTATATGTTTTAGTTCCAACAAAAAGTTTTCTACTTGTTCTTTTGAGGAAATTTGCTTATTTTCCATTTGCATCACCATAATTATTATAACTATCAATTGATAGTTTGTCAATATATTTATTTCCATTTTCCATAATTTTTTCTATTAGTGATTGTTGTCATTCCGCTTATTCCGTGTTATAATTATACAAGTTTTGTTTAGGAGTTTTATGATGATAGAAAAATATTTAAATAAATTGGAATATAATAAAATTTTAGATTTAGTGTCTAATTATTGCTCTACATATATTGGAAAAGACTTTGTTTCTAAGCTTATGCCATTAAATAATAAAGATTTAGTAAAAATGAAGCTTGAAGAAACCAGTACGGCTCAGACTTTGCTTTATAGAAAAGGAGAACCACCTATTTCAAATATTACAAATATTGATATTTGGATAAAAAATTTAGAAAGCTATAATTCATTATCAGCTAAGGCTTTGTTAGATGTAGCTCATGTATTACAGACATCTAGATTTTTGCATGACTATTTTTTTGCTGATGATACTTTTGATTTGTCTGATTTTTCACTTTTAGAAGATTATTTCTCTATGCTTTATTATAATGAGACAATAGAAAAAAATATTCTAAATTCCATAATCGATGAATATACAATCGCAGATGACGCTTCTAAAGCATTGTCTGCTTTACGTAGAAATAAGCGTAAATTGGAGCAAGATGTACGTGATAAATTGTCTAATTTTATCCACTCATCTTCATATTCTAAATATTTAATGGATTCGATTATTACTATTAGAAACGATAGATTCGTTATTCCAGTTAAAGAAGAATATAAAGATAGCATTTCTGGTGCAATTTTAGATATTTCAGCTAGTGGCTCTACTGTTTATATTGAGCCTTCTTCAATATTTGAGCTTAATAATAAAATTAATGGAATTAAAGCAGAGGAATCAATCGAAATTGAGAAAATTCTAAAAAATTTATCATTATCATTGTTCCCTATTGCAAGTAAAATAAAGACAGCATTAGGAGCAATTGGTCAAATTGATTTTATATTTGCTAAGGCAAAATATTCTAAGAAAATCAATGGAATTTGTCCGCTGATAAATGATAAGAAAGAAATTAATTTATATGGTGCTAGACACCCTCTAATAAGTCCAGAAGTAGTTGTACCTATTGATGTTTCGTTAGGTAACAATTATACTTCATTATTGATTACAGGGCCAAATACTGGTGGAAAAACTGTAACTCTTAAAACTGTCGGTCTATTCTGCCTGATGGCTTGCAGTGGAATTCTTATTCCTGCAAGAGAAAACAGCAGTATATTCGTATTCGATAATGTTTTTGCCGATATTGGCGATGAACAGAGTATTCAAGAATCTTTGAGTACATTCTCATCACACATGGTAAATATAATAGAAATTTTAAAAGATGCAACTTCATCAAGCTTAGTTTTATTAGACGAACTTGGTTCTGGTACAGACCCAGTTGAAGGAGCAAGCTTAGCTATAAGCATCTTAGAGAATTTGCATACTCTTGGAGCCTTAACTATTTGCACAACTCACTATCCAGAGCTAAAAAAATATGCCTTAACACATGAAGGATTCGAAAACGCAAGTTCTGATTTTGATGTAGAACATCTTCGCCCTACTTACAAGTTACTGATTGGTATTCCCGGAAAGAGTAATGCTTTTGCAATTAGCAAAAAATTAGGCTTGTCTGATGAAATATTAAACAGGGCAAAATCTTTTCAGAAAGATGATGATGTCAATATAGAAACATTATTGAAAAATATTTATGATGATAAATTGGCTATTGAAGAAGAAAAAGAAAAAATTAGAAAAAATTCTAGTCAAGTAGAACTTTTAAGAAAATCATTAGAAAGAGACAATTCAAAATTAACACAAGAGGCAGAAAGTATTGTATCTGATGCAAAACAAAAGGCGAGAGAAATTTTGCTAGATGCTAAAGACGAGGCAAATGAAATAATACGTGAATTAAATAAAGAATCTACTAACACTAAAAGTGCAAATGCCTTAAGAAACAAATTAAACTCATCAATAGATACACTTTCGCATATTGAAGCCGATAATTCAACCAGCAATTCTAAGTCTTTGTCATCGGAAGATATTACAGTCGGCATGGAAGTAATGTGCAAAAACTTCAATGCTAAAGGAACCGTTCTTTCACTTCCAAACAGGTCGAATGAAGTACGTGTTCAGATTGGAGCTCTAACAACAAATGTTAAACTATCAGATTTATTATTATTGAATACTTCAAAAAAATCTAGTACAAAACAATCTGGTAGCACACATAAAAATGGCAATGTTACATTTTCAAATAATAAAGCTCAAAATGTAGCCTCAGAAATTAATGTCATCGGATTAACAGTTGACCAAGCACTTCCTATTGTGGATAAATATTTAGACGATTGCTACATGGCAAATTTAGAAAACGCTAGAATAGTTCACGGAAAAGGAACAGGACGTTTACGCGATGGAATTCACAGTTTTCTAAAGAAGAATCCTCATGTAAAAGGTTACAGAATGGGAACCTATGGAGAAGGTGAAATGGGTGTAACTGTTGTAAGTTTTAAATAAACAAAAATAAGAGGAATTTTAAAATTTTCCTCTTATTTTCTTTAACCTTGGTTGGAAAATAATTTATTCAAACATATTTCCAACACCAACAGGATTTCCTCTTAAAAAGTCTCCTACCGCCATTCTTTTAGAGTTTTCTCCTTGTATCTCAAGTACTTGTAATATTCCACCATTTGCTTTTATAAATAGGCCTTTCTTATCATCTGAAAATAATACAGTTCCAGCTTGCATTTTGTTTAAATGATATTTGTATTCTTCTAATTCCTGGAATTTTTCTAATAATTCATTTTCTGTTAGTGTTTGTACTTTCCAGAATTTTATCTTTTTGCCATCCAAAAAAGTATATGCTCCCATTATTGGATTTAAGCCTCTTACAAGATTTTTTATATCATTTGCAGTCTTGTTTTTCCAGTCTATTTTTGCCATTTCTTTAGATAGCATTGGAGCCATAGTTCCTTCTTCTGGTTGTTTAGTTCTTGTGGCAGTTCCATTCTCAATTTCTTTTACTGTTTTTATTAATAGATTTGCTCCTATCGTTTTTAATCTATCCCATAATTCTCCAGTAGTTTCATCTTCTCCAATTTCAACTTCTTCTTTTAATATCATGTCTCCTGTATCCATTCCAGCATTCATAAACATAGTGGTTACACCTGTTTTCTTATCTCCGTGTAGCACAGCCCACTGAATTGGTGCGGCACCTCTATATTCTGGCAATAATGAGCCATGAACATTTACACAACCATATTTTGGAATATCTAACAATTCTTGTGGCAAAATTTTTCCATATGCCACAACACAAATTAAGTCTGGATTTAATTTCTTTACTTCCTCCAAAAATTCCGGATTATTTCTAACTTTTATAGGTTGATAAACTTGCAAATTTTTCTCTATTGCATATTCTTTTACAGGAGAAGCTACCATCTTCATGCCTCTTCCCTTTGGTTTATCTATATTTGTAACTACTCCAATTATATCATATTTTGCTTCATATAAAGCCTTAAGTGACTCTAATGCAAAATCTGGTGTTCCCATAAATAAAATTCTCATATTTTATCATACCTTTCATTCGAGATTACTAAAAAATTAATTTAAAACATTTTATTTTTTAATTATTAAGCTACTAACTTGTTTTATTCAAATTAGTAGCATTATTCTAGTCAATTGTAATTTATTTGTTGTCTTCTGGACTAATATATTCTAAAGTTCCCGGAATCATGTTATCAATAAACAAAACCCCATTTAAATGATCTATTTCATGAGCTAAAGCTTGTGCTAATAAATCTTTTCCAACTATTTTTACTTTCTTTCCTTCTTCATTCAAAGCTTCAACCACAACTTCTTTTGGTCTTATCATTTTTGCATATTCATTTGGAAAGCTTAAGCATCCCTCTTCGACTTCTTGTTCTCCTTTAGTCTTAATAATTTTAGGGTTTACAAGTTTTAATGGCTCTTCACCATCATATAAATCTATAACAATTACTCTTTTAAGTACACCAACTTGTGGTCCAGCTAGTCCAACTCCATTATACTTGTGCATGGTTTCAACCATATCATCTAATAATTCTTTTATTCTATCATCAACAGTTTCAACCTCTCTTGAAGTCTTTCTTAGAATTTCATCATTTGATAATCTTATTTCTCTTATTGCCATTCTATTTGCTCCTTTCTCCCATTATAAATATTGATGCCTATGTGTATTTTTTTATAATTTTTTATGAAATTCATTCAAATAATTTTTACAGCATATTACTTGGATTTACATCTACAACTATTCTAGTATCATTTTTTGTATTTTTATTTCCAGCATTTTTTACAGTATCATCTATTGCATTTATTATCGGCTCTCCCACAATACATTTTACTATTATTCTCCACCTAAATTTATTTTTTATTCTGTCAATTGGAGCTGGAACAGGCTTGTACAATAATATTTGCAATTTTTCCGTATGTATTTTTGCCTTCAAACTTTCGTATATTTTATTCGAAGTTTCTTCCAATTCTTTATACGATTTACTAGAAACTCCAATTAGTATTATATCACAGAAAGGCGGATATCTCAACTGTTTTCTTAGGTGTATTTCTGTATCATAAAATAATTTGTAATCTTGTTTTTGTGAATATTGAATACAAAATGCATCTGGATTGTAAGTTTGGATTATTACTCTTCCTTTGTCTTTTCCTCTTCCAGCACGACCGGCAACTTGAGTAAGAGTTTGAAAAGTACGCTCGTGAGCCCTATAATCGTCTATATTTAGGCTACTATCAGCCGCAATTACTCCAACAAGAGTAACATTTGGAAAATCATGTCCCTTTACAACCATTTGAGTTCCAATAAGTATATCTATTCCATCTTTTTTGAAACTATTTAAAATATCTTCGTGTGAATTTTTCTTTGTTACTGTATCTATATCCATTCTGATTGTTGTAGCATCAGGAAACATTGTTTTTATCTGTTCTTCTAGTTTCTGTGTTCCAGTCCCAAAGTATCTTATGTTTTTTCCACCACATTCTGGGCATACTGTAAGTGCCTTTGTCTCGTAACCACAATAGTGGCACTTTAATTTATTTTCCTTCAAATGATATGTAAGAGTTATATCACAATTTTTACATTTAGCAGTATATCCACAGTCTCTACACATTATGAAAGTAGCAAATCCTCTTCTATTTAAGAATAAAATTGTCTGCTTCTTATTTTTTAAATTTTCTTCAATCTCGTCATGTAATTTTTGACTAACCATTGTTTTATTACCACTTGCAAGTTCATGGCGTAAATCTACAATTTCTATATCTGGAAGGCTTGCATTATTAGCCCTTTTGGTTAATTCCAGCAATTCTTTCTTTCCATTTATAGCATCATGATATGTTGTCATATCTGGAGTAGCACTTCCAAGAACTACTGGTACATTATGCTGTTTTCCTAAGTAACTTGCAATCTCTTTTGCACTGTAGCGAGGACTCATCTCAGACTTATATGAATCGTCATGCTCCTCATCAATTATGATTAATCCCAAATTTTGGACCGGTGCAAAAATTGCAGACCTTGCTCCTATTACAATTTTGGCATCTCCACGCTCAATCTTTTTCCATTGGTCATATCTTTCTCCAACTGATAATTTGCTATGTAAAACCGCTATTTTTTCTTCACCAAATCTACTCAAAAATCTATCCACAGTCTGTGGAGTAAGCGAAATTTCCGGAACTAGCATAATGCTGTCTTTCCCAAGTTTCAACGCCTCTTCTATGAGTCTAATATAAATTTCTGTTTTTCCAGAACCAGTAACACCAAATAGTAAAAATTCATCATATTCATTAAATTGCAAAGAAGCATTTATTTTATCAAAAGCATCTTGTTGTTCCGAATTTAACACCAAATCCTGACTCTTTTCTATAACTTTATGAATAAATGGATTTCTCTCTACTTCTTTTTCTACAATTTCAATATAACCATTCTTTTCAAGAGTTTTTAAAACAGCATTCGTTACATCTGCAAACATTTGCAAATCTGTACTTAATATTTCATTTTCAACATTCTCAATTAAAAATTTTAAGGCTCTTATCTGTTTCTCAGATTTCAACTTTTTGCTCTCTATATCTGCCTCAATTTCGTCCGCTTCTTTTGTTAAATATACAAAATTTTGTGTCTTATCATTTACTCTATTAGACATGACCTTTGCAGTTGTTCCAGGTGGCAACATTAGCTTCATACAATCTGATATATTGCAGAAATATCTATGAGCCATCCACTTTGCAAGCTCAATTTTCTCATCACTTAAATGCAACTTGCTCTCAATTTGAGCAATACTTTTTAATTTATCTAAATACTCAGAAGTCTCTTTAATTCCAACAATATAACCTTCTTCAAGCTCCTTCTTATTGCCAAAAGGCAGCAAAACTCTAGCTCCCACAATAGCCTGTGCTTCAAGCTCTTCCGGGATAATATAGTCAAATTTTCTATTCAAATTCTTAACATTGCTGTTTATAATAACTTCTGCTATCATGATTGCTCCTTTTCTTATGGTATGATTATATAATTTTTTTATAAGATTAGCAATAATTTATTCAAAGATTGATTAAAACCCGGTATGCTGTAACATACCGGGTTTTTTAGATAATCTTTGATTATCTGTATCTTTTCAAAATTCAGTTCTTGCTCTTAAGCATTAAAATTCTACATTTTTTACTTTACTTTCATTTTCTATTATTGCAGTTATTATTTGTATTGTTTTTTCTAAATTATTGTTTTTCAATACATAATCATATACACCAATTTTAGATTCTTCATAATCAAATCTATTTAAACGCAAGGTTATCTCTTTTGGATCTGCATCTGGTGTTCTTTGCAATAATCTTCTATGCAATTCTTCCTTTGGAACACGTAAGAATATTGTTACAATTCTTGTATCTTTTCCTAGTAGTTTTACTAAATTTTCTGTTCCATTTACATCGATATCTTTTACTATTATTTTTCCACTTTCTAAGCGTTCATTTAATAAATGCTTTGATGTTCCATAATAATGGTCGTGGTGTACGTCGTACTCGTATAAGTCCCCATTTTTTATTAATTCTTCGAATTCTTGTGTAGAAATAAAGTTATATATTTCCCCATTTACTTCGCCTTCTCTTGGTTCTCTATCTGTATAAGATGGTAAAGATGTAATATTTTTATTTCTTTTTATTAATTCTCTTTTTATTGTGTCTTTACCAGCACCAGAAACTCCTGATAATAATACTAGCATACCTTCACCTTTCCAGCATCAATCTCGTCTGCTGCTATAGAATCTGGAGCTACATCATCTGTTTTTACTAATGGTTCTGCTCCTTGTGCAATTTGTCTAGCTCTTTTTGATGTTGCAATTACTAATTCATATCTATTATCTACCTTCTCTAGTAATTCTGCAACGCTTGGTTTTATCATCATAATTCAATTACCTTCTTTCCAATTTTCTACTATTATACCACGTTTTAGTGGCTTTGTCACTTTAAAATACTAAATTTATTCTATATTTTGTATTTGCTCTCTTATGTCCTCTAGCTCAACCTTTAAATCAATTACTGCTTTTGTTATTTCTCCACTTCCTGCTTTCGAACCTATTGTGTTAGTTTCTCTATTCATCTCTTGTATCATGAAATCCAACTTTTTCCCAACTGGTCCATCACTATTTACTAATTCTTTAAATTGAACTATATGGCTATTCAAACGAGTTAATTCTTCTTCAATTGATGTTTTATCTGCATATATTACCGCTTCTTGTGCAATTCTATTTTCATCAACAACATCAGTTTTTAGAATTTCTTTTACTCTTTTCTCTAATTTACTTACATATTCTTCGACTATGCCTTTAGAATTTTCGGCTATTTTATCAACTAAATTCTGTACTCTTTCTATTCTCACAAGTAAATCTTGTTTTATATTTTCGCCTTCTGTTTTTCTCATTTCTATTAAGCTATCCAATGCCATATTTAAACATTGTAAAGCCTCACTTGCAATTTCTTCATCATTGTCCGAATCTATCGAATTTAATATATCTGGAAGTTTTGCTATTTCAACAACACTAATATTTTCAGATAAATTGTTTTCATCGGCAATCTCTCTTAACTGCTTTATGTATTCTTTTGCAATTTCCTTGTTTAAAACAACATTCTTAGATTTATTACTAAAGTCGAAAAAGCTAACTGATACTTCAACTTTTCCTCTAGTAATTCTATTGGCAATTTGTTTTCTTATTTTATCTTCCATAAAACTTAGTCTCTTTGGAGATTTTACTGTTATATCACTATATTTATTATTTACAGTTTTTATTTCTATTATGTAGTTTTTACCGTTACTTTCTAAACTAGCTCTTCCAAAGCCTGTCATGCTTTTCATTGTTTGCAACATTCCTCCTTCAACATATAGTTTCGAGTTGTAATTATGTTTAATCTTTACTATTCTTCTGCGACAATCTCTTTAACATCACTTATTGTCTTTTTCCATTTTAATTTTTCACGTATATATATCGATATTGATTTTACAAGATAATACAATACGCCTATACAAGCTACAATATTTGCTACTGCTATAAATTTGTCTTTATGTAATATGCATGTATATAATAATACCAAAGACATTATTGCTACAAATAGCATTTCCACTCCATATAATGCTGTTTTATCATCATCTTTTCCATATGCAAACTCAAATAATATAATTGCAATTGCCAATATTGACAAACTGAATACCTTCAAATCTGTTATAAATGTTGGACCATCAATATTTAAAAAACCTATTCCGATTCCAATAAAATATAATGTTACAACAATTCCTAGAATAATATTTGCAAATACCTTTTTATATATTTTTTTCTTTTCATCTTTTGGCATTTTTTTAGCTATTTCAATTTGTTCTTCTATTTGTTTTTCATCAATTTTTTTCTTATCTTTTTTCCTTTTAGCCGGAACTTCTTTTACTTCTTCGAATTTATCAACATTATTTAGTTGTTCATTAATTATTTGTTTAATTCTATCGTCTGTTTTTTTCGATTTTTTTACTGCCTTAGATTTTTCTACCTTGTTAGTATTTCCACTTTTAGTTATTTTCTTAGCATTAGTCTTTTTTTCTGTAGGAGTAGTTGTTTTTTTGGTGGTACTTGTTTTTGTGGTATTTGAAGCTCCTTTTTTAGTAGTCTTACTTTTTGTTTTCGTATTAGCTTTCACTGGCTCTTCAATAGCAATTTCTTTCTTTGTATTCTTTCCAATTCTTGAGCTTGAAGTTTTTTTAGCAGTAGATGAGTTTTCTTTTGAACTTTTCTTAGTTTTAGATGTTGTAGTGCTCTTCTTAGCTCCACTTTTATGCGTTGTAGTTTTTGTTGTTTTTGGCTTTTCTTGTTTTTCAGAATTTCCTGCTACTTTGCTTTCACTAACAGTATCTTCATTTATTTCTTCTATATTACTATTTTTCTCTATATTATTTTTTGCCATTTTCAAAATCCTCCACATAACAATTATACCAAATTTGGTATTTATATTTCAAGGTAAAAAGAACTTTATTTAATATATTTTTTAGTATATATTTAATAGACTCTGCTATGCAAAGTCTACTAAATAATTTCAGTATTAATTTTCTTAAGAATTATATTCTAATTCATAAATTATATTTCCAGCCATAACCACTCCAGCAGTTTCTGTTCTTAGAATTCTTTTTCCTAGCGAAACAAATTTAGCGTTTTTTTCTGCTAACATTACTAATTCTTTTTCAGATATTCCGCCTTCTGGGCCAATAACTATAGCAATATTATATTGTTGTTCACTATAGTTATTGCTTTTTATCTTTCTTTCTAGTTTTTGCAATTCAGTTTTTAGCATATTATGTTCTTCATTCTCATATGCAACTAACACTGCATCAAATTCTGTTGTATCTATATCTTTTAGCTTAGTTATATTTCCTATTTGCGGAATAATATCTCTCATAGATTGTTTTGCTGCAATCTCTGCTATTTTCTGCCATCTTTCAAGTTTTTTACTTGCAATTTTTTCATCAAGTTTTACAACAGTTCTCTCCATAATTACTGGAACTATACTTTTTATTCCAACTTCTGTATTTTTTTGAATTATTAATTCCATTTTTTCAAACTTTGGAATTCCTTGAAATAGTGTTATATGTACATTTGATTCAGTTGTCGCATTTATTTTATCTTTAATTTTACACTCAACTTCATTTTTAGAATAATTAACAATTTCAGCATTATAATTATCACCTGTATCTTGATTGCAAATTTGTATCTCGTCTGTTTTTTTCATTCTTAATACATTTATTATATGGTTTACATCGTCACCAATTATTACGATATCATTATTATTTATTTGCTCTGTTTTTACAAAAAATTTAGACATGTTATTTACCTCAATTCAATTTTATGTTTACATTATAGCAAACTTTGGAGTTTTTAGCAACATCAATATTTCCACCTACTACACTATGCAACCTTCACAGTCGCACCACACTAATCTTGACAAGGACTTTCTAATTTTTTACAAAATTAGAAAGTCCTTGCCAGACGCACAGAGCTCGGCAGGGAATCATCAAGGGAGTAAGTAATCTTGCCTAGTCTGAAGTCAACAAGGTATCCGCTGCTTCTAATTGGAGAGGACGACCAATAATATTTTGCTTTTACTCCATATCCACTATAGTTAGAAGTTGTTATGCCTAATTGTCCTCCAAATGCTGCCCATTCATTTACTGTTGGAACACTCCATTCTCCTGAGGTTATTCCTTTAGCCTTCTCAAATGTATATTGTGCACTATTATTATAATCACTTAGTGCCATTACATAAAACCTTGCATTGCCTGAACCTGTTGCAGTCAAAACATCTTTTGTTCCAAATGGTCCTTTATAATTGATTTGACTTATATAATAGCTCTTAGTACTAGATACGGTAGAAATCGTGTATGAGCGATATAGTCCTGTTCCCCAAGTTCCACTTCCTCCTTTTTTGAAGTCCTCAAATATTATTCCGTCTGGTGTTCCATCTCCATCTGTATCTGCATAATAACCTACTCCCGAATCTCCTGTAAATGTTGGATTTTGTACGGTTACAGAGTACGTCGCTGTTTTTTCATTATAGTTTGTACTTGCTGCACTCTTTACAGTTATTGTGGCTGTTCCGGCCGCAACCGATTTTACTGTTACCGTACTTTCACTTATGCTTACAGTTGCCACACTTGTATTGCTTGAAGATACACTTAAAGTTCCTGTATTTCCGCTTACTGTAAATGTTGTGCTATTCGGATAATTAATTGTGCAATTTGTTTCTGATAATGTTAAGTTTCCTTCTGCTTTTTCTATTTTTGCTATTACTGTTATGATTTTTGTTTCATAATTTTCTTTACTTGCCCTTATCTTTATAGAAAATGTTCCAGCATTTATTATTGTTGGAATTTTTGTAGAGTAATTTGTTCCATCTGTAGAATATGCTAGTATTGCATCTGTTGGTTCTGCCTTCACATTTGTAATTGCTTCATGTTCATTACCATCATATATGCCCTCATATGGAATTGCACTTATTTTTATTGTTTTATTCACATTATTGTCATTGTTATTTGAAGAATTTGTTTTATTTTCTACTGTTACACTGTAATTATCTTTCCACACTTTTAACGTTCCATCTGTGTTTTTCTCTACTTTATCTATTTTTCCAGATAAGACTTTATCATTCAAAAAATCTTCTAGTGTTTCATAGTCATTAGTTAAATAAAACTCCATCACTGTCCTGTTAATTATTTCTTTTGCTTCACTTTCTTTAGTTAGCTCTGCAGAATTTTGTGCCTTTTTTATAATTCCATTATCTCCAATAACCGCATTAATACTTATTCCAGCAAGTATTAGTAGCACTACTATTGTTACTACTAGCGAAATTATTGTGATTCCTCTTACTTCTTTTGTTTTCATATTATTTTTTTCCTTTCCATTATCGCATTAAGTTAAGTACTTAATGATAATGGTTAGGAATACAAAAAGCTTATATTTCACTTATTTCAAACAATCTCTAGTTTTATTTTTTACTTATTGCAACTAAATTTTTATTATATATTTTTTTATAAAAAGCTTGATTTTTCTAATCGTTTTGATATAATTAAAACATAAAAATTAGTCATTAAGTACTTAACTTTAGTACTTTTAATGACTATCTTTTTTTTATTATGCAATTTTTACGGTTGTCTTACACTGTGTACTTTATGTATTTAATATTAAAATTTTCGCCCAAAAAGGGGCGTCCCTATTGGGCGAAATTTTTATTGTTTTTTTATTTTTGGTTTTGCAATTAAAGATGCTAAATATCCGAAGAATATTGCTGCTGCTATTCCTCCAGCGTTTGCTTTTACTCCGCCGATAAACGCTCCTAACAAACCTACTTCTTTTACAGATTCTAAGGCTCCTTTTGCTAGGTTTGCTCCAAATCCTGTAAGGGGAACTGTTGCACCGGCTCCGGCAAAGTCAATTAAATATTTATATAATCCGAGTCCTCCTAATATTGCACCAACTGTAACAAATATTACGAGTATTCTGGCAGGTGTTAGCTTTGTTTTGTCTAATAAAATTTGACCTATTATACATATTCCTCCACCTGTAACAAAACATCTTAGTAATTGCATCCAATCTATACTTTGAATAAATTCCATAAGTCATCCTTTCTACATTTCTACAATTAATTTTATAATGCCTTACATTTCAATAGAAATTGCATGTGCTATTCCCGGTATTGTTTCTCCCTGTTGCATACTAGTCGAGTTCATCAATGCACCTGTTGCAATTAGAAGAATTCGTTTTAATTTTCCTTCTTTTAGCTGTTTGAAGAAATATCCTGAAAATAATGTTGCAATACATGCACATCCACTTCCTCCTGAATGTGTATCTTGTTTTTCTTTGTCAAACATTAGCACTCCACAATCGTTATAGTTAGCCTTTATATTATAGCCTTTACTCTGAGCCATTTCTTGTACTATTTCTTTTCCAATATAGCCTAAGTCTCCTGAAATTATTGCATCATAATAGCTTGGCTTTCTTCCTGTATCTTGAAAGTGAACCATTAGTGTATCTAATGCTGCTGGAGCCATCGCAGCTCCCATATTATTCGCATCTTTTATTCCCATATCTACTATCTTACCAGGTGTAATGTTTGTTATACGAGGTCCTTCTCCGCTATTGCTTAATATTGCAGCTCCCGCTCCAGTTACAGTCCATTGTGCTGTTGGTGGTCTTTGAGTTCCGAGTTCTAGTGGGAACCTAAATTGTTTTTCTGCACTACAAAAGTGGCTTGAAGTCGCACATATTACATTATTTGCAGCTCCACCTTCTATAAATACTGACCCCAAGCACATGCTTTCCACAAAAGTTGAACATGCTCCAAACACTCCAAAGAAAGGTACATTTGTGTCTCTTAATCCAAAGTCCGAAGAAATACATTGGTTTAGTAAATCTCCAGCAAAACAATAGTCTATATCTGTATTTGCTAAACCAGATTTTGAAACTGCCAAATTTACGGTTTCTTTTATTATTTTACTTTCCGCTTTCTCCCATGACTTTTCTCCCCAGAACTCATCTTCCAAGCACTTATCAAAATAGCTTGCCATTGGGCCATTAGCTTCTTTTGGTCCAACAATCGAAGCAGTTTGTAATATTATTGGCGGATTATCGAAACATACAGTTTGTTTTCCAATTTTATGCATATAAAAATCTCCTTTACTTATAAAACTTCTCTTTAATTGAACATAAAAAATCCATTAGATAAATATTGCTGCTATAATTCCAATTATTACTGAAGTTGATATACCAAATACTAAAACCGGTCCTGCAACAGTAAACATTTTGCCACCAACTCCCATAACATATCCTTCGGACTTATATTCTATAGATGGAGAAACGATTGAGTTAGCAAACCCTGTTATTGGTACTAATGAACCAGCACCAGCGAATTTTCCAATTCTGTTAAACACATTTAATGCCGTTAAAATAGCAGAAATTGCGATTAACGAAATAGATACTACAGTCGATGCCATAGTATTATCCATTTCTTTAAACATACAAAAGTCTAATATAATTTGTCCGATTGAGCAAATTAATCCTCCAACCCAAAAGGCATTAAAACAATCCTTTAATATCGGGGAATTTGGTGACTTTTGTTTTACATACTCGTTGTATTCTTTATTTGTATTGATCTGTTCCATTCTATTTTCCTCCTTTCGATTGAAAATAATTACAATTTTTTATTTTCTATCCCTATCAATCATAAACGTTAAATCAATATCCACATAATATTCAGTTATTTTATCACCATTGATTTTTGCTTTTTGATTTACGACAGTAACACCAGTTAAATAATCTATAGTCTTAGATGCTTCGGCTATTGTTTGTACAATTGCATCTTTCCATGAAACTTTAGATGTGCCAGTTACCATTATATGTTTTTCCATAAGCTTCCCTCCAATTTTTTATTCATAGTCTAGCTTTTCCAGAAAAAAAAAAATTATGCGAAAATAATGACAATTTTCGCATAATTTAAAAAGAATATGTTAATTTCGTTTTAATTTTGATTTCACATTTCGCTATAGCGAATATATGAATTAGATTTCTAGATTGAATAATAAGTTAGTTCTTATATACTCACTAGCACATACCTTAATTTTTCTATACTTTTAATATTTTTTCTACTTCTTTTTCGGTTAATTCTACAGCTTGAGCTATCTGTTCTATAGATAAATTCATATTTTTCAAAGCCTTCACAATTTTTTCTTTTGTTGTTTTTTCTCCTTCTCTCCTTCCTTCTCGCCTTCCTTCTTCTCTTCCACGTGCTTCTCCATCTTTTTCTCCGAGTTCTCTATTCGTTTTCATCTCTACGTTGTATCTCATAATGCTCCACTCACGTTCTTCATACTTTGCAACTTCCTCTGGATCTTTGCTTAATTTATTTAGTTCTTCTACTGTTTTATTTATTTCTTCATTTTCTTTTGCCGACATTTTTACCTTCTCCTCCTCACTTCCATCTATCAACCACAGCCATTGCTCTAGCTTCGTATTGCATTCTGGATTTTTTTGTTTAAATTTGGGTAATTCTATAAAGTGCATTTCAAATGTATTTGTTGCTTCTTCCTCTTCTTCATTATAGCCCATATCAACAAATTCTATAGGGTTTGTGTGTTCATATTTCATTCTTGCTATTGAATGATATGCATTTCTCTCTATATAATTATATTTCAATATGTTTATTGTTATTATTTTTTTCAGTTCTTTGTAATTTTGTTTAGCTTTTAATTGTTCTGCTGCAAGTTTTGATAGATATGTACTAGACCTTTCTTTTATATTATGTTCATTCGAAACTTGCATTTCTACATCTACTACTTTCTCATTATCTATATCCAATTTCAAGTCTAATATTCCAAGTTTTTCATCTGCCATATTTGGCGTTAATTCTGGGTTTTTTACTTCAACCTTATTTATATGTATATTCAAAATTGCTTCTAAGAAGTCCTTTAGCATTGAATTATTTTCTTCTCTTGCAAATATTCTTTTAAAAACATAATCTGATGTTAGTGGTAACCTAGTTACATTCGTATCTTCTGTTACATTATTATTTTTCTTTAAATCGTCCATTGACTTCCTTTCCATTTTACCATTCTATCTACTATTTTTCAACTAATAAGTAAAATTTTTATGTATTTTCTCTCATATTTTTCTTCGGACGTTTATAAAACACTCTTTTTTCTTAAGCACGCTAGCTATTTTCTAATTTCTTTTTGAATTTCTACCTTTCGCTATAGCGAATATATGAATTAAATTTCTAGATTTAATAATAATTTGATAAAATTGTTTTAGAATTCTAATAATTAACGTTAATTCTACAATAGAGAAAACTATTGTATTTTCTGATTATATACTCTAATCTCTATAAAAGCAATTATAATCGTGGACAAAATTATTACAAATTTCGCTCTTTTTCAAAAAAAATTCTCCACATATTTTATAGCACTTAACTTACTATAAAACATATGGAGAGTCACCATACCTTTATTGCTGCAAGAAATTTTTAAAATTCATCAATTAAATCTCTTACTATCTGACTTGCAATAATTAATCCACCTACAGATGGTACAAAACTTATACTTGCAGTTGTTCTTCTGTATTCTTCGCTTTTATCAAATCTATTTGGCAATTCTCTAGAATATACAACCTTTAAATGATTTATTCCATTTGCTCTTAATTGTTTTCTAATTGTTTTTGCAAGTGGGCATACTGAAGTCTTACTTATATCTGAAACTTCAATTTGTGTTGGATCAAGCTTGTTTCCCATTCCCATTGCAGAAATTATTTTCACATTTTTTTCATGCGCAGTAATTATTAAAGATAGTTTGGATGAAACAGAATCTATTGCATCTACTATATATGTATAATCTTCTCTTATTAACTTATCTTTATTTTCCTCGCAATAAAATTCTTTATATATTTCCACTTTTGCATCTGGATTTACTCTTAAAATTCTTTCTTTCTCTACTTCTACCTTGTCTCTGCCTATTGTAGAAAAGTCTGCAACCAACTGTCTATTTATATTAGTTACATCTACTACGTCTTTATCTACCAATACAAAATTACCAATGCCAGCTCTTGCTAATGCTTCAACTGCATATGAACCTACGCCACCACAGCCAAACACTGCAACAGTGGCATTTTTTAGTTTTTCTATGTTATCTTTTCCAATTAATAGTTCTTCTCTTTCTTGCCAATTTTCCATTTTTAATTTTTTCCTTTAAATCATTTTATATTTAATATTTTTTCATTCTTCTTTTCTGGATTGTCTAGAAAAAGCATCCATTGTAATACTTCGTCATTTGGTGTTTTTTGGTATGCTTTTACTACCTTCGGTATCTCTATTATAATTATTTCAAAGTAATCTGTCAATTGTCAATTCTCATTTATAGTAGCAAAAAGACTAGCTCACTCTAAAGCTAGTCCTATGGTTATGTGAGTTTTCTGACTCTCGGCTTTGCCAAGACTCAGAACATCTCCTACCTTCTCTACATGTTATATTTCTTCTTCTCAGTTTAGGGTGAAGCATCCCTGTTTTTAATTTAGCTCTCTGGGCTCTGTTTTTAGCTATGCTCAAATTCGATCATCCAGGGCTCAGGTCTACCAAAGTGAGAGACGAAAACCATCACTGAGGAAGGTACCGGTCGTATTGTTGTTACCGCGGTCGGCTGCTGGATTGTTTTTTGAACCAGTGTAGTAAAGACCTCCCCCTCGTTCCGCACAAAGATTACTAGCGTGGGAAGTCTTCTCTAAAGTCCACTCCCATACATTTCCAGCTATATCATAGATATTCATTACTTTATTTTTCTCTGATGTTCCTGTTGTTACTAATATTCCGTCTGTCCCAGGTTGAACGAGCTTATTTCTACTTGAATCTACAAAACTTGTAGTTGCTGTTGTTGATGGATTCCATGTTGGGCTTAATTTCCAATTGCTGTACGTTGCATATTTTCCTGTCTGACTTAATTGGAATGTTGAATTATAATAATTTCCTATTGTTGTACTATCTTTTGTTAAAACATCTGTTGATGTAATTTTTGCTGTATCTTTACTCATAAATGCTAGCACTAAATCCCATTGTACTCCAAACATTAAACTACTTGTTTTTGTTCCTGCATTTACTTTACTTGCTAAATTTTGTGCTTGTGTTCTTGTTACATATGTGTATGGATATGCATCTGCTTTTGTTACTGGTGCTGGCATTCCTTCTATTGTATATTTTCCGTCTGAATTTGTTGGTCCTTTGCTAGTTCTATTTGTTCCTGTTGTTGTATCAATTCCAGCTTCGTATCTTCCTACATAAAAGCCTCCATTTTCATATACACTTTTTAACATACTGTTTTTTAAATTATTATATGCCGTTGCATCTGCAAACCAACCTACATTTTTGTCATCAGCTGCGTATGTGTCTGAATAACCTGTTCCATTTCTATATGTTTTTGTATATTCCTTTAAATCATTTTCTATACTTGTATAATCTGCATCTGTAAATGTTGTTTTTCCAAGCCCTGTTGTTTTATAAACTGCTGTTGTTCTTGGTACTACTACCCACACATATTCATTTCCATTTACATCTTTTATTACTAATCCTGTATCTACACTTGTACTTGTATCATAATGAAAATCATCACTTGGTAAATATGGAACTGTCTCTGGTTCTGTCTTTCCTCCATTTCCACTTCCATTTAATGCACTTTCCATTTGCTCTATTAAACTATTCATTCCCTTTAAATCGTTTTCACTTGCTTCTGCAGATTTTGTTTCTGCATCTTTTGCTTTTGCTATTATTCCGTTATTGCCCAAAACTAAGTTAATACTTACTCCTGCAAGTATTAGCAAGACTACTATTGTAACGACTAACGCAACTAGGGTTATACCCTTATTCTTTTTCATATTGTTCTCCTCCTCGTATAATTGTTTTATAAAACTTATTTGCATAAATTTTATAAACATATTATTTTTTATTACTTATGTACTTTTTATTATTTTCAACTATTTCTTATGTTTTTATTCATATACTTCATATTTTTGTTTATTTTAATTTTTAAATTTCTTGTTTTAAGAATCTTGTTTTTAGTTGAATTTAATTTTTAATTTTTTTGCTTAATTGTATTTTTATTAATTCAATTAAGCGCTTTTTACTATAAAATTTTCCTTTCGTGCATACATCTACCACGTATATATTTGTTGCATTAATCGTATTTATTTCTATATACGTTATAGATATAAATACTCCACCTAGATGATATCATTATTTTCACACCAGTGCAATAGTTCTTTGTTAATTTCTAAAATTTGTCGGTTTTTGTCGAATTGTATTTTTCTGAATACATTATTGGAAAAGAAACAAAAAAATTATAGAAAACCTAAATTTTCTATAACCTTTTTATCAACTATTTTGTTTTCTTTGCTATTTCAGCTACTTTTGTGAAAGTTGCTGGATCTGATACTGCCATTTCAGCTAACATTTTTCTGTTGATTACAACATTTGCCTTCTTTAATCCATTGATTAATTGGCTATATGTTAAACCATTCATTCTTGCAGCTGCATTTATTCTTGCTATCCATAATTTTCTGAAGTTAGATTTTTTATCTTTTCTTCCTACGAAAGCATAGTTTCCAGATTTCATAACTTGTTGTTTAGCCATTCTGAATCTGTAATGTTTTGCTCCATAATATCCTTTTGCTCTTTTTAATATTTTATTATGTTTTTTACGTGTAATTATTGCTGTTTTTACTCTTGCCATTTTTTATTCACCTTCCTTAATTCTTACTATTTGTTACCATATGGTAATAATCTTTTAATTCCTGCTTCGCATGTCTTGTCTGCATAAGCGTCTTGAACTTTTCCTCTAGCCTTTGCTCTTGGTGTTTTGTTAGCTAGTAAGTGTCTTCTATTTGACTTTGTTCTTTTTACTTTTCCAGTTGCTGTATATGAATATCTTTTTTTAGCAGCTTTATTTGTTTTTAATTTTGGCATAATTTTTTCCTCCTTAATTGTATTGGGATGTTCCCATATATATAAATAGTTTTTAACTATCAATATTCCTATTTTTCTACTTTTTTTGCTAATATTACAAACATGTTCTTTCCTTCTAATAAAGGCTTTTTCTCAACCGTTGCAATATCAGATAAGTTTTCTATAAATTCGTTTAGAGTTTCTTCTCCAGCCTTAACATAATTTAGCTCTCTTCCTCTAAATCTAACAGTAATCTTAACTTTGTTACCGTCTTGTAAGAATTTTCTAGCATTTTTTGCCTTGAATTCAAAATCATGTTGCTCTATGTTTGGAGTAACTCTTAATTCTTTAAGCTCAAATGTCTTTTGATTTTTTCTTGATTCTTTTTCTTTCTTAGCTTGCTCGAACTTATATTTTCCATAATTCATAAGTTTGCAAACTGGTGGCTGTGCATTGGGTGATACTAAAGCTAAATCTAATTTAGCTTCTGCAGCCATGTCTAAAGCTTCTTCAATACCAACTACTCCAAGCTTTTCTCCATTTGCTCCAATTAGTTGAACTTCTTTTGCTCTAATTTTTTCATTAATTAGTAATTCTTGTTTTATAAAAAACACCTCCAAAAAAATAAGATTGACTTCAATAAAGCCAACCCACACAATAAACCTACAACTCTGTTGCAGATAAATATTTATTTACTACCTTTTGCTACTCGGCTAAGGTGAGAAGTGGATTGCTTCTTCTTGAACATTATTTATTGTACTACATTTTGTATTATTCGTCAAGCACTTTTTTATTATTTTCATGTTTTTTATAGAAAATACACCCTTGCATAATGCAAAGGTGCAATATATTTTGAATAATATTATCTCTTTGAGAATTGTGGAGCTTTTCTTGCTTTTTTAAGACCATATTTCTTTCTTTCTTTTGCACGTGAATCTCTTGTTAAGAATCCGTTTGATTTTAAAGCTGGTCTATATTCTAAGTTAGCTTCATTTAATGCTCTTGCAATACCATGACGAATTGCTCCTGCTTGACCTGAGAATCCGCCACCTTTTACTGTACAAATTACATCAAATTTATCTAATGTATCTGTAACTGTTAAAGGTTGTCTAACTATAACTTTTAAAGTTTCTTCTCCGAAATATTCGTCTAATGCTTTTCCATTAACTGTGATATTTCCTTTTCCACTCATTATTCTAACTCTAGCAATTGAACTTTTTCTTCTTCCTGTACCATTAAAAACTACTTGTTCTTTTTTTGTTCTAGGCATTTTCTATCTTCCTCCTAATTAAAAATTCCATATTTCTGGTTTTTGAGCCATGTTCTCATGCTCAGCTCCAGCATATACTCTTAACTTTTTAGCCATTTGTCTTCCTAAGCTGTTGTGTGGAAGCATACCTGTTACAGCTAAAGTCATCATTTTTTCTGGGTTGTTAGCTAACATATCTTTAGCTTGGATTTCTTTCATTCCACCAATGTATGAAGAATGGTGTCTGTAAATTTTTTGTGTTAATTTATGTCCTGTTAAAACTACTTCTGAGCAGTTTATGATAATAACGTGATCTCCAGCATCCATGTTAGGTGTATAAGTAGGTTTGTGTTTTCCTCTTAGTAATTTTGCAGCTTCTGCAGCAACTCTTCCTAATGGCTTGTTAGCAGCATCAATTATATACCATTTTCTTTCTATTTCATCTTTTTTAATACTATATGTTGTATTATTCATGGTAAAAAATACCCTCCATTTCAAATTTATTTTCTATATATATGAAATCATATTATTAAAACTACCGGGGAGAAGCTTTAACATATGCCATATTCAATTACGCTATAATATTTTATAACAAAATGTGGCAAAAGTCAATACATGGTGCAAATAAAAAACGCACTTTTGCAATAATTTCATAAAACACGATGAAAGAGAGCTTTTACACTCTCCTTCATCGCGTTCGGTTAAACAAAAGGTCTAGTCAGAAGCCATATCGCTCCCAGAATGATAGCCGACACAACGGTCAGCATCCGGAGTACCACGAAAAGGTTATATACCTTTTCGTAGTCTTTCACGTTTTGCTTGATGTGTTCCTGGTATAGAGTCACACACCAAGTTCCTAACGTGACAATGAGTAGCATTACCCAAAGGCCTGTTGCCCATTCATAGAACACCATAAATAATGCTACAACGAACAAGCAAATAACTACGATTGTTGTAAGCATACGCTTACCTCCTTTTTTCCAAAAGAAAAAATCTTATATGTTTTTATTATACCACTTTTTACCTATTTTTGCAAATTGATGTCATAATACGCATCTGGCACTGTGCCTACAATTACAGATTCCGCAATTAACACTTGGTTTTCTATCATCTGTTTTATTGTGTTATATGGTGTAAGTATTGTTACTTCACACGATAAATTTAAATATACTCTGTGTAATGTTTGGTTTATTCCTTGTGATGTAAACTCTGAAACAAGCTTTGTGTCTACATTTCCTACATTAGCAATTTTTATATGTATCTTTGGTCCTTGTGCAGAAAATAGTTTAAGCCCTAATGCACTTCCTAAATATATGAATATATCTGAAGTGTTTTTCTCTTGAAATTTATTTATTATATTTAAAGGAATATCTGATATTATTTTGTTTACATTTTTCGTGTTTGTTTGCAACATTTTTACATTTCCATTGCTGTCTCTTACTATTGTAATTAAGTCATCATAAGAATACTGGTTCATTATTAAGGTTGCCTCATCATTAGATATTTGTGTTGCAATATTTTTAGCTTTGTCTATACACAAATCATTTATTATTGGATTTACTGCTCTTGTTATAATTACAAATGTAATTACCGCAATTACTATAATTGTAATAATAGAAATCGCGGTATATCTTCTGTTATTTCTTGGCATATTCTTGTAGCCTTTTCCTGTTGTGCAAAATCTTGGTCTTGAATAAATTTTACTTTCCATGGCTTTTCTCTATCTTGGAATAAACAGTTGCTCTCCTGGCATTATAACATCTGGATTTTCTATTCCATTTACCTTTACAATTTCATCAACCGTACTGCCAAATTTCTTTGCAATTTTCCACAATGTATCCCCAACTCTTGCATAATAAACTATAATACTAAAGCTTTCTCTATCCTTTTTTTCACTCTCTGTTACGCTTTCTATTAAATTGATTGAACTCTCTTTTACTATATTTAGTCTAAAATTCAAGTCTACTTTGATGTCAATGGTACTGTCTGCCATAACCACAAAATCTTTTTTGGCAATTTCTATGCTCGTGTCTATTCTCATCTTTTGGGCAATACTATTTGAAGTTACTGTAAATTCAAATGGTTCTACAAGTTTTTTTATATTAATTCTGGTTGTTCCTTCTTGGCCATATATGAATGTTAGGCTTATTTCGCCTTGATATATTATTTTTCCGTTTTCCATTTGACTGCTTATTATTCTTGGCTTTACTTCTACATCATAAATTTTATTTTGTCTTACTTCATCTATTTTCTCTTGTTTTCTTAAATTAAATACTTCGCTAATTTCTTCCTTATCTTTTATAACTTTTATGGTTCTTTGTGTGTACTTTACATCCATTGTTCTACTATACATGTCTTGTATAATATTTATTTCCTGTTTCTTATATACTGCACAGAAAATCTCAAATTCTGCTTCCACATACACAGAATGTTCTTCTACGTTATTAGGCTTAATTATAATGTTCTTTAATTCATATGTTACATCACAAATACTATCTTCATTTATATCCTTCATATCTATAAATCCCATTACAGGAATCGTAGCAATAACAGAGTTTATTCTTCCATCATCTGTTAAATACATTATTTTAAATACTGAATCTGCTTTTGTTAAAATCTTGTTATAGCTTACCTTATTTTCTTTGTTTTCAAGCCTAATTTCTACCTTCATTATTTCAGATAAATTATCAACATTATCTATTGAAACCGTATCTTTTGCATATACTTTCGTGCTTCCATTACCAATTAACGAATTTATGTTTATCTTTTCATTTAATAATTGCATATCTTTTTTGTTTTCTATATTATCAACATACTCAACATTTTCATTAGAATATGCGGTTAAATTCATCTGGATATTTGCTTTTAAGCTAATCTTTCTTCCATTTATTATCTTGCATTCTAGCTCTGTTAAATCTGTTGTACATTCTAACTGCATGCTACTCTTCAATTCTTTCATTTCTATATTTTTAGAAAAATCTATGTTTGCATTTATAGCTCTCATGCTGGAATTTTCATCATCTGCAATATACACAACATATGCATTAACTGTTCCCTCGATTCTTACTTTGCCGTCTTGTACCTCTTTTTTATGCAAACAAATATTGCCACTGCTAGAAATAATACTTAAAACGTCTGGCTTAATGTCTGGAACAATCTCATCACTTTCTATTGTAATCTTCTCATTCTTTTGCTCTATTATTTGATTTATACATAAATTATTCTTAGATAAATTTACAGCCATTTTCTCTCAATCCTTTCTGAGGCACAACTAATATTGTACCTGCTATCAATCTTAATTCATGTATATTACAAAGCAAAAAAAAAATTCCTTTTTTTCGGAATTTCTTTTAAAAATAAATTACCCTATATCGTAAGCTTTCCTTTTTTTCTTACATTGGCTTTCTGGTGGTATTATAGGACAGTACTCTTGTCCATCAAAAACTTGAAGCTCCACAGTTCTTGTTAGAATATCTGTGTATTGATAAGTTGCATTTTCTTGAGTTTCATCATATTTTACGATGAACATACAAGGATATGCCTTCTCAATTACGGCTTCTTTTTCAAATGGTTTATTTCTTCCAAGCGAACCTTTAACAATTATCTTTTGTCCAATCTTTTGACTAATATCAGTTTTAAGACTCGTAATGTCATTTGGATAAATCATGCTTATATCACCACTCCTTTAAGATAGCACGATTATACCATTTTTTACATAATTAGTCAAAATATACCAAAGTAGTTATAATTGCTGTAAGTAGCCATTTTAATATGGTTTGCGGAGTTTAATTGATATTATTACATTTGTGTTACATTTGTGTTACTAGTATTTTTATGCTATCTCCTGTGTTGGAAAAGAGTTAAATAGTTCTCTTTTTACCATGAGCACCTATTCCACTTACTCCATTTTCTCCGTCTCTTAAATCATTTTTTATATCATTTATTGTTACATATTTATTAAAATCTGTTGTTGCTATCTTGCCTGCAACAACTAATGGATCTTTAAAGTCTATCAGTATTCTAGCTGGAGATGATGCAAAGTTTGCTCCTGCTTCCATTATAGCTTCATAATAACTCTGGCAAGCTCCTGCAAAAATAGCAAGTTTATTAGCTCCCTGCTCCCACATTCTGGCTCTTATAACCGTTTCCACGAAATATTTAGAATTTCTATAATTGTAAATATCATTAAAATTATAACCTTTCTTAATCATTCCATCATGTCCTGTCACAACCAAAATATCTGGATTATATTTGCCTAACAAACCCCAAATCATCTGTGGCTGTTTACTTTCTGGAATATTCTTAACAATTACATTTAATCCCATACTTTTATATACTTTTTGTGATTTTTCACTATACTTTCTATCACCATCTAAATGCAGAATTCTTCCATAATGCTGATAATACCTCTTAAACATATTATTCTGAACATTTACAAGATTCTTCTTACTTTTTTCTAACTCCTTTTCGAAGCTATCTAATAAATTTATTACCCTATTATTATCTATTAATTCTAAATCATCTAATGGGCTATCTGCCTCAATTCTTGTAACCAATCCCTTCAAAATTGCTATGTCTTGGTTTCTGCACTTTATTATATTACTTACTGTAAACACAATATCTTTGTTATATGATAATCTGCCTACAATATCACCTTTTCTAAATTTCATAATTCTTCACCTATTTAATTATATGTAGAATTATGTAAAATGTTGTCTTTCTTATTTACATATAAAAACAACTCAATCAAGTTATTGTGATTGAGTTGTTTTCAATTAATCTTTAATTAATTTTTTTCGTTCTTCCGGTGATACAATATAGTCTCTATATATTAATCCCATTAATATTTTAGTTTCTGGTTTAATATTGTTTATCCAATTTGCGTCACTAAAATCTATATTAACTTTATAATTCATATTTTTTTTGTTTCTCAAAAATTCAATAAATTTTGCTGAAATCTTATCTTTAATTTCTTTTTTTGAATGTTCTATTATCTCTAATGTCTCTGCAAAGGCTTCTCCATAACTATTATTCATCAGTTACTTTCCTTTCTTTAAGTTCTACCTTTCATCACGATCTTTTTCATCTTTAAATATAGTACGAATTGCTTCTTTTAATTTTGCAAAGAATCCCTTTTGCTGATTTCTTGTTTGCATATATATTTGTTCATAAACCTCTGGGCCTACTTCAAAATCGTCCTCTTTTTCTGATGCTCTAGCTTGTTGTTGGCTATTATTTGATGTTTTTCTTTCATATTCACGTGAAGAAACATATGTATCTCCAATCTTAACATTCTTCATAGATACTTTTATATTTCCATTTCCGTTTATTTTTAAAGGCTCATCATTAGCTAATTGCTCAGCTGTAAGTCCAAAAATTCTAGCTTCAGAATTTCCTTTTGCAGAATAGCTACGTGTATCTTGTCTTGTTTGTCTTTGTTTTTTATTTGCTTCTCTTTCTGCTTTGTCTCTTGCCATTTCAGCCCTATCTTCTTCACTAAGTGGTCTTATAGAGCCAGAATCTGATATTCCATATTTTCTTGCAATTTTTGAATCTTGCATATCAACATCTTGTCCATTAACTTGCATTGTTACTCCGTCTATTTTTATATCTATTCCCATAAAATTCCTCCTATATACCTTTAATACTTCTTTTAAAGAATATCACATATTCTAATATATGGCAATAGTTTTCCACACATTTACAGCATTATATTCACTTTTTAAGGTATGTATTCATTTTTTGTTCTATTATTTTGTAAGTAAGAATAGTATTAAACAAAAAGATTCAATGGGGGTTGTCCTGATGATAGGTTTTTCAATTGAAGAAAGAGCAATTACTTTAGCTCATTATATTATAGATTCAAAAGATACAGTCAGAGGTGCCGCTAAGAAATATGGCATATCTAAGTCCACAGTACATAAAGACGTTAGTGAAAGATTATTGAAAATAAACCCTGCTTTGGCCTCTGAAGTTAGAGTTATTCTAGATGAAAATAAAGCAGAACGCCATATTCGTGGTGGGCAAGCGACGAAATTAAAATATCATAATGAACACTTAAGAAAAGAGGCAATTTAATCTTTCCCATTTATAAAATGGGAACACTTATCCCAAAGTGTCCCCATTTTTTTATGAAAGATTTTTTGTTTTATTGTAGTATGATATCCAAGCAACTATTACACAGACCAAATATGCTACTATTAAGAAAATTGTACTCATAGCTCCGCCCATTATCAGGCAAAAAGTCATCATATTTTCTTCTACACAATGACGAAATTCATTTTCTGAAGAGTAATTAGGTGTTTTAGAAATTATTTCAATTTCATTAGACATTACAACCGTCATGCTAGCTGATTTTGCCAACTTAGCATCCTTATTATTATCTAAATAATATTTAAAAATAATTTCATCCCCTTCATATATAATTTCATATTTTACAACGTCATCAGGTATAGCACTCAAATTAAGTCCTTTGCCTTCTTGTATCACATTTTCAGCAATTTTATATAAGTAGTTATATGTACTCTCTTTATATAAACCCAATTCATATCCATATTTTGCTGTAATCACTGTATTTAAAATACAACAAATAAAGTACCATACAATCACCCATAAACCAATCGCACTAAGAAATCCTTTGCCGGAGTCTACATTTGATAATGCATTCCAAAAATCACAAAAATACCGCTTTTCTTTCATAAAATTCTCTCCTTATTAGTTTTTTATACAAACTAAAAAGATCAAGGATATTTTCCTCTCACTAATTAGTGAAAAAGATATTAATGCAGTTCTTCTGCGTCATAATTATACCTCATTTTTCTTCAATTGTATAGTTTAATTTCTTATATTTAATAATTTTCTTACTCTTTATTATTTAAATTTGTAATAATATTTTTATCTATAAATATATTTATTATAAATTATATTTTAGAAGCCTATACTATGATTAATATTGATTCTTCAACAGTCGCTGTTGAAACTTCCGTTCCAAATCCCAAGCATCCAATTACAATAAAAGTCCATTGTACAACATTAGCAACTATTTGATTTTCAAAATACCCTTTATTAAATAATAAAAATATTCCAACTGTTATAAATGTTATCACTAACGCAAATCCACTAATACTATTATCTATTTCTTCTGAAAATGTAACTTTTTTCTCTTTCTTTTTTTGCTCCATATTATTTTCTCCCAAAGCTATTTATACTTCAAGCTATTCACATATAAAATTTGACAAATCTGTTTAGTCTGTGTATAATAATTATCGGAAATGGAGAAACCACAAATGTGGCTTGACACCTTGATATGAAAAAACACATCGCAACGGTCAAATTACAGATGTGTTTTTTATTTGTCTACTTGCTTAAATATAAAATAGTTATAATTAAGGCAAATACTATAATAGTTTCGACAACTAAAGCGAATAAAAGTAAATATATTATACTTATTGCTATTGCTTATTTTTTATAACCCGCTTCTTGCAATGTTTATGCAAGTTTTATGCAGTCTTTATTTCTAGCCTTAACTTATCAGCTATCATTGCTATAAATTCCGAATTCGTTGGTTTTCCCTTGCTTGCAGATACTGTATAACCAAATATGTTTTCTACAACTGCTGGTTCTCCTCTGCCCCACGCAACTTCTATGGCATGGCGAATCGCACGCTCTACACGGCTTGGCGTAGTGTGGTATTTCTTGGCTATGTCTGGATACAGTTGTTTTGTTATTTGGTTTATTATATCAATATCATTTACAACCATCATTATGGCTTCTCTTAAATATTGATATCCTTTAATATGTGCTGGTACACCAACTTCATGAATTATATTTGTAACTAAAGCTTCTAATCCATCTTCACTCTTTTTGTCAATTTGTTGTGGTATATCTATGTACTGGGATTTCGTTTCTTTCACAATAAAGCTTCCTCTGTTTGTAGAAGGCTGATAATATCTCAATTCTTTTATTCTTTTTATTAATACTTCTATGTCGAATGGTTTTACAACATAATATTGAGCCCCTAAAGTTATTGCTTTTTGTGTTATTTTGTCTTGACCTACTGCTGAAAGCATTATGCATATTGGCCTTTTTTCTAGTCTCATTGAACTTAATCTTTCTAAGACTCCTAACCCATCTAAATGTGGCATAATAACATCTAATAGTACAACATCTGGTTTTAAAGTAGATATAATGCTTAGTGCTTCCTCTCCGTCTTTTGCCATGCCAACAACCTGCATGTCCTCATCCTTTTCTAGATAGTTTGCTAAAGTTGTTGCAAATTCATTATTGTCGTCAGAAATCAAAACTGTTATTTTTTCATTCACTCTTTCGTTCCCCCTATTCTTATTTACATAGTTGTAAATCTTTTACAACGTGTATTATATACGCATATTTTGCTTTTTGCAATAGTTTTTGGGAAACTTTTCCATTTTTCTTCATACATTATTGTGCTTTTTCAACGAATTTTCGACATAATATACCGATTCCTTTTATTTTGAATGGTAACTGCCTATTAATTTCCATGTTTTTTGATATCAATTTATTATATTCTTCTTCATTTAATTCTATTTTTTGAATTATATTTTCAGAATACTTTGTTTCTACAATTTTTATATTGTTTTTTTCACAATAATATTTAAATTTCTCGTTTTCTGAGTATTCTATTTCTATGCTTGCTTGTAATCCATTTTCAACTTCTATTATTTTTCTATTTTCTATTGATGCCAATGCGGTATTTGAATACGCTCTTGTAAGTCCTCCTGTTCCTAATAATATTCCACCAAAATATCTTGTTACAACAATAAGAACATTATTCAGGTTATTTTTTCTTATAACATTTAAAATTGGAGCTCCTGCAGTTCCAGATGGTTCTCCATCATCACTACTCTTTTCTAATAAATTTCCATCTTTATCAACGATACTAAACGCAAAACAGTTGTGCTTTGCGTCATAGTATTTCTTTTTTATTAAATTGATTTTTTCTTCCGCTTCTTCTTTACTCTCTATATGGCAGCTATTTGCAATAAATCGAGATTTTTTCTCCACAACCTCAGCAGTAGAAGCTTCTTTTAAAGTACAAAAATTCAAACTAAAATCCTTTCTGCTACAAGAAGTTAAATCATAATACATACAAGAAATAATTTACGTTTTTGTATAATCCGAATGAGCCTTTGCCTAGAGGAGCTTGCATGCTCCGACCAAGAAGGGCATGATGGATTTTCAAAAACAAATTATTTCTAGGTGTATAGTATTAAACTTCTGAGCCTGCCGTAAATCCTGTAGAATATGCAATTTGCAAGTTAAATCCACCAGTATATGCGTCTACATCTATTATTTCTCCTGCAAAATACAATCCATTAACTATCTTTGATTCCATTGTTTTGGGATTTATTTCTTTTACATTTATTCCACCAGAAGTTACAATTCCTTCTTCTATGGGTCTAAATCCAGATATTGTAATAGTAAAGTTTTTTAGGAGTTTTACTAGGTTCATTCTTTCTTCTCTTGTAATCTCGTTTACTTTTTTATATGGATTTATTTTTGATAATTCAACTACCGTATCAATCATTTTTTGTGGCAATAAATTGTTTAAACAATTTTTGAATTCTTTGTTCTTTCCTTCTAAAAAGTCTCTTTGTATTCTGTTATCAAGTTTTTCTTGTTGTAATGCTGGTTTTAAATCTATTACAAGCTGTATTTTTCCTTCTTTTAAGAGGTTTTCTACATTTTTATATCTTAGTAAATGTGCTGATGAACTCAATATTGTTGGTCCAGATACTCCAAAATGTGTAAATAGCATTTCTCCAAAGTCTTCATATATTGCCTTGTTTTTGCTGGCATCAATCAATTTTATTTGAACATTTCTTAGGCTTAAGCCTTGCATTTCTTTACAAGTATTTAAAGATTCACCTTCTGCTGTTAATGGAACAAGTGATGGTTTTACTGGTACTATTGTATGTCCTAATTTTTGAGCAATTTCATATCCGTCTCCAGTAGAACCTGTTGCAGAATATGTTTTTCCACCAGTTGCAAGAATTACTTTGTTTGCTAAAATTTTCTTTTGCCCACCATTCTCATCTTCGTACATTACACTTACTACTTTATTTTCTTTTGTCTCTATTCCCACAACTCTGGTATTAAATTTTATTTTTACTCTTTTATTTTTTAGCTCAGTTTCAAAAGCCTTTAACACATCGAGTGATTTATCTGAAGTCGGAAATATTCTATTTCCTCTTTCTTCTTTTACACTAACACCGTGCTCTTTTAAAAAATTGATTATGTCTAAATTCGTATAATTATCAAAAGCACTATACAAAAATCTGCCATTTCCCGGAACATTCTGTATAAAATCCTTTATATCCAGACTACTTGTAATGTTACATCTGCCTTTACCTGTAATAAGTAACTTCTTACCTAATCTATCATTTTTTTCTAGCAAATAAACTTCATTTCCATTTTTGCTAGCAGTTATCGCAGCCATCATTCCAGCTGGCCCACCACCAATTACTACAACCTTCATTAAAAATCCTTTCTTTTCGCCCAAAAAGGGGGCGTCCCTATTGGGCGATTGCTTTTATTAATCCTAATTTTCCATATTCGTATGTTAATGCACCTTGTTGGAATCCAACAAATGGAGCTCTTAGCGGTCCATCGCAAGATAATTCTATTGAAGAACCTTGTGTAAAACTTCCAGATGCCATTATTATTTGGTCTTGGTACCCTGGGGTATCACATGGTTCTGGCAAAGAGTCTGAATCTATTGGTGAACCAGCTTGTATTCCTTGGCAGTATTTTATTAATTTTTCTCTGTCACCAAATTCTATAGTTTGAACTATGTCTACTCTTTCTGCATCAAATCTTGGTTCTACTTTGTAGCCCAACATTTCCATTACTTTGCTAGTTAATATTGCTGTTTTTATGCTTGCTTTAACAACACTTGGTGCTAAAAATAATCCTTGCAAAAGACTTCTGTTTATACCTAAAGTTGGGCCAACTCCTTTTCCTTCTCCTGGAACTGTCAATCTTTCTGCTGCAAGCTCTACTAAATCTTTTCTACCTGCTATGTATGCACCATTTGGAGCAATTCCTCCACCTAAATTTTTTATAAGTGAACCTACTATTACATCAGCTCCTACTTCTAATGGTTCTCTTTTTGATACAAATTCACAATAGCAGTTGTCTATCATTATTATTACGTCTTTGTCTACTTCTCTTATTGCTTTAATTACTCTTTCAACTTTATCTAATGAAATACTCTTTCTTAAAGCATAACCTTTTGAGCGTTGAATTTCTATTAATTTTACTTTTGACTGTTTTAATCTTTCTGTTATTTTTTCATAATCAAAGTCGTCGTTTATTAAATCGATTTGTTCATATTTTACTCCAAATGATTTTAAAGAACTTGGATTTTCTGCAATTCCAATTACTTCATCTAGTGTATCATATGGCTTACCATTTATGCTTAACATTGTATCACCAGGTCTTAAAAAAGCAAATAATGCAACTGTTAAAGCATGTGTTCCAGATATAAATTGACCTCTTACGATACAGTCCTCTGCCTTTAAAACATCAGCGAAAACCTTTTCTATTTTTTCTCTTCCAATATCTCCATAACCATAACCTGTAGTACTTCCAAAATCCGCTTCATTTACTCTATTTTCTTGAAAAGCTTTTAATACTTTTTCACTATTAAATTCACATATTTCTTCAGCCTTTTCAAACTCTTTTGATAACTCTTTTTCAGCCGAATTTACAAGTTCTCTGGCACTTTCTAAATTATAATTTTCCATTTTCATCCTCCATTTATTTTACAAATTCATAATTATTTAATCTCATCACTTACTTATAGGCTCAAGCATGTTTGGAAAAGAATTATATTTCATTTGTAAAATATGCCACCTCATACAAACTACTTACCTCATAATATTCGCCTATAAAGTTTGGTGCATATTCATTTAATTCATATGTTGGTGCTTTTACTTCGTTTCCTTTAGAATCTACTACACCCCATCTTCCATTTTGCTTAACAGCTCCAAAGCCATATTCATTAAGGTCTATTGCCATATCATATTTAAAATCTACAACTGTATTTCCATTTTTGTCAACATATCCCCATTTGCCATTTTGTTCTTTTGCAAATATTTCGTTGTTTGTGAATATGTCTTTTGCATCTTTTTTGTTTCCGTCATAGTCTAAATAAGCTATTCCATTTGCTGATGTTACTTTTAAATAATTGTCTTTTATATAAACGCGAATATCTGTTAGTTCTAGCACTTTTTCCATTTTTTTGTTATATATTTCAGAAGTTTTTGTGTTTGAATCTATTATTTGTACTATGTTTGTTCCTTTTATGTTTTGAATTGTATCTTTTTCCAGTGGTATTACTGTATTGCCACTAACATCTAGCACACCAGATTTTCTACCATTTGATACTATAAAGTAATCTCCAAATGCATATGAAATGTTTGAATATTTATTTTCTATTACTGATATTTTGTTTTGGTCTATTACTCCATATTGATTGTTTCTATCAATTGTTATACTATATTTTCCATTTGCAACTTTTTCTACACTCTTATAGCTATCATCGCTCTGCAAAGTTCCTGCAACATCAAATACCAATAGTTTTCCGTCTTTTTCTGCGTTTAGATAGCTGCCTGCGAATGTAATATTTTCGTATTGAATTGGTAATATCATGCTTCCATCTAAATCGTATACTCCTTGTTTTGCATTTTGTTGCAATACAAATATTTTGTTTTCACTATCAAAGTCAATGTCTTCATATTGATTATCTATAAGTGTTTGGCCGTTTTTTAATACTCCAGCCATTCCATTTTTATATGTTATTAAATATACTGTTTCATCATCTTTCAAAGAAGTTATTCTTTTTACATTTGTGTAAATTGTATCTAGTGTTTGTCTATTCTTATAATTTATATAACCATATCTATAGCCATTGTCTGTTCTTACATTTACAATATAGCCTGCTTTTTCATATTTTGTTTCTTCATTATAGTACCCATCTGTTGTAATCGAATTGTATTCTGGTTTTACAATTTCTTCTCCATTTATGTCTATAAGTCCATATTTGCCATCTTTTTGAACTCTTAATACTCCGTCTTTATATTCTAAAGTTTCTATACTATCATAAATTGCCGATGTTATTTCTTTACCATCAATGCTAACCAATCCATACTTTTCTCCATCTTGATATTTCAAAATTTGAGTTTGATACGTATTAGAAATTGATGTATTATTGTTTGGAATGGCTTGTACATTTTTGTATTTTGTTAAAACTTCTTTGTTATTTGCATTTAATACCTTTGTTGTTCCATCTTTGTTCATACAAATAAATATTGCCTTAGAAGGGTTTGGAATCTGAACAGAATCATATTGTGGCTCTATTACTGTCTTTCCAGTCTTGTCTATTACTCCTGCTTTTTCTCCAATAAGCGTAGAAAAATAGTTATATTCTGTTACTTCTTCTAATTTTATCTTTTTGTTTTTACTAATACTCTTAGCAACCATAACAATTACTACTATTACAACTATTAAAAGTAACAGTCTAGTTAAAGCTTTTTTGTTAGCTTTTTTTCTTTTATTTTTTCCATTCTTTACTGTTTTTCTTAAATCATCTGGATTATTAACTTGATTTCTACTCATTACAACTTCTCCCTTTCATTTTTCACATATGTTTAACATTGGTTCTCTTTACTCTCTAGATTGGAAAATTGTAATTATTTTTCAATCCCTGCATCTGTCTGAATATCAAAGTAAAACTCAATGCCATTTTCTCTATTTACTGCACCATATTTAGAATTGTAGTTATTCATTATTGCTTTAACAAGTGCAAGCCCTATTCCTGTACCACCATCTGCTCTATTTCTAGATTCATCAACTTTGTAAAATCTTCCCCAAATTCTTTCTAGATTTTCTTCTGACAATGTGTCTCCTGTATTAAATACCGATATTTTTACTTTATGTTTTTCTTTATCTTCTTTTAATTTTATTTCTATATATTTTTCACCATTTACTTCTTTTGTATGCTTAATTGCATTTGTAAAATAATTTGTAAACGCTTGCTCTATGTAGAATTCGTCAGCATACACATTTACCTTTTTGTCTGCTTCAAATCTTACTTCTTTTATACCCTTTTCTTCTAGCATAACATTACATTTTCTTATTACTTCCTGTATTAGCTCACATATATTAAAAGTGTCGTTGTTAAACTCTCTTTTTCCATATTCTAGCCTCATAAGTTCTAGTAGTTGTCTTACCAATTTATCCATTTTATTAGACTCATCTAAAATAACTTCTGCATAGTATTTTCTAGATTCATCATCAGCATTTACATTTTCAACTAATCCCTCTGCATAGCCTTGTATCAATGCAATCGGCGTTTTCAACTCGTGTGATACATCAGAAATAAATTGTTTTCTCATTTCATCTATTTTAGATTTTTCTTCTATGTCTCTTTCTAGTTCTATATTACTACTACGTAGTTGTTTTATTGTTCCTTCCAACTTTTGAGACATCAAATTTATACTTTTTCCAAGTTCATCTATCTCATCATTAGACCCTGTTGGTTCATATTTTTTGCTAAAATCTAATTTAGACATCTTATTTGCAATAACATTCAATTCTAGTATTGGGTTGGTAAACCTTCTAGAAACGTACGAAACTGCAATTCCTGCTATTACAATAGCAATTACTCCAATTATCAACAACAAATTATTAGAAATTCTAACGCTCTCCTCTATTGCAGAAATTGGAATTTGAATATAAATTTTATAGCCATTATCTAATTCACCAGATAACAATATGCTATTTAGACTAGACGTCGTTACTTTTTTTATCTCCATATTGTTATTCGAATATAAAACTCTTTCTCTTTTTCCAAACAATTTCAGCCTATTATTTTCTAAATTTTGACTAATCATATTGGAAAAATTTTCGTTAGTAGAAAATACTAGCATATAATCCTCATTTTCTACCATTATATCAAAATTATTAGCCAGAGCATCATTTCTTATTTTTAAGAGAATTGAACTTTCATTATTATTATACATATCGTTAATTTTATTGTACTCTTTTTTTACAGAATTTATTTTAGAAACCATGTAAAAAGTCTCTAATACCATGCTGTTCATTATAACCAGCAGTGCAACAATAAATATTACTATGACACTGAGTGTAATAAAAAGCTTTACACGAACGGACTTAAATCTTGTTTTTTTCACTCTTAATTATATTCCTCCTTTGCACGAACTTACTTGGAAAAGAATTAAATTTTGACAAGGAAAATGAATTTCAAAGGCAAGGGCGCATACGTGGTGTATGTAACCGCGTTTGAAATGATATTTGACGCAGTCAAAATTGTAATTATTTTTCAAGGATTTACTACTTTTTAACTTCAAACTTATATCCAATTCCTCTTATTGTTTCTATATATTTGCCTTTTTTTCCTAGCTTGTGTCTTATCTTTTTTATATGACTATCTATAGTTCTAGAATCTCCATAATAGTCATAGTTCCATACATTGTTTAATATTTTATCTCTTGACAATGCGATTCCTTGGTTCTCTACTAAATATACTAATAACTCATATTCTCTTAGACTAAGTTCAATTTGCTTTCCATCAACCGAAACAGTCCTTCCTTGATTGTCTATTTGAATTCCACCATAGTCTTTTATTTCTTTATTATCTCCTGCTGTTCTTTTTAATATTGCCTCTACTCTTGCAACAAGTATCTTAGGACTGAATGGCTTAGAAATATACTCGTCCACGCCTAACTCAAAGCCGAACAATTCATCTTGTTCTTCGCCTCTTGCTGTAAGCATCATAATTGGCACTTTAGAAGTTTGTCTAATCTGTCTTAATACAGACCAGCCATCTAATTTAGGCATCATTACATCCAATAATATTAATCTTATTCTATTTTGATTTTCAGAAAACACTTTTAAAGCTTCTTCACCATCAGCAGCTTCCATTGTATTATAATTTTTTTGTTTTAAGAAATCTTTAATAAGCTTTCTCATTCTCTCCTCATCATCAACTATTAAAATACAATCATTTTCCATTTTTATTTGTTCCTCCTTACAGTTTCGGTTTGAAAAAGAATGAAACTTGACATAGTCAAAATTGTAATACTTTTTCAAACCTATTCCTTACCAAAAATATTTTATCTCTATAATTTTAAAATATCTTTGTGTCTTAAATATGAACATTTAGCAAAAATATGAGCTTGTCCATCATAATATCCAAAATAATTTCATTTTTATAAATTCAAACTGGAAATTCGTCCTTTGAGTTGGTTGAATAGTTTCAACTAAGTGCGACATGTTTCAATTTTATAAATAAATTATTTCTGGTCTTGAGTATCATTCATTGGTTTTTCTTTAATATAAATATTTTGTCCTGGATATGATAGTTTTACATTTTCTGATTCTAATACTTTTAGTATTTCCAAATTTACACCATCTTTAAATGCCTCGAAATCGTCATACCCTGTCTGAGTTGAATTTAAGTATATAAATATTTGTATTCCTTCAAGTTTAATGTTTTCAAAATGTACTTGTATAGAGTCTGGCACTATCTGTGGATTTGTTTTTAATGCAAATTCTATTTTTTTCAATAATCTTTTTACTGTTGCTTCTGATGTATTTAATGGTAAATTTAATGTTGTTGAGTAACGTCTCTTATCTATGTTTCCCCAATTTTTAACAAAGCTTTCAACCACTGTAGAGTTGTTTATGGTTATTACAGTATTGTCAGTTGCTTTTATTTTTGTACTTCTAAAAGTTATATCTATTACGGTTCCAGAGTAATCTCCAACTTCAATCCAATCTCCAACAGAGAAAGGCTTGTCTGTAATTATTGCAAATCCACCAAATAGATTCTTTGCAATATCTTGCGCAGCAAACGCAATTATAACACTAGATATTCCAAGTCCTGTTACTAGACCTCCTAAATTATATCCTAGTTCTAGTAATACCAAATATATTGCCACAAAATAAATTACAGCTTTAGCAATTTTGCTAACAAAGTTATTTAATTGCTTATCTCCACTATATTTTGTTTTTTCTTCTAATTTTTCAAATATTACCGATTTCGGGTTAAATATGTCTGCCAAACCATTTGAAACGCATATTATCAGTGCTATTTTATATAATTTGACTAGTGTAATATTTGCCTCTGTTGATAAATTTAATAACATAACAGCAATATAAATTCCAGTAACTTTAATTATTCTACTTAAAGGCTTATAAAAAGCATTTTGCTTAATTTTCTTCTTATCTTTTTCTTTTAAAGAAAACAATCTTATTATCACATAGCTTATCAAATTGCTTATCATAAAAAACAATGCTATTACAATTACAGAAATTGCTATGTCTAATAATGTTTCTTTATTTAAATTTTTAACTTTATCAACTAAACTTTCAATTATATTCATTCTTATTTAACATTCTCCTTTTGTTCACGTTTTCCCTTTATTAAAGTGTGACTTTTATTGTACGAATTTATTGTTATACTCTCAAAAATATACTTATTTCATCCAGTACCTATTATAAATTTACCATTTTATTAAGCATATTAGTAATCCTGTCTATCTTGTTTCTTATTCCATTCTATAAAAGGGTATTCACAGCATGGATTTTTAAGCTGTTCTTCATCTATTATGTCGTTTTCACCTTTTATATATTCTTGAATTCCTTCATCTCTAAAACCACTACTAACAGCACTATCGTAGCTTTGTGAATAATATATTGTTTTAATATCTGCCCAGCAAGCAGCCGATAAACACATAGGGCAACTCTTGGCTGTTGTAACTAAAATGCAGTTTTCTAAAGACCTTGTATTTAAAGCCTTGCAGGCACTTCTAATGGCGTTTACTTCTGCATGTGCAGTCGGATCTTTTGATGCAATTACTGTATTTCTTTCTATTAGCAGAATAATATATTTGCCATTTTCTTTTTCGTAAATTATTCCGGCTCCGAATGGACCTCCAATGTTATTTTTAACCCCATCTATGGCATATTTTGAAGCAAGTTCATACACTTCATTTACACATTCCTCAAGGTTATCATATTCATTATTTTCAATTTCATAATTAAACATATATCCATTCTCCCTTTCACTTTAATTATATTTTTCTTGTTAAATAAAATATTCCATATCTATTATACAATATTTTTCGATTTTTTCCACTTTTTTCTTCGATTTTTTTAATTTTATGGTATAATTACATCATGAATAAGAATTTTAGGAGTGATTTTTTTGAAAACAAATGAAACAATGATGCAATTTTTCGAATGGTACCTTCCTTCTGACGGAACTCTTTGGAAAACTGCTGTAAATGAAGCGCCATATCTTGCAAAAACTGGAATAACACAAGTCTGGTTTCCACCTGCATATAAAGGAAATGGCGGTAAAGATGATGTTGGTTATGGTGTTTATGATTTATACGATTTAGGCGAATTTGACCAAAAGGGTTCTATTGCTACAAAGTATGGAACTAAGGTTGAATATCTTGTTGCAATAAATGCTATGCACAATTATGGAATAAAAGTTTTAGCAGATGTAGTATTCAATCAAAAAATGGGAGCAGACGAAACTGAAGATGTAATTGCAATAGAAGATAATCCACAAAATAGATCTGAATCTCTTGGTGAGCCTAAAGAAATTACAGCTTGGACTAAATTCACTTTTCCAGGTCGTAATGATATGTATTCTTCTTTTAAATGGAACTGGACTCATTTTCATGGAACAGATTGGGACGAAAAAACAAAAAAGAACTCTGTTTATAGATTTTATGGCAAACATTGGGATGAATTGGTTGATAAAGAAAATGGAAATTTCGACTATTTAATGGGTTGCGACGTAGACTTAAACAATGTTGATGTTGTCGAAGAGCTTACAAATTGGGGAAAATGGTATTTACAAACAACAAATGTAGATGGTTTCAGAATGGACGCTGTAAAACATATACGTGCATCTTTCTTTGAAGATTGGCTTGAAGAATTGCGTGAGTTTTCTTCAAAAACTCTATTTACTGTTGGAGAATATTGGAGTGGCAATCTTGAGGCTTTACAAAATTACTTAAAAACTACAAATAATGCCCTTTCACTATTTGATGTTCCGCTTCATTACAATTTATTTAATGCCTGTCACAGTAATGGAACTTATGATATGAGAACAATTTTTAACAATACATTAGTTGCAGAAAATCCAAATTCAGCAGTTACATTTGTAGATAACCATGATACAGAACCTGGGCAAGCTTTGCAATCTTGGATTGATGATTGGTTTAAGCCTCTTGCCTATTCTCTAATTTTACTTAGAAAAGATGGCTTGCCTTGTGTATTTTATGGAGATTACTATGGAATTCCAGCTAAAAATGTATCAGCTAAAAAAGACTGGTTGGAAAAATTAATATATGCAAGAAAAAATTTTGCATATGGTTTGCAAATAGATTATTTTAACGACCCACACATTATAGGCTGGGTTCGTACCGGAGACCGCGAAAGAGAAAATTCTGGAATGGTTGTAATAATGACAAACTCGGATGGCGGTTGTTTACAGATGAATGTCGGAAAAAATCTTGCTAACTCAGTATTCTACGATTATACAGGCAATATGCAAGAACCGGTTTACGTCGACCAAGAAGGAAATGGAATATTCTATGTAAATGGCGGAAGTGTGTCAGTTTGGGTAAAACAAAATTTAGAATAATTCTAACTTTATATATTTTTGCAAATTTAATATTATATTAATAAAAAGAAATAATTTTTATTTTGGTGTTCACAAAACTAAAATTATTTCTCTTATTTTATTAATTTTTCTATTTTCTTGCAATTAAAGCTTTTATTTTTATTCCCTGTTCTTTAAACATTTTCTCATGTTCTGTTTCTATATTTCTGTCTCCATTCCAAAAATCTTGCTCATTTGCCAAATCATATGTCACTTTTTCAATTTCGAATCCCGCTTCTTTAAAATACAGCAAACTTTCAGTAAACAAGTTATCATCGTCAGTCTTAAAATATATTTTTCCACCATCTACTAAAAATTGTTTATATTTTTCCAATTGTCTTGTATGTGTTAGTCTTTTCTTATGATGTTTTCCTCTTGGCCAGGGATTGCAAAAATTTATGTATATTCTATCTATTTTATCATTTTCATCAAATACATTTAAAATTCTATCTATATTATACCTAGAAATTAATACATTGTTTATTTCTTCATTTTTCTCGGCATACACTTCTTCGATATTTCTTTTTGCAAGTCCTAGCATAGCATCTACTAAATCTATTGCAATATAATTAATATTCAGATTTTTGCTCGCAATTTGTGATATGAATCCACCTTTTCCACATCCAAGTTCTACATATAAAGGGTTATTATTTTCAAATAAAGTTCTCCACTTACCTTTATATTTTTCAGGTTCATCTATATAAAATTTACTTGCTTCTAATTCTGGTCTTGCCCATTTCTTAAAACGTATTCTCATAATTGTTCCAACTTTCTAATTAAATTTCTTTCATATTATACACAATAACTTAATAGAAATCAATATTCGCCCAAAAAGGGGCGTCCTTATTGGGCGAAATTTTTCATTTATTTCACATATTCATTTAAAGGTTTTACTCTGTATTCTAAATCTCCTAACTTTTCTGTTGTTACATATCCTGCTTGTGCATTTATTACATCTGGAATTCTGTTTACTACCGAGGCACATGTTAGTTCAACTGTTGCAGGTTTTGCAACTGTAATTGTTGTATCTGGCTCGCCATATACTGTCCACTCATTTTTGTCGTACTCTTCTGGAGAATATACTTTTCCTATACATTCGCTTTCTATTGTTATTCCTTCTTCTGTATGTGTTGTTACAACAGCACTCATTCCGGTTGCATCTCCTGCTTTTACTGTTGTACCTAATGTTGATGAATATATATCTTCTTTATATGTCGTTGGTATTGTTTTTTGTGTTTGAGATTTTACTGTTAATCCTAATTTTGAACATAACCAACCATTTACGTTCCACATATATGAAGGAAGATATTCTCCTGATTCGATTATTTTTTGTCTTTCTTCATCACTTATTCTATCAACTGAAGCAACTTGCTTATCAAATTCATCAAGTGTTAGCCCTGAGCCGTGGGCTTTTGCTAAAGCTATTCCATAGTCTTCTACATTGTAGCTTGAACTTCCTTTTATTTTAGTAATTTTTTGTGTAGAACCTGCTATAGAAGTAATTAATTGGCCCCAGTATATATCTTGATATCCACTTCCTGTGATTGTACATCCAGTTTGTTTTGCTAAATTGTCAATCTCTTTTGTAACTTGAGGGTTTGAGTTCCATGGGAAGAATGCTTCTTCACATGTAGTAATTGCATTTACACCTAATTTTGCGCATAGCATCAATGCATCTTTAACATCGTTTAATAAGCTCATTGTCGTAACAATCGCGATATCTGGTTTTAAAGTTCTTATTGTCTCTTCTGCATTCTCTAGTGCTGTGACTTTAACACCCATTTCTGTTTTTCCCATTATTGTTCCAATATCTTTTCCAATTACATTGGGATTAACATCTATTGCTCCAACAACTTCTCCTCCTTTTTCAAGAACGTAACGCATTGTGTAAACAGCCATCTTTCCTGTTCCAAATTGAACTACTCTAACTTTTCTGTCCATAAATAATCTTTCCTTTCTGTAAGGCAAATTTGGTTAGAAAAGAATTAAATTTTGGCAAGGAAAACAAATTTACAAGGCAAGGACGCATACTTTCTGTATGTAACCGCATTGTAAATGAAGTTTGACGTAGCCAAAATTGTAATTATTTTTCAACCCGACCTCCTATAATTTAACTTTTATATAACTATTATAACTTAATATAAACATTATATACTTTTAAAATGTAGTAAAATTCTTAAAAAATTTAATAATGCCCTGAAAAATCCCAATTATTATATCTGTAATTATCTTTACTATCAAATTTGTATTGTATAAATTTATCATATATTCATGCGTTGGTGGAATTAGCCATAGTACGCCTACTATTATTACTAACACTCCAATTACTAATATAACAGTTAAGAAGTCTTTAAATGTCCATTTATGTTTTATTTTATATCCCAAACTTCTAAAATAATCTTCATATTGTTTTCTATATTCTGCATTTGCTTCTTTTTGAACTTCTTTCATAATCTTACGTTGTTCTTTTTTACTTAAATTTGCATACGCTTTTCTCCAATCAAAATCTTGATTATTGTAATTGTTCTCACTTATTGGCTCTGTATTAATTGAATTGTTAACCTGCATATCACTTTCATATTTTACACTTTGAGCACTAGAATTATTCTGATAATTTATATATTCTTCTTGTTTTTTGCATTCATCTTCTGCTTCAAGTTTTTCATCATATTCTTTACGTTTTTGTTCATCACTTAAAACATCATATGCTTCATTAATCTCTTTCATTCTTTTTTCTGCAATCTCTTTATTTTCAGCAGTTTGCAAGTCTGGATGGTATTTTTTTGCCAGTGTTTTGTATGCTTTTTCAATAACTTCTTTAGACGCTTTTCGGCTTACTTCCAATATATCATATAATGTTTCCACATTTCCTCCAAAAGTTTTAATATATTGTAAGTATATCATAGTTAAAAATTAATGTACAGAAGTTTTATTAAATAAAAATCGTCCAACAGAAAATATGTTTTTACTCTTCTACTAATTCTTGTTTATATTTTATAAATTTTCTATTTCCTGTTCAGTTAACCCAGTTATTCTACTTATATCTTTTATGCTCATTTCTCTTTTAAGTTTTTTGGCAATTTGAATGATTCCTTGTTTGAATCCTTGTTCAATTCCTTGTTCGAGTCCTTGTTCGAGTCCAGCTTTTCTTTGCTTTCTTATTTCTCTATTAATTATTCTTGATGCATTTGTCATAATTTCGTCTCTCCCTTCTATATTTTTTATTTTTTCTATAAATTCATTCATTATATTTTTATCTTCTGTTTCACTCAGTTCATACTTTATCAATTTTTCCAATTGTAAATTATCAAAAGTATTTTTTTCTTTTTGAATATTTATTATATCTTCTATATTTTTATACAATTCTTCTTTATTTTTAGATTTTTCTATTAGCATTGCTTTAGAAATTATTAGATTATCTTCCAATAATTTTTCTTTGCTAAATTTATTAGCATCTATCAAGGTGTACTCCAACCAATTTTCTTGATATCCTTCTATTGTTTCTTCAATATCATTTATTGATAGCTTTTTCCATTTTCTTTTTCCTGTATACAATACTATTGGTATTACTGTAGGAATTTTGTAGCCTTGTTCTTTAAATCTCTTTTTATCTATTGCAGACTCTATTATGGCACATTTGTAACGTAATATTCTATATGGCATTTTTATATCTACACTTGACTGATGCTCTATTAATATAAATGCGTTTTTATTCTTTATTTTATATACAATATCTGCTTCTATATTGTTAAACTCCGATGTTCTAAATTCTTTTTCATATTTTTCTATGTCATCTTCTATTAAATTTAAATGCAAAAAGCTATTTATAAATTCGACTGTTTCCTTTTTGTCAGATAGTATTTCTTTAAACATTTTATCATGTTTTTTATTTATACTATATTTTTCTGTATTCTCTTTTAAAATATATTTATTTTCTCTTTGTTTTCCTTCTTCATCTTCCTCTATTATAATATCTGCATATTTTTTTAGCATTTTATTTATCTTTTCCTTATTTTGCAAATAAAATGCTCCATTAAAACCCATAATATCTTTTCCATCTACTGTTTTCAATCCAGTTGGAACATACATTTCTTCTATATTCAATCATCTTCCTCCTTATTATATAATCATTTTACTTATAGGTCAATATTTTTTATAAATATAACTTCTTGGGTATTATTTAAGAACAAATTTCTTTCGCTATAGCGAATTTTTGAATAAATTTTTTATAAAATAACTTTAAATTTAATAAAATTATATTACCATTTAAAGCAAAAATCAATTACAATCGTTCGACAAAATTCTAGTAATTATTTAAAATTAATTAGTAAATCATTTTTCTTTAGCTCTTGATTTTCTACATTTCTATGATATAATACAATCTATCAAACGCCTGCATTTATGGCGAATTTTAGTATGGAGTTGAATTAATTTGAAATTAGCGTCAGATGATGAAACATTAGCCGAGAACAAAGTCTTAATATTGTATGCACTTAACAAAGCTAATAAACCACTAACCAATGATGTATTATATAAAATAGTATTAGCAGCAGCTAATATGAATTATTTTTATTTTCAACAATTTATGTTAGATTTAATTGAAGTTGGATATATTTGTTCTTTCCAAAAGGAAGAGCAAACTTTATATCAAGTAACTGAAAGTGGTAGAAGAACCTTAGATTTAACTTTGGATTTGCTTCCTGGAATAATAAAATTAAAGGCAGATACAAACTTAAAACCAATTATAGATAGTTCAGAAGAAGAACAATCTATTGTGGCAGAATACACCCCACTTAGCGAAAATCATTACATTATAACATGTAAAGTTGTAGAAAATAACGAAACTGTATTTGAAGTAAAAACATTTGCAGGTTCTCGCGAACAGGCAAAAGATATAGTCGATAACTGGCAAAATAATGCAGATACAATTTACCCTAAAATATTGGATATATTAACGCAAAAATAAAACAAAATTCATTTTATTAAAAATAAGATTAAGCTCGCCTCTCGAGGAGTCCAAGCACACTCCCTCAAAAGCTATGTACCGTATTTTTTAATGAAATGAATTTTGTTTTTTATTTATTATTCGCCTGAATGTTTCTTTTTATATAATCATTCGCCCAAAAAGGGGCGTCCCTATTGGGCGAAATTTCTTATTCTTTTATTTTACATATTTTCTTGCATTGTTCATTTCTACAAATTCTTCTATTAATTCATCTTCTGTAAATGTTTTCTTTTCTCCTGTTTTAGTGCTTTCTATTTCGAAAATTCCTTCTTGAGCCTTATTTCCAAGTACAAGCATGTATGGTGTTCCAAACATGTAGCAATCTTTTATTTTTGCACCTAACATTCCTTGAGCTCTATCGTCTATTATAACTGGAACTCCAGCTTCCATTAATTTGTTATAAATTCTTTCTGCAACTTCTTTTTTATCGTCTACTGCAACTATTTGTAATAAGTATGGTGCAACGCTTATTGGTAATGAAATTCCCATTGGTTCTCCGTTTTTTCCATTTACAACATTCTCTTCGTAAATTGTTGCAACTGTTCTGCTTACTCCTATTCCATAGCATCCCATGTATAGTAATTGCTCGTTTCCATCTTGGTCTATGTATTTTGCATTCATAGATTCTGTGTATTTTGTTCCTAATTGGAATATGTGTCCTAATTCGATTGATTTTTTTGCTTCTACGTTTTCTTTATCTTGAACTCCGTATTTTTCTTTTAGGTATTCGTCCGCATCTTCTCTTTCTAGAATTTCAGTATTAAATGCTACTCCTGTTGCCTTATCTACTAATATTGTGTCTTCTCCAATTGGTGATTCTAACATGAATTCCTCTGATAAGTTTCCCCCCATTGCTCCACTATCTGCTGCAACTGGTTTTGCATTTAGTCCTAATATTTCAAATATTTCTAAGTATGCTTTTCTAATTTTTTTGTATGTTTTAGCACATTCTTCTGCGTTCAAGTCAAAGCTGTATGCATCCATCATTGGGAATGTTTTTCCTCTTAATAAATATCCTCTTGTACGAATTTCGTTTCTGTATTTTTCTCCAATTTGATATAGGGTAACTGGCAGATTTTTGTATGAACTTATTCTGCCTCTTACAAAGTCTGTAACAGCTTCTTCTGCTGTTGGAGCCATTACAAAGTCTCCCTTGTCTGTTTTAACAGAAAGCATAACACCCTCTTCTATGTATTTAGAAAGTCTTCCAGATTCTTCCCAAAGTTTTGCTGGTTGCAATGTTGGAAGCAATATTTCTATACATCCGTATTTGTCTAGAACTCCTTTAATTACACTTTCAACGTTTTCTCTTAATTTTAATGGTACATTGTTGTACGCGTAAATTCCTGTTCCATATTGTACTAATTGGTTTGTTTGTAATAAAATATCTTGTGCTGGATAGCTTTTATCCAAATTATTTACTCTTATAGTTCCTAATCCTGTTTGTGATAATCTCATATTTATTTATGTATGACCTTTTTGCCATACGCTCCTTACATAATAAATTTAGGTTTTTCAGGTTCCCATAAACCTTTCCTTAAATAACAATCTGTGTTTTTCAACTATTCTTTTATTTTTGTCTATATGTTATCGTTTTTTATTACATCTACATTTTCCCTTTCGGGCATTGGAGCCTCAGAAATTGTTTCATCACTGGCAATTTCTTCTTTTTCTATTGTTGATTGATCTTCACTTGGAATTATATCATCAATTACAAGCTGTTGGTTTTCATCTAATTTATATTTTGGTAATTCTGGCAATTCTTCTAAAGAAGACATTCCAAACATCTTTAAGAAATTAAGTGTTGTTGCATACATAGTTGGCCTTCCTGGTAAATCAGCCTTTCCTACATTTTCTATCAAATTAAATTCCAACAATTTGTAGATAGTTCCATCAGAATTTACGCCTCTTATTGCTTCTATTTCTGCTCTTGTAATCTTTGGATTGTATGCAATTATTGCAAGAGTTTCCATTGATGCTTGAGTTAAATTTGGCTTACTTCTCTTATCAAAAATTGGATATAAATACTCATACATTTCTTTCTTAGTAGTAAGCTGGTACCCATCTTCCACTCTTATAATCTCTATTCCTCTATCAGAATTTTTATACTCTTTCTTCATGCTGTCTATTATTGTTACAACATCATCTGAAGAAAGCTCTAGAATTCCCATTAATTCATTTATTTTTATTACTCTTCCTGCGGCAAACAATATAGCTTCTATTATTGCCTTCTGTTTTTCTATTTCCATATATACTATTTCCCTTCTCCCAGGCTCAGCTTTAATTAAAGAATACTAATACTTATAATTCTTTGCTTTTTTCCTACGTTTTATATTACGTAAATATTATACCCTCAAATCCGAGGAGTGTCAATGCTGAATTCACAAGTAACTCTTGAATTTTAGAGCTTATATTTATCATTTAGCTTTTAAGTTTCATTTCAAAAAATGTCGATTTTTTTAGCTTGAATTCTTATAAATATTGTGCTATTCTATATGTAGTTTAGTTAAGGAGCGAAAAATTATGAGTAATGACGAAAAAAACATAGAAATCGTTTCTGGAAACGGTGATGATTTAAACATTTCTCCTGTTTACGATAATCTTGATATTGCAAAACCAAGTGAAGATACAAACACAAAGAAGAATGTTATAATTCCAGATGTTAAAAAATAAGGTTGCATTTTATATAATGCACCTTATTTTTCGCCCAAAAAGGGGCGTTCATATTGGGCGAAAGAAAAAAGTGCTCTACATTTCTGTAAAACACTTCTTTCTTATCTTAAAGGAATTTATTTATGTTCAATTTATCTATTTATATAGCCTCTTTATTTTCTTCTACTGGAGCTTCTTCAGCTTCGCCATCGTCTTTTTGATTAACTACTTCTAAGCTTCCAACAGAAACTTCATATGCAACTTTATTTTCTACAGTTCCATCTTCATGTTTCTTTTCGTATTGTCTAGATTGAACTCTTCCTACTAATTTAACTTCTGTTCCAACTTCCATGTTCTCACAGAATCTAGCTGTTCTTCCCCAAGCAATACATGGTATATAGTCTGACTTACTATAAGCTCTGTTTACTGCTAATAGTATATCTGCTATTTCTCTACCAAATGGTGTTTGTCTGTAAACTGGTTTCTTGCATATATAACCTATTAATGTTACTTCGTTTGATATGAAATCTTTTCTTGCTTCTACTTCACTTTCTTGATCTTCTAACAATGTTACATTTTTTGCAAATACTGTTAGAACTAATTTGTTTTTACCTTCTCCATAACTGTTGTATGATCTAAATTGACCTTCAACTGTTATTTTTGTTCCGATTGGTAACTCTCCGTTTACCATTAATCTTTCTGATATTGTGATTGGTATAATATCAGAATTTCCACTTAGACGTGGAACACTTAAATCGAATATATAGAATTTTTCTCCATATATCTCATGACTAAATCTTTTGTCACTTGTTACTTTTCCCACCATTATAATGTGGTTGTTCTCTGAATATACTGTATCCAACTTAAATTTCCTCCTCTTACTTTTTAAAGTATTTGTTTTTTTCTAACCTACAACTATTATTATACTACCATTTTTTGGTTTTGTCTACATAAAATGTTAAATTTGTTTTATTTTTTTCAAAAATATGCCCATTTTGAGGGCAAAATGCCACTAAAAAAATAATGTTGCTATACAATTTTCATAAAATTTTACTTACTCAGCAATAGTTTTATATTTTTTTAAAACTTCAATACATTGCTCTTGGGGTCGGATTTCCTTCTGGTTCCTCAAAAGGCGAGCTCGATTTCGTTTTGCAAAAATATAAAATTATTGCTAAAGTCCATTTTTAGTTTGCATACAAACTTGAAAGTGCAATTACTATCATTATATTATACACATTCATATCTGCTCTTACATTAACCTTTATTTCTTGTGGTTCTATCACTTTATCAAACATGCTCTTTATTGTGTGCTGAACACAAATTAGTATTTCATCATCTTCAACGCTAGACACAGTTATATCACTCTTCGAGCTATAACCATATGAAATTACATTGCACGAATCTTCATATTGCAAATTTTCGTTCAAATCCAAATTCAATATTAAATTCTTAGAATTTTTCATTATTTTGCTCATTAATTCATCATTTTCTACACTTCTGTTTAATACCAGTGTTTCTAGTTTTATATTTTTTGTGTTTTCTATATTCTTATCTTTAATAAACAAAATATCACAATCATTTACCATTTTCTTTGTAATTACTTTATTAAGCTGTGTTTGGCTCTTAGAATCTGTAATTATTTCAATAAAAGGCATTTTTTTCTCCTTTTTTATGGACTTGATTGAAAACAAATTCAATTTTGGCTGTGTCAAATATCATTTCAGACACGGTTACATACTAACTGGTATGTGCCATCTTCATCAAAATTTAATTCTTTCAACCTTTATTAACAATTCTATAATGTAAGTAGCTCACTCGTTGTCACTAACTGATATCCTTGCTTTTGAATGTTTTGTATTATTTTTTCCATGCTTTCTGCAGTATACTTTGCTGAATTATGTAATAAAATTATGCTTCCCGGTGCTAAAGTTTCGTTTATTCTTTCGCACATTTCTTCACCATTTAGTCCATTATAATCTAATGAATCTATGTTCCATTGAACTGTAAATAACCCTTGTTCACTTGCAATTTGAATTATTTCTCTTGAGTATTCACCATATGGAGCTCTAAAAACTTTTGCCTTTTGGCCTGTTATCTTTTCGATTTCATTAGAACCTTTTGTAATTTCTTCCTTGATATCTGCTGTTTTCTTCTTTTTTAAATTTGTATAGTGATATGACAAATTACCAATCTCATTTCCACTCTGCACAATCTTTTTTATAATTTCAGCATTTGAACTTGCAATTTCTCCCGAAATAAAAAATGTAGCCTTTGCATTTGTTGTAGCTAGTGTATTTAATATACTATCTATATTCTCTACATTTTCTCCACAGTTTATACTTAAACTTACCTTTTTTATTTCAGTTTCCACTTTATATACTGGTAAATTATTTACATTTGATGCTGAAGTTGGAATAACATTTTTTTCTCCGTTTCCCAAATGTTCTCCGAATAAAGCAATAGAGAACAGTATTGCAACGGTTCCTATCGATATTAAGTATGAGCCAATTTTTCTTTTATTGAATACAAAAAACATATACATGCCTCCTAACTTTAGGTAAGTTATTAACAAGTATATGTTTTCTATAAATATTTATGCTATATTCTATTGTTTACTATAATTATTCTTTCATTTTATTTTTTATGTATTCTATTTCTTCATTTGCATCTAGTCTTAAGAATATTGGCTCTCCTTTTTCTATTACCTTTAAGTCTGATGTTGTCTTGCCAAATTCTTTTATTGTATCATATTCCTTGCTTGCTTCTTCATTTATTCCTAATTGGCTTAGAATTTTATTTGATGTTTCTGTCATTTCTGGTTTTATTAGTATTGCTACTATTCTTAGAGTTTCTACAAGATGACTCATTACTGATTCTAGTTTTTCTGTCTCTCCTTGTTTTGCTAGTGTCCATGGAGCTGTTTCGTCTATGTATTTATTTGCTCTAGAGATTATTCCCCATATTGACTCTATTGCATTTGAAAAATGTAAGTCTTCCATGTTGTTTTCGTATTCTGCAATTTTGCTTGCTACAGTCTCTTCTAAGTCTGCATCAACATCGTTTATTCTTCCTTTATAGTTTGGCACATTTCCACCAAAATATTTATTTACCATTCCTATAGTTCTGTTTAGCAAGTTTCCTAAATCGTTGCATAAATCGAAATTATATTTATTTACGAAATCCTCTGGTGTAAATATCGCATCTTGTCCATATGGGAATTCTTTTAGTAAGAAGTATCTAGTTGCATCTAAGCCATATCTTTCTACAAGCATTTCTGGATATACAACATTTCCCTTTGATTTAGACATTTTTCCATCTTTCATCATTAAGAAACCGTGTGCATATAATTTCTTTGGTGTTGGTAGTCCAAGTGCCATTAAGAAAATTGGCCAATAAATTCCATGGAATCTTATTATATCTTTTCCAACTATTTGCAAGTCTGCTGGCCAGTATTTCTTAAATAAAGTATCATCATCAGACATATATCCTAATGCTGTTATGTAGTTTGTTAGTGCATCTAACCAAACATAAATTACATGCTTTGGATCTTTTGGTACTTTTATTCCCCAGTCAAATGTTGTTCTTGTAACACATAAGTCTTCTAGTCCTGGTTTTATAAAGTTATTGAATAGCTCGTTCTTTCTAGACTCTGGTTTTATAAAATCTGGATTTTGCTCATAGAACTCTTCTAATCTCTTTTGATATTTTTTCATATTAAAGAAGTAAGATTCTTCTTTCATTTTCTTAACTTCTCTTCCACAATCTGGACACTTTCCATCGACTAGCTGTGTTTCTGTAAAATATGTTTCGCATGGCATACAATACCAGCCCTCATATTCTCCTTTATAAATATCACCTTGCTCCATGAATTTATCAAAAATCTTCTCTACAATTTTTGTATGTCTTTCCTCGGTTGTTCTAATAAAATCATCATATTGAACATCCATCAATTTCCACAAGTCTTTTGCCTGTTTCGCAATCTCATCAACATGTTGTTGTGGAGTTAATCCCCTTTTAATAGCAACTTGCTCAACCTTTTGACCATGCTCATCAAGACCAGTAAGCATTCGTGCATCATAACCTCTTTGCTGTTTATATTTTTTTATTGTGTCTGCAAGCACCGTTGTATACGCTGTTCCTAAATGGAATTTGCCACTTGGATAATAAATTGGTGTTGTAATGTAAAATGTTTTCTTCTCCATAAAATTAATCTCCTCTCCACGCAAAACTTAAAAAGATATAATCTTGACATGCATCAAAATTACATCTTTACTTCTGCCACATGTTTTTCTTGTAATATTGTAGCAATTTTTTTATGATTTTTCAATAGATTTGTTAATTTTCTTTGTTTCACATTATTTATTTTTTCTATTACTTAGATAATATTTCTTCCACTTCTTTTTCACTTAATTCAACTGCTTTAGCTATTTTCTCTATTGGAATATTTAGCTTGTGTAAATTTTTTACTACATTCCTTTTTTCATTTTCTCTTCCACGTTTTTCTCCTGCTTTTTCTCCAAGTTCTCTGTTCGTTTTCATCTCGACATCGTATCTCATAATGCTCCATTCACGTTCTTCATACTTTGCAACTTCATCTGGATTTTGACTTAATTTATTTAGTTCTTTTACTGTTTTGTCTATTTCTTCATTTTCTTTTGCCGACATTTCTACTTTCTCCTCCTTGCTTCCGTCTATTAACCATAGCCATTGCTCTAGCTTTGTGTTGCAATCTGGGTTTTTCTGTTTAAATTTTGGTAATTCTATAAAGTGCATCTCAAATGTATTTGTTGCCTCTTCCCTCTTCTTTTTTATAACCCATATCAACAAATTCTATTGGTTTCGTATTCTCATATTTCATTCTTGCTATTGAATGATAAGAATTTCTTTCCATTTTACCATCTCATTTACTATTTTTCAACTAATAAGTAAAATTTTTGCATATTTTCTGTTACTCGATAATACTTTTTTTGTTATGTTTCCTTATATTAAAATATAAATTAATTTTTTAAAATTATATTTTTGTTATACACTACTGTATTTCATGTGTTTTGGGGTATAAAAACTATTATCATGTAACAATTTTTGTACTTTTAGTTTTCTTTGCACATTCCAAATTTAAATTCACGTTCTTCTTTTATACACATTATATTATGTATAAATAAGTTATCATATTTTTTTCTGTTAAAATGTGGTTATCATCAAGAATAATTTATTTGAAAGGACATAATAGCTGTGCAGTTTAAAAGAATAAAAGATTTACGTGAAGATAATGATTTGTTTCAAAGAGATATTGCAAATCTGTTAGGTATTTCTCAGCAATATTACTCTGAATATGAAAGTGGTAAAAGAACAATAACTATTTCTCACCTAATTACGCTTGCTAAGTATTATAATGTTTCCATTGATTATCTAGTAGGGCTTTCTAATTTTAAAGATGAAAATAACAAAACGGATAAACTTGCTTAAGCATAAAAATTATCCGTTTTACTTCATTTTTATACATTTTCTACTCATTTACTAATTTTTTCTTTAAAATTTCAAAAAAATAATCGCTATATTTCTACAGCGATTATTTATATGTAACTATTTTTTTTCTTCATTTTTTGAAGAATTTGGCATTTCAATATCATTTGTTATTATGTTTGCTCTGCCTAATACCATTACTAATCCAATGAATAGTAGGATTATTCCAACAACTATTAACATTACACATGTTGCAATATTGTTACCTTGTATACTGCCTTGAATTCCAGCAAATAACATGCTAACACCAATTATTGCTAATAATATCCAAAATACCCATACTACTGTTTTTACTTCTTCGTTTTTCTTAGCCATGTTTGTTCCTCCTTCGTTAATTCTTTCTACATTATATTGAATAATTTTATAAAAGTCAATATTTTCGGTTATACTTCTCTACATTTTATTATCAATCTTTGTGTTCCATAATTTTTACATGTGATTAATGTCATCTCTTTTTTTCCATTAGTTAACTGGCTAGTACAACTAACATCTGTTGGATCTACTATGTATTTATTATAAGCCTCATATGTAACTGTTTTTCCTGTTGCCAAATCTTTTAAAGTGGCTATATCTCCTATTTCCATTTGATTTAACTTTCCAAATAATTTTCCATTTGCATAATTATGGCCTACTATGCAATAGTTTCCTATTTTGTTTGGACCATTGCCCCAGTATTTGTTTAATGATATTTTTAATAATTCATCTGATGTTTCTGAAAGTACTGGATAACTTATTCCTATACAAGGTATAGATAAAATAGATTCTGTCATATCTGCATATGGATCTTCTTGGGAATCCTTATTGTCTGAAAATTGATTCTGGTTTGGTGTATCATGAATTTCTCCATCAGCATCATTTGATTCTTGTTCATCTAGCGCTATTACTAATACATCATTTACTATGTTTTTTGTTGTATTATCATTAGCAATTGTATTGTTAGTATTTTCTATTTGGCTTAATATTGCATGCGCCACTTCTTCGCTCTTGTTTCTATCATTTTCTGCATATATATAATATGAAAATAAAACACAAATTAAGAAAAGGGATAAAAAGAATCTTATTTTATACATTCTTTTTTTACGTTTTATTTCTGGTGTTATGTATAACTTTTCAGTAACTAAAATTTGATTCATTTTGTACCGCATTCCTCCCTTTTTTTATTTTTCAAAATTTACATATCTATTATGATTATAACATTTTTTGTTTTATTTTTAAAGGTCTTTTTTTATTTTTGACATTACCTCCAAAATTACTAGTTTTACCTCCTCACAATTTTCATAATAACATGTTTTTTCATTTTTTTAATTTTTAGTAATATAACTAAATATTTATGTTTTATTTTTTTCACTAATATAATCTGCAATTTTTCCAAATTGTTCTAATGTTAAACTCTCTCCTCTTACATTTTCATCAATTTCAAGCTCTTTCCACATATTTTTTACATCTTCTCTACTATGCATTATGTTGTTATTTATTAGCACATTTGATAGTGTTTTTCTGCGTTGCATAAAGCTTTTTGATATTATATTGAATAGTAATTTTTCATCTTTTACTTGAATTTTTTTACCTTTTCTAACTTTTAATTTAATTACTTCAGACTCTACTTTTGGACTAGGTACAAATGATTCTTTTGGAACTTTTATAATACTTGTTGCATCTGAATAATATTCAACAGCATATGTTATTGCTCCTGCAAGCCTTGTTCCTGTTTTTGCGCTTAATCTTTCTGCAACTTCTTTCTGTACCATTACTATTATTTCGTTTATATCTAGTCTGTTTTCTAACAATTTCATTATAATAGGTGTACTAATATAATATGGTAAATTTGCAACTATTTTTACACTTTTTATTTCTGTTTGTTTTCTTTTTTCTGCAATTATTTCATTCAAATTTATTTTTAATATGTCTTCATTTATTATTTCTAATTTACTTTCAGCCTGGCCGTTTATATTTAGAATAAATCTATCTTGTAATATATTTACCATTCTTTTATCAAGCTCTACTGCAATAACATTATTTGCTTCTTGCAATAGTTTATTAGTTAAAACGCCAAGCCCTGGTCCAATTTCTATTATTAAGTCTTGCTTATCTATGTTAGAGCTACATATTATTTCATCTATAACATTATCATCTACCAAAAAGTTTTGCCCCAAACTTTTATTAGCCTGTATTTTATATTTATGTAATATTAGTTGTGTTTCTTCATATACATTCATTTTTCGCATTCCTCTCTTCTATTTGCAGTTTTAGTTGGAAAAGAATTATAATTATTTTCAACTAATAAGTGTTGCACCTACTATCCCCGCATCATTACCTGCTTGAGCAGTTAATATTTTAGGTGGATTTTCTTTATTGAATAAATATTCTCCACTATAAATTTTTTCTTTTAATCTCCCGAATATTAATTTTTCATAATGCGACATACTTCCACCTATACTTATCGCTTCGGGTTCTAATATGTTTATTATGTTTGCTATTCCTAATGCTAAATTATCAACATATTCTTCTAATAGATTTTTCACATCATCATTATTCATATTTTCTTCTACTGCTTTTGTTAAGTCTGCAGCACCAACATATTCTGTAATTCCTAGTATTTTTTGCATCTGCTCTTTGAATTTTTTCTTTGAGCAATACACTTCAAAACAACCTTTATTACCACAGTTGCACTGTTCTCCATTTTTATTTATTACCATATGTCCAAATTCGAATCCAGCATTGCGAATAAGTCTTATAAATTTACCTCCAAAGAAAGCAGCTCCGCCAATTCCTGTACCGATGCACAAAAATACACAATCATTATAATCTTTTAGTGACCCTTTGTATTTTTCTGCTAATGCCGCACATTTTCCATCATTTTGTATATTTATTTTTAAATTTTTACTTCCAAATGCTTCTCTTAATTTTTGAGTAATATTAAACTCTTTTATTTCTAAATTCACAACATTTTTAATATAGCCATCTTTTGGATTTCCAGGTGTTGCAATACCAATACTCTCAATCTGACATAAATTATATCTTGTACTCTGTAATATTTCATTAATTCCGTGAACAATTGAACTTACTATATAATTTTCTAAACTTACATTTCTTCTATCATTCATGTAATAAGTTCTTTTTTCTATTATTTCGCTATTTTCATCTACCAAGCCAATTGCAACATGGCTTCCACCTAAATCTATTCCAAATTTCATAAATAGTCTCCTTTGAATTTCACAATACAATATTAACATATAATTAAAAAAATTGCAAAAAAATTCGCCCAAAATGGGGCGTCCCCATTGGGCGATGGGCGAAGTGTTTTATACTCCTGCTGCTGAAAACATGAATGTTCCCATGTATACTTGAATACAAGGTACAAGTACAACTACAACAACAAATATTAATAAAATACCAACTATCGAATATACTAATTGTGGCAATACAGCCATAATTTTATCCATTGTATTTTTTATATCAACATCCATATATTCTAATAATTTTTCCATCATTGCAGATAAGTCTGTTTGCATACCTACCTTTAACATCTCGGTTATCATTGTTGAACCAAGGCCTGCTTTTTCGAATGGTTCTATCCATGATGTTCCGACTAAAATATTGTTTATAGATGTTTCTACCATGGCTCTCATAACAAAGTTATTTACTACGTTTTTGCTGACATCTAATGCATCTTGAATTCTCATTCCATTTTCTAGATTTAGTAACATTGCTCTCATAAGCCTCGAGTAATCCATAGTATAGTTTAACTTTCCAAATATAGGCATTGTATATTTAAAGTAGTCGAAATTATATTTTCCTTTTGGAGTATTTATATATGCAATTATTACTGCTGCTATTGCTCCAATTATTCCAACTGGTACATACCAGTGTGCAGCAATCCATTCTATTACATGTGAGAACGCTATTGTTATTCCAGGTAGTGTATCTTTTGTACCAACTTCATCATACACATTTTGTATTGTAGGTATTGTATATAAGCTTCCTACAAATAATAATGCTATTAATGCTACCAATTGTATTACATTTGGAATTATTATTTTCTTTAATTTCTTAGACGTATCTGTGCTAGTGTCTAAGTATTTTACCGCCTGTTGAAGTGATTGAGTTAAGGAACCTGAAAGTTCTCCAACTTTTATCATATTTATATATATATATGGAAATATATTTTCATAATATTCCATTGTTGTATACATGTATTCTCCTGCTTCAAGACCAGCTAATATATCTTCCAAAACACCTCTAAATGTAAGGTTTTCTGTACTCTCTATTATTGTGCTTAATGCATGAATATTGTTAAAATCTGCTTTTTTTAGTAAATAAAAATTTTGCGTAAATACCATTATATCTCTTGTGGTTACTTTTTCTTGCTTGGAAATAGCAAGGTTTACTTTTTCCACAAATGATTGCTTTTTTCTACCTCTTCCTTGTATTACACTTGAAGAGTTTGCAGTTTTCATTATTTCATCTATATCAGTTACATTTTTCTTTTTTGTGTTTACTTTTTTTCTTCCATAACCTACTTGAACTACATCTATTGGTGTCAAGTTGCCTTCTTTTAGTCTTTTTATTAGTGATTGCTTATTTCCACTTTCAACTCTGTTTTTTACTATTACTCCTTCTCTAGTAATGGCTCTATATACATATTCTGGCATTTTTTATCACAAACCTCCTTTTTTGTTCAAATTCAGTTTTAATTTTCTAATATAATTTTCGAGGATTATCTAAAAGTCAACATTTATACTTTTTAATCCAAACTAATATCCAATATGGTTTCCGTTGTTTCCTCTTTTTATTTTTAATTGCATTATTGTTCTATTTAGAATCTCTATGTTCTTCTCTTCTATTTGAGCCTTTGCTTGGTCTAATGTTATTCTATCATCAACAAATAGTTCTGCAATTGAGTTTATTAGTCCTATGCTTCCATTAGCAGAGTTACTTTGTATTGCGTCTTCTATTTCTGAAACACTAAGCTTTTCTTTTCTTATTATACCAGAAATAATATTATCTACAACCATAACTTCTGGAACTAATACCAATTTTCCGTCTTTTCCACGAATTAATCTTTGTGATGTAACTAATTTTAATAGTGAAGCTATCATATATTTTATACTTTGTTGGTCTGATATATCGTAGAAGTTTATCATTCTATCGATTGTTTCTGCACAAGATTTTGTGTGTAATGTTCCAATTACTAAGTGGCCTGCTTCTGCTGTTTCTATTGCAGCATCCATCGTTTCTCTATCACGAATTTCTCCGATTACTAGAATATCGCAGTCCTCTCTTAAACAGTTTTTAACACCATCTTTATATGTTAAAACATCTTGTCCATATCCTACTTCTTTTTGTACTATTACAGATTGTTTACATTTATGCTTAAATTCTACTGGGCTTTCAAGTGTTAGTATTTTCTTATTTTGCGTTTCATTTATTTCGTTTATCAATGCATTTAAAGTTGTTGTTTTACCAGAGTTTGTCTTACCAGTTACAAGAACTAAACCTTGTGGTTGGTACATCATTCTTCTTACTATATCTGGAACACCTAGTTCATCAAATGTTGGTAATTCATTTTTTATAAGTCTTAATGTAAATACTGGAACATCTCCAGATAAAGATATGTTAACTCTGAAACGAAGTCCGTTAAACTCAAATGATGAATCTAGTTTTTTTGTTTTTGTAAAAACTGCATCTTTATCTATGTTACCTCTTATGAAATAATCATATATATCTGCCATATCTTCTGGCGTAAGATTATCACATCCTTCGTATGGAGTTAAATGTCTTGCAATTCTTAGCATTGGTCTAATTCCACTTATTAAATGCACATCTGATGCATCTTTTTCTATTGCTGTTCTTAAAATATCATCTACATCTACCATGTTACTCTCCTTTTGGTATATTACCTTTATTTTAATATATAACTAATTTAGAGTTTAATTCTTTTAGTGTTGTATATCCATTTAAAATCTTATTGAATCCATCTATTACTAAAGGCTTATACCCTTCTTCCATAGCTCTTTTTCTAATTTCCAAGCTTGACTCACCTTTTATTACTAGTTCTTTTATAGCTTCAGACATATCTAATATTTCGAATATACCAATTCTTCCATAGAAGCCACTATCGTTACAATATTGACACCCAACAGTATCATATGTGTATTTTCCTGTGAAATCATATTCGACTCCGTATTTTTTTGCTATTCCATTAATTATATTCTTTTCTTCTTCTGTATACTCTCTTTTTACTGCACATTTAGGGCATACCTTTCTTACCAATCTTTGAGAAAGTGAAGTTGCAAGTGTACTTGCTATATCGTAGTCAGAAACTCCTATTTTTCTTAATCTAGTAATAACCTCTATACTGTCTATTGTGTGTATTGTTGATAAAACGTAGTGTCCAGTTTGACCTGCTTGCATAGCAATTTCTGCTGTTTCTCTATCACGAATTTCTCCAACAAGAATTATGTCTGGATCTTGTCTTAAAACAGTTCTTAAAGAATCTGAAAATGATGTTTTTGCATCAATTTCGATTTGGTTTAGCCCTGGAATTCTTATTTCTACTGGGTCTTCAATTGTTGTAACATTTATTTCTGGTTTATTTAAGAAATCTATAATACTGTACAATGTTGTTGTTTTACCTTCTCCAGTTGGAGCAGCAATTAAAACTATGCTGTTTCTCTTATTAAAACATTTTTTTACAAGCTCTGGATCATTTGGAAATCCTAATTCAAATATTTGTTGTACGTCTGCATTTTTCTTTAAAAGTCTTAAAACAAATTTTTCACCATAAACATTTTTCTGTGAAGATACACGAATATTATAATCACTATATAGCAAAATTCTACCATCTTGAGACTCCTGTTTTTCTTGATGCATGTTAGAAATTGCCTTTAATCTTCCTATTAATTGTGCTTGCTTATCTTTTTCTATTGTTGCAGCAGTTACAAGCTCTCCATCTATTCTGTATCTTACTCTTATAGAATTTTCTTCTGGCTCTATATGAATATCACTCGCTCTTTTTTCCATACCATTTTTTATTATAGAATTTACAAGCTCTGATATATCTGCATTAACATCTATTTTTTCTGTTGCAGCAATTTCCATAGAAGTTAAAATTTCATCAATAATGCTATCAAAAGTAATATATCTCTCCATTATTAAGCCTTTGTTTAAAAACAAAAGCCTCATATTTTCTAGCATTCTCTGGTTAGCCGTGTTCGAAAAACATACTTTTATTTTTCCACTACCCACCTCAAAAGGTATTGCTTTATTTCTTCTTGCAATGTCAATAGGTAAATACTCTGGTATATTTATTCTTATATCTGAAGCACTAAGCAACATAGATTTTTCACCTAATATATCTGCTATTGCAGCAATTAGTTTTGATGGATTACCTATATGTAATTCATATAATATATCTCCAATTTTTTTTGAAGGGTGCTCCTTTTGGTACTCTAATGCCTTATTTATATCTTCTTCACCAACAATTCCTCTTTTTACAAGCTCAATTCCAATTGGCTGTGTTCTTCTGTTATCCATACTTATAATATCCTTTCCAAGGTTAAATTTTAATTATTAAATATTTTTAACCTTCAACTCTTTTTATAAATAATTTACCAATATCTTAGAACATAATCTATCTTTTGATTTATTAAATTTTGCGTTGAATCACCAACAATAATTTTCACCGAAAGTATATTTTTTTGAAAATTATCTACTGTTTTTGTTGAGTTAGTTACAGAAAAATATTGAACATTCGAAGCAACTTTAAATTCTCCTCTATATATGCATTTTTCTGTTTCATTGTATTTATATTCTGTTCCATCTTCAAATTTAATTGTTTTTGCTGTTTCATCAACGACTACAGCACTGTTACTCTTTGAATCACTAATTAAACAACTATTTAGTGTGTCAAAATCTCCCGCATTTTCTATAGCATCTTTCATCATTCCTATGTTATTGTAAAACAAACTACTTACTCCAGCCATTATTCCTACTATGGCTGTTAACACAATAATATAAATAGTAAGAGTTAACAATGTTACGCCTTTTTCTGACTTTAAACAATTATTGGTCATTTTCTCACATTTCTCCTTCAGATGTTCATGTAATTATTTTTCTTTTACTTTTAATTTGTTAATAGTTATTGATTTTTCTTCACCATTTACATCATATCTCACTGTAATTATTGCCTTTTTAAATGAATCTTCTAGTGTCTCAGTACTAAATTCTACTTTATAATCGTCACTTATATCAACTTCTCCAAGGGCTTCTAAATATGAAACAAAACTATCATTAACTTTTTCAAAACTTTTTTCATCAACTTTTTCTAGTATGATTGTTGCGTACGCCATTGCATTTGCACTTTTTCGTATTTCTACTACTGTACTATAAGTGTTTACCATAAGTGAAATTATAACACCAGAAAATATACTTAATACTATAATGCCAATTGTTAGATCAATTCCTGTTATTCCCTTATTATTTGATATAATTTTTTTCATATTTTTTTGTTTTCCTTTCTCAAGGTATGCTTTACATTCCAACCAAAATTATCCTTTGTAAAAAATTATACAATTTGTAGTTATTAGAGTAATTATGTTTGTAACGCATAAGAAAAATCCTATTGGTAACTTTTTATTTGTTTTACTATAGTTTGCCCTTTTTTGATTAATTTTATCAATTAAAACTTTTATAGACATTGCTAAAAGCGTAAATATTACAGTTAATATAGAACAACATTCATATGTGAATATTAACATTATATTAAGTAAAATTAAACAATCCAATGTATAATTATTCTTTACTTTCTTCTTATAATAAATGGTATTTGCCATAGTTAATATTACTAATGTTAATAAGTATATGACATATCTATAAATACTAGCAGAGTCTACTATACATAGATATATTATATACACTGCTTCTACTATTGTAAGATATAATGTTACTTCATTTTGGATGTTTATTTTTTCTTTATCTATTCCAGACACGATAAATAGACCAGCTATATATAGCAAGCCAAAGATAAAATATATTATTGTTTGTGCTGTTAAAGTATATATGTTAAGCTTTATTGATAGTGCAAATAATACAAATACCAATCCTGAGCAAAATTCTAGTATGAAATACCTAGGACGTATTTTTTCTTTACAATATCTGCACTTTGCTCCTAAGAATATATAACTAAATAATGGTATCATATCCCAGAATGATAATTTATGGTTGCATTTTGGGCAATATGACCTTGTATGTGTTATATCTTCTCCTCTTGGTATTCTATAAACAGCAAGTGTAAAAAAACTTCCAAAAGTTATTCCTATAAGGAATATGTAAATATATAATAGTAGGTTCATGTTTCTCCTTGTATACTTAGAGTTTAAAATTTATTAATTATTTTTATGGTATAATTTTTCATTCTACCTATAAAACTGATCTTTTTATGTAAAAAAGGTTACCTAAAAAGGTTTTTTCAAATGTTTTAGGTAACCTTATTTTATGAATATAAACTTTTTATATTCTTAGTATTAACTATTTAGCTGTTTTATCAACAATATACTTAGTCATATCAACTTTTATATCATATGTTGCTGTACCTTTTGTATATGTTATAGTATCTGTAGAACCTGATTTAACAGTAAAAGCAGAATCATTAATCTTCTCTACAACATAAGCAACATTAGCTGTCTTACCTGTTGGTAAAGTATTTGATAGAACTTCTATTTGTACAGCTTTAAGGCCTGATTCGATAACATCTTCAGCATAAGCTTTATCTTGAGCTGTTTGAGTTTCTTTAGCTTTTGTAACTATACCATTATTTCCTAATACCATGCTGATTGAAACACCTGCTAATATTAAAAGAACAACTATAGTTACAACTAATGCTACTAATGTGATACCTCTTTCTTTCTTAAACATACTTAATTCCTCCTTTGATAAATTTTTGTATATATTTTTTATAAAAATATAACCGAATTTAATTATTTTCCACTAATATTATTAAAATAGTGGTCTGTTGAGTCCGGATTCTTGTTTGTGTTATTGTTTCCAGACGGTGTAGTTGTATTTTCTGTAGTATTACCCGATGCAGAACTTGTAGTGCTTGAAAATGGGTTTGCTTTTCCAGATTCATAGCTTTTGTCTTGTTTTTTTATTGTTAAGTCTGAATCTGTTATTTCACGTGTTATATTCTGTTTTGGATAATCTACTATTTCTTGACTTATTTCATCCTTTATTGTATTGGATGTTTTATATGCTTCTACTGTACTTGGAACAACTTTGTTGTTTGGTATATAGTCGTAAAAAATAACTCCAAAAACTAAACATACTGCTATGCATAAAAGCAATATTATAAATATTTCTTTTACTATTGACTTCATTTTTTACTCCTTCCTTACTGTACTGTAGTATTCGTATTTGCTTGTTCATTTGTATTATTTGAGCTTGCGCTTGAAATCGTTTCAGCCTTTATTGCTACATTGTTTACTGTAAATGTTGCTGTTACATTTTCCCCACTAGCAGTCATCTTGAAGTTTTCTATCCTAAATGCCAAATCAGAATCATTTTCTAATGCATATATATAGCTTATAACTCCAACATAACTTCCTGTAGTTGTAAAGTTCAATGTATACTTGTTATTTACTCCTGTTGATGATACATCCCATTTTAGTGTAACACCCTCTTTTGTAGCATATGACCCAACTTTATTCCATAAGAATTCCATTGCATATGTCTGTTCAAGATTTGCTTCTTGTATTTCTTCATCTGAACTTACACTCGCTAAATCTAAATATTTTTGCTTAGCTGTTGTAAGGTATTTAGTTGCAGTTTGTAAATCGTCAATTTTCTTTTTATAAGTTACGTTTTTAAGATTGTTTAATTCATCTACTTCATTATCTAAATTTAAACTTTCTTGTTTTATATTGCTAATACTTAATATACGAAAACTTCCGACTGTAAGTCCCTTTACCATACATATAATTATAACAACTGTTAGAAGTATAGAAATTACTGTAATTAAAATGTCTTTCATGGCAACTCTCCTTCTATTACAATTTTTACAATGTTACCTTCTTTTGTCGCTTCTGAAGATACAACAGATGAAGGTGTTAATACTCCTTTAGATTTTAATAAAGCTTTAAAATATGCTAATTGTTCATATTTTTCTGATTGAGCATTTATTACAATCTTTCTGGCGCTTGGGTTTTCTATTGATGTAAGCACTACTTCTTTTGGAATAACATACATTATCTCACTTAAGAATGTAGTAATTACATTTTTATATGCATTCTTAGTATTTGCAGCATCTGATGCATTTTGTAAATTTGTTGTAAGTGTTGTATATTCAGATGTTTTTGAATTTATTTTTTCTCTATCTCTATCTATTAATGTTATTTGAGCATTTATATCAGTTTTTGTATCACTAATTTCTTTTTCTTTTTCTTTTATTCCATAGTCTATATACGTTGCAAGCCCTCCATAAACAACTAATAGTACTAATACTCCGAAAAAATCACGCATAACCCATTGTTTTACTTTTGGTGAATTCAAATTGATATTTATTTTCTTTTTACCATTGTCTTTTCCTTTTTTTCCACCAAATGTAATATCAGAGAATAATGCTTCTTTAATTTGCTTCCAAGTATTCTTTTTATTGAAGTTCATATTTGCAAGTCCATATTCAAGTCCTTGCAATGCAAGTGATATTGCAGAGTTTACCTCAATATAATCTTTCATATTAACCTTTGGGCTATCTTCTATAAAGAATGGTTTTAATATTTCACATTTTATTCCATCTAAAAGTTCTTCAAAATACAAATCTATATTATTTATTACGGAAGCTGTTCCAGTAATATAAACTTTATTTATTTTTATTAAAGATGCCCCTATTATGTCTTTTACCTGACTGGCTATAGTAAATAAGTTTGGAACAATATAATTCAAATAACCGTTTTCTTGTTGTTGTAATCCTTGTCCCTCCATTGTGTATATCGTTGTATTCTTACATATTTCATATGCCTTTAAATACGAATTTTCTTTACTATTTATTTCATCTAGTATTTGTTGAGCTCCAACATCTAACTTTTGTACATCATATATTTTACTTCCTACTAATGTAGTAATATTTGTAATATCTTCAATGTTTACTATTAATACATTTTCCTTTTCATTTGTCTGTGCAATATTTGGAATCGTTAATGCAATTGGTGTTATGTTCTGTAATTTCTTACCATCAAAATTTTGTATCACTTGATTTATTTTCATTTTGTTTTCAGAAACATGTATTACTTTTATCTTTGTCTTATCATTTTGGTCATTAACAATCGCATATCTTGCTTCAAGTGCATTTGGATTATATTGTTTTTCTGTGCATAAAGACTCAAACTCAGTTTCAATTGCCTTTGCCAAATCTTTTCTACTCAATAAATCTGACATATAAAAATAATTGTACATTTCGTCTGTAATATTTACACTTATTGGGTCTTTAAAGCTAAAGGTCTCAGATACTATTTGGTCAATTGTTTGTAATAAATCAGAATATATTTTTATTCCGAAGGCATCAACCTTTAAGTCATCTTTTTCTTTAGTTATTTTTGCGTATTTAATAATATTTCTATCTATATATATTCCTAAACAACTAGCCATTCCGATTCCTTTCTTTTATTTTTATATATTTATTTTTTGCATTTTTCATTAAAAAAATACAATAAAATATAAAATATAATTCATTCACTAATATTTTATCTTTTTTTGAAAAAAAGTCAACATATATATCCAAATAGTAACTAAAATGTAATATTGTAATATTTTTGAAACTTTTGTACAAAAAAAATATCTTATTTTCTATTAAGCTTGTTTTTTAATAGTTTATTTGTACTATGTAAAAAACTAATTTATAGCTCTTCCAAAAATAAGATATTATATTTTCTACCCCCATGCAACTAATGTATTATTGCAACTATTATTATTAGAATTCCAAATATTACTCTATACACTGCAAATATTTTGAAACTTCCTTTTTTTATGTACTTTAACAAAAAATTTATTACTAGTAAGCCAACTAAGAAACTTGCTAATACTCCTATTATAAATGGTACACTAAATACAAAGTCTTTAAACTTTAGCACTGTTGCAGCAAAAACTATTGGTGTTGATAATAAAAACGAATATTTTGTTGCAGCTTCTCTAGTTACACCCATGGCTCTTGCCGTTGTAATGGTAACTCCAGAACGAGATACTCCTGGTATAAAAGCAAGTGCTTGTGATAATCCAATTAAAAATGTTTGCTTTAATGTCATTTCTTCATATTTTACTTTGTTCTTAGAATTTTTATCTACAAAGTACAATACAACACCCATTACCATTAATGCTATTGCAATTATTATTGGTCTATTTAACATGTCTTGACAAAAATGATCTAATAAAAATCCGATTATTCCTCCTGGTATTGTTGCTAAAACAATATACCAGAACATTCTTCCTTGTACTGTTTTTTCCTTCTTAACAGCGTATTTAAATCCGCCTTTTATAAGTTCTATCCAATCCTTAAAAAATACCATTATTATCGCTAGTAATGTTCCAAAATGAAGTGCAACGTCAAATCCATTAAAAGCTTCTGTAAAACCTGGTTGATTTATCCATCCAAACATCCATGGTATAATATTTAAGTGTGCAGAACTAGATATCGGTAATAATTCTGTTATCCCTTGTACAATTCCTAAAATAAGTGCCTGATATATTTCCATTTCCTTTTTTCTCCTTATATTTTATTATATTTTCCTACGTTATAAATATGAATATTTAATACTAGCAAAGTAATACACAATATAATTCTATTTTTATAATCTCTTTACTTTATAAATGTAACTTTTACATTGTTCTATTACTTTTTCATAGGAATTTTCATATTTCTATAATCTTATTCTTTCTCAATTTCATTATCTAAATTAATTGTTTGCTGTTTTGTTTTCTTTACATTTTCCATCATTTCTATATCATTGTTATTTAGCTTTCCAACTATCTTACAAGTATTATCTAAATATAGGTCTATGAACATTTCTTTTTTACTTAATGTTTTTCTCTTATTTTTCTTCTTGCCATCCACACTTAATCGTGGTTTATTCACTTCATCGATTATCGGCATAAATATATTTTCATCAGCCATTTTATCATATAATGTTGGATTTTCTTCTATAGCAATATTCGCATAGTTTTTGGCTTTTTCAGTTTCGCCCTTTATCATTGCAATTCTTGCCAAATAATAATATGCTCCAGATTCCACTTCTTCTGCTTCTATACATTCCATGAAATACTTTTCTGCTTCTTCTAAATCGCCATATAGCAAATTAATTTGACCCAAGCTATAACGTGCATGATATAACACGCTATTTATTTGTGCTGCTTTTTCATAGCATTCCTTCGCCTTTGCAAAATCATTTAACAAAGTATATGTCATTCCTAAATTATAATATAAATCATAATCTGCTGGTCTATATTTTAATGCATTCATGTAGACTTGAACAGCTTCTTTAAATTCTTTCTTACTATTTAATATATCTGCTAAAATCATGCTTGCTTCATAGTAATCTGGTTTCTTCTTAAGAAGCTCACCTAAAATTTGAATAGCTTCCTTTTCTCTTCCAATATTACCATATAGCTTTCCTATTTTTAAATATATTCCTTTTTCTTCTTGATTTAGCTCATAAGTTTTTTCATATTCTTCCAAGGCAAGCTCATATTTTTCTTCTTTCTCATAGATTGTTGCTAAATATTTATGACCCTGTATTGAATTAGGATATTTTTCTGCTAATTGTTGTAAATATTTTTTTGCAATATCTTCTTTTCCTATTAATATAGTAACTTTTGCAACTATTATATAAAATACTTCTGCAAAATCAATCTTCTTTTTATATTCTAGCCATATGAAAAAGATTGGTAATATTACAGATAATAAATACATTATTAATTTTACAATTGTACCAAAGCTTTTACCCAAACTTAACTCTATAAAATTTATAGCAATTCCAACAAATTGCGTAATTAATAAATAAACATAGGTTGTATCATTTTTTCTTATAAATTTTATAAAAATGAGTATAAATAATGTAAATGCAAACAAGTTGAATATTATTTTTTCAAGCATTGTTCTCTCCTTAATTATTTATTTTCAAACTCTTTTTTATAATTTTCTAGAGCTTCTTGTATTGTTTTTTCGGCTTCTTCTCTTCCCATCATTTTATCTACAGTTGTTTTCTTTCCTTCTAGTTGTTTATACACTTTGAAGAAATGCATAATTTCTGCAGATATTTGTGCTGGTATTTCAGATATATCTTTATACTCATTTAAGAATGGGTCATTCTTTGGTATAGCAATAATCTTTTCGTCATCCTCTCCACTATCAGTCATTCTAAGCACTCCAATAGGATAGCATTCTACCAATGTAAGTGGATAAATTTCCTCTTGGCAAAGTACAAGAACATCAAGTGGGTCATGATCTCCCGCATAAGTTCTTGGTATGAAACCATAATTTGCTGGATAGTGTGTTGCTGTATATAATACTCTATCCAATCTTAATGCTCCAGTTTTTTTATCAAGTTCGTACTTATTTTTACATCCTTTTGGTATTTCAATTACTGCTAAAAAATCATCTTTTTTTATTCTCTCTTCGTCAATGTCATGCCAAATGTTCATATAAATTCCTTCTTTCCTTTTTGATATTTTTTATTTTAAGGCATTTATATGAAAAAGTCTAGTATTTTAAGAATAAATCTGAAAATTTTCAAAATTCAGTCTTTATTCTGCCCATTATACTTCTCTATAAAATTAAAATTTTCCATAAATTTGTTTGTATGCGAAAATTTATTTCATAAATTTTCTGTGCAATATTTTCTATTCTGTAAAAATTAAATTTCAAGTGTTTAATTATTACATTGCTTCAGAAATCAAACAAATTATACTATCTTATTTTTATCAGTTTTCTACACAACTTATTAAATCCACTCTGACTGAGATATTGAATAGATTGACTTGATAAAAGTTTTTCTTCCATAGCAAACCTATTCCATTCTTTTTCAGAAGGAATTACTCTTGTTATATTCATATATAATTGTAGTGCTTGCATACTTTGGTTGTATTTTTCTAACATTACCATCTCACCCTATATAATTCTGTTATTTCTACATTTAATGCTCTAGCAAGTCTTACCATTACAAGTAAACTAGGGCTTTTAAATGCCTTTTCAATATCACTAATGTGCGCAACTGATACACCACTTTTTCTTGACAATCCTGAAATTGTCATTCCTTTCTGCTCGCGCACCTCTTTTACTAAAATTTCTATATGCATACTTCCTTCACCGGTTCTTCTTCAAAATTTTAAATATTAAATCATACCTAGCTTTCGCTATGGCGAATATTGTAACTTTTTTATTTATTTTTACTTAAATGTTTATAATTAGAAACGGTGCTCTACCTAATATAGCAATTATTTTGTACATTTTATAATATCACATTTTTTGGAAATTTTATTTTAAATCGTTCGACAAATTTTGACATAAAATTCACTTTTATTTTATTTTCTCATATTTTGTTAAAATTATACGCTAAATTTTCAAATTTCGGCATTAAATCTGTTTATTAAGACTTTTATTTTAAGTAAGTTTTAACCAAACACAAATAATTTTGAGCTTATAGAATTTAAATTAAAATATAATTTTTAATAGCCAAAATACTGTTTTTTATAGATTTTCATTTTGCTTTTCTCAACATTTTCGTCAAGTGGAAAGTTAAATGCAATTCTGTAAAGTAAATGCAATTTGTACGAGAAAAAGCAAGTTTAAGCGATATATTTGCTTAGAAAACTTGCTTTTTTCGCTATTTTTGTGTAAAATTAATATAGATTTCAAAAAAGTTTGCATGACTAATAAAACAAAATTGCATTAAATTTTTTTAGTGTAAAAATAAGTGCCATTTTGTTTTGCTTTTAGTTTTTCAATTAATTATGCAAATGTTTTGGATTAAATTAATGTAGATTGTTCATTTTACATGAACTTATTTTAGAAGACGGGGAGTTGTGGTAACCTCGTCTTTTGCTATCTTTTGTATATTTAATTTATGAGCAAGTTCTTCGCCGTATATGAAAGAAAATATTTCATAAGGCGTTTTGCCACCTAAATTTTCTCTTGGTGTGGAATTTATATGTGAAAACATTAAATCTATTTTTTCTTGTGTTAAATGATTCCAACTTTGACCATTTGGAAGTATTTCTCTAATAAAATTGTGATTATTTTCTACATGCGGTTTCTGACTTGACTGCATTGGATCACAATAAAATATTTTTCCTCTTATTTCGCCTGTATGAATATTTACCTCAAATTGTTGTGATTTTATAAATTCTGTTCCACGGTCTGTTAATAGCACTGAAAATAATTGTTCATACTCTTTATCTGATAATACTTCTTGAAAAGAATCCAAGCTTTTTGACATTGAATCTGATGTTTTCTCTGTATGTAATATTCCAATCATAAATTCTGTATTCTCAAATATAAAAGTTTGAATATATGGACCTGTTTGGTTGTTATATACCGTATCCATTTCTGTTGTTGTTATATTGGAATTTTGTACTTTATATTCTAAATAATCTGTATAAGTTCTACCATTGTAATTGGCTGGTTCTTTTCGCTTCTTTAATTATTTATTTGGAAGTCTTCTTCTGATTTTCCTTTTCAATGTAATATTTGTGACACCCCAATCTTTAAATAAGCCCATTTCAATATAATTGTATATTGTTTTTTCACAGAATTTTATTTCTGGATGGTTATTTAAAATTGTATAAATTGATTGGCCTTTCTTTATTAACGGACAAATAAGATGGGCTAATTCAATTAATTCCGATGTGTTCAAATTTACACCTTGTCTTGAATCTGTCAAAGTGTATTTATATTTCTTATGTGCTTCTTCTGCAAAATAAAAATATTTGTCAAGATTACAAGTTTTAAGTTTTGAGCAATTATTGCAAACACCAATGTTTCTATCTCTATCTTTGCAAGAAATTGGTTGAAATATTCGACATTTATTTGTACATACTTTGCAATTAACGAAGAATTTACAATTAAACAAATTTGATGATTTGTATATATTGTGTGGTTTCAAAATTTTATGACGATTAATTTCTCTTGCTATTGTTGATTGTGTTTTATCTAATTCATTGGCTATTTCAAACTTTCTACGTCTTTGGTTTAACATTTCTTCAATCTTATTTCTTTGGCTTAATGTTATTTGTTTTCCTTTTTCTATCATGATATTTCTCCATTTCTACCAAAACATTTACATAATACAATTATAACAAAATTGCATTATATTGTACATTAAGACCAAATGTAAGACTTATTGCAATGCACATTGTCGAAACTTGCTTTTACTTTTTCACTTATCTTTCTCAACATTTTTCATTTTTTTCATTTTTTCTATTGACAAATACTTATCCTTTGTAGTACAATACATTTTGTTAGCCAGTTAAGTGACTTATATGCAGATGTGGCGGAACTGGTAGACGCACAGGACTTAAAATCCTGCGGTTGAATAAACCGTGCCGGTTCGATTCCGGCCATCTGCACCAAAATGAGAAACTGTATTAGAACAGTTTCTTTTTTGTTTTACACTAACACATATAAACCGGAATCGAAAAGGAGGATCAGAAAATAGTCCTGTGGACTATTTTCCCGACGCGGCTCGACGATTCCGGCCATCTGCACCAGATTAGACTTAAAGCAAAGCTTTAAGTCTTTTTTGTTATTCTAATGCAGGAAACCGAAAAGGAAGTTGCCAAGTTTCGTGCAGGTTAAGGCCTGCCGAAACGCAGGTAAAAAATGTCCTGTGGACATTTTTTCTGACGCGGCTCGACGATTCCGGCCATCTTTATAAGTTCTTTCTATTTTTTTCCAATCTCTTTGTTCATCTTCGGGAAATAATCTAATATATTTAGCATAGATATCTTCCTTAAATTCATTAAATGTTATTTCAATTACATCCATCATTATAAACTCCATTATTATTTTAATATATTTTTTAATTTAAGTATTTATTTAATATTTTTCATCCATATTTCTCTTATACATTTTAATGATACTGTCGAACAGGAACTAATGAGCTTAATATATATTAGAGTAATTTATTACTATGTATGAATAAGCAATTACAACGATATATGTTAATACGCAAATACATATTTTCCTAGTCCAACTAATTTCTAGCACGAGTGGTGCGAGATTTTTTATATCTTTATATGTAAGATAAAAATTTCTCATTCTCCATAAATTGCTTGCAGAAAATCCCTTTACTTCTGGAAATTCTTTTTGAATTTTCTTTGATAAAACTTCAACAATTGATTTTTCCCTAGCCCTTTTCTTGCTGTTGATTATATATTTCTTCTCCAATTCCTGATAATTATACCATTGTTATAACATTTTTTGAAAATCTTTTTGCGCCATTTTACTTCTTAATAAAACGTATCTTTCACTAATCACATTAATTTATTATGCGATTGCTAATTATGTAAATTTGTAATATAATCTTACAGTACGCATACATTTTGTCAGTGAGCCATACAGAAGGAGGTTTCTTTCTATGGTTACAAATGCGAAATTGTATTTTCTAGCACCACCATTGCATGTATACTGGTGTCCAACCCCTGTGTTCACAGTATGGAACGAATTTTCCCCTTACAAGGACAAATGGTTTGTGTATGATTTCAGCGATGGAATTGCTACTATCGTTACATACTCTTTTAATTCTTTGAAGACTCTCGGAGAATTAATTGAAGGATGCTTCGAAAAGAAATCGAACTTTAAAAAAGTTCTATTCAAAACGTTTGATGTTTCACCTGATACGCCTTTTATCGGAATTCGGTTTGTCCACAACGGCACTATCGTATTAATCACTCATTACAACAAGGGCGACTTTATCTCAGCTTATCGGACTGCGTGTAGATTTTCCAAAAGTAATAACTACCGAACCATAAAGACCCTGCCTTGGATTTATTTTGGAGACATTGGCCTGTCTAAAAAGGAATTTGTAAAGAAAGCTTACCGTTCCTATGTTGTGCAGACTAAGATTCATCAAATTTCTGAGAATACTGATTTGCTTTTTAAAGACTCAGAGGCTAAAGCTCTTTGGCAACATTTGGAGCAACTACTTGACTACCCTGAAAATGCCGGATTGTACGCAAGTGCAATTCCATTTGCCAAACGATTTGCCAAATGGATTCAGTATTTATATGGGCGTTGTGACAAACCATTTTCATATGTTGCTGACATTGCGATAAATTCCGGTAACATGGATTGCATTGATTTTGCAACATTTTCACGTGCCATAACACTTCTTGTACAAAGTTGGAAATTTGGTAATGAACTCGGAAGTTGGTTTGTAAACAAATATCAACAGCATTTTTAACACTGACTCACACAATTAGGCTGATTGAGCCTACAAAAAAGAGCTATTCTTTCCCTCACAAGAGGGTTCTTTTTTTGTAAATAATTTACTTTTGTTGTATCAATTATTTTTGAAAATGCTTCAAATTTTTTTATTTATTAGCACTAAAATTTTTACATTTAGTGCTAATATTTTTTCAAAAATCCTTACCTAATATATTGACAAGTCCCTTCTCTGATAGTACAGTAATATTGTAGACATATTATAAATAATACGCAATCATTAGAAGTTTAACATTAACTTTAAACCAAAAGGAGGAAATATGGAAGCACGAGAATTAGCTAAAAAATTTAGGAATAATCCACAAACAGAAAATAGTTACCAACATATAATAAAATGGTGCTCTGAAAATGCTAAAAATTTAGATTTAACGGACAAAGATCAACACTATCTATTTGAAATGTCTACAAGATATTTAATGAAAACAAAGATAAGACATTGGAATAAAGATGATGTAACTTTAATTATAAATTATTTTGTCAAATCATATCTTACCAATTATGAAATAAATAACGATGATGTTACAGTAACAATTCTCAATGATTCTGAATATATGGAAAGATTTAACGACAATAGCAGAGCAACATGTATTAGCTATGGTAATGGCAAATCAGAAATTGTATATTCTTCAAAGGTTGTTGACAATTTAACAAGTTCAGAGACATTAAGATTTATACGAGGTTTACAATCTGTTTTTCATGAAGCTGTACATTCAAAGCAATATAGTGAAATATACAGAATTGATAGTTCCAATAACAGATATAATGGAAATTTATATAAAATTGTATTAGAAACAATAATGCAAAAAGCTTATCCTAAATTTTATAGAGAAAACTATGCAATTTTACTGATGGAATATCAAGCTGAATACTTTGGTCTTGAACAAGCAATGAAAATGCTCGAAACATACTATAAACCTAATTTATTTCAGGAAACTGATATAGAAAAATTCCTAAATGCAATGCTAATAATAGACGGAAAAAAATCATATGAAACTACAGGACAAGTGAATTTTGAGCAAAGAAATATCGACGCACGTACATTAATAACTTTTTCTGCAGATAAGTATATTGAGGCTACTCCAGAAATAATAAAACAAATTCCAGTATTAAAATTTGCTTATAATTCTGATGGCAGTAAAAAAAGTATTACACAACTAATACAAGATAGAGCTAATTTTATTAGTAACAATATTGGAGCTGATTTACAAAGAATTGATGATTTATATAGAACAATAGCAAATTATAGAACTTTTGATAAAAACGAATTACTACTTATTCATGAATATATAGAAAAAACTGGAACAAATGATGAATTTGTTTTTGAACTAATAAAATACCGATTAGAAAAAGCAAATTGGAGTGCAAAGAAAATAAATGAATTTATGCGTGAAGAACATGCTATAGCCACAAAAATCGGTCAAGAAAAAGAAGCTAATCAAAAAAATATAAAAAAATAGTTGCTCTCTATCTTTTATATAAATATAAGACGAAAATAATTTTATTCAGGCATTGACAGCATTATGTAGATTTATTATAATATAGATTAGGATTCCAATATTTGGTTCCATTATTCATAAAAACCTGCACTACGGGGCGTATGCCCTAAGGAGGTACAAAAAATGTGCAGTAATAAAATTGTCCGTATGGCGGACATGCCAATCAATCTGGTAGCAAGAATTTTTTCTGAACTCAATCGTGGCAAACTTATAATTGTCACAGATTATGAGCATGTAAAAATCATTGTGAAAGCCAACCCCCAAGGTCTCAATTTTCCTGAGGGATGGTACATTACTAGAGGAGTTTTTACCAACAAGTCTAACACTTCCAACCGCAAATGCTATGAAGCCACGGTGGTTGACTCTAACGGAAAAACATGGACTGGTACTGCAGGATGTTTGCCCGACTAAGGCAAACATCCACTAAAAGATTTCATCTTTTTCTCTCTCTTCGGAGGGAGTTTTTCTTTTGTTTGTTTTCAATTAAAAATTATTCATTTTTTCTAAATATTTCACACAATTTTCACATTTTTTTGTTGACTTGACTACTGTTTCCATTTTATAATTGACTGTATATTTTGCATAAACACCATGGAAAAATAATTATTTTTTTCCACTGATTTTACGCCTAAAGAAAGGAATGTGATTAATTATGAATTATTGGCTAATGACGTATGAGACTCCACTAACAGTTTTACTTACAGTTATTGGATTTTTGCTTGTAGTATTTGCACAAATTAAAATAAATACTACATATTCTAAATATAGAAAAGTTCAAAATTCTGCTGGATTAACTGGTCAAGATGTGGCAAGAAAAATATTGGATTCTAACGGATTGTCTCAAATTTCTGTATATGAAATTTCGGGAAATCTGTCTGACCATTATAACCCATCTAAAAAACTTATTAATTTATCTAAAGATATTTACAATGGAACTTCAATAGCATCACTTGCTGTTGCAGCACATGAATGTGGGCATGCTATTCAAGACAAAGAAAATTATACTTTTTTCAAGATTAGATCTGCCCTAGTTCCTGTTGTAAATTTTGTATCTTATTTAGGATACTTTGGATTACTTATTTCTATTATAGGAGGATTAACTGGATATATTAAATTATCTATAATAATTCTTCTAGCAACAGTGTTATTTCAATTAGTTACACTTCCAGTTGAAATTGATGCTTCTAAAAGAGCATTGGTTCAATTAGAAGAATTAAATCTTGTTTATAATGATGAAAATAAGTCGGCTAAAAAAGTTTTAAGTGCAGCTGCTATGACTTATATTGCAAGTTTGCTTTCATCTATATTAGATTTATTAAGACTAATTTTAATATTAAATTCGAGAAATGATAACAGAAGATAAGTTCTTACCTCCGCTATCAAACAAAAACTCAAATGAAAGGAAAAAGAAATGTTAAAATTATTAAAAAACTTCACTAAAAAAGATTGGTTAATAGTTGCAATTTCTTTGCTATTAATCATATTTCAAGTTTGGCTAGATTTGAAACTTCCAGATTATATGTCTGAAATTACAAAACTTGTTCAAACCGAAGGAAGCCAAATGTCTGATGTTTTGAAGCAAGGTGGCTATATGCTTGCTTGTGCATTTGGCAGTTTGATTGCAGCAATTGTAGTTGGTTACCTAACTTCCCTACTTTCTGCATCATTCACGCTTCATGTTAGAAAGAAATTATTTGAAAATGTAGAAAACTTTGGTATGCAAGAAATTAAGAAATTTTCTACTAGCAGTTTAATTACAAGAACAACAAATGACATTACAAATGTTCAAATGCTAATATCTATGGGATTACAACTTTTGATTAAATCTCCTATTACAGCCGTTTGGGCAGTTGTTAAAATTTTAAATAAAAACTGGCAATGGAGTGCACTTACTGGAATTGCAGTTTTGGTTCTAATGTCTTGCGTTTCTCTTCTTGTAGCATTGGTACTTCCAAGGTTTAAAAAAGTTCAAAAAATGATTGATAATATAAACGAACTTACTCGTGAAAACCTTACTGGTATAAGAGTCGTAAGAGCTTTCAATGCAGAAGGATATCAAGAAGATAAATTTGAAGTTGGAAACACAGAACTTACAAATACTCAAATGTTTAACCAAAGAGCCATGTCAGCAATGTCTCCTGTAATTTATTTGGTAATGAATACTTTAACACTTTCAATTTATTTTGTTGGAAGTAGATTAATAGATTCTGCAAGTATGATGGATAAATTGCCACTTTTCGCCGACATGGTAGTATTTTCAAGTTATGCAATGCAAGTTATAATGTCGTTTTTAATGCTTTCAATGATATTTATAATGTACCCAAGAGCTCAGGTTTCTGCTCAAAGAATTGCAGAAGTTTTAGATACAAAGCCTTCTATTAAAGATGGAAAAGTAAATAGCGATGAGACTGATAAAAAAGGCGAAATCGAATTTAAAAATGTTTCATTCAAATATCCTGATGGAGATGATTATGTATTAAAAAATATATCGTTTACGGCTCATCAAGGTGAAACAGTTGCAATAATTGGCTCAACAGGTTCTGGAAAAACAACAATGATTAACTTAATTCCAAGATTTTATGATGCAACAGAAGGAACAATTTTAGTAGATGGTGTTGATGTAAAAGACTATAACCAAGAATTTTTACACAACAAGCTAGGCTATGTTCCTCAAAAGGCTGTAATGTTTAGCGGTTCGGTTAACTACAATGTGGCATATGGAGACAATGGAAAAGATGAAATTTCAGAAGACACAATAAAGAAAGCTGTAAAAATTGCACAAGCAGAAGAATTCGTTGAAAAGATGCCTGAAAAATATGAAGCTCATGTTGCACAAGGTGGAACAAACTTATCTGGTGGTCAAAAGCAAAGACTTGCTATTGCAAGAGCCATCGCAAGAAATCCAGAAATATATATATTTGACGACTCTTTCAGTGCATTAGACTACAAAACAGATTACACTCTAAGAGAAGAGTTAAGAAATTACACTAAAGATTCTACAAATATAATAGTTGCACAAAGAATTGGAACTATATTAAATGCAGACAAAATTATAGTATTGGAAAATGGAGAATGTGTTGGAATGGGCACACATAAGGAGCTCTTAAGCAATTGCAAAGTGTACCAGGAAATTGCATATTCACAATTATCAAAGGAGGAACTAGAAAATGGATAACGAAGAAGATTACAAGAAAAAGCCACGTAACTTTGGTAGAAACGCTCCTGCTGAAAAGCCAAAAGATTTAAAAACAGCAGTAAAAAAACTTGTTCATTATTTAAATAAATTACTTCCATTGGTAATAGTTGCACTAGTACTTTCTTGCTTTAGCTCTGTTTTATCAATAATCGGGCCAAACAGATTGAGTGATTTAACAAACGAAATTACAAATGGATTAATTACTGGAATGAACTTTGATACAATAAATTCTATAGCATTGTTCCTTCTTATTATCTATCTTGTAAGTGCACTATTTGACTTTTTACAAGGCATAATAATGGCAACAGTTGCAAATAAATTTGCTCAAAAAATGCGTACTCAAATATCTAAAAAGATTAATAAACTTCCACTTAGATATTTCGATACACACAGCTATGGAGATTTATTATCAAGAGTTACAAACGATGTTGATACAATTGCTATGTCATTAAGCCAAAGTTTAGGAACACTAGTTGGAGCAATAACATTATTTATAGGTTCAATAATAATGATGTTCTATACAAACTGGATTTTAGCCATAACAGGTATTGTATCTTCCCTACTTGGATTTGTTGCAATGTTTGTTATAATGGCAAAATCTCAAAAATACTTTAATGCAAGACAAGTTGAACTTGGAAAATTAAATGGACATATTGAAGAAATATATTCAAACCATAATGTTGTAAATGCTTACAATGGTCAAAAAGAAGCTTCTGAGACCTTTGACAAATTAAACCAAAGTGTGTATGAATGTAATAAAAAGAGTAGATTCTTATCTGGCTTAAGCCAACCTATAATGAGCTTTATTGGAAACTTTAGTTATGTTGCTGTTTGTGTTGTTGGTGCAATCTTAACAATGAACGGAAACATCACATTTGGTGTTATAGTAGCATTCATGATGTACATACGTTTATTCACAGGGCCTTTAACACAAATTGCTCAAGGTATGACAAACTTACAAACAACAGCAGCTGCTTCAGAAAGAGTTTTCGAATTTTTAGAAGAACCTGAAATGGATGAACAGAAAAACATCACTAAACATCTTGATCCAGCAAAAGTTGAAGGAAACATTGTATTTGACCACATAAAATTCTCTTATGATGGCAAAAAGACAGTTATAAAAGATTTCAGCTGTGATGTAAAAAAAGGTCAAAAAGTTGCAATAGTTGGTCCAACAGGAGCTGGAAAAACAACAATGGTCAACCTACTTATGAAATTCTATAACATAGCAGACGGAAACATTACAATAGACGGAGTTTCAACAAAAGAGCTATCTCGTGAAAACATACACGACCTGTTCATAATGGTATTACAAGACACTTGGCTATTTAATGGAACAGTTAGAGACAACATAAAATACAACAAAGAAGTCTCTGACGAAGACATAATGAAAGCTTGCAAAACTGTCGGAATAGACAAATTTATAAAAACACTGCCGGGTGGACTAGACTACACATTAGGCGATTCAGAGAGCATATCTCAAGGGCAAAAGCAATTACTTACAATCGCACGTGGAATGATAAAAAATGCCCCATTCTTAATACTTGACGAAGCAACCAGTAGTGTAGACACACGTACAGAAGAACTTGTACAACAAGCCATGGATAAACTAACAGAAGGCAGAACCTCATTCATAATAGCACACAGACTTTCAACAATTAGAAATGCAGACATGATATTGGTTATGAACGAAGGAAACATAATAGAACACGGAAATCACGAAGAGCTAATGGCTCAAAACGGATTCTATGCAGACTTGTACAACTCACAATTCAAAAAATAATATTCATGCAACTTCGCCCAAGATTCGCCAAAGATTCGCCCAAGAGGGACGCCCCTTTTGGGGCGAAATCTTTTTTTATTAATCATAAAAATGTTATATTCACATAAATTTTAATCTTCATCAAATGAATAAATTTGGATATCAAAATTAATATGCAACTTTTAACTAATATAATAACCAAATTTCAAAAAAATGTTCGAAATGTTATTTTCAACTTTTTTCGAATATTTTTTTATTTTTTTCTTATACTATTATAAAATAATTTTTATGGAGGTTTGTTATGAAAGTACTTTATTATATAGCTCTTACTCTCGTAATAATTGGCGCTATAAACTGGTTATTAATCGGTTTATTTAACTTTGACCTAGTTGCTACAATTTTCGGAGCCATGTCTGTAATGAGCAGAATTATTTATGTTCTAGTTGGTATAGCAGGACTAATAAGTATTGGACTTTATCCAAGAATAAATGACTAATTTTTTTCAACCCAAAAGAAAAAATGATATTATATAAAAACTTCGCTATTTCGCTCTTGGTCGGAGCTCCTCCGAACTCCTCAAAAGGCGAGCTCAACCTTGTTTTTAATAATATCATTTTTTTATACAACTTTTCGTCTTAAAATATTCTCGCCCAAAAAGTGGCGTCCCTATTGGGCGAAAATTTTATTTTGCTATTATTTCACAAATTAAGTTACTTATTTGTGTTGGATTTTCTACTGGTAATCCTTCTATTAATCTTGCTTGTGCATATAAAACTTGTGTATATTTCTTTAGTGCTTCTTTATCGTTTGCATATAAGTCTTTTATTTTTTGAGCTATTGGGTGTGAGTCGTTTATTTCTAAGGCTGTTTGTGCTTTTACTTTTTGGTCATTTGGCATTGAGTTTATTACTTTTTCCATTTCGACTGATAGCGCCCCTTCGCTTGTTAAACATACTGGGTGATTTTTTAGTCTGTGTGTGAATCTTACTTCTTGCACACCTTCCCCTATTGTTTCTTTCATTAATGTGAACATGTCTTTATTTTCTTCGTTTTCTTTTTTTAATGCTTCTTTTTCTTCGTCTGTGTCTAGGTCAACATCGTTTGCACATACATTTATAAATTTCTTTTCTTTATGCTCCATTAATACTTGTACAACAAATTCATCTATATTCTCTGTTAAATAAAGTATTTCGTAACCCTTTTCCTTTACTGCTTCAACCTGTGGCAATAATTCTATTTTATCAACAGTTTCTCCACATGCATAATATATTTTATCCTGTCCTTCTTTCATTCTATCAACATATTCATCAAGTGTTACTAATTTATTTTCTGTTGAAGAATGGAACATTAATAAATCTTTTAGATTATCTTTATTTAATCCAAAATCATTGTATACTCCAAATTTTAATGTTGTACCAAATGTTGTAAAGAATTTTTCGTAATCTTCACGGTTCTTGTGCAACATGTCTAATAATTCTGATTTTATTTTCTTATCCAAATTCTTAGCAATTATTTTTAGTTGTCTATCATGTTGTAACATCTCTCTTGAAATGTTAAGTGATAAATCTGGGCTATCTACCAATCCTCTTACAAAACCATAGCAATCTGGAAGTAAATCTTCACACTTGTCCATTATTAATACGCCATTTGAATATAATTGAAGTCCTCTCTTAAAATCTTTTGTGTAATAATCATATGGTGTGTGTGCAGGAATGTACAATAATGCTGTATAGCTTACGTCTCCTTCAACAGATGTACGAATTACTTTTAGTGGCTTTTGATAATCTCCAAATTTCTCTTGATAAAAATTATTGTAATCTTCATCTGAAACTTCTGATTTATTCTTTTTCCAAATTGGAATCATGCTATTTAAAATTTCGTCATGTCTTACTTTTTCGAATTTAGGCTCTTTCTTCTCGCCTTCTGGCTGTTCAACCTCATGCTCGTGTTCCACTTCCATCTTGATTGGATAACGAATGTAATCAGAATATTTTCTAATTAATTCCTCAATCTTGTATTCAGCAAGAAAATCACTATATTTTTCGTCATCAGTATCAGCCTTTAGTGTTAAAATAATTTTTGTTCCGAAGTCTAATTTATCGCACTCATCAATCGTGTAACCTTCTGCACCTTCTGACTCCCATGCATATGCTTTTTCTGCGCCATAACATTTACTCTCAACTCTTACCTTAGATGCAACCATAAATGCAGAATAGAAACCAACACCAAATTGACCTATAATGTTTACATCATCGTCTTTTTCAGCATTTTCCTTTGCTTTAGCAGCCTCTTTAAATGCAAGAGAACCACTCTTTGCAATAGTTCCAAGGTTTTCTTCAAGCTCGTCTTTGCTCATACCGCAACCATTATCTTCAATAGTTAAAGTACGTGCTTCCTTGTTTGGAGTAACTCTTATATATAAATCATCCTTATTAACTTTTACATTTTTATCCGTAAGGGAGCGATAATACAACTTATCAATTGCATCACTGGCATTTGAAATTAGCTCCCTTAAAAATATCTCTTTATTCGTGTAAATTGAATTAATCATTAGGTCTAACAACCTTTTAGACTCTGCTTTAAATTGCTTGTTTTCCATAATAAAATTCATTCCTTCCCTTCGTAATAGCCTGAAAATTTTAATATTATTTCACACTATTTTTAATACTAAAACGTATTATAGTTCTTTATTTTAGCAAAGTCAATAACAGAGTGCTAATTTCACAAATAATTCACAATTTAATATTCTTCTACTTCTATCACTGCTTTTTCTTCTAATGCAAAACGTTTTTCTACATTTATTTTGCTTACTTGATTATCATCTTTGAATACGAAGTTATTCATTGCATCAAGTATAGATTTTGCTATGTTATCAACATCTGGTTTCTTTGTTGGACTTATTTTATTTTCTAGCATTTCTTCTACTTTTGCTTTACTTGTGCTTTTAGGAATTTTTAAATAAGCTATTATATTTATTGAAAGCCTTCCTTCTAGCATCTCGTATCTTGGATATTTCATTTTAAAATATTGCTGTACTAAAAATTCGTAGTCTTTTGTTTTTCCAGGAGTATATACTCTTCCAGTATACATATTTACTCTTGGTCTTTCCTTTCCTACTATTTTCCCCGGTACTTCAAATTGGTATTTCATTGTTTCACTCCTTCTTTAGTTGTAAATACATTTAATTATTCTTCTTTATTATTTAAGCTTTTTACATTTAAATTTTAATTACTTTTTATAATAAACTTCGCCCAAAAAGGAGCGTCCCTTTTGGGCGAAGTTAAAAATTATTCTGCATCTTTTAATCGTAAATATCCAAGCTCTACCCATCTATTATATGCTAAATTTAGATTGAATAATACTTTAGGTTTGGCACCTGCTCTGTTTTTATCAACCACGCACGCATAGTATCTTTCATCAGGGTCATCGTAATCCTTTAAATTAAAGAATTTATCGTCTACCTCATTTAATGAATATTCATAATTTTTATAATTTTCTTTGTGTATTTGTTTAAATAAACAAAGTGTATCTAATACTTCCTTTACCGTTCTACTAACGGCTAAATCGTTTATGTTTAAGTTAATTGGGTCAGTTACTGTTTCTGCAAGTTGTAAAGTTGAGCCGATAAACATATTAAAATTCTGTGCTAAGTTCGATAATATTGTTGCCGTTTTCTTTAACTCTTCCCCATTTCCAATATTATCAATATCTGTTTTCAGTGTATCATAAAATACATATTCAACATGTTCTTTATAATAATAGTTCATTATTACCTTTTTTAACTCATCATTCGTATGATCTGTTATATTTATAAAATATATAGAATTTTCTATCTGTTTATTAAACCAATTTGTTACTTTTATTGTTTGTGTAAATTCTGTTGATATATTTGAAAGTCTTCTTGCAAATTCAGCCTGTGTTTCATCTTCTTCTTTAACAACATATCCATTTTCATCTACTCTAACAGTTTTAGGGTCATCTGGTCTAAACTTGAACTCTAGTAACTCTCCTTCTGTTTTATGTAGGTGTTGACCGTGTAGCTCTTGTATTTCTGGGTTATTTATTATTGTTGTTATTAGACATAGTTTCATCTTTTCTTCTGACATCTCATTAGAAATTAATAAAACTTTCTTTTTATGTATCAAGGCAATATATGCTACCAAGTTAATTGTAAATCTACTCTTACCAGAGTTTGATGGCATTGCAAAAGCCATTGTTTCACCTTGTCTTATTCCTTTGAACACACTAGATAAAATTTTAAATGGAATTGATAAACCATTTGTTAAAGTATTATCACCTCTTACCAAAAATCCAGTTAAATCATCATTTAAAACTGACCTTTTAAATTTTTCTGTTGCGGTAACCTGTTCAACAGCTCCTTCAACTTCTTCAACAGTCATTTTATCATATAATTCGTAATTTCTTATGTCTGCAATCTCTTTTTGTATATGTTTTACAGGATTTTCTCTACAACATCTTCTAAGTGTAAATAATTTTTTAAGCTCAGTATACGTCTTTTCCATTTTGAATTTAGAATTTTCATAATCAACTTGAATTTGATATTTGAATTCTATTAATTCATCAGTTGTTCTGGCAAAATTAAATCCTTCTTTTGCAATTTCTGGTGCATACTTTTCACCATCTGTAAACAATACTGTTTTATATACATCTAATAGCTGTTCATCCAAGAATAGACAATCTTTATGCAAGAAATAATATGCAGAAATCTGTTTTACATCATTTAAAAGCAAACCAATATATCTCTTTTCAAGTTCAGTATCGGCTAATTCAACAGGATATCCTAGACCTTCTTCCTGTTTTCTCTCTTTTATCTTTCTTTCCTTTTCCTTGACCTCTGCATAATCCTCATATTCTACATTCCCAGACATTTGCAATATTTGTAATTCATCTAAAGCCTCTTGAAACTTACTTTCACTAAGGAATTTTCTGATTTTTTCCATTCTGTCTCTATTTTCATCAGTTACCTTAATTCTATCAAGTAAATCATAAATAACTTGAGCATTTTCTTCGTTCATACAATTTATCCTCTTTTAATCTATTATTGTTATTTTTTCAATTACTGGTTGATTATTTTTTGCAACAGTTCCATTATCATCTTCAACAGCTGTGTCTGCGCAAATTTTATCAACAACTTCCATTCCACTTGTAACAGTTCCAAATGCAGCATATTTTCCGTCTAAGAATGTGCTATCTTGATGAACTATAAAGAATTGTGAACTTGCACTGTTTGGCATAGAAGATCTTGCCATTGAAATAGTTCCTCTTACATGAGAAATTGAATTTTTTACTCCATTAGAAGCAAATTCACCTTTTATAGTTTTACTACTTCCTCCAGTTCCATTTCCAAGAGGGTCTCCTCCTTGAATCATAAATCCTGATATAATTCTATGGAAAGTTAATCCATTATAAAATCCCTCATTTACTAAATTAGCAAAATTTTCTACTGTAATTGGTGCAACATCTGAATCCAATTCTAGTGCTATTGTTCCATAGTTTTTTACAACTATTTCAGCATGATGTTTTCCTGTACTATACATATTATTTTCCTCACTTTCATTGCTTATTTGATTATTTTGTATATTTTCGTCTTTATTCTCCTTTGCAGAATTTTCTGTATTAGTTGTTCCTTCTATATTTGTTGAATTTTCTTCCAATTGTTTTTTGCTTTGAGAATTGCTGTTTATAACTGCATAAATTCCTATTGCAGCAAGCATTACAACTACAACCACTCCTATAATAATATACGACTTTTTCATGTAAATTCCTCCTTAATTATATAAATTATCTTCCATCATCATCTTCATATTCAACACTTTCTTCTAAAACTTCGTGTTCTCTATTTATTTCAATATGTTGTTCTTCATCTATTCCTTGTGAAAATTTCTTCATGAAACTTTCTTTTTTTCTTCTTCTTTTGAATGTTTGATAATGCTGACCTGGCTCTCTATTTTTATAATTTAAAATGTCTCTAAAATTTCCAACACTCTTACTTAAATAATCTAAACCATATGAAAAATCTAGTAATTCTTTACTGCTCCTTAACACTAAGCACTCTGGTTTTAAGTCTGTTTTTGTACTAAATGGAGTTTTCCTTGTTCTCCCTGCTCTATCTAAAACATTTGCATCTCGTACAACTGTTAATAACTGTTTGGTCAATGGCTGTTCCTCTTCTGGAATACAATATCTTTTTAGTAATTTTTCAATCTTGTTTTCATTTGCTTCGTGCCCTTCAATAATCATTGAAATAATATTTGTATCAGTTTTGCTAAGTACATTTCCATCTAAATCTATAAAATTTCTTCTTTGCCTTTTTCCAAATTCTTTATAGAAAGCAGAATATGTTAATATTTCTCTTTTTCTTTCTGCATCGTCACCCACAAATACCCCTTCATTTGCTCCTATAACATTTGCTAGCATAGCTGTTCTTTCTGCATGTGCTATTTTAGCTTTTCCTTGGGTTTTGTTTATATCAATTTGCTCAAACTTATCTCTTAAATATTTGCCATTTTCACTATTTGCAAACTCTTGTAAAGTATCTTCTAAATTTCTCTGCCTTATTCCTTCATATCCAAAAGTTGTAACAGCTAAAGCAAACTTAGGATCATCATAAGGATTTTTCTTTTCTAAATATTTCTTTTCTCTTGACAATCTCTCAATCTTCGCATCAGCATTTTCATCAAGTTTTCTTGTTTTTACTAAATTTTTTATACTATTTTTCCAATCTTCTAATATGCCCTTGAAGTTTTTCTTAGTTGATCTTACAATTTCCTTGCCTTCCATATTTCCAACTCTACCAATAAATGCTAAACCATTCATTGAAGAATGTAAAAAATCCTCTTTTGTACTCATTCCATACTCTTTTTGAATTTCTTTTATATATTCCAAATAATCTTGTTTAGGTCTATATTCATCTGGGCTTCTATTAATCTCATCAAGAGTTCTTTTTCTAATTTCAAATCCAATAGGCTTGCCATTATCACCAAGTATTGCCTTTCCGTATTCATCTCTTTTCAAATCCATCACTAGTTGTACAGCTCTAGTTCTTTCTTGTGGCAGAACGCAATACCCCTCATATAAGATTGCATCATCACTTACTTTTCTTACCTTGTAATTTCTATTTAATTCATCCTCATGTACACAAATTTCAATCGCATTTATTATCTTATCTGGTTCAGTATATAAATTTGTGTTTAAATTTTTCATAAAATTATCTGTATTTGGAATTCCTCCAAACAAGCAAACTGATGCATGCCCATATGAATTTAAAGTTTTTAATGCACCTGTTGCTGGTCTTAAATATCCAGATTTAATAATACTATCTGCAACATCTTTTGAAGATACACAGTGATACAAATGATTTTCTGCAATGTATTTTTTGTCTTCACTATTTAAATCAAATCTCGCAAATTTAAGCACCGTTGTAACTATTGATACAGGCAATAGAACAATCATATCTTCAATTTTCATCTACAGTTTATCTCCTCACAATGTTTCACAGTCATTTGTACAGATTTTGTAAATACCGCTCACATCTTTTTTTGCTGTACTTACACTAGTTATAAAATATCATTCTTCCCATTAAGTGTCAATGTTTTTTATTTAAAATATAAAAAATGAATTCAAATTATAAACTTGTTGTCTAATAATTCGAATTCATTTCATTGCTCTATCAATATCTAATTTTATCAAGTGTAGAGCCTTGTGGTGTGCCTTCCATATTTTCTATCATTTTACTGTTTTCAATTATTCTTGCATTAAGAAATCTTTTAATCATTCTTATGATTATCTGGTCTTTGATATGTTGTTCTACGCATTTTACCATCCATTTATTGTCTATGTGGTAAAAATATCCTTTTATATATAACTTAAAGAAAAAATCTCTCTTTTTATGTACTAAATATTATAAAATGTCGAAATATAGCGAATGATTTTCCTTGACTTTATACGTAATTTATATATAATATACTCAGTTATTTCTTAAAAGTTTTTATCTTTTATTTTGTATCAAAATCATTGATTTCTTCAATTAGCCATTCTGGCAAAATGTTCTACATACAATTCGATTAAACTTTTAATAACTAAATTAAAATTATTCCAAATCTAGGAGGTTTACATATGCCCAATGTAAAGAAAAGCATATTACAACCAAAGAATGATGTAGTGTTTAAAGCATTATTTTCAAGAGGAAAACCAAGGATTACACAAGCTATGCTAGAGGCTATTTTGAAGATGAAAATAGACAAGCTTGAGCTTGATAAAAGTACAGATCTGTTAAACGATAACAAAGATGATAAAAATGGAAGGCTAGACTTAAGAGCAGTGATAAATGGAAATACTGAGTGTGACATAGAGGTACAACTTGCTTCAAATGATAACATAGCCGAGAGATTTATATATTATTGGGCAAAAATGTATGCTGCTAATTTAAAGATTGGTGATACTTACAGTGACTTAAGAAAAACAATATCCATAATAATTTTAGATGACGTTTTTAAATTAACAAAAAATCTTGAAAAGCCTCAAACCACATGGAAAATAAGAGAAAATGAAGAGTTGCATCTTATATTGACAGATTATTTTGAAATTATTATAATAGAGTTACCTAAAGTAGTAAAAGCATACCATAAAACACCGAATGACGAAGTATTACAATGGATGCTTTTTCTAGATAATCCAGAGAAAGAGGAGGTATCTCGTATAATGGAAGAAAATAAAGATATTAAAGAGGCAAAAGAAGAATTGGATAGAATAAGTCAAGATGACTTATTAAGGCGAAGAGTTTTAAATAGAACACTTGAAATAGCTGACCAATTACAAATGAAAAAAGAACTAGAAGAAGCAAGAAAAGAGTTAGAAGAAGCGAAAAAAGAGGCACAGCAAGTAGAAAACGAAAAAGAGGACATAATAAAAAATTTGCATAAACTTAATATTCCTATAGAGCAAATTTCAAAAGCAGTTAACTTATCTGAAAAAGAAATAAAAGAAATATTGTCAACACACTCATAAAACTAACTAGATACAACTTTAATGTTGTCACATTAAAATTTTAGAGTATATCTGAAACTCCACACAAAATTTCAAATATACTCTAATTTTATTATGAAAATTTACTTTATATCATGCAGCTATTCTGTGAATATATCTGTGTTTGAATCCATGCATTATTTACATAACGCATTTTTCTTGTTTTTAATTTTTTACAAAATTAGAAAGTCCTAGCCAGACGCACATGACATTTTAAGTAGTCTTCGGTGACGATGTCGCTATAACTAAAACGAATGCAATAGACGGATAAGGTGCTGCCGAAGGGGCTCCAGACAGAGGACGACCAATATGTTTCTTCTAATCCATATTCATAATAAGCATATATTACTAATTGTCCTGCAAATGCTGCCCATTCATTTCTTGTTGGAACTCTCCATTCTCCTGATTTTATTTTAATAGCATCACTATAGTTATATGTTGCACTATTATTATAATCACTTAGTGCCATTACATAAAACCTTGCATTGCCTGAGCCTGTTGCAGCCAAAACATCTTTTGTTCCAAATGGTCCTTCATAATTGGTTTGGCTTATATAATAGCTCTTAGTACTAGATACCGTAGAAATCGTGTATGAGCCATTTGAACCTTTTCCCCAAGTTCCGCTTCCTCCATTTTTGAAATCCTCAAATATTACTCCATCTGGAGTTCCATCTCCATCTGTATCTGCATAATAACCTACTCCCGAATATCCTGTAAATGTTGGTTTTTTTACGGTTACTGTATATGTTGCCGTTTTTTCATTATAGTTTGTATTTGCAGCACTCTTTACAGTTATTGTAGCACTTCCTGTTCCAACTGATTTTACTGTTACCGTACTTCCGCTTATGCTTACTGTTGCTACATTTGTGTTTGAAGATGATACACTTAAAGTTCCAGTATTTCCGCTAACTGTAAATGTTGTGCTATTGGGGTACTCTATTGTCCCGCTTGTTTCTGATAAACTTAAGTTTCCTTCAGCTTTTTCTATTTTTGCTATCACAGTTACATTTTTTGTTTCATAATTTTCCTTACTTGCTCTTATATTTATAGTAGCTGTTCCTGCATTTATTATCCTTGGAATTGTTGTAGAATAGTTTATTCCATCTGTAGAATATTCTAGTGTTGTATCTGTTGGTTCTACATTCACATTTGTAATTGCTTCATGTTCACAGCTATCATATATTCCCTCATATGGAGTTATACTTATTTTTATTCTTTTATTCATATTATTATCATTGTTATTTGAGGAATTTGTTTTATTTTCTGTTGTTACACTGTAATCATTCTTCCATACTTTTAATGTTCCATCAGCATTTTTTTCTACTTTATCTATTCTTCCCTCTGAAACTTTTGTATTTAAAAAATCTTCTAATGTCTCATATTCATTTGTCAAATAAAATTCCATTATAGTTCTATTAATTATTTCTTTTGCTTCACTTTCTTTTGTTAGTTCTGCAGAACTTTGTGCTTTTTTTATTATTCCATTATCACCAATAACTGTATTTATACTTATTCCTGCAAGTATTAATAAAACAACAATTGTAACCGCAAGTGAGATTAGTGTAATTCCTTTAATTTCTTTTGTTTTCATATAAGATTCATCCTTCCATTTTTTTATTAAGTAACATACTTAATGATAAAGAGAGAATCTTGCTTTCTCATTTATTTTTAGCTTGCAATAACAGTTTTAGTATTTTTTAATTTATTTTCTTTTTTTATAATTTTTTTCTATAAAAATTTCTTCTAGCACTTGATTTTCTATATTCTTTTGGTATAATACAAAGTATAAAAATTCTCATTAAGTATGTTACTTAAACACATTTTTATATTTTTCTTCAAATTTTTCTATTGATATCGGTTTTTCAAAATAATATCCTTGTATCATATCACAATTTATTCTTTTTAAGTAATCAACTTGTTCCTTGTTTTCTATGCCTTCTGCCACAACTTCTATTCCCAGCTTATGTGACATTTCAATTATTGCCTCTATTATAATTTTACCTCGACTACTTTCTACTATATCATCAAAAAAACTTTTATCCATTTTTAGAACATCTATATTAATATTTTTTAACATGCTAAAAGATGAATAGCCTGTTCCAAAGTCATCCATAGATACTGTAAATCCCAATTTGTGAACATTCCTTTCCGCTTCTTTTGCAAGCTCAACATTATTAACAACAGAGGTCTCCGTCATTTCTAATTCTATAGTATTTGGTTTTATACTATATTTATTTACAAAATCTATTAAATCATTTATATGATTTTTATTATACAAATGTAGTCTTGACTCATTTACTGATATTGGAAAGATTTTATAACCTTTTTTCTCCCAGTTTTGTTGTAATTTGCAAATACTTTCTAGTACATATGTGTCTAGCTCTGTTATTAACTCATATTTTTCTAATAATGGAACAAAAATATTTGGCATTACTACATCTCCATCTCTATTCCAACGTACCAATGCTTCTGCTCCTGCTAGTTTTTCAGTCTTTGTATAAAACTTTGGTTGCAAATAAATTACAAATTTATTATTTGCAATTCCTTTTTTTAATCTTTTTTCTAAAATCTTTCTATATTCTATATTCATATTATCACCTAAAATTATTGTTTACATTTTTCATAAAAAAATTTCATATTTTAGAAAAAATTATAAAACCCCAAACATGTTGAGGTTTTATTTTCCTATCTTCCATCATCTTGTTCAATTAAATCTCTTCTGTTTACTTTTGAACTTTCCTTATTTTTCTTAAGTTCTCCGCTTTCAATTATTTCTCGCAAAAAGTCTCCTAAATCTTTATATTTAATGCCTATTTTTTGAATGATTTCTCTTCTTCCTTTTCCTTGTCTTATCAACTCAATTATTTTTTCTTTTTTTGCTTCTCTTGCTTGCGTGATTTCATCTTGTGTAATAACTCCATCTCTTATAAGTTCAGCCATAAGACTTCTTATATTTTGTTCATCTTTTACTAATTGCCTCGATATTTCTTCTGCATTATATCCATATTTCAATAATTCAACTATTCGTTTTTTAGTTTTATCTACTTTTTTATATGAATCTATTTTGCCCTCCGAAAATAGCTTGTCTAATATTCTTCTTAATGTATCTTGCTTAGTTATCTTCATTTCTTTCATAATTTCACGTTGACCTAAGCCCGCTTTTCTTAATTCTATCACTCTTTTTTCTATTTCTTCATCTGCACATTGGTAAACTTCTGCTATAGATAACCTTCCTTCTTCAACAAGCCTATCAAGATATAAATAAGTTCTATCTACAGAAATACCTAAAGAACTAGATATCTCACTTACATTTCTTTTTGCCTTTGCCATACTCAATATCTGTTTTAGCTTTTCCTCAGTTTCTTTCTTATATAAATTTGTAGCCAAGCTATCAAGTTTTCCCTCTTCTACAAGTAATCCTATTATAAGCTTCACACGACTTTCATTTGTACCAAGTTCCATTGCAATCTTATCATAAGGATAATTCTTTTTTCTAAGCTCTAATATCTTTTCTTTTAATTCCTGTTCTTCTTTATAGCTTCTTATCATATCTATTCACCTTCTTATTTAAGTTGCATCGATAATAGTTTACTTATTCCCTTTTCTTCCATTGTTACACCGTAAACTGTATCTGCTATTTCCATTGTTCCTTTTCTATGTGTTATTACTAAGAACTGTGTTTCTGTGCTGAATTTCTTTAAATATAAGGCATATCTTGCAACGTTTACGTCATCAAGAGCGGCTTCAATTTCGTCTAGTATGCAGAATGGAGCTGGATTTATTTTTAGTATTGCAAACAATATTGCTATTGCTGTTAGTGCTTTTTCTCCACCCGATAATAGCATCATGTTTTGTAGTTTCTTTCCTGGTGGTTGTACCCTAATGTCTATTCCACATTCTAGTATGTTGGCTTCATCTTCTAGTATTAGCTCTGCCTTTCCTCCACCAAATAGTTCGATGAACACTTCGTTAAAGTTTTTGTTTATTTGTTTGAATTTCTCATCAAATTGCTTTTGCATTGTAGTCGTCATTTCTGAAATTACATTTCTAAGCTTTGTGATAGAGTCTTCTAAATCAAGCCTTTGCTCATTCATGAAGTCATATCTTTCTTGCATTTTCTTGTAATCTTCTATTGCATCTACATTTATGCTTCCTAAGTCTGCTATATTTTTACGTAGTTCTGTTGTTCTCTTTTGAGCAACTTGAACATTATCTGGCTTTGCATAACCATCTGCATTGTTAGGAGTTAGCTCATATTCTTGCCACAATCTGTTTATTAAATCATCTATATCTTGTTCTTGTTTTGTTTTCTTGCTCTCCACCTTTACTATTTGCTCTTTTAGACCATTTAATACACTATATTGTGACTCTATTTGAGCCTCTATCTTTTCTAATTCCTCATTTTTTACTGTTTTTTCATTCTTTAAAGCCTCTATTTTTTCAGAGCTATTTGTAACTTCGGATTTAATCTTTTCTATTTCTTGCTCGAAGTTCGAAATTGCTTCTTCATTTTTAGTAGTCTCTAATTTTGCATTCTCTATATCTGCTTTTTTAGTCTCTATGCTTGCATTTGCATTTTGAATGTCTTGTTCTATTCTTGCAATCATTTCGTCAAGAGATGTTCCACTCTCATCAAATGAAGATACAGAAATTTTTAAGTCTGTTATATCTGTATTTAAGTTATCTATGTAAGTTTGGTCGTCTTTATTTAGCTCTGCAAACTGTGTAATCTCTGCATTTAATTCTTGCATTTCTTTGTCTAAATTTGCAATTACTTGTTTAGTGCCTTCTTTAGAAACTTCTAATTTTTTCTTTTCTTCATCAATTTCTTCAACTTGATTTTTTAGCTTAGCCATTTTTTCTTCAAGTTTAGTAATTTGACTGTCTACCATGTCTAATTCTTGCTTTTTAGTTGCATATGTAATCTCAATTTCTTGTAAATTTTTCTCTAGCCTTGCAGATTCTTCTATTGTATCGGCTATTTTTACAGAGTGCCCTTCCTTTTCTTTTTCTAGCTTCTTAATCTCAGAATTAAGCTCTTCTAACTTAGCTTTTAATTCTTCAATTTCTCTGCTTCTTCCTAATATATTTACAGTCTTTTGAGCTACCGAACCACCACTAATTGCACCAGATGGATTTATTACGTCTCCTTCTAGTGTTACTATTCTAAACGAATAGCTGTTAGCCTTTGCAAGTTTTATGGCACTATCCATATTTTCTACAATTACTGTTCTGCCAAGCAAATTTAAGATTATGTCTTGGTATTTCTTATCTGCTTTTACTAGGTCTGCTGCTATGCCAATAACTCCATCTATTCCATTAGAATTTACTTTTTCTATTTTCTTTCCATGAACTGATGAAATTGGTAAAAAGCTCGCTCTTCCTAAATTGTTCTTACGCAAGTGTTCTATCAATTTTTTTGCATCTGTTTCTGTTTTTGTAACAATGTTTTGCATGGCTTGGCCTAAACACATTTCAATTGCAGTTTCGTACTTTTTGTCAACAGAAATTAAGCTTGCAAGCACGCCTTCAACTCCTGCATTTAATTCACTATTTTGTTCACATGCAAGTAGTAAAGATTTAACACTCTTCATATATCCGTCTTTATCACGTTCTGTTTCAATTAAAAACTTACATCTAGAATCTTTCATTCTATAATCTGCTGTAAGTTTATTTATTTTTTCATCAAAATCTTTTATAACACTAAGTGCTTGTTCCTTTTGAGTTTTTATGTCTGTTAATGTGTTAATAGCTTTATTTCTGGTACTCTCAATTTCTTGAAAATTCTTTGATATTTCTTGTTTTTTTATTCTATTACTATCAAGTTCAGAAATTGTACTTTGAAGTTCTTGCTTTACGTTTTTCTTAGTTTTTTCTAAGTTTTCGTAATTAATTTCATATGTATTAATTTCGGCAAGTCTTTCATATTTTGCGTCTGTATCGGCTTCTACCTGTTTTTTCTTCCCTTCTATCTCAAGCTCTTTTTCAGATAATTTAGCAGATATTTTTGCAAGCTCTTCTTCCTTCTCTTTCAGTTCTGTTTCAAACTTTTCCTTATTCTTAAATAAGTTGTCCTTCTTAGAAACCTTGCTATCTTTTTCCTCATTGAAATCATTTATTCTTTGATGTAGTTCCTCTATTTCTTTTGTAAGTCTTTCAATATTTGTAGCATTGTTTGAAATTCTTTCTTTAGAAACATTTATCTGAGAATTTAACTGTTCAATCTTAGTCTTGCTCTCGAAACCAACATTTTGCATATTTTCAATTTCTGCAATAAGTTCATCAATTCTAGCTTTTAAAGTATCCTTTTTATTTTGTCCCTCTTCTAGCTTTTGGCTTTCTGATGTTTCTTGGTCTTTCAATACTTGTAAATCTTCTACAATTTGTTCAAGTTTTTCCTTATATGTATTTATGTTATACACAAATAATCCAACTTCAATGCTCTTAAGCTCTTCTCTTAAGTCTAAGAACTTTCTGGCTTTATCTGCCTGCAATTTAAGTGGATCTAATTGCCCTTCTATTTCAGATAAAATATCATTTATACGCAATAGATTAAGCTTTGTCTGCTCTAGTTTTTTCTCAGACTCTACCTTACGAGTTCTATACTTTACAATTCCGGCAGCCTCTTCGAAAATGTGTCTTCTATCATCAGATTTATTGCTCAAAATTTCGTCAATTTTACCTTGTCCAATTATAGAATATCCGTCTTTTCCAATACCGGTATCCATAAACAATTCTATAATATCTTTAAGTCTACATGGTGTTTTATTTATAAAATAGCCTGTCTCACCACTTCTATATAATTTTCTTGTAACTGTTACTTCATTATATTCAATTGGTAATTTTCCATCAGAGTTATCTATTACAATAGATGCCTCTGCAAATCCCAACGATTTTCTATTTTGAGTACCTGCAAATATTACATCTTCTGCCTTTGCGCCTCTTAAAGACTTCATACTCTGCTCTCCAAGTACCCACCTAATGCTATCCGAAATATTACTCTTACCAGAACCATTTGGTCCAATAACAGCTGTAATACCCGGCTTAAATTCCAATACAGTCTTATCTGCAAACGATTTAAACCCTTGCAGTTCTAATCTTTTCAAATACATTTATAGTTCTCCTCTTAATAATTCTAATCCACTGGTTAATTCCATTACTTCTTTCATATCTATATTTTTGTAGTAATCATCCAGACTCAAATTATCACTAACTTTTTTTAACGATATTAAATCTATCTTATACATGCAACAAATTATATAAATAGAATTTAGTTCCATGTCAAAAAGCACATCGTCTTTTATATCTGTATGTGTTACAAAACTTTCAGCACTATAACATGGTAATTTCTTAATATTTTCTAATGTTTTAATTCTGTCATCATTAAATTCTTCAACAGTATATTGTTGCTCTCCTGGAATGTTCCATTCATAATTATAAGATTTACTAACATTTATCCATTCTCCAATTTTAGAGTTAGTAGAACCAACATATCCCATATTTATTATTAAATCTGGCTTTATATCACAATTTTCTAAATATCTGGTTAAATTGATTGCTGTTTGTTGCTTTCCAATTCCAGTGATAATTAAAGAAACATTTTCTTTTCTATATACATTTTTGTTAATCTTTTCTAGTTTCAATTTTTCTGCAATGTCTGTTGCTTCCTTTTTCATTGCAATAACAAATAAAATCTGTTTCATTTCTAGTTTAATCCCCTCATCAAAGATACAAGTCGAAAAATTAATTTTCTGAATAAAAACATTTTACTAATTTTCTACGTAATTTTACAATTGCATCATTATTTTTATTGTACACAAGTCAAATTAGTTTTTGACATTCGATTTCTTGTTTATTTTATACTAATATGTCGTAAAAAGCAAGAAAACTAAGCGAATATTTCACTTAGTTTTCTAATATTTATATGGAATTAATTTTATCTTCCTTCGTCGTCTCTTTGTTTTTGAGCTTCAACTTTTTTTGCATGTCTTGCTACATATTTTGAATAATCTGGTTGTTCTTTATTATCCTTATTTTGAGCATCTTTTGCAGCTTCTTTTTCAGACATTTGGCGTAATTTTGCTATAAATGCATCAACACTTTGTGCTTCTGTTTTTTCTGGCTCTCCATCTTTTTTAATTGCATCACCATTTTTTATAATTCTTTTACCTTCTCCAGACTTAGCTTTTTCTCTTGCAGCTTTTATAGTTTGAATTGGGTGCTTTATTGCATTCCATAATTTAGACCATCTGCTTGTTTTTACTAGTGCCTTTTCATTGTTTTCCTTTGCTGCTTGTTCAGCTTCTTCTTTCTTAGCTTCTTCTTCTGATTGCAAATCAGTCCACATTGGTTCTACTGGTTTATCTATATCTTCTACTGTAGGTTTCTCAGCAGCAGAAGCTTTTTCTTCTTTTGCAGGTTCTTCTTGTTTAGCTTTTTCTTCTTTCTTTGTAAATCTGCCATCCATAGATTTAGCTTCAATTTCATCCCATGTCTTGTTTGCAAATAAGTTCTTCCAAGCAAAATCACATTTTGCAATTTCAGTATTTAATGTATCAATTTTATGCTCTAAATCTTTATTAGCATTTTTCAAGCTGTCAATTTTAGATTTAATTCCTGCTTTCTTTTCATCAATATCAGATTTTTTTGCTTCTAATTCATCTAATTTTTTAATATCATCAACATCGAAATTTTTCACGTCAGACTTTTGCATTTTTTCAAGTTCAGCTATAACTGACTTAGTATTTTCATCTTTATCTATTTCAGTTACTTGCTCTTCAAGTTCAGAAATCTTCTTTTCATTATAGCTTACTTCATATTCTAAATGCATTTTTTTATTTCCAAGATCATTTTTTATCTGTTTTATTCTTTCAATCTGTGCCTTATTCTTTTCAAATCCTTGAACTCTATTTAATTTCTTTTCTAACTTTGGTTTCTTTTCATCTCTTTCTTTTTTAGCATTTTTCAAAGCCTTATTTAAGCTTTCTTTTCTGGCTTTTTTTGCTTCTAAAGCTTTTTTGTCTTCTTCTTTTTCACTTTTGCCTAATGCTTCAATTTCGGTTGACAAATTAATCATTTGAGCAGTTATCTGTTCTACTGCATTACCCAAACCACTAATTTGTTCCTTTAAAGATTCACCTGTTAAATGTACAAATTCGGGTGACATTTTTAAGTATTGTTGATATTCATTTTCAATTTTATTACTTCTCTTAGCCATTTTATCAATCTCCTTTTATAACTCATATGTCTATATTATAGCATATATAATTTATTTTTTCAATACTTTATGTATACTAGGTCTTATTTATCACAATAAATATACCATAAGAGAAAAAATTTGTGTGTATTTTAACAAAAATGTAATATTTTGTTATATTTTTGTAACACTTTGCATATAATTCAAAATTGATATTTTCTCAAATGATTTATTAAGACATTATCACAAATGAATTATAACACTGTTTGTATAAAAATCATTTGACAAACTTTAAATAATATGTTATCATTCTATTACAAATAAAAATGTTTGATTCCAACGGTCAAACTTGTAATCGTATGTGTACCTGTGAATACACATACTTTTTTTATATAAGAAATAGAGCAGGCTGTGAATCCTACTCTACCGACCATATGTATGTCTACTCCTGGTCTTTGTCTGATTGCTTCTCTTCATTTAATTGTTGTTCTCTTGAAAGTTCTAGTCTTACGACTTTTTCTCTTTCTACTAACAATTTATCAACTAAACTCAGTATTGCATCTCCAACGGTCATCTTGTAACCCTCCTTTCCGTCCTTAAGTAAAGACTACCTTTTGACAAGAAAGGTTGGTATTATCTTACAATATTTTTACTAAGAATTCAAGCAAACACTCATAATTTACGTCGAAAATTTATTAATAAAATTGTGTGTTTCATTTTAAATGAAGTTTATCTAAAATAACGGCAAAAAATTCTACTCTATTAAAAATAATTTTTCCAACGCCCTATCTGATAATTTTCCATATTTCAATTTTTTATCTGATATCTTTTTTCCCTCTAGCTCTGGTAAAATTCCATAATTTGCATTCATTGGTTGAAATTTTTCATTTGAAGTCGATATATATTGAGCTAATGCTCCTATCATTGTATATTCAGAAAACTCAATTTTTTCTTCTTGTTTTAATTGTTTTACAGCATTTATTCCGGCAACTAATCCAGATGAAATGGATTCTACATATCCTTCTACTCCTGTAATTTGTCCCGCAAAATATATGTTTTTGTTTTTCTTTAATTGATAGGTTCTATCTAATAATTTTGTAGAATTTATGAAAGTATTTCTATGCATTACTCCATATTTTGCAAATTCCGCATTTTCTAAACCTGGTATCATACTAAATACTCGTTTTTGTTCTCCAAATTTTAAATTTGTTTGGAATCCAACAATATTATAAATTGTTGCATCTTTATTGTCTTGCCTTAACTGAACTAGTGCATATGGCCTGTAACCTGTACGTGGATCTGTAAATCCCATTGGCTTTAATGGGCCATATCTTAATGTATCTATTCCTCTCTTTGCCATTACTTCAACTGGCATACAGCCTTCAAAAATTTCTCTCTTTTCAAATTGATGTAATTCTACAACCTCTGCATTAACTAATTCATTCCAAAAATGTTCATATTCTTCTTTATTCATTGGAAGATTTATATAGCTTGCATCTCCATCATTTTTCTGCTTTGCTTTCCATTCTTCTACATCTTCATCTTTAGCTCTTTCTTGTTCATATCTATTGCCATAAAAAGCTATATTCATGTCAATACTATCTTTGAATATTATTGGTGCTGCTGCATCATAAAAGTGTAAGTCATCTTCTCCTGTAAGTTCTAAAATTTGCTTAGATAAGGCATCAGAAGTAAGTGGGCCTGTTGCAATTATAACAATTCCATCTTTTGCAATACTCTCTATTGATAGTCCATCTTTTCCTACTTCTTGCCTAATTATTTCTACATTTTTCATGTTTTCTAAAGCTTCAGTAACCTTTTTAGAAAACACCTCTCTATCAACAGCTAGAGCCTGCCCAGCTGGTACAGCAGTTTCATCAGCGACTTTAATAAGAAGGGAATCTAAATTTCTTAGTTCTTCCTTTAAAAGCCCACAAGCATTCGTGTGCAAATTAGACTTAAAAGAATTGCTACAAACAATCTCTGCTAAATTATTATTCGAATGTGCTGGCGAAAAACTATTAGGCTTCATCTCGTACAATCTAACTTTTATGCCTCTTTTAGCAATCTGGTATGTAGCCTCAGAGCCAGCTAATCCGCCACCAACAACAGTTATAAAATCATTCATACTATATCCTTTCATCACTCATTAGTAATACTAAATTTATATTAATATGTAAGAATAATTTCATTTTAAAAATAAGGTCGAGCCCGTCTTTTGAGGAGTCCGAAGGAGCTCCGACCAAGGGCGAAATACCGTAATTTTGAAAAATGAAATTGTTCTCTTTCAATAATATTAAATCGCCCAAAAAAGGGCGTCCCTATTGGGCGAAATTATTCAAACAAATTCATTATGTCTTCTTTTGAAAGCTTGCTTATAAATGTTTGGTTTGTTGAAAGCATGCTATCAATCAAAGTTTCTTTTCTTTTTTGTAGTTCATATATTTTCTCTTCTATTGAGTTTTTTGTTATTAATTTATATACTTGTACGTTTCTCTTTTGTCCTATTCTGTAGGTTCTATCTGTAGCCTGATTTTCTGCAGATAAGTTCCACCATGGGTCATAGTGTATTACCACATCTGCTCCAACTAAGTTCAGTCCTGTTCCACCTGCTTTTAAAGATATTAAGAATAATTTTTTGTTTGGATTACTGTTAAATTCATCTACTAAATTTATTCTTTCAGATACTTTGGTTTGTCCTGTTAATTTTAAGAATTCTATATTCTCTTTTTGTAGTTCTTTTTCTATTATTTCAAACATTGCCGTGTATCCTGAAAATAGTAGTATTTTGTGTCCTGATTGTATTGCATCTTTTACTATTTCTATACATTGGTTTAGCTTACCGCTTTCGCCCTTGTAGTTGTCTATAAATAGACTTGGGTGGCAACATATTTGTCTTAATCTTGTTAATAGTGCAAGTATTTTTATTTGGCTCTTTTCTATTCCATTTTCTTGTATTTCTTCCATTGCATTTTTCTTTGCCTTTGCTAAATAAGACAAATAAATATCTCTTTGCTCGTCCACCATCTGGCTATTTAGAACAGATACCATTTTATCTGGTAGCTCTGTCAAAACTTCACCTTTTATTCTTCTTAATACAAATGGCTCTATCAATTTTTTCAATTTGTTCATTGCCACTTCATTGCCCTCTTTTATTATTGGCGTTTCATAAAGTTCTTTGAATTTTCTGTATCCAAATAAGTAGCCTGGCATTATGAAATCGAATATTGACCATAGCTCAGACAAAGAGTTTTCTATTGGCGTTCCAGTTAGTGCAAACCTTGTTTCTGCTGATATATTCTTGATTGCTTTCGCATTTTGTGTGTTATTATTTTTTATGTACTGTGCTTCGTCTGCAATTATGTACTTAAATTTAAAATCATATTTTTTATATTCTTCTATATCCCTCTTCAATAATTCATATGAGGTTATTACTATATCATAATTTGGTATTGATGCAATCTGATTTTTTCTTTCCTCTAGTGTTCCATGTACCACTATAGATTGCATTCCTATCGTAAATTTTTCCGCTTCATTCTGCCAGTTTAGGCATAATGAACTTGGGCATACGACTAAACATGGTTTCTTTCCGCCATTATCTTTGTATGCACAAATTACACACAATAGCTGAACAGTTTTTCCAAGGCCCATATCATCTGCCAAAATTCCGCCCAAACCGTAGTAATCAAGCATACGTAACCATTGTACACCTACTTTTTGGTATTCTCTAAGGCTAGCATTCAGGTTCTTTGGCACTTCCATGTTTCCTTCTATCTCTTTTACATCGATATTTTCAACTAACTTCTTGTAGCTTTCATCTTTCGTAACATGAATAAAGCTATTCTTCTCCAAAATTTTATCTAAATAAAGAGCCCTGTACATTGGTAACTGTAAAGTATTGTTCTTTATTTGACCGTAATCAACATCTATATCTTCGGTTACACTCTCTATAAATTTGATAGTATCATTGTCTTCCAGATTTACGAAACTACCATCTTTTAATCTATGGTATCTCTTCTTTAATTTGTACTGTTTCATTATCTCTTGAAGCTCTGCTGGGTCGAAGTCCAGACTAGAAAAATCTATGTCTAGCAAATTATTTTCTACCCTTACACCCAAATTAACGGCAGATGTACTTCTAACTTCTTTTGCCTTAAAATTATCTGTTGCAAGCACTTCAAAATTTTTCATATATGAATCCATATCATTAGTCAAAAATTCATATATCTTGTCATCATTTGCAAGAATCAATCTATTGTTCTTTTGGTCTAACATGAATCCACTCTTAACGAACATGTTAATTAATTTGCTTTCTTTTATTGTATTTCTAGAAAGCACTTCTACTTGTTTCTTAGAATCTAGCGGATTTATCTCTACATCTCCATATATAAATCTAATGTCTGCTAGCACATAATTTAAGTCATTGTAGTCCAAATATAATTTTGCATATAGCTCTGCAGGAATGTATTTTTCAACTTTCTTGTACTCATTTTCTCCAATATTAACACTATTTTTTATGCTTGGTTGTACTATAGAGAAAAAATTAGACAATTGACTCTCTGGAAGTAGAATTTCTTTTGTAAAGTTTTTTCTAAACACTTCCAACATTTTAATAACAGTATTGCTATATTTTTTTGAGCATCTGTATAATTTCTTATCAAGCATTAAATACGTATATTTTCTGCCCTCATAAACCATATATGCATATATATCAACATTTACGGTTATTTTATATTCTCCATCATCATTTTCCTCTAATTTAAACTTAATGTCTGGCTCATTTGGTACAAAAACAACAGCATCAGTTCCAAACTGGTCTTCCATTGAAATTGCTCTATTTTTCAGGCATTCAAATAAATCATCCAGCCCTGTGTTAGAAATAACTATTGCATCTTCTCCCATTCTTTTTGTGTAATAATCATATCCTGTAGACGATTCATTAGCATATTTTATTATTTCTGAATATTTAAGCACAAAATCTAAAAGATTTCTGTCTTCTTCCACAAATTTTTCTCTTGTGTGTGCAAATTCAAGCTTTGCTCCATATTTATACTTTTCACCACTTGCAAATCTATCATAAAATTCTGGTAAAGACTTTACCTTATAGCTCTGCTTCTCATCTTTTTTAGAAAGCTTTATTTCTAGTTTCAAGCTATTATTTGTTCTACTACATATAATCTTTGGCTCAATATGAACGAATCCTTCCTCCTTGCCTGAAGAAGTATTCTGTTCTTCCTCTTCTTCATTAATTCTGTAAAATTCATTTACTAGTTGATTGAAAATCTTGTAGTTTTCTCCACGTTCTTTAACCGTATCTGTACTTCTACTTTCTTTTTTCTCTCCAGAAAAAATTCTTACATAGTCAGAATTACTTGCAAATTCTTTAACAGTTGCAATAATATGTTCACAGGCACAATAATTTTCCTTGTAATTATCACAAGTACACGATAAATTTTCAATCTCGCCTTCTGCAACTTTAATATAAACTTTGTGTTTCTGTTTTACTATAATTCCGTCATCGTTCTTCTCATCTTTTACGATTGAATGAACCTCAAAATTTTGTTTATTATCATATGTAATCTTATTTATTTCAATAGCTTTATTCTGCATTAATTTTGAAGCCAAATCTAGCTTCTTTGCATCAACTTGACTTATTAAATCTTCATATATTTGTTTATCTATAATATTACTTTCCATCAATAAATCTCCCCATTTCACTGATTATCTATTATATACCTTTTTTCGACGTTGTGCAACGAGTACTGGAAAATTTTCCATTGAAAATTTTATATGTTAAAACTATTATCTCTTTCTTCATTAGTACTTTACATATTGTACACACAGTCCCCTATATTGCCTTAAATCTAAGTTCAATGCTCTTATTGCTTTTCTGAAGTTATTTGCAGTTACAACTTGTATTTTAAAATGATAAATTTGTTCAAGCTGTAATATCGGGACCTTGGGGTAGAACTCAGCTCTTGCAGAAAACATAGTATATCCTTTATCTACCCAATCTTGTCCAAGCCACGCATATGCTATATCATTAAGTAATAAACACTTAAGGATATTTTTTTCTTTATTCAGTAATCATTCAATTTAAGCGTAAAAAATCGATTGCTATTATCTCTTTAGCAATCGATCCGAAAATAAAAGGGGATGTTCTAATTTTTTAGTTAGTAATGGAGTAACTTATTACTAACTATGGTTATATATTATCAATACTTTTTGTCCTTTTTGTGAACTGAATGTAACTAATTAGTATTTTATTAATTTGTATTGGTAATATAAATTTATTCATGTTTAATTTATATAGTCTTTAAAATTTTAATTTTTTTCAATAACATTATTGTTCTTGCAATGTTAATGTAATCTCTTTCTCTTGTCCATTTCTGTTTACTGTTACTGTCATTGTGTCTCCAATATTGTGTGTATTCTTAATATTGTTTAATTCTGTCATAGTTTTTATTTCTTGTCCGTCAGCCTTTACTATTACGTCTCCAGCCTTTATTCCAGCTTTTTCTGCTGCCGAATATTCGTCTACACTTGCAACATAAACACCAACTACTAGGTTATTTCTCTTTGCTGTTGTTTCGTCCAAATCTCTACCAGAAATTCCTATATATGGTCTTTTTACTTTATTATATTGAATTAATTGTTCTATAATTGGTTTTGCAGAATCAATTGGAATTGCAAATCCCATTCCTTCAACACCTGTTGATGAAACTTTTAATGTGTTTATTCCTATTACTTGACCTTGGCTGTTTACTAAGGCTCCACCACTGTTTCCAGAGTTTATAGCAGCATCTGTTTGAATTAATGTAAATGTTTTTCCATCTGAATCTGTTACTTCTCTATCTAGTGCAGAAATCATACCGCCTGTAACAGTGTTTTGCATTCCTAATGGGCTTCCTACAGCCATTGCAAATTCACCTACTTGTACAGAGCTTGAGTTCCCTAATTCTGCTGCTGTTAGACCTGTTTTATCTATTTTTATTACAGCTAAGTCTGTTTGTGAATCAGTTCCTACTATTTTAGCATCATACTTAGTTTCATCACCATTTAATGTTACCTTTATAGAGTTTGCCTCTCCAATTGTATAATATGATGAAGATGAGCTTGAGCTTATTACATGGTTATTTGTAATAATGTATCCATCTTCGCTAATAATAATTCCCGAGCCTGTTGCAGTTGCTGTATTTTGTTGATTAAAGAACATTGAATTAACCGTGTAGTTTACTTCAATACCTACTATTGAAGGTAATACTTTTTTTGCAACAGCAATTCCTGTTCCAGAATACTCTGCTAAAGAAATTTGTGTTGTGTTTAATGTTCCTGTTGACGCACTTGTGCTGGTTGAAACAGAATTATTATTGTTATTGTTTTCTCTTATTATATTGCTTCGTATCTCTGGAACTCCTAAACATGTTCCTAATACAAGTGTTGCACCAAGCACACCGCTCAAAAATGGTACTGCTACACTTTTTCCAAAATTAGATTGACCTTTTTGCTTTTTTTCTGATTGTTTTACTGCTTTAAATTCTTTACCAGATTTATCTACAACTGCATCTGGTGTTTTTACATTGTCTTTATTCTCTTCCATTTTAATTACTCTCCTTTCTTACTGTGTCAAAAAATACTTTTTGACTCGTCTTATTCTCTTAAGATTAGCTCCATTATTCATTCTATCCTAATCTAGAGTTATAATACAATATATTTGTGAAAAGTTTGTGAAAAAAAGGCAAATATTTGTGAAAAAAGAATAGCCTTCGCTATTCTTTTCTATTTATATAAATATAATTGTGGATTTATTTTATTTCCATTTAGTCTTATTTCTAAGTGTAAGTGGTTCCCTGTTGAATTTCCTGTTGAACCAACTGCTGCAATTACATCTCCTGCTGTAACTTCATCTCCAACAGATGCATATAATTTGCTACAGTGTCCATAATATGTTTGAACTCCATTTGCATGGTCAATTATAATTAAGTAGCCATAACCACTCATCCATCCAGAATATGAAATTGTTCCATCAGCTGCTGCTTTAATACTTGTTCCATATGGAGCCGCTATATCTAGTCCTCCATGAGCATGGTTTCTTACACTAGTCTCTACTACGCCATATCTTGATGTAATGTTTCCTACTACTGGTTTTACACTAAAATATACACCATTAAATGTTGCTTCTGCTATTCTTTCTTGCTCTGTTTTTATTCCTCTCAAATCTGTATCAACACTTAATTTTGCAACTTCTAATGATTGAGTTCCAACACTCTCGAAGTCTGTTGTATATTGTTCTTGAATTCCAACTTTTGCAACGTCTTCTGAATATTCACTCTGCATTTCTGCAACTATAGTTTCTGCTTCTTCCACGGTGTTTACATATGTTTCTATTTCATTGTTTATCGTAACCGCATAAACTTTATACATAGTTTTTATATTTTCTGATAACATTTCTGCAATTTTATCGTCATCTTCTGCCTCAACATCTGATAAAACTAATTCATATGTTGGTTCCACTGTTAATTCTGAAAACACAGCACATGGATTATCTGATGTTAATAATTCATTGTTTATCTTTTCTTCCATTGCCGTTTTGCTCTTTACATAGCCTATTATTTCGTCGTTTATTTTCACAGCATACACTGGATTATATTTTACAAATACTATTGCAATTATTATAAATAGTGCTATTGAAGCAATTGTTAGCAATCTAAAAATTTCTTTCGTGCAGTGTTTTAATCTATTGTATAAAATACTTTCACTCTCCTTTTTAACTGCGACGCTTTCCATTATACCATATATTTTATACAAATGCAAATTTTTTATTCATATCGATTACTACATTTCTATTCCATCATCTTTTTTATTCATTCTTTTATCTCTTTGTTTATTACCTGATTGTTCTTTATTGGTATCTATGTATACTCTCTTAATTTCTCTAACTTCTGCCTCTTGTGCTCCAAATTCTCTCATAGTTTTTTCAACATTTCCATCTTTTTCTAAACTATTTATCATTAGTTGTTTTCTGTGCGTTTTACTAATGACATCTCTTGCTTCTTCAAGCTGTGGTAAACTTCCATATATTTCTATACAATTATTTAATAATTTCATTGCAGGCAAAAAATTATGTTGTTGTGTACATACATCTAAAACAAATCTTATGCCAGACATATCTGGTATTGCTTCATCTCTTGTAATAACATCTGTTAATATTCTATATTCATCTTCTGTTAATGTTCCGTCATATTTTACTATTTCTTTGCAATACTCTAAAATTTTTTTCTTTGTTAAATCTGTTATTTTTTCATCACCTAATTTTATTATTATTCTTTTTATAGCTTCTCTGTTACTTTCTATTTTATTTTGTGCATAATTTCTTTTTAGTCTTTCAATTTCTTCGCTATTGGCTTGTTCCATTGAAAATCTCTTTGTACGCTTTTTATTTTGTGTTGTAGAAATATTTTTTTCGGTACCTTTTTCTTTGCCTTTTTTCCCCTGTTTTATCTCTTTTTTTGTAGGAACCTTTAATTTTCTTTCTACTATTACCCTCTGTGCAATATTTCCGACAGTACCTTTAGAGTATCCAATTCTTATCACTATATCATCTATTGAATATCCTTTCATTGCCAAATCGGCAATTTGATTTTCATCTTCTCTTACAAGTTCAGCAACTAATCCATATATTTTTGTTCCAATAATTTGCTCCATGTAATGTTGGCTTAATTTAACAGCTTTTATGTTATATATTTTTTTTGCATTTACTCCCAATATTTCTGTAAGGTCTTTATTATCATATCCCATATCTAATAAATATAATATAACATTCTTTTTATCCTTATTACTACTAATCTCAAATTGTTTTCTTATTAATATACGCTTTTCTTGCTCCATATTTTCTCCTTCTTCATATATCCAATAAATACATTATACCACAAAAAAGAGGCAAATGCTATTCCTCATTTGCTTCTTTAATATATATTTAATTATTTTTTGCATACACTACTCTTCCAAATCTATATCCATTTACCGATTTCTGTATCTCTACTATTGGTATTGGTGCTACTGCAATTAAAATTGTATATAGCCATTGCATTCCTGTTAATGGAACTAAACTAAACACCTGCGCAAGTGGACTTACAACGACAACTATTACCTGCAAAATTACTCCTAATACTAATGCTCCAACCAAATACTTATTTTCAAATATTCCAATCTTAAATATACTTTCTTCACTCTTAATATTAAAACTGTGAACTAGTTCCAAAATTCCTAATGTTAAGAATGCCATTGTTCTGCCAACTTCTACGGAATATAAACGATTTCCAATACTAAATGCCAATAGAGTAAACATTCCCAACATTGCTCCCTCTATTATTATTTTCCACCATAATCCATCTGCAAATAAATTCTTTTTAGGGTTTCTAGGGAGCCTGCTCATTATATTTTCTTCTTCTTTTTCTAAGCCTAATGCAATGGCTGGAAGCGAGTCTGTTACTAAGTTTATCCACAATAACTGGATTGCCAGTAATGGTGATTTTATCCCTAATACTAGTCCGAAAAATATTGTTACTATTTCTCCTATATTAGTAGAAATTAAAAAATGTATTGCCTTTTTTATATTATCATATATGTTCCTGCCCTGTTTTACAGCCTCTACAATTGTAACAAAATTATCATCTAGCAAAATCATATCTGCTGCATTTTTTGCCACGTCTGTACCACCTTTTCCCATTGCAATTCCTATGTCTGCATTCTTCAATGCAGGAGCATCATTCACACCATCTCCAGTCATTGCAACTACTGCACCTGTACTCTGAAAAGCCTTCACAATTCTTACCTTATGTTCTGGTGAAACCCTTGCGAATACCGAATAATCCATTATATTTTGTTCAAGTTCGTGCTGGCTCATTCTCTCCAAAGTTTCACCATCTATTGCTAAATCTCCTCTTTTCAGAATTCCAAGTTCTTTTGCAATTGCCTTAGCTGTTTGCAAATGGTCTCCTGTTATCATTACTGTTTTGATTCCAGCTCTTCTACAAGTTCTTACTGCCTCTTTCACTCCTTCTCTTGGAGGATCAATCATTCCAATTAAACCACAAAATATTAAGTCTTTCTCCATTTCTTGCATTTCTGGCAATTTCTCTACATCTTTATAGGCTACAGCAATTACTCTTAAAGCCTTTTCTGCCATTTGATTATTCTGTTCATTTATATCGTCTTTCTTACTAAAGATTGGCACGATTTGACCACCGGAATAACAATTGCTACATCTCTTTAATAATACATCTGGTGCTCCTTTCGTAATTATTCTATAACCATTTCCGTATTTGTGAATTGTTGTCATCATCTTTCTTTTTGAGTCAAATGGAATATCATTAATTCTTTTCATTTCATCATATAAAAAAGATTTACTTACTCCTGCTTCCATTGCTGCATTCGAGATTGCAACTTCTGTTGCCTCTCCAGCAAAGCCTAGCTTACCATTAATTCTTTCTTCTGTTGTATCTGTACACATAGTTCCAAGTTCTAAAATAAACTTTCTTTCATTGCTGTTAGCTCTTCCAAAGCAATTCCTAATTTCTGTTACAGTCATCTTGTTTTGTGTTAAAGTTCCTGTTTTATCCGAGCAAATTACACTACTGCTTCCAAGTGTTTCAACTGCTGGAAGCTTACGTATAATACTGTTTTTCTTAGCCATTTTTGTAACACCAATAGAAAGCATTATAGTAACAATTGCGGGTAGCCCCTCTGGAATTGCTGCAACAGCGAGACCTACAGACGTCATAAACATTTCTATAATAGGAATCTTCTTAAAAATTCCTATTACAAATATTAATACACAAATTATTATACAAGCAATTGCTAAAATCTTCCCAACCTCTGCAAGTTTCTTTTGAATTGGTGTTTCTGGAGACTCATCCTCTATTATCATTCCAGCAATTTTGCCAACTCTTGTATTCATTCCAGTTTCAACAACTATTGCCTCTCCATGACCATTTACTACTATTGTAGTTGCAAATACCATATTGCACAAATCACCCATTGCAGTATTCTCTTTTAAAATCTTACTACTATCTTTTAGGCTCGGAATTGTTTCTCCTGTTAATGCCGACTCTTCAATCTTCAAATTATATGAATTTATCAATCTGCAATCCGCTGGCACATAATTTCCCGCTTCTAAAATTACAATATCACCTGGAACCACCAATGTTGCATCAATTTCTTGAACTCGTCCATCCCTTCTAACTTTTGCATTCGGAGCAGTCATCTTCTTTAATGCCTCTAACGATTTTTCTGCCTTCTGTTCCTGAACCAATCCCATAATTGCATTAAAAATAACTATTGCAACAATTATAATAGAGTCTATGTAATCCGCTTCTCCGTTAAGCTTAGAAACAACTGCCGATATAATAGCAGCAATTATTAATGTAATAATCATAAAATCATTAAATTGTTTAATAAACTTAATAAATATACTCTCTTTTTTCTTCTCCTTCAAATTATTCGGTCCATATCTCTCAAACCTCTTTTGAGCCTCGTCATCTGTTAAACCAATATTAATATTAGTTTTAAGATTTTTCGCAATCTCCTCAACACTACTAGAATGCCACATAAAAATTCCTCCCTTTTCATTTGTACATAAAAAATACTATGTACTTTTTATACATAGTATTCTACTTGTCCATTAATTATTCACTTATTTTTATACTTCGGGTTCTACTGCTACTTCTGTTTTTCTTGAATCTCCGTACTCTCTTCTCATTCTTATAATATCAGTTTGTCTTAAATTCGTAGCATTCATTATTTCCTCATTCGTCTTTCCATTTTTCAAAAGATTATATGCTTGCTGTTTCTCCATTGCTACTTTTAATGTAACACTTATTTCCGAAATCAACTCATTTTTTCCATATATTTGTTCACAAGTAGCACATAATCTTCTTGCAACAGCATACTCTCCTAGCTTTCTATATTCATTACTAATAAAAAGAAGATTTTCTGGAGAAAACTTTCCATCTCCATAAGCAATAGTTTCAGCTAATATATCTACTTCCTCTCTAGTCAAGTTTCCACCGCATTCAACTATTTTTTTACAACAACTAGCATATTTTTGTTGTATGGCTTCACTGATTATGTTTCTTCTTATATCTCGTTCATATTTACTCATTTCTTCTCTACAGTCATGTATAATACCTTCTTTATTTCTCATGTCTATTTCTTTTTTTAATTTTCTTGAAAATAAGTTGGGATTTCTTGTATTTTCATTTTCTTTTATTCTATTATCTTTGATAAGCCTATTTATTATTGGACCTATTTTATTATATGACATTTTTGATTCTCTTGCCATTTGAACTCTGCTAATTCTATTTTCCATCATCTCTATTAGCATTTGTTCTAGGTCATGTAATCCATATTGCTTTTCAAACATAACTGAGCTTTCATCTAATTTTCCTTCGCTAATCAAATCCTTTGTATAATTATATGCCATACTAATACTTATTTTTAAAGTTCTAACTACTTCACATATTGCACAACCACTTTTTATTAATTTTTGTATTTCATTTTTAATATATGCTTCTTTTCCAGTTTCTTCTGGTGTTGGGTTTAAATTAGTATGTTTCAGTTGTCCATTTTCAACTAATTTTTGTATTATAGTTGTGACAGAAAGGTTTCCTAAACCTAATTCTTCCATAATTTGAGGTTTGGTATAACCACTGTTTCTAAGTTCTAATACTCTACTTTCCAACTCCAAATCTGCATTTCTATTTAGCACTTCTTTTGTTACTTTTCCATCTTTAATAAACTCTTTAATATATTTATATACTGTATCTATAGATACCTCTAATTCGTGTGCAATTTCCTTTACTGTTTTTCCATCTTCAAGCAATTCCAATGCTCTTTGTTTTCTTTTTAACATACTCTTACCATGTAAATTTTTATATTTTGTTGCAAGCAGTCCTTTTTCTGTTAAACTCTTTATAGCATTGCTCACCTTTTCTGAACTTACATGTAATATGCTAGATATTTCAGTAACCGTGTATTCATTTTTCCTCAATTCTAGTACTTGCATTTCAAAATTTATATTTTTTTCTATAGCTTCATTAATATCTCTCATATTTTCTCATTTCTCCTTTTTACCAACATTAATTATCTTTCAATTTCACACGTTTCTTTTTTAGCTTTGACTTTTTCTTGCAATCAGCTTCAAATAATTCTAATATTCTTTTTTCTCTTTCTTCTGTCATTTGTTGTAATTGTGCATTATCTTGTCTTTTTGTACCCTCTGTTATTTCCTTGCTAACTTTCTCTTTTGGTGGAGTTTCTCTGCGAACTTTTCTTACTATTTCATCATCTCTTATTCTTCCTTCCTCTTTTAACTCTCGCACATATACATAGCCTACATTCTTATTTATACCTAGCAATTCAGTTGAAAAATTACAATTTTCTCTTCTTGTTATTTATTAAAATTTACTCTATACTTATTTTTTCTATTTTAACATATTTAATATGTTCCACATTGTTATTTCTGCTTCTCTCAACCATTTTTTCATATACTCTATCTCGTAAATCTTGTTGTCTTTCTTTTAATTGTAGTTCTTCATTTGGATAAAACGGTCCATCTACATATGAGACGAGTTGTATTTTATTATTGTGTCTACCATAGCTTTGATATGTATTTGTTATACAATATGCAGGCGCATTTAATTTTACTGGATACTTGAATGACACTGCTTTGAATGGTCTTATTTTTGTATAGTATGGCCAAATATGGGCCTCTGGATATATTGTTATTGAATTTTTGTTTTTTATTTTTTCTTCTATTGTTGCTAAAAAGTTTTTCATTGCTTTTATGTCTGATGGAATTGGAATTGCACCAAGCATTTCGACTAATGTTCCAGTTCCTTTTAGCGAAATGTTTACTGGATTTACTATTAAAAAATTTCTTTTAGGATAATCTGCAACACTTGGTATAAATGTGTCTGCAAATGGTTGTGTATGATTTGCATACATGAAATAACCTTGATTTTTACATTCTTTTAGTTTTTCTTTTCCAACAAATTTATGTCTAAATTTTATTCTTAAATATCCCCATTTTATTGGCATGCTTAGTACATTCTGAATAAATAATGAACATACATTCCAAATTAAACCTTTTTTATATTTAAACTTTTCGTCTATTACTCTTGATTGTATAGTTGCTGGAGCAAGTTCATCATTTAATTCATCACTATAATATAAAACCTTTTGTTCCATTTTTACACCTCCATTTTAGTTTGAAAAAAATTAAATTTTTGCAAGAAAATGATATTCAAAAAGCAAATTTACTGTATGTAACCGCGTTATGAATGAAATTTGACGTAGCCAAAATTGTAATTTTTTTCAACTTAGCTTTTTTCAAAAAACTGTGAAGTATAATTGCTCCACAGTTTTGCATTGTATTTTTATTATTTATTATTATTCTTTTCACACGTATATTCCAATGGAACTCCATAAAATTTTTCATATATATTTTTCCAGGTTTCAAAGTTTTTCTGTTTCATTATTTCTGTATTTTCTTTTTCTGATAGTTTTTCATCTGGATATATTGGTTCTTCCACGTTTATTGTATATTCTTGTATGTTGAATCCATCTTCACCAATAAGTTTACTGTCTTCCATTGTTATGAATATTGGTATTACTGGTACGTTATTTCTTGCAGCCAGCTTAAATGCTCCATTTTTTAATGGCTTTGGCTTTCTATAGTTCCACCACATACTTTGCTCTGGATAGATTAATATATAATCTCCTTTTTGTAATATTGTGTCTACTGCTTTCATAAAGTTTACCATTGTTCTCTTGTTTGAGCTTAATGGTAATGTGTCGCAATTTCTAAAGAAGAAGCCATATAATCCTGGAAAATTTGTATAGTTTCCTTCTCTTATTACTTTGTATAGCCTTTTATCTTTTTCATTTTCAGACATTCTAAACACTTTTTCTACAGTAAAACAGTCAAATGGATTGAAGTGGTTACATGTTATTAATGCTCCCGTTTTTACTTTGTTTAAATTTTCTATTCCATTTACTTGTTTTATTATTAATTTGTTGTTTTTTAGTAAGTTATCTAGAAATCTTTCTCCCATTTCGTTGGCAAATATTCTTTTTATTTTGCTAGACATTTTTTCTCTAAGATAGTCTATGTTTTCTGGTGTTAGTACTATTGTAGGAGGGTCTTCTTCAACATCTACGTCAAATTTGCCTTCTCTTTCATACTCTTCTATCTTTTTTAAAACTTCCAACCTATCTTGTGCCTTCTCTATTTGTCCATCATTTTCTTCTAATGCACTTCTTGCTTCTTGCTTTTCTCTTACTTTTATTGGTTGATTTTTTAGCATTTCTTCAACAATTTCTTTTTCATTTTCTGCCACTTGTAATTTTTCTTGTCTTCTCTTTTCCTTCTCTTGTCTTCTTTCTTGTCTAGCCTTTTTCGAAATTGCTAACAATTTTTTTGTATCCATTAAAACTATCTCCTATTTTCTTCTATCATCGCCAACGCAATCAGCTTCCAATTTAGCTAATTCTATAAGTTTTGAGCTATTTGCATCATCCTTTTCTTTGTCTGCATCTGTGTATTTACTCTTCATAGCTCTTATTTCATCATAAAATTCTGTCTCTTTTGCATATTTCCAAAAATACTCTTGATATAATACATCGTCGAAGTACCATGGTTTGCAACCCAAATTATAATGTATTAGCTTTAGAGCTCCTTCTTGTTTTCCCATTGCTGGCATTCTGTTCCACTCAAACCCTAATAGCTTTACCCTACCTTTGCACAATCTATTCATGTAATCTTGGTCTTGTGCAACTTCAAATTTAATTTTTTCCAATATATATAAGAATTTTTCCTGGAATTTATATTCTCTTAATTCTTTTAAATTCATTACAATAATTCCTGCATTAAAATAATTGTTATAATCTATTACTCCAACAACTTTTTCAACATACTCTTGGAATACAGGTATTGCTTGTACTGCACCGTCTGGAATTCCTGCAATTAAATTATCTCCCATATCTGTGTTATATAAATCTGCAATGTCTGCTAAAGTCACAGTATCGCTATCTATGTAAACTGCTTTATCATATTCTGGATAAAGCTCTGGTATAAACAATCTAAAATATGTTGTATTTGAAAAATAGTTACGTGTATATAATTTATCTTCAATTTCATGTAACTTGCTACTTAAATCTACAAATTCTATACTAACATTTTCTGTTTCGTATGCTTTTATTTTGTTTTTATTTTCTTCCGATACCTTTGTATATAATATTTTTATCTCGTATTTATTTTCCTTTGATGAGTTTTCTATAACAGCTTTTAACGCTACTCCTAGAAAAGGAATGTATCCATCATCTACTGCCATAAAAACTGGTACTATATTTTTGTTCATTTTAAAATTCTCCTCCTATAAAACTTGTTTTCAACTTTCTCCATTTTTCAGATAATATTTAATTCTATATTTCATTTTTATAAATATTTTTTACTTCTATAATTTACTTTTTCTCAATCAGTTCAAATTTGCAACCTCTTTGTTCAAATTCTTTTTTCCATTCCAAATATTCATTTAGGTCATCATCAAAACTAAAACATTTTAGTTCTTTATGAATTCCATCAATTTGCCATTGTTTAAAATTTTCTGTGTGTGGATATGGTTTATACATAAGCCTTTTACAGAAATGGCAAATTACCGTATCTTGTCTTCTAAAGCTTGCCTGCTCATTAAATTTTCTTGGTAATAAAAGTTTACTAGTAGTACTCCAGAAAACAGCGTCTTGATCAGCAAATAATAATTTTCTCTTTTTTATTAAAGCTCTTGCTTTTTCTAGCAATCCAGTTTCTTTAATCTTCTTTAAATTTAGCAATAACATTCCAGCATTAATGTAATCTGGTCTAATTATTTTAGAGCCGTATTTTTCCTTAACAGCTGCATACTCATATTCTTCAATATTTGTGTTGTATAGTTCTGCTATGTCTTTTGCAGCCATCATATCTATATCTAAATATAAGAGCTTTTCTGGCATGTTGGGAACAATATCTGCAAACAACCTTAACAAAGTATAAGGAGTACAATATGCATTTTCATTTTTTCCATGACCAAATTCTTTCTCATATATCTCTGTAACATCTATTTTGGTAACTTTGTTCTCTGAATTCTTTGATTTAATTACTTTATTTAAAAAATCAATTTGTTCATCACTCATCGAAATAAAATCCGGATTAATTCTAGAAACATCCATTGTGTATATATAACAATTTACCGCTTCGCTTGTTTTATTTGTAATAGATATAAGCTCTGTTAATGCTCCATCAAATACTTTATAATTACCACAAAAAAGTATATTTATCATAATCTTCCCCTGTTATTTTTCTTTATATACTAAATACTTTTCAAACCGTTTTAATATCTTTAAATGTGTCGTTTTCTATTATACTTCATTATTCAAATTTTTTCAACTTTTTTCGTCATCAAATTTTAGTATAGCAAATGACAGGGAAAACTTCCCTGCCATTGCGATATACTATGTGTTTATTATACGGTCACAGCCTGCTTTTGCTCATAAAGTTCAATAATAGAATTAAGCTCTTTTCCGCTCAGCATGCCTTTTTTCGTAAGCTCATTAACCAGCTCCTCTACCACTTCTTGGTGTTCGTCCAAGACCAGCGTTGCCTTTTTAGCCGCTTCTTCTAAAATTTTCTGGACTTCTCGGTTCACAATTTCGGTAACTGCCGGAGTCTGCATCTGATAATCCTTGTCGTTCAAATAGATTTGGTTTTCCCCAAGCCTACTGGCCATACCATATTTGGTTACCATTTTAAACGCAATTTTCGTTGCTTTCTCCAAGTCACTCTCAGCCCCTGCATTATTTTCAGACTTCATAAAAAGCTTTTCAGCAATTCGGCCAGCCAACAAATCTGCAATCAAATCCGTAAAATACGATTTATCCTTATTTACAGTTTTATCAGTCGCGTCAGTCACTGTCAAGCCAAGATAGCCTTCAGCAGGAACAATAGAAATAGCAATTGCCTTCCGGTCAATCAGCTTATCAGAAAAACGCTGGACAATAAAATGTCCAACTTCATGGTAAGCTGTGCTTCGTACCATTTCTTCAGACATATTACGAAATTCTTCGAAGTTTGCTCCAAAGTTTTTCATAATAGATTCACGGTCAACGCGATCTTTACCACTCATACGTGCAGTAACCATAGACACATCAATCAAGTACTTAGTGCGGTCTGGATTGCTTGTGTTGTAGTTGAAACACGAAGAGTAGAAAATAATCATTTCGACCATCTTCTTAGAAATGCGAACTCCATGGAATTCTTCCAACTGCCTAATAGATTCCTTCAGCATGTCGTAGACTTCCGTGGTACGAGGTTCTCTTACTGTGATTGTCTTAAATCTACGCCTCAAAGCTCCTTCCATGCCAAATGTTTGTGCATATTCTTCATCAGTCGTTGCACCAATGACAATTGCATCATCGCCAGCCAAAATGGGCTTCAATGCATTAGACAGATCTTGTTTTTCTCCGTGCGAGACAGCACCAGCGCCAACAATCATGTGAATCTCATCGATAAACAGGATAACATTGTTATGTTTTTTCATCAATTCAATGAGGTCCTGAAACCGTTCTTCTGCCTGTCCTCTCAAAGTAGTGCCAGAAATGATGTTATTCACGTCCAAAGAAAGAACGATAAAATCATTAAACATTTCAGGGCATCTCTGATTAACAATGTCAGAAGTCAGCTTATACACGATGGAAGATTTACCAACGCCAGGTTTTCCCACAAGGATTACATTGCGTTTTGTTTTCTTCATCATGTTGCGCCAAATTTCTTCACATTCAGCATCCCGTCCAAGAATTTCACAATTCGGATTATCAATAAATTTACTGTTCAAAATTGTTACACATCCTGTAAGAGACGTCGGAATATAAAATTCCTGTTCCATGTTGGAAGTTGCTTCATTGTAGTTCTTTTGGAATTCCGAAATATCAGTATCCCATTCTACCAAAAGTTCCATCATAGCTTTAGATAAGTTTTCGGAAAAAGAAATAGCAATGTCTTTAAATGTTACCCATTCACGTTTTTCTTCTGTCACAATCTGAATTGCATAGTTAAAAACATCTGCCAGATCCTGTGAAAAATCAATACCTCCACAATTTGTTCCACATGCATCAACAATGCACGAGGTAAAGATATGAACGTCATCTTCTTGGTATGCTTTACTTTCAATAAAATTTTCCGTAGTCTTTGTTTCATGTTCCGAAGGAAATACAGCATCAGTGCTATTTTTTTCTGTCTTGTTTCCATCCTCATTTGCATCTTCGCAGTAGCCGTTTCTAAGAATCCGTTGCACATCATCAGAAATTAACTCCAGCTTACAGCTCGAAGATACTTCCATTGAAGTGGCAAAAAGCCGATTCAAAAGAAGCGCATCAAACAGTACTAGTGTGTTCATCATCCTAAGTTCAAATTCTTTAGTAATTGCTATCATCTGATGGATGACTTCTTTCACTTCTGTAGTCAGCTTGATACCCATAGTACATACTCCTTTCTACTAGGATACGACACTCATTATAACATCATCTTCTGTCCTTTTCAAGCTTGAATGTACAATAATTCGACATTATTTGACTTTTTTCTGCGTTTAAAATAACTATTTACTTTTTCTAAAATATTTTTTTTTACTCTTTCAATTCTTTTGCTAATTTTCCAATTGCTTTTGTTTCAATTCTTGAAACATAACTTCTAGATATCCCCATCATTTTTGCAATTTGCTTCTGCGTTTTTGGTTTATCTCCATTTAAGCCAAAACGCAACTCAATTATAGTTTTCTCCCTGTCTTTTAAAATTTCTCTAATCTTTTCATATAATCTTTTTATTTTAAATTTTAAATCTACTTCATCTTCAATATTTCTCTCATTGTTCTCTAAAACCTCTTTTAACGTTACAGTATTATCATCTTTATCTTTTCCAATAGTATCCTCCAAATAAACTTCTGCCCCAAGTTTTTTCGTGCTTCTCAGATACATGAGTATTTCATTGTCTATGCATCTAGACACATATGTAGAAAGCCTTGCCCCTTTCTCAATTTTAAAACTATTTATTCCCTTTATCAAACCAATAGTACCAATGGAAATTAAGTCTTCTTGGTCAACGTTCGTAGACGCATATTTTTTACATACATGTGCCACCAACCTTAAATTTCTTTCTATTAATATGTTCCTCGCTTCTTCATCGCCTTCAGACATTCTTACTAAATAAATTTTTTCTTCTTCTGATGAAAGTGGTTCTGGAAATAAATTATTGTTTGAAATATAACCTACAACAAACACTGCTGTTTGTAAAAATTTTAAAAAGCCCATTAAAGAAATGGTTAGCATACACGCACCTCCATTTTCGGTTGAAAATTGTAAACATTTTTAACCATAACTATAACACAATATATGAAAGAAAAATAAATAACGTGCATGGCCACTTAAAATAATACTTTTTCGCAAAAAAGACCAATTCATATTTTTATAAAGTCTCGGCACATTGTGCTTAGAAAGAGCATCTTCGTACTCTTCAGAAGGTGCACATCCAGTTTCGTTTAAAAATATTAATTGGTCTTTGTTTATTTTTTATTATACATTTTTTATAAAATTTTTCTATTGTAATTTCATATTTATCTTTTCAATTTTTCTATTTATTTCGTCAATATTACAACCTTTTGCCGGTTCATCTGCAATGTTGTATTTATCTTTAAGTTTAATTATTTTTTCCACACTTTTATCTATTTGATTTATGTCTATTTTTTTATTCTTAACGTTCTTTTCTATTTTATGTATTGCGTGAATTACTGTGTTGTGAGGCGCTCCTATCATTATTATATCTGCTCCTGCTTTGCATGCTTTCATCGTGGCTTTTACATATCCATATCTTAAGCTTATTGCCCTCATCTTTAAATCGTCTGTCATTACTAGACCTTTGTATTGGTATTTGTTTCTTAAATAATCATTAATTATCGTTTTTGATAGAGATGCAGGATTTTTCTTATCTACGTCTTTTACAACTAAATGCCCTACCATTATAACTTCAACATTTTGCCCAATTGCTCTTTTAAAAGGTAATATATCTTCTTTTTCTAAATCTTCAATTTTAGCGTCTATCACTGGCAAGAAAAAATGAGAATCTTTTTTTGTAAGACCATGACCAGGAAAATGTTTTATAACTGGAATCACTCCTCCATTAGCTAGTTCTTTCATTATTTGTATTCCATTTTTGCTTACTTCCTCTGCATTTTTACCATAGCACCTGTCTCCAATAGCATGCCCATCTTCAAATCTCTGTATGTCTAGCACAGGTGCATAATCCATATTAAAACCAGATTCTTTTAACATTTGTGCAGTTACCATTCCAGCCTGCTTTATTATTTCTATATTATCCTTTGCAACAAGCTTTCCAGCACTTTTTATATTCTTTAACTCTCGAGGCATTCTGTTTACCCTTCCGCCTTCTTGATCTATACTTATAAATAGCGGAATATTACCACTTTCGTGGTTTATCTTCTTAATCTCATTTATTAAATTTATCATCTCTTCATATGTGTCATAGTTTTTTCTATAAAGAATTATTCCTCCAACTTTATATTCTTCAATCATTCTCTTTGTTTCATTTGTTATTTCTTTTCCCTGTATTTTTATAATCAACATTTGACCGATTTTTTCTCTTAATGTTAAATTTTTCATACTATCATCTCTTTTCTAATAAATTGTTCCTATATTGCATATATTATATCATCTGGAGGTAATTTATGAAATACTTTTACAATTTTTTAATTGGTATATTGATGGGATTTGGTGCTATTCTGCCTGGTGTCAGCAGTGGAGTATTTTGCGTTATATTTGGCATTTATGAAAAACTTGTTAATAGCATAATACATTTTTTTAAGGATTTTAAGACAAATTTTCTTTTCTTATTTCCAATTGGACTCGGCGGAATAGTTGGCGTAGTATTGTTTGGAAATGTTATAAAATACTTCTTTTCCTTATATAAATTTCAATCTTGCTATGCTTTTATTGGGCTCATTTTAGGAACCATTCCATCTCTTTTCAAACAAGCTTCTACTAATAAATATGTTGAAATAAAAAATATAATTCCAATGATTATTTCTTTTTTATTTGGAATTGCTCTAATATTTATAGAAAAATCTTTAAGTTTAGGCACTACAAATTCCGCTTCGTCAAGTTATTTATATTTAATACTTTCTGGTTTTTTAATGTCTGTTGGAATTGTAGTACCAGGAATTAGCAATACTGTAATTTTAATGTGTTTAGGAGTTTACACAACATACATAGATGCAATTGCAACAATCAATTTCCACATTTTAGTTCCAATGGGAATCGGGCTTTTCTTTGGTTGTTTACTGTGGATACGAATTATAAAATATTTATTTGATAAATATCATCAGGCAACTTCATTATGTATTATCGGATTCACTCTCGGTTCTGTTTTCGTGCTATTTCCAGGTTTTGCGCATGGCATTGTTGGATTAATTTGCTATCCTATATTTTTTGTTAGTTTAATATTATCATATAAATTAGCTAATTTAGAAAATACAGTAAGTACTTAAACTATAAAAAGGCATAAAACATTAAAATTTTATGCCTTTTTTATTATTTTTTTCTTCTTAATATCCACCCTTTTTTCACTTCAAAAGGAATTTCTAATATTACTGTCTGTCCCTGTTTTCCTGGATTTACTGTGCTTATCTCTTCGCCAGTTTCACTATCATATAATTTTTCTATTGTAAATGCCTGTGGTTTTATTTCATTTGGAATTATCAATTCCAATGTGTCACCAATACTTAATTTATTCTTTATTTCTATTAATACACTTGAATTTGCTGATTTATCTTCAAGAATTTTTCCTCCAAATTCATAATCTGGATTGTATTGTTTTCCTTCGTATTCTTGGAAATCTTTATTATTTCTGTCATTAAAATAGAAAGTTGTAAGTCCTCTAGTCTTTACTTTTTCAAGTTCTTTCAAATATTTTGTATAGTCATATCCTTCTGGATTTGCCATGTAATCGTCTATTGCGTTTCTATATACATTTACAACAGATGCTAAATAATATTCTGTTTTAAGTCTTCCTTCAATTTTTAGGCTATCAACACCCATTTCTATTATTTGTGGAATCTCCTTTATCAAACACAAATCTTTTGATGATAATATGTATGTTCCATTTTCATCTGTTTCAACTGGCATTAGATTTCCCGGTTTATTCTTTTCTTCTAAATACATATTATATGCCCATCTACAGCTTTGTGAACAATCACCTAAGTTTGCTGACCTGCAAGATAAATATTCGCTTAAGAAACATCTTCCAGAATATGCCCAGCACAAAGCGCCGTGTATAAACATTTCAACTTCTAAATCTTCTGGCTTATTCTTCATTATCTCTTGAATTTGGTCTTTGCTTGTTTCTCTGCCTAGAATTACTCTTTTAGCTCCATTATCATACCAAAACTTTGCAGCATGATAGCTTACAACATTTGCCTGAGTACTTACATGTATTTCTATGTTTGGAGCAATCTCTCTAATCTTTTGAATAACTCCACCGTCAGAAGCAATTATTGCATCAACATGTACTTCATCTAGCATTTTTACCTGCTTTTCAATTTCTTCATAATTTGTGTCCCATGCATAAATATTTAGTGCTGCATACACTTTTTTTCCAATGCTGTGTGCATATTTTATTGTTTTTTCCAAGTCGTTATCGTCAACTTCTGCTCTACTTCTAAGTGAAAGTGAAGCAGTTCCGCAATATACAGCATCGGCTCCATACATAAATGCAACCTTAGCTTTTTCAAAAGACCCTGCTGGGGCCAATAATTCTGGTTTTTTCATTTCATAATCTCCTATTATTATTTCTTTATTCTATCATACTTGAGCTGTAACTATTTTTTAATTCTTTTCTTTGTAATTGCCAGTCCATCTCCAACTTTCAATATTTCAGTTTCAAGTTCTGGATTTTCAGTAGTTTCCTTAATATACTGTCTTAAATGAGTAACAGCTGTACGTTGTTTGTGCTTATTGTAATCACTCATTACATAACCTTTATACAAAACGTTATCTGCAAAAATAATTCCATCATCTTTTAACATTCTCAATGCATGCTCCAAGAAAAATGGATATTTTCCCTTAGCAGCATCTATAAAAACAACATCATATTTATCATTCATAGTTGGGAGAATTTCGACAGCGTCTCCTTCATAGATGTTTATCTTTTCTTCTACTCCAACCTTTTTTATATTCTCTTTAGCTTCTGCAATTCTTTCTTCATCTCTTTCAATAGTGTCAATCTTTCCACCATCTTTTAAATATTCAGAAAAACACATTGCAGAATAACCAACAGCTGTGCCAATTTCAAGTATTTTTTCTGGTCTCTTCTCTGTTAAATATTTATCTATAACTTCTAATGTGTCATCCATTATTATTGGAATATGTCTTTCAAGTGCATATTCTTTTATTTTTAGTAGTTCAACTTTGTTCATTTTACTTTTCCCTCTTATATATTATCTCAATTCTTATAAACTCGATATTAATTATAACACTAAAAGCACCATTTTAGCAAGTTTTATAAAAAAATCAAACTTTTATGTAAATTTATACAATTTTGCACGCCTCTACTTAGATTATTCCTATTTCTTCCCATTTTCTAATTTTCGAATCTTAAATCCTTATAGTCATGTATATCAAATCCGTATTTTTTATAAATTTCACTTACTTTATCTAAAGATAATTTATTCTTATCAATTTCTAATTTTTCAATCATTTCTTCTACTTGCTCTTTACTTTTCCCTTCAATTTCAAGATAAGTTGGAATCATAGGCCATGAATCAATATCAAACTCTATATTTCCTAATCTATATATAGTTCTTTTGTTTTCTTGGTACATACTATGTTCATACCCTAACATATTCAATATTTCATCGGTTTTTTCAAAATCTGACACTTCCACTTCTAATTCCTTTACACTACCTATTTCTTTTTTAGCAGATTTTTCCTTAATTGTTAATGTCGTTTTAGTTCCATTTGTCCTTAATCTAATAAATCGGCCTCTATATTCTTCGTGAAAATTATATAAATTTCTTTTCTGAAAAAATTCGCCCTCTTTTACAGCTCCAATCTCTAATAATTTTTTTTCAATTTTCATAACATCTATATCTAATACTGTTATTTCATATTCATTTTCCATTCTTACTTTTTCCCCTTTATAATATAAAGCTGAACCCTTTGCAAATTTAGCAAAAACAGGCATTCTGTAGATGCCTGTTTTTTTGCAATAAAGTTTCTATATTTTCCAAAAGAATCAATCTTTCTATCTTCTTGCAGCTTTTTCTCTGTCTTTGTTGTTTAATATTACTTTTCTTAGTCTAATATTTTTTGGTGTTACTTCAACAAGTTCGTCTTCCGCAATAAATTCTATTGCTTTTTCTAGTGATAATTGAATTGGTGGAACCAATCTTAATGCATCATCAGATCCTGAAGCTCTTGTGTTTGTAAGGTGTTTTTCTTTACAAACGTTTATAGAAATATCTTCATTTCTAGAGTTTATACCAACTATCATTCCTTCATAAACTTCTACACCAGCTCCTATGAATAATTCTCCTCTTAATTGAGCATTGTACAATCCATAAGTGATTGATGTTCCTTGTTCGAATGCAACTAAAACTCCTCTTGTTCTTGCTTGAATGTCTCCCTTGTATGGTTCATAGCAATCGAATATTGAGTTCATTGTTCCAGTTCCCTTTGTATCTGTTAAGAATTCTGTTCTATAACCAATTAATCCACGTGCTGGAATCTTGAATTCTATTTTTGTATGTCCGGCTTCAGCTGGTTCCATGTTCTTCATTTCAGCTTTACGTCTTCCTAATTTTTCTATAACTGTTCCAATTGCATCATCTGGTACATTTACAACTAAGTCTTCTATTGGCTCACATTTTACACCATCAATCTCTTTGTAAATAACCTTTGGACGAGATACTAGAAGTTCGTATCCTTCTCTTCTCATTTCTTCTATTAATACAGATAAGTGTAATTCACCACGTCCGCATACTTCGAAACTATCTGGAGAAGCAGTTTCCTTAACACGTAAACTTACATTTCTTTCTAGCTCTTTGAATAATCTGTCTCTGATGTGTCTTGATGTAACAAATTCTCCTTCTTGTCCTGCAAAAGGTCCGTTGTTTACACTAAATGTCATAGAAACTGTTGGTTCATCTATGTTTACAAATGGTATTTTTTCTGGGTTTGCTAAATCACAAATTGTATCTCCGATGCTGATATCTGGAATACCTGATATAGCAACTATATCACCGGCGTCAACTTCATCAACTTCAACTCTTTTTAATCCCATGTATGTGAACAATTTAGCAATTTTTCCTTGTGTATTTTTTTCTTGTTTACAAATTGAAACTGGCATTCCATTCTTTATTTTACCACGTTCGATTCTTCCTATTGCAATTCTTCCTAAATAATCATCATAATCTATGTTAGATACTAACATTTGCATTGTTCCATCCATATCACATGTTGGAGGTTCAATCTTATCAATTATTGTATCGAATATGCAAGTAATGTTATCAGAATCATCTGATAAGTTCATTTTTGCAATTCCATTTTTAGCTGATGCATAAATAACTGGGAAATCTAATTGTTCATCAGAAGCATTTAATTCTATGAATAATTCAATAACCTTGTCTAATGCTTTTTCAGGTTCTGCACCTGGTCTATCTATTTTGTTTATTACAACTATTGGTTTTAGGTTAAGTGCTAAAGCTTTCTTTAAAACTTCTCTTGTTTGAGGCATTGGGCCTTCAAAAGCATCTACCAATAATAAAACACCATCAACAGTTTTTAATACACGCTCAACTTCTCCACCGAAATCAGCATGTCCAGGAGTATCAACTATATTAATTTTTACTCCATTATACATAACAGATGTATTTTTAGAAAGAATTGTAATTCCTCTTTCCTTTTCAATATCTCCAGAATCCATTACTCTTTCTGCTACTTGTTCATTCTCTCTGAAAACATGGCTCTGTCTTAAAAGTGCATCAACCAATGTAGTTTTACCATGGTCAACGTGTGCAATTATTGCAATATTTCTAATATTTTTGTTATTCATTTTTCCCCCTCTTCGCCCAATGGGGACGTCCCTTTTTGGGCGATTTTAATTTAATTATTTTAATCTTACTATTTTAATTATCTCTCATAAAATATAATTTTATAAATTTGATTTAACTTATAAATAATATACAAAATTCATCTTTTTACATGCTTTTACCTTGCCATATATCTCTAGCAATATCCAAGGTTTTCGCCCAAAAAGGTGCGTCCCCTCTGGGCGAAATTTTATTATGCATTCTCTTTATATTCTTGTGATGTTCCTTCTAATTCTCTTATCGATAGTTCTATTTTTTTGTTTTCAAAATCTATGTTTATTATTTTTGCATTTACTTTTTGTCCAACTTGAAGCTCTTCTTCAGGCTTTGCTATTTTTCTTTCACAGATTTGTGAAATATGAATTAGTCCCTCTATTCCTTTTTCTAATTCTGCAAATGCTCCAAAAGGCATTATTTTAGAAATTTTTACTTTTACCACATCTCCAACATGGTATTTTTCTTCTACTTTATTCCAAGGATTTGGACCTTTTTTCTCATAAGATAATTTGAATCTCTTATTTTCTTTATCAAGCTCTTTTACACTTACTTCAATGCTTTGTCCAACTTCCAATATATCTCTTGGGTTTTGATTTCTTCCCCAAGTCATTTCCGATATATGTAACAAACCTTGTGCACCACCAATATCAACAAATGCTCCATAATCGCTTATTGCTGTTACAGTACCTGTATATTTCTTTCCAACTTCAATGTTGTTCCAAAATTCTTCTTCTTTTGCTTTCTTTTCTTCCTCAACTAAATCTTTTACAGAACCGATAATTTTCTTTGCTCTTTCATCGTTTTCTATAACTCTAAATCTAATTGTTTTTCCTTTATAAGAGCTTACATCTTCGTCTCTTCCAACTTCTGATAATGAAATTGGTATAAATACTCTAATTAAATTCTTGTATAATACGACTAATCCATTTTTATTAGTCTGCTTAACTTCTTCTTCAAATACTTCTTTGTTGTCTACTTTTTCTTTGAATTCTTTTCTTATTTCTTTTATTTTTGCGTGTTTACAAGACATTAATACATTGCCTTGTCCGTCATTTAATTTCAATACATCTGCTTTTATCTTATCTCCAACCTTATATTCATCAGCTGGTTCTAGTCCTTTTTCACTAAAATATTCGTTTCTCGGTATAATTCCATCTGCTTTATAACCGATATCTACAAATATTTCGCCTTTTCCATTAATTTCAACTATTGTACCTGTTATAGTACTTCCAACTTTTACTTTCTTAAAAGTTTGATTTATTATATCTTCAAATGTTAAATTATCTTCAAATTTTTCCATAAAAATCCTTCATTTCTATATAGTTTTGAGTCTATTTTGACTGTGATTTCTCGAAGTTTTAGTATTTTTATAACAATTTCAAAACTGAAATGCTATAAAACAATAACTTTTTCGCCCAAAAAGGGACGTCCCTATTGGGCGATTTTCTGTTGTCAATTATACATTATTTTGCTTGATTTGTCAACATAATTATGCTGTCCATAATTTCTTTTGTTGCCTTTTCTATATCTTCTTTTTCTGGATTTTTTGGTTCGTAATTTGTATAATCTAGTGGTTTGCCATAGTTTAATTTTACCTTAGTAAATGGTTTGAATGTTCCTTGTATTCCAACTGGTACTACTTTTATTTTTGTTTTTAAAGCCATATATGCTGCTCCATTTTGTACTTTTGCACCTTTTGCTAAGCCTTTTCTTGTTCCTTCCGGAAATAAACCTAGTGCTTCACCGTTTTTTAATGCAGTAAGGTTCATTTTCATTGCCTCTATATCTCTCATTCCTCTCTTTACAGGAATTACATCAAATACATGTGCAAACCAGTTTAGAAATTTGTTGTGAAATAATTCTTCTTTAGCAATAAATCTTATTCTTCTCTTGCTTGCAGTTACTAAACCTATTGCATCCCAGGTATTTAAGTGATTAGCACAAACAATTACAGGTCCCTCCATAGGAAGGTTTTCTTCATTTATTTTTTCTATTCTAAACACAACCTTATAAAAAGCATGTAAAATTGCTTTTATAGTCGCTCTTTCTATTTTCTTCCATGTTGTTTCTGGTCTTACCCAATATATTTTTTCTTGTTCTTTTTTTTCCTTTAATTTTTTATCTATTACATTGCTTATGGCTTTTTCTACTTCTTTTATAGTCATTTCTGAGCCATCTATAACCACTGCATCTTCTGCCACTTTTAAGGCTCCCATCTCTTTTTCCATGTCATTTTTATCGCGTTTCTTTATGTTTTCTAAAACCTCTTCATATGACATTTCGATGCCTTTTTCTTCGTTTTGTTTAACTCTTCTTTTAGCTCTTACTTCTACATTTGCGTCAAGATATATTTTAACGTCTGCATTTGGAAATATTACAGTTCCAATGTCTCTTCCTTCCATTATTACATCTTTTCCTTGAGCCATTTTTCTCTGAAGTCCGCCCATCGCAAGTCTTACTTGCTTTATACTTGAAACAGGTGATACATTTGCAGATACTTCCTTGCTTCTTATTTTATCAGTTACATCTTGACCATTCAAAAATACTTTTTGTTTTCCTTTTTCAGTACTTAATTCTATTTGAATGCTCTTTAACATTTCTGCAATTTTTTCTTCTTCATCCATTCCAATATTTTGGTTCATCATTTCTAGTGTAACACATCTATAAGTTGCACCAGTATCTATATTTACTAGATTATATTTTTTTGACAATCTGCTTGCCATAGTTCCTTTGCCTGTTCCTGCAGGTCCATCTATTGCTACTATAAAAGACATTTTCTTCTCCGTCCCCAAAATGTACTTTCCATACACTTTGCATATTTTTTATTCTTCATTCATATGAATTCCCTTTGCAACTAAATCAATTTTTATTATATTCATCGCAGTTTGTTTTTCTATTTCTTTTTTTATCCTTGCTTTATAATTCTGTAATACCTCTATAATATTATTTCCATAATTTATAATTACCTCTAAGTATATTGATATTCCATCTCCATAGTTTTGAGTCCTTATTCTGGAAACATCATATATTTCTGGCATTTTCTTGGCTACTCTTTCGGCAATTTGTCTAAACACACTGTCCGATATAGTAAATTTTCCAAGATAACTAAAAGTAGGCCTTATTATTGATTTTTCTGATATATAAGGTGTTCCACCTTTTGATTTAAATATTTGTAGTGGATCTAGAATATATCCAGAAAAATCCTTTTTTATTTCAAATGTTGGTACTGGTATTACGTGTTTTCCTTGTGTAACACGTATATTACGAGCCTTTTCCATCTCTTCTTCTGTTGCAACTTCGTTTATATAAATTGTTTTCTCAAGAGGTGGTAAATCCAAGCTTTCTATTATTTTCTGTATCATTTTGTCTGATGTTCCCAAAATCAATAAACTATCTGGTTTGTATTTTTTGAAAGCTTTCTTCATATCAGCTTGTTCTTTTTCTTCTATAAAAAGTGCATGTTTTACAGTCTCTATTTTAGTTGGAGCCTTTTTTGCTGATGTACCTGCTAATACTTCATTTTCATTTATTAACAGACCATCATCTATTATGTAATGAATGTTATTTTCTCTTGCAACTAATTGTGCTCTGTAACTCTTGCCAGTTCCAGATGGTCCAACAAAAGCCAATACTCTCATTTTCTGTTTTTCCACTTTTATCTACCACACCTTTCTTTTTAATTTATTTTACATACATTAAGATTTATATAATTTTACTTTATTTTTCACTTCACAAATTTGATAAATTCAATTTAATAATAACATTTACACATGGAAAACAATATTTAAAAGGCAAGGTCACATACGTGGTGTATGTAACCGTGTTTTAAATATTATTTATCACTGCAAAAAGTCTAATTATTTTTCGATTAGTTCAAAAGTATATCTATAATCCTTATACTTATTTATAAATTGCTTTTCTTCAAGCTTCTTCACATCATATTTTTCTGCTATTTCATCACATAACTGATGCGTATTTTCATTTTCTACAATCCAAATTCTTCCCGTATAATTATCTAAAATTTTTGATAAATCTTCTTCTATTACCATATATGGTGCAAAAGCTTTGTATGCATCATGTACTCCCCAATGTTCTTTATTGTAGAAATATGATGTATTATCATGGTTTTGTGACACTTCTGTTGTTATAACAGCTCCATTTATAGCTCCAGAGTATATAATTATATCTCCATCTTCAATGTTTTCATCTAAGTATGTCTTAAAATCTCTATTATTTTCAGCATAGTTTTCTCTTATAGTTTTACAGTTACTAAATGCTGACAAGGTCAATATTATAAGGCATATTGTAATCATACGTACCTTGTTTGTATCTTTTGCCATAAAATATGCAATAGAAAACATGAATGCACCATTCAATATTAATAAATATCTACTTAGTAAAATTACACTATGTAACATGGCACAAATTACTAGCACTAGAAGAATTATTCCTATATAGATGATGAATCCCCAAGTACCAGGTTTTCTTTCTTTTTTTGGCGTGCTTGCTACCATATAAATTAAATATGCATAAAATGCTGTTGATAGTATTATTGGCTGGAATGCCAAATTTCCTTTATATTGAACTGTTAATATTTCATATATTGAACCTGGAAAAGTTAATGTAATCCAGAAACTTGTTCCTTTTAAATGGCTTGCAAACACTATAAGCCATGGCAAATATGCTACAACTTGTAGCACTGCCGTTATTGTAAATTTTATTAAATCTTGTTTTCTTTCTTTTCTATTCTTGATTAGATATATGAATAAAGCCAAGTTTATAACGCCTGCTAATAGTACTCCATAATAATGAGTGTATGCTAAAGTCAAGCTACTTAGTCCGAAAAATACATATGTTAATTTATGAATGTCTTTCTTATAAATTCTATAAGCATATATACACATAATAGTTCCCAAAAGCATTCCTAAAGAATACATTCTTATTTCTCCTGCATATTGCGCAGATACAGGTAACATTAGTGTTAAGAAAGAAAACCAAAAACCAACTTTTTCTCCGAAGTCTTTACGAATGTGTGTATATCCAAGTATTGCAGTTAATGCAATCGTGATTGCTGAAAACAATCTATAAACAATAATATTCTCTCCAAATATTAAATTTAAAATATGCAAACAGAAATAATAAAATGGTGGATGTACATCATAACTTGTTATATTCCATATTTCTGAAAAAGAATGCCTTACAATTCCTATTGTGTAACTCTCATCAAACCACATATTCGTGTGAAATATTGATAGACTCATGAATATTATTCCTAATATAATTACAGCTATATGAATGTATTTTGGTTTAAAAATTTTTTGTATTTTCTCCATTTTACCCGTATTCCCCTTCAAAACAAATTTATTTAAAACAATTGACATATTTATTCTACTTGATGTATAATAAACGTAGAAAGTAAGCAATTACAGAAATGTAGTTGCCAAATATATTGCAAACTGCACACTGCTCTATAATCGAAATATAAAAAGCAATGTGTAATTTTTTTTATTTGCTTATTTTCCATATAATTTTACATTATTTTTATAGAAAAGTCTATATATTTTCATAAATATTCCAAAATTAAAGAGATGCTTTATTTGCACCTCTTTTTACTGTTATGCTACATCTTTTATTTTTATATCTCTTACGTGGTCTATCTTTTCCCACTTTGTATCACGTATGAATAAGCATTTAAAGTTTATTAATAACCATGAACCCAAGAATAATGGATAAAAAGCAAGTCCTTTTAACATTGGTCTTATTGGTTTTCTTTCAATTATCATTATTACTATTCCAACAAATATTGGCAAGAAAAATGTTGGTAATATATATCTTAAGCAGTTTATTAATAAATCCATTGGTGTCATTCCACCAAATATGAACATTACAAAGTTTATTAACAATAACACAATAGTCATTATAAACATTGGAATACTTCCCATCATGTATAAAAGGCCATCAAAATTCATCAATGTTTTATTTTTCTTTACAGCTCCAGCTAATGGTTTTGTGTATTCTTGTAAACATTGAATATGTCCTATTGTCCATCTTGATCTTTGTGACCATGATTGTTTAAATCCTACTGGTTGTTCATCATATACTATGGCATCTGTTGCCCAGCCAACTCTTTTACCTTGTATTATACGTTTCAAAGAGAATTCTATATCCTCTGTTAGAGTGTCTGTGTTCCAACCTGTTGGTTTTATTATATCAAATTTAACCATAAATCCAGTTCCATTCAAAAGAGCTGATAATCCCAAATTGTATCTAGCTAAATGATAGAATCTGTGCATTGTCCAATAGAATATTGCATATCCTGCAGAAACCCAGCTATCTGTTGGATTTTTTATATCTCTATAACCTTGAACAACTTCTTCACCTTGGCAAAGTTTTTTGTTCATTGCAGTAAAGAATCCCTTATCTACAATGTTATCTGCATCAAATACGCAGAATGCATCATAATCTGCATTTTCTTCTATTTTTTGTTTTAAAAACCATTGAAGAGCAGCCCCTTTTGTTCTTTTTTTAGGGTCATCTTCTTTTCTCTCTAAAACAATTGCTCCTGCTTCTTTTGCAATCTTAACCGTATTATCCGTACAATTATCTGCAATTACATAAATATCTATTAAATTGGCAGGATAATCTTGTTTTTTCAAGCTTTCTATTAGGTTTCCTATAACATTTTCCTCATTATGAGCTGGCAAAATCGCCATAAACTTATGGTCCTTTTCCTCAATCAATGGTTTATCTTTTAATTTTACAAGTGAACATAAACTTACTATCAACTGATATACCCAATATATAGTTAAAATCCAAACCATTGCTTGTTGTATTATATATAAATACTTCATTTTATCAATCCTTCAATTATTATAATGTTGGGGAATTTTCGTTCCCCACATCTATATTATACTACTTATTCATATATTTGCAACTATTGTCGAATTTTGATATTTATTGCTACTTTTACGTGTTGCATTTATTATTCTTCTACGTGTTCTTCTTTGTTTTCTTTATTTTCTTCTAAGTCTTTCATTGTTAAGTTAATTCTGTCTTGATTGTCTATTTCATAAACTTTTACTTTAATTTCATCGCCTACTGCTAAAACATCTTCAACTTTTTCAACTCTCTTGTTTGATATTTTAGAAATATGAAGTAATCCTTCTCTTCCTCCACCAATATCAACAAAAGCTCCAAAGTTCATTATTCTTGTAACTTTTCCGTCATAAACTTTTCCAACTTCGATATCTTTTGCAATATCTTCAATCATTTTCAAAGCTTTCTTTCCGTTTTCAGCATCGTCTGTGTAAATGCAAACTCTTCCGTCTTCTTCGATGTCTACTTTAACACCTGTTGCATCTATAATTTTGTTTATCATTTTTCCACCAGGTCCGATTACATCTTTAATCTTGTCTACATTGATTGTTGTTGTAATTATTCTTGGTGCATATTTAGATAATTCAGCTCTTGGCTCTGCTATTTGTGGTTTCATTATTTCGTCTAATATATAATCACGAGCAACTTTTGTTCTTTCGAAAGCTTCTTTGATTATATCATATGTTAGTCCATCGTTTTTAATGTCAACTTGGATAGCTGTTATACCATCTTTTGTTCCACCAACTTTGAAGTCCATGTCTCCGAAGAAATCTTCTATTCCTTGAATATCTGTAAGCATTACATATTCATTTGGATTTTCTTTTGATGTAACAAGTCCTGTTGATATTCCTGCTACTGGTTTCTTTATTGGAACACCTGCATCCATAAGTGCTAGAGTGCTTCCGCAAATACTTGCTTGTGATGTTGAACCATTTGAAGATAATACTTCTGATACAACTCTTATTGTATAAGGAAATTCATCTTCTGATGGAATTACTGGAACTAGAGCTTTTTCAGCTAATGCACCGTGTCCAATTTCTCTTCTTCCTGGTCCACGTGATGGTCTTGCTTCACCAACTGAGTAAGATGGGAAGTTGTATTGATGCATGTATCTCTTAGATTCTTCTTCGTCTAATCCATCTAATTCTTGTTCTTCAGATTTTGTTCCAAGTGTTACTACTGATAATACTTGTGTTTGACCTCTTGTAAATATTGCGCTTCCGTGTACTCTTGGTAAAACTCCAACTTCACAAGATAGTGGTCTTATTTCATCTATTCTTCTTCCATCTGGACGTTTGTGCTCTTTGAAAATCATCTCTCTTACACATTCTTTTTCTAGGTCGTGTATGCTATTTGCAATTTCTGTACTCTTTGCTTCTGTCTCTTCTTCTCCATATTTTTCGACAAAATATGCTTGAATATCTTCTGCTAATTTATCCATGTTAGCATCTCTAACTTCTTTATCCACAGCTTGTACATCTTGATACATTCTCTCTTTGAAGTTTTCTTTGATTTCAGCATATACATCTTTGTCTGTTGCAAAAGAAACATATTCAAATTTTGGCTTTCCAACTTCTTCTTTTATTCCTTCTATGAATTTGCAAAGCTTTTTAATTTCTTCATGTCCGGCTTTTATACAATCAAGCATTGTGTCATTTGGTATTTCATCTGCTCCTGCTTCAATCATTGTAACTTTTTCCATAGTTCCAGCAACAGTTAATTTTAATCTGCTATGCTCTCTTTGAGCAACTGTTGGGTTTATAACAATTTGTCCATCAACATATCCAACATTTACAGCTGCTGTTGGTCCGCCAAATGAAATATCTGAAATTGATAGTGCAACAGATGCACCAATCATAGCACAAACTTCTGGGCTGTTGTCTTGTTCAACAGATAAAACTGTTGCAACAACACATACATCATTTCTAAAATCCTTTGGGAATAAAGGTCTGATAGGTCTATCTATAGCTCTTGATGTTAAAATAGCCTTGTCAGCTGGCTTTCCTTCTCTTTTTTGGAAGCTTCCTGGAATTTTTCCAACTGCATATAGTTTCTCTTCGTAATCAACTGATAGTGGGAAGAAATCAATTCCTTCTCTTGGCTCTTTAGATGCTGTAACGTTTACCATTACAACTGTGTCTCCATAGTGAATTATTGCATCACCATTTGCAAGTTCAGCAACTCTTCCTGTTTCAACTGTTAGCTTTCTTCCGGCTAACTCTGTTTCAAATTTTCTGTACATAATATCTCTCCTTTTAATTTATTTATAAGCAATACTTGTACTTAGATTGTAACCTCTATAAAATGTTATTTTTTATTTGCTATATGTTTTATTATTTTTTTAATTTTTTTGTCCTTGCTTTCGAAACTTTCAATTTTAAAATGTTAAATATATGAAAGTTTCTCTAAGCGCGCTTCGCTTGACCGCTGCGCGGACCTTCAAAAATTTTTAAAAATAATAAAACATATAGCACCAATATTAATAGTATAGCATTTTATACAAGCTACCTCTAATTTTACAAGTATAGTTATACAACTTTAATGTGACTTTAAAATGAATTTTTTATTATTTTATGCTTTTTTACATTAAAATAACAAAAATTTTTTCTGTAAATTTGTAAAAATGGGCGCTTTATCTTTTGTAAAACGCCCTATGTCTTTATTATTTTCTTAATCCTAATTTTTCTACGATGTCTCTGTATCTTTGAACATCTTCTTTTGCTAAATAGTTTAATAAGCTTCTTCTAGCTCCAACCATTTGTAATAATCCTCTTCTTGAGTGATTATCTTTTTGATGTGTTTTTAAATGTTCTGTTAAATTATTGATTCTTTCTGTTAAAAGAGCTATTTGAACTTCTGGAGAACCAGTATCCTTTTCATCTCTTCTGTAAGTAGCAATAATTTCTTGTTTTCTTTCCTTTGTCATTTTCATTTCCTCCTAATTTTTATTTGCCTTATTCTTAGATTTAGTGGAGTTTTTTCCTAAAACCATGAGTAAGGTATGTTTTACGGTATCTATAATACCACAGATTGATAGAAAAAACAATAGTTTTGGTTTAAAACAGTCAAATTTTATTATTTTATTTTGCTATTATTATTTACATTTTCTATTTCAAAAGCCAATTTGCTATGTCATATATTTGAACTCCCTCATATTGATAATCATTATGTCTAGTTCTTGCAATTAATATTTTCGGATATGCATCTTTTATTTTTAATAAAGGTCTTACTTCTCTTTCAAAAGTTTTATCATCACTTATATTGTCTGAAACCTGAATATATAATTTTCTTCAATATAATTATTTAAAGCCATATAATCCCTTAAATTATCAAATTTAACTAAATTAAAATTAATATCAATGTCTATTAAGTCTTGTAAATATTCTCGCTTTATCAATTTCATAGCAATTATTCACCTCGAATATATTATATTATGTGTTTCGCAAAAAGTAAATATTTTTGTTTTTGCGAAATATGTTAAATTTTGTCGTTTTTCATTTACCTTTTCTATTACCACTAAATTATAAAAATCGAAGAACTACTCTTTAAGTAATTCTTCAATTTTTTATATAAGTATTTTTTAATATAAAATCATTCTTGAACCTATATTCTCTAATTTTTCTCCTGTATATGTTGGTTTAAATGAAAATCTTGCAGAAACAGGATAAGATTCTCCATCATAAGAGCAATCTCCACCTCTTACAGTTCTTGAATTTGTAAAATTAGCTTCCATCGTCCATTCCCAAACATTTCCTGCTAAATCATATATGTTCTTTATCATCGCACCGCCAACTTCACCAGATTTAAACCTGAAAGCTTCTCCCGCTCTCTTTGTTTGATCTTCAGAAATTTTTATCTCTGTGTTCAAATAATTTCCCATATTACTGCTATTTATAATAAAATAACGTGAACCTTGAACAACATTGTTGTTTCTAATGTCCTTCATCCAAATCATAATTTGATCCCATTGGCATCCCCAAATCATATGGCTCGTTGTAGTACCTTTAGTTAAGCTTTTTTGTGTTGTATATAAATTATACCAAGATGTGTTAGTTAGAACTTTTTGATTTTGCTTACTTTGAGCAACATTGTTTGAATCTACACTAGTTTCAAATCTTGCAACCCAAAATCCGCCATCATTTTTTACTCTTTTAATTAAAGCATTAAACTCTTCTTGATAAGAAGTTTGAGTCCAACCAGCAACACTAGCTCCATTATCATCTATATTAGCTGGTTCTCTCTCATTGTTTCCTTCACTGTATGCTATGAAATTAACTTTAGTTTCAGTATCTTCATTAATAGATTCAAATCTATAAAGAACTCCCTTGTAATTTCCATCAGCAAGTTTTAAAGCCATTGGATATTTTTTATTTGATACACTCTCTGAAATAGCATCATTTATATCAATTTCATTATCTAATTTGCTTACATCTAAAACCGGTGTTTCAACAGGAATCCATACAAACTGATTTCCCTCTTTCGAATTATCTAAATCATCATTTGCAACATCTGAAATTACCATTCCATCATTAATACTTGGTGAATCTGCAATTATAGCATATCCAGCTGGAACTGTTACAGTTTTAAAATTTACATCTGTATACACAGACCTAGTTTTTGCAATTTCTCCTTTGTTGCTTAAAGTTGGCAAATTTTCAGGTTGTTCAACCACAACATTTTCAATAACATTTTGCTCTTCTACATTTGCAACAACATTTAATTCTGCATTCATTGGTAATGGTTGAGCATCATGATTAGAAAATGTAAAAAAAGCAATAGCCACAACTACCACAAGTATTGCTGCAATAATACACATTAAAATAATATTTAATACCTTACTATTCATAAATAATTTCCTTTCAATTTTTCTTAAGATTTATGTTTGTATTTTTTTGTTATACATATTTATATCATATATTGTAACAATTAAAAAAATAAATTTCAACAATTTAAATAAAAAATATATGATAATATTTTCTGCTGTGTTGCCATTCATATAACATATTAAATTGTAAGTATTTTCATATAATTTTGTTTAGTTAAACTCTTAAAATATCAGCATTGCAAATTTTAATAACTAATTTCTTATTTTGCCGTTTTAAAACATTGTAACAATGCACAATCTATGTTATATTATAAAAAAATCAAAAAGGAGTGTCAAAATGAACATTTTTAAGAAACAAAAAAATATACTTAACACCGATTTTTTTTACATATTATTAATCGTGTTAATTTCTTTGCTTTTGAGTGCACCATTATATACACAAGGTTTTTACTGGTCTCATGATGGCGTATATCATTTTTCAAGAAATTATTCTACAAATTCGGGAATTATTTCAAAGCAAATTCCACCATTGATTGTATCAAACTTTTGTAAAAATTATGGATATTCATGGAATATATTTTATCCTCCATTAGGTACATATATAAGTGGATTCTTTTCATTATTCACATCAATATTAGATGCCATGAAATTAACTATTATGTTATCTATTGCATTGTCTGGCATTTCAATGTTTAAACTGATGAAAAAAATCTCAAAAAATAATAATATGTCATTTATAACAGCAATAATATATATTACTGCACCTTATTTTTTGTCTGACATATATTGTAGAATGGCTATGGGAGAAGTAATAGCTTATATGTTTTTCCCATTGTTATTTTACGGTTTATACGACATTTTTTATGATTCTGGAAAAGAAAGCTACTTTTTAACAATTGGTGCTTTAGGAATTGTATTGTCTCATAATATAAGCACATTAATGGCTGTTGTACTTTCATTTATTTTTGTTATTTTTAATATACAAAAATTATTTATGAAATCTACTAGAAAAAATATATGGACAAAGTTAATTATTAATGGTTCATTTATAATTTTAATTTCACTATTTTTCTATGGACCATTATTAGAACATAAAATGACAACAGATTATACTGCTTTTGTAAAAGGTGCTAGCAAGGAGGCATTTTTAGACCACAGAATATATCCTTCTCAATTAATTTTTGGAAAAACACAGCCAGAATGGGCTTATAAATTAAGCACTAACAAACTTAATGAAAGTATGTCTTTTGTATTAGGCTTACCAATTATTGTAGCATTATTGTTTACTCCAATGGTATTTTCTAAAATAAAGAAGGAGCATAAATTGTTATATATAGTAACATTATGTACTGGCATACTTTTTGCATTAATGTCAACTACATTGTTCCCATGGCAGTGGTTTCCTAAAGTTCCATCAGTAATTCAATTTCCATGGAGATTTTTGCTGGTTTCTACATTTGCATTTTCGATAATTGCTGGTGTAAATATTTATATGAGTATAAGTAATTTAAAATTAGAAACAATGTATATTCTAATTTTAGTAATTTTGATTTATTCTGGCGAATACATAACAAATTCGGTAAAATATGATACAGAATTTGACTTATCTTATTTATATACTAATACAAAATTAGATGGCAATCAATGTGCTGCTTATGAATATTTACCAGTAAAAGCAAGCAATAACCTTGATTATATTTGCGAAAGGTCTGAGGGAGTTGTTATTTTATCTGGAAATGCTACAATAAAAGATGAAGAAAAGGACGGAAGTTATATGAAATTTATTGTAGAAGGCGATAATTCAAATGTAGTTTTAGAGCTACCATACATTTATTATTTAGGATATGACATAAATGTAAATGGTAAAAAATTAAAGTATGACGAATCTGAAAACGGTTTTATATGTATAAATCTAACAGTACATGGCGAAACTTCTGTGGAAGTAACCTATAAAGGAACACAATTAGAAAAGATTACATTTATAATTTCTGTTGTAAGTTCAATAATGTTTATTGTATACGTTGTTTATTGTAATAAAAATAAGCAATTGTCATTAACTTAAAAAAGTAATTAAAAATATTTTGAGGAAACTGCTAAAAAAGTAGTTTTCTTTTTAACTTCAAATTTACCACTGGTGCTAGCTCTACCCGCGTGCTACCAAATGTCCACTGGACATTTGCCTTTACGCCCTTTTCGAGCCCCACCTTGAAGTTTTATATAAATTAAAAGAATAGGAATTTTTATATTCCTAC
>QWCY01000018.1_pt1 | contig 225459 bp, 193 predicted proteins | sample 1972631 | NCBI WGS metagenome assembly QWCY01 (sample SAMN09866696, study PRJNA288562) | Human gut metagenome isolate pre1_stool, whole genome shotgun sequencing... | isolation source: gut | host: Homo sapiens | place: USA: California
GGTCGATGCAGGGCGGGGAGGCTTGATACACAAACACAAGCATACGTCCCCCGGCAGGTTCCGGCCTGAATGGATGGGAGTGTCTCTCGAAGCCTCTCAAGCGGAACGGCTCCCCGTGCGGCGCAGCCGTATGGGGAGCCGTTCCGCGCCGAGGGGGTTTGGGGGGCATCATGCCCCCCAAGCAGGTCCGGGCGGCAGCCCGGCCGCCGGAGGCGCACAGCGAACACGGAGACACCAATGGCGAAAGAAAAACTCTGGGGCGGACGGTTCCACGAAGGCACCGCCGCTTCCGTCGAAGCCTATACGCAGTCCATTTCCTACGACTGGGCCCTGTACAAGCAGGATATCGCCGGCTCGTGCGCCCACGCGCGTATGCTGTCCCGGCAGGGCGTCATCAGCGCCGAGGAAGCAGACCAGCTCGTCGCCGGCCTCGCCGCCGTGCGCGCGGAAATCGAGGACGGCACCTTCCAGTGGAAAAAAGAACTGGAAGACGTCCACATGAACATCGAAAGCCGCCTCACCGAACTCGTGGGCGACGTGGGCAAGAAGCTCCACACGGGCCGCAGCCGCAACGATCAGGTCGCGCTCGACTTCCGTCTGTTCGTCTCCGACCGGCTCCGCGAATGGCAGCGCCTCGCCCGTGAGCTTGCCGCCGTATACATGGCCCGCGCCGAAGAGCATCAGGACACCATCCTCCCCGGCTGCACCCACCTCCAGCCCGCGCAGCCCGTCAGCCTCGCCCATCACCTGCTCGCCTATGCCTGGATGCTCCGCCGCGACGTCCAGCGCATGGCCGACTGCGAAAAGCGCACCCGCATCAGCCCCCTCGGCGCGGCCGCCCTCGCCGGGACGACCTACCCGCTCGATCCCACGTCCGTGGCCCGCGAACTGGACATGTACGGCACATTCGACAACAGCATGGACGCCGTGTCCGACCGGGATTTCGTCATCGAAGCCCTGTTCTGCGCCAGCACAGCCATGATGCACCTCTCCCGCTGCTGTGAGGAGATCATCCTGTGGTCGAACCCGGCTTTCGGCTTCGTGAAGCTGCCCGACGCCTACGCCACGGGCTCCTCCATCATGCCCCAGAAGAAAAACCCCGACGTCGCCGAAATCATGCGCGGCAAGGTGGGCCGGGTGTACGGCGATTTGACCGCCATGCTCACCATCCTGAAGGGCCTCCCCTTGACCTACAACCGCGACCTTCAGGAAGACAAGGAACCTTTCCTCGACGCCGACCGTACCCTGAGCACGTCTCTGGAGCTTATGGCGGGCATGATGAAGGCCCTGCGCTTCGATGAAGTCCGCATGGCCCGCGCCCTCACCGCCGGGTTCCTCAACGCGACCGAACTTGCGGACTATCTGGTCACAAAGGGCATTCCCTTCCGCGAGGCCCACCACATCACGGGTTCCGCCGTGGCGCTGGCCGAAGGGAAGAACCTTTCCCTCGAAGCCCTGCCGCTTGACGCGCTTCAGAGCCTGTGCGATCGCATCGGCCCCGATGTGTTCGACGTGCTTGAATACCGCGCCGCCGTCGCCCGCAGGAACGCCCCCGGCGGCACCGGCCCGTTGTCCGTGGCGCGCCAGCTGGAAAAGATGAAGGCGTGGCTCCACGAAACCAAGTAGTTTTCCCAAAATGAAAACAAGGTGCCCCTCGGCGTAATCGCCCGGGGCACTTTTTTTGCTCTCTAAACGCTCAGAAACGCAAAGCTCTCATACGGAGCTATCCTCTTTTTCCGTTAATCCCCATTGACAGGATAATGGATTGAAGGCATCCTTCACGTGAATTGTCGAACAACCCGTTCGATAAACGTCTGTACGCAGGCCATGCGTCGCGGACAAAAGCTTAGAAGGCTCTTTTTATCACCCAATATCGGCAAAAATGCCGAACGGACGTCCTCTGTGACGGGCAAAAACGATATTGAGCGGAAAAGAACAAACAAGTTTGAAGGAGGAGTGGCTATGGAACTGACCAGAAGAGCGATGCTTGGGGCACTGGGTGGTCTCGCCGTCGGCGGTACCGTCGCGTCCGTTGTGGGGACCAGTATTGCGGCTGATCCCAAGATGAAGCGTTTTGATCAAGCCAACGGTGACTTCGGCTGGAAACCTCACAAGCTTGATCCCAATGTCTGCGCCCCGGTTGCCTACGAAGGCTACTGGCACAAGGGCTTGGGATGCGCGTACGGCGCATTCTACGCCATCGTGGGCCTTATGGGCGAAAAATACGGCGCCCCGTACAATCAGTTCCCCTTTGCCATGCTCGAAGTCGGCAAGGGCGGCATCTCCGACTGGGGCACCATCTGCGGCGCGCTGCTCGGCCCCGCTTCGGCTTACGCCCTTTTCTGGGGAAGAAAGGAACGGAATGCGATGGTGTCGGAACTCTACCGCTGGTACGAAACGGCGAAACTGCCCATCTTCAACCCCGGCGAAGCCGCCAAGGGCGTGAAGGGCGATCTTCCCACCAGCGTAGCCGATTCCGTACTGTGTCACGTCTCCCTGAGCCGATGGTGCTTCGAAAACAAGGTTGAGGCAAACTCCAAGGCGCGCAGCGAACGCTGCGGCCGCCTCACCGCCGACGTCACCTACAAGGCCGTCGAAATCATGAACGCTAAAATCGACGGAACCTTCAAGCCCGCTCTCGCTGCTCCGCAATCCGTCACTACCTGCGGCGAATGCCACGCCAAGGGCAAGGAAGCCGACAATATGAAGAGCGTCATGGACTGTACGCCCTGCCACAGCGGCAACGAACACCTGATGAACAAGTTCAAAGATCATCCCTAAAGCCAGCTTTTCCGCTGTCTAAGGGGGTCGAGAGAACCCGTATGCGTCCCACGGTTCTCCCACACCTCATTCGGGGCATCGGACGATGCCCCCATAAAAAAGGGCATGTGCGATCCGGCAAACGCCGACGCCATGCCCTTTTCCCTTGTGCGCCAACACAACAGACGCTTGTGTTCATGTATCCGGCGCAGTAGAATAGCTTTATGAATACCTCCACTCCGCATGCATTTGCCCTGTTTTCCGGCGGGCTGGACAGCATCCTCGCTGCCCGCCTGATCATGGAACAAGGGCTGGTTGTCCGTTGCCTGCATTTTGTCACCCCCTTTTTCGGCAAGCCGCAATTGATCCCCCACTGGGAGAAGGTGTACGGCCTTGAGGTGGAAGCCGTGGACGTCGGTGAAGCGTTCGTGCGCCTCCTGAAGGAACGCCCCGCCCACGGTTTCGGCAAAGTCATGAACCCCTGTGTCGACTGCAAAATCCTCATGATGCGCAAGGCGCGGGAACTCATGAAAAAATGGGGAGCGTCATTCCTTATCTCCGGTGAAGTGCTCGGGCAGCGCCCCATGTCCCAGCGCCGCGACACCCTCAATGTCATCCGCCGCGACGCAGAGGTTAAGGAGTCCCTCCTCCGTCCGCTCAGCGCCCAACTGCTCGATCCGACCGCCCCTGAAATCTCGGGCTTGGTGGATCGCAACAAGCTGCTCGGTATCTTCGGGCGCGGCCGGAAGTCCCAAATGGCGTTAGCCGATCAAATGGGCCTGAAAGAGATCCCCACACCCGCCGGAGGGTGCAAACTGGCGGAAAAGGAAAACTCCCGGCGCTATTGGCCGGTCCTGACGCGCCTCAAAGAGCCGACGGTTGAAGACTTCGAATTGTCCAACATCGGGCGTCAGTACTGGTTCGGTGATCACTGGCTGTCGATGGGCCGCAACGAAGCGGACAACTCGGCGCTGGAGCGTCTGGTCCGTCCCGGCGACGCCATCCTCCGCGTGCGTGACTTTCCGAGCCCTTTCGCACTTGCCCGCCAGCTCACCCCGTGGGATAACGAAACGCTTCAGGACGCGGCCAGCCTCGTGGCCTCCTACTCGCCCAAAGGCGTCCGGGCCGCCGAGGCGTCTCCCGACGGGACCATAGCCGTGCGCGTTCAGATCAACGGCGAGAGCACCTTCGTCAATGTGGCGCCCAAGCGCACCCCCGCCCTTCCGTGGGGCGAGCCCGAATTCGTCGATGTCCGCAAAGCCATCAAGGCGGAGAACCGGCCCACGTTTGATGAGTAACGATGGTAAGCAGGTAGGTGGGGGGAGGAGGCCCCTCTCTGGAGAAAGGGGCCTCCTCCCCCCACCTACCTCCACCAAAGGCTTTCCACCCTTATTGAATCCCTCGCGGCGGCTTTTCCGTGCTGCGAGGGATTTTCTTTGTCTGGCGGCGGGCTCTGCAGGGAAAGGGGAAAAGAAGAGGGAGCGAGGATGAATACGGCGGGGACGTTTTCGAGAGAGTCTTTTCCTTGAAAAGAATAGCCGGACGCTCAGTTGTCGGCATCCAGCAGTGACAGCACCTTGCTCACGTAGGCTTGTGTTTCTGCGAAAGGCGGGATGCCCCCGTAGCGCAGGACGTTGCCCGGCCCGGCATTATAGGCGGCGAGCGCGAGATCAAGCCTGCCGAAGCGGTCAATCTGCTGGCGCAGATAGCGGCTCCCCGCGTCCACATTGGCCTCGGGATCGAAAGGATCGATAACACCGAGCATCTGTTGCGTCCCCGGCATAAGCTGCATGAGCCCCTGTGCGCCCTTCTCCGATTCAGCGATGGTTTCGAAATTGGACTCCACCTTGATCACCGCCGCGATAAGCCGGGGATCGAGCCCGTAGCGGCCGCTGGCCTTGGCCACGAGTTCCCGCCAGACGGCGGGCGGAGGGAGCGTCCCTTTTCCGGCATGGGCGCGGAGAACCAGTTGCGGCGACACCATGCGCGGCAGGGACAGCGCCGCCGCATGGGGCGACAGCGCGTAAATGTCCATCTGGTCGAGCAGGTTTTCAGTAGGGATGGAGGGACGCGGCGGCAAGGGGCTTTCGGATTGGCCGCCGGGATGCACGGGGCGCAGGCGTTGGGCCGGGCGCTCGTCCGTCGAGAGCTCCTCATGCAGGATGACGCCCGCCGAAGCCGTGCCGGATACGAACATCCCCGCCGCCAGGCAAAAACTCAGGACGCGGATCACTCGGGCAGCGCGAAATAGAGTTCGATGATATTCGACTGTTCGTAGTAGGCATAGGTATAGTGGGCCACTACGGACTTGATCAAATGGATGCCGAGCCCGCCCACGGGCCGCTCGTCCACGCCGAGCGATACGTCCGGGACCGGCGCTTCAAGGAAAGGATCGAAAGGGGCTCCCCAGTCCTGCACCTTGAAGCAAAAGTACGGCACGTTGTCGAGCCGCACTTCCCGGCAGGCGACCTGCGCCTCACCCGGGACATCCGGATAGGCATAGCTGAATACGTTGACCAAAAGTTCCTCAGCGGCAAGCTCCACCTGCGGGATCAGCGGCCTGTATGAAGAAGGGATGGTCTCGTGGATAAAGGCATTGACATTCGCCAGCTGCTCAAGACTGGCCGGAACGCTGAGCGTCGCCATGATCGCCTCCTCAGGAAAGGGCGCTGACGGCCTCGTCGCGCGTGGCGTAAATGGGGAGCATGGAGCTGAATCCCGAAATTTTGAAAACTTCCGCCACCATCGACTGCATGGAACAGAACGCCAGCGTCGCCGCGGCGGCCTTACTCGCCTTAACCATCGTCAAAATGACCCGTAACCCTGCGGAACTGATGTATTCGACACCACCAAGATCCACCACGACCTTTTTGGCCCCGGAATCCAGAAGCTCACGGCAGGAGGTTTCAAAACTGCTCGCCGTGGTTGCGTCGATCCTTCCGGTAAGCGCAATGATACCGACGCAACCCTGTTCCGATGTGACAACTTGCATACACGTTCTTCCTGATGTTGTTGCTATTTGTAGCTTAAGAGCAATCCTTGACTGATCTTAAGCCACCCGTCAAGGGTCACGAAAAGCAGGAGTTTGAAGGGCAGGGAAATGGTCATGGGAGATACCATCATCATGCCCATCGCCAACAGGATATTGGAAATGATAAGGTCGATGGCGATAAACGGCAAATACAGCAGGAACCCCACCTGAAACGCCTTGGTCAATTCGGAAATGGTAAACGCGGGCACGAGGATCAGCATGTTGTCTTTGGAAATCTGATCATGCTGTTCTTTGGGCCAGATACGCTTCGCCGTGCTCATGAAGGCCCGGAGCACGCCGTCCTCCGTATTGTCCGAAAGGAACTTGCGCAGCGGCGGCGACAGCTTGTCGACGATGCCGATAACTTCCTTCGGCGAAGGCTCCGCGCTGATCTGGAGTTTCTCGGCGATGTCCATCGTACTCATCATCATGGGGGCCATAATGAACAGGCTCAATATGATGGCAAGGCCGTTCATGACCATCGCGGGCGGGACCTGCTGCACGCCGAGGGCGTTGCGGACAAGCGACGTGACCACCACGATCTTCACGTAGGACGTGACCATCATCAGGAAAAACGGAGCAAGGCCCAACAAAGCCATGCCCACAATGAAATACAACGGATTGACGCCCGTCATGCCTACTCTCCCACCTTGCCGAGGCTGACGACCTGTACGCCGAGCGTCCCGTTCAAATCCACAAGGCGCCCCTTGCCGACGGATTTGCCGTTGGCGTACAGCGTGACCGGGGCGAGCGCATCGCCGCCGAACGCGAAAGTATAGCCGGGGGCGAGCGTCTCCACGTCCCGCACCGTCATGAGGCGGCGTTCCAGTTCAAAGGTCAGCGTCACTTCCAGTTCGCCGGTATCGACGCCTTCGGACGGCGCGGCCCCGGCAGCCGTATTGTTTTCGTCGGACATGGGCCCCTCCTCGGGATTCAAGACAGAAAGGATGGTCGCGCAGCCCTCCGCGAGGGAGCAGGCGAACGCAAGGGAACGCGACGTGGCGCAGAGGCGGAGCGTAACGCGGCCCTCACGCGCCGGATAGGTTTCCGGCAGCAGCACATCGTCTGGTTCAAGGGAAGACAGCTCGTTGACGGAAAGCCGCATACGCCCCGCTTCGAGGCTGACCGGAACCGGCACGTCCCCGGCAAGCCCCAGCGCGCGGCGGCGCGGCAAGGCGTCCAGACGTTCCACCAGTTCGAGCGCGCTCTCCCGATCCGGGAGGCACAGCCTGACAGGGATCGGATACGCCTCTGCGGAGGCCCCCGCCCCCACCGGCACGTGCAACGTCAGGGGAAGCGCACAAACGGCCGGTTCCGCCGCTTCGATCATCCGGACGTTGCGGACAGCCAGCGGCACATGCAAAAACGTTTGCGCCAGTTCCGCCAAAGGAGCGGCCAGCAAGTCGAGAACCGCCAACTGCAGCGCCCCGGGCAGTGCGGCGTTCGGCGGCACATCCGCCACTGCCGGATGCAAAGCCAGCAAGCGCAGGCTGCCGAGTTCCACGCGCCATGTCCGCTCGCCGCAAACGACGTCAAAAGCGCACACCGGAGGGACCGGAGCCGCAAGGCCCCCGGCCTCCAACGCGCACGGCGTACCGGCCACATCAATGGGCCACGGCTGCGCCCGCGTGCACAGCAGGTTGAAGACATGCGCTTCAAGCGGCGAAAGCGCCGGAGCCCGGAAAGGCAGTATCTCCATGTACTTCTCCGCCCCCGGCAATGGAGGGCTGTTACAAAAAGTTTCGGGCTGCGCCTCTTCAAACGGCTGACGCGGCATCCCTCCCCGTGCGCCGGGGTCAGGCATCCCGTTCGTCCGGAGCGACATACTCGCCGCGCGACTGCCGACGCCCATCGCCGTTCTCGGCTTCGGCCTCGCCCCGTTCAGAAACCACTTCGACGCGAACATCCTTCTCAAACGACTCAAGCCGCGCCTTCAAGGATTCCTGTGCGCCGACGAGGGTCTGAAAGGATGCCGCGTTGTCCGTCGCCAAATGTACCGACAGCACGCCGTCGCTCCCGCGCTGGAGCCGGATTTCGGTTCCGGGGAGGACATCCTTGCCAAGGGTGAGGCGTATCTCATGGCCCCCGTCGGGCCCGGAAACCAGAATCCGCTCCACGAGCTTTTCCGCCAGCGCACCCAAATCCGGAGCATCTCCGGACGGAGCCGCCGTTTCAGCCGTCTGCGCCGTGCGTCCGGCAAAAAGCGTATCCAACGGCCCGGTCATCCGGGAAAACATGCTGGAAAGCGCTTCGGCCTCGGCTGAGGTATCCTCGTCAGGAGCATGGGAAGCCCCACGTCCCCCGTCGGACTCATCTCCTCCGGAACCCTGCCGTTCGTCAAGCGGACGCCGCCGCATGGCTTGCTGAAAGGTATCCACGTCCGCACCTGACGGCGCGGCCATGCCGGAATCCGCAGATCGGCCTTCAGCCTGCCCGAGCCGGGACATATCCACCTTCATAAAGTCAGCCATACGACACCTCCCGCATTCCTCCGCTTATGGACGGGTTTCTTTATTTTGAAAGGGCTATCGCTCCAACCGGCGCTCAATTCCCGAAAATGCAGGGCATAATGGACGCAAAAGGCATTGGAAAGAGCGGTATAGCTTCCGTATCGGCAGATTTGAGGAAGCCGGATGGGAAAAACGTCTCTCCAGAAAGGTTTCCCTTCCTTTCCCCAATGCTTCCTACCCCTTCGAGGGTAAAACGCCCCTAGAGCTCGCCTTCGGTCCCCTGAGGCGGCAGCGGTTTGAATTCTTCCATTTCCAAATCTTCCAGACGCTCGGCCTCGCGTTTGGCCTCGACGAGCCAGATGTCCCGATGCGTCACGATTTTGGCCGTCTCGTGCTGAGCCTGCCGCGCGGCCTCCCGGGCCTTGCGTACGTCCTCCTGACGCTTTTTTACGTTCTCAAGCGCTTGGGCGATGGCTTCTTCCAGCTTCAACTCGCCATCGGCCAGCGCACCGAGCCCGGCCTTGAACACATCCAATTCCTTGAGGCTCAGGCCCTTGCCCATGATCGCGTCATAGCGGCGCTCAACCTCTTCCTGACGCCAGACCTTGTAGCGCTCCAGCTCCCCGCGGCACCGCTCCACCGCCTCCTGCGCCTCAACCACGGCGCGCTCGGCGGCGCTGAGGGCATTCTTGGCCGCATCCTCCCGGTATTCGCGCACTTTAAGCAATGGAGCCAGCGGATACTTTTCCACGCTCAGGCCACCACCTTATACAGCGCCTGCAACGTTTCCTCAAAAGTGCTTTTTTCGTCCAAACCTTGCCTGAGGAACGCGTTTACGGCGTTGATCCGGGCCAGCGCGTCGTCGGCTTCCTTATCCGATCCTTTCTTGTATTCGCCGATCTGCACGAGCAATTCCACCTCGGCGAACTTCGCCAGCACCTTACGGAGCGCCTGCGCGGCTTTCTTGTGCTCCTTCGTAACGATGGCGTTCATAACGCGGCTGACGCTGGCCTGTACGTCGATGGCGGGATAGTGGTTCGCCGCCGCCAACTTGCGGGACAGGATGATGTGCCCGTCGAGGATGGAGCGGGTTTCGTCCGCAATGGGCTCCGTCATGTCGTCGCCCTCCACCAGTACGGTATACAGCGCCGTGATGGAGCCCTTATCCGAATTGCCCGCCCGTTCCATCAGCTTGGGAAGCGTCGAAAACACGGACGGAGGGAAACCGCGCCGGGTCGGGGGTTCGCCCGCGGCAAGGCCGATCTCGCGCTGTGCGCGCCCGAAACGGGTCACCGAGTCCATCATGAGCAGAACGCTCTTGTGCTGATCCCGGAAATATTCCGCCACCGCCGTGGCCGTGTACGCGGCCTTGAGGCGTTCCATCGACGAGCGGTCGGATGTGGAGACGACCAGCACGGCCTTTTTCCGCCCTTCCGGGCCAAGGTCGTTCTCAATGAACTCACGCACTTCGCGGCCGCGCTCGCCAATCAGCGCCAACACGCACACATCGGCGGAACAGCCTTTGATGATGCTGGACAAGAGCGTACTTTTACCGCCGCCAGCCGCCGCGAAAATACCCATGCGCTGCCCCTCGCCGCAGGTAAGCACCCCGTCGAGCACGCGCAGGCCCAGAGAAATCGGCTTGTCGATGATCTTGCGGAGCATGGGGTTCGGGGGATCGGCGTAAACCGGATAGTGGGTCCGGGGCTTGAGCGGCGGCCCGCCGTCGATGGGATCGCCGAGCCCGTTCAGGACGCGCCCGAGGAGATCTTCGCCCACGGGCACGGAATGGATTTCCCCCGTCGGGATGACTTCGGTTGCGGGCGAAATGCCCTGCAAATCGCCGAGCGGCGTCAACAGGGCCACCTGCTTCACGAAGCCCACGACCTCGGCCCGGAGCGTCCAGTCTTCCCACGGGTTCCGCAGGATGCACAGTTCGCCGACCTTCACCCCCGGCACCACGGCCCGGATGATGGTCCCCACGACCTGCTCCACGCGGCCCCGCACCTCCACCGAGGCGGTCGACTGCACCGCTTCCTCAAGAAGCGCTCCGATATATTCAAAGGCCATAGGGCATCCATCCGTTTGTCAAACCATATCCGCGAGATCCAAGCAGGCGTTCGCCCAATCGCCCCTCCGCAAGGGCCGAAAATGCGGGCGTGGCCCCAAAACGTCCTTTCTCAAGCCGTGCCGTGCAACGGCACACACCGCTCTATAACGGGGGAAACGTGTATACCAATGAATCGAGCCGCGATCGCATATGGGGCAGACGGCTGAAGCGGTTGTCGGCGTTGTCCCCGCAATCGGTACGCGCTATGAAGCGATTTTGGAGCGCAGGGCGTTTTCCAGCGCCTTGAGCTGTGTCTCGAGGCTGGCATCGACCACGCCGAGCTCGCTTTCCAAAAGGCACGCCCCCCGCTCAAGACGCGCATCCGGCACGACATCCAGAAAACTGGCCCCGCCCGGCACGGAGGCCAGCATGGATGCCAACCCCTCCCGGACGGCCTTTTCATCAGCGGGCGCCACGCGGATCGTCACGTGCTGCTGATTGCGGACCGTCACCAGCGCATTGCGGACGATACGGACGATGCGTTCGTTTTCGTCAATCTCGCCGATGACCTTGCGCACGGCCACAGCAACCACATTCACCAACGTGGCCTCAATGCCTTCGATGTACTCGACCGACGACAGCACGGTTTCCATCACCTTCTCGGCATGTTCGAGGCGGCCTTCCTCCACGCCGTCGCGGTAACCTTCCTCGCGCCGCCGCTCATAGGCCTCCCCGGCCTTGCGCTCCATGTCGGCCACACGCTCACGGGCCGCGTCGAGCACGGCATTGGCCTCCAGAAGGACGGCGGCCTCAGAGGCTTTGAGCACACGCGTCCCGGCGGACGGGGTTACCGTGTCCCCGGTCAATCGAAACAGGGAGCCCATTGCGGTGCAACCTCCTTCAGCAACAGCTTCTTCAGACCAAACCATACCGCCCGCTGAACCGCAGGCGACACCGACGGCGGAGCATCCTCAATATTCTCGGCGGCCCGTTCCTTCAAGGCGGCGGGCCAAGGAACGCGGCAAATGGCAATCGCCAGACGGCCGTGGCGCTGCATACGTTCCAGCAACGGCTCCCGGACGTCGCGGCTCAGAAAAAACTGCCGCACACTACCGAGCTGATACTGCCCGCGCTGGATGCCATAGCGGTACAGCGGTTCCCCCAGGGCTTCACGCAGGGCCAAGACCGGCTCCCGGGTGATAATGCGAGCCAGCTCCGCAGCGTGGACACACACGCCGAACACTTTGCCCAGACGCTCCAACTCTTCCGCACTCAGGAAGGCCAAACGCCGTGACTCGTCGGTGAAATCCCAGAACCCTTCTTCCGGCGGCGCGACAGGCCACGCCAATACGGGCGAGCCACGCCGCGAGAGTTCCGCCGCCACAATCGCCGTGTTCAAACCGGGAACGCGCCATGCTTCGGGACAGTCCGGCACAACGGAGCCCAAGCGACCGTTGAAGGCCAGCATAGCCCGAAACAGCGCAGGTTTCCGTGCGATGATGTCCGAAAAAAACGAGGTGTGCATACCTGTCCGGCCGTGCCAGCGTTACGACGACTGATCTTCCGAGGCGTTCGCCGCCTCTTTGCGCTTCCGCAGGGCATCACGCAGGGAAAGCGCCAACAGCGCAAGCCCGGCGAGCGCCGCCAAAAAGACGATCCCCGCGCCGATCAAGGCATATGGCGGCCCATTCTGCGGCGCGAGCGGCAATCCGAGGAATTTCGGGGTTGGCTCCATGGGTACGGAAACCTGTTCCCGAACCGGAACGAGCATGACGGAAACACGTTCATAGTCGAGATCCGGCACGGCCTTGGACGTAAGCTCACGGATTTTGGCGACCAGGTTGACGACAGGCGAATCCGGGGTATGGCGGAGGAAAACGGCGGCGGAAGGCAGGGTACGCGTATCGGTGGCCTGATCCGTACCTCCGAGCACCACATGGACGCGGGCCGTCAGCACGCCGTCGATACGGGAAAAGGTGTCGGACAGCTCCTGCGAGATGGCGTAGGCCATGCGAGCCTGTTCCTCCGAGGCGGATGAGATCATCCCCTGCCCGGAAAAAACTTTGCCGAGGTTTTCGTAGTCCGCCCGAGGGAGGTTGTTCTCTTTCAGTATTTCAAGGGACTGAACGAGCTGATCCTCATCCACGGACAAGGTGAACCCTGCCTTTCCAGCGGCGGTTTTCTCGGCCCGGATGCCGCGCTTGAGCAGCGTGGACAGCATCGTATTGACCTGCGCCTCGGTCAGCCCGCGGTACACTTCTACCTGACAGCCCAGAAGCGCCGCACAGAGCGACAACACCAGCAGAAACGGGAGCCAGCGCATCCCTTTTTTCCCGGACCCATGTGCTTCCGTCATATGTCCACGCCCCGTTTCCGTCACATTCTACCCCTGCTGCTTCAACAACGATTCAAAACCCTGATTGACCTGCTGCGACAACTTCGCCCCGCCCGTGGCCTGTACCCGGAGCATCCCCACAAGGAATTGCAGCTGGTACAACTCCGTCGCGGAAGCGTTCCCGCCGCCGACCCGCTCGAGCAGCCGGGCCAGCTCCTGCATGCCGTCCGTCTGAACGGCATCCGTCCGCCCTTCCACGGCCTGCGGCCCGGAAGGCGATTCTATCCGCATCGTACCGCCGATGCCGTCAATCCGGCTCCCCTCGGAGATGCCGTACACGGGATCTTCGGAAGGGTTCGGAGGGATTGCCTCATCCGTACGCGCCACTTCCGGGATATCTTGCCCGGCCTCCTCAAAAGGCCCGTGCTCCCGCGAGCCTTCAGCAACGCCCTGCACGGACGGACCGCCCTGCCCATCCGGCGCGCGCAGCGCATCCTCGAAGGCACGCACCAGCTCGGCGGGAGGTTCTCCCTGCGGGCCAAGGCTCCGCAGTTCGGCCCCCTTGGAGACGCCCAGCTTTTCCAGCGCCTCCAAAAGCTTTGAAGCCCCAAGACCGGAAATGTCCACGTCTACCTCCGCCGGATTACACCAGCCTACGGTTCTTGCCGGAGTTTTTCAAGCAACCCGGCGGCCAGCTCCGCTCTCGGGCCTTCGCCGGCGGCCAGCGGGGCAAGCACAGCTTCGGCTTCGCCTTGCCGCCTCGCCAAGGTGTAACACAGACCAAGCAGCGCCTGCGCGTCCTCATCTTCCGGCATGGCGGCCAGCACTTCATCTTTCAGGAGCCGTTCCGCCTCGTCGAAATCATCCACCACAATATGGCTCAGGGCCTTGCCCATGAGAGCGGGCGCAAATCCCGGGCGGAGCGCGAGCACCCCCGCGTACATGGCACGCGCATCCACCACGTTTCCTCCGTGACATGCAGCGTTGGCGACATCAAGCAAACGGCTGATCTGGGTATCGGACAGCATGGCGTTTCTCCAATCGTAAAAAGATGCGGGCAGCCCGGGCACCCCCGGCTAAACGCAAAAAGGGGAGAAGGGGACAGCCCCTTCTCCTTGTCCGTCATCCCGTCCGACGCGCCATGCGCGGGATGGAGCCACGCAAAAGCATCCGGGGTGCGGTCCCGGAACATGATTCCGGACGGGAGACAAACTCAGCCGGTACGCTGGGCAAGGCTCTTCATCATATCCGTCATGCTCTTCGTGACGGACGAGAGCGATTCCAGCATGGCATTGTACTGCCCGACTTCGAACTGGAGGGCCATCATGTCCTCGGGGCTGACTTCGTCCTTGCCCAGCATCTCGGTCATCTTGGCCTGCAGGTCCTTGCCCTTGCTGCTGATCGAATCCAAGCCGCTGTTGAACAGCTCATTGACGTTCAATCCCGGCGTTCCACTCGTGCCGTTGATATTCATGGCAAACTCACTTTGGTTAGAAATCCTTTTACTTCGCCATGTTGTCCATAGAATGCAACGCAGCCTGCGTCGCTTCCCGGACGGCCTGCGCCACAGCCCATTCGTCGGGGGTCAACCCCCTATCCATATGCCGTTTGACAGCCAGATCCATTTCCAGAACCTCATCCCGGATGCCCTGCAAGGCGCGGGGATCGTCAAGGGCATCCAGCACGGAAACCATCGCGTCACTCATTGGAACCTCTCAGTCGATACACGATTATCCGCCCATCCTTACGGAGCTTCAACTCCTTCACGCCGATGGACTCGAGCACATATCCGCCGGGGAGCAGACCGCCCTCAAAGACACGCTGCCCCGTAGCCAGACTGATGAAACGCATGGGCGTCAATGTTACCCCGGTCACCCGGATCTCCGGCATATCATCGGCTTGCGGTGCGGGAACGTCTCCCGCCTCCGCCTGCTGCGGCGCCGCGGCTTCACGCCGGACTTCGGCTTGAGGCCGCTTTTTCTCGAACGACGCAACCACATCGAACACGACCGGGACGCCGAGTTCCGCACGGGCCTTGTCCAGCACGCCGTCCAGACGGATACGCTGGGCCACATCGAACCGGCCCGCAAGCTCCACCTTTCCGGGCAGGAACCGGACCTGCACAAACGCCAGATCCGCCTCCTTCAAGAGCGGCAACAGGACCGCTTCAACCGCGTCGGCGTGACGGATGGTCCGGTCCAAACGGCTCCAGACGGCCTGGTCCCGCAGTTCCGGGACATCTTCGCGGACGGCGGAAAAGGCCTGCTCTTCCACGAGCCCGTCCTTCATGTACCCGGCAAGGTCCAGGCCGTCGTCCGGGTTATCCGTCTTCTCCTGCACGGAGAGGGAGAATCCCCGGCTTGCGAAGGCTGACGTTACGGCATCGACCCTGTCCCCGCGGAGCGTCACATCAAGATAAACAGGGTACTGCACACCTTGTGCCAAGCGCAGGAGATCGGCCCTTTCGGCATCGTCGCGCAAGACTCCCTGCACGCCGACGCCTTCATCCTGCGGAGATACGACCAATGTGCGAAAACCGTTTTCGTCAATAATAGTTTGGATTTCCTTGACTCTCGTTTCCGCATCCGGGGTTCTGCCCGCATAGGAAAAAGTCAGCCCGCACAGGCCCAGCAAAAGAAAAAAGGACAAGGCCAACCTCTGCGGCGGCAAGGAGCGCAACCGTTCCCAAAGCGTTTTGCCAACGCCGTTGGCGCCTACAGAAGTCCCTTCTTCCAACAGTATCATCGGATCACCGAGATCCATGACCGGCTCTTCGCGCTGCGGCTCCGCAGGTTCCGGGCGTTCCTGCACCGAACGCCGCTCCTGCAAGCCGGACGCGACCTGACGCCATGCGTCCGCCGGCTCGCCGGGCTCCGACCATGCCATGCAGGTCAAGCCCAGAAAAAACGGCGTACGCGCGGGGATGTCCGCACCGTCGGACGGCAAGGGAGCGCCATTGAGCAGTATCTCGCCGTCGAGCGGCGTCACCCGCACGGACGGGGCGCCGTCCCCGGAAAAGCCTATGACGATGTTCGCGTGCCGGGAAGCGACTGAACTGTCTTGAAGAATGATGTCGCAAGAGTCGTCGGACCCTACAAGCTGATTCCCCGCGGGCAAGACAAGTTCCGCCCCCATGTGGGGGCCGGAAAAAAGACGAAAGACAATCAAGCCGGAGGCACTCATAGCGCTCCCGCAGGCCGTGCCTGCGTCTGTACTCCGGGCGATTGCCGCGCCGCGGGCGGCGACAACGGGGTCGCCGTGGCGGGCGTCACCGTCTCCAGTTCGGGCCGTTTCCGGGAGCAGCCGCTCTGCGGGGCCGCCGGAACCCGTTCCTCATAATCGGCCTGCGTCGGCGATCTGTGGAATGTGGGTTCGTCCACGCGGGGGGGCGTCGTCGGGATCTCATCCAAATGGATGACCTTCGGCGTAATGAGGATCAGGCGCTCCATGCGTTTGGTCCCCTTGCTCGTCGTCTTGAAGAGGTTTCCGAGCACGGGGATGTGCATGAGGATCGGTATCCCGCTGGCATCCGTGGACTTCTGCTCGTAGTAGTACCCGCCGATGAGCAGGCTCTGCCCCGCGCCCACGATGGCCTGCGTGTTGATCTTCGTCTGCTTGATGGGCGGAACGCTGTTGTCGCTGACCGGCGCATCCTTGCTGTCGTTCTGGTCGTCCTGCACGCTGACCGCGAGCTTGATGGAGGTTTGGCCGCGTTCGTTGCGGATGATGTGCGGGGTCACGCGCAAGACCGTCCCCGCCTCGACCTTGAACAGGTCCACCGCCTGATAGCCTTCCACCTGGATGTAATAGGTGCTGGTGTTTTCCAGCGTGGCCTGCACATTGTCCACTGTCAGCACAGAAGGCCGCCCGAGCATCCTGGCTTCGCCTTCCGCCTCCAGCGCCTGGATGCGGGCAAGGAAGAAGTCCGCGCCGTGCGTATAGATGGTGGACAGGTTCATGCCCGTTCCGGACGGGGTGCCCATCGTGGGCAGAGGCGAAAATTTGTCTCCGGTGCCGGAAAACTCGCCTCCGGTGCTCCAGCCCTTGTCCCGGCTGTTCGCGCCCTGATACGTAACGCCGAGATCTCGTTTGAAGTCGGAATCGATGTCCACGATGGCGGCATGGATTTCCACGAGTTCCACAGGCCTGTCGAGATCCGCGATAACCTTGGCGTAGTACGGCATCCGGTATTCGGCATCATTGACCAGCACCGCATTGACGCGCGGATCGGCCATAATGTTCACTTGCGTGGCATTCTGCGGAGCGGCCTGTCCGCCCTGCTGCGCGGCGGGGGCGGGGGCATCGGGAGCCACGGGCGTCATCCGTCCCTGCGCGATGAGCCCGGTGCCGGACAGCTTGTCCACGGTGGCGGTGTCCTGCGTCACCCGGGTCGCGGAATTGGGCGAACCCGTGACCATGGCCCTGAGGATGCTCGCCACTCCGGGGATGGTCACCGTTTTGTCCATGCTGTTGACGGACATGTCTTCCGCCCACGCATATTTGAGCGGAAAGACCTTCATCACGAAATTGGTGATCTGCGCCTCTTCAAAGGCGGTGACGGCGGCTGAAATCTGGGCAAGGTAAGTGGGCGGGCCGGACACGACGATCATCGCGCCGCCGGGGGCGAGCGTCGCGGGCAGTTGCGGGGCGAACACCGCCGATTGCCTGAGCATCTGGTACAGACGCTCCGCGGTCATGGCCCGCGGGGTGATGAACGCCCGCGACAGTTCCGATTCGCTGTAAAAATAGAGGGTGGAGCCGAGCCGATACCATGTCACGCCAAAGGCGGCCTGCATCCCCTTCAGGAAGGTTTCCGGGGGAACGGCATCAAAGCGCCCGCTCACCTTGCCGACCACGCCGGGAGAGAACGAAGCGCCGAGCCCCTGTGAGCGGGCGAAGTTCGTGAGGATGACTGTCAGATCCTCATCGTCCGCATAGTGCGTGTACGGACGGGAAAATCCCCCTTGGACGGCAAACGCCGGGCAAGAAACCAGAAGCACTCCGAAAACGAGTGCAAAAACCATCAAGAGCGAAACGCCACCACGACAATGCATCAGCGCCCCATATTCCAGGCTTGCATACCGGAGAAGAAAGAAAACGCCGACGCGCCACCGCCCTGCACCTGTCTTTTCCACCATGCCAGATCATTCAAAAAATCCTTGGCATACCCCGGCATGGAGGCAACGCTCTCGGCCAAAGGCACAACAAGGTGCAGCGAAAACCTGCCCTCATCCACCGAAAGGACCGTCCTCCGGGAGCGCGAGGCCGCGACCATACGGGAAGCGCACTTCCGCAAGAGATCATCCGCATCCTGTTCCGCAGCGGGAAGCGGGCCAAGATCGGCCCGCAGGATGCCCGTCCGCCCATCAGGCGAAAAAAACTCCATGTCCAAATCGCCTTCAAGGCGAAAGCGGAAGACGCCGTCCGCGCCGGGAGAGGCCTTTTTCCAGCCTGCAGCCGCCGTCAGTGCGTCAACGGATTCCTGCAAAAGCGACATGTTGCCTCCTTGGGGGAACTATGCGGTCTTCCACAACGCCTTGTCAATCATCAAACGCGGAGACCCCAAACGTGCGGCATGGGGCCCTTCCCGCACGGAGGCGTATCCTTCAGGCATTCGTCAAGCTGGCGGTCACAACGCTCCACCCGTTTGCCGAGAGCCTCGATTTCCCGTTGTTCGGCATCCGTCAGGGCCTCCAAGGAACGCCCTTCCGCTTCGAGCTTCTCCGCGATGGCCGACAGCGCCGCCGAACATACGCTCAATTCTTCCAAAAGCCGATCTTGCGGTTCGCTGTTCGTTACCATGATCCTCCCCCTAATTATACTGCAACGAAGGGACGGCTATGCCCCTTCTGGAGCAAAGGGATTCGAGCTGTTCAAGTTTAAGCGGCATATGGGAAACGACTCCGGACGCCGAGCGGCTTTCCAGATAGACCATTTTATTGCCGTTATGGTCGTGGTACGGCGTGAAGCCATAGGTGGAGCCCCGGCTGTCCCGTTCCGTCACCGTGGGCCCCGCAGGCGTGATGCCCTTGTTCGCCGCTGCGCTGATGGCGTTCGACACGCTCTCGATCGACGCGCCCCCGTTGGCGGATACGCCCGCATTGGGGGAAATTCCCGAAACCTGTTGCGTGGAAATGCCGTTGATAGCCATACGACCTCCTATCCCAAAATCCGTGAACGGGTCTGGTTCATATTCTGCTGGATGGCGTCCTGCGTGGAGATCGACTTCTGGATCAATTCGGACAGGCTGTCGTTGATGCTCTTCAACGCATCGCGGCTGGCCCGCATCCGCTCCTGATCGGCTTCCATCTCCTTCATGGCGGCGTCGTACTGCGCCCCGATGAAATCCCCGACGGAACCGACGATGCCGCTTACCCCCTGCCCGAGCTGGGACATGGACTGCCCCATGACTCCGTAGCTCTGGGACTGAGCCCCCAAAGCGCCGGACTTTGCATCCAGCGTCTTCATTTGCGTCTTCACATCCGTCATATCAGCCTTCAGCGACGCCTTCCGGCTTGAATACTCCGCATTGAACTGCTTCAGCTCATCGCCGGACAACTTCGCCCCTTCGCTCCGCAGGGATTTGAGATCGGCCTGCTTGTTTGCGATGTCGGTCTGCTGCTTGCCGAGGACGCCCTGCTCCTTGGCCAGCGCCCCCTGCTGCTTGCCCATGTTCAACTGCTTCATGCCCATGCCGAACTGGACAGCGCCCATGCCGATGTTGATAGCCCCGGACACGACGCCGCAGACGAGCTGCGCCACGGCCTTTTTGCGGATTTCATCGGCCTGCTGCTCCATCGACATGGCGATGCTGTCGGTTTGCGCTTTCATGACCTCACGGTTTTCCTTGCGCTGTTCGGCGCTCATTTCCGTAATGAGGGCATTGATGCTCGCCATCGGGGAGGCCACGCCCACCCAGCCGCCGAGTGATCCGGAAGGACTTTTCGGCGGGGTGAGCGTCGGCAAATCGTTGCGGACCTGCGCGGCGGCCTCCTGAAAGGAAAGCCCCGCATCCATCGCAACCTGTAGCTCCTTGTCCACGGCAGCTCGGGAAACATTGACCGTCCCCGCATCGTTTATTAGTTGATTGTAAACCTGTTGTTGATCGGATGACAACCCTTGTATGCCTGACATATGCGTATCCTCTTACTGCTTACGGCCTTCCCGTATACGATTTGGCCACCGCTCATCCCGGTACGGGAAAACGCGGACTGCCCTCTCAGCCACTCACGAAACGCCGCATCCATCACGCGGCACAAGCCTCTTCCTCCGCGCCCATCAACCGGAAAAACCGGAGTGTGGCGTGAGAGCACCGCCTTCCACCGCGCTAGGCCATCGTCGGCGCGACATTGGTCAAGATAGCCGTCTGCGATTCAGTACATCCTTCAATAATGTTGTTGACGTCTTCGAGCATCTTTTCCGCGCGCTCCATGACGCCCTTCAGAAAATCAAGCTCCATATCCTGCGCCTGCTGGATGCGTTCCAGAATGGCTTCCAGCTCCTTGGTATCCGCATAGCTGGTGGAAATCTTGTAATCGTACACGGAACCGGCGATGTTCGTCGCCCCACTGCCCATCTGCACGACGCTGCTGGCGATGTTCGACGACTTGAGCGCAATGTCGGCCACCTTCGACAAGGTCTGCGCTGAGGTCGTGGCGGCGGAGCCGAAGGAGCCGCCCATAGTCAGCCCGATGCCCACGATGGTGATCGCAAGCTCGCAGGCCATGCCGACATACCCGGCGATGTCTTCCGGAACCCCGCACGCCTTCAATCCGGCGGCAATCCCGGCGCTGATGCTTACCTTGCCGTCGGTCGCCATACTCACGGCACTGTTGATGGACATAGTGAGCATTACGGCCCCGCCCGCGATAAGCAGCGGGTTCCCGGTTGCCGCCCCGGCCACGATTGTGGCGACGCTGGCTATCGCCCCGACGATCACGCCGACCCAGCTGAAAATCTTTTTGAAGACATCGAGGATACCTTTGGATTTCATGGAGTCGAGGCGATCCATGATCTCTTCCAGCTTCTTCTCGTTGATCTCGGCGCGCTCTTTTCCCTTGGCGTCGATGGAGGCCACGCCGTCTTTGGTGGCCTGCGTGCGCGTCTCGTTGCTGATCATCTGGGCCAGCGTTTCGAGCGAGAGCCCTCCCGCCGTGGGCGGGGCCAGCCTCGGCAAGTCTGAAGATGAGGATGACGCATTGGGGGAGGAAGACGGCAGATCCGGCAGCGTGATTTCCTGCAGGGCCTTCTTGATGGCCTCCTGGAGGTTGTTTACCTCAACGCCGCCGGCAAGCTCCATGAACTTCGAGCCGACCTGAAAATCAATGGAGTTGGGCATGAAAACCTCACTTCTCGGCTTGTTCGAGAATGGCGAGCATGGCCGAGGCTTTGCCTCGCGCGGCATCGTGTTCGGGATTGCCCTCTTCGCCCATCGAGAGCGCTACAACGAACGCGCCTTGGGCCTTTTCCCGATCCCCCATTTTGAGGTAACACATTCCGGCCTGAAGCACGGGCACGGGGCTGGCGAGCGCACCCATCGCCGAACAAAGCCCGTAGGCGTCCACGGCTTCCTGATACTTGCCGTTGGCCTGACGGCTTCCGGCGAGCCCCATCCAGAAACGGGGATCGTTGTGATCGTACAGGCACAGCCCGGAAAAGACGGTTTCGGCGTCCTTGTAGTTGCCGGACGTGTACAGGTTATATCCAAGGCTATACAGTGATTCCAACATATCCTGAGAGACGTTGCATACGTCCCCGATGGTGGCGCCGTTCAAGACGGCTTTGGTCATCGTTTCAAGTTCTTCCTGCGTATATTCGACCGCCGCACGTTTCTGTTCTGTCATGAAAAGCTCCTCGGGAACCGCCCCGCAACAGCGGGAAAAAGGGTGTTGGCGAAAGGTCAGCCCGCAGATCCGGGTACCCCCAAGCAACCGCCATCCGGTGAAGGGGCATCCCCCACATGTACGGGAACCATCCAGACGGGGCTGCCCCTGCGAAAGGGATCTTTACTGGCCGCGAGCCACGGCGGTAAGCGTCTGCATACCGGACTGGATAGCCGAGTTCGCGCCCTGCGTATACGAATTGTACTGGCCCATGAAGTCCTGCACATACACCATCTTGGTCTGGATATCCGTGCCGATGGTTTCCTGGTAGGCTTGCAGGGACTGAATGGCCACGTCCCACTCATCCTTATTATGCAAGCTGTCCGCGGTTTCCTTTGTAGGCTTGCTGACTCCACCGGTGGTCAAATCATAGGTGAGATTGTTTTTATCCATAAACTCCCGGACATCCGCGGGCATTTCAGTGCATCCGCCGCTGTCCTTGGCCTGATTCTGGAGTTCGCGGCACCTCTGGAGCATATCGGCAACTTCCTTCTGTTCGGCCTGAGCCCCCTCGATTTGCTTGATGTAACCGAGGGCCGAATCCTTGGCCGAGGCGGCCAATTCCATCTGGAGCTTGGCGAAAATGAAGTTGACGCTTGTGCACGTGCCGAGGCTGCCTACACTGGAGACACTTCCCGAACCGCTGTTTCCGCTGACTGGATCCATATATCATTCTCCTTGGATACGTTATTTATTGCCCGCGGGCCACGCTGGTGAGCGTCTGCATACCGGACTGGATGGCCGAGTTCGCTCCCTGCGTGTACGAGTTGTATTGGCCCATGAAGTCCTGCACATAAACCATCAGCGTCTGGATGTCCGTACCGATGGTTTCCTGATATGCTTGAAGGGATTGGATTGCGACATCCCACTCGTCTTTGCCCAAAATATAATCTTTATCCGTGTTTGGGAAAGTTAATTCGTGCTGTTCCATAAACGTGGCCAGCTCTTTCGACATAGGGTAGCAATCTTTACCTGTCACGGTGACTCCATTGATGCTTTTTTGCCCTACGCCCGTACCATTTTCCCCCTCGTTCTGAGCTTGCCGAGCCTGCTGGAGCAAATCAGCTACTTCCTTCTGTTCGGCCTGCGCACTCTCGATCTGCTTGATGTAGCCGAGGGCCGAATCCTTGGCCGAGGCGGCCAGCTCCATCTGGAGCTTGGCGAAAATGAAGTTGACGCTTGTGCACGTGCCGAGGCTGCCTACACCGCTGACGCTTCCCGAACCGCCGACTCCACCGATACCTTGACTCATACTTCTCCTATATAAAAGAGTTAAAGACGGACGACTCCACGGCGGCCCGCGCCGGGAGCTTTGCCGGAAGGACGGTTATCCAGGGAGGCTTGCGCCTTGCGGGCTTCCCCGGCGCGCTTGGCCTCTTCCTTCGCTTTGGCGACGAGCGCTTCCACTTCCGGCGTCATCTCCTCCTGCTGCTTGAGATCGTCTTCCGTGAGCCCCATGCCCTTGAGCTGCGCATCAAATTTCTGGTTGAGGCGGGACAGCTCGTCCTTGAGGGTGCTGAGCTGTTCTTCCTGAGCCTGCATGTCTTTTTCCGTGAATGCCATGTCGTTGCTCCTGTTGTTGGTGCTTCATTTTTAGCATGTTCCGTGCCAAACAAACAAATACGGGGAATTTCGGCTCATCAAGCCTTTTTGCATGGTTTTCCGTGCGCAGAAAACAAACAATATTGGCACTATTTCGCCTTTACACCTACCAACATTGTTCTCATCCATTGATAAATCTTCTTTGACAACTACTACAGCCTATTACCCAAATCAATCAAAAAGGAGGCGCTTGTAAGACGTTGCGGCCTATGATACTCGCTAGGCGATGATTGGCATATTTCTCGCATGATTTCTTGCGGGCCGGTATGGATCGGTTCCCGGAATCACGTGTTCCCGCAGCCTCCAGGCACGGGGGCCGACTCATTTCCCGGCGGGGAGCCGGGCAGGAGGAGGCATGTCCATAGATTTTTCCGTCACCACTATGAGCCAGATGGCCGGAGGCGCAACCGCGTCGGCGGCGAGCTCTCTCGCCACGGGCTCACTCATGGGGAACGCCGCCGCGCAGGTGGAAGACCCCATGTCGCTGCTTGCCGATGCGGCCGAAGAACTGACCTTTGCGGCTGACACCACTGACGAATACGAACTTGAGGACCGCAAGGAGCGGGAACGCGCTGAAAGCGCCTATGCCGAGCGCGTCAAGCTCTATCAGGATCTCATGCATGAGGCGGGCAAGTCGCAGAACATCGATCGCCTGAAGGACAGCCTGCGCGCCCGCGAAGGCCGGGAAAAGGCCTCACGGGAGGCGCTTTACCGCTTTCCGGACCCGAGCGACGCCTATGCCGCCCTTTCCGAGGCGCTTGACGCCTTTTCGGATGATCCGTCCGTTGATCCTTCCGTTATTGAAGATATCCGGCAAGGGCTCGCCGAACTCGAAGCCGAACACGGCCCGCAGATCCGTTCGGGCATCCAAGGCGCGCTCGCCGCTGCCGGATATCCCGAACTGGACAGCGCGGACGGCCTGCGCGACCTGTACCGCCAGACCGTCTGCGACTTTACGGACGTCAACGCCGCCTTCGCCCACATCCACGAGAAATACGGCGATGTGGGCTTCGGCAAGGCGATGGATTTCCTTTTCAACGCGCTGGGCAACGACCTCGCCACGGACGTACCGAGCATGGAAACCACCCATCTCGAAAGCGTCCACGCCACCCTCGAACAAGTGCGTCTCCTGCAAAGCACGCATGTCCAGTGCGAACGCCTGCTCCAGCGCTGGCAGGATGTCCATGGGGTCCAATGCGGGCTTGCTCCGATGGAGCTGCTCGGCGATCTGGTTGACCTGCGCAAAGAACATTTCCTCGGGGCCATGCAGATCGATCGCATTGTCTCCAAGGCCAAGGCCCCGGATATCGAACGCGAAGTGCTGTTCCTTCAGGAACTCCTGAATATGACCCGCAACCTGCCCGTCCAGCTTTTCGACGGCGAACAAGGCCGCATGAAGGTCATCGACGCCGTACAGGAATCCGTGGACGCCGCCATCCGGCGTGAAGACGAATACCTCGCCAGTTTGGGAGACGCGTGATGATCGAACGTGAAATCGCCGAATTCGGCAGACGCATGGGTATGCCCGCCTTTTCCCTTTCCCCTGCGGGGCTCGCCGCGCTCGACGTGGAGCGCCTCGGGCGGCTCCATCTGGAGCTTGCCGAAAACGCCGGGGAGCGCGAGCTGCTCGTCTACCTCGCGCGGGCCGTGCCGGAGTATGACGTGAAAGCCCCACGCCGCGTGCTCGAGCGCTGCCATTACCGGCACGCCGATCCCATGCCGCTGTCCGGGGGGGTGCACAAGGGCAATATTGTCCTTCTCACCCGTTTCCCCGAACGGCAGGCGACGGCGGCGGGCATCGAAAGGGCCGTCCAGTTCCTCAGCGGCGTCATGGATACCGTCGCCAAAGCCTGATTCCGCAACCTCGGTTTTCTTTACCGGCAAAGGAGGACAGCCATGCCGAGCATCAACCTTCTGGATCCTTCCCTCGGCATCCAGACCATCATGGAGAGCCCGTCGGCAACGCGCGGCGGCATCCCCGAGGCGAGGCCCCTCGCCTCCAATGTCCTGCGCGAGGCCGGGCTTGAGGAACTGTATTCCCCGTGCAACGCGCACCACCTCGTGGAGCAGGCGCTCTGCCCGGATGCGGGCGACGGCGACATCCTCCGCCCGGAGGTGTTTTCCGGCAACCTCGCGGGATGCCTAGAAGCCTTGAAGGATTCCGATGATCCCGCCGTCCGGGCGCTGGCCGACGGCGAACTGGCCCCGCTGCTTCAAAACAAGGAACTCCTCAACGCCTACATGGGCCTGATGATAGGGGGTTAAGGTGGCGCTTACGCAGGAACAGCGCAACACACTGTCCATTCTGGGATATCTGTATTACCGCATGGGGCGTCTGGACAATGCCGCCACGGTCTTCGCGGCGCTGGACAAGCTCGCCCCCGAAGGCATGGACGCCATTTCCCGGAGGGCCGCCGCCACGCTCGCGGCCATTGAAACGGATCGCGGCAATGCCGAAAAAGCCCTCCAGCTGCTGCACCGGGTCATGGACGGGCAAACCCTCTCCACCCGCCATGCCGCCCTGCACCTGCTCCGGGCACGCGCGCTCTGGCAGCAGGGGCGCAAGGATGAAGCGAGGGCCGCGGTCAACGAATACCTGTACCTCGCCGGCAACGGCCCGTCCGCGCAAGCGCTGGCCGAGCCCCCCTTTAACAGCATGGGCAAACGCGTATGAGCCTGTTCACCACGGCCCGTTCCGCCGTCGGCGTGGTCACGCGCCACAACGACATCAACATCGTCTTCCTGCTCGTCACCGTCATCGCGCTGATGATCATCCCGCTGCCCACGCCGGTGGTGGATACGCTCATCGGCGTGAACATGGCCCTGTCCTTCACCATCCTGATGATGACCATGTACGTGCGGACGGTGCTGGACTTCTCGGTCTTTCCCACGCTGCTCCTGTTCACCACCCTGTTCCGGGTGGGCCTCAACATCACGACCACGCGCCTCATCCTGCTTCAGGCGGACGCGGGCGAAATCATCTTCACATTCGGCGAATTCGCCCTTGGCGGCAACTTTGTGGTCGGCGCGGTGGTCTTCCTCATCCTGACCATCGTGCAGTTCCTCGTCATAGCCAAAGGCGCGGAGCGCGTGGCCGAAGTCGGGGCACGTTTCACCCTCGACGCCATGCCCGGCAAGCAGATGTCCATCGACGCCGACATGCGCGCCGGGGTCATCGACATGGAGGAAGCGCAGCGCCGCCGCGAGCGCATCAGTCAGGAAAGCCAGATGTACGGCGCCATGGACGGCGCCATGAAGTTCGTAAAAGGCGACTCCATCGCCGGGATGATCATCGCCGTCGTGAATATCGTGGGCGGCACGATCATCGGCATCACCCAGAACGGCATGACCGCCGGGGACGCCCTGCACACCTACGGCATCCTCACCATCGGCGACGGGCTGGTATCCCAGATCCCCTCGCTGCTCATCTCCATTTCGGCGGGCATCCTGATCACCCGCACCGGCGATTCCGACGACAACGTGGGCTCGCAGATCGGCCTCCAGATATTCGCCCAGCCCAAGGCGCTGCTCATGGCGGGCGGGCTGGTGTTCCTCTTCGCCCTCATCCCCGGCTTCCCCAAGCCGCAATTGTTCACGCTGGCGGCCCTCCTCGGCGGGCTCGGCTATGTGCTCAAGCGCGTCAACGAAACCCCGCAGGCCCCGGACGCCAAAGAGGAACTCTCCAAGTCGCTCACGCCCACGGCCCGCCCCAAGTCCCGCCCCGGCGCGGCGCGGGACGAGTTCGCGCCCACCGTGCCCATCATCCTCGATATCTCGGAGGACATGGGCGCATCCCTCGATTACGCTTCGCTCAATGAGGAGCTGGCGAACCTGCGCCGCGCGCTCTATTTCGATCTCGGCGTGCCCTTCCCCGGCATCAACATCCGGCCCAACCCCGGCCTGCCGGAGCTTTCCTACGTCCTGAACGTCAACGAAATCCCCATGTCGCGGGGGAAACTCGAAAAAGGCATGGTCCTCGCCCGCGATACCAGCGAAAACCTGTCCATGCTTGGCGTGGAATTCAAGCTCGGTGAACGGTTCCTGCCCGACGTCGAGCCCCTCTGGGTCCCCGAGTCCAAGGCCGCGTCGCTGGAGCGCGTGGGCATCAGCATCATGAACCATGCGCGCATCCTCGCCTACCACCTTTCGCTGCTGCTCGCCCGGCACGCCTCATCGTTCCTCGGTATGCAGGAATCCAAGTACCTGCTCGACAAGATGGAGGAACGCGCCCCCGATCTGGTCCGCGAAGCCACCCGCCTGCTGCCCACGCAGCGTATTGCGGAAATCTTTCAGCGGCTGGTACAGGAGCAGATATCCATCCGCGACCTGCGGAGCATCCTTGAAGCGCTCATCGAGTGGAGCCCCAAGGAAAAGGATACCGTCATGCTCACCGAGTACGTCCGCAGCGCCCTGAAGCGCCAGATCAGCTACATGTATTCGAAGGGGCAGAACATGCTGCCCGCGATCCTGCTGGACCCCTCGGTCGAGGAGACGATCCGCAAGGCCATCCGGCAGACCTCGGCGGGCGCGTTCCTTGCGCTTGATCCCGATACGACGCAGCGGTTCCTGCGCGCCGTGACCGAGTCCGCCGGGAAGTACACGGCCAACACGCAGAAGCCGGTACTCATGGCTTCCATGGACATCCGGCGGTATGTGCGCAGGCTTATCGAGGGCGAGCATTACGGCCTGCCCGTTGTTTCGTACCAAGAGGTCACGCCCGAGATTTCGATCCAGCCCGTCAGCAGGATCAGGTTGTAGAGAGAATCGGGTGAGGGGAAAGGGGCCCTTTGGAAAGGATCTCCTTTCCCCTCACCCGTACCCCTCCCCTATCCCCCCAAACTTTTTGACTGGTGGGGAGGCCGCACGGCGGGAGTCCCGTCGGCGGAATCCCCGCGCCGGACAGCACTATGGAATCAGCCGCCATCGATTACGCCATGAAAGCGCTCTATCTGGTGCTCATGTTGTCGATGCCGCCCATCATCGTGGCCTCGCTCATCGGCATCCTGTTGAGCCTCATTCAGGCGATCACCCAGTTGCAGGAACAGACGCTGACCTTCGGCGTCAAGCTGCTGGCCGTGGTCCTGACCCTCTTCATCATGGGGGGCTGGCTCAGCGGCGAAATTCTCCGTTACGCCGACGATATTTTCAGCCGTTTTTATATGATACGCTGATTGGGCGAGGGCCGGGGAAAGCCCGGGGCGAAGAATGCGGCAAAAACACGAGGAGGCCAACGGCATCGCCGGACGGCACGTTGCAGAGCGGCCGGCATCCTCCACGGAGGCTTCATTTGGATTATCAGGCACTGTTCAACGAACTGCACCTTTTCGAGCAACTGCTGGCGCTGCTGGTGGGGATGCCCCGGCTGTTCATGCTCGTGCAGGTGGCCCCGTTCATGGGCGGGAACATCCTCACGGGGCAGTTGCGGACCACCGTGGTTTTTGCCTGTTATCTCATACTGCACCCCGCCATCGTCGCCAGCCTCCCCGAAACGCAGGGCCTCTCCCCCTCCACGTTCGCCCTGTACGGGGCCATCCTTGTCAAAGAAACGCTCATCGGAATGCTTCTCGGCTACCTGTCCGGCATGTTGTTCTGGACCATCCAGTGCGCGGGCTTCTTCATCGACAACCAGCGCGGCGCGTCCATGGCGGAAGGGGCCGATCCGCTGTCCGGCGAACAGACTTCGCCGCTCGGCTCGTTCTTTTTCCAGAGTGCCGTCTACCTGTTTTTTTCCACCGGCGCATTCCTCGCCCTGCTTGGCGTGGTTTACGCCTCTTACGAAATCTGGCCGGTCACGCAGCTCATCCCGCTCAGCGTGTTTAAGGACATCAACCTGCCGTTGTTCTTCGCCGGGCGCGTGAGCTGGCTTCTGCTCATGATGCTTCTGCTTTCCGGCCCCATCGTGGTGGCCTGCCTACTCACCGACGTTTCGCTCGGGCTCATCAACCGCTTCGCTTCGCAGCTCAACGTGTACGTGCTTGCCATGCCCATCAAGAGCGGCGTCGCGGCTTTTCTGATGCTGTTCTATTTCATGATGCTGCTGTCGAACGCGACAGGATTGTTCGATGGGGTCAAGGCCGATTTCGAGCAGCTCAGGAGGCTGTTGCCGTGAGCGACAAAACCGAACAGCCAACACCGAAACGCCTCCGCGAATCGCGCGAGAAAGGGGATGTGTGCAAAAGCCAGGACGTGCCGTCGGCCCTGACCGTGCTCGCCTTGTCCGTCTATATTGTCGTGATGGGGGGGCATCTGCTGGAATCGCTGCTGGCGATGATGGAGCTTCCCATGAAGCTGCTGTCCACGCCCTACGCCGAGGCCGCGCCGCGCGCCGCCGAAGCCACGTTCCACATAGCTGTTTCTATCGTCGCCCCGCTCGTCGGCCTCGTCATGGCCGTGGCCCTCGTCGCCAACCTCGGACAGGTCGGCATACTGTTCGCCTTCAAGGGAGCCATGCCCAAGCTCGAAAACGTAAGCCCGTCCAAATGGTTCCAGAAGGTTTTCTCCATGAAGAACCTTGTGGAGTTCCTCAAGAACATCATCAAGGTGACGGTGCTCGGCGTTACTGTCTGGGTTGTCATGCGGGATCATCTGCCGACGCTGTTCGCCATCCAGCGGGGGACGATCTGGACCATGTGGGAAGTCCTCGGGATGGCTGTCAAAGACCTGTTGCTCATGGCGGCGGGCGTCTTCTGCGTCATCGCCGCCGTGGACTATCTTTTTCAGAAATGGCAGTACACCAAGAACCATATGATGTCGAAAGATGAAGTCAAACGGGAGTACAAGGAGATGGAGGGCGACCCGCAGGTGAAGGGCAAGCGCAAACAGCTCCATCAGGAAATGCTCTCCCAAAACGCGCTGGGCAACGTGCGCAAAGCGAAGGTGCTCGTGACCAACCCGACCCATTACGCCGTGGCGCTGGATTACGAAAAGGACAGGACGCCGCTCCCGGTTATCCTTGCCAAGGGCGAAGGGTTCCTCGCCCAGCGCATGATACGGGTGGCGCAGGAAGAAGGCATCCCGATCATGCGGAATGTGCCGCTGGCCCGCAGCCTTTTTGAAAACGGGACGGAAAACGCCTACATCCCCAAGGATCTCATTGGCCCGGTGGCCGAAGTACTGCGCTGGGTGCAGTCCCTCCAGCGGCAATGACGAACGCACAGGAAACGAACGTGAAGCAAGAACCTCTCTCCGAACAGGCGTTTCTGGATACCCTGATCAACCTTTGCGACGATCTGGCTTGGGGCCGCCCCGCCAGCGAGGACAGGCTGTTCGCCCTCACCAAGGAAGGCGCGGGCCCAAAGAATTATGTCCGGCTCGCGGAAGCCTTCGGTATGATGCTGGTCAAGGTGGAAAGCCGGGAGTACCACCGCTCACAGCTCATTGCGGATCTGAAAACCCGCAACGCCGAGCTGGAGGAAGCGCACAGGCTCCTCGCCGAGCGCAACACGCATCTGATGCGGACCATTCAGGAAAACTACCAGACCAAGAAGATCGTGGGCCAATGCGAGGCCATGCGGAAGGTCATTCAGCTTGCCCTGACCATCGCCCGCCGCCCCATCAATACGCTTATCCTCGGCCCCACCGGGGCTGGGAAAGAAGTCATCGCCAAGGCGATCCATTTCAACTCGCCCCGGCGCGAAGGGCCGTTCGTAGCGGTCAACTGCACGGCCATCCCCGACTCGCTGTTTGAAAGCGAGATGTTCGGCATCGAAAAAGGCATCGCCACGGGCGTCAACGCGCGTAAGGGCCTCATTGAGGAAGCTTCGGGGGGCACGTTGTTTCTCGACGAGCTGGCGGACATGACCTTGCCCAATCAGGCCAAGCTGCTCCGGGTTTTGGAGGAGCGCGAAGTCCTGCGCGTGGGCAGTTCCAAACCCGTGAGCGTGGACATCAAGCTCATCGCCGCCACCAATGCCAATCTGGAAGAAGCCGTCCGCAAGGGCAACTTTCGGGAAGATCTCTATTACCGCATCAATGTGGCGGAAATCAGGGTTCCTCCCCTGCGAGATCGCGGAGATGACATCCTTTTGCTGGCACAGCTTTTTCTTGAGCGCCATTGCGCCTATATGGGACGGCCCCGGCTTTCGCTCTCTCCCGCCGTGTGCAGGCAGCTTCTGCAATACGGCTGGCCCGGTAATGTGCGTGAATTGAATAACGAAATGGAACGCGCCGCCTCTCTGACGATCGGCAACCGTGTGGAGCTTTCCGATCTCTCCACGCGTATTGTGCCGGATGAAGTCAGATGCCACCTTCTCGAGACGGAACCGCTCATCAGCCGGGATGGGGCAGATACCCCTCGGGAGGAAACGCCAACGGCGCAGAACTACAACCTGCAAGAAATGGAGCGCAAACTCATCCTTGATGTGCTGAACAAAACAGGCGGCAACAAGAGCAAAGCCGCGGAACTGCTTGGCATCACACGGGAAGGACTCCGGAAAAAACTCCTGCGCATGGGCATCAACGACAAAGAACTCCCCCACGACGACGGCAAGGCTTGACATTCACCGGCCAGAACACCTAAAACAACACGTCCCTAACGCGCGCCCGTAGCTCAGTCGGATAGAGCGACAGCCTCCTAAGCTGTAGGCCACAAGTTCGATTCTTGTCGGGCGCACCAGAATTATATCAGGCAGTTATAGATAATAATCTATGGCTGCCTGTTGTCGTCTCTTCTCCCCTATTTCTCCCCTTTACTGCTCTTTGTAGCTTATTTCTCCTCCGAGTTTCCATAACACACGGAAGTGTCTTACTTTATGCTCTCACGTCGCGCCATCAGTCCAAATCCCAAACAAATAGGACTGCGCTATGACCGAGATTTCTTCACTTGTGCCCATCATCAAGGAAGAGATCGAGAAGGAACGTCAGCAAACCTTTGAGGCCGCCAAGGAAAAAGACAAAGGCAGAACCATCGTTCCTGATGCATCGCTTCCGGATGGGCCCGCGACATGGTCCATACTCAAGCCTTCTCCTCCTCCGGAAAGGCCCTCTCTCGCTGCGCTTCTCAAGTATTGCTATCGCAATGAACTCGGAGATGCTGAACTTTTTCAGTATCTCCATCGGAACCAGTTTGTTTACGATCACAGTATCGAACAATGGTTTGAATTCGATGGAATCCGGTGGGTGCGGGACAAGATTCAGAAAACCCAGCGATGTGTGATGGAAATGGCAGAAATCTATGAATCCGCCGAGTACATCAAAGCCGATGAAGCCGAAGTTGAAGTCGGCAAGCTACTAAAACAAGCGGATGATGCTGCAAACAGCGGAGAGGAAGATGCGAAGCAGGAAGCGGAAGACCTCAAAAAGCAGGCGTACAAGCTCCAAAAGACCCTTCTTAAGAAAGTGGCCCTCCTCTCAAAACGTGCTGAGTCGTTACGCAGTACAAGACGTGTTTCCAGCGTCCTCAAAGCAGCAGCTCAGGGGGAAGAGTCTCTCGGGATCTCCGGAGCAGAATGGCATGGACATCCGGAACTGCTTCCCTGTGCAAATGGCGTCATCAATTTGCGTACTGGTGAGCTGATGCGCCCGGATCCATCGCTCTATCTGCAACACATGTCTCCATGCGAATATCGCGGGATCCATTATGAAGATCCCTTCTGGGAAGACCACTTGGACAAGATATTCTGTGAGAATGAGGCCCTCAAAAGATTCTTTGGGCTTGCCATAGGTCTTTCAGCAACAGGATACAGTCACAAAAGCGTCTTTGTTGCTTATGGTCCCGCCTCGAACAACGGAAAGTCCGTAACCTTCGATGCAATACGAGATGTTCTCGGAGGATATGCAACGCAGCTCAAAGTGTCTGCGCTTATCGACGATAAAGCATCAAAACGGGGCCCCAATCCTGATCTCATAGATCTAGCAAACGGCATTCGCATGAGCATTTCTTCGGAAAATGCCCGTGGAGAAAAATTTCGTATCGATATTCTGAAAGCCATCTCCGGTGGAGATAAAATCACGGAACGCGATCTCTATGAGGGGAACAAGTCGTTTCAGCCACAGTGCAAGCTGTGGCTACATACAAACCATATCCCAGAAATGAACGGTTATGATCCCGGATTCCAAAACCGCATCAAAGTCATCCCGTTTATGGCCGAGTTTGTAAAAGAAACCTCCGAAGTCAACGAGCAGAAACATGTCTATCTCGAAATGGAAAAAGAAAGCTTCAAGAAAAGGATTAAAGAAGCGTATCCGGGTATACTTTCGTACATTGTGAGAAACGCCCGAAAATTCTTGCTCGGGGAAGAGTTCGCACCTCCGCCCATCATTCAAGAATACACTTCAGAGTATGTTGAAGATCAGGATCTCGTCGGAGAATTCCTCCAGATGTGCTGCGAACGGGATGAAAATTCACAAGAGCAATCCAAAACGCTCTATGCTGCTTTTTGCAAATTCTGCAAGGATGAAAAATCCATTCCTGAGAAGATGCTCAAGAGTCAGCGCTCTTTTATGGCTGAAATCAGACTGCGCAAGCTGGATGTGAAAACAAGCAATAGAACTTATGTGATTGGTATTCTCATTAAGAGCGAGTGGCTCCCCTCCCTTTAGCGCTTAGGGCATTCGAGTAGGGCTTTTTAGGGTAACTTTAGGGGTGCTCCGAGTTGGTTTATTTTTTTGCAATTATCTTTTTTTATTATCTTTCTTTTCTTCTTTTTAGTTCAAATAGGGTAAAAAGGGTAAAAATAAAGAAAGTAAAAGTGAAATAAAAAAGTAAAAAAAAAATATGAGAAGTTATTTTCCGGATTTTGCCCTACTTGCTTATTTCATCCTAAAATTGAGTTTTTTATATGGAAATCATACTGATTTTATTTGTTGTTTTTGTTTTTGCTGGAAGCAGAATCCTCTAATTTCTTTCCCCTACTTACCCTAACGGAGGACTGTATGGGATTTGCAACGAACTTCCTTTCCGCTTCAGAACGTGAGCGCACTGCGCGAGAACTCCTTTCCTGTGTTCAGCCAGCGACTCCAGGTCATCGTTTTACTTCCGCCTGCCCTTTTCATTCCGAGAAAACACCGGGAGGCGCTTTTTGGTATGATCCCGAATCCGATTCCGCCCACTGCTATTCTTGTGGCAATCATGGGGATCTGATTGATATTTTCTGTGCCGTAACCGGTTATGATGAAGGTTCATCTGAAGGATTCAGGGAGTTCCTCAAGCGTTTTGCACCCGATTCTCTCGGAAAGGCTTCTCGCCAGCCTATTCATCACACGACCGTTCCGCGCCGCTGGATTCCCCGTCAGACAGAAGCCAGTCCGGATCTTTGGCAAAAGAAGGCTGCCGACTTCGTTTCGACATGCAACAAAGCCCTCTTTGAAAATGCCAATGCCCTAGCATCGCTCAACCAATGGGGCATCACTTTAGATACGGCGGCCAAGGTCGGCCTCGGTTGGAATGTCAAAAGGCGGTTCTTCTCTTATTCCGCATGGGGGCTTCCCTATGCGGAAAACCAGAATGGCCGGGAAAAACATATCTATGCCCCGGAAGGGCTCGTCATCCCGTGCTATCAGCGCGATGAAGAGGGGAAGCGTATCTTGAAGCGCGTCAAGATACGCTGCTCTGACGCGGATGAGGTCGATAAGACACAACGCCGCTATCGCGCGCTGGACGGCGGAGAACCCTGCTACGGCATCTGGGGACTTCCCCACTGGAAAATATGGGTCATCGTCGAAACGGAGCGGGACGCCGTACTCCTGTGGCAAGAGCTTCACCGTTTCGAAATCGGAGCCATGGGCACGGGATCGGCGACCAATGCCCCGGATCCTCACGCTCATACCATCCTTTCCGTGGCGGATTGCATTGTAAACGCCCTCGACAACGACACCGCGGGAAAAGGAAAATCGTGGAAGTGGGCTCAAGATTGCCGCTTTTCCTGGTCTGAATACCCACACGCCGTCCGTTGGCTGGTTCCTTCAGTCATCGGAAAGGACGTCGGCGATCTCCCTCCAGCCGGCATCGGCGTGTGGGAATGGCTCCGCGAAGGTCTGCCGGCGCCCGTTCTGCGCGAAGCGGAACGAAACGCGCGACGCCCACGGCAGTCATTCATGGATTTTCCTGCCGGAGAAAAACTGGAAGGCCTCACGGAGCTGGAGCGGGATATTTATGCGGACATTCAGATCCATGCCCAGGAATACGGCCTCCAGTTCCGTTTTTCCGGAGATACTTTGAATCTTGAGTATGCGCCGGGATTTCTTCCCCGGCTTGATGCCGTTGAGTTCTACGAGCAGGTTATCCGCTCCAATCCCGGCATCTTTGAAGCCCTGCGAGGTACGGCATGTCTCAAATAACGCTCCAATCCAATCCCATTGAAGGGAAGATCTTACAAAATATCAATCAAATCGTGATGTTCTTGAAGGAAAACGGCTATCTCACCTCATACAACACCGTTTCCAAGCACATCAACGATGGGGCGTTGGTAGCCCGCCGGGGGGGAGGATTTTCCGAACGTACGGTCCTTTCGTGGGCAAAACAGTATGTCCAGCGCCGGATCATCGATACCGACCCCGCTGCGGGAACGCCCCCGCAGGAGCCTGACGCCGAGATCGCACGGCGGGATGCCAGAGTCAAACTTGAGCTGAAAGAACAGGAGCTCCGCAACAGGAAGTTCGATGAGGACCTCAAACGTGGGCGCTATGTGCCCATCGAAACATGGGAAGCCGAGCTTGGAGAACGTGCCAGGGTATTCCGTGTCGGCCTGGAGAAGTTCGGAACGGACATGGGCGTACTCATCGCCTCCGATTTTGGCGGAAACGCGGAGACGGCCCGCGAACTCGTGTCTCGGCTCGGCATTGAAGGTGCCCGGGCCCGGGAGGCTGAAACGCTGATCATGGACTTCATCCTTTCCCGTGTGCCGCAGTTTACCCGCCGCTGGATGGACCGCGTCGACCGATTCCTTGATCCCTACTCCACGGATCAGTGGTGGACGGAAGATATGAGGGCGGCATTTGCGTTGTACTGCCAGCACAAGGATGAGCCGGAGGAGATGCCGGAATGATGATGGGAAACCTGCTGCAAATACCTCCCGTACGGCTTCTGGCTTCCGAACGTGCCGTTTTCCGGGGCCGTCCACGTTATTCGACCCTGGAGTGGGCACAGAAGCACATGCGCATCGTGCACGGGCCCTGCAAAGGGCAGAAGTGGGATGCGGAGCTCACGCCGTACGCCAAGGGCGTCTTTGAAATATTCGACCGGGAAAACGTCCGAAAGCTGTTCCTCATCGCCTCATCCCAGGTGGCCAAGACTACCATGGCGCTCATCTGCCTGTTTGCGGAACAGTGCCGAAGGCAGGAAAACATGGGATTCGGCTATCCCGACCAGCTTGCGGCCCGCAAGATCATGACCGGCATCGTCCATCCCTACTACAAGGCGATTGCCCCGCTGCGCGGGATGCTTTCCGGTGATGACGCCCTGCAAAACTACGAGACGGTCCATCGTGACGGCTCGCGGATCTATGCAATGTGGGCCGGGTCAGACTCAAGCACACGCTCCATTTCCATGGCCCGCGTGCTCATCGACGAAGAGGACTCGGCGGCGGACAAATCGGCTGTTCTGGCCATGCAGGAGCGCGTCACGGCGTACGCGGGGATGGGCCTGTCCAAAATTATCCGCTGCTGCCGTCCAAAAGGTACGGAAAAGGAGTCGACGATCTGGTCCGACGCGCGGAAAGAGGCACAGGCATGGATGCGTTTTGAGGTCCGGTGCCCACTGTGCGGCCATGCCCAAGTTATGGAGGACGAAAACATCGTGTCCGTAACCCCGCTGGCCAGCCACAAAGAAGTCCTGTCCCGTGGGCTGGGGCGCTACCGTTGTCCTGAATGCGGAGGCCTCTGGAACGACATGCAGCGCGACATCGCCTTGCGCGCCGGGAACTGGAAAGTCGTTGAAGGTTCGCTCGAAGGTGCCGCGGCCGTGGCTTTCCACCTCCGGCTCTGGGAAAGCCCGCTGGTCACGCTTTCCAGCGTGCTCGCCGAAAGGATGCAGGCGCAGGGTGACCCGCGCCTCATGCAGCTTTATGAAAACAACGTGCGCGCGCGTCCGTATCGGTTCGTGACCGCCGAATCCAGCGAAGAAAAGCTCGTAAAATACATCGACCACGATATGCCGCAAGGCACCATTCCGGAATGGGCCGTGTGCCTGACACTGTCCGTGGACATGCAGAGCACGTATTTTCGGTTTTCCGTGGCGGCCCATGCCGTGGAGCCGGAACGCCTGCACATCATCGATTACGGCAGGTTGCAGGAATGGACCGACCTCACGCAGTTCGTCTTCACGGCCCGGTACGTCAAGGCTTCGGGCGAGACATTCGGCATCTGGCGCGCCGCACTGGATACGGGCGGCGGTGCCGGCAAAAAGAGCGACGACTCGCGGCCCATGCAAGCACAGAAGTGGCTCTCGGCGCAGCGTCCGGGCGTGATTTGGGGCACAAAAGGTATGAGCCGGGTGCAACCGGGCGTGTTTGTACGGGTTTCGGATCCGGACAGGGCCGGCGCAATATCCGGAACGCGTTCTCCGAAGAGCGCTACGGCGGCGCTGCGGACGACCCCGCTTTACCTCATCGACACGTCGAGTTTCAAAAAACTGATTTTCTGGCGTCTTTCCAAGGACGGCGACGAATCGGAACCCATCACCTTCCACGCACAGACCAGCGCTGATTACCTGAAGGAAATCGCTTCCGAAAAGCTGATCCAGAACAAAAACGGCAGCGAGGAATGGGTCCGCACGCGCGCCAACCATTATCTCGACTGTCTGGTCGGCCATGTGGCCATGGCCCATTGGCAATGGCAGCCGAGCCTTTCGCTTCTGGCGCGCCGTCCCGAGCGGACACAGCCGCAGCCCGTGCGCCAGGCGGAGGAAAACCCTTTTACCGGCGGGGCGACGCTGTTTGGAGAATGACATGGACATCATCACCGTAGCCGTAGCCAAAGCACGGGAAGGCAGCATCTTCCGGACACGGGAAGGGGCCCCCTGCCCGCTGTGCGGCGCAAAGGGAAAAGTGGTCGGTTCGCCGAAATGGAACGGGAAACGAAAAATCCGCTATCACAAGTGCTGTAACCCCGCCTGCGCCATATGCCGGATGGGGATCGGCTTCAAGAGCGTACAGGAGGAAAGGCCGGATGCGTGAGACAGCATTGTACAACCCCACAGAGGTCACACTCGACAATCCGGACGTGCAGCGGCTTTGCGCCAGGCTGGACTCCGGGGCCCGGCTGGACAGCAGCTCCACAAAGTGCCCGGTCTGCGGGAAACCTAACTACATCGGGCGTGTGACGTGCCAGCGGGCCTACTGCCTTGAAGTCTGGAAAGTGGTCAAGGGCATCCGGCGGCAGAAGGCAAAGCTTCAGGTCGGGCCCGCAAGCCCAGCCCTTTTGCAGCCTTGCCGGGCGGCGACGCCGGAAGAATGGCTCAGGCGCAACCCGCTGATCACCTGCGAACGCATGTCGGCGCGGCTTTCCCCGGCTGCATGTGGGACAAACTGGGCGTGTTTCGAGCCCTGCCGCTGCCGGAATGTCCCGAAACATTGCCATCCCATAGAGAGGATTGATCATGAGAGATGAACCGTTGCGCGTATGCGATTGCGGCGCGGAACCGACGCTGTGGGTACAGAAGCAGGCTTCACTGGTGCCGGGAAAAGAGGAAAGCCTATATTTTGTCCAGTGCCCGAAATGCGGGGCACGGACGCGCAAGCCTGACGAATTCGCAGGGGTGGCGATTTTGCATTGGAACAAGCGGGAACTCATGAACAAATGCAAAGAGAGAAAGAAAGGAGCGAGAGTATGAAATTCATGGAAAAACTCTGTATTATTCTGAGCCTGCACAATTGCAGGTATTCGCCGTATGTTGACGAGTTCATAAAAAATCTAGTCCGTGAGGGGAAACTGGTTAGCTATAATAGATACCGTGCTGAAATAAAATGGCGTGGGGTTCACTATGGCGTCTGGATAGAGAACTATCCCTATGCTGATTTGACTGATGTGAAACGATATAATGATAACACTATTCTTTATAGAGATTTACGGCCATCACGGGTTACTCAGATAGCTTTTTGGGAGTGGATGAATAAGCAAGGCGTATATCCAGATAAGGACCCAACAAACCCAGAGGATGAAAAGGTAAAATCTCTGCTTACTACTAGCCAAAATACATTGGAGGAGTACAAATGAGCATAGCAAAAGAAGAACGCAACCAGTGGCGCGAAAGACTGTCATCACCATACACATGCTTTGATGCGGCCCATGCGGACTTCACCATCCGGTTACTTGATGCGCTGGAAGAAGTCGAGGCGGAGAAAGAAAGGCTGGAGCTGGAGACGGATGTACTCAGTATCTGGCTTGCAAACGTCTATATCGATATTGATTTATTACCAGATATCGACTCCGGCGCGATGAACCCGCCGTTGCCTGAAGATGTACGGGAAGCCGCTCGCGAGGCTGCTAGAAAAGATGAACTCCAAACATGAAAGAAATGCCGCAAGGGTATGGGCATTGGCAGAATTGCTTGCCATCTCTGGCGGATGTGAAGGATGTAATCTCAAGGGACTGCACAGTTGTCAAGATATCGTATTCAGAAAGCTGTGCTGGATTAAAAAGGCCGATGAGATGATCAAAGGGCACAAAGCCGTGGAGGAAGGGAGATGAATAATGATGCATTGTTCACAGCAAGACTCATCAGAAGTGCGATGGTACATCTCTGCGTTTCTCAGTCTGAACTGGCAAAGTATCTGAAAAGTCGGGGAACCGCTTCTGATCTGCTAACAGGCAAGAGATGCCCGTCCAAGAGAGAAATCGCAATACTCCGTGAACTTCTGGGAATCAGCGCAGATATTTTAATTCCACGTGTAAAGTTGGAGGAACCATGCCCGAAGAACTGACGTTGCTACAGTGCCCGGCGTGTGGGGCTTCCGATGTGGTTATGAGAGTAGATACGAGAGCCTACGGATTCTGTCCCGCGTGCGGGATGTGCGGCCCTTGCGCTCCAAATGTTAACGCGGAATATGCGATCAGGCAATGGAACGCCCTGCCCCGCGCGCTAAGGTGGGCGGATAACCCGCCTCAGGTTCCGGGATGGTATTGGTATAAAACATCTTCACACCTTGGGATTACGAAGTTCCCCGAATTATGCGACAGAACAAGAGAGGGCTGGCAATGGGCAGGCCCCATCCCTGAACCCCGCGAAACGAAAAAGTGGATAGCTATCAAGAACGCGGAGGAACCATGTCCGAAGAACTGACGTTGCGTGGCGCAAAAGCATGGATACCTCATCAACTCCCCCCGCGAACCGGAGGAATCGTCATAACCTTGAAACCGTGCCCTGTATGCAACGGTTCGGCATACACAGAGTGCAGATTGGCGACAACCTTTGTCGGCATAGTCGAAATGTGGCGCGTCTCTTGTGATAAAGTTGGATGCCCCGCAAAAACTCCGCTTTTCGATACACTCAAGGAAGCCGTAGACGCTTGGAACTCACAATCTGGGCAGAACGCATCAAGGCCCCTTGCCAGTTCCGAAAGGCTTGGTTAGGGTGCGCTTTGTGGGGCATCCTTCCGGAAGGAGGGTAACCCCATGAGGCACTTCCTCCGGGATGTTCTCGCCGGGTTTCTGGCGAGCGTTCTAGCGGCTGTTGCGGTTCACTTGCTGAACCTCTAAAACAGTTGCCCCGGTAGGAGGTGCAACTCCAACCGGGGCGCTAACTTGAGATGAGAATCTCGGGAGGGTGTCCCACGGGGCGGTGAGTGTTGACGCACTTGCCGCCCTTCCTTTTTTCAATAGCCACGAATGGCGGGAAAGGCAAGCCCCCGGTCTTAGAAGCCCGCGAAGCCTCCAGTCGATGAGTCCATATTGGTTTGCGCGGCGGTATAGAAGATGCTATGGAGGCCAGAAAAGGAGGATGAACGTATGCGGAAACTGATTGCTGTTTTAGCCGTTCTGTTTGTCTGCGTAGGCTGGGGGATTGTATTGCCGGGACAATGCGCCTCGGATGACACATTGAATACCAATAAAAAATTGCAGGCATATCAAAAGGAACAGGATAAACTTTTTGCCGATTGCGAGGCGAAAATGGCGAAAGCCGTGGAGGATGGTGCGCCATTTGAAGAGCTGGTTGAGCCTTTGAATCTGCAAAACGCCCTCACCACGATGGAAGAACTTACTGTCAGATTAGGGGGGCTTTGCTCTGCCAAGCTGACGGGGAAATGTTTAGAGATGACACGGGCACACAGGGAAAAGCTCGACCAGCTTTTTAAACAGTACGTAGAACCGCATAAGAATTTCCCACCCATCTCTCCCAATTATCAGGAGCAGATCACCAGCCTTATCAGGGCCAACATGGTTGATCCCGACTCCCTAAAAATTGAGTTCACGGATATAAAGAGCAAACAATACCGGAATGTTCAGACAGGGAGTCCTTTTGTTGGCTGGTCAGTAATTGGAAATTTCAATGCCAAGAATCGAATGGGCGGCTATAACGGCTTCCAACCGTTCATGTGTTTTGTAAGTGAGAAAGATGTGGTTTCCTGCCTCGTCGGCGACAGCATCATCAAGAAGTAGTATCTTGACAAACCCCGCGCGGCTGTGCTTTTCTGTCTCCGGAGCCTAAGAACTCCTACACGACGGGAAGCCAGCCCCGCAAGCCTTGGCGTTTTTTGTGCCCTCTGCGCATATACAAGCAGAAGTGCATCCTACGGTCATTCATGGCCGGGAGTAGGCTAATAAAACACCCGCAAGGGGAATATGCCTGCCGTTCGTGTACGGTTCTTAGCTCCCGGCCTTTTTTGCGTCCTGCGGAGGCCGACTAAGAACATACACGAGGTTCCCATGTCTCACTCCATTTCTCTCTCCCGCTCGGCGGCATTGTGCGGCGGCTTCCTTCCCCTGGAACTTTTGGCCCGCAAGCTGGACCGCTTCGGTGAAGCCGAAGCACTCCAAGCCCTCCTCCGGTTGCCCCTCTCCCTTTCTTCCCGCGTGCGCTGGACGATGCGCGGAACCACTCTCTCCGTGGAGGTGGCGGCATGATCTCCACTCAAGAATCCACGGCCCTTGTCCTGTCTCTGCTTCCCGAAGATGAAGCCCTCCACGTGCTGTTATCAGTCAATGGAGGCAATCGCCGCTGGTGCGCAATGCCAGAAGATGAAATCATCAACCGGGACATCCGCGTGTGGGATACGGTCATCGTCCGCACAAAGGCTGACGGCGGCATCGAAATCGTGCGCGTCGTGCTCGAAGAGCGCCCGCCGATGTCCCTCCCGTGGCGGAAAGGGGGGAAGGCATGAGCGACCTCAAGTCATTTTTCTTCAGAGGGGATGAAGTTCGAGTTGCTCTTACTGAGAACAGAGAACTGCTGTTCGTGGCGAAAGATGTGCTCAAATCTTTGGGGTACGCTGAAGACTACAACCCTTCACGCGCCTTACAATCCGTGCCTGAAGAATGGAAGGGGGTGCAACGGATGCACACCCTTGGAGGTGAGCAGGACATGCTCATCCTCACCGAACAGGGACTCTACTTTTTCCTTTGCCGTTCCGACAAGCCCACGGCCCGGCCTTTCCAGAAGTGGCTGGCCGGCGAGGTGCTGCCCTCCATCCGCCGGACGGGCTCCTACAGCCTGCCGACGACTCCGCCTCCCGCGCCGAACAAGCCGCGCGCATCCGATCTTCTTTCCAGCCTGGGGCTGTCCGAAGACGTGCTCACGCTGAACCGTTCCCTGCGGGTGCGGCTGCTGGGCATCGCCGCGCGCGTCGCGCTCATGGACCCCGAGCAGGAGTCGCGCCTCTTCGCCACGTTCGGCAAGCTGTGCATCGTGGCCACCGCCCACCGGCGGAAAGAGCAAGACGAATCCCCGGCTTCCCGGTTCGTGCGCGAGCGGCTTGTCCCGAGCAGGGGACAGATACAGGCCCGCAAGCTCTACGAGGCGTTCACGGACTGGTGCTACGGCATGGACATCACGCCGTGCTCCATGCGCCGGTTTTGCGCGAGCCTGCGGGCGGTTTTCCCGGTGCGCGAGTCGAACCGCACCTATTTCCAGTGCACTTTCGTTACGGGGAACGCCCTCAGCGTTGGGGAGGCCGACCATGCCTGAAGAAGGAACCGTTATCGGTATCGTTCCCGTGCCCAAAACTAACTGCCACTGCGTTATATTTTGGTGCCCTTCCATTCCACAGCAACCTGATTTCCGTTATAGGCAAAAAGAAAGTCACCCGGAAATCCTGTTGATGGACGGAAAGGAAGTGCGGCGCCACGATATACGAGAGGGGGACGCCGTGCGCGTCACGCTGGGGGAGGCCGTGTCCCCCTCCAGCCTGTGCGCCGATATGCGCGGAGGAGCACATCCCGCCGCCCACGATCCAGCCGACAACCGTTTAGCAAGAGAGGGCAAACCTATGGAAACCCATATCCCCAACCGCATCTCAACCGCCTGTGAAGCCTTGAACTTCATCTCAAGCTACGGACGCATCTGTGAAGCCAACAACGTCAAAAAGCCGGAAATGGGAGGGCTTGCGGCGGTTGCCGACCTCGTGCGCGGCCACCTCGAAGTCGTGGAACCCATCGCGGAAGGCATCGCCATCAATGGCAAGGAATGTACAAGCTGAGGGAGAAGCAATGAACGGTGAACAAAAGCCTCTGGAAAAAACACTGAGCCTGATGGGAATGGATATCCTTGATGATGAAACCCGCAAAAAACTGAATGGCATGATGCGGCAAGCGATACAGGCGGACGCCACGGAAACGGCCCCCGCCAAGTATATGGTCGTGAGCGGCCTCACGTCTTATTGCGTGGGCGCGTGGCTCTTCAGCCTCTCGGGGGACTGGAACGCGCTCTTTGCCGTGGGCGGGGTCATGACCGTGTTGTCGGCAGGGTTCATCTTGTATGATGAAAGAACCGCGAAAAAACGCGCCAAGGCAAAAGCGCAAGCGGAAATCGCACGGTGGGAACATACGGAAAAAATAATGGATTCCTGCTCGGAACTCCTGCGCAACATCGATACGCTCAACCGCCTTCTTGGCGATGAGGTCGCCGTCAATAAGGACCTGAAAGAACGCCTGTACGCCCTCGAAGGCAGCCTCCTTGACGATGCCGCCCTCGAAGGTGGGGCGCAAAAAGCCTAGCGGGGGCATCCTCCCGTTGCCAAGGCCGCCTCCGGGCGGCCTTTTTTTTGCGCCCGGTATCAGGAGGGCGGAAAGGATAGGCTCATCAATCCCGGAAAGCAATAAAGTCGTTTACTGATAGTAAAATTTATTGATTTTGCATTTTTTCCTTGCCCTTTAGGGCTTCGTCTGGTTCATAACAACGCATAGAGTCTTTTTTTTGATTCATAAGTTCGTTTTTATGACACGAGGCTTTCCATGACGACGCTTGAAGAGCTCAAGGAAGAACTCAAGATGTACAAGGCGGCGGAACGCGCCATCTTGTGCGGGCACCAGCGCTACACCATCGAAGGCATGACTTTCGAGCGCGGCGATCTCGCCGCCATCCAGAAAAAGATCTCGGTGCTGGAAAACCGCGTCTCCTCAGTCGAAACGGGTTCGAACGGCTTCTCGTGCGTCGGGGTGGTGTTCTGATGAACGCTGCTCCGGCCCGCAAGCCGCCGCGAGATCTCGTCGGCTCCGGCATAGCTTCCCTCCTTGGGCTGTTCTCCCCCCGGGCGGCCCTCTCCTACCTCCACGGCCGGGCCGCGCTGCTTTCGTATGCCGCGGCCCGGCGCGACGGGCCGAACAAACGCTGGCTGCCCCGCGACCTCGATATCGACAACATGAACCGGCGCGACCGCGAGCTTGTGCAGGCCCGCGCCCGCGACATAGCCCGCAATACGGCCATCGCCGGAGCCATCGATAAAATCGTGGCCAACGTCATTCACACAGGGATCAAGCCGCAGGTGAACGTACCGCATCCGGATGGCGGCCGCGACTGCGAAGCCTGCAAAGCCACGGAACGCCTGTATGCCCGCTGGGGACGAGCCCTTTCGCTCTGGGAAAAGCAGCAGCTTGTGCTGCGTCACCTGTGGATCGACGGCGGGTGCATCGCGCACCGCTATGTCGACCGCAACCTCGTGCGCAAGGGGCTGCCGCCGGTCGGCGTCGAACTGCTCGACCTTGGGCGGCTGAACCTTTCCCTGTTCGGCACCCTGCCCTCCGGCAACACCGTAGCGGACGGCATCGAATATTCCGGCTACACCCCCGTCGCCCTGCACGTCACCCGCAGGCCGCTGCCCGGTACAATGAACCTTTCCGAAGAGGACGTCCGGCTGCCGCTTGAAGACTGCAAGCTGATCATGGCCCGCAAGAGCATCGGCCAATCCGTGCCCATCTCGTGGCTGGCTTCGGTCATCATGACCGTCCATAACCTCGACGAATACCTTACCGCCGAAGAGATCGCCGCACGCGTGGCCGCGGCTTTCTGCGTTGTTGTTGAATTGCCCGGCGGTGACGGCGGCCAGCCGCTCAACGGCATCCCCAGCGGAATCTCCGGATCAGGCAAGGGCACGGACGGCAAAGCCATCCCCAAATTCATCGAAGCGGGGCGGATCGATACCATACCCAACGGATCCAAGGTCAGTATCGTTGACCCCAAGCGCCCCGGCACCACCTTCGAGCCGTACCTGCGCGCCTCCAACCGCAGGATTTCCTGCGGGCTCGGCATGTCCTACGAAGCGTTCTCGAACGACTACACCGGGGCCTCCTATTCTTCCGCCCGTTCCGCGGCCCTTGAAGAGCGCCGCATGTACCGTATGCAGCAGGCCCTGCTGGTCGACCAGTTCATGGAAACGCTCTGGGACTGGTTCTGTGACGGCCTGCGGCTGATCTCCGGGCTGGTCCCGGCCCATGTTTTCGCCGATGGGCCCGGGAGCATCCCCGTACGCTGGCAGCTTCCCGGCTGGTCGTGGGTGGACCCCGCGCGCGACGCCACGGCATCAGAAAAGAATTTGCAGCTCGGCCTCGTTTCCCGCTCGGATCTGTGCGCCGAGCAAGGGCGCGACTTCGAAGAAGTGCTCGAACAGCGCATCGAAGAAGACAAAAAGATGCGGGAAGCCGGGATTTCTCCCGATGTCGTGACCGACACCATTTCCGTCAACGAACAAGAGGATGAAGAAAATGCCCGATCCGAAGAAAAAGAATAACGCGCCCGGCCCGGTGCGCCTTTCCTGCCCCGTCTCGCTGGTGGAGGGCGAAGGCGCAAAGCCCCGCTTTTCCATGCTCGGCTATACCGGGGCATTGGTCACGGCTTTCTGGGAGGACTTCATCATCGACCTTTCCGGCATGACCGCCAACGACAGGTTCGCCATCCTGCGCCAGCACGCGCCGGACCGCATCGTGGGCGTCGCCACGTCCTGGAGCGTTGATGATGCGGGCTTCCACATCGAAGGGGAATTCATGAGTTCCACACAGGACGCCCGGGAAGTGCTGGAGCTCGGACGGGAGGGCTACCCGTGGCAGTGCTCCATCGGCGTGTGGCCGCTGGAGGTATCCCGGCTCGCCGCCGGGGCCACGGCCACGGTCAACGGGCGCGAAGTGTCAGGCCCGTGCGACATCTGGACCAGATCGAAAGTCAGGGAGTGTTCCTTCGTCACGCTCGGAGCCGACGGGGATACTTCCGCAACCATACTTCAAGAGGGAGCTTTTATGGATTGGAGCAAGATGCGGAAACAGCTTCTTCGTCTCGGTATGCCAGAAACGGCTTCGGACGAGGACATGAAGGCGTTCTACGCGGCGCTGTCCGAAGACGAAAAGGCCAAGGCCAAAAAAGAGGCCGAAAAGGACGAAGAAAAGCCGGAAGACGAGGAAGAGGAAAAAAAGAAGCCTCAGCCCAAGGACAACGCCATGCCGTCCCACAGCCTCGCCGCCGGGAGCGTCGACGATGCCATCAAAAGGGCACTCGCTGCGGACAGGAAGCGCCGGGCCGACATCAAGGACCTGTGCGGCAAGTTCGGCTTCGATGAGCTTGCCGAATCGCTGTGCGAATCCGGTGCTTCGCTGGAGGCCGCGCAGATGCGTGTGCTTGAGTTGGCCTCCGCCCGTATGCAGCCTGTGGGCTCCTCCCGGTACGGCATTGGAATGGATGAATCGGATAAGCTCCGCCCGCTGGCTGCGGAAGGGCTGTATCTGCGCGCCGGAGGCAGCGTTGAAAAACCGCAGGAAGGCAGCGCGCAGTTCCGTGCCATGAGCCTTTCCCAGATGGCCCGTTTCTTCCTTGAACGCGGGGGATGCTCCTGTTCCGGCATGAGCGACAGGCAGGTGGCCTCTGCCCTGCTGTCCGGCGGGCAGGGAAAGCTTTTGGCGACCCGCTCCGACTTCAAGGCCATCTTCGCTGACGTGGCGCATCGGCGTCTGGTGCAGGCCTACCGCGACGCCCCGGCAACCTGGCGTTCCTTCGTCAATGTTGTCAGCGCGTCGGACTTCAAGCCCATTCAGGGCATCACATTGTCCAACGCCCCGGATCTCCTGAAGGTCAACGAAAACGCCGAGTACAAGACCGGGGATCTCAAGGCTTCGCAGGAAACGTATCGCGTCGCCAAGTACGGGCGCATCCTCTCGCTTACGCTGGAAATGATTGTTGATGATGACCTGCGCGCCTTCCAGCGCATCCCCACGATGTTCGGGGCTTCGGCCTCGCGGCTGTACGGTGATCTTGTCTACAACATTTTCAAGGAAAACCCGGTGATGAGCGACGGGAACAATCTGTTCTCCGCCGCCCACAACAACCTTGTGTCCACGGGCAGCGCGCCTTCATCCGACTCCCTTTCCGAAATGCGGGTCATGCTCCGCAAACAGACCGGGCTCCAGGGCGAAACCTTGGATCTTCAGCCGCGCGTCATGCTGATTCCTCTTGAATTGGAAACCAATGCGGAAATCCTGCTGCGCTCTACAGCATTGCCGCAGGACGGCATGAGCCAGGGCGTGGTCAATCCCTGGGCAAACCGCCTCATCCCCTTAGCCGACCCGCGCCTTTCGGCCATGTCCACCACCGCCTGGTACATGGTAGCCGATCCGAACCAGATCGACACCATTGAAATGGCGTTCATGGACGGACAAGAAACGCCCACCATCGAAGAGGATCAGGACTTCGATACCGACTCCTTCCGCTACAAGTGCCGGACCATCGCCGGCGTCGGCGTCATGGATTGGCGCGGTTTTGTGAAGAACCCCGGGGCGTAGACATGGGAGAACGCATTGACGTCATCGAACACCCTGAGGGCAGAACCCTTGAAATATCGCTATGCGATCATCCCTATCGGCTTCAGGGGATTTCCGTGAACGGCAGGGAACTCGATATGGCGGGGCTGACGAAAGTGGAAATACGCATTGACCCGTCAAACGCGGTCATGACTCTTTCTTATGAAACACGCTCCTTCAACAACAAGGAAAAGGAATAACTATGGCTACCAACCATTTCCAACCGGGCAAAGTCCTCGACTGGACCAACGGCAGCGGGAAGGATGTCATCTCCGGCGAACTTGTCATGATCGGAACGCTGGCCGGCGTGGCCCTCGTCGATATCCCTAGCAATGCAACAGGGTCCGTACAAGTTGAAGAAGTCTTCATCTTGCCGAAAACCGCTTCGGAAGCCATTACCGCCGGGTCCGTCGTCTATCAGGATGCGTCGACCAAACTCGTCACGACCACTGATGAAAGCAATACCCGCATCGGCGTGGCCGCTTATGCGGCTGCGGCAGACGATCCGACAGTCAAGGTGAAGCTCAACGCCTGACAGATGGCATTCCCGCACAAACTCCGGAGGGACTATGGAGTTTACGGCCCTTGAGCTGCTTCTCGGCGGAGGGTTCATTTCGATGGTGACGGCCATCGTCGCGCACTGCGTAGCCGAAAACAGGTATGTAACACGTCATGAGTTTGAAGAATTCCGAATGGATATGAAAAAACGCGACGCTAGGCTGGATGAAAAATTCAATATCCTGTTCCAAATGAGCAGGGCGACGATCCAGTTCCTTCCGCTCTCCGAGCTGGAAAAAGCGAAAATCCTGAACACGCCACCGAGAGGCGAAGCATGAATACCGAAGAAATACTGGAAAGCTACAAGGAAGCGATCAGCCTGAACGCTTCCCTGACCGGACTTCCGGAACGGCTCATCGCAGCCGTGATTCAGGTCGAATCGGCGGGCAATGCCCATGCCATCCGGTTTGAGCCGTCGTTTTACACCATGGTCCAGCGCGAAGGCTTCAAAACGCCCGCCGGGGTTTCCAAGCCGACGGAATTCAACGCCCGCTGCTTCTCCTGGGGCCTCATGCAGATCATGGGGCAGGTGGCGCGGGAACGCGGCTGTAGCGAGATGTATCTCTCGGCGCTGTGCGAACCCAAAACCGGCATCTTCTGGGGATGCCGCCAGCTCGCCAAATGCCGGGACCGCTACCTTGCCACGTTTGGCTGGGCCGCGGTCACGGCGGCGTATAACGGCGGATTCGGCGCCGTCAAAAAGGACGGATCTTTCACCAACCCGCACTACCCCAAGGCCGTACTCGCCGCGCTGGGCGGCAGCTGGCCGGAATAGGAGAAACGCATGGGACTCAAAAGCGCCATCTGCGGCATTGTGGCCTTTATTGCCTGGGTGCTCCAGCAATGCGGGATCGACTTCGGAGCGGATGCCCAGGCCCATTTTTCCGACGCTATCCTCAACATCGTTCAGGGCGTTGGCATGATTGCCGTTATCGGCGGTGAACTGTGGAGCAAATGGAAAAACCGTAAAAAAGGGTTGCAGCTTCTCTGCCTGGGGCTGGCCTGCCTGATCTGCCTCAGCGGCTGCGCACTGCACGGGCTGGAAAAACATGAACAGGCACTGATCGTATCTGACCAGGTCAGCGAAGCGTACCTGAGCCTGCGAGAGAGTTACGTTTCCCTTTACGAGGCCTTCCCCGGACATCGGCAGGAGCTCCGTTTTGAAGTCGCGCCCAAGCTTGACGCCGCCGGCGCAGCCATCATCGCCCTGCGTGAGGCCGCCCTCGCCTGGGCCACGGTCAAGGAAAAGCCCGACAGCTGGCCCGAAGCCTTCGATGCCGCCGTCCGTGCGGTGGCTTCGGCTTCGGAAGCCATCGATACCATCCGTAAGGAGGCAGCATCGTGAACAGTATGCAGCTTGTGGCACTTCTCGACGCGTGCCTCAGGACCGGAAAAACCGCCGTGGAAATCGCGGAACGCCTGTGCCTTCGCAACGACGGGAAGCCGTTGCCCAGCCTTGAGGATTTCCAGAAAGAGACGGAAGAACTCCGCTCATTGGAAAAGCTCGCCGATATGGATGCGAAATGACTACAGAAAAGTCTTGCGGATTGCCTCCGCTGGTACGCGATTTCATCGCCGTCCGTGATGAACTCGGCCCCGCGGATCTGACCTTTCCGCTGGATGAAGGCGACGTCACAGTCAAGGCATGGGGAAGGAACCTTGGGGCTCGCCTGGTTCCTTCCGGCGAGGCATCCGTCCGGCGGTATATGGACGAACGGGCCGACATGGCCAAGGCCTACTATGTAAAAACGGAAGCCCAACGGGCTGACGGCTCGCCGCATGTGCCGGAGCGGGGCGACCGCGCCCTGCTCTTCGGCAGAAAATGGCAAATCAGGGCGGCCATATCCGTGGGCGAGAGCGAGGGGGAACTTATGATCTTGACATTGGCCGACGAAGAAGGCCGGGGGGTGCGCAGTGGCGGCATCTAAGCCCATGATCATCCGCAGCAAGGGACGTTCGTACCGATTCTATCCTGATCGCGGCGGCCTGTTCAACATGAACGTTTCCATCGACGACTACGCTTCTGAGACGGTCCGTATGATGGCCAAGCAGGTGCCCAAGTCCATGCATTCCGGCCTGCGGAAGATCGGCTACCTGGGCATGAGGCATATCAAAAAGGACGCGAAAAGCGGCCCTGTACAGTCTGGCTGGAAAAAGCGCAGCATCGTGACCCGCCGTTTCCCGGAATGGAAAGGATTGCGGACCCAGGAAAAACCGCAAAACGAAGGACCCGCGGCGAACTTCGGAGGACTGATTCAGGCCGTCGGATATTACCGGCATCCTCTGCCCCGGCAGAAAGTGGAGTTCGGGTTCCTGTCCAATGCGGCCTATCGCCTGGCCACGCGCCTCCAAAGAGGGTTTACCATTCCCGTGTCCAAGAAGATGCGCCAGCTTTTTCTCATCCGCGGCTTCAAGCGGCCCCGCTCCGTCATCACCGTCCCCGGCCGCAATCTGGTCACGCCGAGCTATGCGGCGCACAAAAGCGAGCTGATGGCGGCCTTTGATCAGGAAGTCCGCAGCGTATTCCATAAGAGGATCAGCTGATGAACGCTTTTTCGATCATGGAGCAATGGGCCGAAACCCTTGTTCAGGATGAAGCCCTCACTTTCTGGATCAGTTCCCAGCTAGGCAGGCAGCTGACCATCTATCTCGGCTTCGATGCCGTGCGTGAGTTCGGAAGCAGGGATGCACCCTACCTTGTCATGGCACCCGCAGGGGAAGAAACCGGACCGGAACGGGAGGAGCTTGTATTTGACATCGCCCTGTTCATGGGGGTCGCCTGCGAAACAAAGCCGAAGCGTTCCGGAAGGACGGTTACGGAGTCATCCATGCATTTCATGGATACGCAGTTTTCCCCGCGCATCCTGCAAGCCCTGCACGATAACTCCGGCGACTATGTGCCCGAACTTGCCGAAGGACAGACATATCCTGCCCGGGACGGCTATTGTGAACGGGAGATGGTCGTTTCCGTACGCGTTCCCAATACCCTCAACCTCAAACACGCCCCCTGGAGATGATGTCATGGCACGAATGGCCAAAGGATACAAATCCAAGCTGGTGCTCGGCTTCGAGTCGGAGTACGGGAAGTTCCCCGCCTCCGGGAAGGGCTACAACATGCCCTTCAACTCCTTCTCGCCGAGCCTGACCCGATCCCTCAACGCCGCCGAGACGATCAGCGGCACCCGAAACCCCAAAGAACCCTTCGTCGGCAACTCGGACGTTTCCGGCGACATCGTTGTGCCCGTCGATCTCGTGGCCTTCGGCTACTGGCTGCGCGGCGTATTCGGCGCCCCAGTCACCAGCGGCGAACCCGACGGGCCGTACACGCACCTGTTCAAGGTCAATGACGAGCTCGAAAGCATGTGGTTCCAGACCTATCTCGCCACCAGCCCGGCGAGCTATGTGCTCACCAACGGCGTCAAGCTGTCCACGATGGCAATCGAAGTGGGCGGAGACGGCGAATTGACGTCGACGTTCGGCACCATGGGCTCGAACCAGTCGCTCTCCGCCGAAAGCAAGATCTCGTCCATCACCGAAGTGCCTTTCCTGCGTTTGAACAACTATCAGGCCACGCTGAAAATCGACGGGCAGGACTACGGCGATGCCACCGCCTTCTCAATCAATATCGACAACGGGCTGGACGGCGACACCTTCACCATCGGCGGGGGCGGGACGCGCGGAGACATCGGCGAAGGCCTCGCCGCAGTCTCCGGTTCCATCACCGTGCTGTTCAAGGATTCCTCGCTGGTAGCCGATGCGCTCGCCGGAAGGAAAAAAGGCGGCGAACTGGTCTTTACCCGCCCCGAAGGCTCGCTCGCCTTCGGCTTTCAAGAATTCCTGTTCCAGGCCAAGACCCCTGAAATCAGCGGTCCGGCGGGCATCCGGCTTCCCCTTGATTGGCAGGCTTTCTATGAAGAAGGCTCAAACCAGTCCGCATTGACCGCGTCTCTCGTCAACACTCATGCCAGCTATGCTGACGCCTAAAAGGAACACCCCATGAAGCTGCATTTTTCCACGATCGGCGAAGTTGCCGTCAAGTCCCTCAGCGTGCGCCAGATCAAGGACTTCCTCCTCTTGGACAAGGCCGATGAAGCCGTATTCACAAAGATGATGGCCGCCCACTACGGGCTTACCCTTGAGCAGGTGGACGAATTCCCGGCCAGAGAGTGGAACGCCTTGACGAAGATCACTGTCGACTACTCGCTGGGCAAGCCTGTGGCCGACATAAAAAACTCCTTCGCTGGCGACGATGGCTTTTTGATGCCGATCGTGCCGCCTACTGCCAAGACTGCCAAAAAGTAAGGCCCGGCCTGGACTGCACGGGCTGCGAGCACGCGGCCCCGCGCCTGTGGCCCGAGCTTGCGCCGCTGGCCGACCTCTGGGTTCAGGTCCAAAGCCAATGGAAAAATAATGGCTTCGGCCCCACGGGCATGGATTGGCAGGCCGTGCGCGCCATAGCCGATTGGATTGGAATGGATCTCACGCCCGCGGATTTCCGCAGGCTCAAGGCGCTTGAAGACGATACGTTGAAGGAATGGTTGGAACATGCCTCCGATAAGCACTAAAATATCCGTAGAGGCACAGGATCGCGCCTCCGTTGTCCTCAAGTCCGTGGGGTCGGAGCTGGATGCCTTGCGCAAAAAGGTTTCCGGCTTCGGCTCCGCGCTGGCCGGAATCGGCTCCGGCGTCGGTGTCGGAGCCGGGTTCGCCGGCGTCTCCGGACTTTCCGATCTCCTCTCTTCCGGTTTCTCGACCAACCTGCGTGCCGAAAACATCACGGCGGCCTACAAAGCGATCTACGGCGATGCCGAAAAGGCCGGACAGGCATTGGCGTATGTCCGCTCCGAGGCGGATCGCCTTGGGCAGTCATATCTCGACGTCGCCCAGAGCGCCAAGGGCTTTTTCGCCTCGACCAAGGGCACTGCCATCGAACAGGATGCGCAGGGCATCTACAGCGCCTTTTCCGAGCTCTCAACCGTACTCCGCCTTACGCAGGATCAGACGAACGGCGTGTTCCTCGCCTTGGGGCAAATGGCCTCAAAGGGCAAGGTCATGGCCGAAGAGCTCCGGTCACAGCTCGGGGAACGCGCCTCCGGCGTGTTCCAGATGTTCGCCGACGCGCTGGACGTGAACACCAAAGAGCTCGACAAGATGCTCGAAAAAGGCGAGGTCGGCCTCGACGCGCTGGTCAAGATCGTCCCGGTCATCCAAGAGCGGTACGGTTCCGCCCTGCCCGACGCCATAAACAGCTCCACCGCCGCCGTGGGCCGCCTGAACACCGCCTGGGATGACCTGATGCTCCATTCTTCCTCCAGCAGTACGCTGAAGGACGGCATCGAACTGGCAACCTCCGCCGTCAAGGGGCTCGACGCCGCCATGCAGAGCCTTTCCGAGCATCAGGACACGGTCATTGCCGGAGGCATGGCGCTGGCCGCGGCTTATACTTCTTTGAAGGGAGTCAAGTTCTTCCAGGGCACGACAAGTTCTTTCAAAGGATTCCGTAGCGGTCTGGTAGAAAACATCAAAAAAGAGACTCTGGAAATTGAAGCTGAAATTGAAAAACAGCGCACGATTATCCAGCAGGCGACGGCGGAACGCGCGGCCTACATCAATAAAAAAACGGCAGTATTTGGGCAGGACTTTTATAAAGCAGCCCCCAACCTCAAACAGCAGTTTGGGGCTTCCATTAAAGGGTTCGACGATACCATCGCACAAGCGTCAAACCAGTTGACGCAACTTGAGGGGCGCCTTGTCTCCACGTCAAAAGCAAGTGCTCGGTTACAGGGGCCCATAGGTGCCCTGCGCACGGGTTTTAACGGCCTGAAATCCGCAGGTTCCGGCTTGCTGTCTTTCTTTGGGGGCCCGTGGGGAGCCGCACTTACAGCGGCGGCCGCAGGCATCACCTATGTAGCGTCCTCTTCATACCAGTCGCAACAAACCATAGATTCTCTTGCAACAGAATTCGACAACGTCGCTGATAAAGCGATTTCGGCCGCCAAGAAAACAGGAATCTTCAACGAGGAACTCCGCAATCTTGCCAAAATCAAGGCGGCCCAAGAACTTGCCCAATCCAAACAAAAACTTGAAGAAGTAACTGATGCCTTTGAGTCGTTTACGGGCCGTTCCCTATCTTTCACGACCGTATTCGACGCTTTGAAGGGAGGATGGCGTCAGACCGCAGATATCCTTGACCAGTATGAAAACTGGGTCCTCAACTTCAATGCCGCTTCTTCCAAGCTGAAAAAATTGCATCAAGCGGGCCTTATTGATGAAAAGGCCTATGATGAAGCACTCAAAAAGCTCAAGGCCCTGGAACAGGCACGAAACGATGTTTTTGACAGTGCCCAAAGGAACGCCGGAGCCGCTGCCCAAAGCGTGGATAATATCGGCAAAGCTGCCGATTCCGCCAAGGTTTCGGTGCAGGACCTCGCCGACGCCTTCGATACCATCCAGAACATGAAGCTCGGCATCGTTCCCTTCGATGCCAAAAACCTCAACCTCTCTTCCGCGCTCCAAAACATGTACGATTTCGCCAAGTCGTCCAATGCGGTCAAGGAAGCGCAAAAAATCATGGGGGAGGAAGTCTATAAGACGTCGCGCGCGTTCGTCGTCGAAGCCATTGCGGCTCAGCAGGCGAAAGGTGAGCTGGATTCAGTCGAACGGCTGACCAAGGCGTTGGCGATTCTGGACAAGGGCTATGAGCAGGTCAAGAACGCCAAGGTCGGCGGCAAGGGTATGGCAAGCTATTCCGGCGTATCGCAGCTCAAGGCGGCCAAAGAACGCATTGAGCAGTTCCGCGAGGAAATCGCCCGGCTGAACCGCACGGAATCGAAGGGCGCGACAAACCTCGCCAAGACGCTCCGGGAGATTGTCGAACAGGGCGGGAAGGCGAAAATGCTGCCCTCCGCCATTGAAGACCTCCAGAAAAGCTATAAGCAGGCATTCCAGACCGATCTCCTCCACAATTTCAACAAGGAACTCCTCTCCGCCCAAAACCGTACTGAAGAACTCCGCAAGGTGGAAATCGCGGACACGGTGAAGGAGTGGGAACTTTCGTTCAGGGCAGCGCAGTACGGCGCACAGGAAGCCGCGGAAAAGACGGCCCAGCTCAAGGCGGCGCTTGAAGAACAGGTCAGCAAGGAAAACCTCGAAACGCAGGTCCAGTTTTACAAGGAACTTGAAGAGATGTCCGGGCAATACGGGCTGTCCCTTGAGTTCCAGAACCGCCTCCTCGACCAGCAGGCCAAGCTCTATCAAGGGCTCATCCCCGACAACCTGATTGAAGAATGGAAAGAGTGGAAACGCCTCCAAAACAGCCAGGAAGCATGGGCCGGGGCTTACCGGGCGACGCAAGAGTATTTTTCAGAGGCTACCAATCTCGCGCAAGGGTTTGAGAACGTCACTACAAACGCCTTTTCCAGCATGGAAGATGCGATGGTTAACTTTACCATGACCGGGAAAGCCTCATTTTCCGATATGACGAACTCCATTATTTCCGACCTGATGCGAATCGCAATACGGGCGAACATCACCGGGCCTCTGGCTGGTGCGTTGGGTAGTGGACTGAGTAACCTGTTTTCTGATTGGTCTACGAACATCAAGTTCAATAATCTTGCTGACTCCATCGTTGCAGGGGCTACCCCGAGCGCACATGGGAATATCCTGTCCGGTGCGGGCATCTCCTCGTATTCCAACAGTATTGTCAGCGAACCCACGCTGTTCGGTTTTGATAGACTTACTCCTTTCGCCCGTGGCGGAATCATGGGCGAGGCCGGGCCGGAAGCGGTCATGCCGCTTGTGCGGACTTCCGGCGGCAATCTGGGCGTCCGGGCGGAAGGAGTAGGGACGTCTCCGCAAATCAACATCCAAGTCATCAACCAGACGGGCACCGACGCCACCGCCGAAGTCCAGCAACAGCGTAATGCGCAGGGCGGCATGGACGTTGTGGTCATGCTCAAGCGAGAAGTGGCATCTGACATCGTCCGTGGCGGGGTCATAGCACAATCGGTTGAACATCGATGGCAAATGAAAAGAATTGTAAGGGGGCGCTGATGGCATATTCCGAAATCACATGGCCCGTCTCGCTTCCACAGAGGCCGCTTGTGGATAGTTATGGCGAGACTCCGGACTATGACGTCATCGTGACTGATATGGACGCTGGCCCGAAGCGTCAGCGTAGGCGGTCGAGCGCGGGCACAGAGTCCCGCTCAGTCAAGTATCTTCTGAAATGGGAACAGAAGGCCACGATGAAGGAGTTCCTTGACGGCAATGCCGGGAGGTCGTTCTGGTGGCCCGACCCGACAGCCGATGTGTACCGCTATGTACGGGTAAAAGGTGATTCTGAGATCCAGTTTACCCCCGTTGGCGCACGGCATTGGTATGTCACCATGACCTTGGAGATATGGCCCTATGTCAGTCGTAACAAGTAGTGATTTCAGGAAATGGGCTGCGGCTAACGACAGTGCCGATCCGTATATTTTTCTTTTGGAAATTACGCATCCGTCATTGTCGGCGCCGATCCGGGTATCTTCGGACATGACCGAATTTATCCAGCTTCATGACGAGACGAAAGAGCCGATTTACGGGACTCGGCATAATGGGGTTGTTTACTACGCGCTGCCCTTCAAGTTCACAGTGCCCGACCAGCCGGAAGGAAGCGATCCCATTAAAGCGCAGGTTTCGATTGACAATATTGATCGGGAATATGTTGCGGCTATCCGCAATATGGAATCGGCGGCCACCTTCACGGTCAAGACAGTCTTTGCCTCTTCCCCGAATGAAGTGCAACAGGAATTTCCAGTGCTCAGAATCACCTCGGCAACTTACAATGCCAGCACGATTGACGCCGAACTCGGGCCTGACGACTACCGTGCGGAACCGTGCCCGGCGATGAACTTTTATCCTGCACTCTTTCCGGGGTTGTTCTGATGCAGTGGCATGAAAAATACATCGGCATCCCGTTTGAAAATGGAGGCCGTACCTTTTCCGGCTGCGACTGCGGCGGGTTGGTCTTGCTCATGCTCAAGACGGAAAAAGGTATCGATGCCAAGGACATGCTTGAAGTCTACGAACGGCAGGAGTTGCACACGCGAGACGGGCAAGAACGCCTTTCCCGCATGATTGGGGACTCGCTTTTAGAATGGGTTTTGCTGCCCAAAGGAATGGCGCCGAACCCTTTGGACATGGCCCTTTACCGCTATCGTGGGGCCGATTGCCATTGCGCCGCCGTGGTTGATGCCCGGCACATCATACACGTTGAAGAAACGCGGCCTTCCCGGTTGGCTCCCCTCAAAATGCTCGGCACAGGCTATCAACTCGTAGGGATATATCGGCATGTCGCACTTGTATAACCTTCCCGCCATCCCCGAAGCGTTGCCCGTTCTAAAAAAGGACGGGGCGTCTTTACGGCTGCGGCCTTCCCCGATGCGAACGAACGTCATCAACAGCCTCATCCCAAGCGGAACCAGCCTCCTTTTCGGACTGCGCAAGGCTTGCCGGGATGCGGGCATCAGCTACACCACGCTGCGTTATGCCAAGGTGTTCGTCAACGGCGTTCCGGTGCATTATGAAGAGTGGCACACGACGCTGGTTTGTGAGGGACAGTTCGTTTCCGTCTGTATTCCTTTGGGAAAGGGCGGGGGAAAGAACCCGCTGGCGTATATCCTCCAGCTTGTAGTGATTGCCACCGCCGCGATTGCAACATGGTATGTGGGCGGGGCTGGCGGATGGGGAGTTCTTGGAAAATTTGGCGTAGAATCTCTTGCTTTGGGCGCCGGATGGGGAGCCGTAGCGGGTGCAGCCGTCATGATGAGCGGCATGTTGCTTGTAAATGCCATAGCGGGTGTTTCCCAACCCAAGCTTGCCGCCGCCGACAACGAAACCGCCGCCAAAGTCTGGAGCATCGACGGCGCACAGAACCGTGCCGATCCTTACGGCATTGTGCCGCTGGTACTTGGCTTTATCCGATTCGCGCCCCGGTTCGCCGCACAGTATTACACCGTCCTTTCCGGGAATGACCAATATGTCCGCTATCTGTATGTTGTAAGTATGGGCAACGTGCAGGTATCCGATTTCCGTATCGGAGACACACCGTTCGGAAACTTTCAAGGATCTGAATACCGCATCCACCAGAACTGGCAGGGCAGCGGGTTTGCATGGTTCAACCGTGCCGTGTCCGAAGAGTCCATGTCCGTGTTGCTCAAGAACAGCGTGGGGTGGGTAACACGGACGACGAAGGCCGATACCAACCATATCGCCCTGTTCTTTACTTTCAACGGGTTGAAACGCATCGATAAGAAAGGCAATTCATACCCCGTATCCGTTGAACTTGAAGTCAGATACCGCCGCGTGGGGGCTTCCGATTGGATTTCCTATGGCGGGACGCGCACGACGGGCGGCGGGAATGTTCCTCTTGTAGAATTACGTCCTCGTATTGCCGCAGGAAATTTTAGTATCGGCATCAATCCGGACAATTCTTTTTCTATAAATGGAGGCATGGCAATCGCTGTTGGTGAATTTGTAATAGAAAAAGTATATTATGAGGCAGAGCATGGTAATGGTGGTATGCAATGGTATTCTCGAAACGTGTATTATATACAAAATTTGCATACGGTAAATAATTTTACAGGTACTGTTGAAGCTGTAGGAGCTACCGTAAAAATTTCTTCAGGTTCAGTCATATCTCCAAGCATTGTTTTCTCAGGCCAAACAGTTACTACCCAACGAAAGGGGGTGGAATTTGACGTTCCCGACGGACAGTATGAAGTTTCCGTCCGGCGCGTCACGCCAGATTCAGACAAGGAAACCACCGATCAGACGGTCATGGACGAGTGTACATGGACGACGCTGCAAAGCTGGCGTAACCGTCCCGCCGTGGTCTATCAGGGCCGTCCGCTTACGCTCATCGAAGTGCAGCTCAAGGCTACGGAACAGCTTTCCGGGAACGTCGACGAGTTCAACTGCTATTGCCAGTCCATTGCGCCGATCTGGAACGGGACAAACTGGATAGACCAGCCCACGAATAACCCCGCATCCCTCGCGCTTCTCGTGGCTACATCGCAATGCACGGGTAAACCCGCGTCGTGGGATGAAATGGACATGGATTCCTATGCTGATTTCTATAACTGGTGCCAGCGGTGGGGGTGGGTCTATAATGCCGTCCAGACTTCACGCACCACAGCGGGCGAACTCCAGCACAACATCATGGGAGCCGGGCGAGGCTCTTATGCGCTGATAAACGGGCATGGGGTGGTTTGGGACGATCCGGATGCGCCTGTTGTTGAAATCCTGACCCCTCGGAATACATGGGGTTTTTCAGCAAAGAAGGAATTTTTGACGGAACCCGTGCAGGGTCTTCGTATGCGTTTCTTGAATGAAACTCGGGATTTCCAAGAAGACGAGCGCGTGGTCTATGCTGATGGCTACAATGAGACAAACGCCACCAATGTCATCGAATGGGAACAAGACGGCGTTACCAATCCCGATCTGATTTGGAAACATGGAAGGTTGCGCCTTGCGGAACTGAGGCTACGCCCCGAGGTGTATACGCTCAATGCCGAGGCGGAGTCCCTGACACTGCGCCGGGGTGAGCATGTCCGTTGCCAGCACGATGTTACGTTGTGGGGCATCATTTCCGGGCGCGTCGTAAGCCGTGCTCTCAATAGTGATGGTAACCTTATTTCCATTGATCTTGATGAGCTTTGTGCGATGGAAGCGGGGAAATCCTACGGCATCCGTGTTTCCACTCCCACCAACGTCGACGTGTACTACTCTGTTCAGACTGTTCCCGGCGTATCTCGTACTCTCGCGCTTGCCATGCCTATTCCCGCCACTTCATCGGCTCCGGATATTGGGGATTTGGTATCTTTTGGTATCGCTGGACGTACGGATCAGCTTCTGACCGTTTTAAGCATAACCCCCTCAGAAGGGCTAACGGCTCAAATTACATTCCAAGACGCGGCAGCGAATCTTTACGATGCGCTCACCGGGGAAATACCTCCGTGGGATTCGAATATCACGGCCCCCACGCGGTACCAAGCGAATACGCCGCCTACGCCGGAACTTACCAATATCGTTTCTGATGAAACCGTGCTGACACAGCTTGCGGACGGCACACTTTTGCCCCGCATTCTCGTAAACTGGAAGATTGCGGACTCTAATGTGGTGATTGATGCATGGCGCATCATGCACCGTAAGCAAGGAGATTCCGAATGGATTAGCGTACCTGAACGCAATACGGGGCAGACATTCAGCTACATATCCGGCGTGCAAGAAGGGGCTATGTACGAGCTGGCGATCATGGCCGTATCCGACCTTGGCGTCATGTCTCAACAATCGCCAGTCGTTCTTCATAAAGTTGTGGGGAAAACATCTCTTCCCCCCGACATTGAAAACCTTTCGGCAGTTATCGATATACCCGCAGGAATTACTTTGGCATGGGATGAAGTAACCGTCCTTGACCTTTCACATTATGTTGTGACCGGAAGTTTCGGGGGAAAGACTGTTGATAATGCGATAACGCTTGCGGCTCCGAAAAAAACGGGAATGCTTTCTTTTTCCGTTGTTGCCGTGGACACTGGAGGAAGAACATCAAAGAATCCTGCGCAAATAACAATCGAAGTCAAAAGTCCAGCAGTTCCGGACATTGGAGGGGAACTTAGAACCGACGGACTGTATGTGCAATGGCAGGACTGCAAGACCACATGGCCTATCCATCATTACAATATATTTGATATATATAACAATATAAATGAGATAGTGAACTCTACGGCATGGTTGATGCCCCCACGTCCCGAAGGGGATTACACGTTCAAAGTAATCGCTGTGGACATCTTCCAAAACGAATCTCCGGCAGGATATGGGAGTGTTCACGTTGGGCCGATTTATCCGCCCAAGCCCGTCATCACGATAGACAGCACTGATATGGTCATATCGTGGCCTACGGTAGAGTCAGCGTTTCCCATTGAAACATATGAAATTGTTTTTGTTGATGGAACATTCGTAGCCAAGACGAAGGCCACTTCATATCGATTCCCGGCACCAAAGGCAGGGACATGGGAATATCGAGTCCGTGCGATAGACGTAGCGGGGAATGTATCAGGGTGGGGTGAAGCTGCATATGTCGTCACCAAACCAGAGCCTCCGCAGGTGACTGCGGTTCTTGACGGCGAAGGCATCACTGTACGCTGGAAGGCGACGACTAACATTCTTCCCATCGTCGCGTGGGATTTAGTTCGGCAGTGGGAAGAAACTCGGGATGATGGGGTCATCGTTACCAGAGAGGAAGATTATGGACGTCTTGACATCGATTGTCTGACCGTTCCAGCCGTATCTGTTGGGATGCATTGGTTCATGGTCAGGGCCGTAGATAGTGCTGGAAATATTTCAGGATGGGGAGATTGCGATTTCACGGTCATTGCACCGGGAAAAGTGCAGTTCGAAAACTGTGCCACAGTTGACAACAACGTCATGTTGTATTGGACGGAACCGGATAGGATATTTTTCCCCATTCGTGAATACATCTTTTCAGAAATCGATGAGGACGGCTATGATATGGAGATCGGGCGGATTGATGCACTGTTTGCCTCTTCTTTTGAAACCGTTTCAGGAGAATATATCTATGGCATAACCCCTGTTGATGTGGGGGGGAACCGGGGAACAATATCATCAATCAAGATGACTGTCAGCCAGCCGCCTGACTTCGTATTCTACCATAACCTTGATTCTCTCTTTAACGGCACGAAGACCAACTTTGTGTTGGACGGGAGCGGCAGCATGATAGGTCCCGTACCCGATGAGACATGGGAAGAAAATATTGATCGTGCAACGCAGGTTTCCGGGAAAACCATTGAGACATGGCAACAGAAGATAGACGAAGGCTTCACTACGTGGATGGCCCCGGCTGCTGCATCCGGAATCTATATCGAAACCGTGGATGTGGGCAAACTCGTGCCCTCCGCCAAGATTACGGTCACCATCTCCTCCCGCACGTTGAGCGGCAATCCCGCCTTTGCCTGCAAGATCGAGGTGAGCCAAGACAACGCTACATGGCGGACCATTTCTGACAATGCCACGATCGTTTATGCCACACAGTTCCGTTATGTCCGGTACACCATCACAGCCACGGGCGGCATGACGGTGATCTCGAACATCAATTACTCCATTGATGTGAAAAGAAAAATGGATTTCGGGCGGATAGATGTAAAGGCAACGGACAACGGTGTCGGATGGATCTCAGAGACAGAGACCCCCATGCTCACGGGCAAGTGGGTCGATTTCAATGTCAATTTTATCGATGTTGAAAGCCTTCCCAAACCTAATATCGTCAATAATGAAAACCTTACCGCGTTTACAGTGTTCGAGGATGCAGAAAACCCCAAGGGATTCCGCATATTCGTAAAAGACAAAAACGGCAATCGAGCCGATGGAACTGTGGATTGGGCTGCATATGGCGTCTAAAGGAGTATGACTATGGATATTTCATGGAGCGCAGCAGTTGCGCTTGCAAACAAAATTGCTTCGGATGTCCCCGTCATCAAAACCATGCTCGACGCGCTGGCGAACATGGATTTCACGGGGATTACTAACCTTCCCGAGAATGCGAAACGGATATTCTCGGTGACGGGCGGCGTGCAGATACAGAAATACGCCTCGAATGCGTGGGCAACGGTGGGCAAGCTCATGCACGACGTGGATACCGTGGACGGAAAACACGCGGCGACCGGGACCACCGCGAACACCATCCCCGTGCGCGACGCCACCGGAAAACTTCCCGGAGATATTACAGGGAACGCAAATACAGCTTCTAAAGCATCAGATCTTGCCGATAACTATGTTGTACCCGTCGCTAAAGGTGGGACAGAAGCGTCAACGGCGGCAGAGGCAAGAAAAAATCTCGGAGTGGTGCTTGGGACGACTTCGGCACCGGGTCTTGTAAAGCCGGACGGGATAACTGCAAAAGTCACAGAAGACGGAACCATCACCGTGAAAGATGTGGCGATTGAGGGGAACCTTGAGGATCTGGCGAGTGCGCGGGGACAGATTGGGCCAGCAAGAGAACTTGGAAACAACGTAGATTTTAATACCGTCACTGAAGCAGGTCTTTATCTGATAAATGCCACGGGGAGTGTGAACGCCCCTCGGGAAAATCAAGCCTTCTTTTTGCAGGTGGTTCGAAGTGTTAAAGGAGCAATCACCAAAAATCTGTTTCAGATTGCTTACAATTATTCTCCTGTCTCCGACTTGGTTTTTATCCGCCAGTATAGGATGGCGAGTTCATCTTGGTCTGTCTGGTCGCAGTTCATCACATCTTCCCAGGTCGGCGACGGCCTCACCGTCACCAACGGCATCATCTCCGTCCCCGAATACGATGGCGCGACGGCATCAACCGCCGGGACAAGCGGGCTTGTTCCTCCCGCAGCCGCCGGGCAACAAAACCATCTACTCACTGGCGGGGGAGCGTACATATCCAAAGTCCCTAATGCCACCCATGCCGACACAGCAGATAATGCCACCCATGCCGACACAGCAGATAATGCCACCCATGCCGACACAGCAGATAATTCTTTGGCACTTGCCGGAAGGCCATGGTTGGAGAGCTTATATACTGACAGCACTGGTTGGGTAATCGGTTCGGTTGATGAAAAGCTGAGACCTGTAAATACAGGTTCGTTAAAAGTATACGCTGCGAATAAACTTGCTGGCGATAGTTTCGCTTATGGCAGGGCTCTTGATGGCTTTACCCTCCCCAGTGGAGATTCTTGGTTTGTCTTCTGTATATTAGACAACGATATATCTCACGGTAGTGTGAATGCTATACCAATTATTGCAGCTGGTGGGTCACATATTACATGGAGTTTCAACGGCACTGGATACACATGGATCGGTATAAAAATTTAGTATGAATCAGTATAAAAGTTCTGTAGGAGTCATTTATGTATACTATTGCTGATTTTGATCTTACGAACGTCATTCACAGGCAAGATGGATCATACGTTGCGATCATGAAGGACAATGGGATTCCTTATCACATTGCGTCGGATATTGATGACCATCGGCCCTTGCTCTCGTCATTTTTGGAATACGTAAGTGCGCACCCAGAATGCGTGACCGAGGAGCAGCCGTATGTCCCGCCCGTACCGACAACCGAAGAACTTGCGGCTCGCATACGCATAGAACGCGATAAGCGCATCGCTGAAACTGATTACCTTGTCATGCCGGACTATCCGCTTGATACTGACAATCTTGAAGAGATCAAGGCATATCGGCAAGCGCTCCGCGATTTGCCGCAACAACCGGGCTTTCCGTGGAATGGGCCGGATGATCCGGCGTGTCCGTGGCCTGTTGAGCCGCTTTCCAAATAACATGGCGGGGGAGTTGCGCTCTCCCCCACCGTCCCGGTGCGTCTTCGCCGGAACACGGCCCGGCGTGGGGTTATCCTCCCCTCGCAGAGTATCCCGCGTGAGAATAATGGGAAATCGGGTAGGGAAAAGGAATGATAATATGGCCAGACGTGCGGAGAAGTGTCCTTATTGCGGCAGGCCTGTCCCGGCGCAGCAGACGGACAGCATCCCGATTTTGAACGCGGAATTCCGTGGATACACTATCATCCTCATGAGGTTGCAGACGAAAAACTGTCCGTGCGGCGCGAGGGGGTACACCCCCATTTTTGTCGGCGAAACGTTCTGGTCTGAAAAGGCGGACGCGAAACGCTAAGTTTTTTTAATACCGGACAACATTGGACGACGCTGAACGATATTGTAAACAACAAACTGAATTTATTTGATATCCATTTCATACTGGCCCCCGACAGCAACCTGTCGGGGGCTTCTTGTTTTGGCCTCCGGCGCAACTTTTGGAGGCTTTTATGGAAGGCTTGATGCCCACTTTCGATGTTAATGGCGGCAACTGCAATAACGACGGCTGGGGGAACTGGGGTGGCGCTCTCATCGGCGGCGCTATCGGCGGGGCGGTCGGCGGCGCGTGGAACGGCAACCGCTGGAACAACGGCGGGAACTGCTGCTGCAACAACAACGCCGGGCAGTATGTGATGGACACTTTGACCACCATGCGCACGGACATCAACTCGATCGGTCGGGATAACCTGATGCAGACCGCGGGCGTGCAGAGCGCAATGTGCCAGGGCTTCGGCGGCGTCAATGCGACTGTCGAACGTACCGCTATGGGACAGCAACTTACTGCCGCTCAGGGCTTCGCCGGCCTGAATACCGCCATTCTTACCGGTTCCATGCAGGGCCAGCTTGCGGCGAAGGATGCGCAGCTCACCGCGCTGGCGACCAACAAAGACGCCGAAATCCGCGGGATGCAGAACACCTTCGAGATCGTCTCTTCGCAAAAGGACTGCTGCTGCACGACCAACGCGAACATCGAACGCCAGGGTTGCGCCACGCGTGAAGTCCTCCTCGCCGAAGGCTGCGCCACCCGCGCGGCCATTGACCGCCAGGGGCAGGAAACCCGCGCCCTGATCAGCGCTCTCGACCGCGAACGCCTCCTGCGCGAATCCGCCGCCAAGGACGCCAAGATCGCCCAGCTTGAGTGCCAGACCTTCAATAGCGGCCTTGCCGCATCCACACAGGCCCAGTGCCGGCAGGACATGAACCAGTTGATGTCGACCGTCATCGGCCATGTCGCCATCCTCGCCGGGAACCGTACCGGCTCCTCCGCTACGGGCGGCGCTGCTCAGGCCGCTTAGTCGCCGGCAATCGCAGCCCTCCGAGGTTGCCGTTTACAATAGGGCGGGGGCAACCCCGCCCACAATTGGAGGTCATCATGGGTATCAGATGGGTGGTCGGTGCGACCAACAAAAAGGACAAGGAAAAGTCCGGCCACGAGGCGCAGGACAATGCCAATTACCAGCGGCACGGCGGGCAGTCTGGAGGCAATGACGGCGGCCAGGGCGGGAACCCCGGCGGCGTCCGAAACTATTATCCGCCGATGGAAACCCGCCCCATGCCGCAGTACACGGGCGGCGGAAGCGGAGGCAACGGAGCCATGAACGTTGGCTACTACGCGGGCGGTTCCCCGGGCGACCCCATCTCATACGGCGGCGCGCCGATGGAATCCCGACAGATGGGCTTCATCACGGATCCTTACGAAACGGAATCGCGCCATCGCAGCCGGCGCACCGGGCGCTTTGTGCGCGGCGAGGGCGACGAGGAGGTCATGGCCCATTCCGGGCGCAGGCATCAACGTGACGAAGGCATGGAATCCGGCTGGGGCGAAGAACGCAACGAAGACGGTATGCGCGAACTCAAGCGCAAAATCCGAAAGCTTGAAGAAAAGCTTGAGGATGCGGACTCGGGCCGCGAAGTGAAGCGGCTCAAGGACCGTATCGAAGAGCTTGAGGAAAAGCTCGACGGCATGAAGCGCGAAAAGCGCGGCGGGGAAAAGAAAAGGAAGTCCGGCGGCGACCGTGAAGACGGCGACGGGGACGACGGGGAGGATGACCCTGCCCGGCTTCTGGAAAAAATCCTCGGCGGAAAGGAGGTGACGGGCAAAGAGTTCTTGATGGAACTCCCCCGCCTCTTTCAAGAGTCTGTCGAAGTGATCAAGAGTCCACCGCCAACATGGCCGCCGTACCTCGAAAAGCGCGACTACGCGGGCATCTACGCGATGGAGTCCAAAGAGCTGGCACAGGCTCTTGAGGGCTTCAAGTCTGGACAAAAAAAGCTGAAGGACGTGGCAAAGGAGCTGAAGCACACTTGCGCGGCGCTCATCCAGCTCGACTGCCACCGTCTGCACGAAGACAAGTAACGCCTAAACGGAGGGCAACGTCATGGCACAACAGCCACAGAACGGCTATCGGTTCCCGGAAAACATCGGCTTCCGCTCACGTCCCCACAGGCTCCTTTATGATCCCGGCAACCCGAATACGGTCATGCCGGATCTGTCGGGGGCCCAAATCGTGTCTTTGAGCTGCGAGCCGGTGACGGCGTCGTCCCAGCGGCTCTACATGACCTACATCGAACTGCAAATCCCGGCGCGCGCCGCCGGGGGTCGCGTGTTTGCCGCAAAGCACATCGTCGGCTTCCGGGCGTATACGCCGCAGGAAGCCGGGCTGTCGGAGTCGACCCCGCAGGAGCTTGCCCGGAAAGTGTGCCAGCAGATTGCGGAGCGTACTCCGCCGCAGGAGATGGCCATGTATATCCGCGAAGGCGATCCGCAGGCCGGAAGCCCGGCGCAGGAGCTGCTGGACGCGATCATGGGCGAGAGCGTGGCGCAGGCCCCGCAAGCCAACACGCAGTGGGCGCAGCAGGTTTTCGCCGAAGTGGGGCCGCAGCGTCCTGAAGCGGAGGCCGCCGAATGACGCTGAAAGAGAAGGCGCTCGACGACGTGCTCGGCAGGGTCGAAAAGAATATCCTGCCCGTGCTCGACTCGGAGCAGGACGCCAACGGCTTTCTCGGCGCGTCCATCGCGGAGGCGCTGCCGTGGCTCATCTCCGTGCCGAGCATCCGGACAAAAATCCCGAAAATGGTAGCGGGGATGCTGCCCTCCGGCATCCCGGCGACCGCCGAGCGGGTGGAACGCTTGGCCACGCAGCTCCTCGCCGTCGTCGTCGCCACCCGCAAGGCGCAACTTGCCAAAGAAAAGGAGCAGGTATGAACCCGTTTTTCTTTATTATAGCCAACAGGAACGCCGCGCGCCCCAAGCCCGCGGTGCCGCCCTCCCATTCCGTTCCCGAACCCGCCCCACAGGATGAAAAGCCCCGCTCGCGGGCAAAACGCGAAAAGGCATGACCTCGACAGGGTGCCGGCCTTGCCGTCTCCATACTCCACACTTCCGCCTGAATACAGCAAAAGCCCCGGCTCGTGTCGGGGCTTTTGCTGTTGTGTCATGGCGCTATGGTCAACGTACGGCTGTGGGAGACGATGAGGCCCCCTCTTCCTCCGCCAGCGGCTCGGCGTCCTTCAGGAACTCGCCGAGTATCTCACAGAGGCAGGCGACGCCTTCCATCCGGGCTTGGGGGTTCTTGGTATCGGCGCAGTGGCGGGCGTAGTCGGCGGTGAGCTCCAGCACTTCGCGGGCCATGGTGACGCGGTTCGGGACAAGGTAGGCGCGGCTCATGCGATCACCTCCGGCGTGAGGGCTGCGGGGCTGTCCTCTTCTGAACGGATGCGGCACAGGAAATAGGTGCGGTTCGACTCCCGCACCGGGAAGAAGCCCCGCAGGATCATGCAGAACCGCCGCATGGAGCACGGCGGGACATCCCGGCTATAGCACCAGTCCTTGAACGCCTCGTAGAGGTTGCGCGCCTGTATCTGTTCCTTGCTCGGGGCGAGGCGTTCCCGAGCGAATTCGGCAGCCGGGGAACCCGTCTGCACGTCTTTCCCGCGTGCCGTCACGATGGAACACAGCTTGCCGAAGATGGCAAAGGCCCGCTCCTCCTGCTCGGGGTCCATGAGCGCGATGCGCGCGGCGATGCCCAGCAGCCGCACCCGCAGGGAACGGTTCAGCATGAGCACGTCTTCGGACAGTCCCAGGCTGGAAAGAAGATCGGATGCGCGCGGCTTGTTCGGCGCGGGAGGCGGAGTCATCGGCAGGCTGTAGGAGCCCGTCCTGCGGATGGAGGGCAGCACCTCGCCGGCCAGCCACTTCTGGAAAGGCCGGGCCGTGGGCTTGTCGGAACGGCAAAGAAAAAAGTAGAGGCCCTGTTCCGTGAGGATGAGCATGTCCTGCTCACCTCCAAGGGTAGCAATCCGATTGCTACCCTTCCATTCATTCGGGACAGACTGAAAAATTGTAACCATATTGGTACTGGAGTAGCCCAGAGATTGCGCCACATCCTTGGCCACGAACAGCGGTTCTCCATTTTCATCCAAAACGACTCGAACTTCATCCCCTCGGAAGAAAAATGACTTGAGGTCGCTCATGCCTTCCCCCCTTTCCGCCACGGGAGGGACATCGGCGGCCGTTCTTCGAGCACGACGCGCACGATTTCGATGCCGCCGTCAGCATGAGTGCGGACGATGACCGTATCCCAGACGCGGATGTCGCGGTTGATGATTTCATCTTCCGGCATTGCGCACCAGCGGCGATTGCCTCCATTGACTGATAGCAGCACGTGGAGGGCTTCATCTTCGGGAAGCAGGGACAGGACAAGGGCCGTGGGGTCTTGCTGATGGCTCATGCTGCCACCTCCACGGTCAGGGCGTTCCCGCACAGCACCCAGCGGACGCGGGACTGGGGAGACAACGGCAGCTCATGCAGCGCACGGATGGCGGCGGTTTCCCCGAGACGGGCAAGCTTTTGCAGCAACAGGGCCAGAGGCACGCGCCCGGCGCAGAATCGCGCGGAACGGGACAGGAGAACGGACTTGGACATGGGAACCTCTCAGATTTTCTTAGTCGGCCTCCGCAGGACGCAAAAAAGGCCGGGAGCTAAGAACCGTCTGAGAACGGCGGGCATATTCCCCCGAAGGGTATTGTATTAGCCCACTCCCGGCCATGAATGACCGTAGGATGCACTCTACCTGTATATGCGCAGAGGACACAAAAAACGCCACGCTTACGGAGGTTGGCTTTCCGTCTCAGAAGGAGTTCTTAGGCTCCACAGGTAAGAAAGCACAGCCCCCGGCTGGTTGTCAAGAGGAGGGGGGCTAATCCGATTAGACCCCCCTCCTCGTTTCACCCCTGAGGTGGTCAGAACGGATGTGACCACCTCTCCCCTTACTCAAAACCAGATTGTTTTTCTTTCTTGATGCGTTCCGCAATGACGGAAGCAGTCACGAAGTCCATGCCAAGAGCACGTTGCAGCAAAGACACGACCACGGCGTTCTGCTCTTGGCAGAAAGCAACAGTCTGATCACACGACCGAAACATTGATATTCTGAACAAACTCGACTTCCCGTTTTCGGTCTCGGAGTTCAAGGTATTCTTTTATGATAGGGGATGGATTCTTGGCCTTGAGTGCGGTGCCTACACAGGTAACCATGAGCATACCATGCCCAGAGGTAGCCTCGGACACGGAAATGCTCATCCCGGATATAAGCGAGGCCCCCTTCTCCATGGCTTGTATCTTGGCCATAAGCATGGCCTTATCTTCGGCATCTCGAATCTTCTGCTGATAGGCAAGCGATTCCTCGCCAAACAAATCAGTGAATGCCGAAGCCAGACTGGAGAGCGGCCCCGTGCCGATGACCGAATGGCCGGACACTATCCCAATGACTCTGTCCTGTTCACTTTCGAAGTGAGGCGTCGTCTGGGCGAGGATAGCATCAACTATGCCCTTCCCAAGCTCTTCGAACCGAGCAGCGAAGGGGGCAAAGGTGGCTTCCCGCTTCCGGCGCTCTTCATCAAGCCGTGCCTGTGCACAGGGAAGGCACCATCCTTCAGTATCAAGGCCTATCAGCTTCATGGATTCGATGGTTTTCGGCCCCACGGTTTCGGCGCTGAGAAACCCACTCACCTTTTTGCCGCATACGGGGCATACCTTGGCGTCTGCCATAACATCCTCCTTGTTCCGGTCCACATAGCACTCTCTATATGACCGCGTAAACCGATGCCGCCCGACCTGCCGCGCCTCGCGGTCTTCTCAAGACTGGCGGCGCGGCCAGTTTCCCCGCCCCGCCCCCGCCCCCCTATCCTAAGAGAACCGCGATACCCTAAATGCCGGACTCCGAGCCGTTCAACCCGCCGCGGGTCCTTCCAGACCCCCTACTCCATAGGGGTCGCGTATCGCGCAGGGTTTTCGCCGATGTCGAATTTTGGCGATACTGAAAACTTGAAAACCGTGCATAAGCTATAGGTTACGCCGAATCAGTGTTACTGGAGCCAGAGTCTTGATTTGCCCGGCATCCAGATCAAGATATTGGGGAGTCCATGAGGCCGCCGCCGTTGTCCACTGCTGGAAAGATACGGCCCCCTCTTTCGCCATGTGCTTCTCCGGCACTCCTGCACCAAGATAAACTTTGAGCCCGGCAAGGCCGTCCGCTCGCTCGACATAAACGATATCGCCAAGTCCGGGCTCTTTCCGCGTGTCGCAAAAACAGACCATCCCGCTCAGTATTCCTGCGGGGATCAGACTGTCCCCAGACGCCACCACCGCAATCATCCCCGTGCTGAACTCCGGAAACATGAAGGCTTCCGGGGTAAGCACTTTGTCCCAGTTCTCGATTCCACAGGCAACTAGCCGCGTGAGCGGAACCTCGCGCTTGAAGTTGGCTTCATAGGGATCGCCCTCTTGAGTGATGAGCCACTGGCAAGACAACCCCAGTTTTCTGTGGAGGATAACCAAATCCTCGTAGGAAGGCATGTTACCGCTCTTCCACGTCATTATTTTACCGCGCTTCAGTCCAAGAAATGTCGCCATGCCAGCGATTCCGCGCGCTTTATCCTCGCCCGGGGCATTGGAACGCATAAATGCATCAAAAATAATGTCAAAATATGTCAAGATATTACCTCGTACTTACAATAAAATAATCCTTAGAACACAAAATAGACTTTACTGAGTCATTTTTTTGACTTATAAAACCCCTAAAGCAACATCATTTACCACAAGGATATACATATGTTCGAACTATCAGAATTAACCCGCGAAGAAAAGCTACTCGTCTGGATGAAAAGGAATCAAGAATCATTTGTAACTATTGCGAAAAAAATGCACCTCACAAGGAGATCCATTGTCTACCTCCTCACTTCTGAGACGATTTCCCCCATACGTCACGCTCAATTGATTAAAATTGGGCTTCCGGAGTCACTTCTACCGCCTCCAGTGTATAAAAAACCGGGGCGTTCTCCTCGCATGTCAAACTAACGACTCATGAGACATTTTCGAACACAGGTAACTGACACGCGGAGTAGTTACTATGACCTACATTCCATCTCTCAAAAACATGAGTCCAAAGGCAGTCCTCCGAATGGCCATTGCCTACAGCGGAAAGACAAACCGTCAGATTCAGGAGGAAATGGGTTGGAGCTGCTCTTTCTCCAAGAAAATATTCAGCTCGCAAGAGGCACTCCCCTCTTTCGCCCAGTTCCCTAAGCTATGCACAGTGCTCGGCAACAGCATCTTGCCGCAATGGGTACTCCAGAACATGGACATGCCGATGAGCAAAGTGACGCCGATGGACCCTAAAGCTTTGCTGGAAGGAATGGCGGATATGTTCGACTTGATGGGAAATTTTGCAAAAACAGGCCATGAAACCGTCAAAGATTGGAATATTTCTCCGGAGGAAGCTTGGAGCCTGCTCAAAAGGCTACGGGATTTCTTCGAACTGGAAAGCCTGATGTTCGCACAGCTTGAAGAAGTGCTTTCAAGCAAAAAACATATTCAAAAAAGGCTCTGCTATGGAAAGCTATAAAGAAGGGTACGCGCAGGGGTTGCATGATGGCGTCGAAATGCTCCGCGGCATGGCCGATAGCGCCAAAAAACTTGGACATCCTGAAGTTGCGGATATCCTCGCCAAACTCGCCGGATCAATGAACGACATCACACCTTCAATGGTCGAAATGAAGTCGGAAACCGAAGAAAAGAACATCACTTGGCAGTAGGTGCACCATGGAACTCTCTGAAGAACAAAAAGTTATGTTTGAAACGGTTGTATCTGAATCATTTCAGGTTGTTCTGCAAAACATGCTGGCCCCGGTAGTTAGCCTCGAACTCCTCAAACGGAAAGAAGCATTGACCGAAAAAGAAGTGGAAGCGTTATACGGCATTTCAGCAAATACGCTTCGAACCAAACGAGCCAGGGGTGGCGGGCCCGCATACAGGCAAGGCCCGGAAAGAGGAAATGTCCTATACACCCACAAAGATATCATCAACTATCTGGAAAATATCAAAAAGCGGACATGAAGCCTTGAAGTGCCCTACTCACGATATCTACGGCCTGTTTTTTGTTATCGGGGCACAGGTGGCTATACCGTTTCGTCATTTCCAGACTCGAATGCCCGAGCAGTTCGGCAATGACAAGAAGCGGTACACCTTCAATGGCCAACCAACTGGCAAAGGTATGACGGAGCGTATGAAAAACGACCTTTTCTTCTCGCGGAGTGTCGGGGGAGTTGAGCTTACAAGCCTCAACTGCCCGTTTGAAACTGTTTGCGGATATATCGACGAGCCCTCCTCGTGGGGAGGGGAACACAAGCGCCGAATGTGGGATACTCATGCGGGGGCGCAAAATAGACTGAGCCTTTTCCGAGAGTTGCACCATCCTGCGGCCCGTCTTTCCGGTAACTTCCATAACTCCGGCCATCAAATCTACTTTTCCGCGGATAAGTGTGCGGATCTCGGAAAGACGACACCCCGTAGCAAGAGAAAGCGCGGCAATGTCATGCCAAAGTGGAGAGCGGTGCATCAAATCTTCAAGCAGGCGCGAGGCCTCTTCTTTGGTGAGATAACGCGTCCTGGCATTCTGAACTCTGGGACGGGAAACTCCCACCGTAGGGGAGGGCAATTGATGCATACCCCATGCGAACGTCTGCTTGTAGATACGGTTGAGATACCCAAGGGCGTGTACAATCGATTGGGGACTGAGCCCATGATCATCAAGCTGTTTCTTCAGTTTCTCCACATCCAAGGGAGTGATGTTTTCAAGACGCCTGCCACCAAAAACAGGCAGCAAATAGCGGTTCATGATCAATCGGAAATGGGGCGCACTCTTGAGAGTGTAAAGGTATCGTTTTTCGTATGCCTCCCATGCCTGATCGAAAGTCAGTCCACATCCTTGCCCTTTCTTGGTGGGCAAGACATTGCCATGGCGCAGGCTCTGTACATGCTTGCTGCGCAGATCATGCGCAGCGGTTGCCGTATATCCTTCAGAACGCCAGCCGGCCTTATGCCACTGCTTTTTACCATCAACCTTGATCACGTAATAGAAGCAGACATCCGGTTTGCCTTCGTAGCGTTTTTTGGTACTCTCGATAGAGTAGACTCCCTCGAATCGTGTCTTTACCGCGTTCTTTGGCATGTATTTCCTTCTCCCCTATTTCTCCCCACGATCTCCGTTTCTCTCTTCTACCTCCCCCAAACCGCTCTTTCAGATACAAAGAACCTGTTAGAGAACACCACTAATAACAGCGTGATATCCTTCCTGCAACACTACGCACTTTATTTTTTTACTTTGCAACAGAGCCTCCTAAGCTGTAGGCCACAAGTTCGATTCTTGTCGGGCGCACCAGAAAATTCAGCCTCTTAGAGAGATACTCTAAGGGGCTTTTTTTTTTGCAAGCCCTTTTATCCCGCTCTTATCCCGCTATATTAGATGAACCAATGGGAAATTTTCAGATAGATTGGGAAGATTCATCTTTCTTTTTTCTGTCCGCTGCCCGTACAGGATGAGGTTTTGAAACAAAAAAAATACGGTGGAGGCTGAAAAATCAGCCTCCACCTTTTTTACTCGTCCATTTCATCCGCTATAGCGGTCAAAATCGCAATCACCACAGGTATCCATTTTCCGAGACTCATATCTTTTCCTTCCTATCTGGCTATGAAACGGGACAAACGACACTGGCGTGCAGTTCCGCAATCCCATTCGACGTGTTTTCCGAGACACGGCGGTATCCTCGTCGGAAGCCCCAATCGGCACAGTCGGCAGGTATCCGTCATGCGTTCCTCCTCAAGGCCCCTTCGAGCAGTCCGAACAGTGCCGGAGCAAGCTGTGGAAACGTCTCAATGACGCGGCTGGCATGAGGCAGCAAGTTGCGATGTTCGAACACATGATGCCGAGTCCGTAACATCTGTTTGTTCGGAACACCATTGCAGGATGGCCTGTTCCGGCGCATATCGGATTTTCCTAGCGGAAGAGGATTGATGCTGTCTGCAAGATAGTCAGGTCTCGCCCTTACGGAGTCATTTTTCTTGAAAAATTCCGTCATGGAACTGTTCAGCACCTCAGCTATTTCCCCGATTCGGTTGAACCTAGAAGCAACGTATCCGTTCCAGATACGCCCAGTATATCATATTAAATAACTAGTAAATATAATTGGCTCTATATAGCAATATTTGTACATGAGCAGTCCTTGATTTCGATATTTTTATTTACACACGTAACTATTCGTGTTATTATATTAAAACGAAATCAATTATAAAAATTATTAATATTTTCTCAAATAAGAAAACAGGGACAACCTTGGGAATATTTTGTTCCTCGTCTCGCTGATAAAACAAGCGATAATATATCACTAAATATTTTATACATTTTTTTCAAATAATTATGGAATATTCATTCATGCATAAAATAGTTGTTCCTAACACAATTCTTATTGTCGATGATGATGAAATGAACCGTGATGTGTTGGGAAATATTTTTTCTGCGTCTCATTCCATTGAAATGGCTGAAAATGGAAAAGAGTGTCTCAATAAAATACTAGAATGTGGACAAAAATTTTGTGCTGTCCTTCTGGATGTGGTCATGCCTGTAATGGGCGGTATTGAAGTATTGAAAAAACTTAACAGAGATGGTGTTGTTGATCATATTCCCGTCTTTCTTATTACTGGAGAAACAGATACGAGAATCATCAAGCGAGCATATGAACTCGGCGTGATGGATGTCATTTCTAAACCTATTTCTTCGTATATGGTGCAACGCCGGGTTAATTCCGTTATTGAATTGTTTACGGCACGTAAACGACTCTCCAGTGTGGTGGGCCAGCAAAAGGATCAGCTTTTAAAACAGGCCAAAAGAATCCTGAGGCTGAACATGGGGATGATAGAGTCTCTTTCAACAGCCATTGAATTTCGCAGTGGCGAGTCCGGTGAGCACATCCGGAAAATACATGACATCACTAAACTGTTCCTTGAAAATTCCCCACTGGGCAGAGATTTTTCGACGGAGGAAATTGAGCATATTTCTTTGGCCGCGATTATGCATGACGTTGGGAAAATTTCCATTCCTGACGCCATATTGAGCAAGCCAGGACGCCTTACCCCCGAGGAGTTTGAGATCATGAAGACGCATACGACGGAGGACAACTTCTGGAGAGAATTCCGCAGATGAGGGAACTGCCGTTTTTCACGTATGCCTACGATATTGCCAAATACCATCATGAGAGATGGGACGGACGCGGATACCCGGAGGGGCGCAAGGGCGACGATATCCCTTTATGGGCACAGATAGTCTCCATTGCAGACGTATATGACGCGCTGGTCAGCCCACGGTGTTACAAGAAGGCTTTCAGTTTTGAGGTGGCCCTTGGCATGATTGTCAGCGGCGAATGCGGCGTGTTCAATCCAAACATATTGGCATGCTTTCGGGAAATTGAGGGTAAGCTCCGCACTCTCTACGGTAGCGGCCCGGAACGATTGTACGAGTGAGGCAAAAAAATATGGATCAGACAAGAAAGGCAAGACTTGAGGCGGGCGGAATTATGGTGGACGAAGCCCTTGAACGCTTTATGGGAAACGAGGCTATGCTTGAGCGCTATTTACAGAAATTCCTCAGCGAAAAGAGCTATGCCATGCTGCGGGATTCTCTAGCCTCAAACGATTGGGAAGCGGCTGGCAGAGCAGCGCACACGCTGAAAAGCATATGTGGTACCATAGGATGTGAGGCCATGCAGGAGCTTGTGATTCTGCAGGAACGTCATATCCGCGCCGGAGAATGGAAAGAAGCCGTTGGTATGATGCCAGAGATATCCAACAGCTACGAGAATATTTGCGGTGTGATCCGGGCGTAACGTACAGGGTATTGAACAGAAGGACGTATAAAGGGATATTGCGTATGCTGTATATCTACATAATACTAGGTAATTAAATGAAAAGCTACAGCGGAATACCATATACGACGGGAAAACAGGCCGCAGACGATGTAAAGACACAGCTTGTTGGTTTTATAAAAATACCCAAATGGCTGCTTGGGCTCTGTCTTATTACTGTTTTCTATATTTTGTTCGTCTGCTTCTCCATGTATAAAATAGGCGATTCAACAACGCAGCTCTATGAGTATCCCTATACTGTCTCACGCAAAGCGCAGGAAATGAAAACCGCCCTCTATGGCATACGAATCTCTCTGCCATCTCTTCTAGCCACGCCCGACATCACCGCTGCCCAAATTAATGACCTCCTTCAAAAACAGAGGGCTATGCAGGACAAGTCGTTGGAAGAGATCACGCTCAAGTTCCGGGGGAATGAGAAAGAACTGGCTTATCTGAAAAGATGTATGGCTGAATTACGGGAAGCCCGAAAAAATATGGTCAATAACCTATTGGGCAATCTGGATTTTCAGTACATCAATGCCTATTATGCCCGTGAGGTTCTCCCACATTTTGAAAAGGTGGATAAACTGCTAGGTAACTTGGGCGATGCCGCCGAACACCGTGGCAATGCAATCTTGGCAGAAATGGACAAGCTGAGAACCTTTTCCATCATTGCTACGCTGCTTATGGGAATAAGCATCATCTTGCTGATTCTCCACACCCGCAAACTGGAATGGGATAAATACAAGGAGAGCGCATACCGCGAAAAACTCCTCAATCTGCTTGCAGCCAACATAGATGAAATATTTTTCATTTCACGCGAAGATAAATCTTTTGAATATGTGAGCTCAAATAGTGAACGCGTCATAGGCGTACCGCCTGAAAAATTTATTCATGATTACAGAAAATTATATTCTCTTCTAGCGTGTAAGGACAGCGACTGGTTGCGCGCAGTGCTCGACGATACGTCCTCAAATATGAAGGAACGGGACATCGTGCTTGGTGAAGAGGGACGCCGCTTCAATATCCGGGTGTATCCCATATTCCTAAATGGTGTTCTGAGCCAGCGCATTATCGTATTATTCGATCAAACTAAGGAATTTGCCTATCGACAGGCACTGAGCGACGCTCTTGAGAATGCCCGCAACGCAAATACCGCCAAAAGTAATTTCCTCTCCCACATGTCTCATGAAATCCGTACGCCGATGAACGCCATTATCGGTATGACGGTCATTGCCCTGACCCGGCTTGACGATCGATCCCGCATGGAGGATTGCCTCACCAAAATAGCTCTGTCCTCACGCCATCTGCTCGGCCTTATCAATGACGTGTTGGACATGTCCAAAATCGAAGGAGGCAAGCTCACCATTGCTCATGAGCCGTTCAATTTTAAAATATCTCTACAAGGAGTTATCAATCTTATCCAGCCTCAAGCGCTGGAACGCGGACTGGATTTTGAGGTGTCCCTGTCCGGGGTTGATGAAGAAGAGCTACTCGGCGACGCACTGCGACTTAACCAGATTCTTATCAATATTCTGTCCAATGCACTCAAATTCACCCCGGTCGGGGGCTCTATACGGCTGGAGGTACACCAGCTCCATAAAAAAAACAATAATGTGCAGTTCCGCTTTGTTATCCGTGATACGGGCATTGGTATGAGCCAAGAGTTCATAAAGCGGCTTTATACCCCCTTTGAACAGGCCACATCCTCCACCGCTTCAAAATTTGGTGGTACTGGGCTCGGCATGGCCATTACCAAAAATCTTGTTTCTTTGCTGGGCGGCACGATATTCGTGAAAAGCGAGGAAGGCAGGGGAACCGAGTTTACTGTGGAACTCCCCTTTGGCCTGAGCGGACGGCAGTTAGAAAAAGGCAAAGGCGAGCTGGAGCCACTCAAAGTGCTCGTAGTGGATGACGACTACGATACCTGCGAGCACGCCTGCCTGTTGCTGGATAAAATGGGACTTCGTACCCGATGGGTGCTCAGCGGTGCGGAAGCCGTGAAGGTTGTGCAAGAATCCCATGTCAGTGGTGATGGTTACGACGTATGCTTCATAGACTGGAAAATGCCGGACATGGATGGCATGGAAACCGTCCGCCGTATCCGTAATGAAGTCGGGCCGGAAACTCTTATCATCATTATCAGCGCCTATGACTGGGGAGCGATAGAAGAAAAGGCCCGTGCCATTGGAGTTAACGGATTCATCGCCAAGCCCTTTTTCGCTTCCAATCTTTACAATACGCTTACTTCATTAACACGGCGCACGGCTCCGAAGAGAGAAATAGAAGTTTCCGCCCCCCCGGAATCAGAGGCGGAAACTGCACATCAGCATTATGACTTTACGGGGAAGCATATACTGCTGGTTGAAGACAATGAATTCAACCGTGAAGTCGCCCAGGAGTTTCTTGAAATGACAGGGGCCACGGTCGAAAGTGCCGAAAACGGATCAGAGGGAGTAGCTCTTTTTACGGCCTCGGAAACCGGGCAATACGACATTATTCTGATGGATGTGCAGATGCCGGTCATGGATGGCTATGAGGCGACACGAGCCATTCGCGCTTCGGTACACCCCGACGCGAACTCCATCCCCATTCTTGCCATGACGGCCAACGCCTTCAACGAGGATGTAGCTGCCGCTGTGGCGGCAGGCATGAACGGGCATATAGCCAAGCCCATTGATGTGACGGCACTTTATCGGCTACTCGCTTCGCATTTTAAGTAATAATGCGTAGTAAGGGAAGGAAAACAGAGTATGCAGGAGGCACGGAGGTGTCCCATGCGTACCCTGTTTTCCTTTCTTTGAGAATAACGAGTCCTGACCCTAAAGCCGTAATTCAAAGGGATGACATCCTATGGATGTCATCCCTTTTCTCGTGCCGGGCTATCGCTTCATCTTCGCCCGCAGCGTCGTGTAGTGGATTCCGAGAAGCGTTGATGCCCCGCCCTTTCCGGTCAGTTTTCCATCCGTCTTTTCGAGCACGGCCTCAAGGTAGTGCCTTTCCAGTTCTGCAAGCGTAGGCCAGCCGAGCTCCTCAAAGAGCGACGTTGGTTTGCGCCGTTTCCGCTTTACGCCAAAAACAAGGGGGCGCATCACCGACCCGGAACGGCTGTCGATAAGCGCCCGCTCCACTTCGTGTTCCAGCTCCCTGACATTGCCGGGCCAGTCGTAGCCGTACAGTTTGTCCAGTTCGGCCTGGCCGGGCTCCGGGGGCATCGTCGTGCCCATTTCCTGCGTCTTCGCGGCGATGAAGTGCCGGACGAGCGGAAGAATATCCACCTTGCGCTCTCGGAGCGGCGGAATGCTGAGCGGGTATACCGACAGGCGGTAATACAGATCCCGGCGGAACGTCCCCTTCTCCACCATCTCTTCAAGGTCGCGGTTCGTAGCGGCGACGACACGCACATCGACGGGAATGGCGCGCGGATCGCCCACACGCTGGATGATCTTGCGATCCAGTACCCTGAGGAGCTGTACCTGCGCCGTCAGCGGCAGCTCGCCGATTTCGTCGAGAAAGAGGGTTCCCCCGTTGGCACACTCGAAATAGCCGCTCCGCCGGGATTGCGCCCCGGTGAACGCCCCTTTTTCATAGCCGAAAAGTTCGCTCTCCAGCAGTGTGGGAGCGATGGAGCCGCAATTCACCCGCACAAGCGGCCCCCCGCTCCTGCCCGAAAGCTCATGGATGGCCTCCGCAACAAGCTCTTTGCCGGAGCCGGTTTCCCCGGTCACGAGTACGGTGGTCCGTGTGGGGGCGACTTTCTCGATACCCTGCCGCAAGGCGGCCAGCCCCGCGCACTGCCGTATCCGCTCGTAGCCCGTGAGCCGTTCCTGAACCTCCCCCACTGCGATCGGGATATCCGTAAAGGCGGCGGCAAGCTCCTCCGCAAGCGGGGCGATGAGGCGGCTTAACGGCTCTATATCCTCTTCTTTGAAACTGTTTTTTTCATTGGACCAGAAGTTGATCAGGAATGTGAACGATCCGCGCGCGAACAGCGGAAGGCGCAGCAGCGCCGCATGGGAATAGAACGGCAGCTCGGTAACGGACGGATCGATCTTCAGCGCTTCCCTCTTGAACGATTCGAGATCGTTCAAGAGGAGCGGCTTCGAAAGATCGCTCCCGTGCGCGATGATGGGATAGCTCTTCCGGCCCTTCCCGGCTTCACGCACCCGGGTCAGGCCGTTGGGCAAGGTATCCGCAATGGGTACGAAGACCCGCAGATCAGAGGAACCGCTCACAATATTCAGCCTGATAATGGGAAATATTTCTCGTATAAGCTGAAGAAGCAGATGGATCGAGCCGTCCAGCCCGCTCGTCCGATAGAGCAACCGGCACGACAGCCCGCCGGAATCAAAAAAATCCATTGATTCCTTTCCTTCCATCATTTGAAAAGAACTGTCTTTTTGTTCTGACATGCCCATATCCCCCCACGCTCTGTTTTTGAAGCGAATGTCCTTTATATTGCGTTTCGCTAACATTATCTATTGCGAAATACAATAAAAATGAAGGCGCACCCTCTTTAACCTATTGTTCTTTTTTATACAAAATAACGGCACGGTCATTGCTTTATCAGAATCGAATCATCCGTAATGAGCAGTTATCGTACTGCGATATATGCAAAACATTCCACAAAGGAGTTTTCCTATGCCTCCGCTGATCGACCGGGAGAAGTGTACCGGATGCGGCACTTGTGCCGAAATCTGCAATTCGAACCTTTTCGTCTTTGACCGCAGCGTCGACAAATTCCCCCGCATCAAGTTCCCCGAAGAATGCTGGCATTGCGACTCTTGCGTGCTCGACTGTCCCGTCGGGGCTATTTCCCTGCGCATCCCCCTGTCGTACGGCCTCATGCATGTCGACGCGTCCACCCTCACCACCAAGGAGGTCAAGTCATGATCCCCGTCAAGCCTGTAATCGAAGCGGATCTCCTCATCGTCGGCGGCGGCATCGGCGGCCTCATGGCGGGCATCGCGGCGGGCAAGGCCGGATGCAAGAACGTCGTCATCATGGAAAAGTGCCATGCGCGCCGCAGCGGTTCCGGCGCGACCGGCAACGATCACTTCAACTGCTATATCCCTTCCTATCACGGCGACGACATCGAGCCCGTATTCAAGGAAACCATGCAGAGCCTCGTGGGCCAGCTCAAGGAACCGAGCCTCATGCACAAATTTCTGGAAAAGAGCTTTGAGCTGGTGCAGATGTGGGATGCTTGGGGCGTGAACATGCGCCCGACCGGAGACTGGGAATGCAAGGGGCACGCCCTGCCCGGCAAGCCCCGCGCGTTCCTGAAGTATGACGGCTCCGACCAGAAGAAGGTGCTTGTCCGCGAGGCCAAGGCGGTCGGCGTGAAGTTCTACAACCATCATCCCGTGGTGGAACTTGCCCGCGTCGGCGGCCGCATCGCCGGGGCGCTCGCCGTGGACATCAGCACGGAACAGCCCGCCTTTGTCCCGGTCCGGGCCAAAACCGTCCTGCTCGCCACCGGGCTGACGCACCGTCTGTACATGAACGCGTCCACGCCGGGCTTCATGTTCAATACGGGGCACTGCCCCAACTGCGCGGGCGGACAGGGCCTCGGCTGGCGCGTGGGCGCGCGCATGGTCAACATGGAATTCCCCTACACCCATGCGGGCCCCAAGTATTTGCAGCGCTGCGGCAAGGCGACGTGGATCGGCGTCTACCGCTATCCCGACGGCAAGCCCATCGGCCCCTTCGCCACCAAGTCCGATCCGCAGTACGGGGACGTGACCAGCGACATCTGGAATTCCGTCTTTGAAGACGTGATGCGCAAGGGCACCGGCCCCGCCTACATGGATTGCTCCGACGCCACAGACGAGCAAATGGCGTACATGCGCTGGGCCATGACCGGCGAAGGCCTGACCGCCCTGCTCACCTACATGGAAAAGGAAGGGATCGATCCGCAGAAGCACGGCGTGGAATTCATGCGCTACGAGCCGATCCTCCACGGGCGCGGGCTCGACGTTTCCGACGAGGGCGAAACTTCCGTACCCGGCCTTTTCGCGGCGGGCGATCTCGTGGGCAACGGCGGCTGCGGCATCGCGCTGGCGGCCTATCTCGGATGGGAAGGCGGAATGACCGCTGCGGCACAGGCCGCCACGGTCGATTTCCAGCCCGCCGAGGAAACCGAATCCATCAGGAAGCGCATGGAGCTGCTTTCCTCGTTCATGGATCGCCCCGAAGGCGCGGACTGGAAGGACGCGAACATGGCCCTGCAACAGATCATGAGCGACTACGCCCCCGCCGGGCCAGCCAAGGTGCGTTCCGAAACGCTGCTCAACGCCGGACGGGATTACCTGAAGCAGCTCCGCCATTCCGCGGAACGGCAGATGGGCGCGACGTGTTCGCATACGCTCATGCGGGCCGCCGAAGTGCTCGATCTCATGGACTGCGGCGAAGCGATCATGAACGCCGCGCTGGCGAGGCAGGAAACCCGCGCCAACCATGTCCGTTCCGACTTCCCCTTCACCAACCCGCTCCTTGCGGACAAGTTCCTCACCGTGGGCCTTGAAGGCGATGAGGTCGTCGCCCGCTGGCGCCCCATCCGCCAGCCGGTTTCCCGCTAGCTCCGAAAAAACGGGGAACGCCCCGGCGGCGTTCCCCGCACGGCAAAAGCCTCCCCCGCGCCGAGCCTTCCCGCCCCTCCGCAATCATACCCTTGGAGCCGCCATGTCCGCCCCAGCCACTCCCGCACTCTGTAGGCAGATCGCCTTCTTCGCCCTTGGCCCGCTTCTCTGCTTCTCTCTGAAAGACCTTCCCCCGCTTAAGGGGATGAACCCCGACGGCATGGTCTGCCTCGCCGGGTGCGCCTGGCTCATGCTCTGGTGGATGACGGAAGTCTTGCCGCTGCCGGTCACCTCGCTCATGGCCGTTCCGATCTTCGGTTTCCTCGGCGTCATGGCCCCGGACAAGGTTTTCGCCACCATCGGGCATCCGGCTATGATGCTGATCTTCGGCGCGACCATCATCGTGGGCGTCTGGAAGGAAAGCAACCTGATCGAGCGCTATGCCTACTGGTGCTTCAACCTGCCCTTCGTCAGGGGCAACCCCGTCCGTATGGTCCTCATCTTCACTTTCGGGGCGGGCGTCATGTCGGCCATAGCCCCCAACATCCCCCTGACCATCCTGTTCATTTCCATTGCTGTAGCCATCGGGAAGTCCTGCAACCTCGCGCCCGACAACAACATGATGCGTTCCCTGTGCACGCTCTCGGCCATCGCACCGGCCCTCGGCGGCGTGGGAACGCCCCTCGGAGGCGCGCCGAATATCGTGGTCATCGCCATCGTGGCGACCGTCCTCGGGCACGACATCACGTTCTGGGAATGGTCGGCCCTCGGTATGCCCCTGGTTTTCGTCACCCTGTTCGCCTGTTTCGCCATCACGGCGCTCCTGTTCCCCGTGGGCAAGGCCGGGAAAGGCTTTTCCATGCCGGAAGACTACCTCAAGAAGAAGATTGAGGCCCTTGGCCCGGTCTCGGCCCACGAGCACGCCGCCATCTGGATCATGGTGGTCGCGCTGGCGCTCTGGTGCTCCGGGCCGCAGATTTTTTCCGCGCTCGGGCTGGAAGAGGAAGCGCGGATGATGACAGCCCCGGTGATCGCCGTGCTCATGGGCGCTTCCGCCTTCCTCGTGCCCATCCGCCGGGACCGCGAATCCGGCAGGCTCATCTTCGCCATGAACTGGGATCAGGCCGTCCGCAACATCGGGTGGGGCATCATCGTGCTGCAGATCGGGGCCATCGCCTTTGGGCAGGTGCTCCTCAAGGGCGGCGTGGACAAGTGGATGGCCCAGTGCATCCAGATGCTTCTGGGCGACATCCACGGCTTGCTGGTCTGGTTCGCACTGGTCTTCATCACCGGGTTCTTCTCACAGATCATCATGAGCCTGGCGGTCATCCCGCTCATGCTGCCCATTACGGCGGGCCTTGCCGGGATTTACGGATTCGATCCCCTGCTCGCATGCATCTCCGTCGGCTTCGTCAGCAACCTGACCACCATGTTCCCCTTCTCCTCCGTCCCCGTCGCGGCGGTCATCGCGGGAAGCGAAGGCTACGCGCAGCCGAAGGACTTCATCATCAGCGGATTCCTCAATACGACCATCGTCACGGTGATCACCTTCGGCCTGTGCTGGCTCGTCGGCCCGATGGTCTTGTAGGCGCGCGGGCTTTCGGCGGGACCAACCGGCATGGCCCGCCCGATTCGAGGAACGGAAGAGGCCGTTCCTGTGATGGGACGGCCTCCTGTATTTTCATTGTCGTTTGGGAACCGTAAACAACACGGTGGAGCTGAGAGGCCGGCGTCCGTGGCGCCCGAAGGGCATCCTCCCGATACCCCTCCAGCTTCAATCCTGAACGGATACGTCCTTCGCGGCGTCCGCTTCGAGAACCCGCCTCAGGCTGCTGTAACTGATTCCCAAAGCCCTGGCCACTTTTCTGCGGTCGCCCGCACAGCGCCGCATCTCCTTGCGGACAATCTCCAGACGGTACGCGGCAAGCTGTTCCCCCAGCGTCCCCCCCTGTGGGGCCTTGTCGAAGAACTGGTTGCGATGGCGGAATATCTCCTCAAAACAGGCGAGGCTGGAACTGTTGTCCCCGAGCAGGACAAGGTAGCTTTCCATGACCGACATGAGTTCGCGGATGTTCCCCGGCCAGGAATAGCGCCGGATGGCATCCAGAATGGCCGGGGTGACAACGGAGGCGTTTTTCCCATACCGTTTGAGGACGTTGGCGATGAGGAGCGGCACGTCTTCCAAACGATCCCGCAGGGGGGCGACTTCAAGGCAGACGCCCGCCAGACGGAAATACAGATCCAGCCTGAACGAGCCCACCTTGACCAGATCCAGCAGCTGCTTGTGCGAGGCGCAGATGACCCGCACGTTGACGGGAATGAAGCGATCGCCCCCTACGTGCATGACTTCCTTTGCATCCAGCACGCGCAGGAGGCGGAGCTGCACAGCATGGCTCATGTCCCCGATCTCGTCAAAAAAGAGGGTGCCGCCGTTCGCCAGTTCGAAAAGCCCCGCTTTGCCGCCGCGCTTGGCCCCGGTAAAAGCCCCCTCCTCATAGCCGAACAGTTCGCTTTCCAGCAGCGGGTCCGGCAGGGCCGCGCAGTTGACCACCACAAAAGGCTGCTTGGCCCGTTTGCTGGCGGCGTGCAGGGCGTGTGCGACAAGCTCCTTGCCGGTGCCCGTTTCGCCGTGGATGTAGACCGAGATGTCCGTGGGCGCGTAGCGGGCGATGTTTTCTTTCAGCTTCACGACGCTGGCCGACTTGCCGATGATGTCCCGTGCCGTGTAGTTGGCCACGAGCCCGCGGGAATGGAGATCCGTGTCGATCTTCCGGTTGATTTTCTGGAGGTTCTGCACATCATGGATGAAGCAGACCGCGCCCGTCGTCGACGACGACATGGCCAGCGGGAACGTGTTGATGAGTAGCTGCCTGCCGTTGATGGTCACCACCCGGTCTATGAACGGGGAAGAGTGTTCCAGCACTTCATCGAGAAAGAGCGGCGGGAAGAAGCGGGCAAGCTCATGCGGGGCCTCCACGCGCAACAGCTTGAGCGCCTGCGCATTGTGGAAAACGATGTCCCGCTGTGCACTGAGGCAGATCACGCCCTCTTTCGAGTAGTGAAGCATGGCCTGGATGTTGGAGCGGTTCGTCTGCTCCATGCGCATGTTTTCGGCTATGGTAATGGCCCGGCTCACCGCGTTGCGGATATTCACGGGCTGCGGCTCGTCCAGAAAAATCTGCCCGCCGAGGCGGCTGACGATCCGCGCCGTCCCGCCCCCGCCCACGAAAACCCGAACGCCGCGCGCCATCGTTTCCCTGATCCGTTCCTCGAGTTCTTCCTTAGTGTCGTAACGGACCGGGATAATGCGCATACCAAGCAGGGATTCCATGAACTCGATGTCACGGGCCTCGTTGATGTGCGCGGTGAGGGCCACCGTATCCGAAAGCTTCCTGGCCCGGCTCAAGCCTTTGATGATGTCGATCTCCGAACGCTCGACGAAGACCGTGCGGCGTCCGAATTTTTTGAAGACGGCCTCACGGAACCCGCCGTGGCACAGCAGGACTTCGTATCCCTCTTCGAACAGGCGCCGTGCGTCTTCGAGCGCCGTCTCGTAGCTGGTCACCTCAATGGATATGTTCCACCCGAGAAGCAGCGTTTCCCGGTATACGATATCGGCGACGAGCTTGGAATGGACAAGCGCCGCAATCCGGTATTCCTGTTTCACATTCGGCTCCTGCATGGCAAAAACGGCCTTTGATTTGAAGGGGTACGGGGAAATGATGCTCAAAATTGAGCATTATTTGCTCAATTATGGATCTACACGCCAGATTATCTGATTGTCAATAAACTCATAAACATACAATATATCATGCAATCGGTTCCCGGGAGGGCCTTGGCACGGTTTCTGCTTGTTCAAAAGGGAACAGGATACCGCCGCCGGACGCAATCCGTTGCGCGTACGGCTCAAACCAGTCAAAGGAGCCTCCCCATGAAGCGTTGTTTTGCCTTCCTGCTGACGGTTTTCGTGGCCCTTTCCCTGACGGCCTTCGCCCATGCCGGAACCTATCCGGACAAGAGCATCAAGATCATCGTCCCCTTCAATCCGGGAGGCGGCGGAGAGCAAGGCGCCCGCCTTCTCGAAAAGGATTTCAAGGAAGTGGTCGGCCAGCCCCTTTCCTTCATCTACAAACCCGGCGGCACCGGGCTTATCGGTATGGTGGAGCTCAGCCGCCAAAAGCCGGACGGGTACACCATCGGCATCCACTCCTATCCCCTGCTCATGCTCGACATCATCACCGGCCGCGCCGGGTACACGTTGGACAGTTTCGATTTCATCTCCCTGCTCTGCCTTGAGGAAGTCTATCTGGCCGTCCGCGCCGACAGCCCCGTTTCCAGCGCCAAGGAACTCATTGAGCGCGCCAAGTCCGAGCCCGGCAGGATCAACCTCGGCATCTGCGAAATCATGGGCCCCACGCATATCCCCGCCCTGCGCCTGAAGGCCGACGGCGTGCCTTTCAACCATGTGCCCATCGACGGCGCGGGCAAGGTCGCTCCCGCGCTCCTCGGCGGACAGGTCGACGCCGCCATCGTCCCTTCCGGGGGTGTTTCCGGCTCCATCAGCAAGATGAAGATACTCGCCGTGTTCGCGCCCGAACGCAGCAAGCGCTTCCCCGGCGCGCCCACCATGAAGGAGGTGGGGTACGACATCAACAGCGCCGTGGGCCGCTACATCGCCGCTCCCAAGGGCGTGCCCGCCGAAAAGCGCACGATCCTCGAAGACGCCTTCAAGACCATCCTTTCCAACCCTGAAGTGATCGCGCGCTATGAAAACGCAGGAACCGTGGTCGCATGGAAGTCCGGCGAAGAATTGCGCAAGATGTTTGAAGAGTATGAAAAGGAAGGCCGCGCCATGGTCGAGTTCTATCAGAAGACGCAGAGCAAGTAGCCAGCCCGGCGGAGCGGCTTTGGGCCGCTTCCGGATCCACCTTCTTTCCTGAGAGACGTCCCATGGATGCAGTCCCTTCCATGCTTGAGTATATTGTGCGGGGCGCGGCGAGCGCCGTGCTCCCCATGAATCTGCTGGTGATGTTCATCGGGCTCGTCGTCGGCATCGTCGGCGGTATGCTTCCCGGCATCACCACCGTAACGGCCGTGGCCCTGTTTGTCCCCTTCACCTTTTCCATGCCCCCGGACATGGCGCTTATCGGGCTCGGCGGCGTGTTCTGCGGGGCCATGTACGGCGGGGCCAACGCCGCCATCCTCATCAATACGCCGGGAACGCCGGGGTCCATCGCCACCTCGCTGGACGGCTATCCGCTGGTCATGCAGGGCAGGGCCGAGGAAGCTTGTTACATCGCCCTGATCGCTTCGGTCCTCGGCGGCATTTTCGGGACCGTCGTACTCATGCTGTTCTTTGAGCCGCTGTCCGTCATGGCCCTGAAGTTCGGCTCCGAGGCCTTTTTCTGGATGGGACTGTTCGGCCTGTCCACGCTGGCGGCGATGTTCCCCGGCAATATCGCCAAGGGGCTGCTCGGCGGAGCCATCGGGCTGGCCCTGTGCACGGTGGGCCTTGACCCTGTGATGGGTATGCCCCGGTTCACCTTCGGCTGTTTCGATCTGGTTCAGGGCCTCGACATGGTCGCCCTCATGATCGGCCTGTTCTCGCTATCCCAAATGTTCGTCATGCTGGAATCCGACGAGAAGTATATCGTCAAGATGGAGCGGCAGGCGCACGCCTTCAAGCTCGCCGTCACCGATATCCTCAGACATTTGAAGCTGCTCTCCGTGGCCTCGGCCATCGGGACCTTCATCGGCGCGCTCCCCGGTGCGGGGGGCAGCGTGGCCGCGCTCGTCTCCTACAATGAGGCCAAGCGGTGGGACAAGGACCCCGACCGCTACGGCAAGGGCGCCGTGGAAGGCATCCTCGTGCCGGAAAGCGCCAACAACGCGAGCGTGGGCGGTTCGCTGGTCCCCCTGCTCTCCCTCGGCATCCCCGGCAGCGCGGCGGCCGCCGTCCTCGCCGGCGGGCTCATGGCACAGGGGCTGACGCCCGGCCCGCAGCTCATGGAAAAGAACCCCGAGATCGCCTACGCCTTCATCGTGAGCATGATCATCGCCAACATCGGGATGCTGCTCATCGGCTACCTGCTGGTCCGCGTGTGCACGCGTATCCTCGATGTGCCCAAGCTGCTGATCATCCCGGCTGTCATCTCCATCTCGTTCCTCGGGGCCTATGCCCTGCGCAACAGCATGTTCGACGTCCTGCTCATGATCCTGTCGGGCGGCATCGCCTATCTGCTGCTCAAGGCGAAGATCATGCCCGCAGGCATCGCCCTCGGGCTGGTGCTCGGGCGGATCATCGAAGAAAACCTCATCGTGACCCTCTACCGCACGCAGGCGGAGGACTCGCTCGCCGATCTGCTGGTCTTCTCGCCCCTCGCCGCCGTATTCATGGCCGCGTGCATCCTCGCCATCGTCATCCCGCTCTGGCTGAACCACCGCAAGCAGGGCAAGGGCATCGCCCTCTCTAGCCTGCGCCCGTCCGGAGCGTGCCTGCGCCGCTACGACTTTTGGGTCGTCCTTGCGATCACCGTCGGCGGGGCTGTCCTCCTGCGCCAATCCTACGCCATCGAAGGCATTTCCGGCTATTTCCCGCAGGCCGTGTACGCCTCCATCGTCGGCCTGGGGATCTTCATCATGCTGATGCAGATCTTTTCCGGCACGGCGCGAAAGCCGGAAACCGTGCGTCCGGGCTGCTACTGGAGCATCTGCCTGTACCTCGGGCTCATGGGCGTCGGCTATCTGCTCATCGAACCGCTCGGCTTCTACGCCGCCACGTTCCTCTGCATCGTCGCCATGACCGCCTACGGCACGTTCTGGCTCTCCGGGCGCAAGGCCGACTTGCGGGGCATCGGTTCGGTACTGGCCTATTCGCTGCTCCTCATCGCCGTCGAGTACGGCTGTTTCTCGCTGATCATGGAAGTACAGACCCCTACGGGGCTTCTGTTTTGACGCTCCGCCCAAAGGATATCTCGTATGGACATAATGGAATTGAGAACACGGCTTGAAGAGGCCCCGCGCATCCCGCTCGGCGTATGGCCCACGCCGTTCATGCCGATGGACGGGCTGCGGGCCCGTCTCTCCGCCCAAGGGATCGAATGCCCCCGGCTCTGGATCAAACGCGAGGACATGACCCCCCTCGGCGCGGGAGGGAACAAGATACGCAAACTGGAGCACGTGCTCGCCAAGGCCCGCGCGGAAGGTGCCGACGTGCTGCTGAACACGGGTGAGGTACAGTCCAATCAGGTCGTACAGACGGCGGCCTCAGCCGCACACCTCGGCATCCCCTGCGAGCTGTTCCTCGGGCGGACCGATCCCCCGCTCTCCGAGGACGATCAGGAAACCGGGAACATCCTGCTCTGCCGCATTTTAGGGGCTCAGGTGCACCTCGTACCGCCGGGAGCCGACCGGGACGCGGCCATGCGCCGCCGGGCCGAGAAGCTAAGGGCCGAAGGGCGGCATCCCTACATCATCCCCCGCGGCTCCTCCACGGCGGAAGGGGCGCTCGGTTCCCTGCGTTGCTTTTTCGAGCTGCTCGACCAGGCGCAAGCCAGCGGCTTCACGCCGAACGCCATTGCCGTCACCGTGGGCAGTTCGGGCACCACGGCGGGGTTCCTCGCCGGTGCGCACGCCCTTGCCCTTTCGGGCGGGCCGGACATCCCCCTCTACGCCTTCGACACCTTCGGCACGGACTACCCGGTGCAGGCCCGTGAACGCATCATGGAACACGCCGAGGAGTGCTGGGCTTCGCTTTCCCTGCCCGGAAGATGCGGGGAAAGGCTGCTGCGCCTCTCCTGCGATTTCGTGGGGCCGGGCTATTCCCGGCCCTATCCCGGCATGATCGAGGCCGTGCGCCTCGTCGCCCAGAGCGAAGGCGTCATCCTTGATCCCAACTATACCGGAAAGAGCATGGCGGGCCTGCTCGACGCGATCCGCAAGGGCGCGTTCACGGCGGACCAGCATGTCGTCTATCTGCATACAGGCGGACTCCCGGCGCTGTTCGCCATGCGCCGCCATTTCGCCTAACCGCTTTTACGATAAGGAGCCTTGCATGAGCCTTACTTCCAAAAACAACGAAAAAATCGGTGCGGTCAACCGCGGCACGCCCTGCGAATCCGGGCTGTGCAACTTCTGCCGCACGGACTGTCAGGGCCGCTGCGAAACGTGGCTGAGTTCGCTTCTGGGGCGCAGGACGCTGGTGCCCCGCGACTACGGCAACGCCACCATCGGGACCGAAAACACCACGCATGTGGGCGTTTCCTACAATGCCCTGCGCATCCGGGGCCGCGTCTTCGGCGGGGCCGGGCTCGACCCGGAAAAGGCCCGCACGGGCGACGCGGCCTATTGCGACGCCGATCTGACGACGGCCGTGGGCTCCAACGCCAAGTACCCTTGCGACTATCCGTTCCTCATCGGCGCGCTGAGCCGCAATCCCGTGGTCGACAAGTACTGGGACAGCTTCGCCGTGGGCGCGGCCCTGTGCGGCATCCCGCTGGTCATCGGGGAAAATGTGGGCGGCGGGGACAACAAGACCGAATTCAATCCCGACGGCTCCATCCGCGCCCTGCCCGATCTGGACCGCCGCATCGCCGTGTACAGGCGCTATTACAATGGCAAGGGCGCGCTGTTCGTCCAGCTCAACGCCAACGACGCCTACAACGGCGTGGCTGATTACGTCGCCCGCAAGTACGGCGACTTCGTGTGCGTCGAAATCAAATGGGGGCAAGGCGCCAAGCCCATCAACGGCGAAGGGCTGATCCGCGATCTCGACTACGCTCGGTTCATGAAGAGCCGCAGCTACTGCCTGCGCCCCGATCCCGAGGATCCGGCCGTACAGGAGGCCTTCCGCGCCGGGCGCGTCAAACACTTCACCCGCTATACCGGCCTCACGTATCCCGCCCTGTCCACGCCCGAGGAAGTGCTCGCCGAAGTCGCGGCCAAGGCGGAACAGCTCCGGGCCAACGGCGCGGCACGGCTGGCGCTGAAGACCGGGGCGTTCGGGATGCCCGATCTGGCGCTGGCGATACGGGTGGCCTCCGAGCTGGATTTCGAACTCCTGACCATCGACGGCTCCGGCGGCGGAACGGGCATGAGCCCCAACGACATGCTGGACAACTGGGGCGTCCCCTCCGTCCTGCTGCACGCCAAAGCGCATGACTACGCCTTCCTGCGGGCCGCCGCCGGGAAGAAGGTGGTCGATCTCGCCATGGGCGGCGGGCTCGCCAAGCCGAGCCAAGCGTTCAAGGCGCTGGCCCTCGGCGCCCCCTACGTCAAGGCTGTGTGCATGTCGCGCTCGTTCATGATCCCGGCCTTCCTCGGCTGCAACATCGAAGGGGCCCTGCACCCCGAACGCCGGGAACGCGTCCACGGCGCGTGGTCGGCGCTTCCGAAGACAGTCCTCGACATCGGCGATACGCCCGAAACCATCTTCGCCGGATACCATGCCCTCAAGGAACGCCTCGGAGCCGACGAAATGGCACATATCCCTTACGGAGCCATCGCCATGTGGACGATGTGCGACCGGCTCGGCGCGGGGCTCCAGCACCACATGGCCGGGGCCCGCAAGTTCGGCGTCGAGCACATCGACCGCACGGACATCTGCGCCGCCAACCGCGAAACGGCTCAGGAAACGGGCATCCCCTTCATTACGGAACAAGACGACGAGCTGGCGCGCCGCATCGTGCTCGGCTGACAAGGAGAGGCGTTCATGCTGGATCTGCTCTTGACCAACGCCCGCATCGTGGACGGGACGGGCAACCCCTGGCGCAAAGGCTGCGTCGGCGTGCGCGACGGGCGCATCGTGGCCGTGGGTTCGGCCCACGATATGCCCGAAGCCCGGACGGTGCTCGACATCGGAGGCAACATCCTGTGCCCCGGCTTCATCGACAGCCACAGCCATTCGGATTTGAGGATAATAGATGAGCCGTTGGCCTTGCCCAAAATCATGCAAGGGATTACCACAGAGAACGTAGGCCTCGACAGCATGTCGGTGGCCCCCATCAGCGACAAGAACAAGGAGCCGTGGAGCACGAGCATTTCCGGGCTCGACGGCGTAGCCCAGAAACCGTGGGGCTGGAACGGGTTCGCCTCCTATCTCAATGCGCTCGACGCCGCGAAGCCGAGCGTCAACCTGAGTTCCTATGTGGGGCTCGGCACCGTGCGCCTCGACGTCATGGGCATGGAGGACAGGCCGCCCACCGCCGAAGAACTGCGCCTTATGGAAGAAAGCGTGGCCCGGTGCATGGAGGAAGGCGCGCGCGGCATTTCGGCGGGGCTCATCTACACGCCCAACAAGTACCAGTCCACGGAAGAACTCGTCGCGCTCGCCAAAGTCGCGGCCCGCTACGACGGTATCCTCGACGTGCATATGCGCAATGAGGCCGACCACATGGCCGAGGCATTGGAAGAGGTCATCCACATCGGGCGCGAAACCGGCATCCGTATTCTGGTGACCCATTTCAAGCTGCGGGGGCGCAGGAACTGGGGGAACGCCCGCAGGCATCTCGACACCATCGACCGGGCCCGCGGGGAAGGCATCGACATCGGCATCGCCCAGTATCCGTATACGGCCAACAGCACGTTCATGCACGTCGTCGTTCCGCCGTGGTACCACAGCCGGGGGACGGACGGCCTGCTCAAAGCCTTGGCGGAGGAACGCGAACAGGTCAAAAAGGACATGCTCACCACCGAAGGCTGGGAAAATTTCTCGCAGGTCATGGGCTGGGAGAACATCTACGTCTCCTCGGTCGCCAGCGAAAAGAACCTCTGGTGCGAAGGCAAAAGCGCCGTGGCCCTTGGCGAGGCCCTCGGCAAGTCGCCCGAGGACGCGGTGCTGGATCTGCTGATCGAGGAAAACCTTGCCGTGGGCCTGCTTGGGCACGGCATGTATGAAGAGGATGTAATGGAAGGCATGAAGCACCCGACCATGTGTCTGATCACCGACGGCCTGCTGAGCGGCGGCAAGCCGCATCCGCGTACCTATGCGGCCTTCCCCCGGTTCATCGCCCGTTACGTGCGGGAAAAGCGCCTGCTCACCCTTGAGGAGGCCGTGCGCAAGATGACCTCCAGCACGGCGCTCAAACTCCGCATGAAGCGCAAGGGCTTCATCATGCCCGGCATGGATGCGGACATGGTGGTGTTCGGCGAAAACCGCATCCGCGATGTGAATACGTTTGAAAATCCGCGTGTCTACCCGGAAGGCATTGATTACGTGCTCGTCAACGGCGAGATCGCCGTCGATCACGGCGTCCATACGGGCGCGCGTCCCGGCAAGACCATACGCGACTGACCATGCCACCGACGGTGCGGCCGTTTCCCATCGCGGGGGACGGGCCGCGCCGTTTTTTCGTTCTTCAAGGAGGAAACGTCCATGTCGTACAGCCCCACGCTCGGCTCCGTGTTCAACCGCACGAAAATGCGCGATCCGTCCCATGTCTGTTCTTTTTCCGGCATGTGCGCCATGTGCACCGCCGACTGCATCGGCAGCTGCGAGATCGGCCTGTCCGCCGTCCGGGGCATGGAGACCGTATATCCCACCACCACGGGGGAAAACCAGATCGCCTCGGAAAAGGTCTATCCCGTCGATTATTCCCATTTCAACATCAACGGCAGATCCTTCGGGGCAATGGGGGCTCCGCTGGACGCCGATCGCGCCACCATCTACCATGTGGGGCTCGAACGGGAGATCGGCACCCTCAACCCCGTAAAGCTGGCGCTGCCGATCATCCTGCCCGCGCTCATCAAGCTCAACTGGCCCGACTACTTCGGCGGCGCGGCCATGGCGGGCGTCAACGCGGTCATCGGCGAAGGGGCCGTGAGCAAGGACCCGACGCTCGCCTACGAAAACGGCAAGGTCGTCCACGCCCCGAAGCTCCGGGAAATGCTGGACGCCTTCAACAAGTATGACCGGGGATACGGGCAGATCATCCTTCAGGCCAACTATGACGACGACGCGCAGGGCGTGCCGGAGTACGCCATCCGGGAATGCGGGGCCAAGGCCATCGAATTCAAGTTCGGGCAGTCCGCCAAGGGCACGCAGCCCGCGAACCTCGTCCCCACGCTCGAAGAGGCGCTGAAGAAGTGCGAACAGGGTTTCCTTGTCCTGCCCGATCCGCGGGATCCCGGCGTACAGGAAGCCTATGGCCGCAAGGCGTGCCCCGCCTTCCACGTCTACGGCCGTCTGCCGATCTGGAGCGACGACTATCTGATCGGCCGCATCGCGCAACTCCGCGACATGGGCATGGCCAACGTGTATTTCAAGATGGCGGGCTTCGATCCAGAGGATCTGGAGCATATCCTCCGGCTGGCTTCCAAGGCGCAAGTGGATATGGTCACCTTCGACGGCGCGGGCGGCGGCTCCGGCTACAGCCCCTGCAAGATGATGAACGAATGGTGCCTCCCCACGGTCGTCATGGAAAGCATCCTTTACGGCATTCTCAACAAGCTGGCCGCGGAAGGCATGGAACTCCCGCATGTGGCGATCACGGGGGGCTTTGCGACCGAGGATCAGGTGTACAAGGCGCTGGCCCTCGGCGCGCCCTACATCTCCGCCGTGGGCCTGTGCCGGTCCAGCATGGCGGCAGCCATGAGCGCCAAAAAGATCGGGGATCTCATTGAGGCGGGCAAAGTCCCCCCGGAACTCGCCCGTTTCGGCACGACGAAGGAAGAGCTGTTCAGCGATCTTCCCGAGCTGAGGGGGCTCTACGGCAGCGCGGCGGACGGGTTCTCCACCGGGGCCGTCGGGGTATATTCCTACCTGAACCGCATCGCCTACGGGCTGCGCCACTTCGCCGCCCTGAACAGGAAATTCGACGTGAAGCACATCGGGCGGCGCGACGTCTTCCCGCTCACCCGCGATGCCAAGGAACTGCTTGACGGGACGTGGCTGCGGTAACCTCCCCTTCCGTCCCCTTTTCCGCGCAGGCGGCACCGACACTTCCCTCGGTGCCGCCTGCCATTTTTTTGATGCCATCCGTATGAAGCGAAGAAAGGGGCCTCCGTGCGCCTTGCCCTCCAACGCGGATAACGATTCGACGATACCGAACAAAGGATACTTCTCCGCAAGATGCGCAAAAGCATTGCCGAAGCGTCCGAGTTCCGGCACATTTTACCTGAAGCCGTTTCGGGCGGCGGGGAGGGGGTCCATGAATCACGAGCAGGCCATGTTGATGAAGTCTTCGCGCGTAAGCGATTTGAATACGCCGTGGGAACAGGTGCTGCACCTCGCCTCCCGGCGCGTCTTCCCCAAGCGGCACACCATCGACGTTTCGAATACGGAATCGCCCTATTTCTACTATATCCTTTCGGGGACCGTGCGGCTGGCCTATGTCGGAGCCAACGGCGAGGAACGGACGATCCTGTACGCCGGGGCGGGCACGCTCATGAACGTGCCGACCATCATCGCCGGGGACATCAAGAATACCGTGGTGACCTGCACGGAACGGGTGGAAGCCGCGATTTTCGACGCCGGGCTGCTGACGGATCGCGCGTTCGCCGCCGCCCATCCGGATTTGCTGCTCAACCTCATCCACTCGCTTTGCAGGATGGGGCTGCCCCGGCATGAACGGCATCACCAGCAGCGGCGCGAAGGGCATCAACGCCCTCGGCCCGCGCTATATGGGCAAGTACCACCCCTTGATGGAAATCGGCCCGCGCTACCTGCTCATCCAGGGGACGCACCGGGAACTCACCGAGGGGAACGGGCCACCCTTCGTGCTGGCTCTCCCCCACATCGACAGGGACATCCTGCACCACCTCCAATACGACAGTATGCCCGGCGACAAGGAAACGTGGAACGACTACTGCCCGCAGGCCGGGATCGATTTCAGCGCAAAGCCTATGGAAGTGGAACTGTCCGAGCTGTACATCAACGGGATCCTCTACCTGAAGGACAACTTCGAAACTCGTACCGTCAAGGGGCTGTTCGGCGGAAGCGTGTTCAACGATTTCTCGGGCTCCATCTGCAGCGGCTACATCGCCGGGGATCATGCGGCGCGGGCCGCCGGTTCGACGTATACGGAACTTCCCGAACCCGACGCGGACGAGCTAGCCGTGGGCACGCTGGCCTGTTCGGGGACCATCGGCTGCCTCATCCCGCCGAGCACCACCTTCATCATTTACGGCGTGCTGGCGCAGCAATCCATCGGCGACCTGTTCGCCGCGGGGATCATCCCCGGCCTCCTCTGCGCGCTGTGCTTCATGGCCGCGGTGTGGCTCATGGTCTTCCTCAAGCCGGGCCTCGCCCCGAGGCTGCCCAAATCCCCCCTCCACGAGCGGATGGCCTCGCTCAAGACGGGGCTGCCCATCATGGGCATCTTCTTCCTCGTCATCGGCGGCATTTACGGCGGCGTGTTCACGGCGACCGAGGGCGGCGGCATCGGGGCGTTCGGCACGCTGCTGCTCGCGCTCTGTATGCGCCGCATGAACGGGAAAAACGTCATCGCCACCCTGCACGATTCGGCCAAGTTCATCTCCATGTGCTTCACCGTCCTGTGCGGGGCCATCGTGCTCAGCTACTTCATGGCCATGACGCGCATCCCGATGGTGCTCGCCAACAGCATCGCCGCGCTGGACGTCGCCCCCATGCTGGTCCTGTTCGCCATCGTCATGACCTTCTGCATCCTCGGCTGTTTCCTGCCGTCCATGCCGCTGCTGCTCATCTGCGTGCCGATCTTCGTGCCCATTGCGAAGGTTTTCGGCTGGGATCTGATCTGGTTCGGCGTCATCATCACGGTTCTGGACAACATGGCCTCCATCACGCCGCCTTTCGGCATCAGCCTCTTCGTCATGAAGGAAGTGGCGGGCGTGACGCTCGGCGCCATGTACCGCTCCGCCGTTCCTTTCGTCATCGCCCTGTTCGTCTGCCTTCTCCTGATTGTCCTGTTCCCCCCGCTGGCAACCTATCTCCCCACGCTCATGAACGGTTAGCGTACGGCGGACCAGCCTGAAACAGCGGAAAGCCCCGTACTGTGCGGGGCTTTCGTTTTTGCCCGGCGGCGGAAGCCGCCCCGATCCCCAGCAGGCTCCCAAAGGCCCGCGCAAGCTGGACATGGCCTTTCCCCCCGCCTACAATGGGTTCTCAACTGAACAGGGGGTGACCATGGCGCTTTCTCAATCCCAAAAGATCATTGCTTTTCTCGAAAAACATCGGGGCGAGAGCTTTACGGCCCGGCAGATTGCCGAAGCCATCGTGCAGCAGTACGCTTCCGACTACGCCAAAAAGCGCAACAATCCCCGTTTTGCGGATGACAAGGCATTTCTTTCGCAAATCATTGCGGAAATCGGATCACAGAAAGACACGCTCAAAAGGCTCCGCCCCACACTCGTATGGCAGGACAGGCCCAAGCCCCGCCGCTACTGCATTCCATTGGAAGAGACGCAGGAGGCGCGGGATACGGCCCAAGGTGAAACCTGTGAACGCGATGAGGAGATCTGCGCCTGTGAAGAACGGGCCCTGCTGGAACAGGAGCTTTACCCGCTTCTTACCAGTTATCTCTGGTCGGAGCTGCACCTCTACTCCATGCGCATCCGGGAAGGCCGCTCCCACAATACGCGGGGAAACGGCGGCAACCAGTGGCTCCACCCCGACATCGTGGCGATGGAGCCGGTGGACAAGGCATGGGGGAAACACGTCAAAGCCTGCGGGCACGCCAGCGGCAGCACCTGCGTCCGGCTCTGGTCGTTTGAAGTCAAAAAAACGCTCACCGTCGCCAATATCAGAAAATGCTTCTTTCAGGCCGTCAGCAACTCGTCTTGGGCGCACGAGGGGTATCTCGTCGCCACGGCCATCGCCGACGACCGGGTGGAACAGGAGCTCAGGATGCTTTCAGCCCTGCATGGCATCGGGGTTATCCTGCTCGATCCCGAAAATCCGTCGGAAAGCGAAATCCTGCTCCCCGCACAGAAAAAGCCGGATGCCGACTGGCAATCCATTGATCGCCTCGCCAAAGAAAACGGAGATTTCCACGAATTCATTGAGCTGGTTTCCGTCTACTTCCAAACCGGGACGCTGCGGGAAAAGGATTGGGACAACAAGACGGCCTGACGGGATCTTTGTTTGAGTGGAGGATACCGAACGGCGTTTTGGCTCCGCCGGTTCTCTCCGCAAAAGGAAAAGGCAGGCACGGCGCCGTATCCGTTCAGCCGTAAAAGCCCAACAGCCTTGCGCCGCCGTCGATCGCTTGCCGGTTTTATCTATCCGGTGAAAGGCAGCGTACCCAGCAGACAGCCATACCTTGTAGCGTTATTGATAAACATGGAGAAAAAAGATGCGCGACGAACTGATGTCCGAAATCATCAAGCTGGAATGGGACATGTTTTCTCATGTTTCGAACGTGGGAGGCCCGGCCTCCTGCCAGATGCGGCCAGACACCTTCAAAATCATGCGGAAGAGCCAGGCCGCCACATGGTCCGATGAGCTGCTTGCCAGCTATCTGGAAGATCTGAAAACCGCCACGCGGGAAGGCAGAAACATCATGACCGAGAAATACGCCCGGATGATGGAATCCACTTTCCCCGAAGAATACCGGAAGCTGGCGGCATCCCTTCCGCCCGTCGACAAGGAAACCCTGCAGAAGATAGAAGAAATCGTCGCGATCAACGTGGGATGGAAAGCCGAGCTGTTCGATCGTTATCCCCGTCTGAGCGGCAAGGGCCGCCCGCTGCGCACCAGCGAAGACTCTGCAATGGAAACCTCCTTTGAAACGTATCTGCGGGGAGAATTGAAGACGTATTCAGCGCGCACGATCACGCTCCTGCATGAACTTACCTTGCGGCAACAACAGGATGGCGTGAACGGCGCGGCGCTGAATCTCCTCAATCAGGTGCAGCAGTACGGGTATGCCACGCTCGAACAGGCCGAAGGCCATCGCGCGGGAGCCTGACGGCGTTCCCGGCTTCCTTACGGGCGCGGCTTTACCTATCCCTTGCCCTTTCCGGCATGGCGTGCCTTCAAAAAAGCAAGCCGCTCGTAAAGCGAACAGCCGAGATCCCAAGGCTCCTGGCCGTAGGGGACGCCAGCGGCCTTGGCGGTCATGGCGGCTTTCAATTTTTCCGGAGTGACGGGAAGCGTAGCCACCCGCACGCCCACGGCATCGGCTATGGCGTTCAGGATGGACACGTGACCCGCACTCTGGAAGCCTTCCGCGCATCCGGTCGAACCGTGCGGCCCGTTCTCGCGGTACGTCTCGTGAAACAGCACGTTGAACGTGTCCGGAACGTCATTGCAGCGGGGAACCCCCGCCCCGCGCATGGTCGCGTGCTTCTTCATGTCCTCGTAGTTTTCGCTCAGGGCGAAGCCGATGGAGTGCGAAAAACCGCCCCATGCCTGCCCGAGCACGGCCTGGCGGCTTCCGATCACCCCAACGTCGGCCACAATCGTCGCGCCGAGGACACGGGTCCTGCCCGTGGCGGCTTCGACAGCCACTTCCGCCATGAACAGCACGTAGTTCTGGGCAATCGCGCCGTACCCGTGCCCCGTATCGGGATCAATGTCCGACCATTCGGCGGTATGGACGCCACGGTATCTGGTCGGAATGCCCGCATCGCGCATTTCCCGCCATGTGCGATACGTCCCGTCTTCCTTGCGCATGGCGGCGAGCAGCTTGGAAGCCGCGTCCAGCGTAGCCATGCCGACGACATGGTGCGAACGGCTGCCCGACGCCGATCCCGTATCGGGGCAGCATCCCGTATCGTTGCGGACCAGGCGGATGGCCTCAGGCCCGAGCCGCAAGGGGCGCAGCGCCTCATGGACATGGAGCAGGCTGCCCGTATCCGCCCCCTGCCCGACGTCGGCCCATGTGCTGTAGTGCGTGACCGATCCGTCCTCATTCAGCTCCAGATCGATTTCCGCGCGATCCGGCACTTTTGAGACGTGATACCCGCCCCACGCAATGCCCACGCCGCGCCTGTGCTCCGGCGTGCTTTCCGCCCGGGCCTTTTCCACGGCCTTCCGGTAGTGCGGGCGCAGCATGTCCATCATCGCCCGCATGGGATATTCCCGGTAAGGGACGGACGTGGTGCAGGTATCCCCTTCCCGGGCGACGTTGATATAGCGGAACTCGAAGGGGTCCATGCCGATCCGCCCGGCGAGCATATCCACGATCTGCTCGCTCGCCGTGTAGGTCTGCGGCGAGCCGAACGCCCGGAAAGCCGTCCCGAAATTGTTGTTGGTGAAGGCCGTCCGCACCAGGCCACGGATATTCGGGATGGCATACGGGTAGCCGAAAAAGCGGCAAACCTTCGTCGTCAGCGCCCCCGCCATTTCGCTGTATGCGCCGTGATCGATCCCGGCAAGGAAATCCATTGCCGTCAGCTTTCCCGCTTCGTCGCACGCGAGGCGGACATTGGCGTACACGGGGGAACGCTTGCCCGTCGTGTGCTGGTGTTCGGCGTAACTGAGCACCAGGGAAACCGGCGCATCCAGCGCCAGCGCGCAGGCCGCCGCCAGTGCGGTATTGCCCGGCGACATGCTGTAGCCGAAGCTGCCGCCCGCCGGATTGCCGATGATCCGCACCTTTTCCTTGGGCAGCCCAATAGCCGGGGCCATCTGGGCGATGTTGCCGTACAGGTATTGCCCCTTGCACTGGATGACCACGCCCCCGTCCTGAGGGTAAGCCAGAACGACATCCGGCTCCACCGTCAGATGCGGCTGCCGCGACGTGCCGAAACTTCCCTCAACCGTATGGGCGGCATGTTCCAAAAGCCCTTGCGTGTCCTCGCCCTTGTAGACGGGCTGTTCCATATAGATGTTGGGGGTGTTTTCATGGATAGGGAACGCCCCTTCCGCAGCGGCTTCCATGAAGGTCATGACGGCGGGAAGCGGCTCGTATTCCACCCGGACCCGCTCCGCAGCGGCCCGCGCCTTGTCCCGGCCCGTCGCCGCCACAACGGCCACCACGTCCCCATACCGGCGTACCACCCCGTCACAAATGACCGGGCGATCGAGGCCGTCGCACAGGCTGTGCACGGTGCCTTGCGGCGCAACCAGCCGGTTCGTGCCCTTTACGTCCTTCGCGGTAACAACGTTGACGACGCCGGGCATGGCTTGGGCTTCGGCGGTGTCCAGAGCCCGTATCCGGGCATGTTCCCGTTTCGCCAGAACAACCGCCAGATGCAGCGTGCCTTCCGGCATCTTTCCGGAAATGTCGGCCCCGAAGTCGCATGTCCCGAGTACCCGGGAAAGCGCCGTGGGCTTCGGGAAATCCGAACCGTACAGCCGACCGCCCTCCGGCGGGGTAAAGGTGATGTCCTCCATCGCCTTTTCCCCGCGCATCACGGCGGCGGCCTCCATCACGGCGTCCACGATGGGCTTGTATCCGGTACAGCGGCAGACGTTGCCGTGCCGGGTAAACCATTCCCTGACCTCTTCCCGCGTCGGATCAGGATTGCGCATCAGAAGCCCTTTGGCCGACATGATGAACCCCGGCGAACAGAAGCCGCACTGCACGCTCGCATACGTCATGAACGCCCGCTGCAACGGATGAAGCCGTTCCGCCGAGCCGAGGCCCTCGATGGTTTCGACTTTCGCATACGCCTTGACCTGTTTCATCTTTTTGACGCAGGAGCGCGTGACCTCCCCGTCGAGCAGCAACGAACAAGCGCCGCAGTGCCCGGTTCCGCACCCGACTTTCGTCCCGGTGAGCCCAAGACGCCGCACCACGTCGGCAAGGGAGTCCTTCTCCGGCTCACAAAGGATTTCCCGATCTACCCCATTGATGTTCAAGACGATTCTCTGAATGGACACGGTTCCTCCTCTGTGAAGGGGTTGGATATTTTCCAGACAAGGCGGATTGCCCTTCTCTCCCGGAAGCTGGAAAGAAAGGCAATCCGCCTTCGCCGCGCCTCAAGCGGCACGGCTGTCCTCCAGCGGACGGGCGCTACTTGCCCACGAAATCCGTGATGGGCGGACAATCGCCGGAACACATAACCTCAATGAGGGTCGACGTTTCCGACAGGCGGGCCTGTTCAAGGGCGGGCAACAGTTCTTCGGCATGTTCGACGCGGATGCCCTGAAGCCCGCAAGCCTGGGCGAGCGCCACATGATCGATGGGAAAGATGTCCACCGAAGTGCTGTTCTTGCCGTAACGGAGCTTTTCGGAACACTTCACGTATCCCAGAATGCCGTTGTTCAGCACAATGGTGGTCACTTTGAGGTTGGAACGGGCCGCGACTTCCATCTCCGACCAGACATGCGCAAACCCGCCGTCGCCGGTAATGCAGTAGATGGGGGCTTCCGGTTCGGCGACGGCGGCACCCAGCGCCATCGGCAGGCCCCAGCCGAGCCCGGCCATGCCGCGCGGCGTGATGAACCGCATCCCGCTGCGCAGCGACACGAGGTTGTTCGTCGCCCAGATGGACGAGAAGCTGGCGTCCGCCACAACAATGCTTTCCGGCGTGAGCACGGCCTGCAAGGCCGCCATGACCTGCGCGGGATGGAGCGGCTCACCGGCGTTGCTTAGGAAGGAAGCCATTTCCGCATCGTGCGCGGCGCGTCCGGCGGCGATACGCGCCTCGAGCGCCGCGCGTGCCGTGCGCCGCTTCCCACCATCCATCGTTTTCATGACATCCGCAAGGGCTTCGAGCGTGAGCCGCGCATCGCCCACAAGCCGTATGGCTTCGTAATTACGGCCTACTTCGCCGCTGTCCATGTCGATATGGGCAAACACGGCATCGGAGGGGTACAGCGTCCACGAGTCCGTCGCGTTCTGGTCGGTCCGCGTGCCCACCAGCAGGATAAAATCGGCCTCCTCAAGGATGGGCCGCTGATGGCGTCCGGCAGAACCGGGGCCCGTGGCGTTGGCGAGCACGCCGAGCGAGAGCGGGTGCCGTTCGTCCACGCCTCCCTTGCCCATCACCGTGGTCGCCACCGGCAGGGAGAAATGTTCCTGAAGCCCGGCAAGGGCCGCGCACGCCGAGGAGAGGTGCACGCCGCCGCCCGCGACGATCACGGGGTTACGGCTGGAAAGCAGACGTTCCGCCACGCCGCGCACGGCATCCAGAGGAGGCATGACCGGATCAAGCGGATAATGGCCGAGCGGGATGCCCCGCTTTTCGGGCTCCGCAGGCATACCGAGCATGTCGTTGGGGAACAGGAGCACGACGGGACCGGGCCGCCCGGAACAGGCCACCGCGAAGGCCTGATCCACGTAGTCCTCCACGCGGTCCGCCGTATGTACCCGCCTCGTCCACTTGGAGCAGGCCGAGAACAGACGGACATGGTCGAATTCCTGAAACGCATTGCGATCCTCATTCTTCAACGGGATCTCCTGAAGCATGACCACAAGCGGAATCGAGGATTTCAGCGCTTCCGCAAGAGGGGCCACCACAAGCGTCGCCGCGGGGCCGTTCTGGGCGATCATGACGCCGGGGCGCTTGCTGACGCGGGCATAGCCGTCCGCCATGTAGCCGCCGCCGTTTTCGGTACGGTAGGCGATCTGGCGCAATCCAAGTTCCTCAAAGGGCAGGCTGAGGCCCTGCGGGAGCCCTTGTCCGAAAAACTCATGGATGCCGTGCCGCAGGAGCATCCTTCCGATGCTGTGCCCAACCGTATTGTGCTTTTCAGTACACGATGCCATCTGCTGTTCCTTTCGATGCCGGACGCGACATCCGGCGTTTTGGGGTATGACTCACTGAAAACAAGCCGCCTTCGACGGCGAGAAGCCATGCTTTGGAAATCGGAAAACCTCAGTGCGTGTATTCCAGTACGGAAACCTCCTTGCATTTCTTCCGCAGCGCCTGAAGGATGGAATCCCTGTTCGGACAGGGAAAACCGCTCGGATTTCCCTTTGTGATGCATGTGGCGAGAGCGATGGCCTGCGCCCCGCGATCCATGAGGGCCTGCGCCCTGGCAATGGCTTTGCTGCCGGGACAGCCGCCGCAACTCACAAAACCGACGATGGTGCAGTCACCCAGCGTTTCGAACGCGCCGGACTTCTTTTCGACTGCGGCGAAGTCGCCCGTTCCCGGACAGAGATCTTCCGTCTGCTGGCAGCGGATAATGCCTACTTTCATGTCAATTCCCTGATGTCTGGAGTGAAAAAAGGACGCGGATTCCCTCCCCTCGCTTTCACAGGAAAGCGAGGGTTCCCGATATGGCCGCAACAGTCCGGTCAAGGACGCCTACGGATGGTTACTTCTGGGGAAGGGAATGCTTCAGGATTTCGCCATAGGTGTTCAACTCTTCATCGTACAGTTTGCGGAAGGCTTCGGAGGACATCCAATGCGCCTTCGTCTTCAGCCTGAGGGCCTCCTGCTGGAACGCTTCGCTGTTGACCACTTCGGATATGGCGGTTTCGAGCGTGCGCAACACGTCCTTGGGGAGGCCGCGCGGCGCGATGACGCCCTGCCAGTGGGAGAAGCGGGCGTCCATGCCCAATTCCTTGGTCGTGGGGATGTCGGAAAGGTTCTCGCTGCGCTCGTCGGCAAACTGCACCAGCCCGTACACATCGAACGTGGACAGCGACGCGGGCGCATCCGCATGAAGGTGAGTCCGGCCCGCCATGATGTCCTTAAAAATCTCCCCGCCGCTGCGGTAGGGGATGAAACGCAGCTTCAAGCCGAAGTGCTCGGCAAACTGCAGCATGGGCACATGGGTCATGTTGCCGGTCGCGGTGATGCCCACGACGTACTTGTTGGGGTTCTTTTTCGCCATTTCGATAAATTCGTTGATGTTCTTCCACGGGGCGTTTTTGGCGGTCATCAGAACCACGGGCTGGCTGACGGACGTGCCTATGAAGTCGAACGCATCCGTCCCGTAGGGAAGCTTCATCACATGCGGCTGCAAACACATGGTCCCTGTGGGCACATAGCCGAGCGTGTAGCCGTCCGGTTTGGCGGCGGCCACCTGCGCCACCCCGAGCGTGCCGCCCGCGCCGGAAACGTTCTGCACGACGATGGGCTGTCCAAGCCTCTTTTCCATCATCCCCGCCAGCAGACGGGCCGGGATGTCCGTGCCGCCGCCCGCGCCGAACGGGACGACCAGCGTGATCGGGTGATCCGGATAGGCGGCCAGCGCCCCGGTGGCCCCGAGCATGAACACGCAAAGGAAGAGAAGGGTCTTTTTCATCATCTGGCGGATCATACGGCTCTCCTTTTCTGTTACAGATTGTGGACCGTCTGGGCGGAAACCGTGCGGGCATCACCGCTTCGCGCGCAGCGCCCTGTAATTCTGGACTTGCGGGACGACGAGGAGCAGGAAGGCCATCCCGAGGAGCACCATCGCGATGGGGGACGCGGAAACGAAGGCCAGCCACGAATCGTCGCCCTTGAACAGCATCATCTGCCCTATGCTCATTTCAAACTGCTGCCCCAGCACAAGGCCGATGACCAGAGGCGGCAGGGGAAATTCCATGCGGCGCATGAAATAGGCCGCTATGCCCATGAACACGGTGACGAACACGTCAAACAGGTTGCCCCGCGATCCGTATGATCCGAGGATGCACAGCACCGCGATGAAGCCCATCAGCAACTGCTCGGGAATCCTGAGCAGGAAGGAAAACATCCGGGTGGTGATGATGCAGCTCGGGTACATGAGCAGGTTGGACAGCATGAGCACGGCGAAGGTGGCGTATACCATCTCCGGATTTTCCGTCATCAGGCGCACGCCGGGGGTCACGCCGTGAATGGTCAGGGTCGCCAGCATGATGGCGGTGACGGGGTCGCCGGGGATGCCGAGGGCCAGCGAGGGGACAAGCGCCCCGCCCGTGACGGCGTTGTTGGACGATTCCGCGGCGATGATGCCGTCGGGCTCGCCCTTGCCGATATTCCCGCGCCGGGGCGAGGAACGGCGGGCCTCGCCGTAGCTCAGGAAGGCGGCGGTCGCGGCGCCCGTTCCGGGGAGGATGCCCACGAACGTGCCGATGAGGGAAGACTTCACCAGCCCGGACATCCGGCCCCTCCATTCGCCGAGGGATGGAAGCTGAACCCGGCAGGAGGTGCCGTTTTCCACGCGGGCCTCGCGCCGCATCCGTTCGACGCGATCCAGAACCTCGGAAAGCGCGAACACGCCGACAATGACCGCAACAAGATCGATGCCGCTGTTCAGGGCGAAAATATCGAACGTAAAACGCGATTCGGCGGAAAACGGGGACATGCCCACACAGGCGAGCAGCAGCCCGAGCACGCCCATGGCCAGCCCCTTGAACTGGTTGTTGGCCGATACGCTGGAAATGCAGGTCAGGCCCATCAGGATCAGGGCGCACGTTTCAAGCGGCCCGAACTGCAAGGCGAAAACGGCGATCTGCGGCGCGGCGAAAGTAAGGATCACGCACGAGAACACGCCTCCGAAAATCGATGCCGTCGTGCACAGCGCGGGCATCACACGCCCCGCCTGCTCCATTCTGGATATGCCCGTGGAAGAATGGGAGAACGTCATCAAGGTCAATCTGACCGGGGCCTTCTTTCTGGCCAAGGCCTGCATCCCTCCGATGCTGGAAGCCGGGCAGGGCGCCATGGTGCTCTTTTCTTCCCGGGCCGCCAAAACGGGCTTTGCCGCCCTCGGCAGCAACGGCGCGAAAACCAAAGCGCATTACTGCGCATCCAAGGCGGGGGTCATCTCGCTCGTCAAGTCGCTGGCAATGGAGCTTGCCCCCTACGGAATCCGGGCAAACGGCGTAGCCCCCGGCCCTGTGCAAGGAACCATGATCCCCAAGGAATCATGGCCGGTTATCGCTGAGAAAGTGCCCTTGAACCGTCTCGGGACGCCTGAGGAAATGGCCGAGGGCGCGTGGTTTCTGTGCTCGCCGCAAGCCGCGTTCATTACTGGGCACATCCTAGACATAAACGGCGGCACCCTCATGGACTAGCCGCCCGCCCCTCGGAAGGAGCACAGGCCACACCCCAAAACGGATTCAGGTCCGCTCCCGTTTCCTCCGAACAGCCGACACTCCGCTTGCACGCAAAAAGAGCGGTCCCTTCGTCTTTCAATCTTGGGGCCGCTCTTCCCATATGCGGATCCATATACCCCTTTCTTCGCTCGAAAGATAAATAGAGAGTGAAAAGTCAATAAGCTAGAAAGATTCCTTCGCTGAGAAAGCCGAAATCCTCATCAAATCTATTGATCCGCGCCCGGAAAACTGAGACGATGCCTTTGCTTTTCAATGTAGGCACATCCTTTGAGCCGCCATCTCATAACTATGGCGTAAAATCGCATAGTGGAATACAGTTATGGAGTTGGAAGCGCGACACATATACTGTCCCGAGGCGAGGTTATTTCTATCCTCGCCTTGTTTAGTCTATACTGTATTTGATTTTCGTTAAATAAAGCCATCCCGTTGTATACGGCAATAAATTATTGGAACACCTATTTTACTTTTTGTATAAAAACAACATATTTCTTTTATCCGTTATCAAAAACACTTTTTGTTAATAAGGTAAAAAAACAGATCATAAAAAAATATAATTCAAGTCAAGGATTAACACAAAACATACTAGTTTTGTTAAAGCATACTTGCTCAGAGAATAAAAACATTACTTATCGCCATATTGGAGTTGTTTCCATTCTTCCTCTTCAGCCTTCAGCTACCAGCTGGAACAAAGTTTTTATCTATCAAAAGAATAAATATCTTTTATCCTGACAGAATCGTATGAGAGAAAAAATATTTTTTAAAAATATATTACCTATATTCATGGTTTTTATAAATCTTGCACTATCTGTCTCGGTAGTCTTTCTCATGCGTTATGTCCAAAATTTGCTGAATTCGGACGTAAAAATCAATTTGGTGGAGATTGTGACCCAGAACAAGGACGCCATCACCAGCAGGTTGATGATGAACGTCAACTCGCTGGATATCACCGCAAACAAACTTTCCGATAGGTTGAAGGCCGAGGAATCTTCCGGCAAGCTCAAGACACAGGACCTCATCGAACAATACGCCAAAGAAAACAACACGGATGATCTGTTCACTGCGAACAGGGACGGCATGGCCTTGTTTGATGGCGGCCGGAAGCTGGATATCTCGGGGCGGCATTATTTCCGCCTCGCCATCGACGGCATCCCCAATATTTCAGATAAGCTTATTTCACGCATCAACGGGGATGAGGTTTTCGTCATCAGCGTGCCGCTCTCGTATAACGGGGAAATCGTGGGGACCATACAAAAGGTCATTACATTCGAGGAAATGTACAAGATATGTTCCCTCTCCATCTTTTCCTCGCAGGGCTATATGTATGTAATCAACCGTGAAGGATACGTTATCCTTCACTCGGCGCATCCCAAGTGTGAGCAGAAGTCCGACAATTACTTCCGCGATCTCTATGGGGCGGGCAACCCTAAAGCTTCAGAGCAGATGAAGCGGGATATCCGGAACAACCGCAACGGGTTCATCGAGACGACGATAGCCGGGAGGGAAATCTTCTCGGCATATACTCCCATAGAAAAAATCCACGACTGGTATTTGATTACAAGCGTACCGAACAATGCCGTTTCTCCCAACGGCAATACCGTCATCAGTATTTTCTATTTCATTCTGTTCGTCATCGTAGTTATCTTTACCTCAAGCCTTACGTATTTCTTGTGGTACAAGAACAAGCAGCGCGCGCAATTGGAAAAAATTGCCTTTGTCGACACGGTTACTCTGGGTGACACATACAATAAATTTCTTGTCGATGCGCAAGGGATACTGACCCAGTGTCCCCATAAGAAATTCCATATTATCAAATTTGATATCGACAATTTCAAATACATAAACAATTTTTACGGATTTGAATTCGGCGATCGCATTTTACGCAAAATCAATGAAAGCATCAGCCAGCAGCTGAATGCCCACGAACTGATCGCAAGGATTTACAGCGACCATTTTGTGATCCTGCTTGAAAACGCCGCGGAAGGACGGCTGAACGCCCTGCTCTCTTCCATCGAGAATGAAGAGATAACCCTTTATTTTTCAGCGGGTATTTATTCCGTCACGGACAGCACCGAAAGCATCAACCTCATGGTGGATAAGGCAGGGACGGCCGCCCGCTCAATCAAGGGTGTGCTGAATAAAAAATTCGCCTATTACACAAACAAATTCGAACAGATAACGATCCATAACGAGCAGTTGAAACGCGCCGTGAAGCAAGCGCTGAAGAACGATGAATTCATCCCGTACTACCAGCCCAAGGTGGACATCAACAGCGGCATCCTCGTGGGCGGCGAAGCGCTGGTGCGCTGGAAGACCCGCGAGGGCAAATTCATCTTCCCCAACGAATTCATTCCCATGTGCGAACAGACGGGCCTTATCGTCGAACTCGACATGATCATGTACGAAAAGGTCCTCAAGTTCCTGAAATCCTTCCTTGAGCAGGGCCTGGCGTGTGTTCCCATCTCGGTGAACTTCTCGCGCCTCCACCTGATGGACAGCGACTTCCTCAGCAAAATCGTCAAGAAACAATGTGAATACGGCGTGCCCGCTCATCTTATTGAAATAGAACTGACTGAAAGCGCCATATTCGACAATATCGACACCATCTATGCCTTTACACGGAAAATGCACGCCAACGGATTTGCAATCGCTATGGACGATTTCGGTTCCGGCTATTCCTCGCTTAATATGCTCAAGGACATCCCCATCGATGTCCTCAAAATCGACAAAGGCTTCCTGAGCGAAGCGGCGGACAACAACAGGCGAAACATCATCTTCTCGTCGATTGCCGATATGGCGAGAAAACTGAATATCAAGGTTGTCGTCGAGGGCGTGGAGCACCTTGAGAACGTGCGCTTGATGAAGGAGTGCGGCTGCTCCATCGCACAGGGCTACTACTTCGCAAAGCCTATGGATGAGGAAAGCTTCCGTAACGTATTCAAAGAAGGTCGGATATGCTGAAGAAATGGCTGTCCTGCATATGTGCGGCGATTCTGCTTTTAGGTTTGGGCGGTTGCGAGGACAACAGCCGCAAGGTGAAAATCGGCGTTTCCATCGGTGCCGGAGGCGCGGCGCGCTGGCAGAAGGACATGGCGTTCATGCAGGAACGCGCCAAAGCGCTCGGGGCGGACATCGAACTGCGGCTCAATCTGCCGGACAGCTCCAAGACGCAGGCCGAAGACTGCCTTGAAATGCTCTCCGACGGCATCGACGTTTTGATCATCACGCCGAACAACACCCGCAAGGTCGACGATGTCCTGATGTACGCCAAACAGAAGAACACCAAAGTGGTTTCCTACGCGCGGGCCGTCATGGGGGGCAACGTCGACCTTTTCGTCGGGTACGACTGCTATAAGATCGGGCAGAACATGGGGCAGCACCTGACTGAAAAAGTCTACCACGGGGACATCATTGTCCTCAAAGGCGACGTGAACGACTTCAACACGCCGTTTTTGTATTATGGAGCCATGAAATACATCAAGCCTCTGATCGAAAACGGCAAACTCAATATGGTTCTGGATGCGTACGTGCCCAAATGGTCCCCTGCTGAAGCCAAGAAGCTGGTCAAGGAGGCCGTCGCCGCAAACGGCAACCGTATCGATGCGATCTTCGCCTCCAATGATCGCCTCGCCGGGGCCGCCGCCGAAGCGCTCGAGGAGCTCCACGTCACCAACCATGCCGTCATCACCGGCATGGACGCTGAACTCGCCGCCATCAAAAGAATCCTCGCGGGCACGCAGGACGCGACCATCTACATGGACCTGAGGGAACTGGCGTATGCCGCCGTGGACGAGGCCTACAACCTTGCCACGAAGAAAAAGGTCAACGTCAATTCTGAACTGGGCAACGACGGTAGCAATAAAATCAACGCGTTCCTGATCAACGGTAAAGTCGTGACCAGAGAAAACATCAATAAGGTGCTGATCGAACCCGGCCACTTTACGAAGGAAGACATTTACTCGGAGTAAAAAACGCCTCCCGGTGCGGTGCGCCTATCCAGAACCGTCCTTTCTCTTTTGCACGAGAGCGGAAACTCTTGTAGGCCTATTCCTCCGTGCACCTATAAAAGGGGCGGGCCCAAGAGCGAACCCGCCCCTTTCACACATGTTTCCCTCCGCGTATTCACCGATACGTTTCCGTCAGGAAGCGGGGATGCCGCCGGCGAACGGCCTTCCCCCCTGACAGCGTGCCGACACGGTTTTCATGCCCTGCTTCCGAGGGCATTTGGGAGGATTGTGAGTATCCCCTGATGATAAACCATACGGGAACATCCACCCCCAATGGTGCATCGCCTCCTCATCGCTCAAGATGATTTCCCGTCTCAACATGTCCCACGCGCTTGACCAAGAGGCCGTGGGCGAGCGACAACGGAAACCGCCGAAGCGCCGCATAGGTTAACCTGTGGCAGCGCACAGCCGTAAGAAGGAACCCGCTTTCCCGTATACGCCCTCATATGGCGAGGCTTGCGGCTTTTCCGGTGGACATTGCAAGGAGTTTTTGATGCAGCTTTCCGCGTTCCCTTTCTCGACCATTCTCTTTGACCTTGACGGCACGCTTGTGGATAGCGCGCCGGACGTTCTCGAAGCCATTGCCGCCGTCCTGCGTGACGCGGGCGATCCGGTCCCTCAGATGGCGCTCTCCATCATCGGCCCTCCGCTGGAAGGTATTTTCCGTGAAGTCTGCCCGGACGCCGACGAAGCGAAAATCGCCCGGCATGTGGCCGCATTCCGTGACCTCTATTTTGGCGGCACCTTCCCCAAAAGCACTCCTTACCCCGGCATCTTCGCGTTGCTTGAGCGTTTGCGGGCCAAAGGCTGCCGCCTGTTCGTCGCCACGCATAAACCGGAGGCCGCCGCGCAAAGGATGCTTACGCTCAAGGGATTCATGCCCTTCCTCGAAGGCGTCGGCTGCACGGATTCCCTGCCGGACCGGCAACTCTGCAAAAAGGATATCATCCGTCTCCTTATGGAGCGCCATGCCCTCGATCCCGCTTCAATGGTCATGGTGGGAGACACGGCCCTTGATATCAGAGGCGGCAACGAACAGGGCATAGCCACCATCGCGGCCCTGTACGGCTATGGCGACAAGGCAAAGCTCCTCGCTGAGCGCCCGCGCTATCTGAATGGCGCACGCTCCGCAAGGCGGAGTAGCCCATACAAAATAAAGAAGCCGTCCTTTTTCCGTTCAGAGAAAGGACGGCTTTTCGTTGTTACGATGTATGACCCTGCCCTGTTCCAGCGGGCGTCGGTTTTGGAGGAGGAGAGGGATTTTCCGTGCAAGGATATGATACCCGGAGCCACTACCGGCCCTTCGGCATCCTCTGCTACCGATGCAACACCCCCGCATGGAACGCTACATGTAGGGGAAGCTCGTCAAGCCAATACGTCCAATCGTGGAGGCCGGGCGCCTCGCGGTACTGATAGGAGAACCCGCCCCGGCGGAGCGTATCCCGAAAGGCGCGGTTCTCAGGCACGACATACGCGTCCTGCTGCCCTGTGGTGATGAGCATGGCGGGCATCCCGGCGGCCTTCGACCGTTTCAGCAGCTCTTCGGCGGAATAGGACTGCCACAACGCCTTGTTGGCGTTCATAGGGCCGAGCACGTCGCGGATCTTCCATTGATCGGGATGCCGGGTAATGTCCATAACGCCGCTCATGGAGCTGACCGAGGCAAAGGAGCCGGGATGCCGCAGCGCAAGGACAAAGGAACCGTGCCCCCCCATCGACATGCCCATGACGCCGCGCTTCGGCAGCACAGGGAAAGCCCGCTCCACATACGGCATCAACTCGCGCGCGAAAAAGCTCTCAATGCGGCTTTTCTTCAAATAGGGGCTGTCCGCATACCAGCCGGTGCGGCCGCATGACGGCGCGATGAACACCAGCCGCTCGCGGGTCGCCAGCTTCGACAGCAGCGCTCCGGCCCGCGTGTTCCAGACGCCCGCATCCTCGAATGCACCATGCAGCAGATACACGACGGGGAAACGCTCGCCCGGCTTGCGGTCGGCGGGAAGGAACGCGTAGCAAGGAATCTTCCCTCCACGGAACATGGAGTCCACAGTGAACGGAATGCCGCCCTGCTCCGCGGAGGCCTCAGCGACGGCGGGCAAAGTGGACTCCGCCGGTAGGGGAGAAGAAGATGCGGAGGAAGGCAGAGCCTGAGGCGCGGGACGTTCCGCCGCCTTGTTCCTGCCAAGAAGAAGTTCCTTTTCGACAACAGGTTCCACTGCGGCGGACAGCATGGCTCCACCGTCCTCGGTCACATGCACCATATCCTTATACCGCAGCCGGATGTGGCGTCCCTTGTCGTCGACCTTGAATGTCGTGTAGTTGCCCTGAGCGTCGGCCAGCACCTTGACCGTATCCACGAAGGCGGCATGATACGTCTCGCAGGCTTCCTTTTGCAGCTCGCTCAAGCGGCGGACGCGGGTCGAATACGGTTCCTTGCCCATGACGGGCAGGCCGACCCATACGGCCTTGGCCCCCTTGGCCGTGGCCACGGCAAGCAGGCGTTCGGCGCGGCTCCGGTAAATCGTCTTCCACGATTCACTGTCGGCGTGATGGCGCTTGCGGTTCTCGTCGATGATGTCCTGCGGGTCATTGGCCCCCATGCAGATCACGACCATATCCGGGTTGTACTTCCCCACCAGCTTCTCAAGCTGCGCGGGCCAATCGAAATAGTCCTGACGGCTGAGCCCGGTCGAATATTTGCCTTCGCGCACCACTTCCAGATCCGGGCGCTTGCGCAGAGTACGCTGGAGCACGGGCCCGAACCCTTCCATCATCATGGAGTCGCCCACGAGCAGCACCAGCGGCTTGCGTTCCGTTTCCGCCCGAACCGGAGGCGGCGGAATCCCTGTTTCCGGCTGCGCCCCGGGAGTCCGCACAGCCTGTTCAGGTACGGCGGCGGGAGGGACGGAAGCGGGAACCTCTTCGACCGGGGGCTCCGGCTGTGCGGGAGAAGCCGCCTCACGGGAAAAATCCGCCAGCGCATCGGCTACGGGCCGCTGTGGGGCCGTGCTTGGAGCAGCGGCTACGGACGGCCCTTCGACGGTCCCAAGAGTTTTATCCGTGTTGAACGCGGTCACCAATCGGGTTTCCGCCTCCGAAAAGGCGGCGAGGCCCGTCGCTTCGGCTACGCCCTTCACCGTCTGCCCTACCACGGCGGCGGGCGGAAAATCGATGCCGGCCCGGTCCAGAAAGCTGGAGAAACGCGTCGCGTCCAGAAAAAGCATCAAGACGAAGGCCAGCGCGTATACGGCGCAGGCACGACCGGACGTGAGCGTTCCCCGCTCGGATCGGAAAGGGTTCTTCATGCACGGCCCCTCATGAAATCAAAATTGGAAATAAATGAAAGGCATGACGCCATCCGGACCCATCTTCAGGATAAAACCGCCCACGAGCGCAAGGACCACGGCCTGCACGGCCCACGGCAGGCGCTCCTGCGCATCCACGAACGCCGCGAACAGCCTCGCCCCGAAAAGCTGCAGCGCCAGACCTATGAGCACCGCGGGGATCACCAGCAACGGGAAACCTTCGCCGGGCTGCCCGAAGACAAAGACGCGGCGCAGGATTTCAAGGCTCCGCTCCATGTCTTCCGCCCGGAAAAATACCCACAGGAAGGACACGAAGTGGAACGTCAGCAGCCATGCCGCGCCCACGCCGCACCAGTGCAAAGCCGGGCTGGGCGTGAACCCATCCGGCCAGAAACGCTTTTTCAGTTCATGGAAGGCATGGACGACGGCCAGCCCCACCCCATGCATGACTCCCCAGACCAGAAAACGGATATTCGAGCCGTGCCACAGCCCGCCGAGCGCCATCGTGATGATCAGGTTCAGGTAGCGGTTCCCCCGGCGGCTCCCGCCAAGCGGGATATACAGGTAGTCGCGGAGCCATAGGGACAGGGTGATATGCCAGCGCCGCCAGAAATCCTGTATGTTCAACGCAAGGTACGGTGAACGGAAGTTCTCCGGCAGGCGGAACCCCATGAGCCGCCCCACGCCGATCGCCATGTCCGAATATCCTGAAAAATCACAGAAGATCTGTATGGAGTAGGCATACACGGCGGCGAGGATCGTCCACGAGGAGTAAAATTCCGGCGATTCGAACACGTCGCGCACGATATGCTCGGACAGGTAGCTGGCGATCACGACCTTCTTGAACAGCCCGCTGAGGATAAGCGCGAACCCTTCCTGCAAGTCGCGGGAATCCCATGTCCGGTGCCCGAGCTGCGGCAGGAACTGCCGGGCGCGCATGATCGGCCCCGCCATGATCGTGGGGAAGAAGGACACGAACAGCAGCACGTCCAGAAACGCGCGCGGCGGCTCGTCCGGGCAGCGGTAATGATCGATGGCGTAGGACAACCCCTGGAACGTGTAAAAAGACAGCCCTACGGGGAACAGGATCTCCATCGAGGGCAACGCATGGCGCAGGATGCCGGTGTCGAGCCCGGCGGCGCTTGCCAGCGATTCCAAGCCCAGAATGAGGAATTCATAATACTTGAAGAACGCCAGCAGGGCCACATGCAGGGCCACGTCCAGCGCGATGACGCCTTTCCGTTTGCGCGGCTGCCCCGAAAAACGGGACATCAGGTGGACGGCCCCCCAGTTGAGCACCGCCACGGCCAGCAGCAATGGGACAAAGGCCATGCCCGCGAGCGCATAAAAAAAGAGATTGCAGACGAGCAGAAACGCCCTGTATTCCCCGCCCCTCTCACGCAGCAGCCAGCCCGCGACAAGGACGAACAGGAAAAAGGTTGCGAACTCCAGCGTAACGAAATTCATCTGTGCCTATCCGGGCAAAAGGTCATGCGCAAGGGCGCGCGATCTCCGCACGATAGCGAAAACGCACGCCCCTTGCAAGCAAACCGCCTCGGCGTTCTCACCTATCCGGCGAGAAACGCTGGCGTTTTCAAAATCCTATCGAGGAAGCAGCAGAAACACCGCTCCCCGGTTGTCCAGATAACTGGCCGTGTGCGTCGCCGTTTCGCCGTTGCCGCAGAACAGATCCACGCGGTTGCGCTTGATCGCCCCGCCCGTATCCTGCGGCAACGTCAGCGCGTTGAACGGGACACTGTGTTCGCCCCCCTCGTCGGGCAGCGTGACGTTCATCAGCGTCAGCAGGCCGTTGGGCAAGACGCTCTGGTCGGTGGCCACGCTCACCCACGGCGTGATCCTGCGGCCCATGCTGCCTTTGGAACCCGAAGTCCCCGGCTTGCCGAGTTTGAAGAACACATAGCTCGGGTTCGTGTCCAGCAGGTCCGTCACCTGATCGGGGTGCGCGGCCAACCATTCCCGGATGGAGAACATGCTCACCTCTTCCCGTTTCAACAGCCCCCGATCGACCATGACCCGGCCAAGCGCCACATACTTGTGCCCGTTCTGCCCGTCGTACAGCACAGAGCGCACCGACCCGTCCTCAAAACGCAGCCGTCCAGACCCCTGAATCTGGAGCATGAAGATGTCCACCGGATCTTCCACCCACGCCAGTTCCAGCCCGCGCCCCTTCAACGCGCCCTTGCAGTCGATGGCGTGACGGGTGTGATAAGGGCGCTTTTTGCGCAGATCCGGAGGGGATTTGTAGATAGGGTATTGGAAACGCCCCTTGCGGACGTGGGACGCCGGGATCTCCGGCTCGTAATAGCCGGTGAAGCCGAAGTCCGGGCCGATGCGAACCCAACGGAAGTCGGAAGCCAGCACTTCCGGGGCCTTATCAAGGAAAGGAAGCAGACGCAGCAAGCGTTCGAGCCCTTTTTCCATCTCGCCGTAGGTCACTTGAAGCGCAGGGTAGTTCACGGCCACACGGGACGAAGGTTTCGCCCGCACGTAGGCAAGGCTCTGCTCCACCGCAAAACGCATATCCTTCCATGAGCGCATACCTTGCCGGGCAGGAGCCAGCCCCCGCGAAAGGCGCTGCGCCTCAGCCTCCGAAACCGGGAATACGCCGGGGGTTTCCAGCGGCGTGACGCGCACGGCCTCCGGCACATCAGGCTGGACGACATCAGGCCGGGTTGACTTCCCGCCGCAGGCGGACAACAACAAACACAGCAGACAAGCCCCAAACAAGGAAAAACGGCGCGACACGGCGGACTATCCTCACGCAACAGGTTGAAAAACAACAAAGCCTTTGCTGTGTACAGCATCCTCTCACCCGATGCAACGCCTTGCCTCGCCGGGTCCGGCAAAAAAAGTTTTCTTTTTTTGCAAAAAAAGCTTGACGGAAAGCGCTGTCCGTTATAAACACTCCCTCGTTCTGCGGGAGTAACTCAGTGGTAGAGTGCAACCTTGCCAAGGTTGAAGTCGCGGGTTCAAATCCCGTCTCCCGCTCCATATATTTTCGCCCTTGCTCGCCTTAAGGCTGGAGCGAGGGTTTTTCTTTGGCTCCGCTTCCTCAAGGGAAGCGTTATGAAATAGATGCACAACATTCCCGTGTACGGCCTGCAACAATCCTGTTGCAGCGCCATTTCATAGACGAACATTTTATTACGTTCATGAAGAAGGCTCGGAAAGGCGACTTTCCGGGCCTTTTTCATATGGTGCGCAAAGAATCGGGGAAGGGGGCCGGTAATCGTTAGCGGCTGGCAAAAATGGGGAAAAGCGTTTATTCACCGCAAGATGGCAAATAAAAAGGGCCTCCCCGGAGGAAGGCCCTTGGAAACGTCACCGTCCGGCAGCCCGCTAGACGAGACGGCCGATGTTGTCGATGCGTTCGCCGGGCAGGAGCAGGACGGGCGGCACATCGATCAGCGTATACGCACCGGAACGCCCGGACTGGGCAAGGCGCACGGCGGCGCGGGCGCTGGACACGAGGACCTGAGCGGTCAAAGCCGGGTTGTCGATGCGCATGTCGAACGTGAAATGCTGGTTGGCGGTGAGCCCGGAAGCGCCGACGCGCTCCATCAGCACCCCGTGGGAGGCGTCCGCCACGCGGGGCAGCTCGTCCTTGGTCACCTGCCGCACATCCAGCGGATCATGGCTGAAATAGGGGTCGGCCTGAATCGCGGCCTTCACGGCCTCAAACGTCGCGCCTTCCTCAAGCACCACATAGACGAGGCGGGAATGGCGCCCGCCGCCCAGAGGAATGGTGATCGAGGTGGCGTCGGCCACGCCGGCAATGGCGCGGGCGGCTACGGAGTGGCCCATGGAACGGCCGCGCCCGAAGTTGGTGAAGGTAACGCCCACAGGGGCCATCGCCTCAAACAGGGCGCGCATCACGGAGTCTGTGCCGGGGTCCCATCCGGCGGCGGTGATGGCCACGGCCTTGCCCTTCACGGCCTGCGCTTCAAGCAGGCCGATGGTTTCGACAATCCGGTCGTGGATGTCGAAGCTGTCCACGGTGTTATAGCCCTTGCCGAGCAGATCGCCCGCGACTTCGGGGATCTTGCGGGAAGGGGCGCACAGCAGCACGACATCCGGCTTGCCGGACACGGCTTCCAGATCCGCAAGGCTGGCGTATTCCGGAACGCCGCGCAGATCGTGCGCATCCTTTCCAAGGGATTCTTTCCGGCGAATGACGCCCACGCAGGTGAAATCGGGCTGGATTTCCAGCGCTTCGATGGCGTAACGTCCGATATTGCCCAAACCCATAACGGCAGCTTTTATTGGCATTTTGGCCTCCAGATAATGTATATCTTCAAGTAAAACACGAAATTCCCGTCTTGTAAAACGGCCTAGATCAGGCGTTTTTCTTCAATTTGAAGCGGATTCTGAGGCGTCCGGCCTCTTCATCGCCCTGCGGCGGGGTAAAATCGTGCGAAACCAGCCGAAACGCGCCGACCTCGGATGTATTTTCAACATGCTCCCCGATGCAGGGGCAAATATCATAATCGCCCACGGTCACGATGCGGACCATCAGCTCCTCTTCGCCTTCAAGATGCGCCGGGAGCCGACCGAGATCGACCAGCTTGCCCGCCTCTTCGCGGGGGAGCATCTCCGTCCGCACCGGCATATGCTGTGCCAATACCTCGTTGATCCTCCGCTCAAGTTCGGAGGCCTCGGCGTCTTCCAGCGGACGCGGAAAATGATAGTCACATTTGGACTTGTCCGCATTCAAATGCGAACTGAACGAACGCCCGCACCCGAACATGCGCACCATCGTCTGGTTCAACACATGTTCCGCCGTATGCATGAACGGATCATATTCCTTGCTCACAGGAACTCCTTCTCTTCTAAAGTGCTTGAAACCGCCCCACCCTACCCGATCCCTTCCCCGGAAACAATCCGCACGCATATCCCCCGTCGCTTGAAATCCGGCGGTGTTCCCCGTATGCTGGATAGCCCAACATCAGGACGATCATGAGAAAAACCGACCTTTTTCCCGAAAACGACTCGCCCGGCTGCGAACTGCGCGAGCCCGAACGCCCCATTGACGCGCCCTACGCCGTGGATATCCCCGCCGTGCCCACCGCGCTCGGCGCTCTGGACGCCGCCTCACGAGCCGAATTCTGGGCGGCGCTGGCCCTTTCGCATACCGACGGGCTCGGAGCCAGAAGCCGCAAACGCCTTCTGGATGCGTTCGGCTCGGCATTCGAGGCCGTGCGGCGCGCCAACGACTGGCGCGAAGCGGGCTTGCGGGAAGACCCGATCCGCGAATTCCGCTCGGAAAAATGGCGCGAGCCCGCCCGGAAAGAATGGGACGCAACACGGAAACTCACTGGAACCGTCCTGCTCTGGACCGACAGCCGCTACCCCGCGCTGCTCAAGGAATTGCCGGATGCGCCGATACGCCTCTACTGCCAAGGAGACATGAGCCTGCTCGGAAATCCTTGCGTGAGCATCGTCGGCACCCGGACATGCAGCAGGGAAGGCATCCGCGCGGCGCAAGCCATAGCCAGCGGCCTCGCGGCCTCGGGCATCACCGTGGTTTCCGGCCTCGCCATCGGCATCGACAAGCAGGCACATCTCGCCGCCCTCGATCTGCCGGGCGGGACCATCGCCGTGCTCGGCGCGGGCTCCGATGTCTGCTACCCCAAAGAAAATGACGGACTGCGCCGGTCGATCATCCAACGGGGCCTGCTCATTTCGGAATACGCGCCCGGAACGCTTCCGGACCCCCGGCATTTCCCCATCCGCAACCGGATCATCAGCGGCCTTTCGCTCGGCGTCGTAGTCGTGGAAGCCGCCCTCCGCAGCGGCAGCCTCATCACCGCCCGGCTCGCGCTTGAGCAGAACCGCGCCGTCTACGCCGTGCCCGGCGGCATCGGCTCGAAATATGCCGAAGGTTGCCAGAAGCTCATCCGTGATGGCGCGCAGCCGATCTTTTCCTTCTCCGACATCCTTTCGGATCTTTCCGCCCAACTCAAAACGCTCCTCCCTCAGCCGGATTCCGCGCCACGGCCTTACAGCCTCGACGTGCCTCAGGAGCCTTTCCAGTCCGCTCCCGCCGCCCCCCCGCCTCTCAGGCAACCGGACCGCAGCACGCTTGAAGGCCGCATCCTGACGCTCCTCGCCCAAAGCCCCCGCGCCATCGACGACGTTTGCCAATCGCTTGGATGTGATCCCGGCGAAGCCGGTTCCACGCTCATCATCCTCGAAGTACGGGGCCTGATCCGCCAGCGCCCCGATCTCCGCTACGCGTTGACCTGATCGCCGGTCCGCCGTTTACCTTATAAGGAATCTTCGATGCCCACCCCCGCCCCCGCAATGCCCCCGCTTCCGCAGGATGTGGAACAGTTCCTGACGTGGATGACCGATCAAAAAGGATTTTCTCCGGCCACGATCTCGGCGTACCGCACGGATCTCCTCCAGTTCGAGGAGTGGCTCCACCGTGAGCAGCACTCGCTCGCCCGGCCCGGAGAGCTGGAAAAATACCACTTTCAGGACTATTCCGCGCATCTTTTTCATGAAGGCCAAGCCCGCAGTTCCATTGGCCGCAAGCTTTCGGCCCTGCGCTCGCTGTTCCGGTATCTCATGAAGATGAAGAAAATCGACAAGAACCCGGCAAAGCTCGTGCGTAACCCCAAGCGGGAACTCCGCCACCCCACGGCGCTGAACGTGGATCAGATGTTCACCCTGCTGGACGAGGCCAGCGTGGAGTCCGGCGGCGCGGCGGGCCTTGATGGTTCCCGGCAGGCCGAGCAGGCGGTTACGGACCGCGAGCACGCCGGGCACACCCGCGATCTGGCGCTGGCGGAACTGCTCTACGGTTCCGGGCTGCGTATTTCCGAAGCTCTCGATCTGGATGTGGACGATGTGGACCCGGCAAGCGGTTTCATCCGGGTCATAGGCAAGGGTTCCAAGGAACGCATCGCGCCGTTGAGCGATACGTCCGTCAGGGCGCTGTTCCTCTGGCTCAGGGTGCGCGCGCTCATCGCCCCGCCCGCCGAAAAAGCCCTTTTCGTGGGCAACAGAGGCAAGCGGCTCAACCGGAGGCAGGCGGCGCGGATTCTCGACGAGATCCGCAAAAGCGCCGGATTGCCGCAACATCTGTCGCCGCACACCCTGCGTCACACCTTCGCCACGCACATGCTGGAGAACGGCGCGGATATGCGCTCCGTGCAGGAACTGCTCGGCCATGCCAGCCTTTCCACCACCCAGCGCTACACGCACATCACCCTTGATCATCTTATGCGCGTCTACGACAAGGCGCATCCCCGCTCAAGCGTTCGGGGGAAAGGCGGGGAGGAAGGGGAGGATGTCTGATGTGGGGGAGGGGAGCCTTCTGCAAAAGGGTCCCCTCCCCCACGCCCCCTCCTCTCTCCCTCCCAAGACTTTCGACCTTATCGAATCCCTGTTGCCAGTTTTCCAGGATTATTTATTAATATAAACATATTGTTATCTATAAATAAAAAATGACATGCTCCGTCCGGAAACGAACGGAGCATGTCATTGGCTCATAGGAACAAAACGCGCAGGGGACGGACATAAGGCCATCAGCCGCCTTGCCGCCCGGCCCACCATCTACCGTTACAAAAGTCTTTGGGGTTGGAGGGATGGATTTTGGGGAAGGGAGGGAAGAGCCTTTCTCCAGAAAGGTCCTTCCTTCCCCAATTCTTACTCCTCTTCACTCACGCTTTCCCCCGTCCCCGCGAAACGGCGCAGCTCGGACCAGAGGGCATCGACGCCGCGCATGTCCTTGGAGGAAACGGGAAGAGGCATGATGCCGTTGAGCAAACGGCTCCACTCCTGCTGGCGCTTGCTGCGTTCGACCTGCGTGCACTTGTCGGCCTTGGTCAGGACGGGCAAAAGCGGAATACCGTGCCCACGCGCGAAGTCCGCGAGATCACGGTCCAATGCCTGCGGCGGAATCCGGCAGTCGAGCAGCAGGGCTAAGGCCTTGAGCGTCGGGGTGTTCGTGAGGTAGTATTCAATGAGCTTGGCCCAACTCTTGCGCTCTTCCTGCGAACACTTCGCATAGCCGTAGCCCGGAAGATCGACCAGAGAAAAGCCGTCGGGGGCGACCCTGTAGAAATTGATGGAACGCGTCTTGCCCGGCGTCGCGCTGATCTTGGCAAGCTGCTTGCGGCGGGCAAGGGCGTTGACGAGGGACGACTTCCCCACATTGGAACGCCCGGCAAGCGCGATCTGCGCTTCCTGACGCTGCTCGAGCACGGAAAGCTGTTCCTGAAGCTGCGGCTTGTTGAACGTCGTCGCCTCAAGGGTCAGTGTGGGGGGAGTCTCTTTCATCATACGGGAACCTCCGGTGTATGTTGACAAGCGCGGCCTGATGTTCGACAATATCGAGTTGCAGTGGCAAGGCTATCCTGCCGCAGCGTGAAAAGCAATCGCGGCAGCCGTCCGATTGCTCCGGATAAGGAACAAGCGGGGGGCGCGGAGCACTCCCTTGGTACGTTTTGATATTCAGCACTGTTTTTGGAGGCAGCATGTATTCTACCACGGATTTCCGCAAGGGGCTTAAAATCGAAATCGACGGGACTCCCTTCGAAATCATCGAATTCCAACACTTCAAGCCCGGCAAAGGCGGAGCTATGGTACGTACCAAGCTGCGTAACATCCTCAACGGCCGAGTGCTGGACAACACCTTCCGTTCCGGCGAAAAGGTCGAACGCCCGAATCTCGAATCCCGCGACATGCAGTTCCTGTATCACGAGGGCGAACAGCTCGTGTTCATGGACATGACCACCTATGATCAGATGCACATGGACGCCGAAGCCACCGACGGCAAGGCCAACTACCTCAAGGACGGCCAGGAATGCCGCGTGCTGCTCTACAACGAAAAGCCGCTGGACATCGAAATCCCGGCGTCCCTCGTCCTTGAAGTCACCGAGACCGAACCCGGCGCCAAGGGCGACACGGTGAGCAACGTGACCAAGCCCGCCACCCTCGAAACCGGCGTCGTCATTCAGGTTCCGATTTTCGTGAACATCGGGGACCGCGTCAAGGTCGATACCCGCACCAACGGCTATCTCGGCCGCGAATAATGCCTTTTCCGGCCCGGGACCCGCTTCCGGGCCGGATGATCCCCCGCTTCAACTCATCGCCTTATATCTCTATCATGCAGACAAAACGGAGAGCGCCGGAGGAGGTTGCCATTACGGACGGACGCAAGATCGCCCGGGAACTGTTTGGGCTTTTTCTTATTTTCTGGGGACTGCTGGTGCTCTTGAGCCTGGTGTCCTTTGATCAGAACGACCCCAGCATCAACCATGCCGTGAGCAACCCTGCAATCGTCAAAAATTACGCCGGGCTCTTCGGCGCGTACCTCAGCGGGCTTCTGGTCGATATTTTCGGGTTCGCCGCGCTTGTCTGGCCCCTCGTCTTCCTCGCTTGGGGAGCGGGCTGCGTCTCCACATGGTTCACCATGCCGTGGTGGCGCTGGTTCGGCTTCACCCTTCTGGCGGCTTGCCTCATTTCCCTCGGTGCGGCCTGGAACCTCGGCATCGGAGACGTCCGGGGCGGAGGTATGCTCGGCATGAGCCTCTATACCAAGTTCACCACCCTGTTCAGTCCGGTGGGGTCTTCCCTGATCTGGCTGTTCTTGTTGTTCATCTCCCTTGAGATGGCCTTCGGCATCGCGTGGATCGCGCTTATCCGCAAGGGGTGGGCCCTGCTGAGAGAACAGCTGAGCGGGACGCCCTTCTCTCTCGACGACCTGCCGGAGCGCCTTTCCAAGGTATCCATGCCCAAGGTCGCCCTGCCCAAAATCGGGTTGCCCCACAAGGACAAAAAAGCGGAAGGGGAAACGGCCGCCGACGTCATCGCGCTGTTCGACATCCATGATGAAGAGGAAAGGCCCGCGCCCAAGCGCGAGGAGCCGCTCAGCATGGATCCGCCCTTCTCCCTGACGCCTGAGGAAACGCCCGCCGCGCCGAAAAAGGACGCAGGGGATCCGCTCAAGCTCTGGGAACCGCCGTCCGAGCACGACACCTTCGATTTTCAGCCGGAAGAACCGCGTGCGGGAACGGGAACATTCGCGCCGCAGGTGAACATCCACTTGGCTTCGCCGACGGATGCCGCCGCCAAGGCCGTGAACCTTCTTGCCGGGGAAAACCCGCTGCTGGCCCTCACCATTCCCGAAACGCAGCCCGCCCCCGCGCGGCCTCAGGCGGAACCGCAAGTTCAACCCGTGCAGCCGTATGCGGCGGAGCAGCAAGCTCCGGTTCAGCCTGCACAACCCCACGCGGAAGAGCCGCAACAGACGATTTCTTACGCCCCGGAGCAGCCTCGGGACACCTTTACGTTCGCGCCGCAGCAAGATGCCGCCCAGCCCGTTGCCCAGTGGCAGCAAGCGCCGCAGCCGGTACAGGCTGTCGCACAGCCGGCAACTCCAGCCGCGCCCGCTCAGCCCTCCGTACAGGCGGCTCCGGCAACGTCTCAGGCTCCGGCCCAAACCGCGCAGCCCCGCATCGACGCACCCGTGGGAACGGCTCCCGCCGCAGCGAAACCGATCCTGCGCAAACGCTCCTATCCCATGCCTTCGCTGGACCTGCTCCAGCAGCCGCAGCAGAGCGATTCCCTGCCCTCGCGGGAAGTGCTGGAGGAACAGAGCGCCGGCCTGATGAACTGCCTCGCCGAATTCAATATTCAGGGCGAACTGGTCCGGGTGACGCCCGGCCCGGTGATCACGCTGTTTGAAATCCGCCCCGCCCCGGGCGTCCGCGTGGGCCGGTTCACCAACCTGACCGACGACCTTGCCCGCAGCCTCAAGGCCGAAGCCATCCGTATCCAGGCCCCTGTGCCGGGATGCGACACCGTGGGCGTGGAAATCCCCAACCTGAACCGCTCCACCGTCAACTTCCGCGAGCTGATCCAGTCGGAAGCCTTCCAGAGTGCCCCGTCCTTGCTGACGATGGCCCTCGGCAAGGACATCGAAGGGCGCCCCGCCGTCCGGGATCTCGCCACCATGCCCCATGTGCTCGTCGCCGGTACGACGGGCTCGGGCAAAAGCGTGTGCCTCAACTCCGTGCTGGTGAGCTTCCTCTACAAGGCATCGCCGGATGAAGTGAAGCTTATGATGATCGACCCCAAACGCGTGGAAATGGCGATGTATGCGGATCTGCCGCATCTCGTGCATCCCGTGGTGACGGAAACCTCCCTCGCCAAGACGGCGCTTGAATGGGCCGTGGCCGAGATGGACGGCCGTTACGACTGCCTCGCCAAGTTCGGGGTCAAGAACATCAAGGACTACAATAAGAAACTGGCTTCGTTCGGCGACGAAAGGCCGCAGGAATACGCGGACCTCAAGCCCATGCCCTACCTTGTCATCGTCATTGACGAACTGGCGGATCTCATGCTCACGGCGGGCAAGGACGTGGAAGGCTGCCTCGTGCGCCTCGCCCAGCTCGCCCGTGCCGCGGGCATCCACCTCATCGTGGCGACGCAGCGCCCGAGCGTGGATGTGGTGACGGGGCTCATCAAGGCGAACTTCCCCTGCCGCGTCTCGTTTCAGGTCGCCAACAAGTACGACTCGCGCACCATCCTCGATACGGCCGGAGCCGAACAGCTCCTCGGCAAGGGCGACATGCTGTTCAAGCCCACGGGCGGCAAACTCCAGCGCCTGCACGGCCCCTTCGTCACCGACGACGAGGTGCAGGCCGTGGCCGATCACTGGAGACGCCAGTGCGCACCGCAATACGAGGTGGATTTCACCGAATGGGGCACGTCCCTCGCGGAAAACGCCAAGGCGTCCTCCGCTCCGGCTTCCGGGCCGGGCAGTTCGGATGAGGAATCCCTGTACGCCGAGGCCGTGGCCTTCGTGCAGGAACAGGGCCGCATGTCCATTTCCCTGCTCCAGCGGCGTTTCCGCATCGGCTTCAACAAAGCCGCGCGCTTCGTCGAACGTATGGAGGAGGAAGGCATCCTGCCGCCCGCTTCCCGCGCCAACAAAGCCAGAACCGTGCGGATGGATTGATTTTTGAACCGGGAAGGAGTGCGCGTTCTACACTCCCTTTCCCGGGCCTGCCCTCCTGCTCGCGCCCATCGGCGGCTGGAGAACGTGCGGCGAACGGCCCTTTTTGAGAAGGGAACGCACAAAGGGCACCCTTCACGGGCCCGAGCAGGTTTCCCAGAGTACGGCGGCCATAGTCCGCCGATCGTTGCGGCAAGACAGTTGATGCGTTCCGTATCAGACACTCTTTTTCAGGAGATCATCATGCGTTTCCCGACCCTTTTTGCCTGCGCCGCGGCCCTGCTGCTGATCAGCGCGGGCGCTTCGCACGCGGCGGCTCCCGCCATTACGGGAGAGATGCAGAAAAAATATGAGTCGATGCAGTCCTTTACCGCTGAATTCACCCAACGCCTCGTCCATCAGGAAAGCGGCTCCGAGGAAACCCGACAGGGTACCCTCGCCTTCCAGAAGCCGCTCCGGGTCCGCTGGGAGACCAAAGCCCCCCATGCGGAACTTTTAGTCATCACGGACAAGGACGTATGGGACTACCTGCCCGACGAGGAGCTGGCCTACCAGTATTCTCCGGAAGTGGTCCACGACTCCCGCTCCATCATTCAGGTCATCACCGGCCAGAGCCGCCTCGACAAGGATTTCACCGTCGAGGCCGAGCCGGACGACAACGGACTGGCCGTGCTCCGGCTCTACCCCAAAGATCCTTCTCCGCAGCTTGTGGAGGCGCTCCTCTGGGTGGACAAGGGCACGAAGTTGATCAAGAAGGCGCAGATTCTGGACTTCTACGGCAATACCAATGAAGTGGCCCTGACCTCGCTGACGCCCGACGCGTCCATCAAGGCCGGAACCTTCCAGTTCACGCCCCCTCAGGGCATCACCGTGGAGAACCTGATGAATCAGGACGCTCCCGAACGCCCGCTGCTGCAATAACGCCCTAGCCCTGCGAGGTGTCCATGTCCATCGGCTCCCGGACGCATGAAGAATTCATGGAAGAGGCCCGTGCCTTTCACGGGTATCCCGCTCCCGGCCTGATCATCGGCGGCTACATGGTGGAGCTTGCCAAGCGCCACATGCCGGAAGGCGTCCTGTACGACGCCGTCAGTGAAACGGCCCACTGCCTTCCCGACGCCGTGCAGCTGCTTACGCCATGCACGTTCGGCAACGGCTGGCTTCGCGTCCTGCCCTTCGGCATTTACGCGGTGACCCTGTACGACAAAGCTACCGGAGAAGGCGTCCGCGTCGAGCTCGACAACGACAAGCTGGAGCCCTACGACGCCATCCGCAGCTGGTTCCTCAAGGAGCGCCCCAAGAAGGAGCAGGATACCGAACGACTACAGGCCCAGATCAAGGAAGCGGGCGAGTCGATCCTCTCGTTCCGCAAGGTCCGCATCCGTCAGGACATGCTCGGGCACCGTTCGTTCGGGGCGATCACCCGCTGCCCGCTCTGCGGCTCCCACTACCCCGCCTCCTACGGCGGGATCTGCCGCTCCTGTCAGGGACAGTCCCCGTATGAGGACGGCCCAGGCTTCGCCCTGTCGCAGCAGCCCCGTATGCCCGCTCCCGTCCCGATCCCGGTCGAGGAGGCGGTCGGCAAGCACGCCCTGCACGACATGACGCAGATCATCCCGGGCAAGGAAAAGGGTGCCGCGTTCGTCGCCGGGCAGGAGCTTTCCGCCGGAGACATCTGCCGCCTCCAGCAAATGGGCAAAAACCGCGTCTACGTTCAGGAAAACACGCCGCATCCCGAGGGCTGGGTGCATGAGGACGACGCCGCCCGCGGCTTTGCCCGGCTCATGCCCGGCGACGGCGTGGAAGTGGAAGCCGCCCCGCGCGAAGGCAAGGTCAACTTCCGGGCCACGCGCGACGGGATGCTGCTGGTGGACACGGAGCGCCTTGAGCGCTTCAATCTCGTGCCCGACGTGATGTGCTGTACGCGCCACAACTACAGCGTGCTCACCGCGGGGACGCGGCTTGCAGGAAGCCGGGCCATCCCGCTGTTCCTGTCCCGCCCCGGGTTCCTCAAGGCGCTTTCCGTTTTGGAAGACGGCCCGCTGTTCAAAGTCGTGCCCATGCGCAAGGCCAAAATCGGCATCCTCGTGACCGGGACCGAAGTGTTTCAGGGGCTGATCGAGGACCGTTTCGCACCCATCATCACCCAGAAAGCGCAGCAGCACCACTGCGAGGTGGTCAAGACGCTCTTTGCCCCGGATGACGCGGCTCTCATCGTTCGGGGCGTGCGCGACCTGCTTGACGCCGGGGCGGACTTCATCGTCACCACGGCGGGCATGTCCGTCGATCCCGACGACCTCACCCGCAAGGGCCTCACCGAGGCGGGGCTTACGGACACCCTCTACGGCGTGCCCGCGCTGCCCGGGACCATGACCCTCATCGGCCGCATCGGCGGCGCGCAGATCATCGGCGTGCCCGCGTGTGCGCTGTTCTTCAAGACCACCGTTTTCGACATCATCCTGCCCCGTATGCTCGCCGGTGTGCCCATCACCCGCCTCGATCTCGCCAAGATCGGCAACGGCGGCCTGTGCATGGAATGCAAAGTCTGCACGTTCCCCAAGTGCCCCTTCGGGAAAGTCTGATACACGGCCCAAAAGTATGAAGGGAAGCCTTTCTTCGGAAAGCGCTTCCCTTTTTTATGCGAACAGAGCGTCGGCGTTGCTGCAATAGCGGTCCAGATCCGCATCGCCGAGTTCCGCCTTTTCCTGGAGGTGCATCATGGCGTCGCCCGGATCGTACAGCGGGTAATCGCTGCCGAACAAGATGCGATCCTGCGGATGCTTGCGGAGAATGGCCTTGAGAAGATCGGGCTGGATGAACGGGGTACAGCTTGAAGTATCCAGCCACACGTCGCGCCCCACGAGCGCCTTGAGGGAGTGTTCCCACTGATGATACCCGCCGAGATGCCCGGCGATGCAGCGGAGGCGCGGGAAACGATCCAACAGCGCCGCCAGCTTGTACGGGCAGGAAGGATTCTTTTCCGGCGGTACGTTGTCCCCGATATGGAACAGGAAGATGAAATCGTCCTGTGCGGCCTCGAACATGGGCAGGAGCCGGGGATCGTCCAGCCAGAAATGCTGGAAATCGGGATGGAGCTTGAGCCCGCGTATGCCCGCCGCCTTCAGGCGTTCCAGCTGGCTCTCCCACGCTTCGTAACCGGGGTGCAGAGTGCCGAAAGCCGTCACTTCGGGGTGCTCGCGCTGGAGCGTGACGGCGTAGTCGTTGGCCGGGACGACCTGCCCCGGCGTGGTGGCCGCGCACAGCACCACACAGCGGCCTATGCCGGAACGCTTTTCCCGCAGCAACAGATCGGCGATGGTCCCTTCGCCCACGCAGTCGAGCTGATAGGCTTCGTTAAGATGTTCCACCGCATGGCGGGCGATTTTCGGGTGAAAAGCGTGCGTATGAATGTCTGTAAACATGATCCTGTCCGAAGGCTGATTCAGGGAAAAAGGCCCGCGTTCTTTCGCGGGCGCGGTTCCTGAACATACGTTCGGCGCGGCCCGTTGTCCACAGGCCGCGCCGGACGGCCTATATCCCGAACAGCCGTTTCACCGCGCCAAGCTGCGTATCGTCGAGCACGCCGCCGTATCCCCGGGAAACGGGCTCCAGCCCGCCGAACTTGGCGGCGACGGCGGCCTTGATGGTCGTCACGAAGTCGTCGCCTATCGTATAGATGGACGAAAGCCGCCCGATTTCCCTGTGCGCCGCGCACAGATCCTCGAACTGCCCCGAGCGGAACGCCGTTTTCGCCTGCGTAAACAACTCGGGGACCACGTTGTTCAGCCCGGACAGCACGCCGTCCCCGCCGTTCATCAGGTTGGGGATGAAATACTCGTCGAACCCGCACAGCACCGAAAAATCCTCGCGCACCTCGGCCGCGGCCCGCACGATGGCCCGCGTATGCGAGGCGCAGTCCACCGTATCCTTCACCCCCATGAACCGGGGGAACCGGGCGGCGAGCTTGGCAATCAGGGCCGCGTCCACGTCGCACCCCGTGCGCGCCGGGAAATTGTAGATGAGCCACTCACCCTCGAAACGCCCGCCCAACGTATCGAAATACGCCTCAAGCTGGCGCGGGGTCTGGGCGAAATAGTAGTGCGGCAAGGCCATGACCGCTTCATAGCCTTCCGAATAGGCGGCATCCGCCAGACGCGTCATGTCTTCCATGCAGGTGCCGGACACGTTGGCGATCAGCGGCAAGTGGGTCATGGTCCGCGCCGCATGGATCAGGCTGACCCGCTCGTCCATGCTCAGGGCCGTGAACTCCCCGATGCTCCCCATCAGCAGGACGCCGTCGGTCCCGGCTTCCGACAGCCGGGAAAAATGCTTTTCCAGCGCGGCAAGATCAAGCTTCCCGTCCGCGTCAAACGGCGTGATCGAAGGGCACCACGCTCCCGTATATTTTTTCTTGTTTTCCGGCATGATTCACTCCTTTGACCGCACTGTTGCACGAAGAGGGTGTTTCCAAAGCTTTCGGCTGATGGGGAGCGAGCGGCCGCGCAATCCCCCCATGCATGGGACGGCGCGGCGCGTCCGCGAAAACGGACAACTCCCCATCAGGCGAAAGCCTTGGAAACGGGAGGGGAAGTCCCCTCCTCCCTGTTATTCCTTCACCAGCCGCCCATATGCCGCACCGTACAGGACGACGCAGACGAAGCAGCACAGCGGCAGGAGAAACGCCGCCGCGGTGTGCGTGTAGTCCGCGATCAACCCCATAAAATACGGCATGATCGCCCCGCCCACGATAGCCATGATCATGTACGAGCCGCCGAGCTTCTTGCGGGTCCCGAGGTTCTTGGTCCCCATTGCAAAAATGGTCGGGAACATGATGGAAATGAAGAAGAACACCGCGATGAGCGCGATGACCGACACGTATTCGACGGCCGTGAACACCACCCCCGTCAGGATCACGCATACGGCGCCGTACGCCGCAAGCAGTTTCGCGGGCGCGATTTTGGTCATGATGCCCGTACTCACGAAACGGCCTATCAACAGGCAGAGCATGGCGATGGACAGGAAGAACGCGCCTTGCTGCGCCGTGCCGCCGGGCCAGCATTCGATGTACAGGTTGATGAAGAACGCCCCGATGCCGACCTGCGCCGCCACATAGAGGAACTGCGCCGCCACCCCGGCGACGAATTCCTTATGGGCCAGCAGGGAATGTTTCATCATGGCCGCCTCGTCCGCCTCCTCGCTGCTCCGCAAATCGGGCAGTTCGGCCTTGGCGAACAAAATGACCAGCAGGATCACCACGCAGGCGATGCCCACATAGGTCATCCTGACGGCATCAAGCCCGCCTCCGCCGCTGGCCTCGTCGCCGCCGAAGAACAGCAGTCCCCCGAGCAGCGGCCCGGTGAATTGCCCAAGCCCGTTAAAGGACTGGGAAAGGTTCAGGCGGGTTTCGGCGGTTTCCGTGGAACCGAGCGCCGAGGAGTAGGAGTTGGCCGCCGTTTCCAGACATCCGAGCCCGAGCGCGATGACGAACAGGGCGAACAGGAAGAACGTGAAGCTTGCAACGCCCGCCGCCGGGACGAACAGCAAGGCCCCGATCGCGTACAGGCTCAGGCCGCACAGGATGCCCGCCTTGTAGCCTTTCCATTCCATGAACAGGCCGGCGGGGATCGCCACGACGAAATAGGCCCCGAAATACGCGGCCTGAATGAGCCCGGACTGGGCCTTGGACACGTTGAGCGTCACCTGAAAATGCTTGTTCAGCACGTCGATGAGCCCGTAGGACAGGCCCCACATGAAAAACAGCGTGGTGACGAGGATAAACGCCTTGCGGTATTGCGGACTGGTTATCTGGCTCACGGCGCACCTCCCTCAGCGGGCCGTCAAGGTACGGTCGAGATGCGTGTAGCCGCCGTCCACCACGACCCACTGGCCCGTGGTATGCGACGACAGCGGCGAAAGCAGGAACACCGCCATGTCCGCCAGTTCCTCCACCGTGGTCATCCGGTGCCCCAAGGGGATGTTGCGGACGATGGTTTCCAGCTTTTCCGCCGGGCGGGGGAATGTGTTCACCCACCGTTCATAGAGCGGGGTCCAGACCTCGGCGGGGACCACGGCGTTCACCCGGATGCCGTCCTTGAGATAGGATGCGGCCCACTCGCGCGTCAGGGACAAAATGGCCCCCTTGGCGGCGGTGTAGCCGCTGGTCCCGCCCTGCCCCGTGAGCGCGGTCTTGGAGCTGACGTTGAGGATGCTCCCCTTGCTCTTTTTCAATTCCCCGATGCAGTAGTGCGCCATCGTGTAGTAATGGACGAGGTTGCGCTCAAGCGAAACCCGGAATGCCTCCACCCCGGTTTCGAGGCTGACGTTGTCGTTGCCCCCGGCGCAATTGATCAGGCCGTCGATGCGCCCGTACATGGACACGGCTTCCTGAACGGCGTCCGCGCAGGCTTGCTCATCGGTCAATTCGATTTGGATGAAATGCATGAGCGGCTGGAGCGCCCGCACTTCGGCCCGGAAACTCTTTTGCAGCTGGCTGCGCCCCAGAATCACCGGAATCGCGCCCTCACGGGCCAGCGCAACGGATATGCCGCCGCCGATGCCGGAACCGCCGCCGGTCACGAGATACACTTTGTCCTTTATCCGCAAATCCATGACATGCTCCTGCGTTTAGAGATTGCCGATGCCGTACACGCGGCAGGCGTTGCCGCCCCATACGGCATCCCGCTCCGCCTCGGAGAGGGACGCCGTGGCCTTCCCGGCCAGCCCGCACACCTGATCGTACGTTCCGGACAACAGGCAAACGGGCCAGTCCGAACCGAACAGCAGCCGGGAGGGCCCGAAACATTCCAGAGCCGCGTCGAGGTATGGGAGCAAATCCCGCTCGTCCCAGCCGTGCCAATGGGCTTCGGTGATCAGCCCGGACAGCTTGCAGCTCACATGCTCCTGCGCCGCGAGCGGGGCGATGCGCCTGGCCCACTCCGCCGCGCTCTCATGCCGGACGTCCGGCTTGCCGAGGTGATCCAGCACGAGCGGCCCCAGATCGTGCCGCCCGCAGAAGGCAATGGCGGCGGGCAGATCTTTCGCGTGGATCAGGACCTCGTAGACCTTGCCCCCCCGCTGGAGCGTTTCCACGCCACGGTTGAACCGCCCATCTTCCAAAAACGCCGAAGGAGACGGATCGTCCTGCACCTGATGGCGGTATCCCTTGAGCACGGCGGACGAAGCCCGCGCCTCAAGCCGGGATTCCAGATCGCCGGCCCGCAGATCGATCCAGCCCACGACCCCCAGAATCCACGGATTCGACGACGCCAACCCGAGCAGGAAGTCCGTCTCCGCCTCCGAAGCCCGGGCCTGCACCGCCACCGAACCGCCGATGTGCCGGATGTCCAGTTCAAACCGCAGCTCGGCGGGCAGGAAGTCCCGTTTCAGGACGGCCATATCATCGCCGATCCAGCCGTATGCGGCCGGATCGAACCGCCAGAAATGCTGATGCGCGTCCACGCGCCATACCGTACTCATCGTCTTCCTCCTTCACAGGCCCCAGCGAAGCAGCCTTGTATGGGATCCCGGCCCCCGCCAACGGCAACGGCCTCAAAGAAGAGGGGAACTCTTTCCGGAAGAGAAAGGCCCGTGTGGAGATCCCGTTCTCCGGAAGGCATCCCTTCCCCAGCCTTTCCGCCCGCTACAGCGACACTTCGCGCTTCCAGAACAGGAAATCATGCTGCCCGAGCCGATCGGCCTTGGTGGAGTACCGCCCGCTGGCGGTGTCGAGCACCTTTTCGAGCAAACGGTCGGCCGCCGCCGCAATGGGTTCCCCGTCAATGATCGGGCCGCAGTCAAAATCGATCAGGTCGCTGAGCCGTTCCGCCACCGCCGTATTGGTCGCCACCTTGATCACGGGCACGATGGGATTTCCGGTGGGCGTCCCTAAGCCGGTGGAGAACAACACCACGTTTACGCCCGCGGCCACGAGCCCGGTCACGGCTTCCACGTCGTTGCCCGGCGTACAGACGAGGGACAGCCCGGCGTCCGGCATGGGTTCCGCGTAATCGAGCACGGCGCTGATCGGGGCCTTGCCGCCCTTCTTCGCCGCGCCAGCCGATTTGATGGCATCGGTGATCAGCCCGTCGTGGATGTTCCCGGGGCTGGGGTTGTCGGAGATGGAAGCCCCGCAAGCGTTGGCGGCGGCCTCATAGCGGCGCATCAGCTCAAGGAAGCGCGCCTTGTCTTCCTTGCGGATGCAGCGGGAAATCATGTTGGCTTCCACGCCGCACAGCTCGGGGAATTCCGCCAGAGCGGACCCTCCGCCGAGCGTCACCACGCGATCCGAGACTTCCCCGATGGCGGGGTTGGCCGAAATGCCGGAAAAGCCGTCCGAGCCGCCGCACTTCACCCCAAGCTTGAGTTTCGAGAGCGGCACGGGGCGGCGCTCCACCAGATCGGCGTTCTTGAAATGCGCCAGCGTTTTGCGGACCGCCTCTTCCATCATCTTGACTTCGCTGGACCAGTCCTGTTGCCGCAGCAGGATGCAGGGCTTGTCGAAACCAAGGTTCCGCTCCCGCAGCGCCTCCTGAAACAGCCCGATCTGCGCCTTCTCGCAGCCAAGGCTGAACACGGTGAGCCCCGCCACGTTGGGATGGTCCGCGTAGGCGGCCAGCATCCGGCATAGGGTCCACGCATCCTGAGCCGTGCCGCCGCACCCGCCGTTATGGGTGATGGCCCGGATGCCGTCGATATGCGGGAAAGGCCGGGGCGCGGGCGCGCAGCCCGTGCCGCCCACCAGCGACCGCGCGAAGTCCGCCAGATGGTCCCCCGCGTACCCGAGCGTCCGTTCCAGCGCGTCGCGCAGCTTCAGAGCGTTGCGGTTTTCACAGAACACCAGCGGGATGATGAGCCAATAGTTCGCGGTCCCCACGCGCCCGTCGGGGCGGATCACGCCGTCGAACGTGCGGTTCGCCCAGCGGGAGACGTCCGGGGCCTTCCACATGTACGGAACGGCGTCGCTCAGGTCGACTTCCGCCGCGTAGTGGACAACGTTGTCCACGGTGATGCGCTCGCCGGACTGGAGCGGGGCGACGGCCTTGCCCACGGGCACGCCGTACAGCGTAACGATGCCTCCCACAGGCACGGGTTCCCGGGTAAACTTATGCTTGGCGGGGACATCCGTAACCAACTGGATACGTTGCCCGTCGTTTTCGATGATGTCGCCTTGAGCCAGATCGCGCAGAGCCACAATCAGATTGTCTTTCGGATCGATACGGAGGATTTTCTGCATAGCCGAATCCTTTGGACGGAGACCCCGTCCGGCATGGCCCACGGACATTCCGCGCGGCGCGCACAAAAAAAAGGAAAGCCGAACGGTACACCCGACTTTCCTTTTATAATTTGCTGAAATAAAAGATAAATGATTATATGAACGCGCTAACGCGCCGCGCGCTGAGAAACATCCCCGCGCCGAAGGGCCGGGAAACGGCCGCCTCCCTTGGGGGAGAAAACGCAGGGCAGGGTTTTACAGGGAACAGCTCCCGCCGCCCGTGGTGAAGATGGACAGAGGCCTTTCCGTATAGATACGGAAACTGCCCGTAGGATCATAGTCGATGAACACCGCGCCCACCTGATCCATCAGCGCCTTTTCCATGCAAAAATGAAATTCCCCGACATCCTCGGTCACGTCGCCTTCTTCCGGCTCATCCAGAGCCAGTTCAAAGTTGGTGCTGTGTCAGCCGCTGGAACCCTTTTCGATGCGGATCGTACGAGCCGCATTACGCCCCCGGAACGTCCGCAGATCGTCGAGGACAGAATCGGATAGAGTGATCATAAGTATCGCCTCACTGTTGGATTGATGCCGGAACGGCCCGGCGGGGCCCTTCCGGTTTCGCCGCCAGCATATACGGAATGCGCCCCGTTGGAAAGAAGCGGACTGAGGGCAGGGCCCCCGCCTCGGCAGCCGGGCGAAAGCCGGAAGAAATGTTTCTTCACCCTACCCGGCCCTTTTTCAGCAAAAAACGGTGTCCCCCTTCCCGCCGACGCAGGTTCCGGCTTTGCCCATCTCCGCGAACGGCTCCACGGGCACGCTGCGCCGCCCACATCCGCCCATGCGCAACAAGGCGACGCGCACGCCCTCCGCCTCCCCTTCCGTAATGTCTCTAGGAGACTTCACCTCCGCTCTGGGATACCATCATCCAAGAAGAACCGGATCAGGAGGACGGCAATGAAACAACACGCCATAACGCTGGCACACGGCACCTATACGGAATTGAAAGACACGGAAGGCGCCAAGGGAACGGAAGACAAGCTGCTCTGGCTGGACATTCAAGGAACCAGCGAGGAGCTGACCCATTTTCTCAAGGAGCGGCAAATCCCGCCGTTCCTGAGGCGGCGCGTCCTGTCTTCGCAACGGTTCCCGTCGGTGTTTTCAGGGAACGACTATGTGCTCCTCAGCGTCCCGGCCCGCAAAACATGGGTGCAGAAACGGTCCGTCTCCATCACGTTCATCCTGTTCGCGCAGGAGGTCATCACCCTCTGCCGTGACGAAGGCTACAATTTCGACGGGGAACGCAAACAGCTCGCGGAAGGCGACACCGCCAGCATCCGCTCCGCCTCGGACCTGCTCATCGCCCTGCTCGACAGCCTCGTGGAAACGAATATCTGCAACTTCATCGAAGCCCGCTCCCAGACCGAGAACCTTTCACTGCATGTGGACAACGCCTCGGGCAAAATCTCCGAGCAGACCATCCTCGACACCCGCCGCCAGATCAACCACCTCGTCAACCAGTTCGAGGATTTCTTCTATGGCCTTGCCGATCTGCACGCGCTCACGCCCCACGCCATGCTCTCCGACGCCGTGCGCGAAAAGCTCCGGGACATCCGGGACGCCCAGAACCACCTCGCCAAGAATGCGCTCCGGCTGGTGACCCGGCTTTCCGAGCTGCTCCAGCACTGCCAGTTCGTACTCCAGCAGCAAACCGACCAACGCCTGCGCCAGCTCACGGTCCTCTCCGCGATCTTCATGCCGCTCACGCTGATCACCGGCGTTTATGGGATGAATTTCGCCTATATGCCCGAAACGGGCTGGCGATACGGCTATTATGCAACGCTGGCGGGCATGGTCTGGCTCGCCATTTTCCTGTGGATTACCCTCAAACGGAAAGGCTGGTTCCGGTAAGGCCCGCTGGCGGAATCCGCCCTCGGAGCCGCCTCCGTCTGACGCGGGATATTGCGGAAATCAACGTGAAGCAAAGGCCAGCATGAGCGCAAGCCCCAGAAAGATGCATCCGGCAATACGGTTCATAAGCATTTGCGCGCGATCGGAACGGTTGAACCATGTCGCCATCCTGCCCCCGAGCGCGGCGATGGCCGTAAAGACGATGAGGCAGGCCAGCTCATACAGGCCGCCGAGCGACAGGATCTGGAGCGTCGGGTGGCCCCGTTCCGGCTCCACGAACTGCGGCAGCACCGCAAGGCAGAACAGCGTCACCTTGGGGTTGGTGATGTTGGAGAGGAACCCCCGCCGATAGAGCGTGCCGTATCCGGGGAACAAAGACTGTGTGAGGAAGGCCCGGAACACCCCGGACCGGAAGGATTGCCACGCGAGGTACAACAGGTAGGCCGCGCCGAGGAACTTCAACGCCGTGAACGCGGCCTCCGAGGTCTGGAACAGGACGGCCACGCCGAGCGCGACGGCCAGCGTGTGCCCGAGCAGCCCGGTCATAAGGCCAAGCGTCGTGAGCACACCGGCCCGCATCCCGTACAATGAGGACTGCGTCAGCACGATGATGACGTCCGGCCCCGGCGTCATAGCCATCAGCAGGGATGCCACAAAAAACGCACACGTCGTTTCGAAAGAAAGCATACGACCTCCGCAGGCGTTGCTCTACCGGAAAGCACCGGGAGATTCAATCCGGGGAGGACGCGGAAAACGGGACAGCACCGGACAAGAGGACATGCCCGAAGGCCGCCTTTTCCGCAAGCGCCTTGCCGACGGCACCAATGCCGCGTAGTGTAGCCCAGACCGGACAACGGACGCCCGGCGAACAAGGGAGGCCCTCCATGCTCGGGCTCATGCACGATCATCCGTATGTGTTTACGCCGACCATCGCCAAGATCATGCTCCCCGTATGGGTATGCCTTCTTGTGTCCACCGTGCGGGCCATTCGCCGCGACATGGAAAAGGAAAAAGCCGGAGACCTTTCCAAGGAAGAAACCGACGAACGGATGGGGATCAACGCCCTTGTCCTGTTTTTCAGCTTCGCCTTCACTGTGGGATGCCTCGTCGTCCTGACCTTCTGATCCCGCCTCTTCCGCAGGAGGCACACTCCGAGACATCCAACCCCGGACATAAGGGCCTTTCCCGGCCCCGTCCGTTACGGCATCAGGAAATCGCGTTCGAAAACGTCCGGAGGCACGGGCTTCCCGAACAAGAACCCCTGTATGAAATCAAGCCCCATCGACCGCACGCGGTCGAATTCCTCCTCGCGCTCGACGCCCTCCAGACAGACCTTGATGTTCACGTCATGACAGAGCGCCACCACAAAATGGATGAACGTGGCGTCGAACTGGCTGGTCAGGATGTCGCGGACAAAAGTCCTGTCGATCTTGACCACATCCGCAGGGGAATTCTTGAGCATGCCGAGCGAAGAATAGCCCGTGCCGAAATCATCCATGGCTATACGGATGCCGAGGTTTCGGATGCTCTCGAACACAGCCCTGATACGGGCATTTTCACGGATCATGCAGCTTTCCGTAAATTCAACCGTCAGATTCGCGGGGGACAGATCCAGCCGCTCCAACGTGTTGTTGATAAACGGAACCATGCTGTTTGAAACGACTTGCAAGTATGAAAGATTGATACTGATTTTAAAATCAGGGCGGCTTTTCGTCCATGCCTTGCACTGTGCTGCGGCCTCCCGGAATACCCACCTGCCGAAGGGGATGATGAGCCCGCTCTGCTCCAACAGGGGGATAAACTCGCCGGGGGACACGGGGCCGTACTTCGTGCACGTCCAGCGGGCCAGCGCTTCCGCGCCCACCACATGCCGCGTATCCACGGCTATCTGCGGCTGATAGACAAGCTCAAACCCTTCGAACTGCCGCTCGATGCTCTCGCGCAGCAATTCCACCAACTCCAGCGAACGCATTTCCTGTTCGAGGATGGCGCGGCTGAAAAAGACGATCCGGTTTCTGCCGAGCTTTTTGGCGTACTTCAGCGAATGGCTGGCATACTCCGACAATTCCGTATAGCCTGAGGCGTCCTCGGGATAGCTCGCGCTGCCCGCCGAGATGGTGCAAAAATACTTCTTGCCGTCGTATTCCTGCTGGGAACGGAAGCTTTCCGAAAGGGAGCGGTACAGCTCCATCATTTCAAACCGTTCCCCACTCACCGTGATGCCGAATTCGTCACCGTCCAAGCGGTATACCGAAGCCGAAAGCGGGAGCATCCCCTGAATCCGCTGGCCGATCACGCGCAGGATCTCATCCCCGAAGCTTTTGCCATACAATTCGTTGATATGCTTGAAGCCATCCAGACCGAGGACGAGCAGATGCAGGGGATGCTCGGGCCGCTTCTCCAGCATGGACTCGATGTCCTCTTCGAATTTCAGCTTGTTGAACAGCCCGGTCACGTGATCGATTTTGTTTTTCTGGCCCAGATTGGTGATGAACCCGGCGAACAGGCTCGGCTCGCCGTCCCCATCGCGCTCCAGATAGCCCCGGCAGCGGACCCAGATCCACTCGCCCTTACGGTTTTTTGCCCGGTACTCAACGCAATGGAAGTCGGACCGCCCGTCAGCGATGATCTGATTGGCCTCCATGAAAGCGGCCTTGTCGTCCGGGTGTACCTTGCTTCCCCAGACGGCGGCGGCATTTTCCACGATGGACTGCGGGAGGCCGAACTCCTCCACCATCGACGGCGAGTAACGGAATATTCCGGTCTTCATGTTGGAAACAAAGATATAAGAATCGGTGCTTTTCACCAGCGCATTGTACAGGCGCAGCGAATCGTACTCGAGAGCTTCCGGGGGGATATCCCCAACCCCTTGTTTCTCTTGAAGCCGCCGTTCCGCTTTGCGGATATGGGCGCGTTTCTTTTGCTCATACATGCTTTCGTCGGCTTTTGAGAGCACCTCGGTCACCGTCATCCCGCACCCCGGCATCACCTTGAAACAGCCGAAACTGAACTCCAGCGAATAGGGGAGGCCAAGCTGTTCCCGCCGTGCCTTCAGCCGTTCCAGCACGCCCGCCACCAGCCCATCCACGGCGTGGCGGTTGGTATTGTGGAACAGGACGACGAACTCGTCCCCGCTGAGCCGGAAGCACATGTCCGGCGCGTGCAAGCTCCGCTGCATCTCCTGCGCGATGGTGCGCAATGCACGGTCGCCTTCCCCATGGCCGTATACATCGTTGACTTCCTTGAGCCTGTCCAAATCGAACATCCCCACGATCAAGGAAGATTCTTCCCTGTCGAGGCGTACCAGCGCGTCGGCAAGCGCGGCCTTCCCCGCCCTGCGGTTCAAAAGCCCGGTCAGTTCGTCGTAGTTCGCCTCCTTGTGCAGGCGGAGGGAATCCGTAATATCCACAGACTGCTGCAAGTGTACGAGGGAACCGTCCGTCCAGCGCATCAGGCTGTCGCTGTTGTCATAGATCCGCCACGTCAGCGTGTTCCGCTCCTCCCACCGAAAGACCTGATTCTGATTCGCGTCGGCCATGAGCCTGTCCACAGGGCAGAACGGGCAGCGCCCGTTCATCCCGGATTGCAGCACCTGCCAGCAGATCTTCCCCTCGGGATGTTCCAGCTTGAAAACATCCTTCATGAATTTATTCATATACAGGATGGCGTCCGTGTGGGGATCGGTGACGTACAAACCGACTTTCACTTGATCCATCGCCGCGTTGAGCACGCCGATATGAAACGATTGCTGTTCGCAATGTGCTTTTCCCGCGAAGAAAAACCCGAGCATGGCGCACACAAGCCGTAAAAAATCCCGCTCCCGATCCGGCCACTCCGTTTCTCCGGGCTCCCTGCCGACAAACAGCAAGCCGAGCGCATCGGCGTCGCAAGCAATGGGCAGCGCCAGCCAGTTGAGCTTTCCGGCCGTTTCCTCCGGGAACAACGCGGCGAGCGCCTCCTCCGAAAACGGGGTATCAAACGCCTTGGGGAACTCTTTTCCGTTAAAGGCACGGAGCATCAGCGCTTCGGGCAGATGCGGCGTCCCGCTCCAGCACGCCGTCTCGCACACGCCTTTTTTCCCTTCCATGCGGACGATCGCCAGCGCATCCAAGGGCAGGATGCCGCCGAGCGCCCGGACAAAAAAAGGCAACAGTTCCTGAAGGGGTTTGCCGTACTGGAAAAACGGCTTGGCGCTCTCCAGAAATGCGAATACGGCTGTACACATCTGTTCCATGCTCTATACCTTGTTGTTATCTTCTCGATGCAGCGGCCAGCTTCCCTCCCCTGAGAAATCGGCACGCTCATCCGACGGGGCTCCGCGCTGATACGGGTTCCTTACGCCGTTATTCTACGTGTTCAAAAATCATTAGTCTAGACGGAAAAGTTGTTTTGTTACGATATGTCATGGGCGCCATACAAAAAACTTCCGGATGCCGTCTTTCCCCGCAACACGGACACCATCCTCCCCTTGCATGTCATCCCTCCGGAGGAAGCGTTGCCCGGAAAACCGTTGAGGATGACATCGTTGCTACATGGAGACACAAGAACTGTTCGTATCAACCCCTCCTAACAGCCCAACATCTCTTTATTTTTACAAAGAGAAACGGAGCGCCGCAAACAGAGGCAGCGGAGGGGAACTGAAAGGAGGCTGTCGGTCTTTTTTTCATGCAAAAGAACGGCATGGAACCCATCCAGCAATGTAGATGCATTTTGCAATCCATACAATGCGTAATATGTATGAATGTCGACATCCAATAGCCAACGCAGCACAAACGCTGTAAGTCCAATAAAGGGACATCCTCCGGAGAATCCGCACTTGGTTTTCACCGCACTGAAAAAAGAAACAGGCATTTTGATGCCGTATTCGTATCTTTTTCGTACATTACGAGAACATTTTTCCTTTTTTGCAATACGCTGTCTACCTGAAGCATTGTTTCCGCGCTTTTTTCGTATTCAAAACGCTAAAAAACTTTTTTATAACGTTTTCGAAATATCAGAAACCGTTTCTTTGAGAATCCGCCTGTAAGCAACCCACAATTTGTGCGATCCGATGAGAAAACATCCCTTTCCCGTGAGAAAGGCGCTTCAACATCTCATTGACAATCATTCCTGACGAGATTACCGATTGTTCCAAACAGTACAAAGTCGGCAGACACAAGAACACGGGATACGGAATATGTACGCCAGCCAAAGAAACAGCCTCTCACCCACATGGCACATGCTGCTCATGGGTCTGATGAGTGTTATCCTGTTCTTTGGCGGATTGCTTACGTCCAATGATCGCCCCGTGCCCATCGTCGACAACCTCCCCAACGAAGGCTTGTTGCGTCCCACGTCATTGCTGCCGTGGGAGTCCGTTGAGCTGTCCGAAACGCGCCTCTTGTTCCGGCACGAGGAAATGCAGGAGGTCAAGAGCCCGCAGCGCCTGAACCAGCCCACACAGCACAACCTTCTGGCGCGCCATCACGGTTTCCAGCCGTTCGCGTCGGCCTTGCCCACGCCCACCTTTGCCGAACGGATTCTCCCCGCCTACGAAAAGGCCTTCCTCCCCTATGCGGGATGGGACGGCCCCGTCTCCTTCGCCCTGCCCCCTCCCCTGCTCGCCTGACCGCGACGCGACGCCTCCCAGACCGGCCGATCTTCCCGCCGTCCCGTGCTGACGGGCGAGCTCCTCTGAAAGGGAGTTTCTCCCCACCTGCGCCCCAAAAGAGGCAGCAGGCTCCGGCGAAACGACGACGGAGAGGCGGCTCCACGCCCCCGGTTTGCCCGACGCCGCACCTATGCGCCCTCTGACTGTTTGATTCTGCAAACAGGTCTCCGGGTGCGGACAGCGCTCGCGGAGCTTTTCCCACAACAAAAGACAACACCGATCCATATGCCGCGGGCGAGGGGCCCGCGGGACGCATCCCGACGGATGCAACAGGGGAACCGTTTCCCTTGAATTCATATATGAGGACCGCTCCTGAGCGATGCCGGACGGCACACGGGAGAGGGGTTAGAGGATACGATCGCGGCGGACGCCCGATCGCCGTATGTGCCACCTTCACCAACAGAGGTTTCGTATGAACGCTCTTACGGTGGTTTTCGCAGCCTTGTGTATCTTTGCGATAGGGTATCGTTTTTACGGCCTGTTCATTGCAAACAAGGTGCTGAACCTGAATGACGCCCGTGTGACGCCGGCCGTCAAGTACTCCGACGGCCACGACTATGTGGATACCAACAAGTACGTGCTCTTCGGGCACCATTTCGCCGCCATCGCCGCAGCCGGCCCCCTGCTCGGACCCGTGCTGGCCGCCCAGTTCGGCTACATGCCCGGCCTGCTCTGGATTCTCATCGGCTGCGTGCTCGCGGGCGGCGTGCACGATATGGTCGTGCTGTTCGCCTCGGTGCGGCACCGGGGGCAGAGCCTCGCCTACATCGCCTCACAGGAAATAGACAAGACGACCGGATCCGTAGCGGCGTGGGCCGTGCTTGCCATCCTCCTGCTGACGCTGGCGGGCCTGTCCATCGCCGTGGTCAACGCCATGCACAACAGCCTGTGGTCCACCTACACCGTGGCCGCGACCATCCCGATCGCCATCATCATGGGCCTGTACATGCAGATCTGGCGCAAGGGCGATGTGCTCGGCGCCTCCATCATCGGCGTGGTCCTGCTTGCCCTGTGCATCCTGACCGGGCCTTATGTCGCCGCCCATCCTGAAACATTCGGCTGGCTCGACATCGACAAGAAGCCCATGTCCATCCTGATCCCGGTGTACGGCTTCGCCGCCTCGGTCCTGCCCGTGTGGATGCTGCTCCTGCCGCGCGACTACCTGTCCACCTTCCTGAAGATCGGCACCATCGGCGCGCTGGCCCTCGGCATCGTGTTCGTCATGCCCGACTTCAACATGCCCGCGTTCACCGAATTCACCAAGGGCGGCGGCCCCATCGTCGGCGGCCCGGTGATTCCGTTCATCTTCATCACCATCGCCTGCGGTGCGCTCTCCGGCTTCCACGCCACCATCGGCACGGGCACCACGCCCAAGATGATCGGCAAGGAACGCGACGTGCTGTTCGTCGGTTACGGCGCCATGCTCGTTGAAGGCTTCGTGGCGATCATGGCCCTGATCGCCGCCTGCGTGCTCGTGCCCGCCGACTACTTCGCCATCAACGCCCCGGCCGACAAGTTCGCGGCGCTCGGCATGTCCGTCGTCGACCTGCCCACGCTGGAAAAGGAAGTGGCCGAAAGCCTGATGCACCGCCCCGGCGGTTCCGTGTCCCTCGCCGTGGGCATGGCCCACATCTTCGGCCAGATCCCGTGGATGGCCCACCTCATGAGCTACTGGTACCACTTCGCCATCATGTTTGAAGCGGTATTCATCCTGACCGCCGTGGACGCCGGCACCCGCGTTGGCCGTTTCTTCCTGCAGGAAATGATCGGCAAGGTCATCCCCAAGTTCGGCGACAAGAACTGGTGGCCCGGCATCGTCGTGACCAGCTTCCTGTTCACGGGCGCGTGGGGCTATCTCGTCTACACCGGCGACATTTCCAGCATCTGGCCCCTGTTCGGCATCAGCAACCAGCTCCTCGCCTCGGTGACGCTGCTCATCGGCACGACCATGCTGCTGCGCATGAACAAGACCAAGTACGCGTGGATCACCGCCGCCCCCGGCATCTTCATGACCTTCATCACCTTCTGGGCGGGCATCTGGCTGATCATGTACCAGTACATCCCCACCCAGAAGTACCTGCTTGCCTCGCTGAGCGTGCTGGTCATGGTCATGATGGGCTTCGTCATCATCGGTACGCTGCGCCGCTGGTCCGTCCTGTTGAAGGAAACCAAGATCGTGCGCGACCCCTATGGCGATGAAGTGAAGGAAATCGTACAAGAATAAAGAGAGCCGGAGAAGGAACCCTCATCCCAAAGGATCCGGTTCCTTCTCCCCTCCCTCTCCAAAGCATTTCGTAGAAGAGGGCAGCAGCGCGGCGTACAACCCGCCGCGCGGAGAGATTCCCCACAAAAATCCCTCGTGGCGTTCACGTCACGAGGGATTTTTGTGTAGCCGAAACGGACTCGCGGAGAGCCTCCCCGCGAAGGTCGGAGCGCCCTTCCGAGGACGCCGGAATCCGGAAGCGGCAAGCTATTCCTTCATATTGGTCATATACCTGTTCCAGAGGCGGACAGCCGCGGTCTTGGACACGGACCACTGGGTCGGGGCCTTCTCGCAGGGGCATTCCACACGCCACAAATCCGCTGTCCGTCCTTCTGGCCTACACGAAACCAAGTGGGGTTTTTCGTTCTTGCAGTGGGAACAGGGAAGCATTTCCAAAAGTTCGTCTTGTTCAACCATAAAAACGGCTCCTCATCAGACCTTTCTTCCGTCCGAGAGCGCCCGGAAAAGAAGAAGCAGTAACCGCCCCTAAAATAGCTATGAACGGAGGGCCTGTCCAGAGACGGAAGGCGCACAGGGAAAGGCGCCCGCAACATTTCCGTTACGGGCGCCTCATTCCGGCGGCCGATGGGCTCCGGCCGGGGGCACAGCCGTCACTCGAATCAGTGCAGCATTTTCTTGAGCGCGGCGGCGGCCTGCGCCACGGCGGCGCGTGTCGGCGTCGTTTCCGCAAGGGCGTTCAGCATCATAAAATCATGATGCGTGTTGTTGTAACGCACGCAGGCCACATGCACGCCGGCTTCGATCAGCTTGCGGGCGTATGCCTCGCCCTCATCGCGCAGCACGTCGTTTTCCGCCGTGATGATCATGGCCGGGGGAAGCCCGGCGAGCTGTTCCGGCGTGGCCCTCAACGGGGAGGCGGTGATCTCGCCGCGGCGGCGCGCGTCCGGGGCATAGGCATCCCAGAACCATTTCATGGCTTCGCGGGTCAGCCAAGGGCCCTCGGCGAAGGTACGGTACGATTCCGTATCGAAGTTGGCATCCGTCACCGGGTACAGCAGAAGCTGGAACGCAATCTCCGGCCCTTTCCGCTCTTTGGCGAGCAGCGTCATCACCGTGGCCATGTTGCCGCCCACGCTGTCCCCCGCCACGGCGATCCGGCTCGGATCCAAACCGTAGGCTTCGGCATGTTCAATAATATAGAGCATGGCGGCATAAGCCTGTTCGAGCGGTACGGGATATTGGGCCTCGGGCGAGGGCGTGTAGTTCGGGTAGACCACGGCGGCCTTGGCTCCTTTGGCAAGCTCGCGCACCAGACGATCATGCGTATCCTTGTCCCCCAGGATCCAGCCGCCGCCGTGGAAGTAAAAAACGATCGGCAGCTTTCCGCCAGCCCCTTCGGGCCGGATGAACCGGGTTGGGACCTTACCCGTGGGCCCTACGGGCAAATCTTCGTCATGCATGTCCATCGTGAGTTTCTTGATCGGTTTGGCCTGCGCGTCCGCCAGAATCCTTCGGGCGGCCTGGGGCGGAAGGGTATACAGAGGCGGATTGTTTTCAGCGGTGATGGCGTCGACAAACGCTTTCGTCGCCTTCGTCAGATGAGGCGAACGGGAAGATGCTGCGGGCATAAGGGACTCCTTGCAGGGAATGATAAAAAAGGTGTCGTCCAGCCCCTCCTCGTAGAAATAAACGATATGCCATTCGGAGGGTTACACGCAGAGTAGTGCCCAGCGGCATAGACGGCAATGAGAAACGTGCCGGGAAGCGGATCAAGATTTTCTTTTCGCAAAAAATAGGGAGTTTCAGACGAGATGCGGCAAAAATACCGCTTACAAAGTGCTGTTTCTTGCCCTTGGCAATACATAGCGATCATATCCGTTCCGTCCGACATGCCATTCATGCCATTTATCGTATTCCATGTTATTTACAATAAAATGTTAAATAAAAACAGAACGCTCTATTCTTTATTCCGCCTTGATCTGATGGGAAGGTGGACATACAATAAAAAAAAATTTTCAAACAATAGAAGGCATCCGCCTTTCACAGCTAGGAAAAACAGATGATTGCTCTACGCTGGCATGTGCTGCGACTTCCTCTCCTGTTGAGCTTGCTCTGGTGCCTTCTGCTCTTCGCGCTTTTTCAATGGACCGTGCAGCGTGAAGATGAAAATGCCACAGAGCTGGCGCAGATCCAGACCAGGACCCTCTTTTCCAGCATCGTGAATACACGCGGCTGGAATGCCGACCGGGGCGGCGTCTGGGCCACCGAACAGCCCAATTGCCAGCCTAACCCGTGGCTTCCCGAAGATCAGCGCACGCTCCTCACCGCGGACGGGCGGCGGCTTGTCAGGTTCAATCCAGCCTATATGACCCGGCAAATCGCGGAACGCTTCCAGTCCAAGACGATGAACTTCCATATTTGCGGCTTGTCCCCCAAACGCCCGCAAAACCGCCCCGACCAATGGGAAACGAGTGCCCTGCTCGACTTCGATGCGGGAAAGACCGAGCGGTTTCAGCTTGTTCCGGGACGGAGGGGTGCGTATTACCGTTATATGGCACCGCTGCGGGCGGAGGAAAGCTGCCTGCAATGCCATCAGAGAAACAAAATCGGGGACGTGCTCGGCGGCATCAGCGTATCCATTTCCGCCTTTCCCATCCTTGCCTCGGTTGAGCAACGCAACAGTATGGTTGGGCTGACATTCGGCTTGATCGGGTTTATCGGCGTGCTCGGCATCGGCGGAGCCACGTTCCAAATCAACCGCAAAAAAGAGCAGGCCGAGGAAGCCAATCAGGCCAAAAGCGTTTTCTTGTCACGCATGTCCCATGATATCCGCACGCCCATGAGCGCCATCATAGGCCTGACCGCAATCGCCAAAAAGAACGCCCGCGATCCTGAACGCCTCAACGAATGCATAGACAAAATAGCCCTCGCCTCCCAGTTCCAGCTTTCCTTGATCAATGACATCCTTGATGTTTCCAAAATCGAAAGCGGCAAGATGCAATTGGCCTCAGAACCATTTGATCTTGCTGGGATCATTGACGATGTGACGCTGTTCACCTCCAGCAGCGCCACAGCCAAGGGCATTGTTTTCGAAACGTCCGTCGATCCCCGCATCGGACGGATGTATGTCGGCGATCCCATGCGGCTCAAGCAGATACTGATGAACCTTTTATCCAACGCCCTTAAATTCGTGGATGAAAACGGGAAAGTGACCCTCCGCGTCGAATCGTTACGGCGTACGGGGCGGCAGGAGGCTGTACGCTTCATCGTCTCAGACAACGGGATCGGCATGAGCAATGCCTTCCAGAAACGGATGTTCCTCCCCTTCGAGCAAGATGCCGCCCCCCGGCGGAAAAGGTCGGGGAGCGGGCTGGGGCTTGCCATTATCGGCAACCTGACTGCTTTGATGGGAGGCTCCATCGCTGTGGACAGCGAACTGGGCAAGGGAACGCGCTTCACCGTGGATATCCCTCTGGAGCGCACCGAAACGACAGAAAAAAACGAGACCGCCGGAGGAAACGCGGAGGAACGCTGCCTTTTCCGTGGAGAGACGCTCCTCCTTGCCGAAGATGACGGATTGAATGCTGAAGTCCTTGAAAATCTGCTTGGCTACATAAACCTGAGGGTCGTCCACGCCGAGAACGGCAAGGTGGCCGTGGACCTGTTTGAGCGTTCCGCTCCGGGGGAATACGCCGCGATCCTCATGGATATACAAATGCCGATCATGGATGGCCTTGACGCGGCCCGGACCATCCGTGCGCTGCCCCGTGAAGACGCCGCCAGTATCCCCATTTTCGCACTGTCCGCCAGCGTCTTTACGGAAGACGTCGAGCGCTCCCTGTGTTCCGGTATGAACGGGCATTTGGGCAAGCCTGTGGACATCGATCAGATCTGTTCCATGCTCCAGACGTGGCTGTACCCGCAACAAACGGATACCCAGGAACAAGCTTAGCGCCGACGGTTTTTTCCGCTATGAACGGGCAGGCTTCCCGCCTCAAAGGGGGCCGTTTCTCTGTGCGGTTCCTGTGGGGAACAGCCCAAGAGCCTTCCCCTATGAGAGCACATTCACATGCAGCAGGTTCCATAATGAATCAGGCAGCGTTCCGTACGCCGCCATGCGCTGGCGGATATGTAATGCCCTCCCGTACATGCGGGTTCCAATCCCGTACCCTCCGGCTACGCGAGAGGCTTTCACGTTCCGGTGCTCCGCTCTCTTTTTTCAAATCGCCCTTATTTGCAGCCCCCAATCCATACCTGCCGCCTCGCGGTGTGTGGAACGCTGTATTTCTGCGTACCCAAACGGATTAGAACTGGCAGGATCTTCTCGCGGGATTGCATGTCTTTTTGTTCACAAAATATTTTTATTATAAATATCAGTATAATATAAAATATTAATTCCAATCCCCATACAGCCGGCACGGCAGATCAAAAAAAGTTTCCAATTCGTAAATGATTTTTGTCGAATGTATACAAAAAGATACCTCACTTTATTCATATGATTTGATTGATAATCCGTATGCCTTATACCCCTTATGGTGAAGCGCCGAGATTGCTTTTATACCTCTCAGAATGAGTACGTTAAAGCTCCTAACCTATGCATATGCCTGCCAAAGCCCATTGACACCCACTCGGGAAACGTGCTCTCTTGTTCTCACAGGAACAAAGTCCTTTGAGGCACAGGCGTCCATAGTCCCCATACAGCCCAACCGTTCAGGCGTCTTCTGAACAAGGGAATGATGTATGCGATACGCTTCCGAAAGACTCTCGCTTTTCCGCACGGTGTTCGTGCAGGTCGCCGCGTTGCTCCTGTTCGCGGCGGGCGGGATGTTGCTCGCGGCAGCGGAAAGGGAACTGAACGTACGCCCCACCCACCATGCGGAAATGGCTCCCGCCGCCGAGTTGCTGGACAACCGGCTGCCCGCTGTGCTCAAAGGCCGGACGGACGAGCTCCCAGCGCCTGCCGAGAAATCGTTTCAGAAGACCCGCGGTTCTCAGCCGCCCTTTGCCCTGAGCGGGCTTTCCCCCATGCTTCAGCCGGAACGTCCTGTCCGGCTCAGTGAAGCCGTCTCGGCCCTCCTCCCCTCTTGGCGCGGCCTCGTCGCCTTTCCCCTGCCTCCCCCCGCGTCCGTCTAGCGGACCGGGAACGGCCTTTCGTCTCCTCTTGGGGGCCGTTCCCTCCACGCGCCTTGTTTTCCCATGTCGATTCCGGTCCGGATGTACCGTTCCGCCCGACGGGCTTTTCCGCAAAGCCTCCGTCTCTCGGCGTTCGTCCCCTCGCCTCAGGCTGGCCGCCTGGCGGAAGAACGCGGTACGTCCCGGATGCCCCGCATCCACACTGTGACGCATTACGACAGGAAACAGCCATGAAGATCAAGTCTCTTCTCGGAACGCTCGCGCTCTCCCTCGGTCTGCTCGCCTCCCCCGCCGCGGCGGAAAAGTTCGTCGTCGGCTTCCAGCCCTACGACACCATCTCCTATCAGGCCATCGTCAACGCCGAACTGGGGCTCTGGAAGAAGTATACCCCCGCCGGTACGGAAATCGAATTCCAGCCCGCCCTGCAAGGCACCGTCGTCGCCAACAACATGCTGGCGAACAAGGCGCAGATCGGCTACATGAGCGTCATGCCCGCCACCATCCTCTGCTCCAAGCCGAAGCAGGCGGAAATCAAGATGGTCGCCACCCTCGGCATGTCCAAGGGCACCCGCTGCTCGCTCGTCGTGGTCCGCAAGGACGCCCCCGAATTCAAGAGCAACGAAGAAGTCGCCCGCTGGCTCGACGGCAAGATCATCGCCGCCCCCAAGGGCAGCGCGTCCGACCAGTACCTCCGCCGTTTCTTTGAAAAGTATAACGTGAAGCCGGGCGAATACCTGAACCAGTCCATCGAAGTCATCGCCACCAACTTCCGCATCGGCAAGATCGACGCCGCCTCCCTGTGGGAGCCCACCCTGTCCCGTATCGCCACCGACGTAGGCGAAGGCACCGCCCGCATCGTGGCCGACGGCAGCGCCTGCGACAACCCCGACCTCGGCATCCTGAACATGCGCGCCGACTTCGTGAAGAACCACCGTGACGTGGCCAAGGGCTACCTGCGCGCCGAACTCGAAGCACAGCGCTACATGCTCGATCCCGCCAACTGGGAAAACGTCATCAACATGGTTTCCAAGTACGCCACCGGCATCCCGAAGAACGTGCTGTGGTACTCCATCTACGGCCTCGTCCCCTCCGACAGTTCCGACCCCGTCCGCGAATGGAAGAACTTCTATTTCGGCGACCGTGAAAACGCCAACATCGTTGAAGTCGCGCCCTTCCTCTTCAAGTCCAAGATCATCAGCATGGAAAAGCTCCCCGACGGCACCGTCGACGACTCGCTCGCCCGCGAAGTCTTCAAGGAAGCCGGATACGCTCCCGCCAGCCCCGACGCCGCCCTCGGCGTGATCAAGGGTGCCAAGGCGGCCGACTGCCCCTTCAAGAACTAACCGGTCCCAGCGGTTCCGTTCCCCGCCGGAGCGGAACCGCAACGAAAACCGTTTGCGGCGGGCCCTCCCCCGAGGGCCGCGTCTCAGCCCCTGCGCCTCAAACGGGCCTTTCCCAAAGCTGAACCCACCCCAACCCCGAGGGGAAACCCATGAGCCAAGCCATCATGCAACGCCAGACGACCAAAGGCCCAAGCGCCTGGGAAGTGACGCTGGCGAATACGAAACTCTGGCTGAAGAGTCCGACCCCGTACCTGAACGCGCTCGGTCTGGTGGCCTTCGTACTCTTCTGGTACCTGACGACGGAATATTTCCAGCTGCCCTATTTTGAAAAGCTCCCCGGCCCCGTGGCCAGCTTCCAGGAATGGGTCTCCAAAGACCCCGTCTACGGGATCTCCATCTATACCAGCGACTATTACGCCCACATCGGCATCAGCGTCTGGCGCGTGTTCCAGGCCTTCATGCTCGCCACGCTCCTCGGCGTGCCCACCGGCCTGTTCATGGGCTGGAACAAGACGTTCAAGGACTACTCATTCCCGCTGCTCGAAACCCTGCGCCCCATCCCCATGCTGGCATGGGTCCCGCTGGCGATCCTGATGTGGCCCGGCCGTGAGGCGTCCATCGTGTTCCTGACGTTCCTCGGCTCCTACTTCGCCACGGTGCTCAACACGCTGCTCGGCGTGGAGTCCATCGACGAATCCTATTTCCGCGCGGCCCGCTCCCTCGGCGCGCGGCCCCGCGACGTATTCTTCAAGGTCATCCTGCCCGGCGCCATGCCGTTCATCTTCACCGGCCTCCAGATCAGCATGGGGTACGCGTGGTTCTCTCTGGTCGCGGGCGAAATGCTCGCGGGCGAATACGGCCTCGGCTACCTCATCTGGAACTCGTTCATGCTGGTGCAGTACCCCGTGATCATCATCGCCATGATCACGCTCGGCGTCATCGGCTCGTTGAGCAGCTTGCTCATCCGTATGATAGGCAACCGCCTCATGCAGTGGAAGGTCAGGGAGGAAGTACGATGAGCGGCAACGAAACGCCCACGCGCGGGCACATCCAGATCAACAACGTCAGCAAGATATACGATCCCGACGGCGCCAAGGTCCTCGCCGTGGACCGCTGCACCATGGACATCGCCCCCGGCGAGTTCTGCGTGGTCGTCGGCCCTTCGGGATGCGGCAAAACAACGCTCCTCAACGCCATCGCAGGCTTCCACAGCATCAGTAGCGGAGAAATCCTCCTCGACGGCGAAGTGCTCTGCTCCGCCGACAAGCAGGCGCAGCCCGGCTCCGACCGCATCGTGGTCTTCCAGAACGGCGCGCTGTTCCCGTGGTTCACCGTGCTCGAGAACGTCACCTTCGGGCCCATCGTCCAGAAGGCCATGCGCAAGGAAGAGGCGGAGGACAAGGCCATGGAGATGCTCGGCCAGATGGGCCTCATGGGCATCGAGAACAACTACCCGAGCGAAATCTCCTCGGGTATGCGCCGCCGCGTGGAAATCGCCCGGGCCATGATGAACAACCCCCGCGTGCTCCTGCTCGACGAGCCGTTCCGGGCCATGGACGCCCTGACCAAGACCGTGGTGCACCAGTTCCTGCTTCAGGTGTACGACAGGAGCAAGACCACCGTCTTCTTCATCACGCACGACCTTGAAGAGGCCATCTTCCTCGGGAGCAAGGTCTACATCATGACCACCCGCCCCGCGACCATCAAAAAGATCCTCGACGTGGACATCCCCCGCCCCCGCGACTTCCGCGTGCTGTCCTCGCCGACCTACACGCGGCTGAAGGAAGAATGCATCTCCGCCGTCCATGAGGAAGCCCTCAAGGCATTCAAGGCCGGCGAACGGGAAATGTAACCGAAGGAGACACCATGTCGTCGATCAAAAAGAGCCTGTGCAGCGCAACCGCGCGGCGCGGCATCATATCCATCATCGTGTTCACCGTCGTTTGGGAAATCTGCACCCGCCTGCACGTGCCGATCATCGGCAACGTCCCCGCGCCCTCGTCCGTCATCGGCTCCATGGGCAAGCAGCTTACTGACGCCTTCTACTGGATCTCGTGGCGCGACAGCATGATGCGCATCGTGGGCGGCTTCGTCCTCGCGCAGGCCATCGGCATCCCGCTGGGCCTGCTCCTCGGGGCCAGCAAGACGGCGCACAGCCTCATCTATCCGGTGTTCGAAATCATGCGCCCGGTTCCGCCGCTGGCGTGGGTTCCGGTCGCGGTCATCTTCTGGCCCACCCCTGAAATGAGCATGGTCTTCGTTACCTTCCTCGGGGCGTTCTTCATCGTCGTGATCAACATCGTGGACGGCGTGCGCAGCATCGACGCCCGCTACCTGCGGGCCGCCCGCTCCCTCGGTTCCTCGCGTTCCGACATGTTCTGGCACATCCTGCTTCCCGGCAGCCTTCCGAGCATCGTCGTCGGCATGACCGTCGGCATGGGCGTGACGTGGGCCGTCGTGGTCGCCGCCGAAATGATCGCCAGCCGCACCGGCCTCGGCTACCTGACGTGGAGCGCCTACGTTGCGGGCGAATTCCCGGTCATCATCATCGGCATGATGAGCATCGGCATCGCCGGATATGTTTGTTCGGCCATTATCCGCTTCGCGGGCACTCGCATGACCCCGTGGCTGCGTACCTTCTAAGGAGAGGCGACCATGAGCGACATCGGTATGGGATACGGCGAAATGCAGGTCGCCAACCTCTGCAAGGGCTACGGCATCGGCCCCCTGCACAAGGAAGTCATCAAGGATTGCTCCTTCACGCTGGAAAAAAGCAAGCTCACCGTCCTCATCGGGCCGTCGGGCTGCGGCAAGTCGGCGCTTATCAACATGCTGGCGGGCTATGAGACGCCCGACGCGGGCAGCATCCTCATTGACGGGGAAAAAGTCTCCGGCCCCGGACCCGACCGTCTGGTCGTGTTTCAGGAGACCGCGCTGTTCCCGTGGATGACCGTGTTCGAAAACGTCAGCTACGGCCCCCGCGTGCGCGGCGAGCTGAGCGGCAAGGACCTCGAAAACACGACCATGAAGCTGCTGGAAATGGTCGGCCTCGAGGATTTCCGCAGCAAGTACCCCTCGCAGCTCTCGGGCGGTATGCAGCGCCGCGCTGAACTGGTCCGCGCCATGATCAACCAGCCGAAGGTCATGATGATGGACGAGCCCTTCCGCGGTCTGGACGCCATGACCCGCGCCCTCATGCAGGAATACTACGTGCGCCTTTTTGAGGAGCACCGGGGTACCAACCTGTTCGTCACCTCCGAGCTGGAGGAAGGCATTTTCCTCGCCGACCGTCTGGTCGTGCTGACGAATCAGCCTTGCCAGGTCAAGAAGGTCATGGACGTCAACCTGCCCCGCCCGCGCACCTTCGACATGATGGCCATGCCCGAATACGTGGACATCAAGCGCGAAGTGCTGGAACTGCTGCACGACGAAGCCATGAAGTCCTTCGCCACGGGAGCGGTCAACGCGGCGGATTTTCTCGAAGCCTACTCCCAGCTCGGGCAGGATCAGGCCCAGCCCCGCATGGAAGGGCACAAATAACCCGTAGCGGCGACCAAACCGGAAAAGGCGGGGAACCCCGCCTTTTTCATTTCTGGAGGCCAGACACGACAAAACCCGTCCCACATGCTCGGGAACGGGCTGCTCCGTTGTCGGCGTACCCTCTGTAGCGCTACGCGTCTTTCGGCTGAATGGGGTATTTGGTCATAAACCCGGTGACGGTGGCGATGGCGACCAGCGTCCCGTCCGAATCGGTGATGCGGACGTCATAGGTCCCCAGATTCCGGCCTGAGCGGATCTTGCGGGCTTCGCCGCGCAGGGGGCCGATGCGCCCCGGCTCGAGGTAGGAAATGTTCGTCTGGGCGTTGACGCAATAGAGCCCGGCGGCATTGGAAACCGTGGCGAACGTCATGTCCACCAACGCGAAAATGGCCCCGCCGTGCGCGTGGCCCATGCCGTTGCGGTGGCGCTCGTCCAGCGGCATGATCGCCACGCCATGCTCAGGCCCGACTTCGAGGAGCTCGATCCCCATATGCCGGGCGAACGGATCATGATGGTTGAAATGGTAACGGACTTCTTCGTAAGACGGCATCCTGCCCTCCTGATGCGTGTGCGGCGGCCTTCGCGGGACGCCGGAAAGCGTTGTTCGTAGGGCTGCGGAGCGCCTCTCCGGGCGTACGCGCAACCGTCAGCATACGAACATTTTTTCCCTGAAAACGCCAGCCCCCGCGCGGTGCTGCCCAGCCTTCCCCTTTTCCTCCCTCCGTCCCCATATATCCAGCTCGATTTTACCGGATCACACCGCGGCCTTTCTCTTTTTCAGCGGATCAACATCCTCTTCGGGGGCCGCACACGCTCATGCCCTACATGCGGATTGCCCCGTATGTATGAGCACTATTTCAGGGACGTATGACGTCCTTGCCATTTTTTTATCATGTCGCTTGTAGACAATCTTATACGAATCTGATATATCTATAGCAACAAAAATACTTCATTATATCATATAATTACACATTACTATTCATAACCACATTAAAATACTATAAAAATATATGTATTTATCATAACTACATATATTTTATATATAACTATACTCTATTTTTTTGTTTTTATTTATATAAAAATATCAATTTTGACTCATATATATTATTTATTATTGAAATTACATGGAATATGTCAAAAAACCAACATTTTTTTCGTTCACAAACAACCCGTCGCCCATTATTTGCGGCGATTCTCTTGGGAGGTGATACATCAAGAAAATGATCCAACGGTGAGTCGCAAGCCTCTAACCCCTTACATCAAGGAAGAGAAACTCGATGAAATGCCCAAAGATCCTGTCCCTGCTGCTTATGATCCTGCTCTTGTCGACCGGCTATGCCTCCGCTGCCCCGAGCCAGACATTGAAAATCGCCGCTGGTGATCCTGAAGATTCCGAAATGGGCGTGGTCGGCAATGCCTTTAAGGAATACATCGAAGAAAAGACGAAAGGTGACGTCGAGATCCAGTGCTTCTACAGCGGCTCTCTCGGCGACGAAAGCGAATGCCTCCGCAACGTGCAGAAAGGCACGCTGCCCATGGCGATGGCCGGCATAGCCAACCTCGTGCCTTTCGAGAAAAAACTCGGCCTGCTGACCCTGCCCTACCTGTTCTCCAACATCGACGAAGTGGTAACGGGCACCAACAGCGCTCCTGCGGAGTTGTTGAACAGCTATGCCACAAAATCAGGATTCCGTATCCTTACGTGGACCTATACGGACTTCCGCTACATCTCCAATGCCAAGCGCCCCATCACCAAGATGGCCGACATGCAGGGCCTGAAGTTCCGCGTGCCCCAGAGCGCCGTGCTGATCGCCGCTTATAAAGCCTTCGGCGGCAGCCCGACCCCCATCTCCTGGGCCGAAACCTTCACCGCGCTTCAGCAGGGCGTCGTGGACGGCCAGTGCTACGGCTACATCGGCTTCAAGGCCAATAAGTTCAATGAAGCCAACCAGAAATACCTCACCGAAGTCCATTACACCTATCAGCTCCAGCCTCTGGTCATCAGCGAGCGCGTCTTCAAGAAGATGACCCCCGAAATGCAGAAACTGCTGATAGATGCGGGTAAATACGCGCAGGAAAAAGTGCTCAAGTACCAGATCGAGCAAGCTGACGCGGCCAAGAAATACCTCATCGACAACGGCCTCCAAGTCTCGCAGCTGGAAGACGAAGACGTGTGGAAAAAGGCCGCGATGGAAAAGGTCTGGCCTGAAATGGCCGACTTCGTAGGCGGCAAGGAAACCATCAACGCCTACCTGAAGGCCTGCGGCAAGCCCCTCTGGAAGTAACCCCTTCCATCCGGACCTGCCGAGCCCGGAATGCCCCTCCGGGCTCTTTCCCTCTCCGGATGGGGAAACGGGGGCATCCTCCCTATACGGGAAAAGTTTTTCCATTGAGCCCCACACATGAAAACGCCTCCCGCCCCTGGACCAGGGTGGGAGGCGTTTTCACGCTGGTGTAGCGGGAAAGAGGCAGTCCCCATTGCGTTTCTGTTGCCGTTTCACACGGTTCCGGGTAAAAACGCCGGAAAGCCGGGTGAAACGGAATCGCCGCATCCGAAAGCCCTCTGCGGAAACGCCGCAAAAGCCTTCTTCCCATGTCTTCGGAGGATTACTTGAGCGCCTTGAGGAAGCGGTCCGAGACGGCTTCGGGCGTGGCGTGCCGATGCGCCGTGTCGGGATTCATCTTCTCGGAAAAGGCCGCAATCTCGGCCAGCCATGCCTTCAGCGGGCTTTCCCCATCTTCCCCGAACAGGGCAAGCTGCTCCTCCAGCGAAAAGACGGGATGTTCCCGCAGTTCGGCAATGGCGTCGGCCTCGGAAAACTTTTTGCCCATCCACGCCTCCGCGAAGCGGACATAGGCTGGAGCCAATGTTTCCGGGCCCTGCGCCTTGATCTCATCCGCAACCCGCAGGTAGACTTTCAAAAACGCACGCACGGCGTCCGGATTCTTTTCCGTGAACGCGCGATCCGCGACAAGGAGTACGGGCTGCGTTGCACCGCAACCCTGCGAATGCGCCGCGACTTTGAACCCGAGCGTTTCGGCTTCGCGGGTGAACGGCGACCAGACGGCAAGGATATCGCCGTACCCGTTCTTGAACGCGCCGAGGGCGGGTGTCGGTTCCAGTTCCTCGATCTTGACGTCCTTCTCCTCAAGCCCGAGCGCGGCGAGCCATTTGTCGAGCAGATAGCGGGCCGACGTTTTTTTGGGGCACAGGATGAGCTTGCCCTTGACGGATTCGGGCGTCCCGAAGACATTCGGGAAATCGGGATTGAATCCCTTTTCCGCAAGGATCGGGCTGTCGGGGCGGGTCAGGATCATGTTGGCCGAAGATTCGTCGTTGGCGATGGCAATCACTTCCACCTGATCGCTCATGGTGGCCTGCATGGCGGGAACCGCCCCGCAACCGGCGATGGCCCAATCGTAGGCCCTGACGTTTTCGATGAGGCTCTTGCCGGAATCGAACCGGAGCATGATGATGTCCAATCCGGCTTCCTTGTCCCAGCCTTTTTCCTTTGCGTACCATGTCAAAAACGCCTCGTGCTCGCCAAGCCATGCCGTACGGAGGGTTTCGGACAGGGAGGGCGACGACTGAAACAGGCTGCCGAAAAGCGCGCATACTGCAAACAGTGTCTTGAATCGCATAACAGGTTCCTTTGTGTTGAATGTTGTAAACCGGGCTCAGGCCCGGATGCCACCCGTCCATAAGCAAAAAGCGTTCCTACCCCTCACATCCCGGCGCCGGGGAACGAGGCAGGGCGCACGGGGAAAAGAGATGCTCCCGCAGTACGAATTTCAAATGACCCTCATCGCGCCCTACAAGGGCCTTGATGCCCGGATTTTCAGACAGGTCGCCAAAGATCTGCGCTGCCGCATCAAATTCATGGATCTGGCCTTCGACGAGGCCATCGAAGCGGCGAAACGCCTCTCCCCGGATACCTGCGACGTCGTCCTCAGCCGCGGCGTCACCGTGGACGTCGTCAAACAGAATTCCTCCATACCCGTCGTGCCCATCGACTTCTCCGCATGGGATCTCCTGCAGGCGCTCCAGCCCTATGCGGGGCATGTCCGCAACGTCGCGTTCTTTCGGTACTCCACCCCGCTGCCCGGTCTCTCCAGCGTGGAAAAAGCCCTTGGCATGAGAATCAAGGAACACCTTTACGGCTCCAAAAACGAGATGCACCTCCGGCTCATCCAGCTGGACCCCGCCGACGTGGAGCTCTTCGTCGCACGCGGGACGCTCGTATGCCAATGGGCCACCGCAGCGGGGTTCCCCACGCTTGAGATCATCGACGGCGAAATATCCGCCAAGCGGACGCTCCTTGAGGCGGTCAACGTCGCCCGCGCCCGCCGGTCCGAACGCCAGCGCACCGCGCGCTTCGGAGCCATCCTCGACGCCATCGACGAAGGCATCGTGGTGTACGACGCACAGGGCAAAGTGAACCTCATCACCCCCTCGGCGGAATCCCTCCTCAACTGCGCGAAAAAAGAAGCCCTCGGAGAGCACATCCGGACCGTTATGCCCGGCGTCTTCTCTCCCGGCACGCTGGCGGGCGACAAGGCGGAACATGGGCGCGTCCACGACATCCGGGGCACCACCCTCGTCATCAACCGCGTGCCCATCCTTTTCCAAGGGCAGAACGTGGGGACGGTCTGCTCCATATCCGACGCCCGGCGCATCTACAAAGCGGAGGCAAAGCTCCGCAACAAACTAAAATCAAAAGGTTTTACCACGCGCTACTCGTTTGGGGACATCCGTACCCGCTCCCCGCACGTGCGGCATCTCAAAGAGCTTGGCGTACTCTACGCCTCCACGGACGCCAACCTGCTCATCTGCGGGGAATCCGGCACGGGCAAGGAGCTGTTCGCCCAAAGCATCCACGCCGCCAGCCTGCGCAAAGACAAGCCGTTCGTGGCCGTGAACTGTGCCGCCATCCCCGAAGGGCTGCTGGAAAGCGAACTTTTCGGCTATGAGGAAGGCGCGTTTACCGGCGCGAGGCGTCAGGGCAAGGCGGGCATGTTCGAGCTGGCCCACACCGGAACCCTGTTCCTTGATGAAATCGGGGACTTGCCGCTTACCCTTCAGGGGCGGCTGCTGCGCGTGCTTCAGGAACGGGAATTGGTACGCGTGGGCGGGACGCAGGTGATCCCCCTCGACGTACGCGTCCTGTGCGCCACGCATCAGGATCTCCGCCAGCTTGTGGCAGAGGAACGGTTCCGGGCGGACCTCTTTTACCGCCTCAACGTGCTCTCTTTGCGCCTCCCGCCACTCAGGGAGAGGCTTGAGGACATTGTGGATCTCGCCGTTTCCCATCTGAGGGAACATCTCGACGAGCCCCCGGCGGAAAGCCTGCTCGTCTCCCAGCTTGAGCGGCCCCTGCTGCGCCATCCGTGGCCCGGCAACATCCGCGAACTGCTCAGCCTCATGGAACGCATGGCGATCGTAGCCAACCACATGGCCGAAGTGACGGACTGGGAACAATTGCTTTTGTCCCTATGGGAAGATCCGCCTCTGGAGGAGTCCCCCATAAGGCCGTGCCTCCCCCAAGAGCCCGAGGATTTGCCGCCTCTTACCCTCAGGAGCCACATGGCGCGGGAAGAGGCCCGGTTCATCCGGCAAGCCGTCGCCCGGTGCGGAGGGGATATGGGCAAGGCCGCCCACCTTCTCGGCATCAGCCGGATGACGTTGTGGCGCAAGCTTCAAGGGCTCGCGGAAACAAATGCGGAACATTTCGAGTAACAATATTGATACAAAAAGTTAACAAATATGGTATGGCGTAACATTTTTGTTACAGCCAATGCCGCTTTTTTCCCTTTCAATATACCAATAAACGGCGATTTCCCTTCAAATGGGCTGGCATATTTCTTGATATAATGTCTCTCAAGAGCCTTTCGGCACAATGCCGTCGGCGCGCTGGAAGGGGCAGTCCCCTGCCCATGTCCCCCACACAATCAGAAGGATGGAGTTGCCATGAAGAAAAGCATCATCGCCTCGTTGCTCATCGCCTGTTCCCTGTTTATCGGCGGCAACACGGATGCCCGGGCGGAATACCCCTACGACAAGCCCATCAACATCATCGTGCCCTTCGGCCCCGGAGGCGGCGTCGACATCGCGGCGCGCATCCTCGCCGACTACTTCCAGCAGAATTACAACATCACCATCAACGTCGTGAACAAGCCCGGCGGCGCACAGGCCATCGGCATCAATGAAATGCTCCGCGCCCGTCCCGACGGCTATACCCTCGCCTTCCCCGGCTTCAGCGCCCTCGCCACCACCCCCAAGCTGACCAACGTGGGGTATACCCTCAAGAACATCAAGCCCGTCGCCCACATCGCCAGCATGGAATGCGTGCTGAGCACCAACAAGAGCTCCGGCATCGACACGTGGGAAAAATTCCTCCAGGCCGCGGAAAAGAACCCCGATGGGACCGTCTACGGGACTACCGGCTCCATCTCCACGCAACGCCTGTACATGACGAAGCTGACCGACCGCTTCCACGGCGATCTCAAGATCCGCCATACCGCCTATACCAGCGGCCATGAAGTGAGCACCGCCCTGCTCGGCAAGCACATCACCGCCGGCTTCCAGGTCCCGGCCAACATCCTGCCTTATGCCAACTCCGGCGACTTCAACGTCATCGCCATCTCCCGCAAGGAACGCCGCGCCGATCTGCCCAATACGCCAACCTTCCGCGAACTGTACGCCGACAAGATGACCCCCGCGGACGAGAAATGGATCGATCTCGGCGCGTGGCACGGCCTCGTGGTGTCCAGCAAGGTCAAGGACGATCGCATCGCCGCGCTCGAACCCCTCATCGAAAAGGCCATGAAGGACCCCGAAGTCATCGAAAAATTCAACAAAATCGGCCTTGATGCCGGGTATCTCCCCGCCAAGGAATTCGGACAGCTTATCCAGTCGTCCTCGGACCTCGCCGACGAAGTGCTGGCCGGGCGCAAGTCGCTTGACTAACGAATACCGGGGCGGAGCGCGGGTGCGCCCCGCCCTTCCTTTTCACGACGAGGGGTCGCTTCATGAAAAACAAGACGGATTTCTTCATCGGCTTGACGCTGCTCGCCTTCTGCTGCGTCATGGGATACGAGATACATTTGATCCCGGAACCCGCAGCGCTCGATTTCTTCTCGGCGGGTTCGTTCCCCACGGGTGTCACGATCGCGCTGGCCCTGCTCTCGCTCATCCTTGTGGGAAGGACGATCACAGGCAAAGACAAAGACACGGCCTGCTGGCCCGAAAGGAAGCTCGCCGTCAAAGTGGGGCTGATGGCCGCGTGGATCCTGGCCTATGTGGTCGGCTTCATTTTCCTCGGAGAGTACGCCTATGACGCCGAGTGGCCCGAAGGCACGGGTTTCCTCATCTCCACGCTGATCTTCCTCTCCGGGGCGCAGGTGCTGACCGGATACCGCAATCCTTTCTACATTTTTCTCATTTCCGCGGGGATATCAGCCTTCCTGTACGCCGTGTTCGCCATCTTCTTCAAAGTTCCTCTTCCCTAAAAAGGCGGTATCCCATGTTCGATATGTTCATATCAGCCTTCAGCTCGGCCTGTAGCATGGAAGCCCTCGTCGCCAACTTTATCGGCGTGGCGCTCGGCATCGTCTTCGGCGCGCTGCCCGGCCTCACCGCCGTCATGGGCGTGGCCCTGCTCATTCCCTTGACCTTCGGCTTCCCCGCCGTCATCGCCTTTTCCGCCCTGCTCGGCATGTACTGCGGCGCAATCTACGCGGGCAGCATCACCGCCATCCTCGTCGGCACTCCGGGCACGGCGGCCGCCGCCGCGACCATGCTTGAAGGGCCGAAGTTCACCGCACGCGGGGAGTCGCTCAAAGCGTTGGAAATGACCACCATCGCCTCCTTCATCGGCGGCATCTTTTCCTGTATCGTGCTGGCCACGGTCGCCCCGCAGCTCGCACACTTCGCCCTCGACTTCAGCGCCCCGGAATATTTCTCCCTCGGCATCTTCGGCCTGACCATTGTGGCGACGCTGTCCGAAGGCGCGCTGCTCAAGGGCTGCATCGCGGCGCTGCTCGGCATGCTCATCTCCATGATCGGCATGGACCCGCTTTCCGGCAACCTGCGCATGACCTTCGACTCGCCAGACCTCATCAACGGCGTCTCCCTCGTCCCGGCGCTCGTCGGCCTGTACGCCCTGTCGCAGGTATTGGTTACCATTGAAGACGTCTTCATGGGCCGCAAGCTCTCCACCGCCGAAATCTCTCGCAAGGGCATCTCGCTACCCGATCTCTGGGCCAACCGTGCCGCCCTGATCCGCGGTTCCCTCTTCGGCACGTTCATCGGCATCGTCCCGGCCACGGGCTCGGGCACGGCCTCGTTCGCGGCCTACAGCGAAACCAAGCGCCACTCCAAGCACCCAGAGCTTTTCGGCAAAGGCACGCTTGAAGGCATCGCGGCCACGGAATCCGCCAACAACGCCGTCACCGGCGGCGCGCTCATCCCCCTGCTGACCCTCGGCGTGCCCGGCGACGTGGTCACGGCGATCATGCTCGGCGCGCTTATGATCCAGGGCATGACTCCCGGTCCGCTGCTGTTCCAGGAACAGGGCACGCTCGTCTACAGCATTTTCATCGCCCTGTTCGTCTCCAACGTCTTCATGCTGCTTCTGGGCTACTACGCGGTGCGCCTGTTCGCCAAGGTCGTGCTCATTCCCGGCGGCATCCTCATGCCCCTCGTCACCACCCTGTGCGTGGTGGGCGGCTACGCCCTGAACAACTCCAACTTCGACCTCGCCGTCATGGCCGGTTTCGGGTTGCTCGGCTACATCATGACCAAGGCGCGCTTCCCGCTCGCCCCCCTGCTCCTCGCCATGATCCTCTCCGGGATCATCGAAACCAACTTCCGCAGGGCGCTCAGCATCTCCAATCAGGATTTCTCCGTATTCTTCACCCGTCCTGTCTGCGCGTCGTTCCTCGCCATCAGCCTCTTCATCCTGTTCAACCTGCTCTGGAAGGAATGGAAGAAGTACCGCGCCGCCAGCGCCGCCTGATCCCGCAACCCTTATGAGGCCAGCCATGCAACAAGCGACTCACATCTACCGGAACGGTACCATCCTGACGATGGATTCCCGCTGCTCCATCGTTTCCTGCCTTGCCGTATCCGGCGAAACCATCCTTGCCGTGGGCTCGGAAGCCGAAGTGGCCCCGTTCCAGGGCCCGGAAACCCGCATCGTCGATCTGGGCGGGCGGTTCATGATGCCGGGCTTCTACGACTGCCACAGCCATTTCATGCGCGCGGGCATGTACAACAAATACTATCTCGACGTGAATTCCCATCCCATCGGGGACGTGAGGACGCACGGCGACATCCGCCGCAAGGTACGCGAAGCCCTTTCGGGTATGCCCGCCGGGGAATGGCTGCTCTGCGCGGGGTATGACGATACCGCCGTTGCCGAAGAGCGGCATTTCACGCTTGCCGAACTGGACGCGATGGCCCCGGATCACCCGCTGTTCCTGCGCCACATCTCCGGGCATCTGGCCCTGTGCAACAGCAAGGCGTTTGAGGCAGCCGGAATCACGGATGAAACCCTGAATCCGTCGGGCGGCGTGTTCCGGCATGACGGCAACGGCCGCCTCACCGGATTGGTGGAGGAACCCGCCGCAATGGAGATGGTTCTGGCGGCCTCCCCGCAGATGACCGAGGAAAAATGGCTCGGCGCGGTGGAACGGGCTACCGACGACTATGTCGCCAAGGGCGTGACGACCGCCCACGACGGCGGCGTCACCACGGCCATGTGGAAAAACTACATGACCGCCCACAAACGGGGGATGCTCAAAAACCGCGTCCAGCTTCTGCCCAAGCACGGCTGGTTCGACTTCTCGCTGGCCCCCACCGTGCAATGCGGCACGCCCCTGACCAAGGACGGCCTGCTCAGCATGGGCGCTGTGAAACTGTTTCAGGACGGGAGCCTCCAAGGGTACACCGGCTATCTGAGCAATCCCTACCATTCGCTGCCGGACGCCATCTCCGACGGGTCATGGCGCGGATACCCCATCTACAATCCCCGTGAACTCGTCAACATCGTTACCCGCTACCACGAAGAGGGCTGGCAGGTCGCCATCCACGGCAACGGCGACGCGGGCATCGAAGACATCCTCAACGCCTTTGAGGAAGCGCAAAAGGCGTACCCCCGGGCCAACGCGCGGCACATCATCATCCATTGCCAGACCGTCCGCGAGGATCAGCTCGACCGCATCGAACGGCTCGGCGTGGTTCCGTCCTTCTTCACCGTACACACCTATTACTGGGGCGACCGCCATCGGGACATCTTCCTCGGGAAAGCCCGCGCATCCCGGATCGATCCGCTGCGGAGCGCCCTGAAACGCGGCATCCCCTTCACTTCCCACAACGACACCTCCGTCACGCCTATGGATCCGCTGCTCTCCGTCTGGTCGGCGGTCAACCGGCTCACCGGCAGCGGCAAGGTGCTCGGCGAGGATCAGACCGTCTCTGTGCTGGATGCCCTGAAAAGCGTCACCATATGGGGCGCCTACCAGTTCCATGAAGAACGCATGAAGGGCAGCCTTGAGCCCGGCAAGCTCGCCGATATGGTCATCCTCGGCGAGAACCCGCTTGAAATCGCGCCCGAACGCATCAGGGACATCCCGATTCTGGCAACCCTGGTGGGCAACCGGCTCGTCTACGGCTCCCTGTAATGTCCCCGTCCCCAACGCACCGGGCAAAGGATGATCCCCCTTCCCCCGCCCGGTGCGATTTGGGGTTCCCCCGGCGGCACACTCGCCCATTCCTCCGGGCGGCCGCCGGGGGAACCAACCTCCATATAAGGACACCCGCTCGGATTGACTGAGCGGATGTCCTTATATGGAGGAAGGATAGGGGGAGACGCTCCATTCGGCCGCCGTCCAGCCGCAACCGGGACGCCGCACAGAATCGGCATACCGGAACTTATGCGTGCCGCCCCATTTCGTATGCCTCATTCAGAGCCGGGCTTTCCTTGATGTCGCCTTTTTTCCATGCGCCCGATCCGTAAACGATGCCCTTTTCCTGCGCGCCTTCCAGACAGTACAGGAACCCGCGGAACCCTTCGATGGTCCTCTCCAGCGACCGCTTTTCGCCGTCGGCGGCGGTGGCGATGAAGTAAAACGCCTTGTTGCTGATTTCCGTATACCGGGCGACGCACCGATCAATAAGCGTCTTCATCTGCGCATCCATCGTATAGAAATACACCGGCGTCGCCATGACGATCACGTCAGCGGCGATCATCTTTCCCAGGATCTCGGCCATATCGTCCTTCTGCACGCAGACGCCGTTGTTCTGGTGGCAGGCTTCACAGCCAATGCAATAGCCGATGTTTCTGTCGCGGAGGAAAACCTTTTCGGCCCGATGGCCGGATTCCCGCGCGCCTTCCATGAAGCGATCACACAATATATCGGAATTGCCGCCCTTTCTGGGGCTCCCCGACAGTATCAGTATATTTTTGCTCATGCCATTCCTCTCAACGAAAAGGTTATTTTTCCATGCCGATCTTGCGAAGCCACGCGGCCACCTCGCCTTGCGCGGAAGCGGCTCGGCTTCCCCTGACGGCAAGCCCGTCCAGAACAACCGCCTTCGGGCAAAACGTCTTGATGTCCGCAACGCTGCGGCCCAGCGCGCTGCCCTCATGCGTGATGAACGGGGCAATCCGCTTGCCCGCCAAATCGTACTCGGACAGGAACGTCCTCACCGGCCCGGCTACAGAGCCCCACCAGTTGGGCGATCCCACGAAAACGACGTCGTACGCCTCGATGTGCCCGATCCTGTGCTTCAAAGGCGGCTTGTAGCCCGACGCCAGTTCCTGCTTCGCCTGATCCGTGGTCGCACGGTACGCCTCGGGATACGGCGTCACCGGCTGAAGTTCCACAATATCCCCGCCGACCGCCGCATGAATGGCCTCGGCGACGGCGCGCGTGTTGCCGGAACGGGAATAGTAGACGACCAACGCCTTGGCTCCGCCCTCCGTGGCGGCATAGGCCGACGAAACATGCGGCAACAAACGGCCTCCGAACCCGGCAAGCAGCCCGGCGACCGTATATTTCAGCAGACTTCTTCTGGACGAATCGATTTCCAGTGCCTTGCTCATAACAATCCTCTCTTGTCCGTTTCGAACTTTCAGCTGTGTATTCCATCCATACGGATCAACAATTCCATGAATCAGATATACTGCCTCCAAACCTCTGTGAGTAGATACGATTCTACCCATTTTTTGCCTGATCCTCTCTTCCCTCCCCTCTGCAAGAGCCTATGGCTGTCTCTTCGGACACGCGGGCGCACATCTGAGGAAAGTACATGAAGATGTACCATTGAAGGACACGGCACGAGATACGGACAATGTCCGGCAACGCTTCCCAGAGACAGGGCGACAGAAAAGCAAGGAGATCCCAGAGGCGCGGGAGGAGGAAAACGGCTCAGGCCCTGTCGAAAAAGCCGGAAAGCGTTTCCACCCTGACCACACGGGGAGGCGGAAGCTGGGGAACGGCTTCGGCAATGCGGCGGGCCAGCTCGGCACAAAGGCCGGGAGCAAGGGCGGGCTCCGGCAGGACGTGCAATTCCAGCCGTTCCGCATCGACGAGACGCAGACGGAAATCCGGCCCGGGCAGTCCGGCCGAGGCGAACACACCATGAACGGCCCGCTCACCGGCGGCAAGCCCCGCGAGCAGGGAACGCTCCGGCTTCATGCCGTACGGAAGCCGCGTCAGCAGGCAAGGCCGGGCTTTCTGCTCCGGATCTTCCATTCCCGTCAGTGCGGCGCACCGATGGATGCCCGCCTTGGTCAGGCCGGCGGAAGCCAGCGGGGACAGGATGCCGAGTTCCTCGACGGCCCGTATGCCGGGGCGGTACTGCCTCGCATCGGAAGCGTTCGTACCGTCGCACAGGGGAAGGTCGGTTCGAGCTTTCAGCAAGGAAAACAGGTTACGCTTGCACGCATAACAACGGCGGCGATCCCCGGAGGCCACCAAAGCTAAATCCAATGGATCGGTGGGAAGTTCCTCATAGGCGAGCTCCCGGGAGGCCGCCCAATGACGCGCGTAGTCCGTCTCTTCCGGGGGAATGTGCGGTCCGACGATGTGCAGCAGTACGGGCTCGAAGCCGAACCGCTGGGCCGCATGAGCGAGAAAACGGCTGTCCAGCCCACCCGAGTAGGCCAAAGCAAAACGGTTCCCTGCCGCGAGGACGCCGAGGACGCTTTCAAGACGCGGCAGGAGCGCGGTTTCGTCCGGAGACGCGGCGGTCATACTTGAATCCATCACGGCAATACCCTCATACACTTACAAAAAAATGCCGGAAACCCCGTTCACCGATACGGCGGCATCAGCCTTCAAGCTCCGTACCACAGGCGAAGATCGTCCCGTTGGGCGCATTGGCGAAAACACGCGACCCGTAGACCAGAGCCCGTCTTTCCACCAGCATGGCGGGCCACGGCCCGAACGTCGCCCCAAGGCTGCGAAGCAGGGCGATGGCTGTGGGCGTCACGGTTTCGCCTTCGCCGGAGAACGGACGGACGGGAATGCCTTCGAGCAGTTCCAGTACCGCAGGAGCCGGAACGGGTATGACGCCGTGGGCGCAAACGACCTCACCGTCCGCAATGGGCAGGGGGCTGACCACAAACCGCGCGGGCGAGAGCCGCGTGAACAGGACGCAGGCCATACAAATGTCCAGGATGCTGTCCAGCGCGCCGACCTCATGAAAACGGACGGCCTCCGGCTTCATGCCGTGCACGGCGGCTTCGGCCTTCGCCAGCAACGTGAACGTATCCGAGGCCAAGCGCTTCGGCTCATCGTCCATGCCGCTCCCGGCGATGATTCCAAGAATATCCTCAAGGGTGCGGTGTTCGTGCTGGTGGGGAAGCGACACGTCCGCGAACCAGCCGCCGATACGGTTCACCTGCCGCCGCGTCAGGCGCACGGTCCCGGCGAGCTCGGGCAGCACGGCGGCAAGCAGCCTGTCCGTTTCCGCCTCGCCGAGTTCCGTCATGCGCAGCAGCCCGGCAAGGAACATATCCCCGGACAAGCCGGAATGTGACCGGATGGTCAGGATGCGGCCTCCCCGGGCTTTGCCCCGCCCATCCCCGTGGGCCGTTTCATGCGTATGGCCGTGCTCATGATGGTGTTCATGGCGGTGGGCATGATCCCCGTGTGCGTGCGCTTCGCTCATAATCCGTTTACCACCCTTGCGGCGGCGCAGGCCGCGCCGTACCCGTTGTCGATATTCATGATCCCCACGCCGGGAGCGCAGCTTGAAAGCATACTCGCCAACGCGGCCCGTCCGCCCTGCGCCGCACCGTACCCAACGGACGTCGGCACGCCGAAGATCGGCTTGGGCGTAAGCCCGCCCATCACGCTGACCAGCGCGGCGTCGAGCCCGGCAACCACGATCACGGCATCGAAGGTGTTGATCTCCTCCAGCCGCTCCGCGAGCCGCCACAACCCGGCAACGCCGCAGTCTTCAAACAGTTTGTGCCCGATGCCCAGATACGCCAGCGTACGCGCCGCCTCCCAGGCTACGAAGCCGTCCGCCGTGCCCGCGGAAATGACGGCGACCCTGCCCTTGCCCTTCGGCGGGAGCGCGTCCCCGAACGCGGTACGCGACAGGGGATGGTAGTCATACCCTGCGCGGATCTCGGCGTGAACCCGAGCGAACACGTCCGGGGCAAGCCGTGTGAACAGGACCGGATGCCCCGAGCCCCTGCCAAAACGGGAGAGCAGCTCCACGAGCGCCTCGAAAGGCTTCCCTTCGCAAAAAACCGCTTCCGGCAGCCCGATCCGGGCCGTCCGGGCGTGATCAAACAGAATGCCGTGATCCATATCCTTACCCGTCTTTTGGAAAATTCCGAAACACCACGCCGCCGGGGTGAAGGCCGAGGGGAGCCCCGCCCCACCGGTGCGGGCAGCCATGCGCCCGGGCGCATCCGCATCATGGCCGCCCGCGAACGGCGCCTTACACCGTGATCAGTTCATAATCCCGCGAACCCATGCCGATGGATTCGGCATACTCAACCTGATGCCAGCCCCGCGTATTCGGATGCAGCGCCGAGAACTTGTCGTAGCCGCAGGAGTGCGCGCCGTGCTCGCCCAGCGGAATGAGGCTGTGCGCTTCCTTCACCAGATCGAAACAGGCCGTGTCCAGCGCTACGGGGTCCTCCGAAGCGAGGATACCCAGATCCGGGACAATCGCCGGCTCGGACCATCCGGCGCAGTCGCACTGCGGCGTCACGTTGAGCAGGAAGTTCAGGTAGCAAATGCGGCCTTCCTTGCCCTTTACCGCTCCGTAGGCGTATTCCGCCATGCGCTCGGCGAAGTCGGAATACTCGTTGGGCGTGTCGACGCCGATGGCCCCCTGCTTACAGGCCGTTACGCATTCGTAACAACCGATGCAGCGTTCCTTGTCGATGACGGCATGGCGGCCCTTCTCGGCTTTTTCCAATGAAAGCGCGTTCCTCGGGCACAGCGGTACGCACTGCCCGCAGCCGATGCATTTCGGGTAGATCACGACGTTTCTGCCGTGCTGATCGATTTTCCCGGCCTGCGGGGCGCAACCCATGGCGAGGTTCTTGATTGCGCCGCCGAAACCGCCCATCGCGTGCCCCTTGAAGTGGGACAGAACGACCATCGCATTGGCGGAAAGGAACGCCTGCGCAATCTTGACCGAAGCGAAATGTTTCAGGTTGACGGCAACTTCCTCGTAGCACTTGCTGGTCACGCCGTCGGCCATGATCACCGGAGCGTCCACGACATAGGGCGTAAAACCGTGGCGATACGCCGTTTCCAGATGATCCACGGCGTTATGGCGGGTGGACTTGTAGAGCGTGCAGGTATCCGTCAGGAACGGGCGGGCCCCCGTCGCCTTCACGCAATCCACGACCTGCCGCACGAACGTCGGGTGCAGGTAGGTATCGTTGCCCGCTTCGCCGAAGTGCAGCTTGATGGCAACGACCTCATCCTCGCCGACCGTGCCGAGCGGCTTCACCTTGTCCGCAAGCCCCACGGCGTCGCAGAGCCGCTTGATCTTGGCGAGCCGGTGATCGGAAGGGTTTTTTACAGCAAGTTTTGCCAGATAAACGGGAACAGACATACTTTCTCCTTGTTTTCAAACTGCCCCGCCGAGTACGGCGGGAACTCCGGCACCCGGTGCGCGGCTCACAGCGAAGCCCTCACGCACACCGGGACACTCTCAATACGGAAGGGAAACCACGCCTCCCGGAGGGGAAAGCGGGCGAGCCCCCGCTAGTTTTCCGGGATGACCGCGTTGACGCACCCGAGCGCGTTCAGGGTCCGGGGGAATCCGATATACGGCAGGCAACACGTCAGCGCGTCGATCAGGTTTTCTTTCGTGTTCCCCACATTCACGTTGCCCTGCACATGGCTCTTGACCTGGCTCTCGCACCCGCCCAAAGAGCTGATGATGCAAAAGGTCAGGATTTCGCGGGTCCGCAGGTCCAACCCCTTCCGCGTGTACACGTCCCCAAAGCAGAATGCCGAGAGCATGTCGCGGAGGAGATGCCGCTGGTTCTGCGGCGTGCTCTTGTGCATGGCGTCTATCGCCGCTCCGAAAATGGACTTCTGCACTTTGACGCCCTGCATGAAGCGGTCGTCTTCCGTTACCGTCTTCTGCGAGGCCACGGGCAGCGGGATGCGTTTTTCCCTGAAGACCTCATTGACCAGCCGGAGCGCTTTTTCGGTCTTGGGAAAACCGATATACGGAGCGCACTGGTACATCGCTTCCTTGATTTCCTCGGGCGTCGCCCCGACCTGCAAGGCCGCGCCCACATGCGGGGCGAAGCCGTCCAAAGTCTGGCTAGCCGTCAGGACGACCAGCGTGATCAGCTCCTGCATTTTGGCGTCGAGCGACCCGTGCCACGCGACTTCGCCCCAGATGAGGCGATCCCGCATCTCGGCGAAATCCGGATCGGTCGCCTCTAAAGGAGACCGGGCGTTTCCGAAACGTTCCAACTGTTTCTTTTCGGCCAAGGCGGCTCTGCTCATGTTCTTGCCTCCGTTTGGAACCTGCTGCGTAGGGGAAGAAGCCGCGATTGCCGCGCCGGACAACAGCAAACAAAACAATGCGGCGAAAAGCCCACAAGAAATGTTCCTTTTTTTGTGTGCAGGCATATGCGACCTCCCATCATGTCAATGCGTTGAAAGCGGCCCGGATACCCGAGGCCGGAAGGGAAAACGCTGCGGGCATGGCGTGATTTCCCTATGGGTGCACCATACGCTCCCTAATGGAGAACAGAAGATACGATCCTCTCTTATTCTTGCCTGATTCTCTCGCGGTGCTACCCAAAGAGGTCGGAGTGTGGTATCAAAAAACCGAACCCTGAAAAGGATTTTTCTTTATTCCATGCAAAAACAGAGGATTATGCCATATGATGGAAACGGGGAGTGGAGAGACGGCAAGAACCGCCAGCCTTTTGAAAGAGAAATTGCTCCAGCGGGCGCCCGAGCACGGGAAGTATCCGATGGACATCGAAGGGCTGGTCATCACGCGGCGGCATGAAGCCAACAGGATTGAAACCTGCTTCTCCAAGCCTTCCGTCAGCGTGATCATTCAAGGCTCCAAGCGGACCATGCTGGGCTCCGAGGAGTACTGCTACGGCGAAAACCAGTGCCTCGTGGCCGGGGTGGACATGCCGAGCTCCTTTTACGTCACGGATGCCAGCCCTGAGCGGCCCTTTCTGGCGTTGTGCCTTGATCTGGACAAGTACCTGATCACCCGGCTCGCGGCGGAAGTCCCGCCGCCCTGCGCGACCGGGGCCTGCTCCTACAAGGGGCTCTCCGTCGCGGACGTCGATCCCGATATCCTACATGCGTTCCTGCGCCTCGTCGAGCTTCTCGAGAAACCGGAGCAGATACCCATACTCGGGCCGCTCATTGTCCGCGAAATCCATTACCGCCTGCTCATCGGCCCCCAAGGGGAATTCCTGCGCCGACTGAACACCCTCGGCACCCAGAGCAATCAGATCGCCCAAGCCATCACGTGGCTGCGGGACAATTACAGGGAACCGTTGCAGGTCGACAAGCTGGCTCAGAAGGTAAACATGGCCACCTCCACGTTCCACCGCCATTTTAAGGAAGTGACGACGCTCAGCCCGTTGCAGTTCCACAAGCGGCTGCGCTTGTACGAGGCCAAGCGCCTCATGCTCACGGAAAGCAAGGATGCCTCCAGCGCGAGTTTGGCCGTCGGCTACGAGAGCCCTACGCAGTTCAACCGGGAGTATAAGCGGCTGTTTGGCGAACCGCCGCACAGGGACGTGATGAGGATGCGCTGAGGACGGCGGCGCTTGCGCACCTCCCCCGCGCCTTTCCCCAGATCGGTGGGAGTGCGGTGGGATCACTCAAAAAACCGGAAAAAAGCCCCTTCCGAGCATATCGGAAGGGGCTTTTTTCCGGGTACGGCATTCGCCGCCCCACTGTCCCTCACCCAGAGAATGTACCGCGTTGGCTGCGGCATAGGTATTCCTTTCCGGCAATAAGGCGGCTCTTCCGGATCGATCCGCACGGGGGACATGGAGAGATAATTTCTTTACAATACATATGGATATATACTTTTTTAGAGAAAAATCCCTTCCGTTATTGCCTTTATAGACAGATCAGTCTAAAAATCATCCATGCAAAATCACGCGCAAGACGCCAAAGGCCGTGGCCGCCCGCCCAAGCAACGCGGCGACAAACTGCTGACCCGGGAAATGCTGGTCCACGTCGGGACGGAAGTGCTGACGGAAAAAGGCTATTCCGCAGTGGGGGTCGACGAGATATTGCAGCGCACGGGTATTTCGAGGTGTTCTTTCTACTACTATTTCAAGACAAAGGAAGGGTTCGGCGCGGAACTCATAGACCGCTACAGGCACTTCATCACGCAAAAGCTGGAGCGTTGCCTCTCTGACACGTCCCTGTCCCCGCTGGGCAGCCTCCGGGCCTTCGTCGGCGAAGTGCGGGACGAGATGGCGCGGACCGATTGCCGTTCCGGTTGTCTGGTCGGAAAGCTGGCGCAGGAGGTCAACACGTTGCCGGAAAACTTCCGTGAGCAGCTTTCCGCCGTCTTCGCGGAGTGGCAGGATGTTTTCGCGCGCGGCCTCAAACGTGCCCAAGAGACTGGAGAAATATCCCCGGAACTGGACTGCGCCTCTACGGCGGCCTTCTTCTGGTACGGCTGGGAGGGGGCCCTGCAGCGGGCCAATCTGGAATTGAACATCAAACCCGTCGATATCTTCATCGGCAATTTCTTTTCCCGGCTGACGGGATAAGCCTAACGTCTCCATGAATCGGCAAGCGGCCGAACAGCTTCCGGCGTCCGTCAATAACGCCGGGGTCTCCGGTTTTTGCCTCTATCCGGCCCACTCACACAGCCCGGCTTCCCGCCGCCGGCAACGTTTCAAAAAAGGATATGCCTCATGGCTCACGCGGACCCCTCCAGCGAACTGGCAACGAAACCCCTCGGCAGGCTTCTTTTACGTTTCGCCATCCCGAGCATTTTTGCACAGATCGTCAACCTCCTCTACAACATTGTCGACCGCATTTTCGTCGGCAGGATACCGGAGATTGGCCCACTGGCGCTGGCCGGGCTCGGCGTCGCCTTCCCCATCATCCTGATCATCTCGTCCTTCTCCTTCCTCGCGGGCATGGGCGGCGCGCCGCTCGCCTCCATCGCCATGGGGCGCGGCGACAATGCAAAAGCCGAGCGCATCCTCGGCAGTGCCTGCGTGTTCCTCCTCGCCATGTCGGTCGTGCTCACGGTGTTGTGCTTCTGGGCCATGCGCCCGATGCTGCTCATGTTCGGGGCAAGCGAACAGACCATCGGGTATGCGGTCGACTATTTTTCGCTCTACCTGCTCGGCACCCCGGCTGTGCAGCTCTCGCTGGGCCTGAACTACTATATTTCCTGCCAGGGCTTTGCCAAGACGAGCATGATGACCGTCCTCATCGGGGCGGCCCTCAACATTATCCTCGATCCGATATTCATCTACGGCCTCGATATGGGATGCAAAGGCGCGGCGCTCGCCACGATTTGCAGCCAGGCCGTCAGTGCCGTCTGGATCTTCGCCTTCTTCTTCGGCAAGCGCACGATTTTGCATTTCCGCAGGCAATACCTGCGGCTGGACCTCAAGGAACTTGTGCCCGTCATCCTGCTCGGCCTTTCCCCGTTCTTCGTCCAAGTGACGGACTGCATCGTCCCCTTGGTCATGAACGCCGGGATGCAGCAATACGGCAACGACTACTACGTCGGCACCATGACCGTCATGTTCAGCATCGAGCAACTGCTGCGCCTGCCAGCGGACGGCCTGTGCCAAGGCGCCGTGCCCATCATGAGCTACAACTACGGCGCGGGCAAACCCGAACGCGTGAAGAAGACCTTTTTCCTCATCCTGGCCTTTTCCTTCGGTTTTACCACCATCGCAAGCTGGCTCATCCTGCTCTTTCCCAAGACCTTCATCATGCCGTTCACCGATTCCCAGCGGCTCATCGAAATCACCATCCCCGCCATACGCATATACTTCGGGGGCATGATGTTCATCGGCGTCCTCTACGCCTGCCAGCGCACGTTCATGGCGCTGGGGCGCACCAAGCTCTCCCTCCTCGGGGCCATGATGCGCAAGCTCGTCATCCTGCTCCCGCTCTGCTTCGTCCTCCCCAGGCTCGGCTACGGGACGGACGGCCTGCTTTATGCGGAATGCATCGCCGACGTCCTGGGCTCCGCCATTGTATTTGCGATTTTCATTTGGAACTTCAAATCGATGCTCAAAACCCCCTAACGGTATAAAAGGCCTTCACAGGCGTTTCGGCGTCCCGCGCGATTTCCTGATCCTTATCCGTATACGGCGTAAGGTCCAAAGCGGCAGAGGCGGAAGGCCGTTTCGAATCATTGGCAGAAGGGGCGGGCATGTTTTTCTCCTCCGCGCTTGACGCCCTCCCTTGAGTTACAGAGCGGACTCCCTTAGAATCATAGGACATACGCTCTTCTTTGGAGATTCACCGTGAAGCCGCTTGCCGCCCTCGCCAAAGGTATCTGCCTGTTCTGCGCCATTTTCGCGGCACAGGCGATGGCCTTTGCTGATGTGGCGGAGCGGACGGCTCCTTTGCCCCCCGCCGAAGTTTTGATCATCAATTCTTTTCATTCCGGCCATTTCTGGGAATACAACATCATAAAGCGGATCTCTGAAGAGCTTGAAAATACGGAAACGGGCTTCCGTATACGCCTGCATTGCGAATATCTCGACTATGAACGCCATCCTCCCGGAAGTCTGGATAACGAACTCGTAAGCCTGTTTGCCCGAAAATACGCCGGGGTATCCCTCAAAGCCATCATTGTAACGGATAACGACGCGCTGGACTTCATGCTCGCCCACGGGAACCGCCTTTTCCCTGGCGTCCCCGTCGTCTTTTGCGGCATCGCGGATCCTCCCGCAGAGCTTGCCGAACGCCGGGCGCACTATACCGGCATTCTGGAAAATTTCTCCATCCACCGCATCCTTGAATCCATCCCCCTCGTCCACCCGGAAGCCCGCCATCTGGCCATCATTTGCGGCGACACGACGTCCGCCCGTACGGCATTGCGCCAAGCGGCCCCGGAACTGGCGGCAATGAAGCCGGGCATTGCCGTCCGGACTCTTGCGGCACTGCCCGCACAGGCCATGCAAAAAGCTCTTGAAGAACTGCCCCGGGATACGGTGCTCCTGAACTTCGGCTACTACCGCACAGCCGACGGCCAAAGCTATTCCATGAAGGAAAGCCTGCAACAGCTCCGCAGCTGGACCGACCTGCCCATGTATTCCCCGTGGAGTGGCCAGCTCGGCAAAGGGGTGCTGGCAGGCCAATGCGAATTCAACGAATTCCACGCCGTACATGCCGCGCACATGGTCCTGTCCGTTCTCGGCGGCACGCCACCGGATGCCATCCCGCTGCTGCATGAACCGTCCCCGTATCTCATTTATGATCATGCCGTGCTGACACGGTACGGCATCAGCGAAAGCGACCTTCCGCCGGATTCGGTCATCATCAACCGCCCCCTTTCGTTTTATGAGCAGCACCGGGCCGCTTTGCTGCCTGCGATGACCGTCATGCTGGTCCTTTTCGGCATCATCCTGTTGCTCATGTATCTGCTCCGCGTGAAACAGCGTTCGGAATCCCTGCTCAGACAGGAAAAAGCTGTGCTGGCTCAAGCGAACGCCCTTGAACGCCGCAGCCAGCTCGAGCGGCGTATGGAGGCCATCGGCCGCATGGCGGGAGGGATCACCCATGACGTGAACAATATCCTCGGAGGAATCGCCGCTTGCGCCCAGCTTGCCCTGCCTGAAATTCCACGGGAAAACCCAGCCTACGAGGACGTTTTGCATATCCTTGATGCCACTGTCCGCGGTAAAGATCTCATGAAGCAGATCCGCATGACCGACAGCACCAAAACGCTGGATGCTCGTTCCGAAACGCCGCTTGTATCGAAATTGATACGGGAATGCGCGGAAACGCTTCAGCCGCAACTCCCTCCCCACATTTCCCTCAACGTGCGCAACACCTGTCCCGAAGCGCGTATCCGGGCCGTATCCGTTGAGGTGCACCAAGTCCTCCTCAACCTGTGCCTCAACGCCATCCAGGCAATGCCGGATGGAGGCGAGCTCACCGTTTCCGCCGGGCTCTACGCCGTGGAGCGGCACCGTTCCGGAGACGAGCTTGCCGAGGGCAGCTATGTCCGCATAGACATTTCCGATACCGGGAAAGGCATCCCGTCGGGGCTCATGGAATTCATTTTTGATCCCTTCTTTACTACAAAACAGGAAAACGGGGGCAGCGGCCTTGGGCTCGCGCAAGTCCACAGCCTCGTCCAGCGTAACCGGGGAGCGGTGCGCGTGGCCAACCGTCCCTGCGGCGGAGCCCTCTTTTCCGTATTCTTGCCGCATGATTTTCCCTCTCCCGAACGGGATGATGCTGGCAAAGCAACCGACACCCCCCTCTCCGAAACGGTATCGCCCGTCGATTCCATCCCGCAGCCGGTTGAAAACGGTTTCCCCACGGGCCAACCCCGCACCGCGCCGCCCGGCGGCACAGCCGGGGAAATCCTCGTTGTGGACGATGATCCGGGCATACTCTATCTTCTTGAAAAGCTGCTGAACCAAATGCGGCTTTCCGTCGTCACCGCCGCTGATGCGGAAACGGCGCTGTCCCTGTTCGAGAAGGGGATGCATCCGGCTCTCGTCATTACGGATCAAAAACTGCCGGGTATACAGGGCATCGCCTTTGCCCGCCTTGTGCGGAAACGTTTTCCCCGGATGCCGATCATTCTTTGCAGCAGCTGTTCGGCCATGCATGACGCGCAATCATGCCATATGGGAGCTGACGAGGACATACAGCGGTTCGTGAAGCCATTTGATCCGCAACGGCTGAAAGAGGCCGTGGACCGCGCTCTGCAACCCAAGACAGGAAGATGGATATGGCGCGCATTTTAGTCATAGACGATGATGAAACGTTCTCCTACGTGCTCAAGCGTGCCTGTAGCCGCCAAGGCCATGAGGTGATGCTCTCCGCCTCGGCGTGCGAAGCGAAAGAAGCCAGTGCCGGCATGTTCGACATTGTTTTTTTGGACATCAGCCTGCCGGACGGCAACGGCTTGTCCCTCCTTCCCCTGCTCCTAGGCAGCGAAGGGCACCCTGAAGTCATCGTGATCACGGGACACGACAACCGTGACTGGCTGGAACAGGCACTTATGGCAGGGGCATGGGACTTCATCCGCAAGGACGACTCGCTCGACACCGTTTTCGCGGCTCTGGAGCAGGCGCTCCTTTATCATCAGAACCGCTGTGGTGCCCAGCGCTCCTCTTCCGGCCAGCGGACAACGCCTTTGAAGCGAAACAGGCTTGTCGGATCGGGCGCGGCCATCGGCCGTTGCCTAGAATCCGTGATCCAGTGTGCCGACAGCGATGTCTGCGTTTTGCTCAGCGGGGAAACCGGGACAGGCAAGGAGGTTTTCGCGCGAACCATCCACGAAAACAGCGGCCGCCAAAACGGTCCCTTCATCGTCGTGGACTGTGCGGCCCTTCCCGAGAACCTTGCCGAAAGCCTGTTGTTCGGGCATGTACGCGGCGCCTTCACCGGTGCGATTACACGTGAAAACGGCCTGATCCCCGAAGCAGACGGCGGGACGCTGTTCCTTGATGAAGTGGGGGAACTTCCCCTTTCGCTGCAAAAGGTCTTTCTGCGCGTACTTCAGGAAAAGCGCGTCCGCCCCGTGGGCTCCACACAGGAAACCCCCTGCGATTTCCGCCTGATCGCAGCGACCAACAGAAATCTCGAACACATGGTGGAGGAAGAATCCTTCAGGCGGGACCTTTTCTACCGTCTTCAGACCGTCCACATTCCGTTGCCGCCCCTGCGTGAACGCCAGGAGGACATCCTGCCTCTGGCGCACCATTTTTGCGCCCACTTCTCCGAACTCTACGCCCTCCCCGCAAAGCAGCTTGCCACGGGGACGGCTACGGCGTTGCAGTTGTACGGCTGGCCGGGCAACGTGCGGGAACTGTGCGGAGCCATGGAGCGTTCGGTCCTCACCGCGGGGCGGGCTTCCGTCATTTTTCCCCAACACCTGCCCACAGGCATCCGCATTCATGCCGCAACGCAGCGCTTAGCCGCGCTTTCCGTTCCAAAGGAAGAAAAGGGCTCCTCCGTTTCCGAAAGCGGCCTCCCCTCCTATGCCGAGTTCCGCGAACAGGTATGGCAAAAGGAAGAAGGCCGTTATCTGGCCCGGATACTCGATCAGACAGGGGGAAACATTTCGGAGGCGTGCGAGGTGACCGGGCTTTCCCGCTCACGGCTCTACGCCTTGCTCAAACGCCACGGCCTCACGCGCTGATGTCCTGAAAAACAGGATTTCGGCGGTTCCGCCGTCTTCTTATCCAGGATTTCCGCATTCGCTCCGGTCAAGAAGAGCCGGTAACATACTGCCATCATAAAGGGGATCTTTGGAATCCTTCTTGCTTTGCGCAAGACAAAAACCGGGCGCCATACCCCGGCAAGGAGGAAATGATGAACAGATCCCAAAAGTTTCTCGGTATCACGCTGATGGCCTCGCTGCTTTGCGGTTTCACCCCCATGCAAAGCGAGGCCAAGGAGTACAAAATCGGAGGGATGTACACTTACGACTATCACGACGGGCGCCATGCGGACTGGGGGGAGTACGAGCTCCACGCCGCCAAGATGGCGATCGAGGACATCAACGCCTCCGGTATGCTCGGCGGAAACACGCTCAACATGCCGCCCGAACTTGTCATCGATTACCATTGCTGGCCGGAAGGCGCAGCCGAAAAAGCCCGGTCACTCCTGAAGCAAAATATCGTCGCCCTTACCGGCGTGGATTGCAGCGGCCCCGCCGTCCTCATCGCCAAGGAGGCCGAAAAATTCAAGACTCCTGTGGTGTCCGTCGGCGCCAACGCCGCAAGCCTGAGCTCCCCCACCGAATTCCCCTACTACTACCGCAACGTGACTCCGAGCACCAAATATGAAGGCTACCTCCTTGAAGTGGCCAAGCATTATGACATCAAGGAAATCGCCCTGTTCCACACCACTGACGCATGGGGTTCCGGCGCTGCGGCGGTTATCTTGAACGAAGCCGCCAAGCTCGGCATTGAGGTGAAGGCCTCCTACGGCTATTCGCGGAATACGCCTGTCGAGGAAGTCCAAAAGAGGATGGCTGCGGTCAAGGAGTTGGGGATCAAAAGTATTTTTATCACCATGCCCACGCCTGATACGGTCATTGCCTTCCGCACGCTGACCAACCTCGGCATGAACCAGCCCGGCTACAGCCTCTTCGCCGCCGAGATGACCTCAGCCGACGAAAAGCCCGATGCCATCAATGGTGCCTTCGGCTATCTTGCGCCCATGACCAAGCTCGTGCCCAGCAAGGCGCTCGACGAATTCGCCGCCCGGTTTTCAAAAAAAATCGGCAAGAAGGTGGACATGAATTCCAAGGCGTTCTTCTACGGCGTGCTTTCCTATGATCACATGATGGCCCTGGGCCTCGCCATGAAAAACGTCCAAGATCAAAAGCTGGAAATGAATGGCGACACCCTTATGGCAAGCCTGCGCGCCTTGTCATTCGATGGCCTTTCCGGACGCCAGAATCTGGCCCCGGGTACAAACGACCGCGAGATCATGGCCGTGGAAATCATGAATTGCCAAGGCTACAAGGAAGACGGCAAAACAGTCCGCTTCGTTCCCGTGGGATTCGTTGATTCCGTTACCGGCAAGCTCACCATCGAAGAGGACAAAATCCTCTGGCCCGGCAAGACCAGTACTCCGCCCAATCGCTGATCAGACGCAATAGATTCTTGCAGAACAGCCGCCCGCAATACCGCAGGCGGCTGTTCTGGGGAATATGCTCCTCCCAAACGCTTTCCGCTGCTCTAGAAAGAGCGCTCCCCAAAGAGCCTTCCAGAAGGCACGCCCCTGTATCCCTCTCCCCTGCCGCACTTGAGAACGTTTCCCGTACGAGACCGGAAAAACCGCGACGGGCTGCGAGCCCTTTCAAAGGACGTGGGGCAAAGAGTTGTGGGGAGGAGGGAATTTATGGCTCCATTTTCTCAAGGAGAAGAGGATGCTACCTATCCCCGCATCGGGATCTTCATCATCGCATAAAGCGGAGAGAACGGAGGGCGGCATCGCCCCAAAAACCAGAAAAGGCCCTACAGCTTTCGCTGTAAGGCCTTGTACTTTCTGGCTCCCCGGGACGGACTTGAACCGCCAACCTAGTGATTAACAGTTTCATGGTTGAAACTTTCCTGCATTAGAGCATCTTGCATTGAACAAACAATAACAGTATATTATAATTTATTCAGTTGGATAAACTTACCCCGTTTTTTAGCTCTCGTGTTACCCCCGTGTTACCCCCAAAACGGCTAGTCAAAATCATCGGATCGGTGAACCATGAAACTAACCAAGAAAAATGTTGAATCATTGGAGCCGACAGGTACTCGCTACGAGGTCAGAGACGACGAACTTATAGGTTTTTCTATTCGTGTCGGCGCTACTGGAGAAAAAAGTTTCTACCTTACTTACCGAGCAGGAAAAGGCAGAGCTGCGCCTCTCAAACGCCTTCGCATCGGAACATTCCCTTCCATGACTGTGGAGCAAGCTCGACAAATCGTCAAACAGAAGCTGGCGCAAATCGCAATGGGGGGCGATCCTGCTCAAGAAGTCAAAGAAGGAAAAAATGCCCCCCTCTTCCATGAAGTCATAGAAACGTTCCTTCAAGAACACGTTGATGCAAAACTCAAACCTGCTACACAGCATCAGTATCGGACACTTGCCCAAAACCACCTGATTCCTGCCTTCAAAAAAATGAAAATGGCAGATATCACCTACCGACACGTTGCCAAGCTCCACCATGATCTTCAGAATACACCGTACCTTGCCAACCGCTGCGCTGCGGTCCTCTCCAAGTTTTTTGACTGGTGTGAAAAGACCGGCTACCGGGACAGAGGAACCAACCCGGTTCGCGGCCTTGAAAAATACCGGGAAGAAAAACGCCTCAAATTCATGGAAAGTAGTGAATTAGAGGCAATAGGTGAAGGTATCGCCAAGCTTGAAAAACAAGATGCCATTGATCCGACCATTGCGGCAGCACTCAAGGTCATGCTGCTCACAGGCGCTCGTTGTTCGGAAATTCTTACCTTAAAGTGGGAATATTTCAACGAATCCAAAGAAAAAGCACTACTACCCAACTCAAAAACGGGTGCAAAGATTCTTCCCATTCCTCCCACCGCATGGGAGGTTATCTCCGCTCTACCTCGCGTTAACGAGTACTGCTTCCCGGGAAGGTGGGGAAGAGGCCATATTATTAACGTAAAAGACACATGGAAACGCATTTGCAAAGCTGGTGGCATCTCAGGATGGCGAATTCACGATTTACGCCACGCTTTTGCCTCGTATGCTGCCAATAGCGGAAAATCTTTGCCGATAATTGGTAAAATCTTGGGGCACAGCCAAGCTTCAACAACCAGCAGGTACGCGCACCTTGCCGAAAATCCGGTAGCGCAAGCAGCGGCGGAAACAGCTGAGGGTTTAGCACAAGAACTCAACCTTGGCATGTCTAAGATAAAGCAGCTACATACTAATTCATCTTAACTCTTATGAGTTAACCAAAATAACTTTTACTTGAAGCCCCTGAACTGTGTCCACGGTTTTGGGGCTTTTTATTTTTACCGCTTAACAACTCATGAGACAGCTTTCTGGAAGAAAGCCGGGATGTAAACATCACGTCCTTCGTTATCAAATAATACATCTTAATTCTGATGTGTGACGCCCCGTTCGCACCGTTCCCGATCTGCTTACACAATTCGTTTAAAAAAGATAAGAAGGTAATTTTTCAGCCTTCAAAACCAATAACGGAGTAAAAATACTCCGAGGAGTTTGTTTTTATGAAAACATATTCCATTTCTCGCTGGCTCACAACTGCCCAAGCTGCGGCATATCTTGGGTGCTCGAAATCAACTCTTGAAAAAGACAGAGTATACCGGTTGCTAAAGATCCCATTCACTCGTTTAGGCAAGTCTGTTCGGTACGATCAGCAGGATTTGGATCGGTACCTCGAAGCACGAAAAGAAGGGATGCCTCCTTTCATTACCTAAGGTTGAGAGCTTTTAGGGTAGTGACTTAGTGGGGCACGCTATAGGAGGTCTCCTACCTCAGCGAGACTCTCCAGAGGAATAACTTTTTATTCGTAATGCCAATATTCCTGTATAGGGCATTTTATGAGTAAATAATTTTTATGATGTCAAAAAACTATTTCAATAGGAGATATATGAGCATGTTTAATAAAAATAGAAAAACAAAAAAGAGTCTATTAATATCAACCTATGAATGCTTGATATCACATTATAATTTTATTGAAAATAACAACAATTTATATTTATATGGCAAAAAAGATAAAACTAAAAAAATTTATCAAGTGACACCCAATAACATAAGAACAGCTCTTGTGTTACTAAATAAAGATTATCTTGCAACAGACAGTAATACAAAAAATTTTGTATGCTATATTAAAAGTATCAGCGACAAAATTTGTATTAAAAAATCTATTTTTACACGTATTGGTTTTGACGAAAATACTATTTATATTGATACACTTAATGAAAATAAATTTATAAAAATTGATTCAGTATCTGTATCTATCGAGGAAGAAAGTCCTCTTTTATTCTTTAGAAATGACAATATGCGACCATTGCCAATCCCAGATATTGATCTATCTCCAGAAAAAGCTAAACAATATATTCTATATATGAAAAACTTTGTAAATTTTGACAATAAATCCTTAAAGCTTTCTCTTGTATGGTTAATGTCATATTTCTTAAAAGAAGGTACATATCCCATTTTAATGGTAGATGGACCTCAAGGTAGTGCTAAAACATCTTCTTTAACTTTTCTTGCGAGAATAGTTGATCCACGAGAGCATACCCTCATTGGAATTCCAAGAACTTCGCGAGATTTATACGTTTATGCGCAAAAAAATACCATCTTAGCTTTTGACAATGTCTCGGAGGTTTCACCAAGTATGTGTGATGAACTCTGCAAGCTAGCGTCTTCTGGGAGTATCACAACAAGAAAACTATATAGTGACGACGAAAGTATGATAATTAAAGCAAAATGTCTTATAGCATTTAATGGTATTGGCCTTAATATAAACAGAAACGATATACTTGATAGAGCAATCTTAGTTGAAACCCAACCAATTCATAGTATTAGTAGAATATCAGAAAATGATCTTAATCTACTATTTAACAAATTTTATAAAAATATATTTAGTGCTATTGTTTACGCTGTTCATTTTGGCTTAAAAAACTGCAAAAAACCTTCTGATACAAGCAGTATTGGAAGATTAGTTGACGTTGAATTTTGGGCCTATCGATGGGCTCCGGCTTTCAAAATTAACTCAAATGAACTTATCCAGATAGTATCTGAAAATCAAAATTTATTACAATCTAGTGTTTCAGAAAACAGTTCATTTTGCAATGCTCTTTGCCATTTTATGGTTGGCAAAGATAAATGGGAAGGTACTATAACTACTTTGTTGGAAGAGCTTGAAGAGGAGTTTCCTAGTGAAGCACGGCGTAAAGACTGGCCCAAGACACCACAAATTGCTGGAAGTCAAGTCAAGAGACTTAAAAGTTCTTTGGAGCAGTATAATATCTCTTATCGGAGTGTTCGCAAAAATAGTTGCCGCCTAGTAATATTGGAAAAAAAGCATAAGGACTAAGAGCATGGTTGCGCATAGCGCAATAACGCCATGAAATGGCGGTATAAACGTCAGTTTATCATGCCAAGGGGGAGGGACTCCCATTGCAGAAACGACATGTCGTAATATACTGTATTTTATGAAAATGACAAGTGACAAGCTTTTTTATCTTTTTAATCAAGAAGAAAATATAATTAATAATATGTAGATAGAGAAAAAAAGAAAGAGAGAGGAGATTGCTTATCGCGTTGTCACTAAACTCTTGGGTGCAGTAAAAATCGTATGTCATCTCTATATTACAATAAATTTTAGTATGTTATAATAAGAATCTACTCTTGATGTATATTACTAAACTCCCTTTTTCCGTGGCTAACCTCCCTTGGATATGTTATGCGTTGGGAAAGTCCATCTTAAAAACATAGCAACCAACTATGGATTAAGCTAGGAAAAAGGGAGTTTCCTGTGAGAACATCGACTCTTATGCTTTTAACTTGGTTAAAAACAATGGAAAATAAGGAGCTAAAAGCAATTATTCAGGCTGTAACGGATGAACAAAAGATAAGAAAGGGGGAATCCCACAGGAGGGAAGCTCTTTTTAAGGTCTCCCCCCTGTTAAAGGATGAAAAAAAGCTCTTTTTAGAGCAGTCACAGCTTGTTGATGAATGGTTAGAGCAGTATTCCGTTAATACAGAAAATCCCCTTGAAGACGAAAAACGACTTGATGAATTAGCCAAAGAATGGGATGCTTTACTAAATAGTATTAAGTTTCCAATAGATAACGTAACTACTAAAACTCGCTACACAGACAGTCATACACAAAAAGGTGTTTTAGAGCACGTTCAAGGTTGTTTATTTGGAATGGCGGCAGGGGCTTGGCTGAACGCTATCACAAGGGAGTATTCTCCCAGTGAAAACGCTTTCTCCAGCCTTGTTTGGAATATTCCTTTCACGTGGAAGCCTGATGATGGCATCGAACTGGCCTTGGCGTTGGCGAACTCTTTAATTAAAGAAAAAATGTTTAAGCCAGAAGCCGTTTACTACGCCTACCTTACGTGGATGCTCTCAAGGCCATTTAAGGAAAACAGGCCGATCCTTACCGGAATAGGCGAAAAGACCAGCACGTTGCTCAGGACAGCCGTGTTAGCCTGTTTTGGGAGGAACTGCGAGTTAACGCAAGTAATACATTGGTGTGCCCTTAACGTTAAGATAACCCATCCCGACCCCATATGCGTTTTTGCCAACGAGATTTACGCAGTTGCCGTATTTTTTGCTTTGAAATCAGGGAACCCTGAAGAACTCTATGAAAAAACAATAGAATGGGGTTTTAAGTCCGAAAACCAGGAAAAAACTGTATTGGAAGCCCTTCTTAGGGCGTCAACCAGCCCCCCAAATGCCCCCTCTCAAGGAGCTATTTGTTCTCTGCAAAATGCTTTTTACCAATTATTACATGCTAAAACCCTAACAGAAGGTATCCTTTCCTGTGTAGAAGACACTTTTCCTGTGGATAGGGCCAGTTGTGGAGCCTTGCTGGGAGCAACGTATGGAGAAAAGGCTTTTCCAGAAGAGTGGAAAAAGGTCTTACAGTCTTCCCCATTAGGGGAAAAACGCCCTCCTGACTACCAGCTGCACAATATATTTCTGATAGCTGAAAAACTCATAGCATCTTGTATTTAATAATAAAACAATAGTAACAGAAAAATTGGAGCGAATACGATTAGTCTTATTGAAACGAAAGCGCTGCAACAGCATACCTCGTTTGAGCAGTGGTACGGATGAATATCTCAAAGACGATAATAACCTTAAACAAACAGGCCTTGCAATTTTCCCGTCTCATATGGGCATTGCAAGGCCTGTTATGATATAGATGGTCCTGACGGCACATTCCGTCTATTCATGTATTCCTTTTGATGAAAAGTCCTTTTCCAATGGACTAGAACTTATACATGAAGGATGCCGTCACCCCTTGCCCCGTCTGATGCTCTGATGCCTGCACGTTATAACCAAGGCCAAACGAAACATTATCCTTTTGCAGTTCCACGCCGAACACTCCGTCAAAAGCCGTCGTATCCATGACGCGGCGCTTCATAGAGTCGGAGGCATTAACCCCTGGGGTGCGCACGTCAATCTTGGTTTTGGTGTCACCCGCAGCTGGCACTACGGAAAGATCGGCCTGCGGCTTGATCTTCCATCCGGATTCCGTCTCGAAGGACTTGCTCAGGTTCACGCCCACGGGAAACTGCCAAACGTGCTGGAGATCGCCGTCGGTACGGAACAGGTCGCCGCCCTGATCGAGCTTCGTGGAGAACGAATCCGTCTTCACTGCCATGTAACGGACGCCGACATGGGGCATCACGTCGAGGACGTCGGTCTTGACCATGTACTCGGCCTTGACCCCGGCGGTAATCACGTCGGAATCCACATCCGCTTTGATCTTTCCGCCCATGCCGAGGGAGGACGGGATGTCCTGCTTCAGCTCGTTCTTGGAAGCGGAATAGCCGAGGTCGGCAACCACGTTGATGTTGTCCATGTTCCAACCGCCGTAGACAGATACGCCCCAGAAATCGAAGTCATTCTTGGTGCTGTTGAAGTCGCCGCGCGACTTGGTGTCGCCCGCGCCCACGTTGAGGGCGAGACCGACCCGACCCTTGCCCGCGCCCGCGTCGAACGTCCAGTCCCCACCGATTACGCCGCCCGCAAAGTCAGTATTATATCCGGCATCAAGCCCGCCTGCGCTGAAATCACGTGTACGGTTTGCCCCATAAATGGCGTTGGCCCACAAATCGAAACCATCTTCATGCAGATTCGTTCCTTTCTGTGCCACACTACCGGCAAGGGACAAATGCTCCTGAAGAGCCCGCGCCGGGGCCTGAGCCACGGCAATCGCCGAAGCCTGTACACCGCCCGCGTAGGCAAGTTGCGCCGCACTGTCAGCGGTAACCCGCACTTGCCTATCAGAGAGTTCAGAGTCCATCAAACCGGACAAGAAGCGGACTCCAGCGGCATCGGGGTTGTTCACGTTACCAGAGGCAATCGCAGCCAAGATATTGGGTATGGCGTACTGGGAAAATTCATCGGGCCTTTTGGCTTCCGTTTTCACGACAAACTTGCCGCCGTCCGTATTCACAGCAGCGTTGAAAAGTCTACTGACGATAAGATCGTCCCCTTGCCAGCCTTCTATTTTATCGTTCACGAAGCCGGAAGTAACAGTATATTCCTGACTTCCCTTTACATCCATGATATGCAACTTCGCCCCGCCATCGACGGAAAGCCTGCTTGTCCCGTCCCCCTGCAACGCTCCTTCACCATCGGCAGCGGCGGCATTCACGACGAGCAGGGATTGCCCCGCAAACGTTGCCGTATTCTCGGTGACGGATGGGGCGGTAGCCAATGAACCATCCACAAGAAGCGCCCCGATAGCGGAGAGTTTCTGTGAGGACTTGATTGCCAAAGCAGCCGTGACGGAATCCTTGCCCCACGTCAGATCGGCATTATCAAGGGCGTCCTGAACGGCTTTCTGAGCCCACGCGCTGTCTTTGTCGCCAAAAACAAGCAAAGAATTCCGGCCAACGGCAAATCTACCGTCTACAGCTCCATTGGCAAACGACTCGAAAACGCCTATCGAAGCATCGGAGACCAGATTCCCACCGTCCTTCCACGCGGGATCAAGAAACACATTCGCCCCATTCAGAGAGGCCTTGCCGACTGTCAGTCCGCCAGCGTTTTGCGCAGTGCCGATAGTGATGGCTGAAGAAGAGGTTCCTTCCATAGTGGATATGGAAAACATTCCGGCCCGCACATTTACCGTGCTCTCGTCCGCAATGGAAAGCGTACCATCCAAAGAACCGCCGCTGGTCAACCCTGCATCGCCAAGATTCAACGTTCCCGCGCCGTTATCCTTGCTTCCGACAAGCAGCTTCACATCCCCGGAGTCGGACGTGATCAGTTTCTCTCCGTCGCCACGGATTGTTATGGCCTGCCCACTGTTGATCATGATTGTATCGCCGCCCACCAAATCAATCTTGCCTAAGCTGACTGAAGTTGAAGGCACTTCTTCCGCATTGCCGACGTCTTCCCCCTTCCCCTGGCTGCCAAAAACAAGGTTGCCGGATTTCAACGTGCCGAGCATTGCGAGGCGTGTATGTCCATCCGCATCCGCTATCACTTTTTCAGCGTCAACCACATACTTCATATTGTATGAGGCGTCCTGAAGGGCCAACGTCCCACCCGTCAAGGCCAAACCTGTTGCAATGCCATTTGTTGCGGCAGCCTCGCCAGCATCTCCGAGCCCTTGCTTGAATGCCTGAGCGGACATGGTCTGCAACGTGCCGTCGGCCAGAGTCAACTTACCGGTTTCAAGCTGAATGGAAGGAGCAGTGAGCGTACCCTTCCCGTTTAAGGTAAGGGACGTTCCCACATTGGCATCAGTAAAGCCCCCTATAACGCTTGTCGTTCCCTCCGCCTTCAAGAAATCGAAACCGCCAAACTTCGTTCCGTCCAGACGGGTGACTTTCGAAGTCAAGGACAGGTTACTGGTTTCCGCATTACCGCCCAGCAGCTTGCCGCCGACATTCAATGAGTCGGTATCCACGGTGATCGTGCCGGTCTTGACGGTAGCCGCATCATTGGTCGCACCGGTCGTATCCCCGGCACCTCCGCCCGCATAAACGTTCCCGCCGATCTCACCACCTGAAAGGATCACATCAGCGGTGCCGGTGGAAGAGTTTTTCTTGCCGCCCGCGTACACATCCCCTTGGATCAGACCGCCTTCCACCCTGACTGTCGTGTTATCGACATTAAAAGTTACGCCGCTATCGTCGATATCGCCCTTGTCGCCGTTCCCGCCGCCGTAGACGATGCCTCCCCCGTTTTCACCTCTCAGAATACGCACCCCATCCTTGAGAAGAACGGTCGAGGAATGTACTGTGCCCGCCGCTCCCTGACCATCCCCGTCGCCTCCGCCGAAGACACAGCCTGAGACCTCTCCGCCGGAAAGGGTCAGATGAGCCGTCTCAACAGATGTTCCTTTGCCATTGCCCCCGGCATAAATATCACTCAGCAGTATTCCGCCGCTGACAAGCGTCGTTGCCGTACCAACTTTGGAAACGGCTTCCCAAGCGTCGCCTCCTCCGTATACAGCCCCTTCAATCCGGCCACCCGCTATAGTGAGGCTGGCCGTACCCACTTCACTAAAGCTCGTTTCGGCAAGCCGCCCTTCCGCGCGCCCGCCGCCGTACACGTCGCCCTTAATGGAGGCATCTCCAGAAATGATTACATGTGTTGCATTTATCTTTTCCGAGGCTCCGTCTACGACGCGTCCGCCGCCATAAATATTCCCAGACTCGTCATCCTCTCCGAACGTTCCCCCGGAAATAGTGACGCTGGTTTCCTCAAAAACAGCTTTATTGCCTTCACCGCCGGTATTGCCGCCGCCGTAGACATCACCGTTCACCCTGCTCGAACCGGAGAGCACGATGCTCGCCTTTCCGATGGTCGTCGTGTACGGATCAGGCGCATCAGCATCCTTATCCGAATCCCCGCCGCCATAGAGATGATCAACTTCGCTGTCGATAATATTGATATTGACGGAACCGACGGAACTGCCTCCCCATCCCCCTCCATAGACGCGATCTACCGTTGCGTCTTTAATCGTGATCGTGGATTGTTCGGCAAAAGTGCCTGCGCCATCTCCACCGCCATAAACCCATGCGTCACCGTTCGTTTCTCCCAGATCGACACCGTTTATATTGATCTCCACATTCTTGACGGCAACCTTGGAGCCCGGGGAAAGGTTGTCGCTGACTCCCGCACCGTAAATTTCCACACGTCCGGGATTTCCATTCGCGGATGGATCAAATATGCCTCCAGTAATATTCATCACGACATTGCGCACGGAAGCCGTCCCACCATCAAAGGCACCGCCCGCACCCCTGATATAAATGCGGCCATGGTCGGCCTGAACATCCTTCTCCATCGGCTTAAAAGTGCCGCCCGTGATATTGATGGTCGCAGTACCCGTCACTGAGGCAGCAGCTCCACCCCCGGCGGCGAGGCCACCACCAAAAATTTCTCCGTTCAGCATCCCGCCGGTGAACGTAAGTGATGTATCGCCGTTTATCACAGCGGAATTCCCTTCCACCGCACTACCGCCAATGACACGTCCATTGATGACGCCCTTGTCCACAACAATCGGCTTGCCCTCACCGGCAATTGCCGTCGCTGTGTTCTCATTCGCTGTCGCACTCACGGCACTCCCCGCTACCAGCAACCCCGCTACGGCAAGCGAACCGAACATATTCATCAGATGGCACTTCTTCAGCACTGCGCGGTACCTGTTCATCAGGTTCCCTACGGCTCCTTTTGACAATGTCATACCCAAGCTCTCCTTTTCTATGGCGCATCGTCGGCATACGGATTCTCGCGGTTCCCAACCCAATGTGAACGTAGTGGTTGAATGCGCTCATGCCGGACAGGTGTCACCCTGTTAAGGGCTTCAGGATAGGCTGTTTTAGTTAAAACATCAATCTATATGACGTATAACCTTATTTTATGATTCCTCCACCTCTCGTATCCTGTTGTATTAAAAAACAGGAGAACCAATGTGGCAGACCAAGAAAAACATCAGCTGGAAAAAGTGGTAGGGCAAACCATTGCCAAACGCAGACAGAGTCTCGGTATCTCCCAGTTTGAACTAGCGGAACGTTTGAATATAGCTCCCGCCTCTCTCTCCCGAATCGAAAACGGCCTTGCCGCTCCCCGCTTTTCCCGGCTTGAAGAGATAGCTGAGATACTCGATTGCCCCGTTTCTGTCCTTTTTCGAATGAACGACGAGACGCTGAAGAACACTTCAGATACAATTGCCGAACTCGTAGGCTCACTTCCACCGGAAAAACAAAAAATCGTGCTTGATATGGTGTCCCATCTCGTTTTTGCGTTAAAGCAATAAGTTCTTATCTTTTTCAAGGATTGCTGACTATATTGCTTCAGAGTATCTTAAAATAACTATGAAGCGAAAAGACTTCCGCATCAAAATGTATAATTAAAGAATCTAACACTATCGAAAGTGCTGTTAACTATAGATCTTAAAATCCTATTTAAGAGCATAAAAAAGAGAGTACGCATGAAAGTTACCCTTCATAGCGTTACTCTCTTTATAAAATAAACGAAATAGTATGAGTCTTTGGAGATATTTTCTTATCAATTCCCAGTGTGGCCTATCACGTCAATAATGGCAACCTCAATTTCTTCAAGAGGCACATGCTGCCACTTTGCGGTTTCAGGAGCTTTCTGTTGCCAACAATCCGGAGCTTGTGGCGGCAAGAGTAATCCTTTCCTTCGATATGGATGCGCCAATCTCCTGTAAAGGAGTCAAATGTATACTGGTGGAAAGGAAAATAAGGGTAATAGGGAGGACGAAAAGGCTTGGCAGAGGGAACGCCCCAAAGCGGAACAGTTGGACAAAATTGCTTTTGATTGCGTTTCCCGTGTTACCCCGGTGTTACCCATAACCAGAAAAGGCCCTACAGCTTTCGCTGTAAGGCCTTGTACTTTCTGGCTCCCCGGGACGGACTTGAACCGCCAACCTAGTGATTAACAGTCACCCGCTCTGCCGATTGAGCCACCGGGGAATGAGGCACTCGTTGGTGCGAAAAGAGGTCTATCGAAATGCCCTCCTTCCGTCAAGCGTTTTCTCCGTTTTTTCTGAAAAAACTTTTTGACCCACGGCACGTCCTTGACTGTACAGCACAATTGGACTACGGCTTTGCGGATACAAACTGTGCGATCAGGTCCACAGGGCGCCACGGCCGGAGGGGGGGTCCCGCCGCCGCGGGCGGGAGGGCAACGCGAGAACGGAGAAACGGTCCCGCTGTCTCTAACCCGTTGGAACATTGCACGGCTTTCTTGTAGCATCGGTCACGCGCCGCAACAGGAAGCCTGTCCGCCAAAGCCCCGTTCTCGCCGCCGGATACGACCGCGTTTCTTGCCGTCCGGAAACGCGGAAAATTGTCACCGGTCGCCAATCGCTATTTTAATTGATGGAGAGATTCCCTTGAGCAGCCCGGAAACTACGCACCACAAGCCCGTCAAGCTTGCTACCAAATCAGCCCACGCATCCTATTTCATGCCCATGCTTCAAAGCCTCGCCGATAAAGACGAGCTCAACGAAGTCGTCAAAAACTGCGTGGTCAAATCCTGCGAACTCATGGATGCCGGGGTCCCTCTTCATCTCAATGGATTCGTGAAGACGCATGACGCCGGAGCCATCCGGGCCGAATACGAAGCCTGTTCCGCCACCGAACTCGAAGAACTGAACGAGTCGTTCACCTGTGCCGGACGCATCATCTCCCACCGCTCCTTCGGCAAGGTCGCGTTTTTCCATCTTATGGATCGCAGCGGCCGTATCCAGTGCTATGCGTCCAAAGACCTCATGGGTGAGGAAGCCTACAAACACTTCAAAAAGTTCGACATCGGCGACATCGTGGGCGTGCACGGGAAGCTTTTCCGCACCAAGACCGACGAGCTGACCCTCGCCTGTGATCAGGTCACCCTGCTCACCAAGTCGTTCCGGTCCCTGCCTGAAAAGCACAAGGGCCTCACCAACGTCGAAATCCGCTACCGCCAGCGGTATGTGGACCTCATCACCAATCCGAAGGTCCGCGACATTTTCCGCAAGCGCAGCAAAATCATCCGTACCTTCCGCGCCTTCCTTGAGGAACGCGGCTTTGTGGAAGTGGAAACCCCCATGCTCCACCCCGTGGCGGGCGGCGCGGCGGCGCGTCCGTTCATCACCCACCATAATGCGCTGGACATGGAACTGTACATGCGCATCGCGCCCGAACTGTACCTCAAGCGCCTCCTCGTGGGCGGCTTTGAAAAAGTTTTCGAGCTGAACCGCAACTTCCGCAATGAAGGCATCTCCATCCGTCACAACCCCGAATTCACCATGTGCGAATTCTACTGGGCCTATGCGACGTTTTATGATCTGATGGACCTGACCGAGGAACTGTTCTCCACCATCGCCACGGAAGTCTGCGGCAGCCCGATCATCACCTATCAGGGGACGGAACTCGACCTGACCCCCGGCAAGTGGCAGCGCCTCACCTTCCACGAATCGCTGGAAAAGATCGGCGGGCACGCCCCCGAATTCTACAACGACTTCGACAAGGTACTCGCCTACGTCCGCGAACGCGGGGAAAAGATCCTCAAGACGGACAAGCTCGGCAAGCTGCAGGCCAAGCTCTTTGACCTCGACGTCGAGCCCAAGCTCGTCGCCCCCACGTTCATCTACCACTACCCCACGGAGATCTCTCCGCTGGCGCGCCGCAACAAGGATAACCCGGACATTACGGACCGTTTCGAGCTCTTCATCATGGGCCGCGAATACGGCAACGCGTTCTCGGAACTCAACGATCCCATCGACCAGCGTATGCGTTTTGAACAGCAGGTCCGCGAGAAGGCGGCCGGCGACGACGAAGCCTGCGCGATGGACGAAGATTACCTGCGCGCGCTGGAATACGGTATGCCCCCGGCCGCGGGCGAAGGCATCGGCATCGACCGGCTGGTCATGCTCCTGACCGACTCCCCGTCCATTCGTGAAGTGATCTTCTTCCCGCTGTTGAAGCAGGAATCCTAAACTCTATGCGTTTTGAACTCTTCGTAGCTTTGCGCTACCTCTTTGCTCGGCGCAAGCAGGCCTTTATTTATATCATTTCAGCCATGTCCGTGCTTGGCGTGGCCATAGGCGTCGCCGCGCTGGTCGTGGTTCTCGGCGTCTACAACGGGTTCACGACGGACATCCGGGATAAAATCCTCGGCGCGAACGCGCACATCATCGTTTCCGGTCCGCTGGCGGCGCTCACCGCGCCGCCTTCGGATGCGGACTTCGAAAAAATGCGCGGCGGCGAAGCCCCCGAACTCTCCGGCATGGCGGCTGTGCTCCGGCGCATCAACGCCACTCCCGGCGTCGTCGGCTCCACCCCCTTCCTCTACGCGGAAGGCATGTTGTCCTCCCCGAGAGGCGTCAAAGGCGTCGTCCTGCGGGGTATCGACCCCAAGACCGCGCCGGACGTCCTGACCATGCTGGACAACCTGAGCAGCGGCAGCGTCGCGGACCTGAACGCTTCCGTGGAGGGCGCGCCGCCCGGCGTGCTCATCGGCAAGGAACTGGCGCAGCGCCTCGGCCTAGTCGTGGGCAGCCGCGTCAACCTCCTTTCGCCTTCCGGACAAAAGACCACCGCCGGTTTCCAGCCCCGCATCCGTCCCTACAAGGTTGCGGGCATTTTCCAGACCGGCATGTTCGAATACGATTCGTCGCTCGGGTTCATCTCCCTTGCGGCTGCGCGCGATCTGCTGGGCCTGCCTTCCGATCAGATTTCCGGCATCGAGGTCACCGTCAAGGACGTATACAAGGCCGATACCGTGGCCGCCGCCCTCCAAAAGGAGCTCGGCCCGCTGGCTTCCGTCCGGACATGGATGGACATGAACGCCAATCTCTTCGCTGCGTTGAAGCTCGAAAAAATCGGCATGTTCATCCTGCTGGCGATGGTCGTCCTCATCGGCTCCTTCTCCATCGTCACCACGCTGGTCATGCTGGTCATGGAAAAAACGCACGACATCGCCATCCTGATGTCCATGGGCGCGACCAAGGGGATGATCCGCCGGATCTTCATGCTTCAGGGCACGATCATCGGCGTGGTGGGCACCTTGCTCGGTTATGTGCTCGGCATAGGGCTGGCGCTCCTCCTCCAACGATACCAATTCATCAAACTTCCACCGGGGGTTTATACGCTGGATCACCTGCCCATCCTGCTCAATTGGGTTGATATCGTCGTGGTCGGCGTGTCCGCCATGACCTTGTGTTTCCTTGCCACGATCTACCCGGCGCGGCAGGCTTCGAGCCTTGAACCCGCCGAAGCCCTGCGGTTCGAATGATGGAACAGACAGCGTACGCGACCGCGCCCCCGGTGCTCTACGAGCTTTCCGGCGTCGAGAAGTCCTGCGAGGGACCTGCGGAGCGCATCACCATTCTGAAAAATATGGACCTGACCGTCCGCGCTGGCGAATCCCTCGCCATCGTCGGAGCGTCGGGATCGGGCAAATCCACCCTCCTCCACCTGCTCGGCGCGCTGGACACGCCGACCGCGGGCAAGGTATTGTTCGAGGGCAAAAGCCTGCCGGACATGACGCCCGTGGAAAAAGCCCATTTCCGCAACAAAAAGCTTGGGTTCGTCTTCCAGTTCCACCACCTGCTGCCCGAGTTTTCCACCGAGGAAAATGTGGCCATGCAGGCGCTCATCGCCGGGATGAACCGGTCGAAGGCGCTGGGGCTGGCGCGGCAGGCCCTCGAACGCGTCGGGCTTTCCGACAGGAAGGATCACAGGGTAACCACCCTTTCCGGCGGCGAGCGTCAGCGCGCCGCCATTGCGCGGGCTATCCTGCTGGAGCCCCGCGTGCTGCTGGCCGACGAGCCGACCGGCAACTTGGACCAGCGGACCGGCGATTCCGTCGCCGAATTGCTTCTGGAACTGAACCGCACACTCGGCATGACCCTCGTCATTGTCACCCATAACCGTGAAATGGCGGGAACCCTCGGGCGCTGCCTCGAATTACGATCTGGAGAACTGTATGAAGAGATGCGTACTCGCGCTGCTGGCGCTGGCGCTGTGTAACCTGTTGTTCCACGGTACGGCTCAGGCGGCGCCCAAACAGGCGGCCTCGGATGCTGTCCGTGTGGCTGTGCTCCCCTTCCAGATCAATGGAGGGGCGGATCTCAACTACCTGAACGACGAGCTGCCCAAGCTGTTTGAGCAGCGGCTGGCCCAAAAGGGATTCAAGGTCATTCCGGCAAAGGATACGTTGCGCCTGCTCAAGAACCAGCAGATCAGCCAGCTCAATCTGGCGACCGCGCGCTCCATCGCCAGGCAGGCCGGGGCGAACTACGCCGTGTACGGCAGCTTCAGCAAGACCGGCGACGCGTTCAGCATCGACGCCCGCATGGTGGATGCCGCTGGGCAGCAGGGGGCGCAACCCTATTTCGCCCAGAAGCAAAACATGATCGAACTGCTTCCCGCCGTCGACGAACTTGTCGACAAGATGGGCGGCGGCGCGGTCAAGGGCGACGCCATCACGGACATCCAGATCCGCGGCGTCAAGGTGCTCGACCCCGACGTGGTGCTGATGCGCCTGTCCACCCGCAAGGGTGATGTGGTTGATCCCTCCACGCTCAATGAAGAAATCAAGCGAATCTGGGATCTCGGCTACTTCAGCGACGTGAACGCCGACATCGAACAGGGCGGACAGGGCCGCGTGCTCGTGTTCACGGTCAAGGAAAAGCCCCGCATCGACGACGTGATCGTCAACGGTTCCGACGAAGTCAAAAAAGAAGACATTCTGGCGGCCATGAGCTCCAAGACGGGCTCCGTCCTCAACGACCGCCTGCTTGCCGAAGACATCCAGAAGGTCACCGAGCTGTACCGCAAGGAAGGCTTCTACCTCGCCGAAGTGAACTACCGCATCGAGCAGAAGGCCAACAGCGCCTCCGCCGTGCTGGTCTTCGACGTGAAGGAAGGCAAGAAGCTCTACATCAAGGAAATCAAGATCGAAGGGCTCCAGGGCATCGACGCCGGCGATCTCAAGAAGGAACTCGCGCTCCAAGAGCACGGCATCCTGTCATGGGTTACCGGAACGGGCGTGCTCCGCGAAGAATACCTTGAGCGCGACTCCGCGGCAATCACGGCCTACGCCATGAACCACGGCTACGTGGACATTCAGGTCGCCGCGCCGCAGGTGGACTACTCCGAAGACGGAATCACCGTCACGTTCACCGTCAATGAAGGCAAACGCTACAAACTCGGCGAAATCGGCTTCAAAGGCGATCTCATCGACAGCGACGAGCGCCTGAAAGAAGTGATCAAGCTTGACGACTACAAAGATTCCAACGGGTATTTCTCCCTCACCGTCCTGCAGGACGACATCAAGGCCCTCACCGACTTCTACGGCAATTACGGCTACGCCTTTGCCGAAGTCGATGTGGACACCCCGAAGAACGATGAGGAAGGCATCATCAACGTCTTCTATGTGCCGCACAAGAAGCAGAAGGTGCATATCCGCCGCGTGGTCACGCAGGGCAACACCCGTACCCGCGACAACGTCATCTTCCGTGAATTGCGCCTTGCCGACGGGGACCAGTTCGACGGCTCCAAGCTGCGCCGCTCCAACGAGCGCCTGAACCGCCTCCGCTACTTTACCCAGGCCGACACCACCATCGTTCCCACGGACAAGGACGATGAGGTCGATCTCCGCGTCAACCTGAAGGAAGACCGCACCGGCGCCATCATGGGCGGCGTGGGCTACTCGACCTTCTACCAGTTCGGCGTGAGCGGCAGTATCCAGGAGCGCAACCTGTTCGGCCGCGGCTACTCGCTCGGCCTGCAGGGTTTCGTATCCGGCAAGTCCTCGTATCTGGACCTGTCTTTCGTCAACCCGCGCATCTACGATACCGATTTCGGTTTCAGCAACAACAGCTACGCCATCTGGGAAGAATGGGATGACTTCAAGAAGAAGACCATCGGTAATACCATCCGCCTCTTCCATCCCATTGGCGAGTACACCTCGGTGTCCGTTGGCTACCGTCTCGACCGCTACACCCTGTTCGACATTCCCGACACGGCCTCCCGCGCCTACAAGGAATACGAGGGCAAGAACCTCTCGAGCGTCGTAAGCACCAGCATCACCTACGACTCCACCGACTCGCGCGAACGTCCTACGTCCGGTGTGGTGGGCCGCGTCTCTATGGAATACGGCGGCGGCGGTATCGGCGGTAACGACAACTTCTTCAAGCCTATCGGTGAATTGCAGTCGTTCCACACCCTGTTTCGCAACCCAAACCACATCTTCCATTGGCGTGGCCGCGTCGGCGGCGTGTTCGAAAACTCCAACAAGCCGGTCCCCGTATTCGACCGCTTCTTCATCGGCGGCATCGACTCCATCCGTGGTTATGACTCGGAAGACCTTGCCCCGCGCGATCCCAAGTACCACGACGAAATCGGCGGCGACCGCATGGGCTTCCTGAACTTCGAATACATCTGGACGTTCCATCCGGAAATGGGCATCGCCCTCGTGCCGTTCTTCGACATCGGCTACAACATCGACTCCAGGCAGACTTCCGATCCCTTCAGCGACCTGAAGAAGTCGGTCGGCCTCGAACTGCGCTGGCGTTCGCCCATGGGCGACCTGCGCTTCGCCTACGGCTTCCCGCTGGACAAGAACGTTAAGGGTGACCGCCCCGGCGGACGGTTTGAGTTCTCCATGGGTCAGTTCTTCTAAAAAACAAGGGTGCGGGAAAGAATACCTTTCCCGCACCCCTTCCGCTTTGCCCGCTTCTGTGCGGGCGGGCTTCTTTGACGCGGCACGACCGCCCATCAGGACAGCTTCCCCTTCATGATTCTTATCGGTTCTCAGACTCCGCACAGATCATCCCCCGCCATCGGGCGTCTGTTCAGACCCCTTTTGGTCGCCTTTGCCCTCGCCCTGTTCGTGACCGCGGTTTCCGACGCGCACGCGGCTCCCTCCTTTGAACAGCAGTACGAGAAGGCCAAGCAGGATATGGAGTTCCTCAAGAGCGACTCCAAACGCGGCGGCTGGCGTGAGCCGTGGGAAAAACTCGCCCAGTCGTTTTTCGACCTCCACGAAAAATATCCCCGCTGGCGGAACCGCCCTGCGGCGCTCTTCCGTTCGGCGTTGGCGATGGAGGAGCTCGCCAAGCGTTCCATGCTGCGGCAGGACGCTCAGGCCGCTGTCGATCGGTATGGGGTGTTCCTCAAAAGCTACGCCGGCCATGTGCTGGCCGACGACGCGCTGTTTGGCATTGCGCGTATCAAGGCGGAACGGTTCAACGATTTTTCCGGAGCGCAGGAAGCGCTCAACACCATCCAAAATCAATATCCCCGGGGTGATGTCGCACCGGAAGCCAAGCTCTACGCCCAGCGCCTCAAGGCGGCGCTGGAAGCGGCCAAGAGCAGCACGCCGGGCAAAAAGACGGCGGCGCTTCTGACCGACATGAAATGGGAAAACCAGAAGAATCTGGCCGTCATCACGCTGGAGTTCGATCGCCCCATCATCTGGTCCATCGACACGCAAAGCGGCAGCAAAAAAAACGACATCCCCAACAGGATGGTTGTGGATCTCATGGGCGTCAATCCGGCTTCGACGATCCGCCCCGGCATCAAAGTGCAGGGCAGTTCCCTCCGCCGTATGCGCCTTGACTTGTCCGCTCCCGATAAAACCCGGCTTTTGCTCGATTTCAGGCAGGTCAAACGCTTCATGGTCAAAACGGAATCCTCGCCGTTCCGTATCGTCATCACGACCTCGGCCACGGACGCCGCCATGCCTCGCGGCATCTCGTTCGGCCAAGGGCTGCAATCGAGCGATCCGCTTTTCCGGTTCGCCACCCGATCCATCATGATCGATCCCGGCCACGGCGGCAAAGATCCCGGAACCGTGCACAACGGCGTCATCGAACGTGAAGTGACGCTGGACATCGCCAAACGTGTGGGCAGCATCCTCGCGGGCAAAGGCATCCAGGTGCACTACACCCGAACGGACAATACATGGGTTTCGTTGTCCACCCGTTCCTATATGGCGAATCAGGCCCGCGCCGATGTGCTGCTGTCCATCCACGTCAACGCCAGCCCCAATGAAAACGCCTGCGGCCTGGAAACGTATTTCCCGGATACAGCCTCAAGCAGTGCGGATGCGGGCAAGCTTGCCGGGCTGGAAAACGCCAACGGAGGCCATAAGGGAGATACGGGATCCCCTGCCGCTTCGTCGTCGGTTCGCAGTCAGGAATCCCGCCGCCTCGCCGACACGGTCCAAAAATGTACCCTCTCCGTCATGAAGGAAAAGACCTTCACCGTCCGGGACGGAGGGGTCAAGTCCGGCCCCTTCAAGGTCTTGCTCGGCGCGAATATTCCGGGTATCTTGGTTGAAGTCGGTTATTGCTCAAACGCACAGGAAGCCGCCAACCTTGCGATCCCCACGTATCGGCAGGCGTTGGCGGAAGGGATCGCTTCCGGCATCCTTGCCCATTTGGGCAGCCTCGACGGGAACAAGCGCTGATCCCGTTCCGCTACGCGTTCTTCCCCGTCTGGCAACATTTCCTTCCCAGCCCTGTTCCCCTCTGCCTCTTTCACGTGCGCTTCGGGAAAAGAGAAAACGCTGCTCTGTTCTCCTTGAGTAACAAACCTGCAAGGGGAGCTGTCCAGAGGACAGTTATCTGCTCACAACGCTCTCCTCGCAATATATTTTGCGGTAAAACAAACCCGCCGAAAGAAAAAAACTCAGCCTTCTCCGCACCGGGAATATCCCTGAAGGATCCTAACTTTCTTTATCTTCCGGAATAACTGGATATAAAAATCTTTTCAGAAATCCGGGCTCTCTATCCGCTTTCATGCCCATAACGGAACATGTCTTGACGACTCACGCGTTGAAGGCTATCCATTTCGATCTGCGGGCCGGGTTCCCGCTAGTGTCTGTACATCCAAGGAGAAGAATATGTTCAGAGTATTGTCCCTCGCTCTTGTGGCTTGTTTGCTGATGGCGGGTTCCGCTTTCGCCGACATGAAAATCGGCGTGTTCAACTCCCAGGCCGTTGCTATGGACAGCGACGCAGCCAAGGCCGCCCAGCAGAAGCTGCAGTCGCAGTTCGGCGCCGAGAAGACGCAGCTTGAAAAGCAGGCCAAGGATCTGCAGTCCAAGGGTGAAGCCCTTCAGGCTCAGGTCGCTAAAATGTCCGCCAAGGAACGTGAAGACAAGCAGATGGAATTCCTCCGCCTGCGCCGCGCCTTTGAAGAAAAGTCCCGCAACTTCGCCCGCAAGGTGGAAAACACCGAAAACCAGATCCGCCAGAGCATGGCTCAGCAGATCTACGACGCCGCCACCACGATCGCCAAGCAGCAGAAGCTTGATCTTATCCTCGACGCCGCTGCCGGCAGCGTGATGTATGCCACGCCCACCCTCGACATCACCAAGCCCGTCCTTGCTGAAGTCAACCGTTTGTGGAAGGCCGGCGGCAGCAAGTTCCCGGAACCCAATACCGGTAAGAAGTAAATGGTTGCCCGTAAACTCTCCGAAATCGCGGCCCAGCTTGGCTTGATCCTGCAAGGCGACGATGCCGAAGTCATCGGCGTCAACACCTTGGAGGGGGCCGGGCCCGATGAAGTGAGCTTTCTGGCAAACCCCAAATACGCTGACCAGCTCGCGGCAACGCGGGCTGGCGCCGTCATAGTCCGTCCCGAACACGCCGGGGATGTCAGACGCGCCCTGATCAGCGAAAATCCCTACCAGGACTTCGGCCGCGTTCTGGAGCTGTTCGCCGCACCGCAGGGCAGCTTTTCCGGAATCAGCCCGTTGGCCTTCATTCATCCCGATGCCGAACTCGGCGACGGGGTGACCGTTTACCCCTTCGTTTACATCGGTCCCCATGCCACGGTGGGAAGCGGCGTCAAGCTCTTCCCCGGCGTCTACGTGGGCGAGAACGTCCGCATAGGCAAGGGCACCACCGTCTATCCTAATGCCGTTCTCATGGCCGGAACGCACGTCGGCGAAGGCTGCATCCTGCATCCGGGTTCCGTGCTCGGCGCGGACGGCTTCGGCTTCGCCCGGACCCCTGCGGGCATCCAGAAAATCCCGCAAGTCGGCAAAGTCACCATCGGCAACGCCGTCGAGGTGGGGGCCAACGCCGCCATTGACCGGGCCGTGCTCGATGCCACCCGCATAGGTGACGGCACAAAAATCGACAATCTCGCTCAGATCGGGCATAATGTGCAGATAGGCCGTAACGGCTTCGTCGTCTCACAAGTGGGCATTTCCGGTTCCACCACGGTCGGGGACAACTGCACGTTCGCCGGACAGGTCGGTATCGCCGGGCACCTGCACATCGGCGACAACGTCACCATTGGCCCCCAGTCGGGGGTCGCCAAAGATATCCCCAGCGACGTCGTCGTGGGCGGCACGCCCACCGTGGATCAGCGTACCTACATGCGCACGCTGGCCCTTATGCCCCGCTTCCCTGAACTCTTCAAGCGCCTGTCCAAGCTTGAAAAGGAACTGGAAGAACTCAAGGGCGGCAAGCCGGACGCCTAGCTCTTTGCAATTCAGACTCAAGGAATACACAGCATGGACCAGCCTACCTCGTTTGACATCCGCAAGATTCTGGAGTTTCTCCCCCACCGTTATCCATTCCTGCTCGTGGACAGGGTCAACGAGATCGTGGACGGGGAATACATCAAGGCGCATAAGTGCGTCAGCTTCAATGAACCGTTCTTTCAGGGGCATTTCCCCGGCGTCCCGGTGATGCCCGGCGTGCTGATCATTGAAGCTCTGGCGCAGGCTGGCGGCCTGCTGGTGCTGCATGGTTTCGATCCGAGCGAGACCGCCGGGAAGCTCTTCCTCTTCTCCGGGCTCGAAAAGGTCCGCTTCCGGCGTCCGGTCTTCCCCGGCGACCGTCTGGTTCTGGAATGCCGCCTCATCCGCCACAAGCTGAAACTGTGGAAGATGGAAGGTCGGGCTTACGTTGACGGCGTGCTCGCCGCCGAAGCGGAAATCACCGCTGCCGTGACCGATCGTGGAGACATGTAATATGGGTTGCAGTATGGCTTCTCAACAAGTCCACCCCACTGCTATCGTGCACGCCAATGCGCAGATCGGCAAGGATGTGGAAATAGGCCCCTATGCGATCATTGAAGAGCATGTCGTCATCGGGGATCGCTGCCGCATCGACGCCCACGCCGTCATCAAAGATTACACGAGGATGGGCGTGGGCAACCATATCCATTCCCACGCGCTGGTCGGCGGCGAACCGCAGGATCTCAAGTTCCAGGGCGAAGTGACGTGGCTGGAGCTCGGCGACGCTAACCGTATCCGTGAATTCGCCACGCTCCACCGGGGCACGGAAGGCGGAGGCGGCATTACCCGTATCGGCAGCCGCAACCTGTGCATGGCCTACACGCACATCGCCCATGACTGCCAGCTCGGCAATGACATCGTCATGTCCAACGGAGCCACTCTCGGCGGGCATGTACGCGTGGACGACTTTGCGATCATCGGCGGCCTTTCCGCAGTGCACCAGTTCGGCCATGTCGGTACCCACGCTTTCGTGGGCGGCATGACGGGCGTTGCGCAGGATCTTCCCCCGTGGATGCTGGCAGCGGGCAGCCGTGCGCTTGTGCATGGCCCCAATCTTGTGGGACTGCGCCGCGCCGGGGCTTCCCGCGAGACGATCTCCGCTTTTAAACAGGCCTTCCGCCTCATTTGGCGCAGTGAGATGCCCCGCTCCGAAGCCTTGGATCTGCTTGCGAACGACTACGCGAATCTGCCTCAACTGATGGAGTTTGTGGATTTTGTCCGCAGCAGCGAACGCGGGCTCTGCCCCGCCGAAAAAAATGTTGAAAAAAAACTTGACGACGACGCTGTATAAAGCTAAAAGCTTCTTCGTCGACAGCGACAAGCGCGACACATAGAGATGCCTTTGTAGCTCAGTTGGTAGAGCGCATCCTTGGTAAGGATGAGGTCTCCAGTTCAATTCTGGACAAAGGCTCCATAAGAAATCAAGCCCTTTCGGTGAACAACCGGAAGGGCTTTTTCGTCATGGCCGTTCAGCTCCACTCCTGTCCTGCTTTTTCCATATGGAGAGTGAAGTGCCCACTGGAATCGTAATCTCCGCCTAGAAGCGCCGGTCCACGCCTAGTACAATATACAGTCCTTCTCCTCATGGCAAGACCGCCCGCCGTACAGCCGCCCCCGACCGTCATGACCTCTTCACTTTCCATCGGTTCCATTGTTCCCGGTCTTCATGGACGGGGGCTTTTATTTGCGGTTGTGCAACTTCCCGTCGGGATTTCCCCATCACGAAATTTTTCTCCTGCCGCATCAATGGAAAGGACTTCAAGCGTCGAACCGTTCACCCGGAACCTGACATTGCGTCCGGCAAAGGCAAATCCGTAAATCCGTTCGGGATCATCCTGATAGGACGGGCGCGGATCAAGGGCCAGAACCTCACGCAATGTCTTCCATTTGCCTGTGGGAAGTCCTTGCAGGACTTCCCGCGCGGCACTCACCTCAAGCCGGGGTTCCGGCTTCGTTCCCGCAAAACCGCCTGTCGCCTGAGGGATACAGTCGGCGTAGGGAAGGTAGGGTTTTATATCCAAAATCGGCGTTCCATGCAGCAGATCGGCCCCAGAAACCCGTAACAACGGGCCTTCCGGGGACTGAAGCACAATATTTTCCAGCTTCACCGCCGACAGCCCCAGCGGATTTGGACGGAACGGCGAGCGCGAGGCAAAAACGCCCACCCGCGCATTGCCGCCTAAACGCGGAGGCCGGACCGTGGGCGACCAGCCTTTGCCTGCGGATGCGGAAAACGCCCAGATCAGCCAGATATGGGAAAAACCTTCCAACCCCCGCAACGCCTCCGCACTCCGATAGTCCGGTTCAAAAATAATCTCAGACAGAGCCGTCTCCACGACGCCGCTTTGCCGGGGAATACCAAATTTTTCCTGAAAGTCATTACGGATAGATGCGATTACGTTCATAGGAGTACCACCTTTTCGAGCATCACCGGGCAGCGCCTGACGGCCCACCGGAACAGTTGAAACGGCATTGAAGGGAGAACCGCCCGCCTTTGGCTGACGGCGAGGCACCAAGCGTATTGCGCCTGGCGTCCTGAATATGGGTAACATTGTCCGGAAAAAGGGCGTTGACTCCCAAAGCACATACGTCTGCTCGGGTAGTCCTCGAAATATCATGGGGCAGCGGGCCCCTCTTCGCCTCCCACCGGTTCCACGTCCACGAACCAATCAACACGATGACCCAAGCCAACACAGCCGCCCACTGTCTCCCTCTCCGCTCAAGAGCGGTTTCATGTTCCGCCCATAAGGCCCATAGCCAGTCAGACGCCCACCATATTAGGCCGGAAGCCGACGCGCAAGGCTCCTCACCATAGAAAGCCCTCCTTTCGTGTAGGGTATCCGCCGGACCATGCCGGCAACAGGGAAAACTGCTTCAGCGCAGCGATAGGAGGCGAGCGCAGACTCCCCTTCGTCCTCCCCACAAGGCATAAATCCGTTTCCCCAATCCCCTACACGCTGCGGCATAGAACACTCCGAGGGGAAACAATTCACCCTTCCCCCATACCGCCGTACCAGTCTGCCCCGGTTTCAGCATGAGGGAAAAGAGGGAGAACGCCATAGGCGCGCACTTCTTGTTTCAAATCTTGCCGTTTCCCCTGATGCAAAGATGCCTCACCACACCTTTCCCCTCTTGGAAGCCGCTTCACATTGGGCAATGACAACCCTCTCAGCACCTATGTACTGCTTTTATTGATTTTACAATCTAAAACCTTGTCTTTGGAGAGGGCTCACCACCCACCCAGATGGAAAACTACCTTTTTCTGTGCGATGGCATGGTTCTGAAAGTCCTGCGCCCCATACTTGGCAATAGATTCCCTCTACCATATTTACCTTTTCCGTTCATTCCTAACGGAATTATCCCCCTGTGCAGCCCCGTTAAGGCACAACAGCCTTTCATCACTCGTAAATCATACGCACTTATTCTTATGGACTCTACACAATATCAGCATATACCCGCGTATCTACACTGGCATCGCAAAATACTCACTCGGCTCAAACAATTCATAGTTGCCAACTCATTTCTTGATATGCCTATATGGCGAGAAAGGCGTTCTTGTGAGGAGGTCTATCATGTCCATTCGTTCTCTTCTCTTATGCTGTATCCTTTTATTTCCATGTATCGCTTCGGCATCTACGCTTTCCATCCAACCTTCTGTGAGCACACTTGGGGTTGGAGTTGACATCAGCTATCGACAAAACAGTTTCATAGCCTACAGGTTAAGTGCTTTTACTCAACCATTCGATACAAAAATAAAACTCAAAGGCATTCAGTATAAGACTGAAGACTCCAGCCACAGCGTCGGTTTACTGTTGGACATCTTCCCCTTTAAAAATGCTTTCCGGATATCCGCTGGCGCTTATTATTTCAAGCTGGATACCGATCTTTCCACGTCGGTAGATGCAATCAATCCCATTTATGAAGAGCTGATCAATCAAACGAGTGGAAAGGCGACATGGGAAAGGCTCGCACCTTATATTGGCCTTGGTTGGGAAAGGGCTCAACAATCCGAATCGTCTTTAGGATGGCATGCCTCGCTTGGGCCTTATCTGTGAGGAAACCCCATGTCTCTTTCCAACTTCCGGATGTCCCCATCCCCAAGCGTTACGTTGGGAGAATACAAGCAGAGGAAGACAACATTAAAAGCAAAGTTCGTAAGTAGACGTGGTACCCTGTTTTGTCACTTGGATTCACATATCGTTTTTAATATAGTGAAATTATAAGAGCATCCTCCAATTATCCCCCTATACTGGCCGTATCATACACCTTGCCGAATGTTCCGTTTATTGAGGAATAAAGATGATCATCAAGTGCTCTTGCGCGTAACGGGTCTAAGACGCTGGCTCGATCGGCTGGATCGAGAACGAAAGGGAATCCTTTAACCAGAAAAGGAGTCTTTCAGCGCCTCTTTCCAGCCTCAATACACTCTCCAACATGTTGAGTATATGACAGTTTCCTCATGAGCGAATTCTCGGTTGTTGCCTTTTTCATGATTTTCGAGCTGAGAATACAGTATCCCTCTTGACAGGCATTGTATTCGGGTTTAATTGTGAATAAAAGAACAATTTGTTTGATTACTCAATCTAATCTGTTTTCCATAAAGGAGACCGCCATGTGGGATACTCGATTCGATGAGCGTGATGTTAAGGAAATCCGCACAAAGACAACGACCTATCTTGGAGTCGGAGCCATCGCCAAGATTGATGACATCGCCGCCGATTTGAAGGCCAGAGGCATCGACTCCATCCTTTGCGTGACCGGCGGGCATTCCTACAAGCTTACCGGCGCATGGGATTACGTCACCGCAGCCTGCGCCAAGCACGGCATACGCATCTCCCTGTACGACAAGGTGACTCCCAACCCCACAACCGACTCCATAGACGAGGCGGCGGCCCTCGGCAGATCCGCCGATGCCAAGGCCGTACTCTGCATCGGCGGCGGCAGCCCCATCGATGCGGGCAAAAGCGCGGCCATTATCCTTGCCAATCCAGACAAGACGGCGGAAGAGCTGTATACCTTCGCGTTCACGCCGACAAAGGCTGTCCCCATTGTTGTCGTCAACCTGACCCACGGCACGGGCAGCGAAGTCAACCGCTTCGCCGTGGCCAGCATTACGAAGCACAACCACAAGCCAGCCATCGCCTATGACTGCCTCTATCCCTTGTTCTCCATCGACGATCCGGGCTTGATGATCAAACTCTCGCCTAAGCAAACCCGCTATGTGTCCATCGACTCTGTGAACCACGTCATCGAAGCGGCCACTGCCGTTACAGCCAACCCGCTGTCCATCCTGCTGGCTGGAGAGACTATCCGCCTTGTGGCGGAATATCTGCCCAAGGCGCTCGCCAACCCCGAAGACCTCAAGGCCCGTTACTGCCTGTCTTACGCTTCCATGATCGCAGGGACCGCATTCGACAACGGATTGCTCCACTTCACACACGCACTGGAACATCCCCTCAGCGGCATCAAGCCAGAACTCGCGCACGGCCTCGGCCTTTCCATGATCCTGCCCGCCATCATCGAAGAGTGCTATCCCGCCTGTTCCGCTACGCTAGGCACGATTTTACGACCGCTGACGCCTGACCTCAAAGGAACCCCGGACGAGGCTCACAAGGCCGCCAGAGGCGTTGAAACGTGGCTCGCCGACATGGGCGTACCGCAGAAGCTGGAGGACGAGGGGTTCACCGAGAACGACATCCCCCGCCTGTGCGAACTGACCCGGACCACGCCGTCCCTCGGGCTGCTTCTCTCCGTCGCCCCTGTCCCGGCAACTCCTGAGCGTATTGAAAAGATTTACAGAAGATCGTTGAAGAAGATGGATGCGTAAGCAACCGGAGAAAAAACGGAGGAGAGCCTTACAGGATGATGACTCTTCTACAAACCTCTTGCGATTCTATCGGCTGATACGAAAATGACCTGAGCGGGTTAACCTCAATCCAGTCTTATCCAAGAGGAAAAGATTTCTCCGATGTAAGAGAACCCGGCCTGTACATATCGGCCCTCCCCTCCTCCCGGCATAAAAAACCGCCCCGAATCAACGATTCAGGGCGGTTTTTATACTCGTAATATTGGCCCGGTTACTCAGGCAAGCCTGGTTGGGACCACGAGCCATTGTGAATACGGGAGACGTGGGAAGGAAAGAAATCCTGAAAAGGTGTTCCCTCCTCCCCGCGTTCTATTCCTTCCTTATTCATCATCCTGCGGCTTCAGGTGATCGGGGACGATCATCATGTCGATGATGATGGGCTTGAGGAAGCTCCACTTGATGTCGTGCACATGGTACACTTCCATCATGTCGCGGATGGCGTCCCAGCAGTTGTGGCAGGGCGAAATGACCATCTTGGCACCGGTTTCGCGGATCTGCTGCAACTTCATGTACAGGCCCTTGTCACGCTGCGGGCGGAACTTGCCGATGCCGTTGAAGCCGCCGCCGCCACCGCAGCAGAAGTTGTCTTCGCGGTTGCACTTCATTTCGCGGAAGTCTTCCGCGATCTGGCTCATGATGTAGCGGGTGTGCTCGGCGAGGCCGTGGTTACGGATGTAGTTGCACGAGTCCTGCAGGGTCACGGGCATCTTGAGGCGCTTGGCGGGATCGATCTTGATCTTGCCCTTGCGCAGCGCATCGGCCAGCCATTCCACATAGTGCAGGAACGGGACCGGCGGCTTGCCGTCTTCGCGTCCGGCCCAATAGGGGCCTTCCACGACCGTGGCGCGGTGCGCGTGCCCGCATTCCGTGCCTACGACCATCTTGGGGCGCAGACGATCGACCGCGCCGTAGATACGCTTCACGTTGTTGGCGCACGCTTCCCAGTCACCGGCAAACAGGGACAGGGACGTGTTTTCCCAACCCACGGAAGGAACGGTCCACTTTTCCCCGGCCACATGGAAGAGGATGGCGGCCTGCGCCACGTCTTCAGGATAGTGCTTGGGTTCGCGGGCGTTCAGGATGTACATGACATCGCAGTCTTCCTTGTCGATCGGGATCTCGAGGCCCGGCCACTCTTCCGCGTTTTCCTCGGCCATCCATTCGCAGGTGTCCACCCAGTCTTCGGTGGTCACGTCCATCTGGGCGCCGTATACGCGGTGCATACCCGCACCGATCTTGAGTTCCCACGGCACGAAGCCCTGAGAATACAGCACGCCGCGCAGATAGCTGAACATGACGCCCATGTCGATGCCGTGCGGGCAGTACGTGCCGCAACGGTTGCAGCAGGTGCATTTCGCCCATGCCACTTCCATCGTATCGATCATGAACTTCGTGTCGACCTGCCCCTTGCGGCGAAGCATTTCGCCGAGCGTGGACTGGATCTTGTAGGACGGAACCTGCTTGGGATCGCGGTTGTTCGCCGTATACAGGAAGCAGCTGTTCGCGCACAGGCCGCAGTGGGCGCAAATCTCGAGCCACGTGCGGGTGCGGGACTTGCAGGTCTTCTGCAGGGTCTCCCACAGAGCGACCGTGTCCACTTCCAGCATTTCCATTTCTTTATAATACTGCTGCCCACCCTTGTCGCCGAGGAGCGCTTTCAGATCTTCCTCGGTGTTGATGGGCCGTCTGTTGCAAAACTTGCCTTCAGGCATGTTGTCCTCCAATATGCTGGCAATCCCGGGGGATTACCAGGGGAAAGCGGGGCCGCGCGACGCGCCGCCACGCTTGATGGCGTAGTCCATGCCAAGCTGACCGCGCGACATGAAGTACAGCACGATGTGGGAAAGCTTGGTGAACGGCGCCAGAATGAGCACCAGCTCGGCCGCGAAGATATGCCACAGGAGCCAGCTTTCATAACCGGGGGCCTGCATACGGGCGAGGAATCCGGCGACGAGCACGAACAGCACCAGCAACAGGATACCCCAGTCGCCCAGCGTCGTCAGGAAGCGGACTTCCGGCAACGCGACGCGGCGCAGGATCATCATAAACGCACCGACGATGGCGAGCACCGTAAAGGCGTCGGAGAACCACATGGGCAGCGAAGGCAGGCTGAAGCCGAAGCGTTCCTGCATGATGACCATGTGACCGGCAAGGAACAGAGGCACAATCACCACGCCGATATGGAACAGGAAGAAGGCGATGGTGAAATACGGCTGCCTGCGCCAGCTGTGCGTCCCAAAAGGAACCAGCCACTGAAGGACGGAAGAAATCGCGCCCTTCATACCGATTTTACGGCCGGGGCCGTAGGCGACACGTTCAAGCCGCCAATCCAACCCCCGGATATACAGGACCACACGGCGGGCAAGGCCAATCACGAAGATGAGAAAGGCAGCCCACAACATGGGACCAGTGAGGAATTCGTACATACAACAGCTCCTTGCGGATTACTCGGGTCTGCCGGTTCGCTCGTCGCGACCAAAAAGGAAGCGCCAGTATCCGAGGAACCCCACGAGCGCGACGCCCATGAGGACATACGTCCAGCCCTTGGTGAAAATCATAAACGAGTAGAGCGTGGGGAAATCTTCCATGTTTCGCTCCCGGCGCCCTAGTGGGCGTCCTTGAAATCAGGGTGTTCGTACAGGACCGGCATCTTCGAGCACACGAAGCGGTACGCCGTCACGATCAGGGTTACGATAAAGATGGACAGGAACACTTCCGAGATGCTCGGGAAGTAGCGATCCGCGCTGTCCAGCTGCCAGTTGAAGGCCACGAGGCACACGTTGAAGCGGTTGACGACGATGCCGAGCACGCCGAACACCGACGCCACACGAATGAGCGTGATGTTCTTTTCGCGCACGCCGAGGGCGTACAGGAAGGCGGGCAGGAGCACGAAGCCGACCATTTCGACGGCGAACCACGCACCGTAACCGGAAGCGAGATAGTGCCAGTCGTTGTCCATGGTGGTGTCCAGCACCTTGATGATGAAGTAGCCGATCAGCACGAAGGAAGCCGCGCGGCCGAAGCCGAACACAACGCCGTCGGCTTCACGCAGGTGGGTTTCATCCATCTTGTTGTGCAGTGCCTTGTGGGACAGCGTGCCTTCGAAGATGACCATCGAAAGACCGGCCACCATCGAGGAGATGAAGAAGAACACCGGCATGAACGGCGAGTACCACAGGGGGTGCATCTTGCTCGGGGCGATGAGGAACAGCGCGCCCAGCGAGGACTGGTGCATCGTGGACAGCACCACGCCGAGGATGGTCAGCGGGATGGTGAAGCACAGCACGGCCTTGCGGATGGTATGCATTCGGGGACGCAGGCGGACGAGCCAACAGGGGGCGTCCTTCATGCCGAGGAGCCATTCGAGGCCCACGGGGGACCATTCGATGAACAGCACGGTCAGGTAGATGCCCACGCACAGGCCCACTTCGAACAGCAGGGACGTGGTGCCCTGCGATACAAGCAGAGGATACGGCAGACGCCACGGCTGGCCCACGTCGTACAACAGGGCGACGACCACGAAGGCGTAGCCGAGGAAGGCGGTCAGGATGGCGGGGCGCACGGCCGAATGATACCGCTTCATGCCGAAGAGATAGCAGGCCGAAGAGGTCACATAGCCGCCCGCCGCCAGTGCGACGCCGCACAGCAGGTCAAAGGCGATCCAGATGCCCCAGGGGTTGTTGTCGTCCAGGTTGGTCACCGCGCCGAGGCCGAAGCCGAAGCGCCCGATGGTGATCAGCAGCCCGATGGCAAGGATCACAGCCGTGATCAGGTTGCCGGGCGTGCGGGGGATGGACAGCAGCGTCTTGCCAACGCAACCCTGCATACAAGGCTTGGCGGCCATGACGTCAGCCACGGCATCAAGACGATTCGAGAGGTTCTTCCAGAGTTTCATTGCTTACGCCTCCCCGCCGTTGGTGTCGTGCTTGCCCTTCTTGCCCTTTTCAGGCTTGGAAGGCTTGGCGGCAGCCTTGGCAGCGGCTTCTTCGGCGGCCTTCGCGGCAGCCTCTTCCGCAGCCTTCGCCACGGCTTCGGCCTTTTCGGCCTCAAGCTGCGCCCGGAGAGCCTCTTCGGCTTCGGCCACGGCCTTCTTCACTTCATCAGCGACGGCGCGATCCTTTTCCTTGGCGGCTTCCTTCGCGGCCTTATCGAGGCTGGCCTGCAGCTTCTTCGCGGCTTCTTCCTCGGTACGGGCGACGGCGGCGTTTACGGCATCGTTCTGCTCTTCCTTGGCGATCTGTTCCTTACGCTTGGTGATCGCGTACGCGCCGCCAAGCAGGACAGGCCAGATGCCCACAACCATGGGCACGGCTCCGAGCGCTCCAGCCGTATATTCGCCGGCGGCCTTGGTGCCGAGATCCTCGTTGAGGCCCACTTCCTTGAACTCAGCGCCGGAAATGGTCATCCACGCGGTACCGCCCATTTCGTGCTCGCCGTACACATGGTTCTGGTAGCGTTCGGGATGAGCGGTGATGCGATCCCACGCGATCTTGACCAGATCCTTGCGCTTGCCGAACACCAGCGCTCCGGTGGGGCAGGCTTCCACGCAGCCGGGAAGCTTGCCTTCCTGCAGGCGGGGGTGGCACAGCGTGCACTTCTGGACCAGCGGATTGAGGGCGCGGTCGTAGGTGTAGCCGGGGATATTGAACGGGCACGCGACCATGCAGTAACGGCAGCCCACGCAGAGGGTGGGATCGTAGGTCACGGAACCGTCGGGGTTCTTGGTAAACGCCTTCACGAAGCACGCACTGGCGCAGGCGGGTTCCTCGCAGTGCATGCACTGGCTCTTGCGGAACACGTCCTTGTCGAGGCTCGCGGGACGGTACTTGTTCACCACGGTCCACTCTTTGGCGGACGTGCGGCGCTTTTCGTTAAGCACGTTGAGATCGGTGAAGGGCTTCTCCGGTTTGGGGAGATCGTTGACCTTGTTGCAGGCCTGTTCGCACCTGCGGCAACCGATGCACAGCGTGGTGTCGTGAAGCACACCCTTGCTGTCGGGGTAGCCGTGGAAGGTTCCGCCCGCAGCGGACGCGGATTTCGCGCCGCCCAGAGCCGAACCGATACCCAGCCCACCCATCAGAGTCAGAAATGATCTACGGTTCATATCTTCTCCTCCGCCTATTTCACGCGCGGGGTATGGCAACCCGCGCAATCGGTGGCGGCAGGCTTCTCGATCTTCATCCGATCGTGGCAGGCCATGCACTGTTGATGATACGCAGCCTTGAGCGAAGGCTTGTTGACGCTCGTAGCCATCTTGTCAGCCTCAATCCCGTGGCAGCTGGCGCACTTCGGCGGGGTCTTCAGATCCGCGATGGGGCTGTTGTGGTGGCACGCGGCGCACATGGCCGTCGGCGACGTATGGAACGCGGAGGCAAGCCCGCTGTCGGCGGCACCCTTCACAAGGGCTTCGTAGATCTTGCGGTGCGGGAACACGCTCGGTTCAAAATCGTTGGACAGAGCACCGATGGTCACGGTCTCAGGCACTTCGACGGCCGGGAAAGGCTTCGCCGGAGCGGGCTGGGCGGCCAGATCCTTGGCTGCGATGTCGGCAAGCTGTTCCTTCGTGAGATCGAAGGCGGAACCGTCGGCGATCTGGGCGGAGGTAATGCCCTTCACGTCCTTGTGGCAGGTGGCACAGGAATCGGCGGGCATGACCGGAACCGCCCCGTGGCAACCGGCACATTCCTTCTTCTGCATCACGGTCTGCTGATGGCAGCCCACGCAGCTGCTGTCCGAGGTCTTCGCGTGCATGGCGTCGGCCAGCTTCACGAAGTTGCCGTCCTTGTTGCCGTCGACGGTGTGACAGACGGTACAGGACTCGATGCGGACATGGTGGCAGGTGCGGCAGCTGTCCACGGAAGCCTCATGCGCCTTGTGGTTGAACACCACGGGCTTCATGCCGGCTTCGGGAGCGCCCACGGGGCGCTTGGCGTTGTTGACGGGCAACAGCACGGTGGCGTCGGGCTGACCGCGCATCAGGCGGGGAACCGGGTTCACCTGCTTGAACTTGGACTGGGCCTCTTCGGTATGGCAACCGGCGCAGGTGGTGGGGCCGGTCACAATCGCGGCCTCAATGGAGGCGGCTTCGGCGGCGGCCTCGGCCTGCACTTCCTTGGCGGAAAGCTTCTTCGTGCTCTTGGGCTCGGCGGCCTTCTTGGCTTCCACCTGAGCGGTCAGATACGCACGAGAGGACTGGGCCACGTTTTCATGGCACCACACGCACTTGGTGTGCACGGCGGTCTGGAGAGAAGGCGTGGAACCAACGGCCTTTTCGCCGTGGCAGGCGGCGCAGGCGTCTTCCTGTCCCTTCTTCCATACGAGCTTGTTCAGCTTTTCGTCATACACATGGTGGCAAACGCCGCAGTTTTCTTCGGAGTTGGCCGGGTTGACGATAGCTTTGGAGCTGACGTGCAGATAGTGGAGCGATTTGCTGCCCATCTTGACGGGCTTCTGTTCAGCCTTGAACGGAAGCTTCGTGTCGTGACAGGCGCGGCATTCGCCGTCGAGCGGACCCGTCTTCTGGTTGTTGGAAGCCATGTTCTCATGGCAACCGATGCAACCATTATGATAGATGTTTTCCAGCTTCTTGGCGTCGGTGCCGTCTTCCTTGCGCTGGAATTTGACGGTGTGCCCGTTCGCGGTGGGCGTATGACAGACAGAACAGTCTTGGCCCGTGGCAGCGAGAGCCTTGGTGTGTTCGTCATGCAAAAACACGGCGGGAGGCATTTCCAGCTTCTTGAGCTGGCCTATGGCATCGATGCGGATCACGTCGGGGCGGGTTTGGGCGGCCAGCGACGGTGAAGCAAACAACGCAATCCCACCCAAACCGATCACGGCAATCGCCGCCAGCGCAATCCCACGCAGCAGTTTTCGACCGTTTTCCATGGTGGCAGTCCTTTGCAAATAGAAAAAGAAACATTTCCCCTGACAACAAAACCAGTCTGATTGCAGTATGATGCCATATGCTCTCAGACAGGTGCCTAGCTTCTCAAGCTGGTATCGTGAAAAAAAGTCTCCGTCAAGGGGGGAATGCCTGATCCGACGCCCCTTAGCGGGCGCCAACACCCCCACTTTCGTGAAAAAACAAACGAATGTTTCCTCTCTTTACCTGCTTGAATGCTCAATGAACGTCCTAGGCATCTAAAAATAATATAACATATTATTAAAAAAGGATTTCTTCGCTCAAAACATATTCCACAAACAAACCGCACGGCTCAAAACCTTGCCGCCTGTATACAGGTTCCCCCTCGCTCGAAGCCTGCAGCACCGCCAAAGAGGCTCCCGCAGCCTGCCCGGCCCGCAAAAGCGCCGCCGTCATGGCTCCGCCGAAGCCTCTTCTGCGAAAGGCTTCACGAGTGCTGATCATATGCAATCCCGCCGTATTACCTTTTTCACTCAAGAAGAGTTCCCCGCTGACCACAGGGACCTCCCCGGCAAAGCCCACAAACAGACGCATAGGCGCAACAGCTTGAAACAACACCTGTTCGGCGGCTTTGTACAACCTTTTCACATCCTCATCCGGCGGGTTCCAGTTGGCGGCGAGGACATCCGCGTAGGCGGACAGTTCGGCGGACGTCCCGACCTGTACGATCCGCAAGCCTTCCGGCGGACGTCCTTCCGGCGTCCAGCGGTTTAGAGGCAAAGCCATGCCCGTTTCAAGCTCGCCTATCCCGTAGCCGTTCCGCCCGAACGCCGTACGCTGGCGGTTCAGCGCGCCTTCGTCCTCGGCGCTGGCCCACACCGTAAACGGTCGCTCCGTCGCCGGGGGAAGGGCCATTCCCGGCAGCTCCAGCAGATCCCGGGGGCGTTTGCCCGCGAACCAGTCCTTGGAGGCCTGCAACAGGCCGTCCTCCGCTCCCCGCTCAACCCGGCAAGGCCGCCCGTCTCCGCCGCATTCCCAGAGCACCTTGTTGAAGGTATCCGAGCCCAGCCCCGAATCAACAAGAAGCGCGCCGCCCAGATCCCGGATCAACATGCCGGGCATCCTGCGCTGCAAAAAGGGCACATGCCCGAACAGGTTTTCCCGGGCCGCCTGATAGTGTGACGTTGTCATAAGCAATTCCTTTTGTTTGAGGGTAAGGAAGGAGGAATTTGGGAGGGGGAAGGGGCCTTTTGAAAAAGGGCTCCCTTCCCCCTTGTCCCCCTAAAACTTTTGTGTGCGGGCGGAAGCCTGTACCTCTATGAAGCATAGGGCCGCACTAAGGCTCGCCAACCATCAAAACAATATCCCAGACACATGACTGCGGTAGCTTTATAGCATTCAATAATTGTTCAAATAAAAAGGGGAAAGCCGTTGCACGGCCTCCCCACCAGTCGAAAATCTTGGGAAGGTGAGAGGAGGGGGTCCGGGGAGGGGAGAGGAAACCTTTCTAGAGAAAGGTTTCCTCTCCCCTCCCCCGATTATTCCCCAAAAACTATGCGAAATCAGGATCCAGAGCGGCGCGGCCGTTGGCGAGCATGATCTTGACGTAATGCACGGTGCGTTCGTCCACCGGCATGACGGGGAAAGGCTCCCCACAGGACTCGCAACGGGTCATGGAAGGCTGCGTCGGCGCAATCAGAGGATTGCGGCGCCCGCAGCCGGGGCAACGATAAAAAAAGACAAGCTCCATGCTCTCCGGCGGCACGGGCTGCACGGGACGACTGGAAAGACTCATCCCCGCACTCCTTCGACAAGGCTTTCGCCGCTCATGACGCCCGGCTTGGCAAGGCCCCACAAATCCAGCAGCGTGGGCGCAATATCCCCAAGCTTGCCGCCGGAACGCAACGGAACGGCCCGCTCCCCGTCCGCGCCCCGCTCCACCACAACCAGCGGAACCTGATTGCAGGTGTGGGCCGTCTGGGGATGCCCGGTTTCGTCCAGCATCACCTCGACATTTCCGTGGTCCGCCGTCATCAGCACGCGGCCGCCGGAACTGAGCACAACTTCCACCAGCCGGGCCACGCAGCCGTCCACATACTCAAGCGCCTTCACCGCCGCCTCAATGACGCCGGTATGCCCCACCATGTCGGGGTTCGCCAGATTGCAGACCGCCAGCGTATACGGCACGCCGTCCTTTTCCGGCCCTGCGGCCCACGCTTCGAGGAAACGATCCGTCACCTCAAGCACGCTCATCTGCGGCTTGAGATCATAGGTCGCCACATCCTTCGGCGAATTGACAAGGATGCGATCCTCAAGGGGGAAGGGCTCCTCACGCCCGCCGCTGAAAAAGTAGGTCACATGGGCGTACTTTTCGGTTTCGGCGATGCGGAGCTGATGCGCGCCCGCGTCAGCCACGACTTCACCCAGCGTCTGCACCAGGTTTTCCTTGGGAAACGCCACCGGCACATGCAGTGAGCTGTCGTAGGAAGTCATGGTCACAAGGCCAGCCAGCGCCGGGACACCGCCGCGATCGAACCCGTCAAAATCCGGGAAATGGAAGGCGCTCACCAGCTCGCGCCCACGGTCGGCGCGGAAATTGATGAAGAAGATGCCGTCTCCGTTCCTGACGCACACGTCGGCGGGGTCGCCGAACACCTGCGGCTTGAGGAATTCGTCGGTCTCCCCGGCAGCATACAGGGCCTCAACGGCCGCCACAGGATCGGAGGCGCGCTGGCCTTCGCCGTGGACCATCATGTCCCACGCCACCTTTACCCGCTCCCAGCGCTTGTCGCGGTCCATAGCGTAAAAACGCCCCACGAGAGCAGCCTGTTCCACCGACACGCCGGAATGCGCCGCCCGTGTCCGCGCCATCATGTCCCCAAGCTGCGCGAGGAAACCCGCGCCGCTGGTGGGGCTGGTGTCGCGCCCGTCCATGAACGCATGGACGCGCACGTCCACGCCGTGGGCAGCGGCGATATCCATAAGCGCGCCGAGGTGGTTGATGTGGCTGTGCACGCCGCCATCGGACAGCAATCCCGCGAAGTGCAGCCGCCCGCCCGTCCGCTTCACGTTCGCCAGCAGCTCGAGCAACGCGGCGTTGGAGGCAAGTTCGCCCGTCTCCATCGCCACGTCGATGCGGGTCATATCCTGATACACGATGCGTCCGGCCCCGATATTGAGGTGCCCCACTTCCGAATTGCCCATATATCCGGCGGGCAGCCCCACCGCGCGCCCGGAGGCGTCGATGCGCGTCGCGCCCGGCAGGGAGATGAGCCGATCGATGTTGGGCGTCCGCGCAAGGCTGGCGGCATTGCCCGGACCGGCGGGAGCCAGCCCGTAGCCATCAAGAATGAGGAGCAGCGTCGGGGTAAGGGACATGATGCACTTCCTTGGAGCCGGGGGCTTAGTCTTCGTCCCCGGCGGGTTCTGCGTGACGGGGGGACACCGCGGGCATTTCGCCATACAATGCGGGAGATTCCTTCCAAAGGGATTCGATGCGGAAAAGCTCGCGCACGTCCTGCTGGAAAATATGCACGACGATGTCGTTGAGGTCAGCCAGAATCCACTGCCCGGTCTGATAGCCTTCCATGCGCAGGAATTCGTAGTTGTTCTTGGTGCACTGCTCCATCAGGCCGTCGGCGAGGCTCTTGGCATGGCGGAGCGAAGACGCCGTGACCACGATGACCACATCCATGCACGGGCTCTTGCCCGCCACATCGAGGGCCACGACATCGCGCGCCTTGCTTTCTTCAAGCCACTTCACAAGAGCGGCCGTCTTTTCGGAAGCCGACGCCGTGGAAAATTTGCGGGCCGCCTGTGCCTTGGGGGCAGGGGTGTTAGCGGGGGTTGCCTGAGACGCCGTAGAAGTAGAGTTATGTTGTTCCATCGCCGAGACATACTCCATTTTCGGGTTGATCGCAACGAAAGCCCTGCCCCCTTCGGGGCCCGGAAACCACTGATGGACAGGGTAAAATCCCCTTTTTCGGCTCTTGACCGCTCCGGGCAAATGGGGCAATCCTCGTGTGTCTCGACTTTACGCATTCCGTTTGGAGGACTGTATGATTTTCAACATAGATAAAGAGACGATGCCACGGGAAAAGATTCGGGAAATCCAGCTGAGTCGCCTTCAGGACCTGTGCCGTCGCGTTTACGCCAACGTTCCCTTCTATCGCCGCAGCTTCGACGAAAAGGGCATCAAGCCCTCCGACGTGCAGTCGCTGGACGATCTGAAATTCCTTCCCTTCACCCTGAAGCAGGACATGCGGAACAACTACCCTTACGGGCTGTTCGCCGTCCCGATGGAAATGATCCAGCGCATCCATGCCTCCAGCGGAACCACCGGCAAGGCCACCGTGGTCGGATACACCAAGCGCGATATTGAAACGTGGGCCGAATGCGCCGCCCGCTCTCTGGCCGCGGCCGGAGCCACCGCCAATGACATCGTGCAGGTTTCCTACGGTTACGGCCTGTTCACCGGCGGTCTCGGCGCACACTACGGCGCGGAACGCCTCGGCGCGACCGTCATCCCCATGTCCGGCGGCTCGACCAAGCGTCAGGTCCAGCTCATGCGCGACTTCGGCGCGACCGTGCTCTGCTGTACGCCGTCCTACGCCCTGCATCTCCATGACGCGGGCCTCGAAATCGGGATAAACATCAAGGATCTGCCCCTCCGCCTCGGCGTTTTCGGCGCCGAACCGTGGACCGAGGAAATGCGCCGGGAAATCGAGGACAAGCTCGGCATCACCGCGACGAACATTTACGGCCTGTCCGAAATCATGGGCCCCGGCGTTTCCCAGTCCTGCGCCAAAGAGCAACATGGTATGCACATCTGGGAAGACCATTTCCTTCCCGAGATCATCGACCCCGTCTCCGGCGAAATCCTGCCCGAAGGCAGCACCGGCGAGCTGGTCATCACCACGCTGACCAAGCAGGGCATCCCGCTGGTCCGTTACCGTACCCGCGACATCACCTCGCTGAACTACACGCCCTGCTCCTGTGGCCGTACCCATGTGCGCATGAACCGCATCACGGGCCGCAGCGACGACATGCTGATCATCCGCGGCGTGAACGTCTTCCCCTCGCAGATCGAAAGCCTGCTCCTCGAAGTGCAGGGCGTTTCCCCGCACTATCAGCTCATCCTCACCCGCGAGAACAACCTCGACTACGTCGAAGTGCAGGTCGAGCTCGACGGCGCGATGTTCTCCGACGCAATCAAGGATCTCCAGCAGCGCGAACAGCGCATCCAGAAAGGCATCAAGGAATTCCTCGGCGTCACCACCAAGGTTCGCCTTGTGGAGCCGCACTCCATCCCCCGCTCCGAAGGCAAGGCCGTCCGCGTCATCGACAGGCGCGTGATGCAATGATGTCATAATTGGGATTGAGTAAAGATTGGGGAGGGGGAGGGGAAACTTTCTCTAGAAAGTTTCCCCTCCCCCTCCCCAAACCCCTCCCTCTCCTCTTCAAAGATTTTCGACTTTATCGAATCCCTGTTCCCGGTTGTACCGTGAAAGAGAGCCTTCCTTCATATGAGGGGAGTTTTTTCTTTTATGGGAGATCGAGAGGGGTTCAGGGAGCCTCTTCGCCGGGGCCTTCATCCGCTGTCTGGCCTTTCAGGGAAGATGCGGCTATGGTACATGAGATTACCGTCAGGAGTGTTTCATGCCCCCGAAAGATATTCCCATGCCGTTCCGGACAGCCCTGCCGTGGACGGGATTTGTTGCTCTGCTGTTTCTCTTGAACTACATGTCGCGCTCCACGCTGACGCCTTTGCTTGTCTCCATTGAGGAAGATCTGGGAATCGGGCACGCGCAGGCGACGAGCCTCCTCCTGATGCAAAGCGCCGGATTCAGTTCGGCACTGGCCGCTTCCGGTTTTCTCCTCTCGCGCTTCAAACCAAGGCAGATCGCGACCATCCCTTTGGCCATCGCCGGGGGTATCCTTCTGTTGATGCCGCTGGTGCACACGCTCGGTCAGGCGCGGCTTGTTTTCATAGCTTTCGGGCTCGGTGTCGGTTTCTATTTTCCGGCGGGCATGGCAACCCTCTCCTCGCTTGTCTTTCCCAAAGACTGGGGCAAAGCCGTCGCCATTCATGAACTGGCCCCAAACACGGGCTTTATCCTGATCCCCCTGCTCGCGCAGGCCGGTCTCATGTTTACGGACTGGCGGGGCGTCTTCGCCATCATGGGCGTCCTCATGATCTGTACCGCCGGGGCATTCCTGCTCTGGGGACGCGGCGGCAACACACGCACCGATGCCCCGTCCTTCAAAGGATGCGGGGTGCTCCTCAAAAACCCCGCAAGCTGGATCGTGGCGCTGCTGATGGCCGCTTCCATGATCGGCGAATTCTCCATCTACAGTATCCTGCAAATCTTCCTCGTCAGCGCGGCAGGTTTTGGGCCGGAAGAAGCCAACCTCGGCCTTTCCATATCCCGCCTCGCCATGCCGGTCATCGTCATTGCCGCCGGATGGGCCGCCGACCGCTTCAATGCCAAGCGTACCGTCAGCGCCTGTTTCCTGCTCCACGCCGTGGCCCTGTGCCTCATGTCCGTGGACGCCTCGGTGTCCCGCATCCCCGCGCTCTGCGGCGTGTTCCTGCAGGCGGCTTCAATGGCCTTCGTCTTCCCGCCGCTGTTCAAGGTCTTCGCCCAATGCTTCTCGGCCGACGAGCAGCCCATCCTGCTCTCGCTGACCATGCCCCTCGCCGGGCTCATCTCCGCCGGGGGCATCCCCTTCTTCATCGGCTACTGCGGGGAATACTACACGTTCGGCCTCGCCTTCCTCACTATCGCCGCCATGTCCGTGGCAAGGGCCGTTTCGGTCGCCTACTTGAAGAACAGAGAATAACAGACCGTTTTTCAAAAAAATCTTTCCCCTGCCTCCCATCTTCCCCTTCCCGAATGCATTCAATTATACCAAACCGCTAATCCCTATTTTCCACCCCAATAGAAAACGCCCGCTCTCCAAACAATGGACAGCGGGCGTTTTCAGCCTGGAATCCTCCCGCCCCATCCTCCCTTTACAAGGAAAAACGGCAGCAGGGATTCGATAAACATAAAAATCTTTGAAGGGGAAGGGAGGGGTTTGGGGGAGGGAAGGGGAAACTTTCTCTAGAAAGTTTCCC